>Ga0257125_1000007_pt1 | contig 473074 bp, 421 predicted proteins | sample SI106_200metaG_FD_190183 | JGI IMG/M metagenome (GOLD analysis project Ga0257125, IMG submission 190183) | Marine microbial communities from Saanich Inlet, British Columbia, Canada - SI106_200 | ecosystem: Environmental > Aquatic > Marine > Inlet | place: Canada: British Columbia | collected... | reverse complement strand
AAAGGTTGGAGAAGTATTAAAGACAGCGAGTCCGGTTCCTGTTTCATCAGATAACGCCGCAGCGAGTCCTGCAGAATTGCTCAAGTCTTCTTCATAATTCACACATCCTTCAGCAGCACCTGTAGCATTGACTCCACTAGCCCCACTTCCCGCAGAACAGTTGGCTCCGTTTGCTGCCAAGGCGGTTGCGGTGTCAGCATTTCCGGTGAGATCTCCGGTGACGTCACCCGTAACATTACCCGTGAGTGGTCCAGAGAAAGCGGTTGAAGTTGTCGTTCCAACAACCTGAAGGGCTGTTGATGGAGTAATCGTTCCAATACCGACTTTGTTCGCACTGACATCAACGAAGAAGTCAGTGGCATCTATTTTGAAGTCATCTGCCAAAGTGAGACCACCAGTCGCAGTGAAGTCGGTCCCTGCGGCTCCAATATTTAATATAGCATTATTTGTCATATCCAAATCCCCACTGCCCAAGGACATTTCCCCCTGAACATCAAGGACTCCCGTAATCGTTACATCATCCAAAGTCATGCTATCTCCGAGCCAGACGTCTCCGTCGACTTCTAAGTTTCCTTTGACATACAAATCATCGGCTCCGATAGAATGTGTGGCGAGAGTATCATCTCCGATTGTCAGACCGGCCTTTGGAGAGGTGTCTCCGATACCGACAAATCCAGAAGAATCAATGATCATTCTAGTTGACGCGTTTGTATAAAACTTCATTTCATTATCGACATGGTCATAAATAATTCTTCCAACATTTGCATCTTCAGGATCTCCAAAATCAAAACCAGTTTGCTTATTATTAGGGACCAAGAATTGTAAAAATCCATGGTCATTATTTTCTAATGTTGCAATAGATAAAGAACCCGATGAACCAATAGAATTTCCTTTCATTACATGGAACAATGCCTCAGGACTATCCGTTCCAATTCCCACCTTGCCATCTGATTGAACAATAAATGTGTTCACAGAATCTCCAGTGTCAATTTTTAATAACGTTGAATCAGCGTAAGCTGTCGCGGCTGTGGCGCCGGCCGTATGATTGGAATCCAGTGTGAGGTGTGTGGCATCGGCAATGGCGGATACCGTAAAGGTTTCACTACCAACTTTAATTGCATCTCCGACAGATAAGGCCGTTGTAAAGGCCGTGCCTGTTCCCACGACAGCCGCTGAGGCGGCCGTAACGGTGACAGTTCCGGTTAAAGCAGTGGAGAGATTTCCTTGTGTGTGAAGTCGAGCCGTTGGATCAAGTGCTCCAATGCTGGTGTTTCCCGCAGAATCAATAATCAATCTTGGTTGATTCCCCGCGGTTCTATCCTGAATAGAGAATCGATCAGGATCATTATCCGCTTGAATCCACCATTCTCGAGCAGAATTTTTCAAACTAAATTGTGCGGATCCATTTCCACTTTGTTCAAGCATGAAGTCAGGAGAACTGGTTCCCAAAACATGAAGTTTTGCATTTGGACTTGAGGTTCCGATACCTGTGTTTCCGGTCACATTCAATGAACCGGTATTTAATTGCCCCGCAATTCCAGCGCCTCCTGCAACTGTAAAGGCTCCAGTCGTTGTGCTGGTAGAAGCGGTCTGTGTCAAAACTTTTACTTTTCCCGAGGTAAGGTTGGCACCAGTTGCTTTCAAAGCAAGATCACCGCCGGAATTAGTTGCTCCTTGAAGGGTTGTAATCGTTGCGGTTCCAACAACCTGAAGGGGAGTACTTGGAGTGACTGTTCCAATACCTACTTTTCCAGAACTCTTCACTGTCAAAAGATCTCCTGCCGTTCCACCATTACTCGTAATTTGCAGGTAATCGCCTGTTTGAGAGGCGGCTCCTATAATTTGCATTCCCGTTCGCGTGGCCGTGTCATTAATGATTTCAAAGACAGACGTTGGTACAGCAGTATCAGTATAAGCATTATTGGTAATAGTGGTGTATTCAGCATTTAATTGTAATCGATTCATTGGTGCATCAGCCCCATAGGTTCCTCCCATGAAACTCATATTGGTATTTGTATTGTTCTTGGTTTGAAAATAGGTGGTCGCTAGGTTGTCAGCCCAAGCATTGGTATTGGATACAATACGCAATTGCCCACCACTGGTATCACCTCGTAGAATGAGTCCATTCCCTGCAGAAGGATTATAAATTGTTGGAGTTGCTCCAGTACTCGAAATATTGAGTTTTCCGGTGGTATTTGTGGTGCCGATACCGACCGTATTCGCACTTACATCTACAAACAGATCCGTAGAATCCACTACTAAATCATCGGCCAAGTTCAGTCCACCTGTAGCGGTGAAGTCTGTTCCTGCCGCTCCAATATTTGTAATAATGTTGTTTTCTAAATTGAGGTCTCCACTCGAGAGTGCCATTTCTCCTTGGATATCTAACGTTCCCGTTACGGTCACATCATCCAAAGTCATGCTGTCTCCGAGCCAGACGTCACCGTCGACTTCCAAGTTTCCTTTGACATACAAATCATCAGCACCAGTTGAGTGTGTGGCAAGAGTGTCATCACCGATAGTGAGACCAGCTTTTGGCGTTGTGTCTCCGATACCGACTTTTCCACCATTGAAGTACGAATCACCAAGGGAATCTATTTTTGCACCAATTACTCCTCCTGCTAATTTATGAAGTTCTAACCATTCATTACCAGAAGAAGTTCCAACAATCCTATTGTTTCCTCTTTTTAATTCACTTTGAAATCGAACAGTCCCATATACATCTAGATCGAATTCTGGGCTATCGGTTCCTATTCCGACATTTCCATCAGCTTGAACAATAAATGTGTTCACGCTGTCTCCTGTGTCAAGTTTGAATATGACTGGATCGGTAAATGCAGCAACTCCCGCAACACCGGTTGTGTGCACAGAGTCAAGGGTTAAGTGTGTCGCATCTGTGATGGCAGAGATGGTAAAAGTTTCTGTTCCGATCTTTATGGCATTGCCTACGGCAAGTTCTTCATCGAACTTTGTGCCGGCTCCCGTGACGGCTGTGTCACTTGCCGTGACAGAAACCGTTCCGGTTAGGGCGGTATTTAGCGTTCCTTTTGTATGAAAGGTAGCGGTTGGCAGGCTTGTTCCAATACCAAATTTTCCATCAATAAAACGCGCCCATTCAGTACCATCGGTTCGTTTGGCAAATCGAATCGAATTGGTTCCAGAGTTTCCATAATAATTTCCATTTGTAGCAATGTTTCCAAGTGTATAAAGATTTTGTCCAACAACAAAGGAGTCATCGGTCTTCAGAGAATTTGCTGATTCTCGGTAAAGAGTCGTATCGCCACCAAAATTAATGCCTCCTACAGCAGTTGTTCCTGCGGGAAGACTGAGTTTTGCAGTAGGAGTGGCAACCCCAAATCCGACGTTTCCATTTAAAATTGTTTTTCCCGTTCCAGAAGGAGTGATAGTTACATTTTGATTCGTTCCACCAGCAGTAAAAGTAAGCGCGGTACTTCCGGTAATCGATCCCGTTGCGGTGCCGGTTCCTCCTTTTGTAAGAGGAAGAATGGTGATATTTGGTTCTTTGCTATCAATCTGTGTTTGAATAGCGGAGGTGACACCATTGAGATATTGAAATTCGGTATTACTTACCGATCCATTCGCCAACTTCGCGGCATCGACTCCGGTTGGAATGTCAGCAGGAACAATTCCCGCATCAATCCACTTCGTTCCATTCCATTTGAGGAAAGCACCAGAAACAGGTGTCGTGATGAGTGTGTCATTGAGATCAGAAAGCGTATTACTAATTCCCGTGAGTCCAGATCCATCTCCAATGAAGGCTGTAGCGGTTACGGTTCCCACAACATCAAGAGGGGTTGCCGGATTTATTTTTCCAATACCCACTTTTCCGGCACTTACATCCACAAATAATTTATTCGTTCCAATGGTGAGGTCGTCAGCGAGAGTGAGTCCACCCGTCGCAGTGAAGTCTGTTCCAGCGGCTCCAATATTGAGAATCGTATTCGTCGTCATATCAAGATCTCCACTTCCCATTGCCATCTCTCCTTGAACATCCAAGACTCCGGTAATCGTTACATCATCCAAGGTCATACTGTCTCCCAGCCAGACGTCGCCGTCGACTTCGAAGTTTCCTTTGACATAGAGATCATCCACACCAGTCGCATTGGCATTCGTCGCATCGTCTCCGATAGTGAGTCCCGCTGTCGGTGTTGCATCGCCGAGACCAACTTTACTTGCGGAGGTATCAATAAAAAGCGCGTCTGTGGCAACCACAAAGTCACCTGTTGTAGAAAGGGCTACATTTAAATCTTCCCCGGCACTTGGCGTTACCGTCAAGGCTCCAGAAGAGGTCAACGTGTTTCCGGCGAGATTTACCGTTCCGCCAAGAGTAGAGTTGCCGGTTACTTCGAGCGTAGATTCAAGTGTTGTAGCACCAGTAGCGTTAACGGTTCCGGCAACATCCAGTGTTTTGGAAGGTGTTTTGGTGCCAATTCCCAAATGACCGAGTTTATTCATAAAGAGTTTTGTCGTATCATTCTTTTGTAAATGAAGAAGGTCTCCCAAATAGGCAAGTGGCGCATTTAATCCCAAATAAGTTCCATGGGCATTTCCTGCAGAAATTCCTCGAGCACCAAGCGTGAGTAGTGCTTTGTCTGTTTCAGCAGCGGGAGTTCCACTTGCGCCTCCACCGAGAATGGCAACTTCGTCCGACAATTCAAATCGTGAAGCAGCTCCACGCCATTCAAGTTTTTCTCCAGCGCCTTGGAAAGATGGAGACAATGTTCCGAAGGCAAGTGTTGAGGTTGAAGTAGAATCAGCAGGATTTTTATGAGCTCCCACGGTCAAGTTTCCGTACACAGTTTGATCTCCGGTATCAAGCAACGGTTGTGGTTGAAAGGCCATGGACATCGACCCTCGAGAAACCGTTACCCCATCATAATAGACGGCTACATTGTTCACGGTAGCATTGTCGGCTCCAGCCCCAGAGGCGCCGAAGAGCTGGAATTCCAATTTCGTTGCGGTTAAACTTACCGGAAATGTAAAACTGTAATTTTGGTAGGTTTCCGTGAGTTCAATGTTTTTTAAACGACGTGTTTCCATTGTGATGCCATCATCAAATCCCATAGAAGCAGTTGCAGTTCCTGTGGCAGCTCGTGCCCAAATAGAAGCGGTCACATTTTTTCCACGGAGTTGAGCAAAATTATCTAAGGCTTGTGTAATTCCTTTTGAAGCGGTCGCACTGTCATCGAGAACGCTCAAGGCTTTGAGTCCAAATTTTGATTTTCCCGTTTCTGAAATAATAGAAGGGGCTCCCGTGGTATAATCAACTTTCATCCAGCCTTCTGGGAAGGCAGATTCAAACGAGGCATTTTTAATAAAGTTTGTTGAGCCTTGATCAAACTTCACCACACTCGTAGTTCCAGAGTTGAAGGAGATCTCATTTGTTTCTGGATCCCAGTCAATGGACGCACTTTTGTTTGGATCGTCTTTGTCAAAGAAAGTAATACCGGTTGGAGAGGAACTTGAGATGTCCATCGGAGCCGAGAATACAAATTTCCCATCAGATCCGAGAAGGGGATCGAATTTAATAAATTCCCAGCCTTCTACAGATCCTCTCGTTTCAGAGTCATTTTTTCCTAATAAAATATATCCTTCAGAAATATCAGCGGAAGAAACATCTTCAGCAATGGCCAGTTGTCCATCAATGGTTACGATTGACACAGGTGCAGTGGTTCCAAATCCTACCTTGCTGGCAGAAGTATCGACATAAATGTCATCGGTATTTACTTTGAAATCGCCTGTTGTTCCGAGCGCAACATTGAAATTATTTCCAGATGCCGGCGTTACTGTTAACGCCCCAGAAGAAGTGAGGGCATTTCCAGAAAGATTTAATGTTCCGGCAATATCATTCGCGGTTCCATTTACATCGAGATCACCCGCCAAAACAAGATCATCGGCCAAGTTCAGCCCACCTGTTGCGGTAAAGTCTGTATTAGCTGATCCAATATTTAAAACTCGACTGGTAGCCATATCAAGATCTCCAGTACTGAAAGAGACTTCTCCTTGTACGTCCAATGTTCCCATGACGGTCACATCATCGAGCACCATGTTGTCTCCCAGTTGAACATCTCCATCCACTTCTAAATTTCCCGCGACATAGAGATCGCCAGCACTCGTTGCATTTGTATTGGTTCCCGTTCCAATAGCAAGTCGAGTATCAACTTGTACAGTTGTCGCATCAATGCTTCCGATCGAGCTACCTGCAATAGAAATCTCTAGTGTATCATCAGCACTCTCATAGATTCCAGAATCCCCATCACCAAAACTGAGAGATGGAGTCGTGGCATCATCTTGTAATGGCAAAACGAAACTTCCCGTGGCGGTACTGAGCTCAATATTTCCGCTTCCAGTGATTCGTGCTTTTTCTGTGGCAAGAGCGCCACCTGTCATTGTCTTGAAGACGAGGGCTCCTGCTTCGGTGGTATCTGTGACATTGGTTGAGATTCCTTCAATGAGTCCAAGGATTTCGTTGTTTCCGTCAGCCGTTTCTACTTCAAATCCAATTCCTGTTCCCAGTCCCGTGGCAGGTGTTCCCGTTGTAGTTCTCGTTAGTCTGAGCCCTGAAACAGCAGAGGAAGTCAAAGCGCCCGTTTCTTCTACATGTAAAAGTCTGTCAGGAGAGGTGGTCCCGATACCTACAGAGCCATCGTTCTTGATGTACATATGCGTTTCACCTCCTTCATTTCCTACAAATGCTAGTGCGTGGTCACTGTAAGGTCCAATGTTCATTCTTTCGGAGGTTCCATAGAATCCCATATTTGAATTTCCATCTTCAAAATACACAATGGGGGTTGCTGCCGTGGTTGAAGTTCCTTTGAAATATCCCACATTTGTGGTGCCTTCAACTTGCAGTTTGTAGGTTGGAGCAATCGTTCCAATTCCTACTTTTCCAGAAGTTTTGTGAATATTGAAGTTCCCCGTATTTAAATTTGCGGCTCCCCCCAGAGAGAGATAGTCATCCTGTGCGATTATATACGTTCCAGTGTCATTATCGGAAAGTGACAAAATAGCTTTGTCATCAGTACTTGAAAATGTCGCTATGGTGTTTGTGCCACCCGAATCAACCGTGAGTGCACCACCTGAAATATCAATGGCCGTTGTCGGACTCACCGTTCCCACACCGAACTTTCCCTCTTTAATTACCATTCCTCGCCAACATTCTCCATTATCAATGGTTTCATCATCGTTATAATCAACATGGATATATCCTGCTGGACAAACCTCTTCTACAGGATCTGTCGTTTCCCCAACATCTAGCTGTGCCTGTGGATCGGCTACCCCGATTCCAATTTTGTCATCGGTAAGATCGCCGGTCGTATCGTTGTCATTGTGGAATAAATTTCGGACAGTATCGACCAACGTATTAAACTCAGAATAGAGCAACCGGTTGCCGGCAGACTTGGTCGAAATTCCGCTGACATCGCTTATAGTCGCGAAACCAGAAGAAAGATACAGAAATCCCATCGCAAGGATGAGACCTTTCGTAAGCCAAAAAAAGGGTCTTTTGGGGGTCATGAAACTGAGTTAAATGGGTTTTTTTTCTACTAGGAATTTTGCCTGAAAAAGCGTTGATCTCCAAAAAAAACCCCTTAAATGCTCCTATTTTGTGTTGCAAAAAAAGGCATTTGTTTTGAAGTGCTTTTTACTTATAGGATACGTATCCGATGAATTTAGTTTTTCCACCCTTCTGGATCGCTGTGAAACCGCTCCAGAGAAGCCTTCCCGGCGTCGTCTATTTTTCCAGAAGCAAAAAGGGTTTCTACGATCTCTTCAAAGTGTGTTAAAGGGTGCAAAATCACATTCGCATTCTTGGCATTTTCATGACTTTGCGGTGTGTCCCAAGAAAAAATGGCAAGGACATGTTCCACTGTTGCTCCTAATTCTTCTCGGAGTGCATTAGTAGACTGGATTGACGAACCGGCTGTTGAGATCGCATCTTCAATCACCAAAATATGTTGTCCGTGTTCGCATCGGCCTTCGACCATTTTTCCAGCGCCATGCCCCTTTGGTTTGCTTCGGACATAGAGGAGGGGAGTGTTGAGTGTTTGTGCGACGAAACTTGCCCAAGGAATGCCTGCTGTAGCGGTTCCTGAAATTACCTCTGTTGGCAACTGTTCCTCGTTAATGAGTTTTAAAAAATTCTCCACGATAATATCGCGCGCTTCAGGAATCGACATGAGTTCTCGGCAGTCACAATAAATCGGAGAAGAGATTCCGCTGGCCCATGTGAAAGGATTTTCGAAATTTATTTTGACTACGTTGTGATCGACGAGAATTTGAGCAATGTGTTTCATTGCAAAAATAATAAGGATCCGGATCCAAAAATCAAATAGGATCCGGATCCCAGTTTATTTTTCCGCTGGCGCCACTTTCTTCGCTGCTTCTGGAATGGCTTTGTCTACATCTTTTATCTGAACCTCTCCAACATGCTCCGCTTCAGGCTTGTCTTTTAAGAGTTCATCATTCACGGTCACGTCTTTTTTGGCGGCTTCAGAAATAGCGGCTAAGTTATCAATTCCCATTCGGGCTTCGATTTCTGCATCTACAAATTCTTTCTTTCGTCCGTATTTCATACGTGAGTACTTCTTGATAATTTCCGCAATCTTGGCGTTCTTTATTGATGGATCGTACAATGTTTCCAAGGAGAACGGTCGTGAAGTCGTATTATCAATGTTCAATTTCAAGTACGCCTTGTAGTTAGAAATCCCGATAATATCTTGCTGTGAAAGTTCTGGTGCATATTCTTTTTCCAAATATTCTCCGTCTTCAGCTCCCACTTTGAAACTCATCATTGTTCCTACATTTCCGAACACGGCATCACGAATCTTTGAGTCTTTTTGTCCGATAGTGATTCCACCACTCCCTTCACTGAGCTGTGCAATATATTGATGTGCCATGATTAAATTCAATCGGTATTTTCGCGCTTCCGATAGAATTGAAGCAAAGGTATCTGTTGCAAAATTCTGAAACTCATCCACGTAAAGATAGAAATCTTTTCGTTGATCACGTGGCATTTCTCCTCGTGCCATCGCGGCCATATTAATCTTTGAAACCAAAATCAATCCCAAGAGTTGGGCGTTAATTCCTCCAATCTTTCCTTTCGACAAATTAATCAAAAGAATTTTCCCCGTATCCATTATCTCCCGAATATCAAACGCAGACTTGGTTTGTCCAATAATGTTACGCATCGTGGTATTCGTCACAAACGGACCAAATTTCGATGTGAAGTATGGAATCATTTCTTGTTTTTCTCGCTGTCCCGTTTGTGCCATTTCATGTTCCCAGAAGGCTCTAACGACGGGGTTCTTCACCTTTGCTACTTTATATCGTTGAAATTCATCATCGATAAATAATCGGGGAATATCAATCAAGGTGGCTCCTTCGTCTTCATCTGCCATCAACGTCAAACATCCATTTCGGAAATAGTGTTGAATACGAGGACCGAAGATTTCATTTCCGAACAGTTTAATAAAAATCTCCATTGCATCGAGTGACGCACGATCTTGATCTTCTGCACTTTTAACATCCAATAAGTTCAACCCCATTGGTCGTTGTTTATCCCCTGGATCAAAAACGATAACATCTTTTGCACGTTCCTTTGGTACGCATGCAACAATGTCCTCAATCAAATCTCCATGAGGATCAATCACACATACTCCTTCCCCATTGGTGATATCTTGAACCGCTTGGTTCCAGAGCAACACCGATTTACCCGATCCGGATTTCCCAACAATATACTGGTGCTTGGTTCGGTCTTCTCGTTTGAATTTCACCATTTTCTCAATTCCTCGATAAACGGATTTCCCAAGTACCACACCTTCTGCAGGTAAATTAATGGGTGGCGCGAGTACTTTGTAATCGAGCCATTTAATCGTTGGGATTTTGTTGTACCTGGCATCTGGGAAGTGGTACATCGTTGCCAATTCACTGGTACTAAAGATGGATGGTTTTTCCAAAAACGCTGGCAATCGGTATTTAAAGTTATGATGAATAATCGGTGCGTTGAGGGCATTAATCGGAATGATTCGGTAGTTTTCAAATCGATTCGTTCCCCTTCCTTCGAACACGTTAAACGCGACAAAGAGTCCATCAAGGATTTCTCGGACACGGTCTTTGCTTGGAGAACTCGCAAGCACTCGAACAGTTGTACGAAATCCCGGTTCCGCTGCTTTTTCTCCAATTGCTTTGGCCGTCTCTTCATCGGTCTGTAACATTCGCACATAGGAATCTCCTCCTGAAGCACCTGGTTGATTGGTTCCTGATCCATCAACGGCGGGATCATATCCTTTTATGAGAATCTTAAACGGAAGCCATAAAATCCGAAGAAGTGGTCCAATGATTGGGATTTTCAAACCTTTACTTTTCGCTTTTCCCTTAAAGAGTTTGGTTCCCTTCTTGTGAGCGGATTTTTGCCATTTGTCTGCTATGGGGTGTAGGACAAATTGAATCACCCCCTTCTCATCGTCTTGAAGTTTTGAGAAGGCATTGGCAACCGGATTGAGGGAATCTTCCTCAATGTTTTTATAGGTTTGAATCGGATAACAAAAATTCTCTTGTGTAAAGAGATGATATCCATTGAGGTGATGTCCTTTCGTCTTGAGTTTGAATTGATCAGCGATAGGGATGGGTTCGATTTCTGCTGATTCATAAAACGATGTGACCTGCTTTTGGATAATATTTTTGTAATATTTATCACACACCACAACAAAACGAAGTTCTCGTTTCTCTATCTGTAATTCGAATGACAATTGTGGTTTATTCCACAGTATGCGTTTGAAAATCATGTTGTAGAGATTCAAATCACGTGTTTCATGAAGTGCTCGGAAGAACTGTTCGGCTTTTCCAATTTGTTCATGAAAGTCTTTTTCGGTTTGCTGTTCTCTATCGAGTTTTGAATCGTTTCTGGGTAAGGTAATACGCAAATGTACGAGTTTATCAGTTCCATATTCACGTCTTCGATCAAAATACCTCAGGAGGAACAGTCCGAATTTGAAAACAAAGTAAATCCCTGCAATCGCAATTACAGAAAGGATTGCAAGCTCCAAAGGAGCCTCCATAAATTTGTCGATGTATTTTTCAAGAAGTTCTTTCATGTCGATTTATTCCCCTTATTATACCTGAAAAACGGGGTTTAAGCAAGTGTTTTAAAAGGATTTTGAAGAAATTGTTTTCTTAAAAAAATATGAATTTTTCAATTTGTGTTTTTCAAAAAAAACACACTCTTTTGTCATCTCGAGCGAAGTCGAGAGATCCCTTCCAATGCTCCAGCGACAGTATTATGTTTACATCATGGCAAGTGACAGTGGGACGTTGTATGTTGGAGTGACCAATAATTTTCTTCGACGAGTGCTGGAACATAAATCAGGAAATATTGAAGGATTTTCTAAAAATTATAATTGTAAAAAGCTCGTGTATTACGAATGGGGGAATGATGTGAGTGGCGCAATAGACAGAGAAAAACAACTCAAGAGATGGAGTCGAAAAAAGAAGGAATTCTTGATCAGAGATATGAATCCTGTGTGGAAAGATTTGACTGAAGAGATTACAGGCTAAGGGATCCCTCCGCTACGGTCGGGATGACAGGGGGGAAGTTTTTATTGAACAAAAAATGTGTTCAACATGTTTTTTCATTATTTACCGTTCTTTTACCTTCAAAACATTCGGCACTTCTTGAAGATCTTTTATCAGTTTCTGTAATTCCACATCCGATCGAACCTCTATTGTAAAATTCCAATTAGAAATACGGTGATTTTTGTTCTGTTTATCAATCGTATGACGGGTTGAAAGTTGATCAACATTCAGTCCGTGGTTGGCGATAGTGGTCATGTAATCACGAGAGAGTCCAATGCGTTCAATGGCTTGAATTTCCAATTTTTTGGGAGTCACAAAATGAGCTTCAAGGAAACGATCCGGACTGAGACGCTTGAGTTGTGCACAATTTTCTTTGTGAATTGTGAAAAAAAGACCTCTCGATTTATACGCGATCACACTTTGGCCCGCTTTTGGTTTACAACAAACAGGAATTTTGAACGGAATATTTCGTTCCCCACCAATAAGAATACGAGTGGGTTGTTCAATCCGTTTACTACTTTTTTGAATAGAAATTTTTTCTCGTACTTTTGATGAAGTTGTTTTTGCTGAGTCTTTTTCATTGGTTTCTTCTTTTCGTTTATTGTTTACAAAGCTTCTGATGCGTTCTTTTGCTTTTACAGATTGAACAAAATCAAGCCATGCGGGATTTGGTTGTCGTCCTTTTTTTGTCAAGATTTCTACAATTTCTCGACTTTGGAGTTTGTAATCAAGGGGTTTTATAACTCCATTTACACGAGCTCCTACACAGCTGTCACCAATGTTTGAATGAACCGCATACGCAAAATCCACTGGCGTTGACCCAGCAGGAAGTGTTTCGACATCCCCCCTCGGCGTAAAGACGTAAATTCGGTCTGCCAAAATGCTCTCGGACATTTCTTGAAATCGTTCGTTTCGAGAACTCTCTCCTTTTTCTGCTTCTTTTGGGAGCCACTGCATTCGTCGGAGGTAGTTTTCATCAAAAGAAGAGTGTCCTGCTTTTTTATAGGCCCAGTGACAAGCTGGTCCACGTTCCGCATCAGAATCCATTTTCGGTGTTCTGATTTGGATTTCGGTTGGGAATTTGTTATTCGCGAGTCCAAGCAACGTTGTGTGTAAACTCTGATACCCATTTGGTTTAGGCACAGAAATATAATCTTTGAATCGATGTGGCATGGGATTCCATCGGGCATGAAGTGCTCCAAGGGATCGGTAACAATCGTCTCCACTTTTCACTAGTACACGAAGTCCAAAGAGATCATAAACTTCAGAACAAGAAGTAAAATTCTTTCGTTTCATCTTCTTGTAAACAGAATAAAAATGTTTTTGACGCCCCATAACTTTCACAACTTTTATTTGTGCAGCTTCAAGTGTTTCAATAATTTCTTTTTCGGCTTGTTTCCAGGAAGCTTTTTGTTCTCTTTTTATTTCTGCAATTTCTTCTTGCAATGTTTTATAAATTTGAGGGTGTAACTGTTTGAAACAGAGGTCTTCAATAGCGACTTTGAATTCATACAACCCCAGTTGATTGGCGACAGGAGCAAAGATTTCACAGGCTTCATTTGCAAGAGATTCTTGCGCAGCCTTGGGGAGACAATCGAGTGTTTGGAGGTTATGAATTCTCGCGGCAAGTTTCAAGAATAAGACTCGGATATCACGAGAAATAACAATGAGAAGTTTTTGAATATTTTTAAATTGTCGTTCGTGGTGATTTTCTTTGAGCAATTGCATTTGAGAAATCTCTTTCATGCATTCACAAATAAATCGCACATCTTTTTCAAATTTTTGTTCAATTTCTTCAATTGGTTCAGCCGAGTACCGAATGACATTGTATAAGAAACACGCCATAATGGTGTCAATGTCGGGTTTAATCGCGAGTAGAATTTTGGCGGTTTCCGTTGCATGTGCGAAATAAGGGTCGCCATTTTTTCGCTTATGTCCGTGAAAAAATCGACGCCCATAGGTAAAGGAATCACAGATGAGTTTTTCTTCTTTCTTTCCAAATTTTGGATAATACCCTCGAACATCGTTCAAGATTTCTTCTAAGGCTATATCGAAATCGTAGCGAAGAGGGGTCATTTTTAGTTAAATAATGAGAATTTTTTGAATTTTGTCTAGTCTTGCGTTTAAGTTCGAAAACTTAACGTTTGAATTATTGTCGGAAGCTCCTTGTGGAAGCCGTTTTTTTGTGTTATAATGAGGAGAAGTATTCGTTTTTCATGAAGCAGAAAATAAGACAAAGTTTCGGAGTACTCTGTGCGTCAGTTTTGACACTGAATGGAATTGCGTACTTTGATATTCCAGAGCATTTTTTGTCAGGAACGCTTTTGAGAGCAGAATCATTTCAGGAGACGCCGTCTTCCAATAAAGAATTTGTTCCCGCGGTTCCACGGATTAAACCATCAGTGTCTCAAAAAGAATTTATTCCAGCAGTTCCACGAAAAGCACCATTTATTTCCATTCGCAAACCTTTGGAAAAAGAATTTATTCCAGCTATGCCACGACGAATAGGAATAAAACCAATTATTAAAGAAACGACAGAAACGACAAAAACGACAGAGACAACAAAAATAGTAGAAGAAAATACGGAAACAAACAGTACAGAATCTTCTTCAACGGAAGAAAAAGAATTTTTACCAGCAACACCAAAATTTGCAAAACAAGCAAAAACGTACAAAAACAGAAATGGATTCGAGGTGTTTCATGGATATCAATATTCCGCTTTAGATACAGAGGATCATCTCCAAATGGTAAAATCAGTACGCACCGATCGTAATTCAAAAATTCATACAGGAGGTGCTGAAAATTATAGAACAACGAATTATCGAAAGTCGACGTATGTCTCGGATATGAAAACTTCAGCAGGTACTCAAAAGCCAGAAAGACGCAATATAACTTTGAAAGAAAAAAATACGGTTGGATATGTTCCAGAGGTAAAACAGCGGACAGATAAAAAGAGTCGTTATTCTCTTCGATATTCGTTTCAAGACACAGGGACTGCTTTGTCTTTTAAACGAGCAAAAGCACAAAAAGAATCTCGGAACATCCATAATAGTGAAGTTTGGGAACATGATCGATTACCTTGGGTTGATCCAAATGTTGAAAAAACACGCGCTCCCATTCAAATTAATAATCCAGATTCTCGAAAAGAATTGATTAAATATTTGAAAAAGAAACTTGCGGAAGAGGAAGCTTTCCAAGCACAACTTGAAAAAGAGTTAGAAGAAGAATTTGGAGACAAAAAAGAAACAGAATCTTCTTCTAATGAGGAAAGTTCAGAGGAAGAGAGTTCATCTTCTTCTACGACAGAATGAAATTTAAAAGAATCGTCATTGTCGCTTGATTTACAAAAGGGAATTTAAATATGTCATTCCGGCTTGTTCGGAATCGGTTAACTCATTGGGAACAGGTTAAAAGCGCTAGCACGGAACGAATGTTGGTTTTTCGTAATACTCTGTGGACAGGAAAATTACTGAAGCGATCCTGGGCAAGCCAAGATGACAAGTGTTTTTTATTCCTTGTAATTCCCCCCTTTTTTTCTACAATTTGGCGGAATGTCTTCTCCTTTTGACATACGACTTCGAGTTTTACGCATTCTTTTTATTGCGGTGTTTGTACTCTTTGCCGGGAGACTTTTTGACTTGCAAGTTTTGCGATACGATGAGTTTTATGCGGAAGCGCGTGCACAACATGAGAAGAGATCGATTCTTCCGGCGCAACGAGGAAATATTATGGTGCGAAAAAACCGACTCACTGACGAAGAAACGCCACTTGCGACTAATAACACGCTTAAAATGCTCTTTGTCGATCCGCTTATTTTGGCGTATCCAGAGTTTAATCCCAAACAAGATCTTGATAAACAAGAACGTGGAAATCCAAATATGGCAGCACAAATTCTTGCGCCACTCCTTATTCACGCACATTGCGAAAAGATTGAAGGATGCTTAATAGAAACAGATCCTGAGAAATGGACTCCGTCGGAAAAAATTGCCATAGAAGCGTACAGCAAAGAACTGGCGGATGTTTTTTCTGAAATAGAACGTCGACGAGTGGTGATTGCCACAGAGGTTTCCGAATCACGCGTACAAACCATCGAAGCACTTCGGATGCCAGGAATTAAAGTTGTCGAAAGTAATGTGATTGCCGACCCGACAGCTATTTATTCTATTGAAGAAGTGACGGATCAATTGGCGCCTTTGCTTAATATTGATAAAAAGAAACTTAAAAAAATACTAGAACGACGGCCTAAGAGATATGTGGAAGTTACACATAAAATCGTACCGGAGGTATCAGAACAGATTCAAGAATTACGCGCAAATCCGCGATACAAAAATATTTTGCGTGGTATTCAATTGAGAGACGAACACTGGCGATATTATCCGGAACGGAGTCTAGCAGCACAAATTCTCGGATTTGTAGATTCTACTGGAGATGGGCAATACGGGATTGAGGGACGATTTGATCATGAATTGTCGGGACAAGAAGGCGTGATCTTTGGAGCTATTAATACACGAGGACAGCGTATTTTGGGGAAAGGGTCAGGGATTCAGCGAGCGACTGATGGATCGGATGTTTTGATTTCTATTGATCGGGTTATACAAGGAGAAGTGGAACGAATTTTGGAAGAAGATACGGTGCGGTTTGATGCGGATTTTGGACAGGTGATTGTCGTTGAACCCAAGACTGGACGAATCCTTGCGATGGCACATGCGCCGACATTTGACCCCAATTCTTTTGGGAAAGCTTTTGTGCGATATGAAATTTCTCCAGAGGAGGAAGTAATTGATCGAGAAGATGAGTTTTTTAATCAGAGAATTCCAACGACAGTGGATAAAGGACGGTATTACCGATACTTCAATAAATGGGGACCGGAGGTCTTTCGAAATAAAGTTGTATCGGATGTGTATGAGCCTGGATCTGTAGTGAAGGCATTGACGATGGCAGCAGCTCTCAATGCTGATGAGATCACTCCACAAACGACGTACATGGATTGGAAACCGGTAGAAGTGGATGAGTTTAAAATTCGAAATGCAGATGAAATTTATGCAGGACGAACAACAATGATTGAGGTACTCAATCGCTCACTCAATACCGGAATTGCTTTTATTGCGCAAAAAATGGGAGCGAAGTTGTTGTACGAATATTTATATAATTTTGGATTTGGACAGTACACAGACATTGAACTTGATGGAGAAGCAGAAGGACAGCTTGAATATTGGCAAGATTGGGAGGCTTCTGAGTTGGTGACTCGAGGATTTGGACAGGGAATGACTTCTTCAGCATTACAAATGGCAATGTCATTTTCTTCTCTCGCTAATGGAGGCTATCTGATGAAACCGCTTTTGGTGGAAGAAGTCAGGTCTCCGGATGGATCAGTACGTAAATTTCAACCAGAAAAAGTGCGTCGAGTAATTTCCGACGAGACGTACAATCAGATCAAAGCGATGCTCCTTAATGCTGTAAACAATGGAATCGCGCGTGGGGCACGGGTATGGGGGTATACTATCATGGGAAAGACGGGAACATCTCAGACCTATAAACACGGAAAGGTTTTGGAAGGGGTGGGAACAACGATTACGAGTTTTGCTGGATTTGGTCCGATCAAAGATCCGGCTTTCGTTATTCTTGTTAAATATGACAAACCGAAAGTTTCGCAATGGGGATCTGAAACTGCTGCGGGAACGTTTCATCGAGTGGCAGAGTTTTTGTTTCAGCACTTCGGGATTCCACCGGATCAATAAGATTTTCCGCCTTCTTCCTTCGGGGTGTGGATATTTTGTAGGCGCGGTCACGTGACCGCGCCTACGGTTGAATTTACATATTCGATATATTTCCAATCTCGGGGTTGGAATTTAAAATTCTATTAACTCTAAACTATTAACTCTTCACTAATTTTGCTACAATCCGCGTGAAATTATTCCCTCATATTTATGGACTACACTCTCCCCAAAGCCACCGACAAACTCGGAAAAGACCGACTTGAATTCTTATCAACCTTCAAGAAAGCGAGCATTCATACAATGCTTCAGATGCTCAAGACGTCCCAATCAGGACATCCAGGGGGATCTTTGTCTTGCTTAGATTTCTTGACAGTACTCTACGCATTCAGACTCTCTGCAACGAATGAGAAGGTGGTGTTCTCCAACGGACACATTTCTCCGGCTGTTTATTCTGTTCTCGCAGAACTGGGCGCCATCGATAAAGACGAACTCATTAAAACATACCGACAATATGGATCACCATTTGAAGGACATGTGACGCGTCATGTTCCTGGGATTTTCTTCGGAACGGGACCATTGGGAGTCGGGATTTCTGCTGCGTGTGGAATGGCATTAGCGAACAAAAAAAGTGACAATGGACAAGTGTTTTGTTCAATAGGGGATGGGGAAATGCAAGAAGGACAAGTACACGAAGCAGCGCTTTTTGCTGCGAAAGAAAAACTGAGTAACTTGACCGTCTTCGTAGACTACAACCGTGTTCAGCTGACCGATACATTAGAAAAAACATGCCCCATTGATGTTGTGTCTTTCTTCACCTCAAAAGGATGGAAGGTAGTCGAGATCGACGGACATAATCTTGAGGCTATTTGGAAAGCGATTCATGCACAATGTAGCAAAGGACGACCACTTGCCATCATTGCCAAAACAATCATGGGAAAAGGCGTTGAAATGATGGAAGTTGATGGCGCTAAATTGAAATCTACCTGGCATGGAAAAACGCCAAAGACTGAGGAAATTGATGCGATGCTCCCAACTTTCTCTTTGTCTGATAGTGAAAGAGAAACATTGAACACATTTATTGCTCAACAGGATTTTCATCCCGACAAAGAAACATTTGAACCATTTGGACAATTGTCTGACATTGAAGGAGGAGAGCCAATTCTTTATCCAACAGACAAACTTACTGACTGTCGATCGGCGTACGGTAACGCGTTGGCAGACCTTGCGAAACGAAACAAAGATATCCTTGGAGGATCAGCCGATCTTTCTGGATCAGTCAAAACAGCCACGATGGAAAAGGAAACGCCGGATCAATATATTGAGTTTGGAATTTGTGAGCAGAATATGGTGTCGGTGGCAGGAGGGTTATCACTTTCTGGATATACGCCATTTGTTTCCACTTTTGGAGCGTTCATGTCTTCTCGAGCGAAGGATCAAGCACGAGTGAATGACTTGAATCACGCGAATGTCAAAATGGTGTCCACGCACTGTGGATTGTCTGTAGGAGAAGACGGACCGACTCATCAAGCGATTGATGATGCGGGAAGTTTTGTAGGAATGTTTAATACCGGAGTCTGCGAACCAGCAGACCCAAATCATTGTGATCGCATTATTCGCTACGTGGCAACACATTACGGAAACTTTTACGTGCGTATGGGACGACACAAATTACCCGTTCTTACAAAAGAAGATGGTTCTGTTTTCTTCGACATAGACTACGTGTACCAATATGGGAAATGTGAGTTGCTTCGAGAGGGAACAGACATCACGATTGTCGCTACAGGTGCGTGTGTCATTGAAGCCTTGAAAGCGCGAGACAAATTTACCAACCCAGAGAAAGTAGAAATCATTATCACGAGTTCAATTAAGAAGTTCGATGAGGTTCTCTTGAAATCAATTAAGAAAACAAAACACGTGATGACGGTGGAAGACCACAATCCGTATTCTGGATTGGGAGCAGCAGTGGTCTTTTATGCACAAACGGAAGGAGTCTCTCTTGAATCATTTCAAACACTCGGTGCGAAACAGTACCAACTTTCTGGAAAACCAGCGGAGCTTTATTCTGCCGCGGGGATTGATAGTGAGGGGATTTTGAAAGCGCTAAATTAATTGTCATCCCAGCGAAGGCTGGGACCCATTATGCTTCAGAAAAGTCAGCAGAAAGATCTTTCCAATACGGATTTTGTTTATTAATAAGATTGATTTTCCATCATCATTGATAACTTTAAATATTTGATAATGGATCCCAAACTAAATTTGGGAAGACTTTTAATGTTTTTTTAACTTCACCAACTTCACACTTCCCGTGTTTCCAGAGATAATCTCGCATTCGGCTTTAAAAAGTTTTCCCAAAAACTTCATAATCTCTTTATTTGCCTTCCCTTGTTCCGGCTTGGCTTTGATTTGAATTTTCACCGTGTGTTCTTCGTCAGCCATGATTTCGGTGATCTTGTTCTCACTCGCATTTGGTGAAATCTTCACTCGCAAAAATACGACACATTTCTTTTGGAGTGTTTTTTTCGTTGCTATGATAAAATCATCGACCATCTACCGGAGAGTTTCAAGCAGTGTTTCAATTGCCTTTTCAAAGGTTTCTTCATCGAGTGATTCAGAAATTGTAATTGTTTGTTCTACCACAAAAGTCGGAATTTCTTTGATATCGTATCGTTTGGCAAAAGATTTATCGCGAAAGATTCGTTCTTTCGTTTCACCTGATTCCAAACAGGCTTCAAAGATTTCTATGTCGAGATTTTTTCGAAGAGCAATCTCAAGCATGGTGTCTTTGTCATAATCTTGAAAATAATTTTCAAAGTATTCATCTAAAAATTCTTCTAGTTTTCCCTGGTTTCGTGCACACTCAGAGGCTTCGTCAGCTGGTAAAGAATCGCGATCTTCCCATGATCGGCGATATTCCATTTCGACCTTGTTTCCAAATTTTTGTTGCATTTTTTCTACTAAAACAGGAACGTTTTTACTGCGTTCAGAACTCAAGCTAAAGAATCCTGTAATATGAAGTGGGCCGGCATTTTCTCCAAAAATACTCGAGGCTTTTTCTTCTTCATAAATTCTTTGTTCTTGCATTTCTTCAACACTTTGACAGCTGAAAACAAATAATGATACGAAGAGTATGAGGAGTGTTTTTTTCATTGAGAAGATGGTTTACGGATAGAATTATGCCAAAAATTTTGAGATTTTGCCAGTAGAAGTGCAAAGACAATCATTACTAGGCAAAGTGCTTGTCCGGTCGTGAAAAACCATACCATGCCACTGGGTTCTCTAAAGAATTCAATAACAAATCGCAAAATGCCGTATCCAGAGAGAAATCCGGTTGTGAGTATGCCCTTATATTCCCCATACCCTCGTTTCAAGAGAAGAAACAAAAATCCACTGAGAAGAACATTCTTACCGGCTTCATAGAGTTGGCTCGGGTGTCTGAGGGCGTTATCAATATGGGGAAAAATCATCCCCCAATCGGTTTGAGTCATGCGCCCAACGAGCTCTCCATTGATAAAGTTTGCGAGGCGTCCAAAGATTAGGGTTACTGCCAAAGGAATTACCACCGCATCCAATATTCTCAATAACGGAACGTTGTGTTTTCGTGTATAAAAAAGTCCAAAGGCGACAGCTCCCAAAATTCCACCGTGAATCGACATGCCCCCATGCCACATTTTCAAAATCTCTAGAGGATTCGTCACAAAGGTTTCTGGAGAGTAAAACAGGAATTCTCCAATCCGTCCCCCCGCAACGCCACAAATAAACATTCCAAAGAGGAGGTTTTCAAATTGGTCTTTGGTGAGTTTTTTATCTTGGAGAAGATTCGCTTGAATGCGATGTCCCCACAATAACGTTAAGAAAAATCCAAAGATATATACGAGTCCATACCATCGGACATCGAGTCCCAAAAGCGAAAATGCCACTGGATCAAAATTCCAAATCATGCAGAAAAGTGGTTACATTTTTTAATACCAATTATTTTGTGAAATATGGTGAGTTTTTTGTTCCAAGTTTCGGCTTCATTGTTATAGACAGTTTGGAGTTGTACGAGTTTCTGATCGATAAATTCCAGATCCTTACCAACGTGCAGAAGAAGGGGATCTTTTTCGAGTATGCCGTCCTGTTCAAGTTTTGAAAAATACTGCACTAAAATCTCTGAGAATCGACGTTCTAGTTCCATGCGTTTTTTGAGATGTTTCTTAATGGAATACTGACGACATTGCATACGAATGTGGAGAAGTTTTTTGAGTGCCTCATCATTAAGGCCTTTATCTCGTTTGGCAAGTGTGTAAATCAGTGGAATCATCATTTGCCTCTTGGATAAAAAGAAGAGAATAAAACGCCAAATCTTCTGAATATTCTGTTCTCGTTGTTTCACATTATTAATAGCAAGTTTAATCAGTCCAAACGTCACCAGCACCAAAAACATCCACGCCATATGTTCGTTCCAAAAATTGCGGATTATTTCGAAGGTCGTCAATGAGGGTTCCTCCAGGCTTGGGATGGGACGAGCAAAAACTTTAATCATGAACTTGGGAGAAATCTAAAGATGTGCGTGTGCTCTGTGGTCCAAGTTGTGCCATAGTTTTGGACAACATTTCGGTATTGAGTTCTTCAAGTAAGGGCTGTGTTTTTCGCTCTAACACGAATCCAAACTGAGGACGAATTTTCCCATTCGCTGTTCTCTGATCTGAACCGAGGACAGGCTTTATAGGAGTAGGTTTGTCGGGGATATGGTTTTGGTTGGACAACATCATTTCCCATTCTACAATGCATGAGCGGAATGAACAAAAAAACTTTAGATGGCGAAAACTTATGGGAGCGAGCAGATGCTCTATTATCTCCCTATGCGCAAAAAAACGGACTTTCATCAGGAAGACAATTTTCAGAAAATGCTGATCCCAACAGACTCCCGTTTCAACGGGATCGAGATCGCATTCTTCATTCAACAGCTTTTCGTCGACTCGCGGGAAAAATGCAAGTAGTGGCACCGCATCATGGTGATCATTTCCGCACACGATTGACGCACACATTAGAAGTTTCTCAAATTGCCAGAGATCTCGCTCGTTGGCTTCATCTAAATGAAGATCTCGCTGAAGCGATTGCACTCGGACATGATTTGGGACATCCGCCGTTTGGACACGCCGGAGAGGAGGCTTTGCGCGCTAAAATGAAATCATTTGATAAAACGTTCGAACACAATGCTCAGTCATTACGAATTGTAGAATTTTTTGAACTGCGTTATTCAGACTTCCCTGGGATTAATCTGACTTCCGAGGTACGGGAAGGACTGCAGAAACACACGACATTCTTCGATCGACCGGGATCAAAAATATTTTCCCCACATCTGGAAGCCCAAGTGGTTGATGTTTCGGATGAGATTGCGTATTTGTCGGCCGATCTGGAAGACGGGATTCGAGGAAAATTTTTCACGATTGAAGATCTTTGTGAAATTCCTATGTGCAAAGAAGTCATTGATTCACTTCCCGCAGAAGAACAATCATTCCGTTCAGCGGTAATGCGAGGAGTGATTCGGCGATTGTTGGCAGAGATTGTGACCTCGACAGAGAGGAATCTTCAAGAATATTCCATTGAAACACTCGAGGACGTACAAAAATCCCAAAAGAAAATTGTAAAATTCTCACCAGAATTCTTTGAACAACTCAAAGAGGTACGTCAGTTTCTTATGGAACGGTATTATTCTTCACCTGTGGTTAAAGCTAACACTGAGAGGGGACAGCAAATTGTGGGAGAAATATTCGACTATCTTATTGCCAATCCAGACAAACTTCCTGATTACCTGCATTCAGACGATCCATTGGAAATTCGGATTTGTGATTATATTGCGGGGATGACAGACCGGTTTGCGGAGAATTTTTCAACGTAGGCGCGGTCACGTGACCGCGCCTGTAGGGAACTCCACGATTAAAGCCAATAGGTTTCATGATGCTTTTAGGGTAGGACATTTCCAATCGTAAGATTGGAAACACGCTAAATGAGTCGGTAGCGTTCTAAATGTCCGACTCTTTTTTTGTATAATTAAATGACAGAATATCAGGGGATGACTGATCGGTTTGCGAAAGACTGCATTGACAGTTTTCGTTGTTTTGTGTAAAGAATAAATAATATAATTTTAAAGATGCTTGAAAATACTTGTATAATGCAAGATGATTGTGAATCAGAAAAAGATTGTAAAACTATAAAAGCGATGGTTGAAGAAGCTATTAAACCTTTTTTTGAAAAAACAAAAAAGAACAATATCCTGACTTTCAAAGAAATCTTTTTGGTCGTGCAAGAAAAATTTGAATTATCAAAAATTCCCGTGTGTTCTGAATTTGAAACTCTTGTTTCAGATAGTATTAATAAAAAAATTAAGATAATTGAAAAAGATTCCAGTTCTAAAAAAGAAAAAGAGAGGAAAGAAGGCATTACGGTAGAGAAAGTATTTATAGATTTGAAGAATTTTAAAGTAGAGCTTCTTTCGGATGGGCATCAAAAATGGTTTTCATTAAAAACAAATGATTCCCCGCAAAGAAGTTGTATTGAATTAGAAAAAATTAATTTAGATTGGCTAGAGGGAGAACTGCCAAATGTTAAAATAAATAATCCGATATTTGTTAATGCGGAACAATGGTATTGTGTAACGTTTGAAACAGAGGTTTTGGACGGAATGAATGAGAGCAAAAAAGATGAATGTTGTTTTCGGTTGAAAAGTGGAAAAAAGTTGAAAATAATGAGTAATAATTCTGCTGTAATGGTAGATGTAGAGGGAAAGAGTAAAAAGATTGATTTTAAAAAATGTGAACAACTCGCTAGAGAGGATGGAATTCTTTGTGACGGGGGAATTGGGATTCAACGATTTACATTAGAAAAGACAAATGAAAAAAAAGTTCAAAAATTTGTTACAAAACGACAAAAAGCTTGGGAAGAATTTTTGAAAGGATACAAGGAAAATTATTATACAGGAGGGGATCGTTCGATTTCGGGATGACAAGGGATGATAGAGATGACGGACCGATTTGCGGAGCAATTCCTTCGTAACAAATAATATCAACAAGGGGTTTAAACCCCTTGTTCAGAAATTGCCTTTCTGCTACAAATACCCCATGAAATTTTTTGAAGTGGAAGGGGGGGCAAAACTCAACGGGAAAGTTAAAATCCCTGGGGCCAAAAACGCTGCATTACCCATGCTCTGCGCCGCGCTTTTGACAGAGGAAAAGTGTACTTTTCATAATGTGCCACATATTTCTGATGTAGAAGTATTGCTTGATATTTTTGAAGAAATTGGGGTTGAAGTAACGCGCAAATGGAAAGCCAAACGTATCGAAGTACAGGCCAAAAAAATCAACGTCAAAAAACTCGCAAAATGTGAAAAAGTAAAACAACTTCGAGCATCTCTTCTTGTTATGGGACCGATATTAGCGCGCATGGGGGAAGTAGAAATCTATCAACCAGGGGGGTGTATTTTGGGCGCTCGTCCCAATTTTATTCATCTGGATGGACTGAAAACATTGGGCGCGAAAATAACACGAGAAGACGAAAAAATTGGACTGACGTTCAATCGTAAAAGTTTAAAAAATAATCGCATTCTTTTGTCGGAGGCGTCTGTAACAGGAACCGAAAATTTAGCCATGTTCTTGGCGGGGCAAGATGAGTTATCGGAAATTTATTTTTCTGCCGCAGAACCACATGTGCAAGGGACACTCAGGATGCTCTGCGGGATGGGGGCGGATGTATATGGTATTGGGACGCATTATCTCAAGATTCAGGGTATGAAACACCTTCACGGAGGGGAATTTACCATTCCACCGGATGGCCTTCTAGTTGGCACTTATGCCATTGCCACTATTCTCACACAGGGGGATGTGCGCATTGAGAATGTAGATCACCGAGAGCTATTTTCCTTTTACGGGATGTTGAAGCGCATTGGTGCAAACTTCGAAATGGAAGAAGATGCACTGCATGTATTTGGTGAACAAAAAATGTGTTCAATACCAAAGATTCAAACCGCGATTTACCCGGGATTCTCCACAGATCTTCAATCTCCGTTTGGAGTCCTTCTCACGCAGTGTAAAGGCGAAAGTTTGATCTTCGAAACACTCTTCGAAAACAGACTGACCTATCTCACCGAACTCGAAAAAATGGGAGCCGATATTGAGATGCTCAATCCTCATCAAGCGAGAGTTACTGGTCCCGTTGAACTAAAGGGGACAGAGGTGCAGAGTTGGGACTTGCGAGCGGGAGCGGCTATGGTGCTTGCAGGCCTTATTGCCAAAGGGAAAACACGAATTTCAAATGTGAGTTATATTGATCGGGGATATGAGAATTTTCCAGAAAATCTCGCCAAATTGGGAGCGAAAATTAAGCGAATAGAGGAGTAGGAAAAAGTGATCCTTGGGGTATTGACTTTTGCTGATAAATTTGTATAAAGAGCCGACACTTTCCTGGTTACCTCGGGAGTTTTTTGTGAATATAAAAAATTCACCGAAAATCGGAAGTGTAAAAGTTCTTTTACATCTCGGGAATAATAAAAGGATCTAATGGACTTCGTTAGAATCAGAGAGAGACTTAACACGGTCTTTGCCTGATTTTAACGAATGAAATTATGAACCTAAATATTAAAATTATGAAAAGTAGAAGTCCTTAAAAAATGAATAGTAAGAAATGAGTAAAAAAAGAAATGTTCAACAAATTTACAAAAATGAAGCGGAATAAAAGCAGTCCTTCGAAAGAAGCAGCGAAAAAATTAAATTATTTACTAACAACAAAAATCAGTGTTTTATGAAACAAAAAAATGTGCCCCGAACGGGCAAGCTTTTAGCCATACAAGACTCTCTTGTACAGGCTGTTTACGATACATATGTGGTCGTGGGCGAAATTGCATGGATCACAATTACCGATCAAAAGAGAGGCGCCATTAAATTGAAGTCAGAAGTTTCACAGGTGCTCACGAAGAAACAGATTCGTACTGTTCTTCTTGAAAATAGCATTGAAGCATCTGTAATTGAGAATAAAAAAGTTGTTGAATTACAAGTTTTTGAAGATCTCACAGATGCAAAAGTAGGGGATAAGGTCGAATTTACTGATAATTTATTATCAGCAACCGTTGGACCAGGTCTCCTTGGTGAAATTTATGATGGCAATCAAAGTCGTCTTTCTGAGCAATTGAAAACAGGAGAGTTTATGGAAAGGGGAAATCATTTTCCATCTCTTGATGAAGAAAAGCTATGGGATTTTACTCCACTTGTAAAAGTTGGAGATAAAGTTTCAGGTGGTGCTACTCTCGGATGGGTTCCGGAATACAAAATTCAACACAAAATATTTGTTCCTTTTGATATAACAGACGATCTTACGATTGAATCGATTGTAGAAAAAAGTGAAAGAAATGTTGTTGAAACTATTGCTACAGCCATAGACGAATCAGGACAAAAGCGAGAATTTGTTATGTCTTTCAAATGGTCTGTAAAAATTCCTATTCCTTACGTGAAGAGAACTATCCCGACACAACCCTTTAGTACTGGTGTTCGTATTTTGGATGGACAACATCCTATTATGCATGGTGGTACAGCAGGGTGTCCTGGTGGATTTGGAACTGGAAAAACGGTTATTCTGCAGGGTATTTTTAAAAATGCTAATGTAGACATCCTCATCGGTGGTTTCTGTGGTGAACGTGCCAACGAAATTGTTGAAGTTCTGAAAGAATACACAGCCTTGATTGATATTTATGGAAACCCACTGAAAGAAAGAATGTGTTTGTTTGCAAATACATCTAGTATGCCGGTTGTTTCGAGAGAAGCTTCTGTATATATTTCTTTAACAGTCGGAGAATATTATCGAAGACAAGGATTAAAAGTAGCGGTAATGGTTGACTCTTTTTCTCGTTTTGCACAGGCTCGTCGAGAGCAATCTGGAAAACGAGGTGATATCCCAGGAGAGGAATCTTTCCCAATGAATATCAAGGAAGAGATTAGAGCGATATTTAATCGTCCTGGTTGTGATCAAGTTAATGATAAAGAAACGGGTGCACTTACATTTATTGCAACCGTGAGTCCCGCAGGGGCAAATTTATCAGAACCGATTACAAGAGCTATAAAAACCACTACAGGGGCTTTTTGGGCGCTTGATCGTTCTTTATCAGAGCGGAGTTGGTATCCAGCGGTAAGAAGAACAGATATTTCATTTTCAAAGTATGAAGGATTTATTCCAGCAGATATTCGAAAAGCTGTTCATAAAAGCTTAGAAATACGTCAGGATGTGGCGGATTCAATTGCACTTGAAGGAGAAGAAAAAGTAGATCTGTCCTTATTTGTGGATTATCACAAGGGATTGTTGCTTGAATTTTTCTTAATGCAGCAGGATGCATTTTGTGAGCTGAAAATTGATAATCAAACATCATCAGAAAGATTAAAAGTGATGTATGAAGTGTCAATGCAGATTATAAATGCCGACCTAAGCTTTCCTACTCATAAGTCCGCGAATAAGTATTTTCAAGGATTATTACGTCAACTGAAAAGTTGGAACCGTGAAAAATTTGAAACCGATGGTTTCGAAGAAATGAAACAAAAAATAGAACAAACTCTAAAAGATTAAATATGGAATTATTAAATAAAATCCCTGAGATCAGTGAGATCAAAAAGGGAATAATTACCTTAACAGGGAATACAGGTTTTGGTTTGAATCATGTTGTAGATATTCAATCCAAAAAAGGATCCATGAAGGGGATTGTTCTTACTGTTTCAAATGAAGAAACGGTAATAATTCCTCTTGGAAATACACTTGGTTTACCTACGAATTGCGAGATTTCTTCAACAGGAAGGCCTTTAACAATGGGTTTTTCTAAAAAGGTGCAGGGACGAATTTTTAATGGAATTGGAATGGCTATTGATAACAAAGGATCACTGTTTTCTGCTACAGAAATTTTAGCTTCTGTGCAGACAATGAATCCTTTAGCAAGAGCAATTCCTTCTACATTGGTTCGTACAGGACTTACTCCTATCGATGTTTATAATAGTGCAGTACAAGGACAAAAACTGCCTATTGTTGCGTATGAGGGAGAAGATCCAACACCCGCAATCCTGAATTTGATGGGCTCAATACATTCAGATGCCATTATTTATGGTGGTATTGGAATGCAATTTGATGCGTATCACAATTTAAGAAATGGCTTACTTGAAGCTGGTCAAATGAATAAAACAACACTTTTTATGCATCAGGATGGTGATCCTATTGCACATGGTCTTTTAGTTCCGGAGCATTGTCTTGCAACAGCACGACAGTTTATGGAACAGGGAAAAGATGTTGTTTGTGTATTGGATGATATGACAACTTGGGCTGAAATTTTACGTTCGAATGCAAATGCTCAGGATATGATTCCTTCGAAAGAGGGATTCCCTGGGGATTTATATTCACAGCTAGCTCGTGTATATGAGATGGCAACACAACGTGAAAAAGGCGGTTCAATAACGTTAATTCCGGTGCATTCAATGGAATCCATTGAAGGAGCTGTAATTGATAATGCATTGTATATCACTGAAGGACAGTTGATATACAAGGGAGATAAAATCATTTTGAGAGGAAGTCTATCACGCTTAAAACAAAGTGTGAATAACGGAAAACAAACGCGTCGAGATCACAGAGCAATTATTGCAGCAATGCATCAATTACTTGGTGATGCAGAAGATGCGTTTGAAAACTCAAAAATGGGAAGTGCGAAAGATGAGAAGTCACAACGGCTTATCAAATTCCGTACGGATGCACATGATGTGCTCCAAAATATCCACACGCCTCGTACGATTGAAGAGGGGTTGAATGTCTGTTGGACATTGTTTGCGAGTTATTTCTCAAAAAGTGAAGTTAATATCCCCCAAGACATGATCGAAGAGTTTTGGCCGGAAGGAAAAAGAAGTCATTAATTGTAAAAAATCAGAATAATATGAAAAAAGAAAAAGATCCTAATAATAAGGATCATGTACAACTTGTAATTGATCAGATAAAAAAAGAAGCGATCGATGAGAAAAATCGTATTCTGAAGGAAGCTGAGGAGGAGAAGAAGCGTATTCTCAAAGAAGCTCAACAGGAAGCTGAAAAAGAAAAAGCTCTTATTCTCCAAAAGGCAAAATCAGACGCTAAAAAAATTGTTGCACAAGGAAAATCCGAATTGCAGTTAGCAAGTCGAGATAGTCTGCAAATATTCAAAACAAATCTTTATGGATTGTTTGAAAATTTACTTCGAAATGATGCAAAAAAAATCGCTTCAAACGAGGAATATCTTGCAGAATTATTTCTTCTTGTGAAATCACAATTTGCTGATCAAAATATTGAAGTTTCCAGTGTTTCTAAGGTTATTGATGTTTTGCAGTCAAAAATATCAGATAATGAAATAACCCTTACAATTGATGAAGATTTAGATCGAAAGATTTTAATCAAATCGGGTGATAAGGATTTTGGTATTTCAGAAGATGATATGTTTAAAATTCTGATAAATCTTTGTTCTCCTGAAATTAAATCTATTTTAACAGAAAAGAAGGAGGACTAGGTATGCTATCAGGATATGAATATTTAATAACTTCACTTCCTGCTTTGTATTTTGATAATCCTCCGGGAATATCTTTGGATGAATTAGATGAAAGAGTTCGAACAAATACATCAAAAAATGCTTTTGAGGAATTTGGCGCAATGTCATTGTGGAATTTGGAAAACACTCCAACACAAACAATTCAGACATTTTCCGATTTTTCGAACAATCTATTTGGAGAAATTTCTCGATTTAGAAAAGCAAAACGTGATGGAAAATTATTTACTTTTTCACTTCTACCAATCAATTTTTCTGAACAAAATCCGCTTGAAGCGGAAATTGAAATTATGAAACGCCTTTGGAAAGAAATTGAAGATTTGTCTTTTGGACATCATTTTGATTTCACAGAGGTTTTGTTTTATAAATTAAAGTTTCAGATCCTTTCTCGTAAATATTCATTTGATGGAGAAAAGGGGAAAGCGATTGTTCAGAAAGTTATTTTTTCACTAAACACTGAGGAGGAATAACTATGGCTGATGGAATAAAAAAAGTTTATCCACTTTCAAAAGTAGGAAAGGCCAGAGCAAAAACAGATTTAGCACTGGCACAGAAACGCGGCGACTATTTCGAAAAACGAAAAAATTTGTTATTCGGAGCAGTCAATACAGTAAAAGATGATATCAGAAAATTAGAAATATCCATTCAAGAAGAATATGAAAGGAATGCTAATTGGTTTGGTGTTTTTGCTGACTCCCTTTTTGATATTTCAACATTTGTACAAATAAAAGCCGTTCATACAGAGTCACTTACTATTGCAGGAGTGCGTGTTGAACGATTTGAAAAAGTCGAATTTGAAAATATTGAAATAGACATTTCAGAAACCCCATTATGGGCAGACGAAGGAATTCAATTTATTAAGGATCAATCAATTCGAGAAATAATGATTGCGTGCAAACGTAAAAAATTAGAACTTCTTGATGAAGCGTTATCAGAAGCGCGGTCAAAGGAAACCTTGTATAAGGAAATCTTGCCACCGCATATTGAGAACCAGTTACAAAAAATAACAGGACAACTTGCTGATGAAGAACGTTTAAGCATTGGAACTTCAAAAATTATCGTTAGGAACAGAAAGGAAGCCATATGATAGTAAAACTAAAAGAAGCCCGAATTTTCTTTCCTCGGAAAGGAAAATTTTGGGATGAAGTCGTTCGACGACTTGGAAACTTACTGGGCGATGGCATCCATATAGAACACATAAAGATACCTGAAGGCGAATCGATTGATCGCTCGAAAGAACGTATTAATCGTGTCACACAGGCTCTTAAGATTCTAGAAGAAGTCGTTCCCATTGAGAACGAGTCACGCCGTGAAGAGTTACTTCGTTGGTCAACAAATGATCCGACACGAATTATTAGAAATGTGCTACAAGCACATGCCGTGAAGGTGAAAGCCAAAGAGGAACTCAAAAAGTGCAAAAAACAGTTTGCTTGGTATGAGAAATGGAACACATCGTTCCGTCTCAAAGATTTAGAAAAATTGGCAAAATCAAGCATTTTTCTCACATTTTATTCAGCGACCCAAAAGTCACTGGAAAAAATCCCTGAAGAAGAATGTGTACAGATTTATCCGGTTGGAAAGAATCAATATCAGGTCATTCTTATTTCTCGCGATTCGAATGCTACATTGGAAATGCTTTCGCAAGATGCTCCACCACCTATTTCTTTTGGACAGCTTAAAAACTGTATAACCAGAAGAAAACGTCAGATTGAAAAATCAGATGAAGTGCTTAGCACGTTAGTGATAGAAGCTAATTTGTTGAAAGAGTACCTAATAAAGCATGAGAATAACTTGAAAGAACGAGAGGCTCGTCAAGGTATGGAGCAGATTGAAGATCAGATTCCTTACATGAAATGTTATGTTCCAAAAGAGCAACTTCCAGAACTAGAAGAACTAGTGAAAGAATACTCTCTGGGGCTAATGATCATGGAAGTGGAAGATGATGATGAAGATGTTCCAACATTGATTAAGCGGCCAAAGTGGTTAGATACTGTGGATCCAATAATGAATTTCATGGGATTGATTCCAGGGTACAGAGAAACAGATGTCTCTTTGGTATTCTTGGTTTTCTTCCTTATGTTCTCTTCTATAATAGTAGGAGATGCTGGATACGGTTTAATTTTTGTATTAGGAACATTTATCTTTCATGCAAAGAAAAAGTTTATTCAGTCTAATGACATGAATTTTCTGTATGCTTTAAGTGGAGGTATTTGTTTGTGGGGTGTTTTAACGGGAACATATTTTGGATCGGAAGTTATTGCAGAAATTCCATTTTTAAAATCGTTAAGTATTTCGCATTTCACATCAGATAATCCAAATGCAGCTAATGCTTTGATGAAGTTTGGTTTTTTTATTGGTGCTTTACACTTAACTTTTGCGAGAATAATTAAGGGACTTACCATTGGTAAGTCGCTAAAAGCTGTCGCAGAGTTGGGGTGGATTAGTATCGTATGGGGACTTTTCTTTGTTGTGAATATGTTAATTATTAAAGAGGAGCTACCTTCGTTCTTGCCATCTTTGTTTATTGGCGGAGTGTTGGTGGTTGCGTTATTTTCTGCAGTAGGGGAGAGGAACTATGTAAAGAGCTTTGCAGTTTCTTTATCTAGTGCTGTGCTTGGTATAATAAATGGGTTTTCAGATGTATTGTCTTATATTCGTTTGTATGCCGTTAGTCTTGCAACATCGCTTATCGCGCAATGCTTTAATAATTTAGCAATAGGAGAGGGAATTGATTCCGTCTTTTCTGCAATAGCCGCCGTTCTTATCCTTGTCGTAGGACATGTTTTAAATATAGGACTAGCAGCTCTAGCAGTAATAATTCATTCTGGACGTTTGAAGATTCTAGAGTTTGGAAATCATTCAAATGTTTCCTATTCAGGAACTTCCTTCAACAAGTTTAAATTTAATAATCAATTAATAACAAAATTATAAATATTTTATATTATGGATAACGTTTTAAAAGTAATTACAGAATTCGCAGGATTTGGAGATTTCCTTATTGCAGCAGGTATCAGTTCTATTGGAGTAGCAATGGGGTTAGGTAAGGCTGGAATGGCCGCAGTTGGTTCCTACTTTAAGTTGGAAAAGGACAATAAAAAGGTGCCGACAGTGATGATTATTGCCTCACTTGCGGCATTCTCACAGTTTGTATATGCGTTTGTATATACGCTTCAGATTCCTAAAGGGCTACCAGTAGAAGCCTACAATGGTATAATGCTGATGTCTTTGATGGTTGGTTTTGGGTTTGCTCTTGTGGGGTTTTTCCAAGGGAGCATTGCGGCAGCAATCGTTAAGGGCCTAGGTGACAATCCTAAAGCCAAAACAGTGTTTTTGTATATGATGATTGGTGGTATTGAGGCAGTTGCAATTTTTATGTTAGTTGCTGCGTTGATGAATATGCCAACAGTCGCATAATTATTCCCGAAAACGAAAATGTTCACTGAATGAAGTTTACATGTGAAAAACACATTCGGAACAATTCGTTAAATGTAAAAAAAGGTTACCGTTTACGGTGACCTTTTTTCTTATACGAAAAGGGATTGACGAAGAATAAATTTGACAAAAAAAACTCCCTTCTTACAATTCCCGCGCTTTATAGAAACAAATGGCACACAAAAAAGCTGGTGGTAGTTCCAAAAATGGTAGAGATTCCAACGCCAAACGACGTGGCGTAAAACGATTTGGTGGACAAGTGGTCTCTGCTGGAGAAATTATTGTGCGTCAGAAAGGAACGAAATTCCGAGCAGGGAACAACGTTGGAATGGGACGAGACTTTACTTTGTTTGCTGAGAAAGAAGGAATCGTGAAATTCACAGAAAAAGCGATCATCCGATTCGACGGACGACGATACGAGAAAAAGTTTGTGAATATTGTCTAAAAGATAACCAGCACAAAAGAGAGGGTATTTTTTATCGTGTCCTTGATGTATTGACATTCTGGGGTTTTTTGCTAAAATACCTTGGTCTTTTTGATGAATTTTTTTAAAAAATAACGTCAAGGAGCAGTTCTTTGACACAATCGGACAATTGATTGTCCTAGACGGGATGCTTGAAAAACTCGCTTTTGGAGGGGTTTTTTTGATGTCTTGTTTAGGGCAAAAAAAAATTAATTTAATTATTCATTTATCAATTAACAAAGTCCTGTGAGTAAAGTAGCAGGCAATTTTGTATGAAACGAAAATTGATGGCACTACTCGTGCTTTTCATTGCACCAGTTCTTGCTTTTGCAGGTGAGGCTGATCTAATCGTTCCCGATCTAAAGGGAGCGACTTTTTTTAACGGAGCCGTTACCGGTTGGCAATTGCTTTTTTACGGAATGGTTATCGTATTGTTTGGCCTTTACTTTGGCTATCGGCAGTATGTTCAGATCAAAAAACTACCGGCGCACAAATCAATGTTGGATGTTTCCAAAATCATCTTTGAGACCTGTAAGACGTATCTTCTCCAACAAGGACGTTTTCTGATTATCTTGTTCCTAATTATTGGAACAGCGATAACCTATTATTTCCTTGGATTAAGTGGAATGAAGGTGTCGAAAGTTCTCTTAATTCTCTTTTGGTCAGTTCTCGGAATCTTAGGGTCGTACGGTGTGGCTTGGTTTGGTATTCGAATCAACACTCTTGCCAATAGCCGAACATCCTTTGCATCATTGAAAGGAAGACCATTTGATGTGGTTTCCATTCCTTTACAATCAGGGATGAGCATTGGATTGCTCCTGATCTGTGTGGAGCTGTTCATGATGTTAGCAATTTTATTATTCGTTCCTGGTGAAGCTGCCGGAGCGTGTTTTATTGGTTTTGCTATCGGAGAATCTCTTGGGGCTTCTGCACTGAGAATCGCTGGTGGCATTTTCACCAAAATTGCTGATATCGGAGCTGACCTTATGAAGATCGTTTGTAAGATTCCTGAGGATGACCCTCGAAACCCTGGTGTTATTGCTGACTGTACAGGAGACAATGCTGGAGATAGCGTTGGCCCTACAGCTGACGGTTTTGAAACCTACGGAGTGACTGGTGTTGCCTTGATTTCTTTTATCGTACTCGGTGTATTGAAAGTTGAATTCCAGGCTTCTTTAATTGTTTGGATATTCGTTATGCGTCTATTGATGGTAGTTACTTCGATGTTGGCGTATTGGATTAATCAAAAATACAATGAGAAAAAGTATGGAAACTCGAAGGGATTTAACTTTGAAAATCCATTAAGTTCTCTGGTATGGATAACTTCAATTATTTCCATCATTGTGACGTATGTAGCTACTTGGTTATTGCTTGGCAATGATATGGCAGAAGGTTTGTGGTGGAAATTAGCGACTATTATTAGTTGTGGAACTTTTGCTGCAGCCATTATTCCAGAACTTACTAAGGCCTTTACTAGTTCAAAATCAAGACATGTAGAGGAAATAGTTACGGCAAGTCGTGAGGGAGGAGCTTCATTGAATATATTGTCAGGACTTGTTGCCGGAAATTTCTCGGCATTCTGGAAAGGTATTGTGATGGTGGCACTTATGTTAGGAGCTTTTGCTATTTCAACGTTTCAATTGGATGCCATTATGAATTATCCAAGCATATTTGCGTTTGGATTGGTGGCTTTTGGATTCCTTGGTATGGGACCAGTGACTATCGCTGTTGATAGCTATGGGCCGGTGACTGACAATGCACAGAGTGTATTTGAACTCAGCCAGATCCAAAATATTGATGGTATTAAAGCAGAAATCGAAAAAGAGTACGGATTTATTCCCGACTTCAAACAAGGAAAACAGTATCTAGAAGAAAATGATTCTGCGGGAAACACTTTCAAGGCGACTGCAAAACCGGTTTTGATTGGAACGGCCGTGATTGGTGCAACAACCATGATTTTCTCAATCATCTTGATTTTGGAAAAGATGGGAATGTTGAGTATTTCACTTACTGATGCACCTGTACTCCTTGGATTTATTACCGGTGGAGCTGTGATTTACTGGTTCTCTGGAGCGTCTATTCAGGCAGTAACGACAGGAGCGTATCGTGCAGTTCAATTTATCAAAGAGAAGATTAATCTGGATAAAGAAAAAGCCGATATTGAAGATTCGAAAGCGGTGGTGAAAATTTGTACAAAATATGCACAAAAAGGAATGTGGAACATTTTTATCGTTCTGCTTTCATTCACACTTGCTTTTGCGTTCTTCGATCCGAACTTCTTTGTAGCGTACTTGGTTTCAATTGCGGTATTTGGATTGTTTCAGGCGATGTTTATGGCGAATGCCGGTGGAGCTTGGGATAATGCCAAAAAGGTAGTGGAAGTAGACCTGAAAGAAAAGGATACTCCATTGCACGAAGCCGCTGTTGTGGGGGATACTGTTGGGGATCCATTCAAGGATACTTCATCGGTATCATTGAATCCTATTATCAAATTTTCAACACTGTTTGGACTTTTGGCAGCAGAAATTTCTATTGAAATGTCTCTGCGTGCTTCAGAAGTAGGAATTGCAAATAAAGCACCCTATATTGGAATTGTATTCCTAATAGTGGGATTAGTATTTGTATACCGTTCTTTCTACGGTATGCGAATAAAAAAAGAAAAAGTGTAATTAATTAAAAACTGAAGATAAGAGGGTGTGCCAGACTTGTCTGGCCCCCTTGAATCTTTTATCAATTGTCCGATTGTGCTTTTTTTGTATACAATCCAGCTTAGTATGCAACAAGTTTGGCTATTTCTCGGAATATACTTCGCGATATTACTCGGGATTTCTTTTTGGGGACGTCGGAAATCATCGGGTGAATTCATCTTAGCGGAGCGCAAACTTGGCAACTGGGCAGCGGCTAATTCACTTGCTGCGACTGCTATTGGTGGGGGACTCCTTCTTGTCGGTGGGGCGTATATCTACCAGTTTGGGATTGGTGGAATTTTCTTTTTTATAGGAAAAATCATTGGATATATCTTGCTCACCATCTTCATATCACAAATTCATAAACGCGTTGCCGACAAAAAATATAATACGTTAGCGGACTATTTCGGAGATTTTCATGGGAAATATATTCACCAGTTTGTCGCGGGTGTTATTGCGGTAACGTATTTGGGATGGTGTTTGGTGGGGTTTGTTGGGGGAGCGGGGATTATTGTAATCCTCAGCGGAATATCATTTGAACTCGCCGCATTCGTAATGCTGGGGGCTATTTTGCTTTACACGATTATCGGAGGATTCCGAAATGTCATCCGTACAGATTATATTCAATGGATTGCAATTTTCGTGGTATTCCTTCTTTTCTTTGCAAATTTTTCCAGCAACTTGAAATCAGTCGAAGCCGTTCAATGGGATTTCTTTGCTATGTCTGGGGATATGATAGCGGCATTCTTTCTTGTCGGAGTAACGTATCCTTTTTCCGCAATGGAGGTGTGGCAAAGAATGTTTGCGCTCGAAAAATCCAAGAAAATCGTTGCGGCTATGACACGATTTGGAATTATGTATTTGATATTCGGGATAGTGCTGTGTCTCATTATCATGATTATCCGGACGTTCGATACCACAATGAATCCAGATTTTGCGATTGTAGAAGGAATTGTGCGGTTCTTCCCACCAACCTTTGTGGCACTGGGAACGGTAGCATTCTTTGCGGCTATTATGAGTTCCCTTGATTCCTATCTTTTTGTCGCCAATGCGACGGTGGTACATGATTTCTTTGATCCTCAAAAAAAGTTAGCGTCGAAAGTCATTGAAAAAAAGATGCGTTGGACCCTTCTTGTTCTTGGAATCCTGACACTCTGTATTGGATTTGTGTGGCGAAATATTGTGGATATTGCGGTGTACTTTTCTGGGATTACAGTAGTGATATCGATGTTGGTTTTTTTCTCATGGATATGGCGAAAACAAGTTTCGGAGAATGCTCTTATTTTTTGCGGAACGCTTGGATTGGTTTCCGTAACGATGTTTGCTTGTCTTACTCCAGTAGGGGCGATGTGGCTTTTGCCAGGAATTTTTGTGCCAATGGTTGGTTTGCTTTTTTGGTATTTGATTCGTACACTAACGCTACTTTGTAAACAAAAAATATGACAGAAGGAGGTCCAGAAAATCTCGACGATTTAATGCTTGGAAATGTGAGTGAAGGGGTAACTGAATCTGATGAGAAATTTAAAGCGCGAGTGGCTGCAGCTCAAGCGAAACTAGCTCAGCTTAAAAAAGACGAAAGCAAAACAAAAGATTTTGATTTAAAACTTTCCAAATTAATCACATCACTCGATCCACACACCTTGCGACTCGTGGTTTTCCTTATTAATAACAGTGTACCGAGTCTCACGGTGCTTGCGATGAGTTCTCTTGTGGTTCACAAAGCAGAGAAGATTTGTCATACAGAGTTTCATAAATTTATTGAAGAACAAGCAGACTTCTCTGACGCTAAACTCAAACCAGAAATAGAGAAATTGGTTTCTCTTTGGTGGACCTATATGTTTGCTGCTGATCAAGTGTCGGTAGATACGAAGATGTCATCGTTTCATTCTAACGCGGCTTTTGTGGAATTCATTTCTTTGGAATTTGTGGAAATGATGAAACGATTTTTGGCCGATCATGAAGTAGAACATCCACACATGGAAGAGATTGAGAAGATGTTGAAGAAATATGAGGGGATATTGTTTGCAGCAAAAAAGTAAGTGAAATCCAGCGATCCCGCAAGTCGAGAGAATCGTTAGTCGAACTTATCCTCAGGAATGTAAGGATCTTTTTAAATATTCCTTCAAAAAAAAACAAAAAAATTTGACGAACAAAATTTGTTTCCTAAACTATGCCGGGTTTTTTAGAAATGCTCTTTTCGGTGTCAGCTATAGCAAGTAGTCACGCGTGGGTGTGTCCACTCGAAATATCAATTCTCGAGCAGATCCTCCCGTGGGTGTTCTGCTTGTTATCAAAAGAAATTATTCATCAACTAAATACATTACCTATGTCAGAAGTACAAATTAGAGAAAGGTTAACTGAATTAGATCAAGCGAATTCTTTACAACCATCTGAGCAGGATGAAATAGCACGGCTCGTGGATTTATTAGGAAAAGTGTCTAAAAAACGAAAGTAAAGAACTTTTAAAACAAAACAGTATGATTGATCTCGCTATTCAGAAGGTGCATCAAGAACTTGATGTAGTAGGAATTATGACCGAAGAAGATCAACTTAAAGTTTTTCTTCTTCAAACTTGGAAAGAGTTTCAAAAAAAGAATCAAGAATTTACAAAAAACATTGCTCAGGAAATAGTCCGTAAAACAGACTTTTTCAAACAGTATGAACATTTTTTTATCGAAGTTTGGGTTGCTTTAAAAAAGAGAGTTAAGGAAGTTCTTCAGACACTTCAAAGAAAAGAAGTTTTTGGAAATCCAGTTCGTTGTTACTAAAATCAGAACACCATTCTTGCGATGAGTCTCATTGAGGCCATCGCATTTTTTTTGTACGAAAAGTATTGAACAAAAAACATGTCCTCGACTTGATCGGGGATGTGTTCAATAAGTAAGAGGAGAGTAGAAAAATCTAGTCATTCCGGCTTGCCCGGAATCGGGTGAAAACTTGGAATATGTTTTTAAGCGTTAGCGCGCTGTAAATGTTGATTTTTCGCTTTGCTCTACACACGGGAGGACAATTGATCCGATCCTGGGCAAGCCAGGATGACTAAGTGTATTGAGTATTTCTTATTGTAACGTAAAAGTAACCGTTTCAATCTTTTCTTCCTCTGATTTTTTGATTGTGAATTTGAATTTATTTCCCATCTTTTCGAGAGCGATTTCTTCGCCTTCCCCAGGGAATCGTTCGAGTTTTTCAAGCAAGAAATAGGAGAGTGTTTTGTTCTCGTCTTCTCGTTCCCATGGCCAATGTTTCGCTGGAGCATGTCGTCCGAGTGTTTTCTTCACATACTCTTCAATCTGTTCTAATTCAATATTCGCACGACATTCAAAGGAGCGTCTTCCTGTTCGTCGAATTAACACATCTGTTTCATCTGCTTCATCTTCAAATTCTCCAAAAATTTCTTCCAAAATGTCTTCCAATGTAATGAGTCCAATAAGTGCTCCGTGTTCATCGAGCACAAACGCCATGTGTGTGCTTTCGTTTTGAAACTCTCGAAGCAACGTATCAATCTTCATTGTGAGAGGAATCTTCATCGGTGGCAGTAGAGAGAGGTTCGCTACTTTTTTGTTTTTAAAATCTGGCTTAAGGAATTCTTCGACCAGAGACTGCACCTTCAAAACGCCCACAATATCATCTGAATTTTCATGAAAAACAGGGATACGTGAGAAGGTTGATTCGGCAATTTCCTTCAAGGCCTCGGGAACGGGCATATTGTCTGGTAAAGAAAAGATCTTACTGCGAGAGGTCATAATGCTTTCTACGTCGTGTTCATCAAATTCAAGCACACGCTCAAAGAGTTCTTTCTCTTCAGTTTCAATACGTCCTTCTTTCTCACTGAGTTCAATAGCTGCCTTGAGTTCGTCTTCGGTCAACCCATATGTCTGCTGGCTTGATCCTGTGAATTTTTTTGAAATCGAAGCAAGGGGAGTGACGATGGGCCAGAGAACAACTCCAAGAAATTTAAGGATAGGAGCGGCAAAAAGAGAAAAGGAAAGGGCGTATCGATGTGCGATTGATTTCGGCGTAATTTCTCCAAAAACAAGCAAAAGAAATGTCATTACCCCTGTCACGACTCCAATAACGGTATTGGTGTTTTCTCCAACTCCCATATCGTTTGCTATTCGTAAAGCTACGACGGTTGCCATTGCAGAGGCTGCAACGTTTACTACATTGCATCCGATGAGAATCGTTACGAGTAGCTTACTGGAGTCTGCCTTTAGGAGCTCAAGTTGTAGGGCTCTTTTTTCTTCCTTCTTTGTTTTTGCTTTGTTTTTCAGTGCTTGAATCTTTTCGGGACCAAGCGAAAAAAGAGCGATTTCTGCTCCAGAAAAAAATCCAGAGAGAATCAAAAGTAGTACCAATAAACCAATTTCATTCATAGTCGTATTGTAACATGATTTTAAATTTTTCTATCATCCCAGAATTTTAACGAAATCTCCGGGATCTATTATTATATTTGGATATCGGCAGGGTTGTTCTTTTTATAACTAAAAAGAACCAAAAAGTTTTGGGGACGAGAAAACTCGCTTTCATTAGCATAGCATATAATTGCCGAGTCCCATTGACGCTCAGACACTTCTCGTCCACAAGCCCCCATTAGAGAGCACTCCTCAATATTTGGATTCTTTCATTTTTCTCAAAAAAATCTTTTGACATTCATCGTTTTGCTGTACAATTTTACAGACATGAAAGTAGTTATTTCGCAAGAGGTTCTTCTCGACAGTTTAAAGACCGTATCACGGGCTGTTTCGGGACAAAATACGTTGCCAGTATTGGGAAACGTGCTTATCCGTGCAACTGGAAAAAAGTTGAACTTTGCAGCAACAAATCTTGAGATTTCTATTTCGACTTCATCTGAAGCTGTGGTAAAAAACGAAGGAGCGATTACCGTTCCTGCCAAGATTTTGACATCGTATGTTTCGCTCCTCAAAAAGGGCGAAGAAGTAGAATTGTCTGTTTCTGCGGGAACAGCCCTTGAAGTAAAATCTCAGAGCTCAAAGACGAAGATTAAAGGAATTACAGCGGACGAATTCCCGTCTATTGCTCGTGTAGAAGGAGGAATAAAGTTGGATCTTGATACAAAAGATTTCCAAGAATCGGTTCATCAAGTAGCCTTTGCGGCTCAGGAATATTCTTCACGACCTATTTTGTCTGGGGTATTCTTTGCTACAGACAAATCAAAATTGCGCATGGCGGCAACAGATTCTTATCGTCTCAGTGAAAAGGTGTTGAAATTGAAATCGGATGTTGCTGAAACATCTTGTGTGATTCCAGTACGAGCGGTATTTGAAGCAGATCGTTTGGCGGGAGGCGAAGAAGCTCTTGAGATGAGGATCTCAGAGAATCAAGTCATGTTTACGGTCAATGGAACAGAACTGACTTCTCGACTGATTGAAGGACAATTTCCAGATTATCAACAAATTATTCCAAAGAAAAGTTCTACAACCGCTGAAATTGATCGTTCAGAATTTGAATTGGCGGTTCGTCGAGTATCCATCTTTGCAAAAGAAAACAATCAACATATGAAACTAGAGTTTCTGAATGATGGGACGTTGACGATCTCTACAGATGCGACGGAGATTGGGGAAGAAAAAACAACAATTCCCGTGAAACTAGAAGGGGGAACAAGTTTGATTGCCCTCAATGCAGATTATGTGCTCGATATTCTCGGAGCGCTTTCTGGAGAAGATAAGGTGCGTATGGAGCTGGAAGGAAAGATGAGTCCAGCAGTTATTGGAGCGGTAAAAAATAAAGACTTCCTGCATTTGATTATGCCTCTTAAAATGTAGTACTCGCCGTTTGAGTTGACGCTCGAAAGGGGACTTTTCCATTTTAGGAATACATATGCACGGTTTTTGTATACGTAAAAACGAATTTATTTATTTTTCATGAAATGCGTTTGCGCCATTTCGGGGAAGTCCTTTGAGATAACTGATGAGGATCTCAAATTCTATGAAAAAATAGGTGTCCCATCTCCAACACTCTGTCCAGAAGAGAGGGAGCGACGTCGGTTGTCCTGGAGAGGGAAAAACTTTTTTCTGCGTCCCTGTGATAAGTGTCAGAAGAATTCTTTTTCGTGGTTCTCAGCGGATACAAAAGGGGTGCTTACCTATTGCGATGATTGTTTTCAATCAGATAAGTTTGACGCTACGGTATACGGAAGAGAGTTCGATTTTGATCGCCCTTTCTTCGAACAGTTTGCAGAGCTTCAGAAACAAGTGCCTCGGCACATTTCAAATGCGATTTTAAATGAGAATAGTGAATACATTATCTCTGCTCACAAAAATAAAAATTGTTACATGACGGATGAAATGGATGGGTCATGGGATTGTTATTTCGGATACAATGTTCAGTATTGTAAAAACATTGTAGCGGGGCTGTATATAAGAGATTCAGAGATTGGCTATGACCTTGTGAAAGCCGAAAATTGTTACGCAGTTTTCTATTCCCAAAATGTATTTCATTGTGTGGAATCAGCATTTCTTCAGAATTGTCGAAGTTGTAAAAATTGTCTCTTTAGTGCCAATCTGCGGAACAAGGAATATCATGTTTTCAATAAACCGGTTTCAAAGGATGAGTACAAAAAGTATTGGGATTTCTTGTTTTCGGGATCGATGAAGAATTTAGAAATTTGCCAAGAGAAGTTTGCCTCCTTCATCAAAGACCAATCATTTCCGGCGTCTATCCTTATTAATACAGAAGATTGCACGGGGAACTACATTACGAACTCTAAAAACGCAAAAGATTGTTTTGGTGTAGATAATTGTCGGGATTGTCGATTTTGTGTTGATATTCACAAGGCAAAGGATTGTTATGATGTAAATATTTATGAGGGAGAGCTTATGTATGAATGCGTTAATACAGGGCCTGAAGGCTATAATATAATCGGTTCGAATCTCTGTTGGTTTGCGAGTGATGTGTCGTATTGCATGGAACTTCATCATGGCTGTAAGAACTGCTTCGGATGTGCGGGGCTCAAGAAGGAGGAATACTGCATTCTCAATAAAAAATACTCAAAAAAAGAATATGAATTATTGAACACAAAAATTGTTCAACATATGAAGAAAACCGGTGAATATGGGGAATTCTTCCCTACAAATATGTCTCCAACGCCGTACAATCACACGATGGCACAACAATTTTATCCACTCACAAAGGAAGAGGTTTTATCCCGTGGATGGAAGTGGGAGGATGAGAAAGAAGTGATTGGAGAAGTTGCAGAAACTTCTATTCCCGAAAACCTGAAAAACCTCCCAGAAGGCTTTCCTTCAAAGGTTTTCTCGTGTATAATAACAAAGAAGAAGTTCCGGTTTACCCCTCAAGAACTTGATTTTTATAAAAAATGGGGTATTCCTCTGCCAACACTTTCTCCTGCAACGAGAATCGAAAGTTTATGGAAGAAATTAGGAGACAGAAAATTGCATGATCGCACGTGTTCACAATGTTCGATTTCAGTTCAGTCAGTCTTTTCAGCAGAAGCACCAGCCGTTCGAGGCTCTGAGGAGCCCTCAGGCTTTCGAAGAGAGAAGGTTCTCTGTGAACAATGTTATCTCAAGATACTGTAATACATGAAATTTAAAAAGTTGCCGTTTTCGTTTGATTTAGCAGAACATATTCTTCAACTCGAGAAGACGAAGAATTTAACCTTGGTGAATTTGGGGAATCCTCCAGCGAAATCTTTTGTGATTGAGCAAATTTTGAATAAGACGAATTTTCAAAATATTTTTTGGGCCTCAACTGATGAGAAGGCCGATCAGCTCTTTTCTTCAGCGGAATTCTTTTTTAATGGGAATGTGCATTTGGTGCCGGCAGAAGTATCGATTTCAAAGTTTTATGAACTTAAATATCTCCTTGCACAAAAAGAAGAATATCTCTTTTTATTTGAAGATTTGGAAAAGGTGCTTGAACAAGACTTTCCAACACAATTCGATATTGATCAAAATAAAGTAATTCTTAAAGAAGGAGAGACGATTGAGATTTATAAACTCTTTGAAGCGTTGCAGAGTATGGGCTATGATTCAGCGGAAGATCAACTTATTAAAACAGGGGAGTTTGTGAGAAGAGGGGAGAATCTCTTTGTGTATCCAGAAAATCATCCCGATTGTTATCGTATTGTATTGGATGGAGACCAGATTGAAAAAATAGAACCATTTGAACAAGTTGAAAGCCCTGAACAGAGTCGGAGACAAGAATTGTGTCCAACGAAGGTGGTAAAAAAACTTGAAATATATCCTGCTTCTTTTAATGAAGAGGTTACGGGGAAATTTATTGATCTTATCGAAGGAGACGAGAAATCACTCTTTATTTCCGATGATTTGGATAATGATGTGTGTCCGAATGGAGATTTCTATCGAGTGAAATTCACGACTTTCCCCAGTGAAAAGGAGAAGTTTTTTCATCTCAACTTTTTTTCAGTTCTCCCATTCTATACAATTCAAGACTTTGTTGTAGACATCAAAGAACGTCTCAGGCGAGAATTTGAAATTGTTCTTCTGACAAAGAAAGAAGAAGAAATTACCAAAATATTCAAAGAGAACGACATTATGTTCACGGAGGATTTGACCGAAACAGCCCCGTCTACAGTGAAATTGATATCGGTCAAAAAAGATGCCTTCGTGCCACACTCTTTTCAAAATAATAATGGAAACATTCTTTTTCTTACCGATCGTGAAATTTTTCAATTTGCGCGAACGTCTCGACAAAAGAAAGCTATTGGAGGGGTGAATTTGGACCTGATGACGAGTTTGAAATCAGGCGATTTTGTGGTGCATGTAGATCACGGATTGGCGAAATTCGAAGGAATTGTGCGTCGAGATTTAGGAGAAAATTTCGGAGGGGTTCGAGAATATTTGAAATTAGCGTATGCAGAAAATGATAGAGTATTTGTCCCTGTGGAATCGGCAGAAAAAGTTACCAAATTTATTGGTGATGATGATCCGAAGCTCAGTCGTATTGGTTCTACTGAATGGGCCAGTTCACAAAAAAAATTAAAACAAGAAGCGGAACGAATTGCCAAAGATTTATTAAAACTCTATGCCGCACGAGAGCTCGCAAAAGGAAAGAAATTTCATGAGGATGATGACATGATGCGAGATTTCTGTGATGGATTTCCATACGAACTCACCCCAGGGCAAAGTCAGACATGGGAAGATGTAAAGCGAGATATGGAATCTGCAAGAACAGCGGATAGATTGGTTTGCGGAGATGTAGGATTTGGAAAAACTGAGATTGCAATGCGAGCAGCTTTTAAATGTTTTCGATCTGGAATGCAGGCGGCAATTTTGGCACCAATTACTATTCTCGCTGAACAACACTATCAATCATTTCAAAAACGAATCGCGGGAAAGAATTACAATGTGAGAGTAGAACTTTTGTCGCGATTCCAAACACCTGCAGAGCAAAAAAGAATTTTGAAAGATATCAAACTCGGACTCGTGGATATAGTCATAGGAACGCATAGATTACTCTCTGACGACATTGAATTCAAAAACATGGGACTCATCGTTATTGATGAGGAACAGCGGTTTGGAGTGAATCAGAAGGAGAAACTGAAAAAGATGCGAGCATCCGTTGACATCATTACGATGACGGCAACCCCAATTCCTCGGACACTCAATATGAGTTTGAATAAACTCAAAGATATTTCCACTATCACGACACCGCCGCCAGGGCGTTTGCCGGTGGTGACAGAAGTTCGGAAATATAATTTGAGCCTAATTCGTGAACGAATCATGTCAGAGATCAAACGAGGGGGACAGGTGTATTTTCTGCATAATCAGGTGCAAACAATTGAAGCTCAAACGGAACAGATGCGGGTGTTAATTCCGGAAGCAAAATTTATTGTTGCTCATGGGCAACTGACACCACAAGAACTCGAATCACGGATTCGTTCATTCAAAAACAAAGAAGCCGATGTACTCGTGGCTTCCACTATTATCGAAAATGGAATTGATCTTCCCAATGCGAATACGTTATTGGTAAATCGCGCGGAGAAATTCGGATTGTCGCAACTCTATCAACTGCGAGGGCGAGTAGGACGAAGTCGAACGCAGGCGTACGCGTATTTTCTCTACCATGGACAGAAGTTGGAGTTAGAGGCCAAAAAACGATTGAGAGCGATTGTAGAGGCGTCAGAACTGGGCTCAGGATTTCAGATTGCCATGCGAGATTTAGAAATTCGTGGAGCAGGGGAGGTGTTGGGCGTATCACAAGCGGGAACGATTAAAACCGTCGGGGTGGCGCACTTCATGCGGATGCTGAATAAAACGGTTGAGGAAATGCGATCGGGTGAGATTTCTACAGATGTTGTGGAAGAAGAAAATATCACGGTTGAAATTCCACTTTCCGCTTACATTCCGCCGTCATTTATTCCAAATGCTGATGAGAAGATTCAGGTGTATAAAGAATTGGCGTCTGCCGAAGATCACAAAGCGTTGGAAGAATACAAATACGATCTCAAGCAGGATTATGGAACGTTGCCAAAGGAAGTGGAGAATTTGTGCCGAGTGATCGAACTCAAGATGTACTTGAGGGAGGCGAACATTATGGGAGTTAAAATCCACAAAGCGACACACAAAGATTATGAAATCGTTCTCAGAATGGGACGAGATTTTACTGCTGATCAGGTTTTTGATCTCGTAAAGAAATCGAAATTTCCGTGGACGATTACTGCCACTGCACTCAAGACAGCAATGACAGCATTGCCTGTGACATGGTACGAGGATTTAGCAAAAGATGTGTGTTTGTTGAAAGCGAAGAAGATTAAAAAATAAAAATGAAAAAAGAAGAAGTTTCTCAGTTTTTCGAATGTTTGGGGGAGATTTGGCGTGATGTGACGGCAATTGAATTTTTAATGCGTTGTGCTATCGCAAAATCAGATGGCGAGATTAGTAAATTTCCAAAACCTCCTTACGAAAAAGGGAAAATCTATAAGAGTCCACCGAATTCTTTTAGACATTTGAGTTTTGAGATGATTACAAAAAAATTTAACAAAAGATTCCCGCATATTAGTTTGCCTCAAGAAGTGATATCATTCAGAGATGCGATGGCTCATGGAATTACCGTAGATGTGAATAGTAGTGGAGTAACTCAACTTATAAAATTCAAAGAAATAAAAGAAACAAAGGAGCTGCAAGTTGAATTCAGCATGCCACTTGAACTTCAAAGACTTGCTCAACTTCGCCAATCTTTTAGTGAATTTAGAAGGTATATAATGCAAGAAGTAGATGATAAGAAATAATAAAAGAACCCCTCGTCATTGTCGCTTGGCGGCAATCCTATGAGTTGTTATCTTTTTTACAGAAGTATTGAAAAACTTATGTCAGGATGCTTCGCTTCGCTCTACAGGAACGAGGTTAATTCTCAGGATCCCCGCCAAGCGAGGATGACGGGATGTTTTTTCTTGAACAAAAAATGTGCTCAACAGGAATAGATCCCTGCCTTCGCAGGGATAAGTTTCACCAACCAATCGCTTCGCTCTTGGGGTGTCACTTACTTCACTCCCAAATCCTTCTTCAACGCATGAATGTGCCGAGCGGTCGCAGAATCTTTTCGTTTGAGGTCGGAAATCTTTCGAATTCCGTGCATGATTGTCGTGTGGTTTTTTCCCCCAAAGTCTTTTCCTATTGCTTCGTGACTCATTCTTAACAAATCTTTACAAAGTAACCACGCAATCTGACGCGGGTAAACGAATTCTTGCTTTCGAGAACTTCCGAGGAGTTCGGTGGCGGGTACCTGAAAGTGGTCACTGATAGCAGTAATAATCTCATCAGGCGTTTTGGCATATCCGGCCTTCGCGCCATCGACGGTTTGCAATTCGTCACGCGGATTGAGCTTCCGAAACATCTTTCCTACAGACTGTACGGTGGGGGAGAGTTGAGAGAGTTCTACTTCTGCTGATACTTGATTGAGGATGTTCTCCAATTCTCGCAAACTTTTTCGTACATTTGCAGCAATAAATTCCTGTACATCATTTGGGAGGATAAGACCGAGTTCTTTTGATTTTTCTTGTACAATCGCGAGACGAGTTTCATACCCTGGCATCTGGACATCAACCGATAGTCCCCATCCCATACGGCTTCTCAGACGATCAGAAATTCCTGCTAAGTCTGCCGGTGGTCTATCTGCAGAAAAAATAATCTGTTTATTGAATTCAAAGAGATCGTTAAACGTATTGAAGAGTTCTTCTTGTGTTTTTTCTTTTCCTTCAAAGAATTGTACATCGTCCAAAATGAGTGCATCTACACGACGATATTTTTTGCGAAATCGGTCGGTGCTTCGTTCTCGGATAGATTTTACAATCTCATTCATAAATCGTTCAGCTGTGGTGTAAACAATGACAGAGTTCGAATCTCGTCTCAGAATTTCATTTGCCGTTCCTTGTAGAAGATGGGTTTTTCCCAAGCCGACGCCTCCATACACAAAGAGGGGATTGTATTTCTTCTTATCCTTTGGTCCACACTCGGAGACGGCTACACACGCTGAATGAGCAAGTCGGTTTTCATCTCCCACAATAAAATTTTCCAAAGTGAATTTTGCATGAATAATCCGTGACTCGAGTTCTTTATCAAGTTTCACGTCAGGTCTGTTCGGAAGTTTGCGTGGTGTTTTCTTTTCTTCAAATACTTTTGGACTGGCAGTTGGACTATCAGCGAGTGAAAGATCAACATCAAAAAAGAGTTTCTCAATTTCTGGAAGTATTGCCTTTAGGTTCTGAAGAATCATTCCGTGATACTTTGTCTCCAACCAGTTTTTATTCATTTCTGTCGGACAACTCAAAAGCACGGCTTCACCTGAAATTTTAGAGATGCGTACTTTTTTGAACCATGTATGAAATTCCATCCGAGAAATTTTCTCAGACATTCGTTGTAATACAGCGTCCCAGACCTGTTTTTTGTCCATTTAAAAAGTTGTTTGTGTTGAAAAATACTATCGAAAAATAAGATCAGTTCGTTCTACTCCGACACCAATTGCACGGATAGGAGTGTTGATCATTTTTTCCAAAGCCAGAACATAATTTTGTGCATTCTGCGGAAGCTCTTCAAACTTCCGAATACCACCGAGTTTTTCTTCCCATCCTGGGAATGTTTCGTATTCCAGTTCAAGTTTTTGATTTGCCTTTCGCGTTGTTGGAACTCCGAAGAGTTCGTTTCCATCAAGCCTGTATTTCGTCACGACTTTGATTTCATTCATACCAGAAAGCACATCGAGTTTCGTGAGGTTAATCGCATCAATTCCATTTGTTTCCACAGAGTTTCGCACAACCACTGCATCGAACCATCCACATCGACGTGGACGACCAGTCGTGGCTCCAAATTCAGCTCCTGCTTTTCGAACTTGGTTTCCGTGTTCTTCATCAAGTTCTGATGGGAATGGGCCTGATCCCACACGAGTGGCATAGGCCTTTGCAATTCCAATAACACCAGAAAGTGCCTTTGGTGCAACTCCGAGTCCTGTGCAAACTCCTCCAATCGAAATTGAACTTGAGGTGACAAATGGATATGTTCCGTGATCAATATCAAGATGATGAGCTTGGGCTCCTTCAAAGAGTACCTTCTTTCCAGAAGCAATGGCGTCTTGTAAATATTTTCGTGTATCGGTTAACAATGGTTTGATAATTTCTCGGGCTTCCATGAGTCGATCAAATTCAGCTTGAGCATCGAACTCAATTCCCATGTGCTTCGCATGGAATTCACAGTTTTGTTGTAGTTTTTCCAAAAGAAGTTCTTTATCCAAAAGATCTTCACATCGGATACCAATTCGAGAAACCTTATCGGTGTAGGCTGGTCCGATCCCTCGACAAGTGGTTCCAATTTTTTTATCCCCCTTTCTCTTCTCATTTTCTGCATCAATCTTTTTGTGATATTCGAAGATCATGTGTGCTCGAAGTGAAATTTTTACGCGAGAAGCCACTTCAAGGCCTCCTTTTTCGAGTGATTTGATTTCATCAGCTACATCACAAATATCAATAACCGTTCCATTTCCAATAACCCCAATAGCATTAGGGTGAAGCATGGCAGAAGGGAGAAGATGAAAGATAACTTGTTTTCCATCAACTACAATTGTGTGTCCTGCATTGGCTCCTCCAGCACTTCGACAAATAATACTAAATTCACCACTTACCGCATCGACCAATTTTCCCTTTCCCTCATCTCCCCACTGTGTTCCAATAATAACAACATTTTGGCCGAGATCTGAGAGCATTTTTTTCATGTTTTTGTGGGTTTGCGACTGAAAAATGAGGGGGAAGTCGCGAGAAGAAATGTAGGCATTTTGAACTCAACTGTCAATGAGAAAATGTGCAAAACTTTAGGGCTTCTTTTTGAGACAGATTTAGTAGTTGGGGCTCTTTATCATGCCATCAACCTTCCCCTTAAAAAAATTAAAATCTTTTATGGTTTGTGTCATCCAATAATGTAAATAATAACGATTTCGCGTAGAGATTTGACGAAATTTTTCCATAAGAAGAGATCGATTTTTTCGAGCCTGATTTTGAGTTGTTACTGTAAAAGTTTGTTTTCTTGAGATGGCTCGTAGTTGAAGCACTCTTTCATCACACCATTTTTTTTCACTAGAAGTATGCATTCCATAATTTGGAGAAGCACAATTTTCAAGCCAGTTATCACAGATTGCTTCTAAACAAGCTTCATGTCGCCGCAATCGACGAATGCCTTCTTCGGCAATAAATTGTCCATTAGATCCATTATCTTTGAGTATTTCGGAAAGATCTTCTTCTTGAAAATCAGTTATTTCTTTTTGCAATGCTTTCCCAGCATGATTTTTTGCAGTTTGACTTTGTTCATTACAAGGGATTTCGTATTGTGGTTCTGTGAAAGTTGGTACTTCTCGAGCACAGATATAAGGATAATAACGGTTTTCTGCATGAGCCTTTGCTCCAAGAAGAACTATTACAGAAACTCCAAAAATGAAGAAGATCGTTCTTTTCATATAAATATTGTAAAGAAGTCGTTTGAAATTTTCAATTGGAAGCGTGTTTTTTTGTGAAGTATATAAAGAAAACAAAACTCGGTTTTGCGCTACAAGAAAATGAACAAATATATTGCACATGAGCAATAATTTTGGTTCAATTTAGAGTGATCAACTTTTTTACTCTCGTTCAAAAAAATGAAACAATTCGATTGGCGCACATTTTTGATAGGATTAGTCTTTTTGTCGAGTACGGCATTTGCCATGGATACCTTCTATGGAGACCTTGGAACAGAGGATTTGTACTTCGTTAATGAAGTGCTTATAGATGGTGTGGAATTACCAGAAGAATTGGATTCTAGCATTGGAATAAGTTCCGTGGAAATAGAAGGAACGGGAACATTAAACATAGGAGACAGTATTAAAGGACCCGATAGATTAAATGTTTCAGTTTTTGGAGGAACGACCATTGACGTGGAGCGAAGGTGGGATGATGCTGATACACCAACTTGGTTTGAAGGGATTCTTCCTTCTCCAAAAATAGTTTTGACACCGCCAAGTACAGATATTCTATATGATGATGATGCAAGACATTCGGCTAGTTTTGTGAAGGTTTTAGATGCCTATGGAATGGGAATGGGAAATGAATCATTCTCTTTTTCTACACCAGCAAGCTTTACTTTTCCAGCAGAACTTCCAGATGGTATAAAACTTTGGTTTGCTTTTAAAGAGGATGTAACACCCGCAGAAAATAAAGATAATCCTACGTGGAGAATCGCAGAGGGAGAATATTGTGTTATTTTAAATGGGCTTTGTATTCTTGAATTAGCAGAATTTAATGAAGTAGCGCTTGTGGAAGAATATTTTTATAAATGTCCGCGATCATCTTATTCAGATACAGATGTGATTAATGGAGTTATTGGATCAGAACCAGAGTGTCTTATTACGTGTGACAGAGGCTATGAACTTGACTATGGAGAGATGAAATGTGTTTCCGAGGAAGGAACCGAGTATATTCCAAACAAGACAAGGTATGCTCCAGCAACGACAAAGCATTCCTGGATGCCAGCAGTGCCAATTGATGAAACAGAAGATCTCGTTGCAAATCCGGGATATTATCGATACACAGGGGCTCGGGAAAATCAACTTGAAAAAGAATTGGAAGATGCTGGGATTGTTGGAAAAGAAAAATACCGAGTGAGACGAACAAATGCGGCTGATAGCATCCGATCAACAAAGATTACAGAAGAGAAAATCTCACGAAATAACAGTGATGCAGGGCTTATGGAATATATGATGCAAGTCAGAAATTTCTTTGGAGCTGGATCGAGTGCAAATGTGGTTCGAAGTGAAGAAGCAGAAATTAATTCAGAAAATGGAGAAGGGGAGATGTATTCGTCGGCACCTCTTCTTCCAAGTACTGGTCCTGGACTTTTCTTGGGGCTTGCTGCGCTTGGCCTTGGATGCATGGTCGTAGGAGCGCGAGGGCGACGAAAATAACAAAGACTTATAGTGGGAATTTGTGGGTTAAGAGGAAAAACCGTGAGGGGTCGCGGTTTTTCCACATACAGCGGAATCTGAATCAGGACTCTGATCCAATTAAAGGTAAAATGTTAAAAGAAATCTCAATTTCTAAATTTAAAAACTCGTTGTCATTTGAACTTTTAGACTCGTTGATTTTTTAACTTTTAAGCTTGTTGATTCTTTATTGTTTGAAGTTAAAGATTGTTCAATAAGAAAAGCTTGACGAAAGGTCTTGAAGCCCTACAATCGGCGCGATTTTTCAGTATAAAATTATGAAGAAAGATATTCATCCAAAAACGCATCCAGTAGTTTTTCGTGACGCGAGTGCAGGAAAGGACTTCATCGTCATGTCTACTATGACTTCAAAAGAGACCGAAAAAATTGATGGAGTAGAGCACTACGTAGTACATGTAGATATTTCATCAGCTTCTCATCCGTTCTTTACGGGAAAACAAAAATTGGTCGATACATCCGGTCGTGTGGAGAAATTCAAACGACAGATGGAAAAGGTCCAAAAATAATCTCTCTTTTTCATGGCAAAAACAAAAACAATTTCATTTGGTGTTTGGAAAACTCTTTTCCGAGATACGCTTACAGCATTTTCTTCTGTATGGTGGCGGATTGCTTCTGTGAATATATTTACAATATTAACTCTTATTCTGGGGACAGGAATTCTGATTGGACTGGGATATGTAGCCTTTCAAAGTACGATTGAAAATCTTATCGCGAATATTTCGTTTGGAGGGGCTTTGGCAGGAATAATTCCTTTGATTGCCTTGGCAATTGTCTGGACGCTTTTTATACTAGTTTTCTCAGCAAATGGAAAAATTGCGAATAATATTGTTTTGAAGAACTACACAAAGAAAATAAAGAGATCACCTTTTAAAGTATACTTCATTGATACTTGGCATTACTTATGGCGATATATTTTACTTTCATTGCATGTGCTTTGGTATCTTTTGTGGCCAATTATTATTTTTGCAGGAGTAATAAGTCTTTCCGTAACCTTCTCAAAAACAGAACTGGCACATCTAGATATTCCAACGATTCTTTTGCTTGTAGTAATGGGAATGCTTTTCCTTTGGAGAATGATGTACGTGGTCTTTATGAAGAGTACCTTGGTGCATTTCGATAAAAAAGAGAAAAGTACCTTTAAAGCTATGAGAAAACTTGTGAAAGGAAATTGGTGGGGAGTGCTTCTCTCGATAGTCTTCTTTTTCATTGTAGCGAATGTGGTACGTGTATTCTTCCTCGTTCCAGAAAGTATTTTTGCGAATCAGGAATTTAACATTTTTGCATTACTTGACTTTCTCTTCTCATTCTTTGTTTTGGCACCGCTTCTTATTAGCTTCATGTATCTTTTCATGTTGCACCTTTCGAAAACAAAAAAGATTAAACCGTAATTATTAATTTTTTAAACCATGTCTAAAAAACCCGTACCTTCCAAAAAACAAGCTGTTAGTTCTACCCGTTCACGTCATGCATCATGGGTTCGAAAGATGCGTGTGAAGTTGAGTAATAAGATTACGCTTGAGGTGTGTCCAGATTGTGGAGCCAAGAAACGACGACACTTTGCTTGCAGTGAATGCGGGAAATACAAAGGTCGACAAGTTGTAAACGTAAAGGATACAAGTTCGAAACCTATTCAAGAAATTGAAGCGTAGTAATTTTCAATTTTCAATTTTCAATTTCTAAGTCATGTCTACTAACAAACAAGCTCGTCACGAAAGTCGTATCATTGCGATGAATGCACTCTTTTCATATTTTTCGCGAGAAGAATTAGTTTCTATCGAAGATAGTTTGGCACACGTGATCGAGATCGAAGAAAAAGAAAAAGATGACTTTGCAGAAACACTCTTGAATACCGCTATTGAGAATTTTGGGAAGATTAAAGTTATTATAAAAGTATACGCTCCAGAGTTTGCTTTCGAAAAGATTGCTCCGATAAATCGAGCGATTCTTATTCTTGGTATTACAGAGCTTAAATATTTTGATACGCCACCAATTGTGGTTATCAATGAATATATTGAGATTGCAAAAGAATTTGCTGAAGAACGTTCAGCAGGGTTTGTGAATGGAGTGCTTGATGCTTTTCGAAAAAATATTGGGAAGGAGCGAGAAAGTGAAGAATAAATACACTCCTTTATTACTTATTCCCTCATCATCAATTTTAAATTGATGATCCAGTTTATAATGCAACCCACGGCTTAAGCCGTGGGCTTTCTTTCTTGACTAGGTTCTCCAGTCAAGCTGGGGAATGAGGAGACTGTAAAGGAGGGGGACAAAACTTGAAAACAAAAGAAAGAGGAATACAATCTCATCGATGCCAAAATTTGAAGAACTATTTCAGGAAATCGGATTTTCTCTTTCAGATGAGAAATTGTTAACAGAAGCGTTTACGCATCGATCAGCTGTAAATGAAAAATCAAACGCAGAAGCTCACAATGAGCGTCTCGAATTTTTAGGAGATGCGGTGTTGGAATTGGTAGCGACTGAATTTCTTTATAAAAAATTTCCAGAGGCTCCAGAAGGGGAACTAACTAATTTACGTTCAGCGCTTGTAAAAGGAGAGCATTTGGCAGAAGTGGCACGAAAGTTGAATTTAGGAAATCTTCTTATCCTCTCTCATGGAGAACGAAAATCTGGAGGCGCTGAAAAAGACTATCTTTTGGCAAATGTTGTGGAAGCATTGATTGGAGCGATTTATCTAGAGAAAGGGATTAAGGAAACGACAATCTTTATTAAGACTTTTATTCTGTGTGATTTAGAGACGATTATTGCAGAAGGGTCTCATATTGATGCCAAATCAGAATTTCAAGAGCTTACACAGGGTGTTATGGGGATTACCCCGCATTATGAGGTTCTTTCTGAATCAGGTTTGGATCATGAGAAAATATTTGTTCTAGCAGCGTTCCTTGAAGATAAAAAAGTTGGAGAAGGACGAGGTGGATCTAAAAAGGAAGCACAAGTAAGTGCGGCTGCGGATGCTTTAAGTCATAAAAAAGATTGGCTTCCATTATGAACTTTGTAAATGCATTTGCTTTCTTTGTGCAAAAAATTAAAGCAGGGGAGGAGGGTGTGTTTTTTTCGGAACGAGAGGGAGATCGGGAGCGATGGATTTTTGGATGGGGGAAAAAAGTTGAAGCTGATTTTGAAAAAGGACCGTTCCCATTCTTTTCATTGACCTCCTTTGATGGGAAGGCTCACCAGTTCTGGCATTTCGATAATTTTGTGTCCAGTAACGATGATTTGAATAAAAGTTTTGAACAAATGTGCAAAACTTCTGCACAAAATGTGTTCAACTTTTCGGAAGCACTAGATACAGACACGAAGGAGTCATTTTGTAAAAAAATTGAAACAGTTCGTCAACTTTCTGAAAAAGGAGAGGTGTGGGTACTTAACTTAGCGCACTCTCTGAGTGGTGAATTGACGGATGATAAAGAATTATTAAACGTTTTCCACAATTTTCTAAAACTCGAAAAAGACCATTGTGGTGGGGTAATATGGACTGATGAACAAAAAATGTGTTCAACCTCTCCGGAGGTGTTTCTTCGACAGAAAGAGAATGTTTTGTCTACATTTCCCATTAAAGGAACTGGAACCGAAGCGTATTTAAAAAACAATGAAAAAGAGATTTCAGAGCTCGCGATGGTAACAGATTTGCTTCGCAATGATCTCGGGCAAATTGCACAAAAGGTATGGGTAGAAAAAGAACGAGTACTTGTAAATAGGGGAGATTTCTTTGATGCGCATGCGGAGATTTACGCGACCCTCCCCTCAATCCCCCCTCAGGAGGAGGGGAAGTCTGTTTTGACATGGGAACAATATAGATTACTTCTCCCGTGTGGATCGATCTGTGGGGCTCCGAAGAAGCGTGTCGTGGAGAATATCTTAAAATTGGAAAACTTTGATCGCGAATACTACACAGGGACGTTTGGGGTGCGTTATTCGCCGACGGATTCTGTTTTTAATATCCTTATTCGCACGCTCTTTATTGAACCCTCTCCCCAAGGGAGAGGAAGTTTGAAATGGAAATTTCCCGTAGGGGCGGGGATTACGTATGAATCCATTCCCGATCGGGAATGGGATGAGACTTTGCAGAAGGCGGGTGTTTTATTGCAAATAACAAAGAATAAATAACAAAGAGAAAAAAGTTCAAGTTCAAAAAGTTCAAGCCCGGACTTGGAACGGAGAGAATACTGTTATAGACACGAAAACACGGGTATTGATTCTGGATATGAGGTATATTTTGGGGCTAGGGGGGGAAATAATGAACAATGAAGGGAGAATAATGAGTAATCGTCTGTAATTATTCATTATTAAATTCAAGTCCGGACTTGAAAACAACTTGAAAACAAGTTGAAAAGGTCGACCTTCTTCGATATTCTTTGCTCAACAGAAATGAAAAAAATAACTTTTGTCTTTATCATCCTCTTACTCCTTGATCAGGTGACAAAGTTGATTGCTCGATTCTTTTTTTATGAACCAGCAGAAGAACTGCCTTTTGTGGGACTGGAAACCACACACAATACTGGAATTGCATTCTCTATCCCGGTTCATCCACTGATTATTACCATTCTCACTATTGGAGTTCTTATTTATCTGGCTTGGAATCTGGCAAAGAAAGAACTCTTTTCCTGGGAAACGGTTGCTTTTACGTTCATCTTCACGGGAGCGGTTGGAAACTTTCTCGATCGGATATTTCTTGGTTCGGTAACAGACTTCATCCGTCTTTGGGAACTGCCTATATTTAACTTTGCTGATATTTTTATATTCTTTGGAGTGATGTTGTATTTGTGGTACACATTGAAGAATGCAAAAGAAGAAGTAGGATAAATGGTTCCCCGCCTCCGCGGGGATAAGTTCGACCAACGATTCACTCCGTTCATCGGGTCTCGCTTACTTCTTCTATTTCACTTCTTTCACCTCTTCTTTCTTCGCAGGAGCTTTTGTTGTTTTCTTTCCATCCATAAGTTTTGAAAGTCGTGATTTCAATCGTCCTGCTGTGTTTTTGTGCAAGATGTTTTTCTTTGAAGAGAGATCAATAGCTTTTTGAACTTGAGGGAAGAGTTTTTGTGCTTCTGCTGTTTTTCCAGCAGCGATAAGCGTTTCGAACTCTTTCACCAACATTTTATATTTTCGTTGTGCAATAAGATTTCGTTGTCGACGTTTATCAGATTGTCGAACTCGTTTGATAGCGGATTTAATAATTGGCATGTCTTCTAATGAATAATGAACAGTGAAGAATGAATAATTGTGGAGGGAGAGTATAAATTCCCTGTTAAAAGTCAAATAAAAGTTGAAGAAGCAGGGAGGTATTGAAGTCGGAAAGAATGGAGGAGAAAAAATTGAAAATAGAAAATTGGCAATTGACAATTGTTTCCTGAATCGCTAAAAAACACAAGCCTTTCTCGCGTTTCGCGCGCGTAGCTCAGTTGGCTAGAGCGCCTGCTTGACTTGCAGGAAGTCATAGGTTCGAGTCCTATCGCGCGTACCATCGAAAAAAACAGAGGACTTGTTCTCTAGTTTTTTCGATAATTTACATGGACGAGAACCGTTTAAGGTTCGTTGATTTGCACTGAGAAGTGAAATGACGAAGATGCAAATCCCTCGAGTAGCCCCGCATTGCGGGGCGTAAGGAGAGAATCCTAATCGCGCGTACCACTCTTTCTCAAGAAGGGTGGTTTGTGTATAATCTCCACAATGAAGAAACTGGTGATTGTGATTCTCGGATTTGTGATGATGGCTTGTGGACAGGAACAACAAGTTTCTATGGATGCGCTTATTCATTCAAGTCATCGTCCTTCTACAGAAACAAAACGCCCCACGATTCCAGCACACATTTTTCTTCATGATAGCGAAGGAAATAAAATCGGAATGGCCGTATCTGTACAAGGTCAAATCTTTGTAACAGCGGATCATTTGAAAGAAAAATACGATAAACTTTTTTGGAAAACAGACCCTATTCATATCATTGCGCGGGCTTTTGAGGATGATCTTCTTTTTTTTGAAATGGACACGTGGATGTTGGATGCCCCCGTGTGGAGTACTCATCCACCAGTACTCGGAGAGCCGATTTTTTGGATTGATGAAACCTCTTCTCTCACTACAGAAGAAGTGCGTTCTATTTCTGAAAACATTCAAGAAAATTCTCTCAAAACAGAACGTATTGTTATCTCTGGTATTGCACAACTCCCAAATTCAGGATCTCCAATTTTTGGGGATCGAGGACAAGTGTTTGGGATTCTTGTTGGAGCAGATCGATTCAAAGATATTTCTTATGCGGTTCGTTCGGATAAGATTTTGAAAATTTTGAAGGAGCATTTGGAGTGATTTTCCATTATCAATAATTTCAACAATCTCCTCATTCCCCTGAAGAGGGGAACCCAGTCAATAAAAATCATTATTTCTTTTGTGAAAGACAAAATAAGGAATTCCTTAACTGACTAGGTTCCTGCTTTCGCAGGAATGAGGGGGGGATTTTTTCGCTTAAAAAAAGCTTGACGAAAGGTCGTGAAGCTCTACAATCTGCGCGATTTAATTTTCTCATATGACAAAAGAAGAAACCGTAAAAAAAGAATCTGGCTCCGTTAAAAAAACTTCGCCAGACAAGGATAAAAAGCCCGTTGCAAAAAAAACAACCGTAAAGGCTCCCGCTAAAAAAGCTACGAAAAAAGTTGTGACTAAAGCAAAACCAAGAGTAGCAAAGAAAGAAGTTATTAAGACACATCAAACACATGCGAAGGATACAGGGTCTTCACAAGTTCAGATCGCTGTTTTGACGAACAAAATTGAAATGCTTTCTGATCACTTGAAAACACACTCCAAAGACAAGCACTCACGACGAGGGCTTATTGGTATGGTTGGAAAACGAAGAAAATTACTTCGATACTTACAAATGAACGATGCGGCACAATACGCGCAAGTTACTAAAGCACTAGGCCTCCGTAAATAGAACTTCGGCTCGGAGTAAATCCGGGCGTTTTTCCTTTCGAAAAATTCCTCAATTTTATTCCGAGCAAAAGACTTACGGAGATTATTTTTTAATCTTTTGCTCAATGCAAAACACACAATCGGTTTCGGTAGAAATAGGTGGAAAGACCTTGTCTTTTGAGACAGGGAAATTAGCATTACTCGCTAATGGTTCCACAGTCGCTACATATGGCGACATCGTTATTCTCTGTACAGCAGGAATGACAGACACGGCGAAGGACGGAATAGACTTCTTTCCTATGATGGTGGATTTCGATCCTAAATTTTACGCCACAGGTAAATTTAAGGGGTCACGATTCCTTAAACGAGAAGCTCGACCACCAGAGGCAGCTATTCTCACAGCACGAATGACAGATCGTCCTCTTCGTCCAATGTTCCCAAAGATGATGCGGAACGATGTTCAAATTGTCGGAACATTGCTTCAAGCAGACAGCGTGCACACTACAACAGCAACCATGATTAATGCTGCTTCAATGGCCTGCCTTCTCGGAGGACTTCCTTTGGAAGATGCAGTGGGGGCGGTACGAGTAGGGATGAAAGACGACGGGTCTTACTTCCTTGATCCAACCTTTGAAGAAGTAGAAAACGGAAAACTCGATCTTATTCTCGCGGGAACGGAAGACTCAGTGCTCATGATGGAAGCCGGAGCGAATCTTGTTTCTGATAAAGAAATGATCGGAGCGTTGCAGTTTGGACACGATGAAATTAAGAAAGTTTGCGCAGCTCAAAAAGAACTCGTAAAAAAGATGGGAAATATCGAACAAAAAGTTCCAACCCTTCAAGAACCAAGTGAGGTAGCGAAAGAACTCGTTGATAAAAATATGACAGAAGCGGAATTCGAAGCGATTAAGGGAGCTGGAAAAGTAGAAATTAAACAAGCGTTGCACGACGGAGAAGAGAAACTTCTCGAAGCCTGCAAAGAGCAAATCGAAAATGACGAAGTAAAGAAAGGAGACTTGCTTTATTTCTTTGAAAAACGATTCGCGGCAGCGATGCGAAAACGAGTATTCGAAACAGGAAAACGAATCGACGCTAGAGAAGTGGATGACGTACGACCACTTCAATGTGAAGTTAGTCTTTTTCCACGAGTACACGGATCAGCGTTGTTCCAACGTGGAGAAACGCAATCTTTGTCTATGACTACATTGGGAGGTCCTGGTGATTACCAAATCATCGACGATCCAGATCAAAATGAAGTGAAGAAATACTACATGCATCACTACAACTTTCCACCATCATCGGTTGGAGAAGTTCGACCACTTCGTTCAACAGGACGACGAGAAATTGGTCACGGAATGCTCGGAGAACGAGCGCTCAAATACATGATGCCAGACCGAGTTGAAGATAACTTTCCGTACACCGTACGTGTGGTTTCTGAAATTCTTACCTGCAACGGATCATCATCTATGGCAGCGGTTTGTGGATCAACATTGTCTTTGATGGACGCAGGAGTGCCTATCAAACGTCCAATCTCAGGAGTCGCGATGGGACTTTTGATGAACGCTGAAACAGGGGATTACCGAATCTTGACAGACATCATGTCATTCGAAGATTTCGACGGAGACATGGACTTCAAAGTAACCGGAGACCAGAACGGAATTACCGCTCTTCAATTGGATATCAAAGTGAAAGGACTCAAAATGTCACTGCTTGAAGAAGCGTTGCAAAAATCTCAAGCAGCACGAGCTCACATTCTGGAGGAGATGCTCAAAGCCATTCCAGAATCACGAAAAGAAATGAACGAATACGCACCGCGAATTGATTCATTCAAGATTAATCCAGAATTTATTCGAGTGATTATCGGAAAGGGTGGAGAAACGATCCAACGTTTGTGTGCAGATCACGATGTATCTATCGACATTGATGACGATGGAATCATTATGATTACTTCAACGAATCAAGAAGGAGCGAAAGCAGCACGAGCTGAAATTGACCTCATGACCTATGAACCAACCGTTGGAGACGAATTTGAAGGAACGGTGAAATCAATCATGGATTTCGGAGTCTTCGTGGAATACATCCCAGGAAAAGAAGCACTCGTTCACGTGTCAGAAATGGCAAACGAAAGAGTCAATCATCCAGGTGATGTTGTCAAAGAAGGCGAGAAAGTGAAAGTGAAAATTATGGGAACAGACAAGATGGGACGAACTCAGTTGTCTATGAAGGCAGTAGGGAAATAATCAAAACGGGATCCGGATCCCAAAGGGGATCCGGATCCCGATTGAGCTTCTATTTCAAAAATCCAGACGTAAGCACCTCCTGTGCTTCCTTTTTATCAATACCTCGTGATTGGAGGTAAAGGATCTGTTCGTCGCTCACAGGCGCCACAGAAGCACTGTGTGATGCAGACTTCACGTTGTCAGTTTGAACCGTCAAAACAGGAAGTGCTTTTCCTTTCCCGTTACCGAAAAGAATAATTTTTTCCTTCACCTGTGCGGTAGCTTGCGTTGATTTTTTATCAATGATGGCTGTTCCATTGAGTTCAAGTTTCGCATCGTCTTCAGCGGTTCCTCTCAGTTCAATAATTCCGGTTTGATTCGCATCGTTAAATTGCATCACCACATTCCATTGTTTCTCGTCTTTCTTCTTTGTCTGCACCCGTCCTTGAATCTCACAGTACGCATTCTCACCTTCGAGAACGACTTCCAGCGCAAATTCTCGTGACCCTGCATCAAAGTCTTCCAATTGCAGGAGGAGTTTCTCGTTGTTGCCAACGATTATTTTTTTGCTGTTCTCGGGATTTGTAATTTTCATTATCCAATAGAATTTTCCATCTCCATTTCAATCAATCGATTGAGTTCACTGGCATATTCCAGCGGCAAGGTTTTGACCACCTCATTAAGAAATCCATTCACGATCATGCCTCGTGCTTCCTCTTCATCAATCCCTCGCGACTGGAAGTAGAGAAGCACTTCATCAGAAATCTTTCCGGCGCTGGCTTCATGGGTGATTTGTGCCGTGTCATTTGCGCAATTAATCTGCGGAATTGTATCGGCTATTGACCGGTTATCGAAGAGTAAGGCATTGCATTCCACATGTACCACTGCATTCTCGGCGGACTTCTTCACATCGACGATTCCTCGATAGGTAGAAATCCCACCGCCTTTGGACAAACTTTTAGAAACAATATTCGTTCGGCAATTTTTCCCACTAATCGTAACCTTTGATCCGATATCTTGATTCTGTCCTTCGTTCGCTAAGGCAATTCCGAGATGATCGGCACGTGCATTGTCTCCCACCAACAATGAACTTGGATACAACATCGTGACGCCCGATCCGAGATTTCCACCGATCCATTCCATCTTCCCATTATCCTGAATGATGGCACGTTTCGTATTCAAATTGTAGGTATCCTTACTCCAGTTTTCCACAGAGCTGTAGCGCACCTGAGCGCCTTTATTCACAAAGATTTCCACACATCCTGCATGCAATGATTCACTGCCGTAATGAGGGGCAGAACAGCCTTCAATGTAATGAACCTTCGCTTCTTCCTCCATGATTATTAATGTGTGTTCAAACTGTCCCTGATTCATCGCATTCATCCGGAAGTAGGCTTGAAGAGGTTGGTTAATCTCCACCCCCTTGGGCACATAGAGAAAGGTTCCTCCAGAAGTCACGGCGTAATGCAGTGCGGCAAACTTATGATCGGTAAGAGGAACACATTTGCTGAAATACTTCTTCACGAGCTCAGGATATTTCACGACGGCCGTATCGAAATCTTCAAAGATGACACCTTTCTTGCTCCACACATCTTTGACATTGTGATAGATGTTTTCACTCTCATATTGCGCTCCCACGCCTGCTAAGATTTCTCGTTCGGCTTGCGGAATCTTGAGTCGATCAAACGTGCGTTTAATCTCTGGATCCACATCATCCCATGTTTTCGAATTTTTCTTGTCACTCGCCAAAGCAAAGTATCGAATTTTCTCGAAATCCAATTTCTTCAAATCTGGTCCCCAAGAGGGGAGGGGCAGTTCGTTGAATTTTTCAAGCGCTTGCAGTCTGATATTGAGCATCCAGGATGGTTCATTCTTGCTTTTAGAAATTGATTTTACTAAGTTTTCCGATAATCCCGTATCGAATTTTTTTGCATATCCTTGATCATCAGCATGATCGAGGTCTTGCTTTTTTAGGTCTGAAAAATTAATAACTGAACACATTTTTTGTTCAATGAATTATTGAACACACCCCCGATTTCCCGATTTGTCGAGGACAGGCTCTGAGAGGGTGCATTGTTTATTTAAGAAGTTACAGAATCCGCATTTATGAACCTTTTCGAGAAGTTCTCGTCCGCCTGATTGAATAATTTCTCCATTACAAAGAATATGAAAATGGGTTGGTTTCACTAAATCCAAAAGCTTCTCCGTATGAGAGACAAGCACAAGCGCTTTGTTTTCTTCCTGCATGAATTCTTTTATTGCTTTTGCCACACAGACCGTCCCATCTACATCCAATCCAGAATCGATCTCATCGAGAAACGCTAGCTTCGCGTCGAGTGAGAGCAACGAAGCGATTTCCATCTTTCGGCGTTCGCCTCCAGAAGCACCTTTATTCACTTCTCGAGAGAGGAATTCTTCGTTTAAATGAAGATCTTCAAAATGTTTTGTAACGGACTTCTTAAATCGAAAACTCGAATGAAAATCAGGGTCAGCTGCTTTTTTGGCGGCAAAGAGAAAATCATTTGCATTCACCCCATCGAGTTCGGGAGGGGATTGAAAGCTCAGGAAAAATCCCGCTTTTGCACGATCAGTCGGTTTAAGTTGGAGAAAATCTTGAGTCTCAAATTCAACACTTCCTTGTGTCACTGTATATTTCGGATCCCCGAGCAGAACTCGTCCCAGCGTTGATTTTCCAGATCCATTTGGACCCAATAACGCGTGGATTTCTCCAGGATTAATTTCGATGTTCACGCCCTTGAGAATAGCTTTGTCTTCAAATTGGGCGGAGAGATTCTTGATTTTCAACATAAATACAGCAATGATAGCGGATGCAGTTTTACAAAAAATTCATTTTTTGACAAAATTTAACGAGACAAAAACCAACATGAAAAAACTAAAACCCATTCTCGTAGAAATCCTTGAAAACCATGAATCCCGTCTGGGACGAGTATTCGGCTCCGCCTTGGTCTTTCTTATTGTGCTTTCTGTGAGTGTATTTTTACTGGAAAACATTGCCTATTTTGAACCGTGGAAACCAATTTTCCATATTATTGATATCGTAATCCTTTCCGTCTTTGCGGTGGAATATGTGCTCAGACTGGTTATTTCACGTCGAAAATTTAAATTCGTCTTTTCTTTTCTCGGGCTTATCGATCTGTTGGTGATTCTTCCACTCTTTTTTCATGTATTTAATATCGGATTCCTTAGAGGATTCCGAATGATTCGGATTCTGTATCTTCTCAAAACAATCCGACAATCGCATCTCATGTTGGCGTTCTTTCATTCATTTCGTTTGTACAAACAAGAACTCCGTATTTTTGTGGCAACGCTTTTATCAGTACTTCTTATGAGTTCTATGGCGATCTTCGCCCTGGAACATGGTGTGAATTCAGGATTTGATACGATTGTAAATTCAATCTGGTGGTCTGTTGTAACGATTACTAATGTGGGATATGGAGATGTTGTTCCGGTCACAATTGCTGGGAAAGCTGTTGGAGCGATAGTGATGCTTTTGGGAATTGCGACAGTGGCATTGATGACAGCAATTTTGACAAAGATTTTTATCGATCATTTCTTCGGAAAACGATTACACAAGTGTTCTTTTTGTCACTTTCCACACCACGATCACGATGCAAAGTTTTGTAAAAACTGCGGTGCGGAGCTTGATATTAAAGAATTGCGAAACGCTGAGACGCTTAATCCTACAAAAGTAAAGAAGAAGTAACCCCCATATGTCTTCCCGGAATTCTGAAAGAATATCCGGGATCTAACCATAAAATAGGCAATTTCTTCGGGACATCCCTTCGGGATTCCGGTATGACGGGGGAATGATTTTGACAATATCTAGGAAAAGTGTAGAAGAAGAGAAATTTTTATTAAGTATCGTCATTGTCGCTTGGTGGCAATCCCAAGAGTTATTATTAATTTTCTAAATTTTTTATTAAATGCATAGTTTGAGGATTTTTTAATGAAATATAAAATTCCCCCTCATTCCCCTGAAGAGGGGAACCCAGTCTATAAGAAATCCCTATTATTTTTAGATGCATTACGCATATATTCTTGCAAGCAAAAGAAATGGAACTTTATATATCGGAACAACGCGAGATTTAGAGCACCGTGTTTGGGAGCATAAAGAAGGAATACAAGAAGGATTTACAAAAAAATACAATGTAAAAACATTGGTTTATTATGAAGAATTTGATCTTGCGATAGAAGCCATAGAAAGAGAAAAACAGATTAAAAAGTGGAAGCGTCTATGGAAATTGAGACTTATCGAAAAAGAGAATCCTGCCTGGCAGGATTTATCAACGGAATGGTATGACTGACTGGGTTCCTGTCTTCGCAGGAATGAGGGACTGGAGTTTTAAATACTTTCCGCTGAAATAATCGTATTCTCAATTAAACTCACCACAGTCATCGGTCCAACACCACCCGGGACTGGTGTTATTAACGATGCGACGTCTTTGGCACTTTCGAAGTCCACATCGCCACAGAGGGTTCCATCTTCTTGTCGATTGATGCCTACGTCGATCACTACGCATCCTTTTTTGATTTGTTCACCTTTTATAAATTTCGGTTTTCCAACCGCTACTACGAGAATGTCAGCTTGTTTAAGATGTTCATTAAGATTGCTGGTATGCCGGTGACAAGTTGTTACAGTGGCATTTCTATTTATCAAGAGTCCTGAAATGGGTTTTCCCACGATGTTTGATCGTCCGACAACGACGGCATTTTTCCCTTCAATTTCAACGCCTGCTGCATCGAGCATCATGATAATTCCCTTTGGAGTGCATGATTGAAGACATTCTTCACCAAGGAAAAGCTTCCCAACATTGGTCGGCGTAAATCCATCGACATCTTTTTTGGGATCGATTTTTCGCAAAACCTTTTCCACTGAAATATGGTCGGGAATTGGCAACTGTACAATCACACCATGAATAGCATCATCATTATTAATGTCCTCAATTTCTTTCAAAACTTCTTCTTCTGTAATACTGGTATCAAACCGTCTGACGTCAGAAATGATGCCGGCTTGGGCCGCAAACTTTTCTTTTTGTTTCACGTAACTTGCTGATGCAGGGTGTTCTCCTATGAGAATTACGACAAGTTTGGGTTCAATATTTTCAGCATTCAATTTTCGAACACGAGGTTGGAGATTTTCCGTGATTATTGTTTGAGCGATGTCGCGACCAGAGAGAGTAGTCATAAGTGGCTAGTTGTTAAGCGTGGTGATTATAATAATCTTTTCAAAAAAATCACTGAAAAAAGTCCCCGTCATTCCGGCTTGGCCGGAATCGGCTGAAAACTTGGAATAAGGTTGAAAGCGTTAGCGCTTCGCTCTTTAAATAAAAGCTTTATTGGAGCGATTCTGGTCAAGCCAGAATGACTAACGATTTTTTTCCCAAATCTTCCGTAATGGAGTGAGGGAACCGACAAGGTTCTGAAGGAAATATGCTCCAGCAGGGACACAGGCTCCCCAAAACGCATTATCTACTTTGATAATTTTCAAGAACAGAAAGGCCAATACAAATGTTGTGACGGTCAAAAAGAGTCGTCTAAAAAGAGAAGTTTCCCATTTCTTGTCGGTTTCTACTCGCTTGTTGCGAGTAATAATTTTTTCGATCTCAGTTTCTGGGGTATTCATTTTTTTTGAAGTTTTTCAAGAGTGAGTGCCAGGATTTCATCAGCAATTTCTTCGCGTCGACGAAGTTCTCCATTGAAATCAACAGAAATCCTTGTCCATCGGAAGTCCTTTTCGCAACGGCTTAAAGCAACTTTTCCTACTTTTTCTAAATACAGCACATCTGATTCGTGGATATCGGCAAGACGATTTTTAGCAGCATGAATTTTTGTTCTCGAAGCTTCACTGGCATCAAGGAAGATAACGAGACTTTCTCGTGGGAATCCGCACATTTCATATTCCAGTTTCTCAATAAATTCCTCCAGTTCTCGAATTTCTGTTTTGCTTTTTCCTCGAGCGGGAGTGTAGATCAAATTAGACGTGACCCCTCTGTCGAAGATGATAACATCGTTTTCATTGCGGAGTTTCTCAATCTTTTCCAACTGAAACAGTCGATCAGCGGCATACAGGTTTGCGACCAGTCGAGGATCGAGTGAGTCCATATCGCCAAATTCACCTCGCAAGTACGCTGCTATTCGTGGTCCGGCGGGAGAAGATTCGTATCCAGGAAAGCGAACAAATCCCACAGATAAGCCTTTGGCTTCAAGATTCTCGATTAGTAATTTTGTTTGTGTGGATTTCCCACAGGCATCCAGTCCTTCGAGAACGATGATGGGTGCTTTCATTGTGCGAGGATTCTAATGATTTTATGGAATTATTCAAGAAATGACGATTGTGGTACATTATTGATGATGACAGACTCTGTTCAGTTCTTCGGTATTCTCAATGTGACTCCTGATAGTTTTTCTGATGGAGGAGAATTTTTAGACAGGGAGAAGGCTCTTAAACACGCTGAAAAGTTAATTCAAGACGGTGCGGATTACATAGACGTCGGGGGTGAATCTACACGTCCTGACGCCGAATCTATTGATTCAGATCAAGAATGGGAAAGAGTAGGAGAAATAGTGAAACAACTCTTAAAAAAATATCCAGGACAAATATCTCTCGATACGAGAAACGTTGTCACGGCTGAGAAATTCTTGGCTTTCGGGGGAACGATCCTCAACGATGTGTCGGGATTTCAAGATCCGGCAATGCGCGCTATTGCGCCGAAATTTGAAAAAATAATTCTGATGCATTTTCCGGGAAAGACCGTTGACGAAGTGCATGCTCAACACATCGATTCAGTTGAAGTTGTCCGAGAAAATCTTCTTCAGCGCAAGGAACTGCTTGTTCAGGCGGGTGTTTCACCTGATTCAATAATCCTCGACCCAGGGATCGGATTTGGAAAAACAATGGCGTGTAATTGGGAACTGTTGAAATTTGCCGAACTTCTTCCTAATGAAACAATTCTGATCGGACATTCTCGAAAAAGATTCCTGGGGGAAGATCGTTTTGAAACAGAGCCCAACGTGGAAGCGGGGAATATTGCGATTCAATCGGGTGCTTCTTACTTGCGGGTGCATGAGGGAGAGGCATACTAAGAAACTAATGTAAAATAATACTCGTCATTGTCGCTTGGCGACAATCCTATGAGTTGTTATCGTTTTTGAAGAATACATTGAAGAACTGATGTGAAGATAATTCGCGAAACCTGCCCTCGGCTACGCTCGGGGGCTCAAGTTGAACGAGATTGAGTAACAGGATTCCCGCCAAGCGAGGATGACGGGGGGATGAGGGCTTTTACATTCTTCATTCCCCTCGCTATTGGTTTGCAACATTTTCAATAATGTGATACAATAAACAAAAGATTTGACAAGATTTATAAATCTCTTAGTATTTCTGTACTTATGGACACCAATATCAATCGTCTTAATGAAGAAATCAAAAACGTCGAAGGAATCGATGGAGGGGTTGGTGAACTTGATAAAGTACTTGGATCTAACACTGAAAAGATTTCAGAGGTAGTTGGAAAGGTTGGAGAGAATGGAAGTTCTCAAGCCAGTACACAACAAAAAGTAGTAAAGACAGTCTCTTTGTTTGATAAGATTTCAGATCTTTTGTTTTCTGCGAAGACAAAGGAAATCGTGCTTCCTTCACAGGAAATACAACGAAGACGAGTAGAGCACTCTCTCAAAAAAGAAACGAGTAAGCTTCTTCGGAAAGCGAAGAAAATTCAAAAGGCTCGACACTTTTCTGCTCATGCACTTGAGCAAGTCATTCAAGAAATTCGATATTTGCAACGACTTATTGCAGAATTGTTCTCGTTTGCTACTGAAAAGCTAGAAGCACTTTACAAACAATACGTTTTACGGGTAGCATAATTTTTTGACTTTTAGAGGGGAAAGCGTTACGTTTTAGGACGCTTTTTTTGTAAAAATAAACATGAAAAAAATCTTCGTTATCCTTCTCGGACTCTCACTTGTGGGAGCTTTCTTTACAGCTTCAACTTTTGCTGCAAACAGGTCGTATAGTTTTAGGGGGTCAGGAAGTGGATATTACAAACATATAGAAAAATATTCTCAAACAAATAAACAAACGCGTTTGCCGAGATATTCTTCACGAAGTCGTGCGACTCGTTCTAATTGGAATTTGCTTCAAAAAAGAAATACCGATTCAAGAAAAACAACAGAACGTCGTGTTTCTACTCGTTCACGAGGAGGAGCTTTTGCCACGTCAGCAGGACAAACAGCAGTAACACAATCGATACGAAGTATGAAGGATTCGTTTGAATCTTTTTCTGCTCAAAATATTGCTTTCAACATTGATTTGCCAGAAGCCTTTTCAGCAAATTCAGATATGCTTGAATGGGAGTCTGGAGAAATGTCCTTTAAAAATGGAAATGCAAGAGTGACTCTCAAAGCAACAGGAGATCGTTGTGACGGAGGGATTACCTTTGTGAGACAGTGTTTGAAAAATGCTTCGGATGCCGCTTTAAAGAATTTTAAGACAGAACTCCCGCGTATGGTACTGCGTCGAAATGAAAGTATTTCACTCGACGGAAATAAAGTGCAACTTCAAAAAGAAAATATGGGGCAATATGTCGATCTTTATGCTCGTGAATATGGAGCGGGGCAATTGACTTTCTTTGATCCAACAAATGAATTTGTTTGGGTGTTGCAGATTATTGATCCGGGAAACAAAACAAAATTGCTCAGTAATAATAGAGATTTAAATAAGATTTTTACGTCATTGACACAAAAAACGGTTATTAGTAGTAAAACATCACGTACTCTTTTGAGTACGCTTTTTGGATCACGCAATAGAAGTACGAGTACAAACACATTAAGAAAGGCGCCTTCATACTTTGGAACGAACTCAATGCAGTCTTTTATGGCAGAAGAGGTTCCTTTTAAACTCAACCTTCCGGATGGATTTGAATTGCTTTCAGATACGCTCGATAAAAGTATGGGAGAAATGAGTTTTCAAAAGGGGGGTGAACTTCTTGAAATTACGGCCACTGAAACGGTTTGTAATAGTCAAACATCACGACTCTTACAACGATGTATTGAAGCAGAAGCAAAGACGTTTAAAAAGGCTCTCCAAGCCGAATTTCCTAATGCAAAAATTTTGCAAGATGAGAACATGCAAGTGCAGCTCACGGATGTTTCAAGCCAAGCACAAAACTTTCGTCGATCATCCGCTTTTAAAAGTCATATTGGACGTATTATTATTCTCCGAGATGCAGGAGCGAGAATGGGATACTTTGTTTTTCCTGAACCTAATAATGGATATATCTGGGCAGTGCGTATGGAAGCCCCAGAGGATAAAGATGCTTTTTTGAATGACATTCGTCAAAAAACTAAAATTCTCAATTCGTTCTTCTTTGAAACAGAATAACGTTTTTTTGAGAAAAAAGCTTGACAAAAAAATGTTTTTCATTTAAAAGTCTCATTGAAATAAAAAAAGAAACAAAAAAATACCATTAAAGATATACTCTTTAGTGACGAAATTTCTTTTTCTTTATCATGAAAAAAACACTCGCACTCGGTCTCGGTTTGGCTCTTATCGGAGGTTCAGTAATCTCATTCACAAATGCATCACGAGATGCGTATCATGTGTACATGTACCAACAAGGAAGAGCAACACATGCTCCTTCTGATCCACAATTTAAACAACGACCTTTTTCTCGAAGAATGGGAGCGTATACAAACACTAGAACATTCCGACGAGACACAGAGCGTTACGGAGTAAATCCTTCTCAAAATACACGATATCCACAAAATGACATCCGAAATCGAGGAGCTATTTCTCGATCACGACTTGAAACAGAAAACTATCGATTACTTCGACCTTCAACCGGTCGTATCATCGGACAAACACAATTAAACTCTCATCGAAAAGCTCCTATAAACTTAAAAGCAGAAAAAGATACCGTTGTGAAGTTTGTAACGTACGAAAATGAAAAATTTTCAATGGAACTTCCATTCGGATGGAGAGCTAGTGGAGAAGATTCTCACACCTTTGTTCATCCACGATCAGATTACAATGTTTCTGTGAAATATCTTGAAGAAGCATGTGAAGGAAGCGGATTTATGGCTTGTGCGATCACTCTTTCAAAAGATTTGAACCATAAAAATCCAGCTGAAAAAATTGCTATTACTGGATCTATTAAACGACAATCTCATTTTTATGGAACGGTTCTTCATGAATCACTTCAAACACGAACCTACACTGAAAGTTTTCCAGCAGAAATAGCCGGTAAAAATATTTATATTTCTCGACAGATTGTGGCTGATTTATCAGGAGGTGTTTACATTGTTGAAACACAAACAGCACTTGAAAATGCTTCTAAATTCTTGGAAATAAGTCGAAACATTTTTGATTCTTTTCAAGTATTCCCTTTAGAGAAATAATTTTTGACAGTAAATCTACTGAAAAAGACCCCGCATTGCGGGGTCTTTTTTTATGTGACGCTTGAAAAAAATACGTTTTCTGAAAGAATAAGGCTGTTGGGAACGTATTACTTTTTAGAAAATGAAAAACAAAAAAATAACTATCGCTTTGGTTTCTTTTATTGTGATGGCGCTTGTTGGCATATCTACCGCTGAAGCAATCACGTATTCGGAAAGTTCTAATTATTGGCAGACGTGGATTAATAAGTTAACTAGTAAAACAAATACTACCACTCGCTATAGATCTTCTCGGCGACGATCAGTGAATTGGGGAGCAGGGTATTATCGTTCCAAAAATAGAAGTGCCACATCGGTTCCTACAAGTAGTATTCCTTATCGGACGAAATCGACTTATCCAACCTATACGAAACGGTCCACAAATACCACTACGCGCCCTGTGAAATCAAAATATGTATTAAGTGTGAGTGCGAATTCTACAGAACAGGAGCAAATAATTTCAACGATTGATCAGATGCCGATACGAGTATTCCAATTGGGAGTAAATAATAAAAGCACGGTGCGATCAGGGAGTTTCGCAGAAGCATTGAAACTGAATACGATGACATTCCAAATGTTCTCAAATACGGGTGTTGCCGCAGATCCTCGGATGTTTGAACTTGGAGTTTCCCTACAAAACAGTACGAAGGATCCCACCTATTTTGAATTTGATCGAAATGGAAAAGTAACTATTAAATTTCATAATGCCCGCGTTGCCAAAGGAGAAGGACTGGAATTTGCTATTGACGTTCGTGTAGAAAATCCAGCCAATACGCCTCGTATTCCAGGAGCTTTTAAATTAAGAATGTTGAGATCAACGGCAACGACAGAATCGGGCGGAAAATCTGTTAAGCCACAGATTATAAAAAACAATATTTCAGACAGGATTGTCTTTAATCCTGGGGCACAAGTGTCGGTAGGGGAAACGCCTGTGGTCAGTACCACGCCAACGTCTTCAAAAATTTCCGGAAGAATTGTTTCTTCAGGAGAAAGTGTCTATGCACTTGCTCTTAATTTTGAAGCACATTACGACGACATGTTGATTAAAGAAATAATCGTTCGAAATCAACTCGGAGGGAATGATATTGATAAATATGTGAGTGCGATATATGCCATTGACACCGTTTCTGGAAAGACGCTTGGACAGACGAAGTTTACGCAAGGGAAAGCTATTTTTCGTTTTTTTAGTCCGGTGCGTGTGAACAGAGAACAAGCGCGTCATATTGGGTTTCAGATTCGGTTGAACAATACAGTTGATACGGGACGATATGACACACGATTCCGACTGGATGTTTCCCCTGCAGATGTTGTAGTACAAGGAATTGGGGCAGGACGAGAATTATCTGATAGTTCCAAAAACTTCTCTACAAATACACACACGTTTCTTGCGGTTCAATCGGGAGGAGGAATTGAAATTACTGATTCAGAAATACAGCCCAATGGATTTTCTGCTACAGAAAACATGGAGCGTGTGTATCGATTTAAAATACTTAATCCAGATGACAAAGAAATTTCGGTTGGTCGGCTCTCTTTTGATGTTCGATTATCAGGGGTAAGTTATTCAGGAGGGATATCTTTAGATGATTTTGAACTCAAACAAATCCTTCGAAATAGAGAAGTGGAAGGAGGGGCATTTGAACCAACAGCGATCTCGGGAAATGTGATAACTTTTGATGCCGGAACAGAATTTTATATTCCGCGACACGGAGAAGTTGAATTTGCTCTTAAAGCGAATCTAGTGGATCTTTCTGGAGGAAATTTAGATATGGATTCTGTTTCTGTACAAATACTCGGAGACTCAACGCTTTCAACCGGAACATTATCTTCTGTTCGATCAGGGAATGCGCGATTTATTTGGTCAGATCATTCTGGTCGCCCACATACACTCAATTCTATGGATTGGTTGTCAGGATATTTAATAACCGGAACTCCTTCAAACAGAAAAATAAATTATCGAGATGGACGGTGAGATAATGAATAGTGAATAATAAAAAAAGAAATTTTTGCGAAGCAAAAATGTAAATATTAATCATTAATCATTCTTCATTATTTGTCCCTTGTGAAACCGCTTTATCTGTGGTATAATAAGGAGAAGTATTTAAATTATGGCACTCAAGAAATTCCACTTTGAAGTGATTTCAAAAGAAGGGAAAACCCTTTCTGGATTTTTATTTTCAGAGAGCGTTGAAGCGGCTCGATCAAAATTGCAATCAGAGGGGAATGCTGTTTTGTCACTGGATTTGTATAAAGCAGAAGAGAAAGAAAATTCAGATTTGCAGGAATTTGAATTCAAAGCACTTGCTTCGAATGGTCGTGTTGTAAAAGGGGAAATTGAGGCAGAAACACAATATGTTGCTTATCGAAAATTGCGATTGGAATATGATTTTCAATTAGACTATTTGGTGCTCAAGAATCTTCCTTTTGAACAAAAGGAGTCCCTCAAAAAACAGTCGATTAATCCAGAATTAGCGCTTTTGTTTGAAAAAGATGAGGAGATAAAGAAAAAAAAGAAAAAAGAAAAAAAGGTGAAAAAAGGGCGTGTGGAACAAATGCTAGAGGACAGAAAGGATGAAATGCGTTTCTTGCAGGCAGAAACAGAAGTAATTGTACAAACGGTAAAACAACTTCTTATAGATCATGCACAGCATCTTAATTCAGCGAAGAAACGAGATATTCAAGATAATCTTGATCGGCTTTCTCGATTGAGACATTCCAGTTCCATCAATCATCTGGAACAAATTATGAAACGGATTTTCAAGAAATTAAGAAGTGATAACTTGTTTATCTTTACCGAAGAAAATATTCTTGAAGTAGAACAAAGCCAAAAGGAAATTAAAAGAGTAGTGCGAAAATTAGAATTAGAACTGAAAAAAGGATTGTCAAAAGTTCAGGTGGGGGATCTTGAGAAATTAACCAAAGTTTTTCAAGCTGGTGTGGTGAGTAAGGTTCTCGTGACGGTGTATTGGGGGTTTGTGTTTTTACTAGTCATGCTTCTTAGTTTTTGGGTTTTGCACGGAGTGAAATTCTTTTTTGGAAAAGATATTGAAAAGATAAATTTCTATTTTTCATCAAATTCTTTGTGGTTTTTGACGGGAATGTCTGCCATTGTGGTTGGATTTTTTGCTTTCGATGTCTTTGCTCGTACAAAACCACTGACTCTTGCAAAACGAATTATTTTGTATGGAATCGGTTTTGGAGTTTTGGCTGTTTTTACGCTTCAATTTCCAGCACTCTTTTTCTGGACACGGTAATCAGTCTGCAGTTTGTAGTTTTTTGTTTTTAAAAGGTTTTTTTCTGGTTGTTCAAGAGTTGAAAAATAGGGAAGGAGAGAAGAAGGAAAGCTTATCCTAGGTTCTAATAATAATTCTTCATTGTTCATTCTTCATTAATCATTAATATGAGGTGGATGAATTTTTATCAACTCTCTTTCGGTGTTTTTGGGCTCAAAATATATGGTCTTCTTTTTGCTTTTGCGTTTGTAGTGGTACTATGGCATTGCTATAAGACATTACAGAAACACAACTTTCCAATGGATTTTTTTAGATTTCATTTTTGGAAATGGTTGGTAGGAGGATTACTTGTAGGAAGGCTTTTTGCTTTAGCACTTTCTCCTGAAATAATGTTCCAACATGGTGTTTTCTCGTTCTTTGCCTTTTGGGATGGAACGATTCATTTTTGGGGAGCTTTGATTGGGTTTTTGGGAACGATGTGGTTTACATTTCGAAAATATAAACAAACAAAACCACTTCTGGGTTGGCTTGATCAAGCGATGGGATCACTCTTTTTGGGGATTCTTATTGTAGATATTGCTGCGTTTTTGACAGGAGCGATTTATGGATGCGAAACAATTCTCCCATGGGGAATTCAATATGAAACGTTTGGAGTGGATATTCTCAATCCAACGCATCCAGTGAGTGTATATGCCTTTATCGCCCATTTTATAACGTATTCATGGATTCGTCGACATGAGTTTTTTGCAGATCGTTTTCCAGGGAAACTCACATTTTTTGCAGGGATTGCATTTTTCGGAATCGATTTTGTCCTTCAATTTTTCCGTGGAGATTCGACACTGCTCGTTTTTGAAATAATTCGTATTGAACAGTTATTTGATTTCTTTGCACTTATTTTCTTTTTCTTGTGGTACAAAGGGATGTTGCCGTTAAAGAAAGTCTAAAAGTCGAAAAGCTAAAAGATTGAACAATAAATGTGTTCAATGTAGGGGTTTAACATTGGTAACCCCCTACGTTTGAAATTGCTCTAGTTGAGGAACCATAAGGGATTACCCCTGCAATTTGCAATATTTACAAAAATACGTACTTTGTAACTCGTAACTTGTAATTTTTCATACGATGAATTTTGATCTTTCTCAATTACTCACGTCACATTATTTTCTCGACAAAACTCCAGGAGGGGAGTTTTTGGTTGGATACGCTCTCTTTGCTTTTTTTATAATCGCTATTTTTGCCAAAAGTATTCTCCGAAATCTCGGACCAAAAAATAAATATTTCCGAAAATCAATTAGAAAAGGATTTGGAAAGTTTATCGCGCTGGGAGTAGCTGGACTGATTTTTACCTCTGCACGATTCTCAGGAGTACCAGTGTTCTCTATGCGAGCGCTCTTGTACATTGTTTTTCTTCCGACACTCGTATTTGGAATTTGGAAATTGATTACTATCTACAAAGAGTACACGAAGCGTATGCGATCAGTCAGTCGTGAGAAATAATTTTTAGTCTTTTGATTTTCTGCTACAATCTTTCGGAATGAAAAAAAGGAAGATTCTTATCATAGGTTCAGGTCCGTATTCTATCGGGAGTAGCGTGGAGTTTGATTGGTGTGGTGTGCAGGTGCTCAGGACGTTACGAAAGCTCGGTCATGAGACTGTTTTTATCAATTCTAATCCAGAGACCGTTTCCACCGATTACGATGAATGTGACAGGTTATATTTCGAAGAACTGACAGTTGAACGAGTTTTGGATATTTGCGAAAAAGAAAAACCAGACGGTGTGGTGTTCTCTACAGGAGGACAGATTGCCCAGAATATGGCGAATGATTTGGCTGAAGAGGGGATTCCTCTGTTGGGGACCAAGGTGGAATCAATTGATTCCTGTGAAGATCGAGGGAAGTTTTCCTCACTTTGTGATGAACTCGGAATCGATCAACCGAAGTGGCAAGAATTTAAAAAGAAAAGTGATGCTGTCGAGTTTGCAAAAAATGCAGGATTTCCAGTATTGGTGCGTCCCAGCTTCGTACTATCAGGAGCAGCGATGGCTGTCGCGACGAATCAACAGGCTTTGGAAGAATATCTTCAAGTGGCGGTTGGAACGACAAAGTCTTCCGTGGTGATTTCGAAATTCGAAGAGAATGCCAAAGAAATTGAATTTGATGGTGTAGCACAAAAGGGAAGAATCGTTTGTTCTGCGATTGCCGAACATATCGAAAATGCCGGTGTGCATTCGGGAGATGCTACTATCGTTCTCCCACCACAAAACCTTCGTCTTGAAACAATCCGTCGAGTGCGAAATATTGCGATTAAACTCGCGAAGAAACTCGATATTTCAGGACCGTTCAATATTCAATTTCTTGCGAGAGAAAACGAAATTAAAGTAATTGAATGTAATTTGCGATCGTCTCGAAGTTTTCCATTTGCGTCCAAAGTTTTGGGGCAAAACTTTATTGAAATTGCGACGCGTATTTGGATGGGAGAGGAAGTCCCGTCCTGTGAAGTGAATTTGCTCGAAGTTCCTTCTGTGGGAGTAAAGGCGGCTCAGTTTTCGTTCTCACGACTCAAGGGCGCTGATCCAATCCTTGGAGTTGAGATGAGTTCTACAGGAGAAGTGGCGTGTTTTGGAGATACAGTCGAAGAAGCTTTTTTGAAAAGTATCATTTCAACGGGATTTCGCATTCCAAAGAAAAATTCCAAAATTCTCGTGACACTTGGGAAATTGAAAGATAAAGTGGATTTTCTTCCTGTGGCGAAACATTTCCAAACAATTGGATTCTCATTCCTCGCAACAGAAGGAACCTCAGACTTTCTCAATGAAAATGGATTTAAATGTGAAACAGTGAGAAAAGTTTCCTCAGGAGCACATCCAAATGTTGTCGATGTGATTGAAGAAAAGGGGATTGGGCTTGTGATAAACACAGCGAACAAATTCTCACATGAAGAAATATCAGACGGATATTTGATTCGCCGACGAGCCATTGATCGAAATATTCCACTCATTACGAACTTGCAACTTGTAAAGTTGTTGGCAAAAAGTCTTACGAAGTTTCCAGACGAAGAATCTTTGCCGGTATTCGACTACGATACGAGGATGGGGGAGGTTTAGTTTCATAAGGTCATTCCGGCTTGTCCGGAATCAGTTGCGTTTTTAATATGGAAAAAGAGCGGAGCGAAGAAAAAAAGGAATTCTTTATTGATTGGATCCTCTAATTAAATTAGAGGATGAGGGGGGAGTTGTTTTTTGATTTATTACCCTTGTAAAAGGCGTCTTCTTGTGGTATAATTCCTTGATAACTTTCTAAAGAAACATGTTTTCATTTTCACTTATTCCAACGGCCTTTGCACAAGTAGGTACTGCCCGTAATCAAACGGAAGGAGGACTGTCTGAGTTCTTCAGTGATCTTGTAACGATGGCACCGCTTTGGTTTGCGGCAATTATTGTTATTATCGTTTCTTTTCTTCTGGCGAAGTTTGTGAAAAAAATTGTGGGATACCGAGTAGCAAAGAAGAGACAACATGATGTGAGTCGGGAATATATTATTTTGATTGAACGAGCGACTTGGGCAGGGGTAGTTCTTTTGGGATTTATCATTGCCTTTGGAATTGTTGGAATTAATGTTACCTCACTCCTTGGGTTTCTTGGGTTGGGGTTAGGTTTTGCGTTCAAGGACCTTTTGGCAAACTTTATTGCGGGAGTTGTTATCCTGACACAAAAGAAATTCCACATTGATGATGTGGTTTCTGTGAATGGTATTATTGGAAAAATTGTGGAAATTGAAACACGAACTACACAAGTAGAAGCCTTTGATGGAACCGTGCATATTATTCCAAATGCAGATATGTTGACCTCTGTGGTACAGAATTTAACAACAAATTCTTTTCGTCGAATTGCTTTTCAAGTGGGAGTGCATTACGACACGCCCTTGCAGGATTCAGTATCACTTACACTTGATTCAGTAAAGAGTCATCCAAATGTAGTTCCAGAACCAAAGACACAAGTGCTCGTGACCGAGTTTGCAGACTCAGCGATTGTGCTTGAGGTACGATTTTGGATTGAATCACTCAAGCCATGGCCAGGAATTCAGTCTGAGATTATGCAGAAATTGAAAATGGATTACGACAAGGCTGGAATCACGATTCCATTCCCTATGACAACATTGACATTGGATTCATACGACAAGAATATCAAGCAGGCATTTCATTTGCCAATGGACGATCCAAAGCACACCTTTCCGGCGCCGACACAAGCGCCAGTGAAACCGGAAGTACCGATTGTGCAACCAGTTACTCCTCCTACATCACCTACCGCAGGGGAGGGGAAATAAGAACTAGTGAATTGGTCCGTGTGTAAGAGTTTCCATAAGGGTGGAACCATCCATTTTGAAAAAGTGACTCACCCCTCCAGGGTTTTTTCGGTTTTTTCGTGCTTCCCCACACATGCCTGGTGTTGGAGTGGGACAAGAATAAGTTGCTGTAAAAAGTTCTTCACTGTAATACACTCCTTTTTCTCCGGTAAGTTCTTTCTCAATAAGTGTGCAGGTTTTAGATAAAACAGCGCCTTCTAGATCACAAACACCAGATAAACAATCTTCGTTATTTCTACAAGCTACACCACTATCGGGAGCTTTTTGAAAACATTCATGCATGAAATCACCTCCAGGATGCATATCAGTCCATCGGAAGATATCTCCTTTTTCAATACAATTTTCTTCAAAATCATCAGGACAACAAGGGTAATCAAGATCTGATTCACAAAAGGTGATACACTGCGAAAGAGGTTCTGTAGTATATGTATCAGGAAAAGTTATATCAATGGGATCATTTTGTTTAAATAATTGGAGATTATTGGTGATTGTGAAATATCCGGCAACACCGATAACAATAAGTAATACGATAAGGAAGCTACTGTTTTTTCGAGACATGTTTAAAGAATAAGTTGATACGAGTTTCTGTTCTCAGGAGGGGATTGTCAAATAATTTGATTTTTCTCTCTCATTTCGTACACTCCTTTCGCTTTTTTTGTTATGCCGGGGTGGCGGAATTGGTAGACGCGCGCGACTCAAAATCGCGTTCCGCAAGGAGTGAGGGTTCGATTCCCTCCCTCGGCACCAGAGAAAGAAGTATGGAGCTTGTCTCCATAGTTCTTTCTCTTTGTTTGAGACGAGAACCCGAATGATTTCAGGGTTCGACCTGACGAAGTGAGGAAGGAAAGCTTGCTTTCACATTCCGAACGAGGAAGGCACGAAGTATTCCCTCCCTCGGCACCACTTTAAAAATTAAGGATCCGGATCCCCTAGGGGATCCGGATCCTAGCAATATTCCTTTTAACTGCTAAGGTACCTTTGCTTTTCATTCCTTACCCCTTTTATATGAAATTATCCAGAATCGTTTTCGCATTCATTGTAAGTTTTCTCTTTTCTTTTAGTGTATTCGCTCAAGAAGCGGTTACCACAAGTGCCCCTCTCGAAGTAGCGCCTGTAGTGGCTGAAGAAGTGACGCCTGAAGATTGTCCTTTTAAATCTATGATGAAAGGAAAACATTCCATGTATTCCAAAGGTTGGCACAACAAAACAGTCGGACAGATGGTTGCCTACAAATCTTTGAAAGGTGTTTGTATGCTCGTATTCCTTTTCCTTGGAGCATTTGTTGTTCGAAAAGGATGGACTCTTGGAGGGAAGAAATAAGAAGATTTAATTCATAACTGAAAAAAGATCCCCGCCTTCGCGGGGATAAGTTCGCCAAACAGCTCGTAAACTCGTTGGGGCTCACTTACTTCTCCACAATCTTCCACTTAATCTCTTTCTCGAGTTTACTGTCTTTGATCGTAAACCCAGCGGCTTTGACGTGTCCTCCTCCACCGAATTTCTCAGCGAGTGCCTTCACATCCACATCAGGTTTCCGTGTTCGGAGAGAGGCTTTTACGTTGCCCTTCTCATCTTCCGATAACAGCACTGAGTACTTGGCTTCTGGCATGGAATTAATGTAATCGATGACACCAGCGAGATCTTCTCGTTTGGCACCGAGGTTTTCATAGTCTTTTTTATTCACTCCCACAATTGCCGCACCGTCTGGTGTGACGTAGAGATTATGCAAAACTTTCCCCCAGAGTTTGAGCATTTTGTATTCATTTGAACGGAAGATATTCTTGGAAATCTGTGCAATATTTGCTCCGAGCTTCACAAGCTCTCCAGCATCCTTGTAACAGCTTGGAGTGGTATTCTGATGCATGAAGCTTCCCGTGTCGGTATAAAGTCCCAGCATCAAGCAGGTGGCGATTTGAGGGGTGATATTTGCCCCGAGTTTCTTCAAGAGTTCAAATGCAATTTGTGTACTTGATGCTGCTTCGGTATTTACAAAGTTTATCTCTCCCCACAAATCATTGGAAGGGTGATGATCGAGATTGAGCTTTACCATTTTATCAGAAAGAATTTCTGGTTTCGTATCCTGAAATCGTGTCATTTTCTTGGCTCCGCAATCGATGAAGAACACCGCATCATAATCATTGGTATCGAAGTCTGACCGCATGTTTTCCGCAAAGGGAACGAATCTCATATATTCAGGAATGGTGTCGATACAAGCAACATCGACGGGAATTCCCATACTTCGAAAACCTTCCCAGAGACCGAGAGAAGCCCCGAGAGTGTCTCCATCAGGATTGGCGTGAGCGAGTAAAATAATCTTCGGATTGGTACTCAAATACTTCTTAAGTTTCTCTAGATTTTCTGCGTCGACAAGTGGGGTTTTGTGGGTCATGTTCTGTAAACGTGAGAGGATATTATACTATAAAAACACAAACACGTCAAATGCTTTACATCTTTTCTGGTACTTCGATTCCAAGGACGGAGAGTCCAGTTTCCAAAACGTCTAATACTTTTTGCGCCAATTGCAATCGCGCTTGCTTGAGTTCTTCACTATCAGCTTTCAGAACAGAGTTCTCTGCATAAAAACTCGACCACTCCTGCGCGAGTTCAAGCAGATACGTAACGACATACGTTGGGTTCAATGTTTCAGCGGCTTTCTCCAAGACATTCGGAAATTCAATCAGTTTCACTCCAAGTGGTTTCTCTGCATCTCCCAAGATGTCTTTGCATTCGGTTCTGCAAACCTTACCGGCTTTTTTCAGAATAGATTTAATCCGTACCCCCGCATATTGCAGATACGGTCCGGTCGCTCCTTCGAATTGAATTGATTTCTGGCTATCGAAGGTAATACTTTTCCTTGGACTTGTAGAGAGAAGGTAGAACTTCCACGCCGCATTCTGAATCTGCTCTGCCATCTTCTGCGCGTCTTCTTTGTTCAATTCAGGGTTTCGTTTCGTAATCGCTTCCAGTGCTAAACCTGACAGTTCATCCATCAAGTTATCAGCATCCACGACTGTTCCTTCTCGTGACTTCATTCGTCCATCGGGAAGATTGACCAACCCGTATCCGAGATGGTGACATTCGTCTTTCTTGAGCAATCCTAATTTATCGAGACAAGAGAATAAAACTTTGAAATGATAATTCTGTTCGTCGGCCACCACATACATGAGTTGATCTGGATTGAAGTCCTTCTTTCGTGCCTGTGCGACAGCGAGATCTTGAGTCAGATAAATAGACGTTCCATCAGCCCTGAGAATAACTTTCTCATCTAAGCCCTCACTTTCTAAATTAATGACAATCGCTCCATCGTCTCGTTTTTTAAACACATTATTCTTAAGTCCTTGTTCGGCAATATCTTTCCCTTTTTTATAATATTCAGATTCGAAATAATCCTTTTCAAATTTGATTCCTTGTCGTTCATAGGTCTTGGCATGACCCGACAATGCCCAGCCATTCATCGTTTTCCAAAGTGCTATCACTTCCTTGTCTCCCGCCTCCCATGCTTTCAACATCTTCTGTACTTCCTCCATCAATGATTCGTCTTTCTTCAACTCCTGATCAAATCGCACATAGAGATTTCCCACAAAGAGATCAGATTTAATTCCCGTGCTTTCTGGAGTGTCGTCATTACCCCATTTCTGGTAGGCGAGCATTGATTTACAAATATGCACGCCTCGATCATTAATGATATTCACACGGTGCATCTTAGCGCCCACTTGTTCGAGCAAGTTGGAAACAGAAATTCCAAGTGCATGATTTCGCATGTGTCCGAGATGCAGAGGCTTGTTCGTATTCGGTCCAGAGAACTCCAGCACAATGGTTTTATCCTTCATCAATGTTGACTCCAGTGGAGTGGCAAACATTTGCGAAAAGAATACCTCATTCTTAAAAAAGAGATTCAGGTATGGACCCGCAATTTCTGTTTTTTCGAGGAGATCACAGTCTTCTAGTTTTTCTTTGATGTGGGCCAAAACCCCCCCTAGCCCCCCCTTAACAAAGGGGGAATTTTCTTCCTTCAAAACTTTCATAAGTTCAAAAACAGAAATTGCAAGATCTCCCTTCTGTCCTTTTGGGACAGCAGTGAATTGAATCATTGAACACATTTTTTGTTCAAGGTGCTTTTCGAGATATTGAAGAATTAGTTTGTCCATGTCGTTAGGATTGTACTGGTTTTTTGTAAAAATTAAATAGAGAGCGTCTTGAGATTGAATGTGAAAAAAATATAAAATCAAATAGTCATTCTGGCTTGCCCAGAATCGCTTCAAGGACAAGATATGGTTGATGGAGGAAAAAATGATTGGGGTTTATATCATGGAAAATGCAAACTTAACTCTTTATACAGGGGTTACGAATAATTTGGTGAGAAGAGTTTTGGAACATAAAAAAGGAAAACCATTGAAGGAGCAGGGCTGTGTCCTGCTCTTTGGGTTTATGGGTTGAGATTACCAACAATATGAGGTTCAGGACACAGTCCTGAACCGGCCAGAGAAATTAAAGACCACCTCATTCCGCATCCTCCAATTTAATTGGAGGATCCAGTTTATAATGCAAAAAATGACTTGAGCCATTTTTTCTCTTAATTGACTGGGTTCCCGCTCCCCGCCTTCGCGAGGACATGTTTCGCAGGAATGAGGGCGAATATTCTTAGCCTCTGTAAACGAGATATACAATATATCCGATATACATTGCCACAAACGAAAATCCTTGCCAACGTTGGAGTCGTTTCTTTTTTCCAATAAACATGGCGAAGAAAAGGATCAACGTCGCACCCACGCAGATGAGAATATCTTCACTAGTTGCTGGAGAGAAGGGGAGAGGGAGAATAGTACTGGTAAGACCGAGTACCCAGAGAATATTAAAAATATTTGATCCGACGATGTTTCCGATAGCAATATCTGGTTGTTTGCGCAGAGCGGCAATCACGGAAGTCGCGAGTTCGGGTAAGGATGTTCCAATTGCCACAATGGTCAGTCCGATGAAATTTTCAGAAAGACCAGCAATCTTTGCCAAAATAACGGCATTGTCTACGAGTAGTTTTCCCCCGAGGAATAAACCAAACATGCCTCCCAAAAGAAAAGCCGTCGAGAGGAGCGGAGAATAGGTTTTAATATTATCTTCTTTTCCATCTTTCTTCTTTCTCATTCCGAACGAGTAGTAGAGGAAAATTATAAACAGACACATGAGTACCAGCCCATCTATTCGTCCGAGTACGTTTTGTTGTGCTCCATCAAAAAAGATATCGTTTCCCATAAAAAGCAACAAAAACACGGCTAAAAGCGCAAAGGGAATTTCTTTCCATATAGTGCTGGACTGTACTTTGATTGTGGCAATTGCAGCCGTTATTCCGAGAATGAGAAATATATTTGAAATATTGGATCCGATGATATTTCCGATTCCAATATCAGAATTTCCTCCCAATGCTGAGAAAATATTTACAATTAATTCCGGTGCAGAAGTTCCAAAGGATACTATTGTTAACCCAATCACCAGTGGGGCGATGCCCCATTTTTTTGCCAAAGAAGACGCTCCACGAACCAGTCCTTCCGCTCCTAATATTAAAATTACCAGACCGATAACGAGAAGGAGGATGGAGAGAAACATATTCAGTTAATAGTTTAAAGTTTATAGTTCATAGTTTAGTAATATTTTGTATTCGGGTAAAATGAAAAACAGAGTTTTAGATTTTAGATTTTTTGGAAACTCACTATACTGGCTTCAGCTTGTTCAATTTGCTGTTTATAAATACGATGGCGCCATGGCGGAGTGGTTACGCAGAGGCCTGCAAAGCCTTGTACTCCGGTTCAAATCCGGATGGCGCCTCCAGACTTCGCTTTGCTTTGAACAAGAAGCGAAGCGACATAGTGAAAAGGAAATGGAAGTCTGTCCTCCGTAACGAAGTGAAGGGGGACAAACTACGGTTGGTAAACCAGTCAAAAAGTTATTTAATAAATCGCCCGGGTGGTGGAATGGTAGACACGAAGGACTTAAAATCCTTTGTCCCTTTAAGGACGTGCGGGTTCAAATCCCGCCCCGGGCACCATGTTTTCCTGAAATTATTTTTCGGGTGTTTCTTTGTTCACCAAAATTTGCCAAGAATCAATAATGTTCTGACAATCGACAGAGGAATTTATACTTGGTTCCCAACTACAACTTCCCAAGAGAAAGGCATTTGTTTCAGGAATAACAAATACTTTTTGAATAAATTCTCTCACGGGATTATCGAGCGTTGTCTTTCCTCTGAATCGAAACGTATTTATTTCTTCATCGATATCGAGTGCTTCAAATTCCAAAAAATCTTCTTGAGCTTTTGCCATGATATCAGTCGGTAGATTTTCAGTAGCGCCTTGTTCTTGGAGAACGATGAAGTTCTGACTTTCTTGTTGTGCCAAGAAAACAGTGCTGAATCCTTCAGGGGAAGGCATTCTTTGCCAAGTGTCAGATAGTTCTAATCCCCATTGCGTGTTGCCTACCCTAAAGGCATCAGTTGGATCGGTTGAGGGAAGTATTGTTTTTCCACCTCCTCCACAGCCTAGAAGTACAATACCGATAAGCAGAACAAATATTTTTCGCATTTTCTAGTATACATTGTACCATCCCCACGCCTTTATGAAAATAAGGAATTTCTTAATGACTGGGTTCCCGCCGGAGCCTGTCCTCGTGAAGTTGGGGGCGGGAATGACAATAAAAAAATAATGAAAATAAAGCTGTATTTCTTTGGAAAGAAAAATGAGATTACTCCTCGAGAGGAAGAACTTATTAAACGAATTGGATTCCGTTCTTCTCTTGAAATAATTCCACTCGCACAAGCGGGTGTTACTGACGTGACAAAAGCGAAAAAAAAAGAGGCAGAATTATTATTGAACAAAATTTGTGTTCAAGATTTTGTCATTGCTTTTGATGAACACGGGAAGGAACTTGATTCGATTCAATTTTCATCACAACTCAAAAACTGGCTCGTAGAAAGAGGAGAGGTGGTTTTCGTCATCGGAGGGGCGCATGGACTCGATGAATCAATTCTCACTCGTGCAAATGTGAAGTTGAGATTTGGACAGATGGTTTGGACGAGAAACTTGTTTCGTCTCATGGCACTTGAACAATTATACCGAGCATTGGAGATTGATGGTGGAGGGCATTTTCACAAGGATTAATCTTACTCGGTCATTCTGGCTTGGCCAGAATCGCGTCAGTTCTTAGTTTTTGTGCAGAGCAAAGCGAATAATAAATATCAATAATATCGCGCTAACGCTTTTTAACAGTTGCCAAGTTTTTATCCGATTCCGGGCAAGCCGGAATGACAGGGATTGTTATTGTTTCAAAAACGCCTCCACAAACCCGTCTAAATCTCCATCAAATACTTTGTCGGGGTTTTGATGTTCGTGGTCAGTGCGGTGATCCTTCACCAATTTATACGGTTGGAGTGTGTAAGTTCTAATCTGTGATCCGAAAGAATTCTCCATCATGTCTCCTTTGAGATCGGATATCTCTTGGGCTTGTTGTTCGAGTTTGAGTTGTAACAATCGAGATTTCAAAACTTTCATCGCCGATTGTTTATTCTGCAATTGTGATTTTTCATTCTGACACGTGACGACAATATTGAGTGGCAAATACGTTATTCTCACTGCAGAATCAGTAGTGTTCACACTCTGTCCTCCCGCCCCTGATGACCGGAACACATCGACACGGATGTCACTTTCAGCAACTTCAATTTCAGCGTCATTCTCTACTTCCGGCAAAATTTCAATTCTCGAGAAAGAAGTCTGTCTCAAATTCTTCGCATTAAAAGGGGAGAGACGAATGAGGCGGTGTACCCCATGTTCACTTTTCAAATATCCATATGCCAATGGTCCTGATATTTCAATCGTGGCAGATTTCAATCCCACATCACTGGGGGATTCATCCATGATTTGTGTTTTCCATCCTCTTGTTTCGGCAAACCGCAAATACATGCGCATCAACATTTGAGAAAAATCCTCTGCATCCTGTCCACCGTTTCCCGTGTGAATGGAGAGAATCACATTCTTACCATCGTGGGGACCAGAAAGAAAAGTTTCAGTTTCAGCTGAATCAAATTTCTTTTCAAGTACTTCTAAATCGTTCTCCAGTTCTGTGCCATCAGACATCTCCAGAAGCTCTGGGAACTCGGCAATACTTGTTTTGATAGCTTCCCAGTTCTTCACAAATTGCTCGAGGTGTGAGGCTTTCTGTGAGACTTTTTGTGCATTTTCTGGATCATCCCAAAAATTGGGCGCAGACATGGATTCTTGCAGGGCTTTGATTTCTGTATTCTTTGATTCCAAATTGAGATTTGGTTCTACCTTCGCAAATTTTTCTTGTAAATGATGAATTCGTTCGAGAAGATCTTTCTTTTCCATGTGGTGCAATTTTAGCAGAAAGAAAGGGGATGGGAACTTGACAAGTGGCGAGAAACGAGTAAGAAGGGACTAATGAAGTGGAGTGGATTACAAAATCTAGTTGAATTGGAATTGTCCGAGATAAAAGAGTATACAGAGGACAAGGAAGGATCAATAGCTAAAATCGCAGAAGATTACAAAGCTCTGTATATGTATGTTGTGAGTTTAGCGGATGAAAAGAGAGAAAAATTGAATGGAGAACCAAAAAAAGAAAGAGAAGTATCTGAAGGAGAAAACAGAAATTTTCATGGATTTAGAGAACTGGTTCGAATAGATATTGAAGATACGAGAGAAGTAACAGAAGTAGATCAGATTGTTCAAAATTATAAAGAGATTTTCGAGAACGTGATCATCCAAGCTGATATCAGAAGAAAGAAATTAGGAATAATGGTAGAAAAAGAAAAAGCCCTTTCAAGTTGAAAGAGCTTTTTAGGTTGGCTTACTAAATTTTATTCTCGCTTAGAGCAAATTTCGCGCTAAGCGCTTACATATATGAGAACAACTCATCCGATTCTGGCCAAGCCAGAATGACGGGGAAAAAATAGACAATCGGCAATCGAAAACATGTCCTCGTGAAAACGGGGATCTACCTGAGTTTCTTTCGCAAGAACGCCGGTGTTTCATAATCAGAAGCTTCGGTTTGTTCTCCGTCCACACTGAAGGCTTTTCGCATAAGCGATGCGTGTCCAGGTTTCTTGGTTCCAGTCTCTGAAAACCCTGTTGCGATCACAGTGATCTTCATTTCTCCATTGTAGTTATCGTTGATAACCGCTCCGAAAATAATGTTTGCATCAGGATCAGCGGCTTCGGTAATAACCTTAGCGGCTTCATCTACTTCGTACATTGAGAGGTCATCACCTCCCGTAATGTTAAAGAGGATTCCTTTTGCTCCGTGAACAGCTTGATCAAGAAGAGGGGATTCAATAGCGGCTTTGGCAGCGTCTGTAGCTCGGTTCTCACCAGCACCGTATCCGATACCCATGAGGGCGGTTCCCGCATCTTTCATAATTGATCGTACATCCGCAAAGTCCACGTTAATGAGACCATGAAGTGTAATAAGATCAGCAATTCCTTGTACACCTTGTCGGAGTACTTCATCAACGACAGAGAAGGCATCCGTAAGGGGGGTCTTTCGGTCAATAATGGAAAGAATTCGATCATTTGGAATCATAATCAATGTATCTACGTTTTTCTTCATTTCTTCATATCCTTCCTCTGCTTTTTTTCCTCGTTGTGCTCCCTCGAATGAGAATGGTTTTGTGACGATACCGACGGTGAGAGCTCCCAACTCTCGTGCAATACCAGCTACGATTGGTGCAGCGCCTGTTCCAGTTCCACCTCCGAATCCACATGTAATAAACACCATGTCGGCTCCTTTGAGAGCAGATTTGAGTTCATCAAGTGATTCTTCAGCAGCGGCCTTTCCGACATCCGGATTGGCACCAGCTCCAAGTCCACGAGTTTCCTCGCGTCCGATGTGGAGTTTTACTTCGGCTTTATTGTGATACAACGCTTGAGCATCTGTATTTACAGAAATAAATTCAACGTTAGCGAAATCAGATTTCACCATTCGATTGATCGCATTGTTTCCACCACCACCAATGCCGACAACTTTAATGTTAGCAACGGGGGTTACGCCAGGAGTAATTTCCTGAGAATGTGATTGAGCTTTTTCGCTCTTTCTTTCATCGACAGCCGATTGAAGGAGGTCTTTCATGGGAGGGTGGGGTAAGAGGGGGGTTTGGGGTTAAGAGGGGTTTTAACAATTAAGAATGAATAGTTAAGAGTTAAAATGAATAAATAATAAATTACGGAATAAGTTTTTTGAAAAAACTTACGGTAGAACCAAACATTCTACCAAAATCAAAGTCTAAAAGAGATCGGCTTGATCCATATCGATTTGCGAAATGGAGAAGTCCGATAGCTGACGCGAAACTTGGATCGTCTACACGATCAACGATTCCTTCAATCCCTTGTGGGAATCCAAGTTGAGAAGGCAATTGCAATACCTCTCGAGAAAGGTCTACAATTCCTGGCATTTTTACAGCTCCACCACAGATGATAGCGCCCGCTGGCAATTGACCATCTCGGCCAATTTCTGCGAGCTCATCACGTACCATCATAAAAATTTCGTGATAACGAGCTTCAATAATTTTTGCAATTTGTTTCTTGTTTACAGAGTGACTATCGGTTTTTGAGATTTCGGCGAGATCGATTTCTTCTCGATCACTGACGTCATCTGGCAAAGCCGTTCCATATTCGATTTTAATTTTTTCAGCGGTTTCGACTGCACATCGGAGTCCAATCGCCAAATCATTTGTCACATGTTCGCCACCAATTGGAATGACTTTCGAAGACACAATGGTGCCTTCTTCAAAGATCGCAATATTAGTTGAGCAAGCGCCTACTTCAACGAGAACACAACCGAGTTCTTTTTGTTTCTTATTCAATACTGATTCTGCACAAGCGAGTGACGAAGGAACAATTTCCTCAGTATCAACACCTGTTTCGTACAAACATTTTTCAAGATTTTTAATTGCTCCAGTTTGACCAGCGATAATGTGTGCTTCTACTTCTAAACGAATACCGGTCATTCCGACAGGATATTTCGTGCCGTGTTGTGAATCGATAGAGAAATTTTTTGGGATAATTCTCAAAATATCTCGATTCGAAGGAAGTGATACAGCGCGTGCTGCATCGAGGACTCGATCAACATCATCTTCGGTAATTTCAGAATTGGATCCACTAATGGCAATGACTCCTTTTGAATCATAGGTTTCAATGTGTGGACCAGAAAACCCAACAAACACGCGGTGAATCGGTTCACCACTCATTCGTTCAGCATCTTCTAGCGCTGCTGTGATATTACTGACCGCTTCATCTATACTCGTCACCATTCCTTTTCGGATTCCATTGGAAGGAGAAATTCCGACGCCTAGAACGTTAATAAGATTCTTTTTATCTTCGACGACACCAACAACAGAACGGATTTTTGAAGATCCAATGTCGAGTGCGACGAATGTTTTTTGTTGAGCCATTTTGTTTGATTTTGTGAAGTTTTTCGAAATATAATTTCACGCTTTACCGTAACAAAGAATAGTTTCTTGTGCAAATGTTTTTTTCTCTTAACCCGCTTGTGAACTGTTTTTTTGAACATTTTTAGGTACTCATAAAAAGGGCTCTCGTTCGTCACTGCCAAAATAAAAAAAGTCCAAAAAACAAGAAATGTGTTCACTCTTATGGGCTTCCCAGCCCTAAAAAGATATCTAATAAAACAGAAGGTTGTGTGTGTCGAGAAAAAAATGAAAAAAAACAATCAGAAGAGTGCAAGTTGTTCATCATCATCACCTTTTTTTGCTTTCTTTTTTTGTTCAACTTTTCTAGGTTGAACAATATTTGTGTTCAATCTATGGAAGCGATTTACGAGTGAGTGGAATTCCATTTTTTCCAAGAACGCAATAGTTTTGTCTGGATGGAGTTCGAACTTTACATCGAGATCGAAATCCACGGGAACGTCAGTCTTAATCGTCGCAAGCATCTTGCAGTGATCAGCCTGATCTTTCTGGGTTTCAAATTTTGCTTTTACTTTTGGAGCGAGTTCATCGAGGTGTTTATAGATATTTTCTAATGTTCCAAACTCTTGTAGGAGTTTAGTAGCAGTCTTGGGACCGACGCCAAGGACTCCTTTGAAGTTATCAGAGCTATCTCCAACGATTGATTTGTAATCAATCATTTGTTTTGCTTCAATACCGTAGCGAGCGAGGGTTTCCTTTGGTCCGTAAGGGATTTGTTGTTCGATTCGTCCGTTAAATCGCACCAGCGATACATTATCTGAGACTAACTGCAAGAAATCGAGATCGCCACTGAGGATCTTCACATCATGTTGTTGGTCATCGGCATTGTGTGCGAGTGTCCCGATAATATCATCAGATTCGTACCCAGGCATCTTAAGCACCGGGATTTCAAAGCTTTCGAGTAATTCATATATATAAGGAATTTGAACATAAAAATCATCAGGGGCTTTTTCTCGTTGTGCTTTGTAGTTCTCATCGGCTTCATGCCGGAAGGTCTTTTCCTTCGTATCAAAGGTCACTATTAATGTATCGGGGCGAAAATGTTGAATAATATGGAGCAACATGGAACTGAATCCATACACCATACCGATCTTCATGCCCTTCCAGACGGGGATAAATCCCTTGTTTACTCCATGATAGGAGCGATGCATGAGTGAGTTTCCATCGACTAAAATAACAGTTTTCATTGTTTGACAAGGGGTTCTGCTCGACTTTCGTCTTTATTTCTGCTATCATACCAAGATTTGTTAAATCCTCAAATGAGTTCGATAACTTCTCTTCAAGACCAGTCCATGACTTCACAAACAACGGCAAAAAATATCCTTCATGTGGGAATTATTTGTCCCATGAATGAGAAGAATAATTCAGATTATTTACTTCGTGGATTTGAAGCAATGTGTGAATTAGGACTTAAGGTTTCAGTGCTTGCAGAAGGGGATAGTGCAGCACAAAAGAAATGTTTTGAACTTTCAGAGAAATATCCAACACAATTTGAAATTCTCGAATCGGTGTCACGGAATAAAAATAGGATTTTGAAAGAGGTAGATGCGGTTATCTTTACGGCAAAACCAACATGGAAAATGGTCGAAGAAATGGCGAAACAAGAAATTGTAGCCATTGTTCCAGAGGGATCAGGGTTGCAAAATTTTAATGCACAAACGGAAGAGGGGAATGCCTTTACATTCGATCCAAACAGCTTTTGGGAATTTATTGCAGCGATCGTTCGTGCGTCTGAAAACTTTCAATTTACTTATGATTGGAAGAACATTAAAAGAAACGTGAAAGAATTAGCACTATAAGAAAGTCTAAAAGTTCAAAGGTTAAAAAGTTGAAAAGTTGAAAAACTTCCTTACAATCTCGAGGCTTTTTTCGAAATATGCACGAGTGGTGACCCCGCTATCCGTTTCACTACAGCCGGGCGAGAATTGGCGCATTTACAGAAGTTCTTCTATTTATTGGTTGTAGTGTAAAATACATTTAAGCACGAGTGGTGAAATTGGTATACACGCTAGTCTTAGGAACTAGTGCCGCAAGGCGTGAGGGTTCGAGTCCCTCCTCGTGCACCATAAAAATACAGAATACTCCGAAGGAGTGTACTGGATTTTTATAATACGGAAAGACGAGAATCCAATGGGTTCGATACGAAAACTGAGGAGTGAAACGACGATGATTTGAGTGCTCGAGTAGGTCCGCTGTAGCGGGGCGTCAGGAGAATGTCCCTCCTCGTGCACTATTGTAAAAAATCCTCCTACAAGAGAGTAAGAGGATTTAGTGATAATGTTCTTGAGGTGAGACATTTACTCATAAAAATCACATGCATGTTTTAATAATATTTCCACTTGGTAAGCTTCTGTTGCTGCTGAGGGTGACCCATCGTCTAAGGCTATCCAAACTGGGCCTTGTTTTTTGAGAGTTGCCATAACAATCGCTACTCTAATTTTTAAAAGAGTATCCTTTGAGGAGTTTACCATCGCTTTAACGTCTCCATCAAGATATGACTCCTTTGGTACTATAAGTTCATGTGTTTGATCTGGTTCGTTGTACACCTCATTCCAAAGCCATGACGAGGCTTGATTTATACCAGTGTACGTTGGGCGTACACCACAACTTGAGAATGCTAGAAGTATGATAATTCCAGCAATTAAAAAATAATTCATTTTTTTCATGATTTCTTATTTATTGGTTCGTAAATATTATTCGGTTTTTAAACATTCTTATATAAGTAATGTCGAGCCATCAAAGAGCCTTGTCTATATATTACAAAGAAGGAGTTGTGTCAATTCGTATAAATTAAAAAATAAACAAGATTTTGTAAAAATGCAATGAATGTACGAGTACCCCTTGTGGGTACTTTTTTGAAAAACTAAAAACAGGGCAACCACAATGGATTGCCCTTACAGAATTTCAACTAATCTCGCAAGATCCCTCTCAAATCTCCTTCAAGTCGGTCTCCTTTCCATCCACGACGATTACTTGGTTCACGTCGTTCATGTTTCTTTCGTTTATCTGGATGCAATTCTCGCCAGTGACGTTCGGTCCCTGGATCATTCTTCATAGCTCGTTGAGAGAAGTAACTTGTCATATCGAGGTATCCCGTTCGTTTCATTTGTGTAGCGGTTATCCATCCCGGTCGACGTTGACCTCCTCGATCTATAATGGCTTGTTGATATTTTTGAAGATCCGTAAATTCTCCCTCTGTTTTGCGCCCAGGCATAGTTTCACTATTGAGTTCTTGGAATCGTGCATAGGCTTCTTCATTATTAAATTGAGTCACGGTAGAACGACGATTATTGAGGAAGGAGGTGGCTCCACTTGTATTAAGACGAAGATTATCTGATCCTCTCCGTTTTGTATAGCTCGCTCGTCCTATACGAGGTTGTCCAGACGTTCTTCGAAGAAGGGGTTTAGCGTTTCTTTGTTGTATCGCAATATCTCGAATTCGACTTGTTCGGAGTAACCGTCTTCGATTATCAACATCACTAAAACTAGAATTTCGTTCTTTTGGTTTTACGAGAGCACAGGAAGAAATTGTTTTCCATCCAGCAGGAACTTCACAAGGAGTTGCAAATGTTTCACATATCCCTTTGGGACTGACTGCATGTTGAATGACCTGAACACAATCGGAAGTATCTGGTGTGAAATCTGCTGCAAAAGCAGGAGTAATGCAGAAAGCGAAGCCGAGGAGGAAAAGTTTTTTCATTTTATTTTTATTCAAAAAAGAGTGTAACACAGAAGAATTATTATTTGCAATTTCGTTTTAAGACACGACACATTCGTTCTCGAACAGTTTCTTTGGAAGAAGAGCGAGTAGTAGTTGTTCGTTTTGAAGACGTTCCATAATTGGGATAACGTGTTTGCGTATTTGTGGTTCGATTAAATTGAGAATTAGAACTTGTTCCCAATCTTTTTAATTTTAGTCGCCACGTTTGAAGATCTCTTTCAAGGTCTGCAATCTTCTTGAGAATTTCGGTTCGAGTATGTGTTTTTGATGTTGAAGAGGTTTTAGAGGTTGTAGTGTTAGTTGAAGTAGAAGAAGTAGTAGTATCGGTTGAAGTGGTAATGGTAGTGACAGATCCTGGAACGGCTACTGTTGTCAGTGCCATGTCACGCATAAGTCCTCGCTGTCTCAAACGCTCAATTCGTGCTTTTTGCGCGGATGAAAAAGCTTTCTGCGTTGTAAATGTTTCGGTAATGCCGGTTCCAAACTTTTGGTCATCTCCACCGACTCGTTTATAAAAATATCCTTTGGCTTCGTAGGCAGTTTCAGGTATTAGTCCGGTTACTTTTCCACTGGTGATATCGAGTCCTGATTCGAGTTCGACAAGTGTATCAGAATTTCCACTCTCTTTTATGACAATAACTATTCCAGTAGCATCATTCTTTGCAAGATTCGGTCTGGACCAAGAAAACGTAGCATACGTGTCGTATCGCACTACTCGTAATTTTCCAAAATCAATACCAGAAATTTCATTGTCATCAGAGATAACAGGATCATTGGTTTCTAAAAGTTCACTTTCAGTATCTCCACTAGAGAGATATTTCCATTTCAAAATCTTAGATCCGTTTGTAAGTGTTCGGGAACGACCTTCTCGCACATATGTATAGGCTCGAAAGTAATACCAAATATTTTGCTCAAATTTAGCGCCGCGAAGGGTAATATTATTTTGTCCCTTTCCGAGGTATAAATTTGCAGAATCTACGTTTCTCACTTTATTCTCATATTGACTGAATTGAAAAGCGTATCCGTCGGTATCAAATAAAAGAGAATCAGAAAGATGATCCCATTCAAGGAAAATCTTATTATCGGTTGTATAGAGTGCTTTAATATTTGCAATTTCAGTCGCGTGAACAGAATGCATTCCAAAAAAGAAACTCATAACGAGACCGAGGAAAAATATTTTTTTCATGGTATTTGTTTTTGTTTAAAAAATAAAAACGAGAGTATCCAAAAATGTAATACGCAAAAGAATTTATTTTGTTTCAAAATTGTATTTTTTGGGACACAAAAAAGAACAGATCAATTTTAGGTTTCTCAAATATTGCGTCAAGGAGAAATACAAGCTTGCGAGTCCACGAGTCGACAAGTCTACGAGCTTCAAAATTGAAAATAGACTCCTGTAGGAGTGAGGATCAATATGTTTCTATTCAGCCTGTTCTAATTCGAGTTCCATCAAATCCTCCAACTCGTTCTCAATCCATCGACTTTTCCAAAAGGGCCAAATAACAAACTCTGCTTTTCCCGTAATATTTTTCTTTGGAATAAAAGGTGTGTGAGCTCCGTCACATTCACCAGAATAAAAACACTGTCTGGCGTCGAGACTCTCGGCACGATTGTCTCCCATAAGGAAGTAATTGCCTTCTGGAACAATGAATTCGTCTCGTCCAAAAGTTTTTGTACGTCCTTGATTACGTGGAGAGAGATAGGTCTCTTCAAGTTTGTAATCTTCCACAAATTCGTTATTGAGATAGACTTTTCCATTTTTAATTTCAATTGTGTCTCCAGGGACCCCAAGAATTCTCTTGATATAAAAAATCTTTTTATGTGGAGGATGAAAAACAACGACTTCGCCTCGTGCTGGATTGCGAAGAAAATTGTACGAAACTTCATTTACAAATATAAATTCTCCTTTTCCATATTGGCATTCTTCTTGTAGAACATTAAGTGTTGGGCACATAGAAGGACCTGATACACGGAAAAACTGGAAAATATAAAATCGGATAAAAAGTACGATGCCGATAAGAATGAGCGCTTCGATGAAAAAACTCGTCCAACTTTGATCTTTGTCTTTGAGCATAATGTAGTTAATAGTTTACAGTCTACAGTTTATAGTATTTTAAAGTCGTGAAAATTATAGGACGAAAATCTTTATGGGCAACTCTAAATGTTTTTCTATAAACTCTTAACTCTTAACTCTCAACTATTAACTATTAACTTATTTCCTGCTACAATATCTTCCAGGAAATGAGATACAAACTTTTCAACGTAAAACGGATTGGATTTGGTTCTCTTCTTGAGGACACTGAGGCCGTGGAAGCCGTATTCCGGAAAGAATTTTCTTCAACGTTTGCGAAGATGCTGTTTTATTGCCTTCTTTGGGGAGGTGTTGCAGGAGTGATTTGGTATGTGTTTCGGTTTTATGCGTTTTGGGAATGGATAGAATTGATCTTCATTGTTTTTGCATTGTATAAAGTCATGTGTGTTTTTTTTGTGTGGTATTTTAATGCCATTTTAATGACAACTGACAACCTACTCTTTGTAGAATGGAAAGGACTTTTTAATAAAAAATCATCGAGAATTGATTATTGGAACTTGGATGAAATTCAGGTGGTGCGGATAGGAATCAGGTCGTTTATGGGAAATTACGGAGACCTCTTTTTCATGAAATATAACGGAGGAGTGTTGTATGAAGCTCATCGTATTCATGCGCCTCAAAAGGTAGCGCGAACTATTGAAAACTATCGAGAACAACAGGTTGATGCCAAAAACTTCACAGAAGAATCTTCGCTCAAAGAACTTATCTCAGGACTCGTGCAAACGCATGTTCGAGACAAAGGCCAGCCAGAACGAGACGAGAAAGTTTCAAAACGTCCAGAAAGTGGAGCGTCTTTAAATGTGGAACCAAGGAAAGGAAAAGAAAAGAAGTCCATTATCAAAAAGGTGTTTCATCCGGATGAGATGGCGATTGAGGTCGAGAAGGAACTGGATGATGAAGGAGGGATTGAGATTGATTTATAAAGGGAAAAATATTGACTTTTAGGCTAAAACAAATAATAAACAGCGCATGTGGAACATTTTCTCAAAAGAAGTCGGTAAAACTAGACAAACTTATGGTTGTTGTAGCTCTTGTAGAGGAGAAAAACGACCAGCGGAGTTTAATGCTTTTTTGAAGAAAAATGCAGCAGGAAAGGATCTTGTGAAGTCAATTGAAAAATTGGCCCATGAATGATTGTATTACCTATTTATCGGAAGAAGATTTTGATTTTATCTTCGAAAAGATTCAAGAAATATCAATATCACAAGGGGGTGAATTAGCTCCTCAATATCAAAGCGAACTTTTAGGAAAAGAGAAATTATTTGCGCTATCCGAAAGTTTAAAAAACGAGCATTATGCAACAATATTAGAAAAGGCATCTTTTTTCTTTTTATCGATAGCTAAAAATCATTTATTTACGAATGGAAATAAAAGACTTTCTGTTTTTTGTTTGATTTATTTTCTTTGGAAAAACGGTGCTGAGTTTAAAACAGCTGATTTTAAAAAGATTGAAAAAATAATTAGTCACTTAGTACTTAAACCAAGCGGTCTAAGGAAAGTACAAGGGAATTTTAAATTTGAAAATAATGAGATCTATATAGAAAAACTAGCTAAACTAGTAGTTGAGAATTCTCAGAATTTAAGTTTTGATGAACAAAAGAAAATGGTTGAAAATGCGTTTACTTGCCTTGTGAAGTAAATTTTAAAAATCACAAGTCCCTTTCAGTGACGTCGATTGCGTGTAATTGGGCACGGTTATTTTTACATAAGTTTAAGAGCGCCGTAGGGATTCTTAAACCGATAGTTCCTTTCTAATCTCTTCGAGAGATACAAGGAATGCTTATCTGAGTGATTCGCATGGCGCTCTTCTTTTTTGGTGTTCGTACAGTCGGATCATTCTGTTGAAAACAGAAGAGAGCCACATTGTGTCACCACCGAAGTAAAATACTTAAAAAACATTAGAATAAACTCGATATTTATTCAGAGGAGGGGAATCATGACCCCAAATCATGTCCCTCAAGTAAATAGAATAAAGTACCATATTTTTTTTTGCCCTCCACGGTTTGGTGTTGTGAACGGCGAACAGCAATCAATAGAGATTTCTCTTCGCCGTCCAGAACAAAACGTGAATTAGTTCGGTTGATGATTTTGAGAAGAACACAGCCACAAACGAGTCTTTTAGTCCATAATGGCTTCGGACCACGTTTTTGGTTGGCGAGAATATAGCAGGAATTTTGAAGAAGTCAAGACTAAAAATCCCACGTTCCCTTCAATGACGTTGATTGTGTGTAATTGGTCACGGTTGATTCGAAGAAATTTGTCTTCTCCGCATTATTATCCGCCATGGCTTCGAGGTGTTTGTAGGGATTGGTGGTGACTTCAGGATAGAGTGGATCCATTTTCAAGATTGCCAATCGGTCATTGGCTAAATACTTTGTGTAGGCTTCGGTAGAAGCTTTGGAAATCCCTGGAATTCCATTTCCGATGATGTGGTGCGTCCAGGCAATTTCCTGATCCACGGCTTCAGTGAACATTTCTCGAATGACGTCTTCATTCACCATTTCAGGGAATTCTTTTCTCAGTTCCTTAATAATATTGGCAAAAAGAATGACGTGCGTGAGCTCATCTCGCCGGATGTAGTTAATCATCCGTCCGGTGGCGATCATCTTGCTGTTGTAGACCAGTGTGTCGAAGAATGCAAACCCGTTGTAGAAGTACAACCCTTCCAAGAGAAAATTTCCAATCAGCGCCCGGAAGAAATTCTTGTCATTCGGTTCATCGATAAATTTTTGATAAATCTCCCCAATATATTTATTTCGTTCGAGCAAGGTTTTGTCGTCTCTCCAAAAATAATAAATAGATTCCCGCTCCTTGGCATCGACCACCGTTTCCAAAATTGTCGTGTAAGACTGTGAATGGATGGCCTCTTGAAAAGACTGAATCGAAAGAATCAGATTCACCTCAGGAGAGGTGATGTAGTCCGCGAAGTTCGGCAAGTTCACGGTTTGTAAACTATCGAGAAAGGTGAGAAACGAGAGCATGCCTCGGTAGGCTATTTTTTCTTCCTCTTTCAAGTTCTTGTACATGATGGCATCGTCATTGAGCCCACTGATTTTTTCTGGCACCCAGAAGTTTCCAATCATGACTTGGTACATTTTTTTTGCCCAGTTGTATTTCACGGCATTGAGATTAAAGAGTCCCGTTGGGTTTCCTTTGATGATCGTTCGATTTTCAATCGAGTCATCGCCGGTATGATTAAAGATTTGGTTTTTTTTCATGGTATGAAGGGTTGGAAGGCGACGTTACGTAACGTCGCTTGCGAAATTAAAATCGAAAATCGGCAATCGAAAATTGTCTCATCCACTACAACTGTCGCACGCAGATTGTGCATCGCCCGACATTGAACGGAGATAGTAGACGGTTTTGACGCCTTGCTTCCAGGCTTTTATGTACCAACTGTAGAGATCTGCTGGAGAGGTGCGTTCGGGGTTCATCATCCACTCAAACGAGATGGATTGATCGACCCATTTGTAAATAACAGACACCATGTCGATGACATCGTTCATGTCGAGGTTTGGGTATTCTTTATACAACCAGAAGTTTTCCTGATTCAGGTTTGGCGCCACGGTCACTGTCGGCGCAATCACATTCGTTTCTACAAAAAATTTCTTGTACACCGGCAGAAGTCCCGCCGTTGTTCCCACAACTCCAGAGGTTGAGGTGTTGGGAGCGGGGGAGAGGTGATAGGCAAATCGCACTCCCTTCGTTTTAATTCTTCCAATGAGTTCACTCCAATCAAGATCCGTTTTCGCATTCTTCTTGTACCATGCTTCATCTCGTCCAAAGAGCATTCCTTTTTCCCATTCACTTCCTTTGAACAGTTCATATGCTCCGCGTTCTTGCGCCATCTTGGATGAGTTGTCTAAGGTTGCGTACGCATATTTCTCAAAGAGTTTGTCGACGTCCTCTCGTGCTTCAGCGCTGTCATAGGAGAACCCATTACACGCCAAGTATTCCGCCAGTCCCATAAATCCGAGTCCGACGGATCGATATTTCTTGGACGTCAGTTCAGACTCCTTGATCGGGTAGAAATTTAAAGTAATCACGTTGTCCAGCACGCGCATTGCGATGGGGAAGACTTTCTTAATTTCCTCATCGGTATTCACCTTCGCCACGTTAATTGACGCTAGATTACAGACAACAGTTTCACCCGGCGTGTATTTGATATTCACCGTTCCGTTCTCAAACGCCTCCTCTTGAAACTTCGCTTCAGAGGTATTCTGACAAATCTCAGTGCAAAGTTGCGTTGAGTAAATGTTTCCTGCGTGTCGATTCGGATTCAATCGATTCACCGTGTCTCGATAAAACATATACGGCATGCCCGTTTCCACAGCGGTTTTCAAAATCTCCTTCATCAGGTCTTTCGCCTGCACGACTTCCTTCATTTCCAACTTCTCGTTCTGCTCGCATTCCAAATAAAAGGCTTCGAATTCTGTATCAAACAAATCCTCCATGCGCTGACCTGTAACTTTATTCACCTCATGTGGATCAAAGAGAGACCACGTTCCATCTTCTTCCACTCGTTTCATGAAGATGTCAGGAACAGAGACTGCAGGGAATACATCAAAGGCTTTTGATCGAATGTCTCCACTTTCGGTTTGCAGGTTCAAAAAGTCATGAATATCTCGGTGCCAAATGTCCAATGTTGGGGATATCGCTCCGAGTCGCGCTCCCAATTGATTTACCGCACACGCTGTATCATTAATCACCCGTGTCCACGGAATCACGCCTCCTGAGGAATTCTTCACGCCTCTGATTTCGCCCCCTCGTGAACGAATGTGTCCGAGGTACACACCGACACCTCCTCCAAATTTGGAGATCTGTGCCATGTTTTCAATATTGTGATAAATCGACCGAAGGTCATCATCCACGTTTAACTTGAAACAACTCGAAAGCTGATGGAAGTTCGTTCGGGCATTGAGCAATGTTGGAGTGGGGAGACTCAATTTCTGCGTGGAAGTCACATCATAAATATCCTTCGCGACTTTCATTCTGTCCTCATCCTTCTCCGGCATCGCGAGAAACAGCGCCACTGCCAAATACATCTCTTGCGGGAGCTCATGAACTACCTTATTCGGATTGAGAAGATATCGCTTCGCAAAGGCGAGATGTGTGGAGTAAATGTAGGTAAAATCGCGGTCTTTGTCGATCCAAGAACCGGCTTTGAGAATATCAGCATCACTGTAATGTTCTTTGAATTTCTTAGAATAAAGTCCTTTCTTCACGTAATCATCGAAATGAGCCTTCCACGCTTCAGGCGTATAAATATCGTCGTACTTCATTTTTCGATTACGCAGGGCTTCTTTGTAGAACTCCATTGCATACAATCTTCCCGCCACATTTTGCCAATCAATGTTTTGCACGGTAATCATGTCGAGCGTTGCTTTTCGTAAGTTTTTCAACACCTGTGAAGTTTCAATCCCATCAATGAGCGTAATCTTAAACACATCAAACACTTCCTTGAAAGGGCATGATTTCTCAAATCCCTTCGCGGCAATGTTCCATGTTTTTTCCAATTTCTTGCGATCAAACTTTTCCTTCTTCCCGTTCGCTTTCGTCACAGTCAATAAATTCTTGTCTAATTTTTCTAATTCCTTAATTCTCTGTTCCGCTCGTTTCTGTGCGTGTGCTGATCGGTAGAGGATATATGTTCTCGCCACGATGAAATTGCCAGACTGTACGAGTGATTCTTCGACAATGTCTTGAACGTCTTCCACGCACGGTGTTTTTTCCTGTTCAAAAAATCGGTAATCCAAGTCTAGAACAACTTCTTGAGCAATAGTTTGTGCAAATCCAGGAAGAGAGAGTCCATGATCAGGTGTTGCTTCGACCGCTTTGGCGATCGCTGTTTGTATTCTCTCGGGATCGAAATCCACGAGTTGTCCGGCACGTTTGTATATTTGTTTTTCCATGTTATTGATGTTGAGTCCGGACTTGAAGAAGTCGCTTGTGAGCAAAGTCCGGACTCTAGCTTTGCCTTGAACACATTTATTGTTCAACCTTCCGGGGGTTAAAGAAGCGCCGCTTCTAAAAAGAAGAGACGTTTTGTTTTTTACACAATATATTGTGTGGATGAGAATTTTAATATACAAGATATGGGGCGGTCAAGAATTTTGTTCAAAAAAGACTTGAGGAAAAAAGAGAATGTTTTATTTGGATTTTTGATAGAAACAATGGTCTAGGAAGTGAGTGATTTTAGTATGTGTGTGCGAACATGAATTTTCGATTTTTTGATTTCAAGTCCGGACTTGAAATGAGGTGTTTTTCATTGAGCAAAAATAAAAAAATACCAAAACTATGCGGTGTTTCTTAATTTTTATTCAAGTCCGGACTTAGAATAGGAAGAACAGGACAAAGAGAAAAAATTTGTTGATCAATAATCAATAATCATTAATCATTACGCGGATGGATTTTCTCAATGCAATATTTCTCGGAATTATTCAGGGAATCACAGAATTTCTTCCCATTTCTTCAAGTGGACATCTTTTCTTGGCGGAAGAATTCTTGGGACTGATTCCTGATTTGCACTTTGAAGTGAGTTTGCACGTGGCGAGTTTACTAGCGGTTCTTGTCGTTTTTTGGAAAGATATTTGGGATATTTTAAGAGGACTCGGAAAGACGTGCGGGATTTGCGCGGGAGATAAAAATCAGGGGATATTTGGATGGAAACTTTTGATCGCCTCTCTTGCAACGGTTCCAGTGGCACTTCTTCTCGAATCACAGTTTGAATTTTTTCGAACGACAGAGGCTGTTGCGGTAACACTTATTATCACAGGATTTCTTATTTTGGGATCGGAGGTATTTCGTCCAAAGCAAGAACGGAATTTCGATTGGTGGATTGTGATTGTTCTCGGACTTCTGCAAGGAATAGCGGTATTGCCGGGGATATCACGAGCAGGGATTACGATTTCAATTTTGATTTTACTCGGAATTGATCGTAAACAATCAGCAAAGATTTCTTTCCTCTTAGCGGTTCCAACGATATTAGCGGCGCTTATCTTCACAGGAACAACGGAAGGATTTGTAATAGACCAAGCACAATATATTGGATGTATCGCGTCTCTTTTTGCAGCGATATTTGCTATGAGATGGATGATGCGCCTTGTGCGTCGGCATTGGATTTGGTTCGCACCGTATTGCATTATTGCAGGGGCGGTGCTTCTTATCTTTTTTGTGTAAAGTTTTACAAACTCACCTGTCTCTGCACAAGAGATGTTTTTTTGATACAGAATGTTCGCCCCCCTCTCTTTTTTACTTTTTCTAGTTATTCTGGCTTGACCGGAATCGGATGAAAGCTTGGAAAAATGCTTTAAGCGTTTAGCGCGGAACTAGTGAGAGTATTTCGTATTCCTCTATAAATAGGATGTAAATTGAAGCGATTCTGGTCCCGCAGGGCGGGACAGAATGACCAATGATTTTTTCGATTTCAAAACAACGAGATTTTAACTAACATAGATTTAGTATTACAAAAACTTAAAGAACTCCTTTCACAATGAAAATAATTCTCGCATCCTCTTCCTCTACACGACAAGACATGCTCAAAAAAATGGGCATCAATTTTGAAGTTCAGAAACCGAATTGTGAGGAAATTGTGGAAAACTCCGCTTCAATGGAAGAGGAGGTGAAGCGTTTTGCAAAGCAGAAAGCTTTGTCAGTATATGAGAAATACGAACAAGAAAAAGATGTGCTTATTCTTGCCTTTGATTCTCTCGTTGAAGTTGAAAATGAAATTCTTGGAAAGCCAAAAAGCAAAAAAAAAGCGTTTGAAATGTTTCAAAAATACAGAGGGAAAAAAGTTGGCACATTCACAGGGATGACGGTGATGGGAAATGTAAATGGAAAATACGTTGAAAAAACCATTGTTGAAAAATCTTGGCTTCTCTTCCGGTCTGACACAACGAACTGCCAAATCCGTTCCTTCCTCGAATTCGATCAGTGGCAGGGAAAAGCTGGAGGAATTACTATTGAAGGGATAGGCGCATTCCTTCTTGAGGGTATCAAAGGAGATTATCAAAATGTCCTTGGGATTCCGGTTATCAGGTTGGGAGAGGTAGTTCGAGAACTGACAGGGAAGGCGCCTGTGAAGGTTTTTGAAAAATAATTCCTCCCCTTGCAGGGGAGGCTAGGTGGGGTATTGTTATTTCCACCCCCTCTAAACTCCCCCTGCTAGAGGGAGAAAAGGTTGAAATTTTCTTATAAAATATTACTTTCAATTCACATGACATTTCAGAAAGCCGAAGATTTTTTATTCATTGCCACGCAGAAATATAATTTGCATAGACAGGCAAAAGCTTCTTTGGTGTGTGAGCGTGTTCGAAAGATATTTAATGAACGGTATGAGAACTTGTCAAATCAATGGCAGCCGATGAAATTTGAAGATGGGGTGCTCTTTATTCAAACAGAAAGTTCCTCTGCGAGTTCGGATCTTTTTCTTCGGACACATGAAATGATTGAGCTTTTCTCAGAGCACGAATTTCCTCAGAAGATCGAGGATATTCGGATTGTGAGAAAGAGTTGACAATATTTATCTATTATTTAATATAAAAATATGAATAAAATGGAAACAGGGTCGGAATCAGAAAAGGAGCTAACGCTTGATGAAGCGTTAAAAAAAGTGTCGGATTTTGCAAAAGCAACAAAGGGTGAAGGTGTATGGAGTTCTAATGCAGATGTGATTTTTGGATTTATGAGAGACAATGTGAAAATAGGGAAAGCGATGTGTCAGATTTTGAGTGATGAAAAATTAACAGCTCAGGGGATAACACCGCTTTTAATAAATATAGCAAAACAAATTTCTTGGGCAGTGGGAATAAGCGAAGAGACGAAAAGATCAGATCTTCTAAAAGCTATGAATAATGTTCGAGTGAATAAGACACTGGAAGAGTAATTACGTCACGCCTTTTTTAGGACATACATCATTGAGAAAACACTCTGAGCACTTTGGCTTGGGAGCTTTGCAGTAATCTCGTCCGAATTGTACGAGCATGTGTGAGAGTTCGCCCCAGTACTGCTTGGGAATGAGTTTCATGAGATCTTGTTCGACCTTTACGGGGTCATTCTTCTTCGTGAGTCCTGTTCTCCGTGCGATGCGTCCTACATGGGTATCGACTACGAATCCGATGTTTTTTTTGAAAAGATTCCAAAGGATGACATTCGCTGTTTTTCTCCCCACGCCTGGTAATTTTACCAGCTCCTCCATGGTATCGGGGACGATTCCTCCGTGCTCGAGTAATATTGTTTGTGCACAGCCGGATAAACTCTTGGCTTTGCTGCGAAAGAATCCTGTCGATTTTATTACCTGCTCTAATTCTTCCACAGGACGGGCGACATAACTCTCTAGGTCTGAAAAATCTTTAAACAATGTTTTTGTCACGATGTTCACTCGCTTATCAGTGCACTGTGCAGAAAGAATTACCGCAAAAAGCAGTGTCCATGGACGTTTCTCGTCCCATCGCAAATGACAAATTTCTCCCTCATAGTGTGAGGAAACGCGTTCGAGAAACGTTTGAGGAGAAATAGTTTTCATGTCGGGCTCTTTGTACGGTAAAATCAGGAAAATGAAAATAAAAAAACACTTCCTTATAATCCTCTGCTTGATACCAAGTGTGGCTTTTGCAAGTGTGGGAAGTGATTTAAACGATATGCTGAAGCGGTTTTTTGGAGGAGAAATCGAAACAAATGGAGAAGTCGCTTTGCCGATAGAGTCAGAATTCGAAATTCCTGAAACGCCGACAGAAGAAGATTTTTTGAATATTCAAAAAAAGATACGGGAAGAGGAACAGAAATTGGAACAACTCTCTACAGCAACGTTTCAGTCACAACAGAATCTTTGGAAAGCACAATCAGAGAAATACACATTGCAAGGGCAGTTGTTACTGCTTGATCAGGAACTGAGTTTGCTGAAATCAAAAATTGAAAAATTTATTGAACAGCAAAATCAATGGCAAGGAGAATTGTCAAAGATTACGAAAGAAAAAGAAGTATTGGCAGCGCTTGTGCGAGTAAAAAAAGAAGAGTTTGATCGGTTCTTAAAAAAGAATTACATCCGAAATGAAAATTTTGGAAAAGGGGAGTCGGTCTCGGTGTTTAAATGGCTTTTTTCAAAAAAATCTGTTGGGGCTATTTTGCAAGAACAACGACAAGTGCAACAATTTCAACAACAGAAAAAGGCCGGACTTATTGAACTCGAATATTTGAAGAAAGAACTTCAAAATAAAGAACGTCATGCGGCACTTCTTTTTCAGCAAGCCAAAACACTGAAAGATCAGATTGCAGCTGAAAAGAGGGGATTAGTTGATTTTGCAGAAACAAAAGCACATCTTATTGCACGATCAGAATTTACCGAAGGGAAAACCGCAAAAGAAATTGAAAATTACGAACGCCAAACAATAGAAAAAGAAACTTTTTTGCAAAAATTACAATCGGTCATGGAGGAAATGCAAGGAAAACTGGGGTATCTTCCCGAAGATGAAGGATTCAAATTCCCTCTTCCAATCGAAATGGAAGTATCGGCATCATTTCACGATCCAGCGTATGAAAAAGCCCTTGGGAAGGTGCACAAAGGAGTTGACTTCGTCGCACCACACAGCACCGATATTTTTGCACCACGCAGTGGAATAGTATCGAAGGTGAGTTTTGATACGAATGAATATGGGTATGCCTACCTGATTCTCGATCACGGAGAGGAGCTTTTTACCGTGTATGGGCATGTGTCGGATATTCTCGTTAATGAGGGACAAGAAGTCGTTCAAGGGGATCTCATTGCTAAGACTGGTGGAACACAAGGAGCAAAGGGTTCTGGGTATTTTACTGCTGGTCCACATTTGCATTTCGAAGTATATGAAAAAGGAGAACATCGAGATCCGATGGAATTACTCGAAAAATAGGATACGTATCCCATTTTCTCCAGTCTAAGACTTGTTTCCCTGTTTTTTTTGTGGTATAATAATCTGATTTTTTCAGATGAAAATTCTCAAACAACAAAATACAGAAAACACCTTTCCCGGAAAATACATTTTCCGAGATGTTGTGAGATCTAATGAAAGTAGCTATGAAACAGTAAAAGAGGCTATGAGAACTAAAATAATGGGCGAACTGAGCGAGCTAAAGGATGAAATCAATTTATCACAAGTGCGACAAGATTTTAAAGCAAAAAAGGGGAAGAAAGAAAGAATTATAAAACGAGATAACGGTGAAACACAAACATTGAGACGAGAGGGCGGTACGGTTATTAAAATGAAAGAGAATAAAATAAAAATTAAAGATGCTTGGTTTAAGAGACCTTCTTTAAAAGTAAAAGATATAAATCGAAACGGAGAATTTGATCATGAAGATTTAATAAAAATTAGAGATGATCGATTAAGAGCCGAAAAACTTGAAAGTAAAAAACCAACACAAATTGTGGACTTCTCTCAAAATAAGAGAAACGGAAATAAGAAAAAAGAACTTAAGTTGAAGAACGAAACACAAGTGGAATCTCATAAGAAGCCTATTGAGGTAGCTCCAAAAGAACCCTCTGAAGCAGAAAAACTCGGTAATGAGATTGGTTTGATTAAGGAGGGATATACGTCAGGAGACGAGAATTTTGATGAATATCTTCAAAAAATTGAGGGATACCGTTCACAGGTATCGGCTCTTAACGCAACGCCAGAAGAAAAAGTGACATTAAACGAGAAATTAGATGAATTGAAACAATTCTTTGAGAATGAAAAAGTGTTGCTGGAGGAACGAAAACAGAGAGAAGAAATCCAAAGTAAAATTGTCTTAATAAAACAGCAATGGGAAACTTTGTCGACAAAGACGCTTGCCAAAGAAAATATAACGCAAGATCGAACAGAAACTGAAAAATTAAAAACAAAAATTGAAACGTTGATGCAAGATCCTTTGATGTCGAATGATCAAAAATTGGAATTGGAAACAACAGTATCAGGCCTAGAAATGCGTTTAGATGAAATTGATAAATTGGAATATGAAGTAAAAAAAGAACAATTACTTCATATTACGAATGAAATAGAAAACACGAATCAGAAGGAAACATTGGAATCACTGGTTCCCCAAGGAGAAACGATTTTGACTGAAATCCAAGAAAAATTAGATCCAACAATAAAAGATTGACAACAAAACTAGAGAAAGCTTTGTTAGATGGAGGAATCAAGAAAAAACAATTTTTGAAAAAGAATAAAGATTTGGCTGCCATTGTAGCCGGAAAATATAAAGCAGAACCTGGAAAGATTCCGAAATACCTTAAAGCGGAATACAAAAAAACAACAAATCTTCTCGTAAATGCATCGGGAAAGAGAAAAACAAATTTAGAGAATAGACAATTTGTATTAAAAGAACTTACAACAACAACTCCAAGAAAAAATAAAATTGCTCCTAAAGAAAAAGTTGTTGATCCAAAAAACACTTCAGTGAAAAAGAATATCTCAGAAAGAGAACCTGTTCCTGGGAATAAAGTTGTAGTGAAAGGCTTTGGTGGATAAATAGGATACGTATCCCATTTCTAATTCACCGCATCCAAGTAACACTTCTCACAAAATACCTTCTCAGGTCTGTTTGGCGAAAATGGTGTTTTGATATCAGTGGAACAATTATCACATTTCCGATTGTGTAATTTTCGTGGAAGACGAAGCTTCATACGATCGGAATGACGACAATCAGGGCAGAGGTCAGGTAGCTCAAGACGCATCTTTTTATAAAACTTCAGTTCTGGTTTGAGAATGGTGTAGTTCTTTTTACAGCGTGTACAAGCCAGGAGTTCTTTACAAAGATTATTAGTGGCTTCTGCTGTGACGGGAAGCTTTGTCACCGTGGGGGACTTGAAATCAGATTTCTCATCATCAGCCCATTTCCATCTACGCGCGAGTACTTCTTCTTTTGTTAACGGGAGTACATCTTGTGCGGTGGAGTGATTGTAAGGAAAAGGGGACATGGTAGGGGGAAAGAATTCTCCCCATTCACCGGTTTTCTTCATGTGTTCAATAATCTTTTCACGAAGGGCTTTGTATTCGGTTTCAGAATATTGTTTATTAAAAATACAATACTGTGACTGTCTCATACTGACACATCCGAAGCAGTCTTTGCTTCCGTATGATTCATACGAATACGCAATATTAGAACAACCTTCTCCCGCAAATTTTGAAAATATAATATTAAAAGCGCCTATTCCGACCGCTTCACATTCATAAATTAATTCATTACTGCCAGAACATCCAAAGTAACTTACATCCATGCAGCTCTTGGCTTCCCGCATTTGATCACAGTACTTCATGTCTTCGCAATTTTTACAATCCCAGCAATCGTGTGTGTTTTTGCAATTAAACAAGTTATCGCCAGAAAAGTCTTCGCACCGGAGGAAGGAACAATATTCTCGTGGAAGAGAAAGATAAATTTTTTGAAGTTGTTTCAAAACCTCTACCTGTTTCTTTTCATCTTTGAGAAGGGCTTCAAATTCTTCTTTCTTCACTGGTTTATTCAGCACCCAGTAGCTTTTTTTTCGCAACCCAACACAGGCAAAAACATTATCACAGCCCAAGCAATCATAGGAGTGGTGGGCATCATTACAATTATTTAATTTCTGCGAAAAAGTGATGTTGTAACAATCGGAACAATCGACGCATTGATAGGCGAGTTCCGTTTTAAAAAGATTAAAACAATCCACGCAATCACGAGATTGGTCTATGTTTTGGCAGTACAGACAATCTTCATTAAATCCTGCAGAAAAAATAAGATAACAGTTTTTATTGTTAGCTGCAGCATTAGTATATTTCGAATTCTCAGAGATGCCTTGCTGGAGTCGGGCAATCTTGGGAACGCGCTCCCAGAGCTCTTCAAACTGAGGAAAGAAAGGTCTATTAAAATCAAAATCTACTCCATAATCTTTCCCGTCCCACGTATCTCCCCACCAGTGTTCGTTGTCATACACAGGGAATTTTGTTTCTTTGGCATGAACAGAAATAATCTCTTTCCCGGAAGAATTACACAATCGTTTCGAAAGGTTTCGTTCATTCCTGAAGGCGAGTCGTCTTCGCATTCGTTCCTCCGGACAGATCGTCGGAAGGGGGACTTCCATCTTTTCATAAAATTGCACATCATCTTCCGTGATTTCAAACGGTTGTCCGATAATTGCACACGTTCGTTGCATCAACTTAAATTCTAAAGGAGTTGACGAGAAATGAAAAATTAAAGAAGCTCTATTTTTATGGAGACAACAGTACAAAGAAAGTACTTCTTTTATTTACGTTGATATTGCGGGACTGTTCTTTTTGTAATCAAAAAGAACCAAAAACTTTTGGGGACGAGAAAACTCGCTCGTTCTTACTTGCACAGGTGCAGAATCCCATTGACGCTCAAACAGGTCTCGTCCCCAACCTCCTTTTGGATAGCACTTTTATACTTTTTGACTCTTTAGCTTTTAGACTGTTTTACAGATTTCGAAATCTCTCCGCTAAGAATGGATCCCACATAGGGGCGGTGGCAGACATTACGATGTCAGCGCCTGCATTGAGTCTTGATTGTAAATGCTCTGCGGTCATCATTCCACCGACACCACAAATAACAAAATCTTCATTAAGTTCCGTTCGGATTTTTGCAAGTTCAATGGTGAATTGTTGTCCTGCTTCGCGAATTGCTTCCCCGCAGAGTCCCGCTCGGAGTCGGTTGGCCCCCGGTAAAGCCTGTTCACCCTCTGGAGTGCGTACATCCATCGCAATAGTGTTAATCCCAGCAAATCCATCAACATACGGTAAGTTTGCTTCGACTACGGCTCGTAATTCTTGTGGGGCGAGCATTCCCATCTTTATTAAGAAAGGCGTGTCGCCGATGGCTTCACGAATCGCTTTTGAAATTTGACTGGAGGTTTCGGGATCTTTGTACAAACTTCCTTCTCCTGTGCACACATTTGGACATGAGTAGTTTGCTTCAATAATCTTGGCGCCGGCTTCCTTGGCCATGCGAGCACAGTCGGCATAATCTTGTACCAAATCTCGTCCTTCTCCCGGTGTTCCCATGATTGAGACAATCATCACTTGTCCTTCGCCCAATGCCTTATTCGCTCGCTCAATGTCGGGCATCCAGACGGAGGGTGGTTGGGAGGGGACGCCAAAGGAATTGGTAATAGTAATATCTTCCACATTTGTCGGGTCAGTTGTTCTCGTTGTAATGTCTCCTCCAATATCTTTCACGCCCAATTGCCGTGGCGCATCTATAAACACGCAGTTGGGATTGGGGTGACATTCTCGCTCAATGGTTCGTACCGTCTTGTACACGGGAATATCAAATCCAAGCTTTCCATACAAGTTTATCCATTTTGAATCAAGCAGTGGTCCTGCAGGAACTCCCAGAGGGGAGTTGAGTTCAAAGTTCCAGAGTTTGAATTTCTTTTCAGTCTGTTTCACCTCAGGGAAAAGTCCCTCAAAAGACGGCCCGTGGTCATAATTCCATTGGTATGATTTGTCGGTTTGGTAGATTTCTTGCATCGACTTCATTGTAGCAGTAAACGTAGGCGCGGTCACGTGACCGCGCCTACAAAAAAACCCTCGCATGACGAGGGCCTTTAGGTTCGTTAAAAAAAATGTTTACTCAGCTTCGGTGCTGAAGAATTCTTTAATATCGTTATTCATCCATGGATGTGTGTAGTTCCATCGAGAATTTCCTTTGCGGGTAGAGTACAAACGTTGTGTTCCGGATTTTGCTTTTGTTGGAGAGTAAAAAGATCGTTGCACATCTCGGATAGCTCCAATAGATTCAAAATCTCGTTTCCATAAAGTATTGTAGTGCTTATTTGTATCAACTTTATGCGTTGATCCGTAAATTACGTTTGCTTCCATCGCTTCTTTTCCAGCATCTCCTCCATCAACGTAATAATCAATCGCTCGAGATTTGAAAACTGCTTTTCGGCTTGGACGAATGTAGTTTTTGTCTTCTATTGGTTTCAGATTTGTGTAGTCAGAAAGTGCTCCTTTTCGATTCATTATAGTAGAAACCTCAGAAGTATTGGTTGCTTTTCGTGAGCGAAGATGAGCAGCATATTGATATGGAATTGTTTTTTGATTTACATTTCGTTCATTGTGTCTTTTATTAAAGAGTGACCATCTTCGTTGAAAGGCTTCATTTAATTTTTTTTGAACAGAGAGTCGGTGTGAATAACTTCCTGTGTCTTCACGAGCAGGTTCTTTATAAGCTTCCGCACTTGATGCGAAGATGATTCCCATTCCAAGGGCGAGTGAAACGACGAGCATTTTTTTCATTTTTTCTGTGGGTTAGAAAGACAAATGATTGTGTACGGCGAGGATTGTAACAAGTTTCAAATGGAGTGCAAAACTTTTTAAAACTTTTTTCTCGCTAGCAGTGAGAAGTATAAAACAATAAAAAAATAATACGCAATCTTTTTCTTCTTTTTTGAAATAAAAAAAAATGTAAAAAAACAAAAAGAAATTTATGCAAATCAAAAAACTTGCGAAATCCAAAATTTCTTTCTAGAGTGACCGACGATTTCTAACCCTAATTCTCTCATGAAAAATCCAATAAAAGTTACGGATTGGCCGGTATCTCGAATTCTTTTGGTCATCTGGATCATTTTCTCTATTATTTTTGTTGCTAACGCTGCAAGAAATTATTTGCAACGAGAAGTGTACCAACTCGGAGCACAGCACGGAATGCAAAATGCAGTAGCGCAAACAATGGCACTTGGACAACAATGCCAACCAGTTGTTCTCAATCTTGGAGATCAACAAGTGACCTTGGTAAATCCAGCGTGTGGAGCAGGTGGACAAACTCCAGCCGCACCAGCTGAAGTAACAGAGTAAGGAATTCAAACATATTTGTAATCAAGAAAAAGGCTTCACAATTTGTGGAGTCTTTTTAAAGTGAAAAAATCTAAAAGTTTAAAGTAGATATTTTAAAGCTTGTCAGCTCTTTCGCTTTTTATCTTTTTTTAAATATCAAAGTCGTGTACTCCTTGAGAATCTTTTTCTCCATAATCAGATCCAAATTTTGTGTCGACGTTAAGGAAGTCGTTTCCGTAGTTTCGGTACAACCAAAGATAGAGAACCTCTGCGATTCTGTTTCCCAAAGACATCCCTCCCAAAAGAACCGGGAACATGAGGAGAAAAGCGGAAGCGGTGCTTTGTGAACTTGCAAGAGAGCCTCCAATGAGGAAGAAAAGCACAAGTCCAAGAATCATTCCATATATATTTACAATCAGATATTTTGATTGATGGAGTGCTTCGAGCACAAAGAAACTAAAGAAGGTTCCTATAATAAGATGGAATACACCTGCAAAAGCACTTCCCATTTGTCCAAAAAATTGTCCAGAAAAAGCATAGGCAGGGAGGACGAGGAGGAGGATTACAAGATTTCCAAAAAATACCTGTGTCAGCGCAGTGGCTCGTCTGGAATATTTCTCATCAATCATTGTTGCCAAAAGAACATATGATATGTTTGCCGCTAATGTTGCCAAAAATATGGCGAGCGTGATGATACTAATAAAGAGGGGGTGCGATTCCGTTTGAATATTAATCCCAAACTCATTCTTCACTACATCGCTTGGAGAAAGCGTTTCCCCGACGACACTCCAACTGAGAAATAAAACAATTCCCAAAACTATTGTTCCAATGAATCCCGATCCAAATCCGACCAGAAATCGTGAAAAAATAGAAGGAAAGGTAACGTCGGCCTGATTGAGATTATTCATGTTTATATTGATTTCTGTAATTGTAGAGGAAGGGGGGACTGAATGACAAGTTTTTATTCAGGAGATGTTTTGCAATTTTTTTTCCGCCATTCCTTAATATTTTTGTGATGTCCAGAGAGAAGGACCTCTGGAACCTCTATCCCTCTGAACTCTGCAGGGCGTGTGTAATGTGGGTATTCGAGCTTTCGGTCGAGTTGCGCGGAAAAGCTTTCCTCGCTCGCACTCTCATCACTGCCCAAAACACCTGGTAATAATCGCGCAACAGCATCAATAAGAATCTGAGCAGGGAGTTCTCCACCCGTGAGGACAAAGTTTCCAATGGAAATTTCTCGATCCACGAGTGCATCACGAACGCGTTGATCAATCCCTTCATAGTGTCCACAAAGGAGTATAATCCTTGAACACATTTTTTGTTCAACAAACTCTTCTGCAATTTCTTGTTTAAAAGTTTCGCCGTGGGGAGTGAGAAAAATTACAGGAGCTTTATCATCCTCCAATTGCTTCACGTGCTCTATTGCATCAAAAAGAGGCTGGCACATCATGACCATTCCTGCGCCACCGCCAAAAGGCACGTCATCAACCTTCTTATGTTTGTTTTCAGAAAAATCACGAATATTAAAAAGTCGTACTTCTATTTTTTTTTCTTCAATGGCACGTCCGATAATGGACGTTTTTAAGAAGTTTTCAAAACTTTCTGGAAAAAGAGTGAGAACATCGAATTTCATGTTTTGGGGAATTTCTTGTAAATGTGTTGTCGATGAAGGACACGACAAAAAGTAACCGTATTCTTTTCAAAAGCAATACCAATACGATAATTTCGAATCCTCTTTTTGTAAAAACAATCAAATCCTCTCAGTTTTGAAAAACCAACTTCAGAAATATTTTTTGTTGATTCCATATTTTCTACAATTTCCACTATCAAAATTCTTATTGATTTGTCATCAATATTTTTAAGATCTCGTAAAAATTGTTTTGCGATTTTATATCGCATTTTTGAGTTCCTGTAATGACGAGAATTTATTTTCTGATTGGGCTTTTGTTATTCTTTGAGCCAAAAAACTATCTTCCAATTCTTCAAGAAAACCCCGTTCTTCCATTATATTTAACATTTCTTCGTTAAAAATAATGCCAGTCTTTTTATTATTCGAAAGTACATAAATGGCTCCAGAACAGTTCTTGAGAACCTTCCCTGCAGATTTTTGAAGTTGTGAGATTGAAACAGTATCAAACATTATCTATAATTAATAGTAAATTTCATATATAATTATATATAGAATTATTCGTTTTGCAAATTTTTCTTCAACGTTTTTTTAAAAATGAGTACAATAGTTCTGTTATTTTCAAAAAAACATCTCTCAATGCAAGACAAAATTCAATCGGCACTCGGCTCTACAGTGGATAAAATAGATTTCCCGCAAGCTCTTTCCTATCACTCTGGAAAGGTTCGAGAAAGTTTTACACTTCCAAACGAACAGAGAGCTATAGTGGTGTCTGATCGTATTTCAGCATTCGATTTTATTCTCGGAACGATTCCTTTTAAAGGACAAGTGTTGAATAAAATTACGGCGTGGTGGTTTGCGAAACTTGATGGAGTGGTAAATCATCATTTTATCTCAACGCCGGATCCAAATATTTCTCTTGTAAAGAATGCCAAAGTTTTGCCTGTAGAAATTATCGTTCGAGGATATCTCACTGGGACGACCAAAACATCGTCTTGGTATTCGTATCAGAATTTAAATAGAATGATCTGTGGGATCGAGATGCCCGAAGGTATGAAGAAAAATCAGAAATTTGATCAACCTATTATTACCCCCACAACTAAACCCACCGAACCTGGCGCGCATGATGAAGCGATTTCAAAAGAAGAAATTGTAGAACAAGGACTGGTGTCAGCAGAAATGTACGAACAAGTAGAAGAGTATGCCCTCAAAATGTTCACACTTGGACAAAAGATAGCCGCAGAAAGGGGATTAATACTTGTCGATACAAAATATGAAATGGGAATTGATAGCGAAGGGAATTTAATGGTGATTGATGAAGTGCATACTCCTGATAGTTCTCGGTACTGGGTTGAGGATTCTTATCAGGAGCGATTTAATAATGATGAAGAGCCAGATATGCTCGATAAAGAATTCGTAAGACGTATGATTATTGGAGCGGGATATGATGTGAATGATTTAGAAAAAAATCCTGCAGATTTCATGACGGATGAGCTTCGAATGGCAGCAGCAGAGAAATACATTCAACTTTTTGAAAAAGTAACAGGAGAGGTTTTTCAATTCCCAGAAGAACTCAACGCAAAAATAAGAATTGAAAATTCATTACAAAATCTCTAGAAAGAGATGTTTTAAAGGCATAACACAATAAAACATTTTTTGTATTTCGCCACTTCTTTTTGAACAAATAATTTGATTTCTCGAACATCGCTTCGTACAATGGCTTGTGAAGTTTATCTTTCTTCTAATTCTTAAACCTTTTCATAATGAAAAAAAGAAATTTCGGTTTTACGCTCATTGAGCTCCTTGTGGTGATTGTGATCATCGGTATTTTGGCGACGATCTCAACGGCTACTTTTAAGTCTTACTTCGGAAAAGCACGAGATGCTGAACGACAATCAGCTGTGCAAAATATCGCCTTGATGATCAAGGTGGACGGAGCGGATGATTGGACATCATCAAAATATATTTACGATGCTGCCGGACTTACGGCACTTATGGACGCAAACGATTTTCGTCTTCCTAATGGAAAAAACAATATTTGCTACTTCGTTGGAATGGCGATAGAAGGTGGTGGATCAGTTGGGGATGTGAATGAATTTGTAGTAGGTTCTTGGGGAGAGTTAACCAGTACCTCACAAACAGGAACCGCTGGAGTTCTTGCAGATGGAACACAAGCTGCTATTGATGCTATAGATGTAGATGATGTTGAATCCGAGAGTTTCGCTTGTGATTCTGCAGACATGACTGATGTTTCATCTGCTTTTGAAGCAGGAACTTATGATTCTGCTGATACCTTTTCGTATCTCTTTATTAATGAACTTGGAGTAATCGAGGGAGTTGCAGGATTTCCAACACCATCACCATAAAAGTGCATTGAGAATTGGAATAGAAGAATTACTTCTGAATATAAGGCCCCCCGCAATGCGGGGGGTTTTAAAATATTTTTTGTAGTTTGATTTCCCCAATTATTCCCAGTAGACTGCAGGTCAATGAATCTCAAAACAAAAAAAGGATATACGCTCATTGAGCTTCTTGTTGTGATTGTTATTATTGCTATTTTGGCAAGCATTTCGACGGCGACATTTAAATCATATTTTGGAAAAGCTCGAGATGCAGAAAGACAAGCCGCTATTCAAAATATCGCGCTTATGATTAAGATTGAAGGGGCGGATGATTGGGAAAATTCAAGGTATATTTATACCGCAGAAGAATTTGGAAACTTGATGGCATCAAATGATTTTCGGATTCCTCAGGCAAGGAAAGATATTTGTTATTTTATTGGAATGGGGGATTTATCAGAAGGGAGTCTTGTTGGAGATGAAAATGAATTTGTTGTGGCGACATGGGGAGAATACACTAGTATTGAAGTACGAGGAGAAGAAGGGATTTTAGCGGATGGAACATTGGGAGGGATTGGTTCTTTGGGAGAGACCCTAACAGAAGAAGATTTTTCTTGTTCGGCGCTGATGCCTTTTTTGGATGCTCGGGTTGATTTTGATAGTCTTGGGGGAGTGGCAAATTATATTATGATCAATGAAGCTGGGGAATTAGAGGATCTTGCTGGATAGCCTTTTCAAACTTTACTTGGTGAGTACAATGCGGTCGATGTCAAAGAATTGGATTTATTGGCGAGTGGGACACATTGTTGTAGATGTACTAGGGTTGTATGGAGCGTTTTTGGTAGCGTACTTTGTACGTGTTGGGTGGATTTTTTCAACAGATTTCCCCTTTGAACTTTTTGCATTGCTTGCCGGAGGTGCCACAATTGTTTGGATAGGGTTTCTTATCTTTTCAAAATATTATCGCATTCCTCCTCGTTCAGGAGGACGGAAGTGGTTTGATTTCCTCTTGGCAGTCTTTGGAGGAGCTTTGGCGGTGGGGATATTGATTGTGACGTATTTTTTCCCACGAGAGATTTTATTTTCACGATTGATCGGCGTTTATATTTTTGTGTTTGGGATTGTTTGGCTTGCAATTACTCAGTGGATATTTCGCTTGATTCTTGCGTGGGCAAGGAAAAAAGAAAAGAATGTGTATCGCACGCTTATCGTGGGAGCCAATAGAGTTGCTGAAAAGCTTATTCATGCTATTGAAATGAATCCCTACGCGCCGTACAAAATTATTGGAGTGATTGACCCATATGGGATGACAAAACACATTCAGGGGGCTGAAATTCTCGGAAAACTCGATAAATTGGAATCAGTCTGTCAGGAGCAGGGGATTACCGCGCTTATTCAATGTGATGGATTTGAACACACACTGAACCTCATTAGCTTGTGTGATGAGAAGAAAATAAAATTTCAATTTGACCCAGCGCTTCGTGGAATTTTTGAAGATAACCTTCGTATTCGTGAGGTTGCGGGGATAACGATGATTTCCTTTGTACAACGAGATTTTTCTGGACGTAAAAAACTTAAGTTTAGATTCATTGATTGGATTTTGCGCCAGGTGTTTGACGTCGATTAAAACAATTTTCGATGTGCGATTTTCGATTGTCGATTTAAAAAACTTGGTCATTCTGGCTTGCCCAGAATCGCATCGGGTATTTTTCCTGTAGACAGAGCGAAGCGAAAGATGAACACAGGTGCCGTGCTATACGCTTAAAAGCATGAGAATTATTCATCTGATCCTGGGAAAGCCAGGATGACGGGGTTTTACTTTTTTCTATAGACTCAAAAGCATTGACTTTAGACTGTCCTAAATATCCAAGTCTTTCACTTCAGCCGCATGCGTTTGAATGAATTTTCGACGTGGGAGAACTTCGCTTCCCATTAAAACTTTGAACAAATGATCCGCTCGTTCAGCATCTTCCACGGTAACTTGTACCAACGTTCTGGTTTCAGGGTTCATCGTTGTTTCCCAGAGTTGTTCTGGATTCATTTCCCCGAGTCCTTTGTATCGTTGAATACTTTCTCCTTTTACATCGTGTTCTTTCACAAGTTCATCTTTTTCTTCGTCCGTCATGGCGTACCACGCTTGTTTTCCTTTTTGAAGTTTGTAGAGCGGTGGTTGTGCAATGAAAATGTTTCCTCGTGTAACGAGAGCTTTGAAATGTCTATAAAAGAGTGTGAGAAGTAGGGTTCGGATATGCGCTCCATCGACATCGGCATCGGTCATAATGACAACTTTTTTATATCGAAGTTTATCGTGTTGGAAGGTGTCTCCAATAGCGGTTCCCAAAGCGATTACTAAACTTTTAATCTCCGTGTTGGAAAGCATTCTGTCTAAACGAGATTCTTCGGTATTGAGAATTTTTCCTCGGAGTGGCAAGATAGCTTGTGTGTGACGGTCTCGTCCTTGTTTTGCAGAACCTCCCGCTGAGTCTCCCTCAACGATGAAGATCTCGGAATTTTCAGGATCTTTGGAAGAACAGTCTGCCAATTTTCCTGGTAAGTTCAGTCCATCAAGAGCGCCTTTTCGAATGACGGTGTCTCGAGCAGCTCGAGCGGCGAGTCGAGCACGTGTTGCGAGTGCACATTTATTCGCAATGATTCTTGCATCATTTGGGTTTTCAGAAAGAAATTCAGTGAATTTGTCAGAAAACACTTTGTCTACAGCACTTCGTACATTTGAATTTCCGAGTTTAGATTTGGTTTGTCCTTCGAATTGTGGTTCAGGAACTTTTACGGAAATAATCGCGGTAATCCCTTCTCGTACGTCTTCACTTGTAAAATTCGGTTCCTTTTCTTTGAGCAGTCCATTATCTCGGCAGTATTTATTGAGCGTTCTGGTAAGCGCGGTATTAAATCCTGTGAGATGAGTTCCTCCTTCTACGGTTTGAATATTGTTCGCAAAGGTAAAAATAGTTTCTCGAAACTCTCTTGTGTATTGCAAGGCTACTTCAACGGCAATATTATCACTTTCGTCTTCGAACATAACAACCGGACCAAGCCCTTCTTTGTCTTCGTTTAAATGATGTACAAAAGAAGAAATACCTCCTTCAAAATAGAATTGACAGGCATTTACTTTGTCTTCTCGATCATCAAAGAGAGAGATAGTGACGCCTTTTGTGAGGTAGGCTTGTTGTCGAACTCGTTTCTTAATAGTATCAAATTCGAATTCAGTCGTTTCAAAAATCTTTGGATCTGGCCAAAATTGAACCAAGGTTCCTTGTGTTGTCGCATCTCCTATTTTTTTCAATGGTTCAGCTGGTGCTCCACTTTCAAAGGCTACAAAGTATTTCCCACCATCTCGATCAACGGTTACTTCTGTTCTCACAGACAAGGCATTTACAACACTCACTCCCACTCCGTGAAGCCCTCCAGAGACTTTATATCCACCACCTCCAAATTTTCCTCCGGCATGAAGCACGGTTAATACAGTTTCTACAGCAGAAATTCCGGTTTGTTTGTGTTTTTCAACAGGAATACCGCGTCCATTATCAAAGACAGATACGGATCCGTCTTTTTCGATGCGAACATTAATATTGCTACAAAACCCTGCCATAGCTTCATCAATAGCGTTGTCGAGCACTTCCCAGACAAGATGGTGAAGTCCACGTTCATCGGTTGAACCGATGTACATTCCCGGACGTTTTCGTACCGGATCGAGTCCTTCGAGAACCTGGATGTCTTTTGCACTGTATTCGTTTGTCATTCTGTAATAAAAAGTATGAATAAATCCCATAAATTATATCGATTCTTCTCTTCTTGGGCAAGAAATATTTAGGTTTTTTTATACAAAAAATCCCCCCATGAAGAGGAGATTTTGTTTAAGGCTCTTAAAGGATTCTTTAGATGTTCGCAATAATCATTTGGAACAATTGATTCAAACTTATAAATAAATAAATTTGAAGTCCCAAAATAGCAATAAGCATGGCACTAATACCAATTTGAGCCATTCGTCCCTTCATGATTTCTTTGAAAAGAATAAGGGTTTCTGGCTTGTGACCGAGAGCGGTTGTTTTTTTGATCATTATTAATGAGTAAAAATCAGAGAATTATACCACAAAAAAAAGGAAAAAGCAATCACTTCGACTCTTTCGAGAGAATCTTTAGGAAAACCTAGAAATTTTGGCCTCCAGTGTTCGGTAAAGGGACTTCATGATTTCTAAATCGTTGTACGGATGACGGTTTTTAATAGTTGTGGGGAATCGACATTTGATCCATCCTGTTGGTCCATCACCAGAGATATGCCAAGTGTTATTTTCCAAAGTAAGCCTCCAATCATAGGAATTATTTTCTGGATCTTTCAAAAAATGAAGTTTTCTATTTTGTAAGAGAGGATTTGCTTCGAAAAGTTTTTCGATTTTATTGGCGATTTGTTCGGCTGATTCGAGTTGCTCGTTGTTCTCAGAAGAACCAGTAGGAGCAGAACCTTCTATCGCTCGTAGAACGATTGCTCGTTGATCTGGTGTAAGCTCATCAAATAACTCATCAAATGAGTAAAAACGACATGCAGTGTTTTTAGGCGAGTCCTGATCGGATAAATCTGTAATATATAAAAAAGATAGAGTTTCATTATTTTTGAAATATTCTATAACAACCGTTAGTTCAGTTTTTGGATCTTTAAATTGTTGGGCGTCGCCTTCTGGGCAATGCTTTTCAATGAGGGTTTTTAGGTCATCGCTTGTGGTTTCTTTATTCTCAGCAGAATCATCTTTTGGTGGAAGTTGCGCTACTAAGTGAGAAAAGCGAATGGTTTTTTCTAGACAATCGGCAATTTCCTTCAGCATTTCCCATTCTTTTCTTTTCTCATCAGGATCTTTTTTTAAAAATTGAAAATCATTTATATGGTAGGCAATGCTTATACAAGTAGAACGATCAGGGGTTTCAAAATAATGCATATTAGACCTCGTCGCAAATCCCCATTTTTCTCCAAGGGGAAGCCAACTTATCGAAGAATGCTTGCTAACGACGATAGAAGAATCCTTAATGATATCTACAAGATTCCACAATCTATTTTTAGCATTTTCTGTTTCCACTTTATCGGGGTCTTCTTTAATAACATCAGCTACTTGTTTTGGATTTTTTTCAACTTCTTTTTCTAAGACTCTTAAAAGTGATTGGACTTGATCGAGGGTAAGGTCATCTTCTATTCCTATCTTATAAAAGCTAAGAGCATAGTCCCTATCATATTTAGAATTGAAACATTGAAACGCCCCATTGTCTCTTTGACTTACTTCCCACGTTGAATTCGATATTTCATCAGGAAGATACGTTGTTTGTGCAAAGCTTAGTGATTCCAGACATTTATTAATTTTATCACAAACCGATTCGATTGATTCTGGTTGTTCTTGTATTTTTTCTTTTTCAGCAATAACATCCGCCACTTGTTTCTGAGGTTTTTCAATTTCTTGTTCAACGACTTCCGCGCCTTCAGATTCAACATGAGTTGATTTACCCGTAATAAGTTCCAAAATCTTTGGGCCGAGATCTTCGGCTAAGCTAATAATTGCCATTTCCTGCACAAATTCACTGTGAAGATTATCTTTTCTTTTTAATTGACGAAGAGTGTCAGTCGTAATTAATTGAATAATTTTTTCTTGTACAGATTCAGAATTTAGAATTTCTTGAAGAAGTTCTAAAGGAATGGCTTTTGCTAAAATTGGAATAAGGAAATCGTTTTTCCAAAGCGAATCAATTCTTACTTTTTCTAAAATATTCTGAGCACATTGATTGGCATCAGCCGGAGCAGCTTCTCCTTTGAATTGTTCACCAGCAGTATTATTGGGTGTACGATTGTAACCATAATGGTAATGAGCATACCCCCCTCCTTTTGCAATGTTGTGTCTATGTTTTCCTCCTCGAACCATTTTTTTAAAAATTAAATATCTTGATTCGTATAGAACCTTTTTTTGATAAAGTCAACTTCTTTGGCAAAAGTTTTTTTTTCAGTACACTTGGATCAAATTTTTAACCCCTCGAAATCATGGGAATGCTCGGACAAATGGGTGACATGTATAAGCTTCAGAAGGAAGCGAAACGAATTAAAAAAGAATTGGCGCAAGTACACGTATCAGCAGAAGCAAGCGGAGTGAAGGTGATTGTGAATGGAGAACAACAACTTCTTTCAATTGAATTCATTGATGAATCAATTGTGCACGACACAAAAAAGCTTGAGAAAGCGATCGTGGAAGCTATGAACCGTGCCATGAAGAAAGCACAAGAAGTGGCTGCTGAAAAAATGAAACCACTCATGGGTGGCCTTGGAATGGGCGGGCAGTAATTTCAGATTTCCGATTGCGGATTTCGGATTTAAAATACGTAATTTATGAAAAAATTCTTATTGTTGATTGTGGTCTTTGCTGGATTGTACTTCGCAGGACGATTGGTGCTGGTGTGGAATCGACCGAATTCAGACAGCACAGATCGGGTCTCTATTGAGATTATCAATGGATCAACGTTGGCATCAATTTCAGAAAAATTAGAAGAAAAAGAACTTATTCGAGATGCCTATGTATTTCGACTTTTTTCTCGTTGGAATCGACTTTCAACAAAATATCAAGCAGGGGAATTTATTATTCAAAAAAATCTTACCTTCCGTGAAATTGCGGATGTGCTTCAACACGGAAAGAGTTCGGAAATAAAAATCACAATCCCCGAAGGATCAACGATTGCACAAATTGATAACATCCTTGCGAAAAAAAGTCTGATCGAGGCGGGGGATTTGCTTGAGTGTGCGAACTTCTGTAACTTTACCTTTGAAATAGATTCACTGGAAGGACAGTTGTTTCCTTCGACCTACTTTGTGAACCCGAAAACATTTTCTGAAAAGATGTTTATCTCTCGATTATTCAATACGTTTCAGCAACAAATTGCACCGTACAGAACTGGTATTGCTGAGTCAGGAAGGACGATCAATGAAATCGTTATTATGGCTTCTATGATTGAACGAGAATCAAACATTGAGGCAGAAATGCCACAGATCGCAGGAGTGCTGTGGAAACGCCTAGACGAGCGAATTCACCTCGGGGTGGATGCGACTACTCGATATGAGTTAAACGAGTGGAAAAGGCCTCTTTACACTGAGGATTTTGAAAAAGCGACGCCATACAACACTCGAAAGAATTACGGACTGCCTCCGACAGCAATTTCCAATCCGGGACTCCCAGCGATTAAAGCGGCTATTTTTCCAGAAGAAACGCCTTACTACTATTATCTCCATGATCGGAAAGGACAGATCCACTTTGCAAAAGATCTTAATGGACACGTACGAAATAAACAGATGTATTTGAATTAATCTTATCTTGTCATCCTGAGCGCAGTCGAAGGATCCCTTAGCTTGTAAGTTTGTTAATAAATATCATCATTCACAGATGGTTCATATTTCTTGTCGCTCTTTATCGTAAATAGGAGTGTTGGAAGGGATTCCTCTGTTCCGCTCCGCTCCAATCGGAATGACAAAAGAAAAAAGGTTTCAGAATTCCGGGATGACAAAGAGAGGGGGGGATTGCCAAAACAATGATTTTCTGCAATCCTGTTGCCCGAATGAAGACCCTTCTTGTCGGAAACTTTGGGGCCAAGAACATTGGAGACGAGCTTATTCTTGCCAGTGCTATTGATCGATATCCAGAAGTTTTAGTAGCAACCGCTGATAGGAAATACAGTCAGAAGTTTTTGGAAAAGAAATTTGAAACAGTGGAACCTTTTCCTACGGGAATAAAGAGTTGTACACATTTTTTGTTCAATAGAGATAGGTCTTTGTGGTCTTATAGAAAGGATGTAGACCTCATCGTGTTTCCTGGTGGGGGATTGTTTGCAATCAAAAATAAAGCGTGGTGGATCTGGGGAGTGACCGTCATTGGGCTTCGAAAAATGTTTCCACGTGCACGTATTGAACTCAAATCACAAGGTGTTGATCGACCGAAAAATTGGTTTCAGAAAATAATTCTTCATAAAGTTCTCAAAAATGTACATTCAATAACAGTGCGTGATAAAGAGAGTGCAGAAGTGCTGTTGACCCTCGGCAAAGAAGTGCCTGTGGTGGGAGATGCGGTTGAGACGTGGCTGGAAAACAAAGTTGAAGAATTCAAGAGTTTAAAAGTTAACGAGTCGTTAAAAATAGTAAATGCGAGAGCCCATTGGTTAGGAAAATGGCCAGAGGCAGATCTTTTTCTTGCGATGGAAGAAGGGGATTTACAATTCGCTTCCACAGGAATAAAAAAGATTTTCCCTCAAACAATTTCAGAAACATTTGAAATATTTGCTTCAGCGAAAGAAGCGGTTGGACAGAGACTTCACTTCCTTATTCTTGCGAAGGCATTTGGAGCCAATGTGAAAACATTGGGTGTCCCGTATGCGGAGAAGGTGGAAGCGTGGTGTGGGGAGAAGGGGATATAGGTGGACGATGGGGATACTCAGTCGCTTTGCTCCTTCGTGATGTCGTCGCACAAAAAGAAAATGCCTACGGCGCTTTCTTTTTTAGCTCCTCGTATTGAACCCACTTCGCGAAGGGATTCAATCTCACAATCACTCTTATTGAAAAAAAGTTCGGGGCAAGCCCAAACTTTCTTTCAATGGGGCGGACGATGGGGAGCTCTTACATTCTCCTTCGCTTCGCTCAGTCCGAGGTCGAGAACACCACAATATTCGTTTTACTCATTTGTGGATGTGAACCCACTTCGCGAAGGGATTCAATCTCATAATCACTCTTATTGAAAAAAAGTTCGGGGCAAGCCCAAACTTTCTTTCAATGGGGCGGACGATGGGGATTGAACCCACGACCATCGGTACCACAAACCGATGCTCTACCACTGAGCTACGTCCGCCGTAGCGAGAGGGACAGTACTTTCTTTCTGGAAAAAATCAAATTTTCTGCGACAATCCGAGCGTGAAGAAAATAAAAATTGGTATCGATGCACGGATGTTCTCAGACTCCTTCACGGGAATTGGACGTTATAATTTTGAGCTCACAAAACGGTTTTTTGGGACCCCCTCTAACTCCCCCTTGGAAGGAGGAGAAAATGTAGAGTGGGTTATTTTTCTGAATGAGCCGGAATATTCGAAATATACATTTCCTTCTCATGTGAAGAAAGTGCTGGTGAATGCCCCGCATTATTCTTTTGCTGAACAAGTGAAGTTTCTCAAACTCTTGAACCAAGAAAAATGTGATTTGGTTCATTTTACTCATTTCAACGCACCATTGTTATATCGAGGAAAATTTGTGACCACTATTCATGATACGACAATTTCTTTTTATCCCGGAAAGAAGATGAATTCTTGGTGGCGAAAATTGGCCTATAATTTTGTCATTCGTCACGCTATTGGCAAGGCCAAAAAAGTGATTACCGTTTCTGATAATACAAAAAGAGACGTTGAAAAACTTTTCAATACTCCGTCAAATAAAATTCAAACAGTACATAATGGGATTGGAAATGAATTCCATCCGGTGGAGGAAATCGAGAAACAAACAGTCAAACAGAAGCTTGCTCTTACGGAAAATTTTCTGCTCTACACAGGAAATTGGAGAGAGCATAAAAATCTCGTACGACTTCTTCAATCATTCAAAAAAATACTTGAACAGGCCAAGAAATCAGATGGTCCTGCTTCTCTGAAGAATTTGCAATTAGTGATTACGGGAAAGCCAGATCCATATTATCCAGAAGTAACTCAGACCATTGAGCAATTAGAATTGCAAAACGCAGTAAAACTTGTTGGACTGGTCGAACAGGAGGATCTCATTCGTTTGTATGGGGCAGCAAAAATGTACGTGTTTCCGAGTTTATATGAAGGATTTGGGTTGCCTCCACTCGAAGCGATGCAATGCTTGACTCCTGTGGTGGCGTCACGAATTTCGGCTATTCCGGAGGTGTGTGGTAATGCTGTTCAATATTTCGATCCCAAGGATATTGATGATATGTCCACTCAAATTTTAAAAGTACTTCTCAATGAAGAAATGCAATCAGACCTCATTAAGAAAGGGGAATCTCAAATTAAAAAATTCTCTTGGGATAGAGCGTCAAACGAAACTTTGAAAATCTACCAGAGCGTTTTAGAATGAACTCGTGCGTAAATTTAGATTTTTTCTCATATTGATAAGCCTTTCCTTTTTTATGGGAGGGGTGTCTTTTGCAAAATTAGATCCAACTTTTAGAAAAGAATTTCCAGATTTTATAAAAAATGTGTGTGCCTCTTCTCTGGAATATGATTTAAAAGAAATTAATTCTAAAAAAAGTTTTCGAAAATATGAAAAAGAGGTTCGTGATCACAAACAAGATTATGATAATGCGATTAATTGTCTTTATAACCAGGCAATAGAAGGCCGCATTACTACGACAAATGCCGCTATACAAAAGATTTTTGGAACAAAAAAAATATCGCATAACGATTTTTCATTTGAGGAATTTAAAAAGAAGGAGAAATATTGTAAGGAAGGTTTTTTTGAAGAAGTGCTTCAAAAACAAAAATCTTTAAAAGCAAATTCTAAATATTGGGAAACTTCAGAATCGGTTTGTGAACCAGAATATTTTCCCAGAGAAGATGAATATAAATACTCGTCCTGCCAAGTCACAGAAATGCTTCTAGCAGAGCTCTGTGGATACCAACACTATCTGGAAGCAAAGATGCTCGATGACCATGTGGGACTTACGGGAGGAAGAAATCTGCGATATATTGATGATGTTTCAGATGATTTAAATATTGCATTAGAACATGAACAAGAGCGCTCACGAAAAGCTCTCAAAAATGCACTTCTTTTTTATGCGGAATTTGAACACAACTATCAACGACATGCATGGCTCGTGGCTATAAACGAAGGATTGGAGGGAGTTGCGAAAAGAATTGCCTTCTTTCGAGATAAAATCTATAGCACATTTCCGACAAAATTTATTGATGCCGCTACCAAATGATACAGCGAATATTTTTGATTTTCCTTCTTTGTTTCTCTACCACAGCGTTGGCGGAAATAAAGCCCTATCCAGACAAGTGGGAAAAATATGAAACATTAGATGATCTTCAAGGGACGTATTGGAAAATTTACAAAGGTACCAATAGCGATCCGGGAGAAGAAATACTTACCAGAATGGGATGGCACGTAAATGAATCCACTGAAGGGGAACTGAACTCAAATCGAAAATTAATGTTCTCGAAAATAGATATTGATAATCGACACACATTATTTGATCAAATCAGAAACATGAGTGAGTTAGAACGAATCTACGAATATGAACGAGGAATGCTTCGGCTTGAAGATGATATTTCGCTTCGTAACTGGACGATATCGGCCTTTGTGAATGATTCGTTAGAAGATTCGCCGTTTGATGTTATTGAAGACCTGAACGATATAGAAGAAACGCTTTTTGGAGAGAAATTTAAAAAACTAGAAGATCCACTTTTTCTTATCTATGATGAAGGACAGGTAGAAGGAGAACTTATTTTGGGAAGTGAAAATTGGCAAGATGGGAGAGAAGTAACATTACAAGATTATTTACATAGTCGACAATACAAGAGAGATAATTCGATTACGGGGACGTTAGCAGGGCTTGAGGAATATTCTAAAGAACTTAATTCCAGACCGCTTATTAGTGGGAATTCAACGCATACGTATCATGAATCCACTACCAAATCGGAAACTTCAGGAGATACCTATGGAGGAGATCTCGTTGACTATTCTCCGCCAGCACCAGATGACGATATTGATCCAGAACAAGAAACACTGGATAAACTTATTTTGGGGAGTGAACAGTATGGGACAATAAAAGATCAATTAACGAGTGCTCAAAACTTGGCTTTATATAAAAATATTAATATTGGAAAAAAGATATCAGATGTATTGTTTGAAACAGAGAAAGAGGATTTTCTTTCCGCAGAAGAATTAAAGGCGCAACTCAAAATTTGGGATAATCGAATGGAATATAGAGAAGAACAGAAATCACAAGAACTTATCTATCCACGGATAGAGCGTTGGAATCAAGATATTGAAACTTTTTTGGAAGGACTTTTTATGGTTCGTCGAATTTGGGAGGAATTTCTTAAAAAACCGGCACGATGAAAAAACAAATACTGATTCCGGTTTTGCTTTTTTCTTGCTTTATTGGGGCGGGTGCAGGGAGTGTTGTAGACACTTCTTTTTTACAAACAAATATCTTTTCAAACTGGTTAAAAGACAAGATTAAAACAGAAGAAAACGAAGAAATGAAAGAAGAATCCTACTGGAACACTTGGGCGGGACGAAATTTGACTTATCAAACACAGAATGAATTTAAAAAACTTCAAGATTCATTAGAACAAGATTTTGATGTTTTTGTTGGTTTTGAGAAAGAAGGAGCAGAGGGTGAAGAACCAGAGTTTTTGGCAGGAAAAATTCTTCAGTCTGATAAAAACACCTATCAGCAAATTTTAGAACTTCGGCGAACACTGAGTATGATAAAAGTAGGGGTTGATTCAGTTCAAGCCGATTGGAGTGCCACTATTAGAACCACCGAAAATGATGAAGGATGGAAAGAAACCAAAAACGAAAATACGGGAGAAGATAAAAAAATAGATATGTGGCGAGAATTGGAGGAGATTATGAAACTGGGACAAGATATCTGTAAAAAACAGCGTTCAGATATTCCGTGTAAATGAGTAAGTCCCAACGATACCGCGAAGCGGAAGAGTTGTTGAACGAACTTATCCCCGCGAAGACGGGGATCCAATGAATAGTTTAGGAGACTCCAACAAGGGGCGGAATTATTTTTTTACAACTCCTTCCCGTGGCATTTCTTGAATTTCTGACCTGATCCACAAGGACACGGATCGTTTCGTCCAGCCTCGGCATATTTATTTCCGAGTTTTTCGGCAGTAACCGATCGACCGGAATCAGAAGCAATAACTTTTGTGTTTGCAGTAGCCTTTTCCTCATTATCATATTCTCCTGTATTACGGAGAGAGGACTCAATCTGTTCATCATTCGTAACCGCATCGGAATAATCAGCGGTTTTCATTTCAATATTTTCTCGGAACTCAATGCGGAAGAGGTTCATCACGCACGTACTTCGTATGTCAGACAAAAGTCGTCGGAACATTTCAAATGCGAGACGTTTGTACTCCATAACAGGATCTTTTTGTGCATACCCAGAAAGCGCTACTTGGTCTCGTAGACTCGTCATAGCATTAATGTGTTGTAGCCAGAGTTCATCAATAGAACGAAGGACAACGTATTTAGCAATACGATCTACTTGATCTTCAGGAAGAGTAGATTTCTTTCCGTCCCAAGCAGCAAGTAAATAATTCTGAACATTCTCAATAAGTTCATCTTGATGATTAAATGCTTGCAGTTCTTCGAGTTGAAGAGGGGACTTCTCAGATAAATGAATAGAATGGACGGTTTCCAATACTTCTTGAACATCCCAGGTCTTATCGGCCTGTGGTGTTGGAGCATGTATTTTTACGATTTGTGCAGACAACTCCTGAATCATCGTTTCGAGATCATTGAGTACAGCATCAGATCCCAAAAATGTTCGCCGTTGTCCGTAAATTTTTTCACGATGCACATTCATTATGTCATCGTATTGCACCACATGTTTTCGCGCATCAAAGTGAAATCCTTCAATTTTCTTTTGTGCATTTTCAACACTTCGAGAAATCATTTTGTTCTGCACAGGCTCTGCTTCTGGCATTTTGAGGCGTTCCATTACGCCTGCCATTCGCTCTCCTCCAAATCGGCGCATGAGATCATCTCGCATGGAAATATAGAATTGAGAGAATCCAGCATCTCCTTGTCGTCCAGATCGCCCTCGAAGTTGGTTGTCGATACGTCTTGATTCATGTCTTTCTGTTCCCAGAATTGCTAGCCCCCCCAGTTCTTTGACTTCTTCATCAAGCTTAATATCAGTTCCTCGCCCCGCCATATTGGTGGCAATAGTTATGGCACCTTTTTGTCCAGACTTCGCTACGATTTCGGCTTCTCGTTCATGCTGTTTCGCATTCAAGACTTCGTGAGGGATCTTTTTATTTTTGAGCACTTCTGCCAAGAGTTCAGATTTATCAATATTAATGGTTCCAATCAGAACAGGTTGTCCTTTTTTATGCAATCGTTCCACTTCTGTCACAAGAGCGGTGAATTTTCCGCGTTCATTTTTGAAAATTTTATCTGGGAGATCCTTCCTCACGCACGGTTCATTGGTCGGAATCACAATCGTGTCGAGTTTGTAAATCTTGGCAAATTCCTCGGCTTCAGTTTCTGCTGTACCGGTCATTCCCGCTAATTTCTCGTATAAACGGAAATAATTCTGAAAAGTGATCGTGGCCAATGTTTTAGATTCTCGTTGAATAGGGACGTTCTCCTTGGCTTCGAGTGACTGATGGAGACCATCGGAATATCGTCGTCCGGGCATAAGTCGTCCGGTGAATTCGTCGACAATCAAAACTTGGTCGTCTCTCACAACATAATCTTTATCACGCTCAAAAATAATATGTGCCTTAAGGGAGTTTTCAATGTGATGCACCTCATCAAATCCCGCTTCGGTAAAAATATTTTTTACCCCCATGATACCTTCCATCTTGGTAATTCCTTTTTCGGTTAAAGTGACCGCTTTGAGTTTGACATCAATATTGTAATCCTCGTTCTCAACGAGTTGAGGAATGATCTGAGAATAGTGTCGGTATTTGTCGGTTGATTCTTCAGCAGGAGCAGAAATAATAAGTGGCGTTCTCGCTTCATCAATCAAAATAGAATCCACCTCATCCACGATGGTGTAGTGTAATTCTCGTTGTACGAGATCCTTGGGATCTTGCGCCATGTTGTCTCGCAAATAATCAAATCCAAACTCGTTATTCGTTCCATAGGTAATGTCAGAATTATACGATTCACGTCGTTCTTCATTTGTTTTTCCGTGTACGATAACGCCTACAGAAAGTCCACAGAATTCATACAAAGGTGACATCCATTCGGCATCACGTTGTGCCAAATAATCATTTACCGTAATCACATGAACCCCTTTCCCCGTTAACGCATTCAAAATAACTGGCAAGGTGCACACAAGTGTTTTTCCTTCACCGGTTTTCATTTCGGCGGCTTTTCCTTGATGGAGTACAACCCCCCCAACAAGTTGTACATCATAATGTACCATGTTCCATTCCTGATCCTTTCCACGGACTTCAAAAGTTTTTCCATAAAGTCGTCGCGCGACATCCTTTACCGCTGCGAAAACATCAATAAGAAGTTCATCTCTTTTTTCCGGATGAGCTGATATTTTTTCTTTCCAATCAGTAAACTGTTTTTTGAGTTCATCATCAGAAAGCTTTTCATAATGGGCTCCTTTTTTATTTATCTGGGCCACGATTGGCTCCATTTTCTTGAGTTGCTTTTGGTTATAATTCCCAAAGAGGGCGTCGAATATTTTTTGTACCATGATCAATTCTTTTTCGCGCGGATTGTATTCAAACAAGGTCTAAATAGCAAACGCTTCGAACTCTATTTTTCTTCTCTTTGTCTCTTGTTTTTTTCTTTTATTTATGGTACAATTAAGGGATGGATTTCGAAAAAATTATCGCAACCGCAGAAGAACAAAATGCCTCAGATGTGCATTTTTCACCAGGACTTCCTATTTTTTTCCGTATAAACGGACAGATGCTTCCAATAGGAGAAGAGAAACTCACTGCAGAGAATGTTTCTGCAATGGTGGATCCTTTTTTGACAGAAGATCATAAAGAGATTTTTAAAACACGGAAACAAGTAGATTTCTTAGCATCAACGAGTGCAGGACTTCGTTTGCGAGGGAATATTTTCCATCAAGAATTTGGAGTAGCCGCTTCCTTTCGAATTATTCCACGAGAAATTCGAGACTTTTCTTCCATTGGATTTCCAAAATTTGTGCATGATCGAATTATGAGTATGCACAAAGGACTTGTCTTGCTCGTAGGAGCAACCGGAACAGGAAAATCAACAACATTGGCTTCTATGCTCCAAGAACGAATCGCTAATAAAACAGAACACTGTATTACCGTTGAAGATCCAATTGAATATCTAATTCCATCTGGAAAAGGAGTGATTCAGCAACGAGAAGTGGGACGAGATGTTCTCAATTTCCGAGACGGGATTGAAGCAGGACTCAGGGAAGACCCGGATGTTTTAATGGTGGGGGAAATGCGAAACCTCGAAACTATTTCTGCTGCATTGACTATGGCTGAAACCGGACATGTGGTGTTTTCAACACTTCATACAAATAATTGTCCAGAAACGGTAACTCGTATTGTGGATATTTTCCCAGCGGATCAACAAGATCAAGTTCGATCACAGTTGGCAGCAACACTCAAAATGATTATTGCTCAAAAATTAGTCCCAACAGCAGACGGGAAAGGACTTACCTTGGCGTACGAAATTTTGACTTCAAATTACGCGATTCAGAATTACATCCGACAAAATAAAATTTTCCAAATTCCAAATGTGCTCCAGACGGATTCTTCTGGATACATGGTGCAATACGAACAATCTTTGGCAGGACTCGTTATTTCTGGAAAGATCACAAAAGAAATTGCACACGACTACGCACAAGACAAAGATCAATTGAATGCGATCTTGGTATCAAATGGTGTGAAATAAGAATTGGGATACGTATCCCAGTTTTAATTGCTCATTCCTCATTCTTCGTTAATAATTACGGAGATGGCAAAACCCTTCGTGAATCTTCACACGCACTCTTTTTATTCGCTTCTTCAGGGGAGTGCTTCTCCAAAAGCCGTACTTGAAAAGGCAAAAAGTTTTGGATGTCCAGCGGTGGCATTAACTGATTCTGGAGCCGGATATGGGTTGATTGATTTTTATGAACAAGCGGAAAATGTGAAAGAAATTAAACCTATTTTAGGAGCAGAACTTTTCGTGGGGACAGACTCTCGATTTGAAAGACGTGCAGGAATTGATGGAAGAGAAGGTCATGTTGTTGTTTTGGCAAAGAATAAGGTGGGATACCAAAATCTCCTGAAACTTATTTCACATGCGCATTTAGAAGGGTTTTATTACAAACCTCGAGTAGATTTTGAGTTATTAGAAAAGTATAGAGAAGGACTTATTTTGCTGACAGGATCGGTTTCAGGACTCGTTGGAAAAGCCTTTCATCAATTTGGAAAAGAAAAGGCAGAAGAACTCTTTGAAAAAATTAATACGGCATTTGGTGCAGAAAATGTTTTTTGTGAACTGATTGCACGAAATTATGAATATCAAAAAGATCTGAATAAATTTCAGATTGAATTGGCTGAAAAATATAAGAATAAAATAGTCATCACTTCAGATGCACGATTTATGGACGAAGAAGATGAGGATGCGGCCGATACACTCTTTTGTATTGGAAAAAACCTGCAAGCCGATGATACAGGGCGTAAAAAATTTGCAGAAGGAAACTTCTTCAAATCATTTGAGCAAATGGAGCTAGAGCTCAGTTATATCGATGATGAGATATTGGAACGGGCTCGAAAAAATGCGATAGCAGTTGCTGACGAAATAGATCTCGAATTAGAATTTGGGCAAAATTTGTTGCCGCATTTTACCGTAGAGAGAGGGGAAACAGAGGCCTCTCAACTTCGAAAAGACTGTGAGATGAAATTGGAATGGCGGTACGGAAAAAATATTTCACAAGAAATTTTAGAACGGCTCGATTATGAACTTGGAGTTATTGGAAAAATGCATTTTGATGCCTATTTTCTTATCGTGGCGGACTTTATTCGATTTGCCAAAAATAACGAAATTGCCGTGGGACCAGGACGAGGATCGGCGGCAGGATCGATTGTGGCGTATTTGCTTGGGATTACGAATATTGATCCGATTAAGTACGAGCTGCTCTTTGAACGATTTCTCAATCCAGAACGAATTTCGATGCCTGATATTGATATCGATTTTTCCGATGAACGCCGTGAAGAAGTGATGCAATATGTTGTTGAAAAATATGGAGCTGAAAAAGTATCAAAAGTGTGTACATTTGGAACAATGTCGGCTAAGGCCGCGTTAAAAGATGTTGGACGAGCACAGGGAATCCCTTTTGCAGAAATGAATGCGTTGACTAAGATATTACCAAATAGACCGGGATTTACGTTGGCTGATGCTGCCAAAAATAAAGATTTCAAGGCGCTTGTGGATGCCAAACCAAATCTTAGTAAAGTATTTGCTTTGGCAAAAAAACTAGAAGGATGTGTACGGCATGTATCAGTGCATGCCTGTGCGGTAATTATTGGACATGAAGATTTGACCAATTCAACGCCTATTCAGTGGGCACCTGGGGCAGAAGAACTCAAAATTACGCAATTTCCTTATCAACAGTTGGAACATTTGGGATTGTTAAAAATGGATTTTTTGGGACTCAAGAACTTGTCTGTACTCGAAAAGACAATCGCAAATATTAAAATTACTTCAGACGAAGAACTGAACTTATTGGAGATTCCAATTGATGATACAAAAACGTTTCAAATGATGGCAGAAGGGGAGACAACAGGGGTCTTTCAATTCGAGTCCTCTGGAATGCGTCGATATCTCAAGGAGCTCAAACCCACTGAATTTGAAGATTTGGTAGCCATGAATGCGCTCTATCGTCCGGGACCAATGGAATATATTCCGGTTTATATCGAAGGAAAACACAATCCAGAAAAAGTGAAATATGAACATGAAGTACTCGAACCCATTCTCAAAAAAACCTATGGAATTGCGGTGTATCAAGAGCAGGTTTTAAAAATTGCACAGGTGTTTGCGGGATTTTCTTTGGGAGAGGCGGATATTTTGCGAAAAGCGATTGGGAAGAAAATAGCGTCTATTTTGGCAAAACAACGAGAAAAATTTATTTCAGGAGCTGTTGAAAAAGGATTTGCCAAAAAACTCGCTACCAAGATTTTTGATGAGATTGTGGTACCGTTCTCGGGATATGGATTTAACAGGTCTCATGCCGTGTGTTATGCCCGTATTGCCTATGAAACAGCGTACTTGCGAGCGAATTATCCAGTGGAATTTATGGCGGCTATGATGACAACAGATCGACATAACACTGATCGAATTGTGCTTGAAATGAATGAGTGTACAGCCATGGGAATTGAAGTGTTGCCCCCATCTATTAATCAATCAGGAGCACACTTTACCGTCATTGATGAAAAAGTAGCAGGACAACTTGAAATCGTCGAAGAAGCGGAAGACGTGAAACCAGTCCATTCAAAAAAAATTCGATTTGGACTGACGGCTATCAAGGGTGTTGGAGAAGAAACGGTAAATCAGATTATTTTTGAACGAAAAGAAAATGGACGATTTGAATCTTTGCAGGAGTTTTCAAAACGCGTTCCAGCAAAACTTATGAATAAGAAAACGCTCGAAGCGTTGGGTTTCTCTGGCGCGTTGGATGAATTTGGAGATCGGCGTGCGGTGGTAGATTCACTTGATGATTTGGCGAAGTTTGCCAAAGAATTTCAAGAGAAATCAATCAGTGGACAGGTGGGGTTGTTTGGAGGAATAGATGATAGTGCGATTGAATTTGCTCTCAAAAATACCGTAGCTACAAAAGAAGATATTCTGGCTTGGGAACGTGAAAGTTTGGGGCTTTTTGTCTCGGATCATCCACTCAAGGGGCTACAGTCGTATTTTTCTAAATATGGGATACTTATTGGAACTTTAACGGAAGCAGAAGATTTGGGACAGAAGCGTACCATGCATGGAATCGTAACCGAAGTTCGAAGAATTGTAACCCGTAATGGGAAAAATATGGCAATCATCGCACTTGAAGACACTTCAGGAAAGATAGAATGTGCCGTGTTCCCACAAATTCATGAACGGATTCCCACGCGTGCTTTGGAAGTAGATGCTTTTTTGCGAGTACGAGGAAAAATTGAAGAAAGAAATGGGACATTAAATATGATTATAGACGAAATAAAAATAGGAGATTTATCAGAAGTGGGAAAATGGCGAGCACAACAAGAAGAAAAAGAAGAGGAAGCGGAAAAGAAAGAAGTAAAAAAGAAAAAAATTACCATTGAAATCCCGAAGGGAACTTCAAAAGAAAAAGTAGATCAACTTAAGGTATTCCTCAAAAAAAATGAAACACATGAAGGAATACAGGTAGAAATTAAAATTCTCGATAAAAAGATACTCCTTCCTTTTGAAATAACGGATGAAGGGATAGAGAAAGAGTGTAAGAAGATTTTGAAATAATATTTTGACACGGGAGAGAAGTTCTTTAGCATGAGAATTGCTTTTTTATGCTTCGTTTGAAATTGAAAGAAAAAAATAGTTCTTGCGTATAAATAAGCGTGTCGTTTTTTATCTCTTAAATTTGTTACATGAAAAAAACAATACTCGTTCTCCTTTGTGGTTTTCTCTTGATACCACTGTTGGCTTTTGCTGATGAATATAAATCGGATGAGATAGGACAAGCACCGTCTGCTATTGAGTCAATGAAAATAAAAAACATAAGATCCAATATTCATAAGTTTGATAGTGCTAGGAGTGATATTATTCCTGAAAGAACAGGAGCAGTGTTGGGGAAACCTTTTGATGAGACAGTTCAATCTTCTACACATCAATTCGAACCACTTCAAATTGCTCCACTTGAAAGACCTTTTGAAGATAAGGCATTTCTTCCTTTTTGTGATGAAAATGGAGAAGGCGAGAAGTGTGTTGTGAAAGACCAGAAAAGACCAATGATTTTTCCGAAACAAGATGGTCAAATGCAATCAAATGAAATGTACATGCAAAATATTAAACGACAGCTTGAGCAGATTTATCGACAAATCGAAATGCTTAAAGACAAAGCGGAGCAATTACAGCAGAAATTTGAGGGGAGAGAAGAAGGAAGAATGGATAGAGCCATTGATATGAGAGAAGATCGCTTTAAACGTGATAAAAAAACAAGAGAATGGATGGAGGAAAAGAAAGAAGAAATGATTTATGAATCAGTAGAAATGGATGGAGATAGAGAAAAGCGATGGATACAGGAAGGACGAGATGAGTTTATGTTGAGAGAAGAGGGAAAAACAGAACTTCCACACATACTGCCTCCAAAAGAAAAGAGAAGAGAAAATACTCCGGAAATGAAAACAGAGGGCGATTATGGGGAGCCTCCAACAAAAGTAGAAAAAGTAAGAATTCCGTTGTTTAAGATATTCCGTAATAAAGATAAAGAGATACGTTTGTCCCCTCGTTCTGAGGAGGGAATGCGAAAGTCAGGGCTCGATGCAAATATGTTCATTGAAACAGCAGGACAAGAGGTGCTGGTACAAGAAAAAAGAGGAGTCTTCCGGTGGCTTCCGTGGTAAAAAGAAATGAAAAAGCTCTCCGCAATGCGGGGGGCTTTTTTTAATGCAAAAAATTCTTATACTCTCTGAGATGAAGGCCCTTATTCTTGCCGGTGGATTTGCAACACGACTCTGGCCGTTAACAGAAAAACGAGCAAAGCCGTTATTGCTGCTCAACGGGAAAACAATCTTGGCACATATTCTGGATAAGATTCCTGAGAATATTGAAACCTATCTTCTAACTAATTCTGCATTTGAAGCTGATTTCAAAAAAGAACTTGAGGTGCGAAAACGAAAAAATGTACATATCTTTTGTGAAGATGCGCACAGCGATGGGGAAAAATTGGGGGCACTACGAGCTATTTCAGTAGCGCTCAAAGAATGTAAAATAAAAGAAAACGTTCTCATTTTCGCTGGCGATAACGTACTTCCAGAACTGGATATAAAAGATCTCGTTTGTTCAAAAGACGAAGCCAGAATAGCTGTTCGGCAGGTAGCAGATTTGCATGAGGCGCAGAAATTCGGCGTCGTAGAATTACAGAAAGAGAAAGTGATTGGATTTGAGGAAAAACCAAGTCGACCAAAATCGACACTCGTTTCGACAGGATTTATGTCTTTTGGAAAAAACATACTGCCCATTCTCCATGAATATGCTCAAAAATCACCAGATGCGCTCGGGGGAATTTTTCCAGAACTCCTTGCACAAAAAAAGACTGTTCTTGCTACGCAAGTAGGGGGGGAATGGTTTGACGTCGGAAGCTTTGAAACCTATCTATCAGCGCATAAAGCACTTCAATCCGAACCGCTTCGCACTGGAAGAAACGGAGATCATTGGAATAATAAATATTCTGGAAAAGTGTATTTGGGAGACAACACAGTGGTAAAAAACTGCCGGTTGTCAGATGTGATTGTCTATCCAGGAGCTAAACTTGAAAATTGCCATATTTCTCAGTGTGTTATTGATGAAAATTGTGACTTGCATAATCTTGATCTCAATCAGAAATTAGTAAGAAGAGGGACGAAGGTATAATCAACAGAATAACAACGAAAATAAGCGGCCCAAACCCTTGTGTTTTCCTTTTATCTATGGTATAATTCTCTGATTTTGAATTTAAATTTCATGACCAATACACCAGAACGTTCCGTAGAAATGATCACCGGAGAGCAAGTTTTCTCCTGGACAGCGCTTAATTACCATCCGCACAAACGAGGATGGAAATGGATTGCCATGTTTTGTGTAGTTTTTTTTGGAAGTGCTATTTGGGCTCTGACAAAAGGGGATTGGATTATGGCTTTTGCCCTTTTCCTAGCGGTAGCCGTTTATTTTTTGGTTCATCGCAACGGAGACCAAGAGCATGAAGTAATGGTGTTTGAGAAAGGTATTCTTATCGATCAGAAATACTTTCCAATGGAAAAATTTGAAGGATATTGGTTTGTATATGATCAGACAGTGAGTGTTCTTAATCTGCAAATTTCCGGAAAAGGGGATAGACAAATCGCACTTCAAATGGGGGACAAAGATCCTGACTTTTTTCGAACAGAATTTCAATCAACAAAGTTAGAAGAACTTTTAGAAAAAAAGGAAAGTTTAATTGATCTCTGGATCAGAGCATTAAAACTCTAAATTTTTATGAAAGAAAATACTTCATTCACATCATTACCAACAGGGGCGCACTTGCACCTTGCGGGAAGTGGTGAAACGAAGTTTGTGTTCAATAAAACCGTAGAACAAAATTCACAGACGATTGAAATAGCGGAAGGATCAGTGGATCATATGATGGATAAATTGCATACCAAGACCGAAGTGCGCAAAGAAACAGAAGATGTAAAAACAGACGTAGAAAGTAAAGAAAAATATGTGACAGCAGCAGAAATCATCGCAGACTCTGATCGAATGCGAGCAACCGTTGCGGAAAAATCACCAGACAGAACAGAAGCCGTTTTTGCAAAATACCGAGAAGAATTTCAAAAAACAGAACCTGATTTTAAAAAACTCGACGAAGATCTTAACAAGAAACTGGTAGAAGAATACGGAGGAAAAAAATATGCCAATTCAAGCGATCCCATAGCGGTAAAGAAATGGATTACAGAGCATGTGAAAACGTTGCCGCCAGAAGGACAAAGACAATTTAGAGAGACACTTCACCAAAAACTGCTTGCTACAGCAACAAAACATGAAAACATCTTCCAAAAAACAGGAGGATGGATTGGAAGGGTTAGCGAGAATGCTTGGGCTTCAGAACAAAGTGTTTCTGATCGAATAGGAAACAGTCTTGGAGCAGGATTGACTTCTGCGTATATTACGGGACTTTTTTATGGAGCGGCAAATCCTCACATGTGGGTTGTCGGAGGAACGTTTGCGGTTGTTGCAGGGCTTTTGCCAGGAGCTGCAGAAGGGATTTTTAAAGTAGGGGATGAGATACTTGATATTTCTGGACAAGCTTTAAACTATGTTTTTACAAAAATAACACACCTCCTTACCGGAATTGCACGAGGAGATATGGGAATGATTCTTGATAGAGAAGGAAAGATGGATGAATTGAGCTTAAAGGATCTTCTGAGCTTAGAAGATGGACCACTCCTTGATGGAAAAACGTTTGTCAATGAAAGGCGCGAAGAAATCACCGAAAAATTTTATACAGGTGAAACAGAACGCCCGAAACTAAAAATGAAAGATGCGAATGGGGAAGAGGTCGACATGATTGATGGGAGAATGCATAAGCGATTTTTGCGTCTTCCTACAACAGAAGAGGAAAGAGAAGAAGAAGCACTTTCTCCTGATCAATGTCAACGAGCGGCTCAGTTTTGTGTAGAAATGTTCGATCCGGAAATGCTTCTTTTGAATAAAAATCTCACAAAAGAACAACAAGGAAGAATTGCAAAGATGACACGAGGACCGCATGCAAAGTTTGATGAATGGGATGCTGAAATGATTGAATTTATAAAGCGTACACTTGCTTCCAGAGAAGCAGTGTTAGCATGGAATTACTTTATGATTCACTCAAGTAAAACAGAGCGAGATGAGTTTGCAAAAGCGTTTGCTCGGAAATGGAAAGAACAACAGCATCGACGAAAAGGACAATTACCAGAGGAAATACAACAAGAACTCAAAGAAAAAATGGAAAATATCTATCCAGATATTAAGAATAAGCTCGCACAAAAAGGAAAAGAAGGAATTGCTTCCTTTATGTCGGATGGGGGACTAGAAGATATTTTGATAGCGCTTTGTGTTGGAATGTTCGCGGTATATGGGACTGTATTTGCTTCAAGAGGATTACAAAAACTTTTTAGGAAAGAGACTTGGGAGAAAACGAAGTCAGTCTTTAAAAAATCAAAAGAAAAATTAGAAAAAAATAAAAAAGCAGCACGATCAACGTTCTTGAAATTAATGAATAAAAATGCCGAAGATATGAAACCCAAGAATTGGAAAAGTATTTGTGGGGCCCTCTTTGGAATGGGAGTTATTCACGCTTCTGAACGAAAATCTCTTGAGGAAATCGTCGATAACAAAAAATGGAAAAAAATCGTGATGGAAATGAAGAATCAGGTCTTTGTGGGGAAAAATGTTGGAAATGATTTCAAATCAACACAAGAAATCCAAAATGCGTTTTGGAATTGTGTAGACAAGGATGACATTGGGAAACGAGGACTCAGTATTGGAACACTTGATGAAAAGAATGAAAAAGAAAAAACAATAAAAAGAAAAAACTCTCTAGAATATTTCGATCATCTTAAAAATATGAGTGTGAAATATGAGGAATTCAAAAGTACACGTCCAAAAGTGAAGGCCTTGAAACTTATTAAGTCAAAAAATATAGAAGGGGATATGTTGAAAGAGTTCTGGGAACCACACTTTGTGGGGTCACTAAAAACGGAATGGCAGGATATTATGGCGGATTTTGTGGGTGAAAAAAAGGTTATCTATGAGCACTTAGAAACACTTGGGGTTCACGAGAATGAAATTAAAATTTATAAATCTCTTCCGAAAACGAATGGAGAAAGAAAAGATCAATTATTGACACAAATAAAGAGTTTGTTGGAAGTGTTGTATGGATCAGTTACATCGGAAACCCCGACAACATAGAGAAAAAGAAGGGATTCAACAGGGAGAATTACTTGTTTTAATGTGTATTTTATGGTATAATTAGGAGATTGATACACATTTATGAAATTTTTACGAAAACTCATTTCTCCAAAAACTGTTGTAGCGCTTATTATAGCGCTCGTAGTGGGGCAATTCGTGAGTCCTGATGTGGCTTTTGCGCTAACAGATGGGAATGATAATGAGACATTGAAAGCGTTTGCACAGATTTTTTCGGTTTTTGTAAATATTTTTACGTTTCTTTCTTTGGTTTTTATCAATTATGGAGGGGATTTGGTGGGAACGGATTTTTTGACGGCTCCAGAACCAATGGCTGCGATTCGACCAATGTGGGTGATTATTCGAAATATTACGAATGCACTCTTTGTATTGGTATTAATTTTCTTGGCATTTTCAAACTTATTTTCTTCTTTTAAAGGAGGGGATGGAAATTGGACTATAAAAAAACAACTTCCGAATGTTATTTTGGCACTGATTGCTATTAACTTTTCACTTTTAGGATTTAAAGTTGTTTTGGATGCTGTGCATGTTGGAGCGATTACTATATTTGCGATTCCGGATAGTACCGCAAGAGCAAAGGGGCAAGCTGGTCTTCAAGATGCTTTGAAAAATGATGTAGCCGTGAATAAAGATGGGGTTGTGAGTTATGAACCGTTCTTTGTAGCGATTAATGATCTTATGTGTGGAAAAGGGAAATGGGAAGATCCAGTAACAGAAATAAGAGACAAAGATACAAAAGTAAAAGGGTCAGCGGCACTTCCAGAAGATTGTCTTTTTGCCATTGATCCACAGAATGCGGCCGATTCGAGCTCAAAAAGCAAAGCCGCACAGAACCTTTTTATTGCTTTCGGAATCCAGTTCAATCGAATTCAAGACATGCCCTCTCTTACGGCGAGATTGAACGATTGGGGCGATGTATTCACGAGTGTGCTGTTTGTGAGTATTTTATCTTTGGCGCAAGTGATTGCTTTGGCAGCGGTATTTATTGCTCTTCTCGTTCGGATGGTGGTGCTCTGGATTGCGATGGTATTTTCACCACTTCTTATTGCGGGATCAATAATGGGGTTTGGAAAAGGAAGCGGTGGGAAAATTAGTGAAATGGTTGTGACAAGTGTGGTTATGCCACTCAAGATTGCAGCAGCATTTGCCGTGAGTTTCTTAATGATAGATGCGATGGTAAATCTTGGAGGAGGACCGAGTGGAGACTTTATAAGAACGGGTTCTTCAGTATCGACATTTGGCGCGAGTGGATATGGACTTTTGTGGTCTATTGCTACGATTGTAGTGTTCTGGAAAGCCGCTTTTTGGGCACTTGAAGGATCAGTGGCCGAAGGCGTTATTAACAAGATTAAAGGAGGAGCAGAAGGGGCTGGTGCGTTTCTTGCGAAGGCTGGAACAATCGATCGGGAGATTTTCCCAATGCCTGGGGAGAAAGGAGTACAAGGGGTATCAACTACTACGTTAATGAGAACACTCAACCAAGGAATGGTGAAACTTCGTTCGGATAAAATATCGAAAGATTATGAAGGCTTTACCGGACCAGATGGAATTAATATGTTTAATAAATCTACAACAGAATTAACAAAGGCGTTTAATGAACTAGGAACCAACATAGAAGGAGCGAGTGATGCAATGGCTGCTTTTAAAATGATAGATGACAAAGCTGTTAATTCTGAACAAGGATCAAAGTTCTACTCAGGAAATATTCCAGAATCAAAGAATGTTATAGCAAAACTTGAAAAGCAATTTCCTAAGGTTTCAAGTTTAGCGGGGTATACTAATATGAAGACTAATTTTACAAGTGGTAATGAAGACAAAGTGGAAACAGCGTTGCTTTGGATAGCTGAGCAAGGAGGAAGAAATAATGCAAAAACTTCTGATTACGAAGGGAAAAAGAAAACAGATACAAATAAAATTGAAGTAGTAGCGGATGATGATGGTAAAAAAATAACCATAAATAACGAAGATAAAAGTGTTTCACAAGAATTTAAGAATTTGGATGATCTTAAGAAATATTATAATGAAACAACAAACACCTCTATAAAAGAAGCGATTATAAAGAATGAAAAAGAAATCCTTACAGAACTTGAAAGTGCAAGCTATGCAGAAAAGAATAAATTCAGCAGAAATACAACAGGAGAAGGTGATAACAAAAAAGAAACACTTGAAATTGTAAAAAACAACGACTAAAAAACTCTTTAATTTCTTCCTGATTTATTCTTCCATTTAGGGCTTATTTATGGTATAATACTTGGACAAAATGAAGTTTATTACCAATACGTTTCGAAATGTTGAATCCGACCAGTGGGGTCGGTTTGTCTTCATGGACGAATCAACAGACGATACAACGACTTCATCAAACCCAGAAACAAGATCGCAAACCACTGAGACAGTGGAACAACGAGAAGAAAGAACGATTGATGAAATCCTAAAGGATCCACTCGCTTTTTCTATTAAATCATTGCGGGTATTGGAACAAGCGAATTTGGATAATAAACAAAAAGCAAAATTTCGAGATATAATGAATTATTATATTTCACTTTCAACGACAAAAGTTGATTTTGCTCCACCACGAATATTGTCTTGGGTAGATGCTTCTCCCAAATTGCGAAAAATTTTGGGAACAGAAATGAGACAGATTCTCAGTACAGTACTTCTTACGGAACGAAAAAATTTACAAAATATTCTTTCAAAAGATGTATGGCAGTGGACAGATTTTCAACTTATGCGTGTTTGCTCTCTGTACAATATTCTCAAGAAAAAAAGACGAAATAATAAAATAGACCAAGTCTTTGTAGAAGCTAAAAACAAAATTCTTGAAAGAGGGAAAATGTTTTTGGTTCGATCAGGAATAGATCCACATGATAGGGTGAATGATATTGTAAGCTTTCAAAAAGGAGAGGAAAAAAGACCGCTTACGCCTACAGAGAAATTACTCTTACTTGAGATACGAGCACTTTTTCCCAATAGTTCTGACTGGGGAACAGAGGTTCTTTCTCTTCATTGGAAAAAACTCACACAAGATACCGTAAAAGGACTTTTGGGAAGTGATGAAAGAGAAAAGCAAAAACCAAGATATTCTCTTGCTTGGGAAATTATTGATTTATTGCGAGAAAACTTAGAAGGCGGTGAAGGTGGTGAGGATTTGAGAGAATCCTTTGCTACACATGCAGAGGAAATAAAGAAATTCATTCGACACGGAAACAAAGTGCAATTACTTGCCTTTGCAGAAAAACAACCCGTGCTTTCTCATATACATCAGAAATCACTACAAGCCATAAAAACCGAAGAAGAAACGGCAAGAACGACGTATGACTGGAAAGAAGAAAAGCCTCTTATTGATAAAGAACAAGAAAAACTTCGAAAAGAAATAACAAAACTGAAATTTCGTTTGGAAGGACTTGAAAAAGTAGCCCTTGAAGATGCTCGAAAAAAAGCAGCTGAAACAGAATCAACACCAGAAGCAAAAGAAGATATTGAAAAATTTGTAGACGCAGAAACACAAAAACAGGGAAAACAAGAAAATGTGAAACGACACTTGGAGGGACTCGGGGATTTTATTACAGAATTTGAGTCAAAGATTCCAGAGTTTGCCACAATAGAAACGGGAGGGGAACCAGATGAGTATTTAAAAACAGAATTTACCAACATTAAAGATTCTCTTGTGACTCAAAACGAAGAATACGAAACGTTGAAAAATAATGAAGAAATTACTCCGGAAGAAAAAACCATAAAAGAATCACGTCTCTTTGAAGAAATAAAAAATAATATTTCACGATTTGAAGGATTTCGAAATGAGAAAGAAAAGAAACTTTCGTACTTTAAGATTTTTACAACAGAATATAATGAATATGTAACGGCCCAGGATAAATACGAAAAAGCTTTTGAAGTGGTGAAAAACACATTCACTTTTTCTGAAGAATATAAAGAACAAATTAAAAAGCTTGAAGAAGAACGAAGAACGCTCGAACAAGATTGGATAAAACGGGTAAAAGAAAATAGTCGTTATAATAGATTCGCAGAATTTTATCAGGATATTCAAGGGAAAGCAGAGGAAATAAGTAAAAATTTTTGGGAAGGATTACAAAAAAGAATTAAGCTTCATCAATTACGAGCAGCTGATTATGAATTGTTGTTTAAGATTGAGAATGCCTCTGCGGATAAAAAAGCAGAATTGGGCGTTCCTTCTGGTTTTGAAATTCCAAGAAAACTTGTGGATTTTCGTCAAAGATTTCAACAAGTACTCAATACAAGAATTGAGAAAGTTATTAGTTCTCGACGATTGGAACAAGATAGTTACGAAGAATGGTATAAAGCTATTTATGAGGAATTCACCTATGCAGCACTCAAAGAAGCGCTTGGGGGAGAATTTGGAATAAGTCTTGATCAGTATCGAATAGATGGGAAGCTTGTAATGCCACCAGAAGAGATAACGATTCTTTTGGAAGGCGCGATTCGCCATTTCAAAGAAGATATTATTGATCAGTTAAAAAATAAATTTGAAGGAACGGAAGAAGAAAAAGAAGATCAATCAGAACGGTTCTTTGTAGAATTAGAATCACTGTATCGATCAGCTGAAACTGAAGAAGATCTTCTCTCACTACAAACAGCACAAGATCACTATCTTGCTGGATCAGAGCACACGAAGCATCTTTTGGAAGTAGGAAAAAAGACACTTGCAGTGCATCTCAATGATATTGCCTCAATAGATGTTCGAGAACTCAACGAACAATATGATTTGGGATTGTCTTCTACTGAGCAAGGATCTGTTCAGCAAAAATTAGAACAACTTGTTACAAGAGTACTCAACCCAGAAGGCGCTGGGTATTTAAAGAAAAAGAAAGAAAATCCAGAAGATTTAGATGGTATAGAAGAATTATTGGATATTGTACTAGAAGAACTTGAAGAGGGAGAAATAAAAGAAAATTTAAAAACCGCACTGAGTGAACGACTTCTTTTTGAACAGACTTTTCCGGTTCGGGTTGAATGGGCACAGGAGGGCCATGTAATTACCGATCCTGGCACAGAGGAAGAGGTCTATTTACCGGGAAGAACACAATTAAATAACTTGGGACTGCAAACATTGAGAATTTCAAATCGTACAGAAACAACGACACAATTTTTGCAAGACACCTTGCAAGTATTGCATAGTGAAATGGTAGGCGTTTCAACAGGAAGAGAAGACATTGATCCAAAAATTGTAAAAGAGGAAATAACCGAGAGTTTGGGGGAATTTGTAAATGACTGGGAAACAAGAATGAAATACAAACTTCTGGGAGAAGTTTCTCTGATGAGAGACATTGCAGAAGACATTTTTGGCGTTAATGCACAAAGTCCGGACTCACCAAAAAAAGCATTTCTAGAAAACTATTTTGAAAAGATTTTAAAAGTTGTTGATGATGTTGATACGCTTTTTAAACAATTAAAGGAGCCAGGGCGATTAGAGCAGGAAAGTCATATTTTGGACATAAGAGAACGTTTAGATGGTCTCAGGAATTTAATGAATGTTCGAAGTGGTATTCTTGCAGAAGAAAAAACAAGAGCTTCCGAAAGTGATCTTGGCGGCACAATTCAAATAACTGATGAAAATGGGAGTAATCGCGATATAGAAGTAGGACCAAATGCTGGACTCGCGAATGTTAAAAAATATGGATATTTTGAGGGAAAAGAAACATTTGAAACAAATTTCAAAAGAGTGCGAAATGATTTTAATGAGAAATTTAGAATTTATCAGGAAAATGTTGATAAGGTTATTGAAATTATAGAAAGAGATATTCGAAAAAATACAGAAAATGCTTTCCACGAAAAATATGGAATGGATCCAACACAAGCTCTTAATGTTATTGCACAACATCAGGAACAAAAAAATGAGTTTTCCTTTGTTTGGGGAGAGCGTCTTGGGAATGAGGAGTATTTCCAAGGATGGTTGTCTCGACTGGGATCAGAAAATCCAGAACAAAAAAATCAAGCCCTTATTGAGTTTGGAAATCTTGAAGGAATTGCAGAAGTTGCAAAGGCTTGTGGAAGTCAGGCGACGGGAATTAAAGAATGGCTCGCAGATTATGAAAGTAAAAAGAAAACAAATAGAAGAGGAAAAAGAAAGGAATTTTCTTTGTATGACATCTATCTAACCTTTAAAACTTCTATTGAAGCGGCAAATAAGCACTGGAAACGGAATTCGGACAGAAATGTAGCACAGATTGGAAGTGGGTTTTGGGGAAAGAATAATCGGTTTGGAAAAGAATTTCACCGTATGCAAGAAGAATCAGAGACGGCTCGAATGAAAGAATTTCAAACACAATATCATGACAGTCCTGGATGGGAGATTTGGGCGGCCGTTGGTCGATCAAATAATCCAGATGAGGTGCGTGCATGTATTAATTTGCTAAGTCAAAAAGGATATCTTAAATGGGATGATCCACTTCTTTGGAGAGCTCTTAATAAACTCCAGAGAACGGTGCAATTTAATCTTGACGAAGATATGTCGCTTACACCATATCAAATTCGAGAAAAGGTTTCTCAAGCAGCCTCTATTATTTGGACAACAGAAATTTTTGATGACTGGGATAAATCGCTTGAAGGAAATTTAAAAAAAGCACAAGACGGATATGCAGAGGATTTCCGAAAGTATGAAAATGATGGAAGTGCTCGTTTTGATATTTTGGCGGGAATGCTTCAGCGATGGGGGCGAGGAGAATCAGCACAGTGTGATCCAGCGCGTTTTGCAGGATTCCTTAAGCAGGCGTTTATTAAAGGAAAAATGAATGGGAATCCAGATGGACGATTTTATTTCTTGATTCAAGGGATGACGTTGCGAAATCCGAGTACCGGACAAACTTTGCTTTCACGAGATGTGCTCAATAGTTTTGGAGATGAATTTGTGGTGCGATTTCCACATGTGGAATTTTTCTCAGACAAAGGTTCTCCAAAATATAAAGGACGAATTGTTCCGGAAGATTTTCCAGGAGCAGAAAAGCGCGATTGGAAACAAAGTGATTTTGAAGAATGGGCGAAATTTATGGGAAGTGCTGGAGGAAGTTTTAATCCTCGAAATGCAGAACCAACGGTTGAACGATTTTTCTTCCACTATATTCACATGTCTGAATTTGCTCGCGATCGTGTGCAACGAATGCAACGGTTTGCAGACAAAGAAGGAGATCATGATGATGCCTGGGCATTTTTCCTAGAGTGGGATCAGCGACAACTCGTGACTCAGCTTGGACAACGATCAGAAGGTACGGAAAAGAATTCACCCGATTTTTGGCGAACATTTATTTCTTCATTCCCGAATTACATGAAGATGATGAATGAATACATCGAAAATGGAGATAAAGAATTTGGAGGAACTCCTGGGTGGAGAAAAGAAAAAGAGCGTATTTTGATGGAGGTAGGAGGACGATTAAAAGTTGGAATGACACTTATGCAAGCTTTATTGGGAAATTTTACTTCTTATCATGCGCGTCCAATGATTTTTGGAAAAGATCGTTGGGAAAAAGGAGAAACGAGATATTCGTTTGCAATGCTCGAAAATAAAGAAAAAGTCAATAAATTTGCTCGCATTATGTTTAATCAAAGTGGAAATGAAGAATTAAAAAGAAAATATGAAAAAATACTTGATTTCAAAGGATACGATCATGGAGCCACAGGAGAACAATTAAAAGATTTGGCGAAGAAAGACTCTACGAGTGAATATGCAATGATGAATTCTCTTTCTGAAGAACTTATGACAAAAGAAGACGTGAATGTCACACTTTTTGGTGATACGACAGCGATTGAACAGGCACTCAAACAATACGCGCGAACTGTTTAAAAAATACTTGAATTTCTTGCTTAAAAAAAGCACAATAGGGCGGAAACAAAACCCCACTTTTTCCCCATGTTTTTCTTTGTAAAAACAAAAATAAACAAAATGATACCAGCTGAAAAAAAATACCTTCCTCGGGAGGGGAGTTTTTTGAAGCTATTGGTGAATTTTGTCCCTGCGCAGTCAGGGAACTTGTGGAGCATTCTCTCTTCTCCAAAGATAATTTGGAAGAAGCGCTTAGCAGTGCTTCTTATTGGAGTACTTTTGATGCCAATTTTTTCGCCTCCGGCACAGGCTCTCTTTGGGTTTTGGGAATCTTCTTCCGTTCCAGAGGTTCAACGAGATAGACTGGTTTCTTTTTTAGTGGAGGAAAGTTTGCTTGAGGATTTGGATCTTGAATACAAAATTAAGAAATATGCCACGAATGTCGAAACAGCAGTGAATGGAGAAGTGATATTTATTCCTATCCCCAAAGATGCTTCACCTCTCGATATTTACGAAGGAAATGCGCATTTGTATTTTTCAGGGGTAAATTTTGATGGACGTTCTCAACTTGTGGGAACCATCCTTATTGGAGACGTTCCATTGCCAGTGGTGGAGAAAGAAGGCAATCTCTGGCCAACAGTTTTTCCGTATGTGGACTTCGAAGATCCGGTGTACGAATGGGATTATGAAAAAGAACGCTTTGTGTTCAAAGGGGGTGCGACACATCAGCCAGAAGTTTGGCATGGTGTACTCCGTTCGCCATCACGAGAAGATGAGGGATGGGATGCTGACAAATTAAAAGAGTTTCAAAATGATGAACTTGGGGGATTTTTGCAGACAAATGATGCGGTGCATCAGGGAACGGAAACATTTGGAGAAAATGTTTTTTCAGCAGATTTATCAGAATCTCAAGCAAAAGGACTTGGTGATGTGCCCCTTCAAAAATATCAGACGTGGATCGATAACATCGAAGACGTTGCGTACATGCGTTACACCAAACACTGGGCAAAAGAAGTCATGAATCTTTTAGGACCAGAAGACATCATTGATACCAGTGTTATTGCTGAAAACATGCGACCACCAGCAGATGCTACTCCTCCTGGAGATTTGATGACAAATGTCCCTGATATTCATACAAAACTTATAATTGAGAGTGCTATGAAACGGTATTATGAAACATGGAAAGGGAAACTTTCTTTGGATAACGACAAAATAGGAGAAGGGGGGCGATGGGGTCCTGAGGATTCTGAGAATACTATTATTCTTATTTCTCAAAAAGACGAAGAATCAGCTGTAACTCTCAAAAACTTTAATGATCAACTAGAAGGCGTTCTTAATACTGCGTTGGTAGCAAGTAATGTAGCAGGAGATATTAAAGTAAAAACAACAGAAGACGTGGATATAGATTATATTATCCCAATGCCTTTGCCGGCCCCTCCTATTCCTATGACGCAGACTCGAGAAAAAGATCTGTATTGGAATGGGGTTCTGAGAGCCGATATGGATGTTGATGATTGTTCACTTCTACGAGGAACTCCACGAACGACGAGTTACCCCCATGCACAGATGGTAGAGGCGAATAGAACTTATAACCGAGAAACGAGTGATGAGGAGTATCCTAGTGCGGGAGATCCCGACAGGCTTTGTGAAAATGTAAAAGATAATCCTCCCAATTGGGGAGCGCTTAATTCTTGGTGGAATGACGATGACGACGAAGATGAAACAAAAAATTATATTGATATCAATGAAGATGTTTTTGAAGCGTGTTGTGCTCTTAATATAGAAATTACGACAGATCCTTTGAACTATGAAAATGATTATTGTGAAACGGGATCAGAGTGGGTTACTCGTGATTATCTGGGATTGGGAGTATTGACGCCTTATCCTCCAGCGGATGATGACGATCCGACACTCACCAATCAGTATCGAGAACATGTAGGAGCCACAGAACCCCTCTTCGATATCACAGGAACCAAAGAAATGCTGACAGGAAATTATGGAGCACAAGGATGTGAAGACATTCTCGATGCAAGTGGAGATAAAACTATTGATTCATTGTTTCTTCATGTTGAACCAACGGTCAGTACAATTGCTCATCAGATGGAAGATGGGGGAAGCGTTGCCCTTCCTGTAGACAAGCCACGAGGATTTTCATTCTATGATGCAGGATGGGATTTTCACCGGATTGATTATTTTAATGCGTTTAAGTTTATAGGACGACACGCAGAAGTGGAAGATGAAGAAGCACGGAAAGAACTTCTCGAGCAAGAAATTCTGGACGAACTGCAATCAAAAATAGCAGAAATTAATGCGGCAAGCGCAGGAGGAGCTATTTCGTCAGATGTTTTTGAAGCCTACACCAACGATCTACGGGAAGTAGTGAATTCGATTATTTGGATAGATAAAGATATTGAAGAAAAAAATAGAATTACCTTTGAGATAGCCATTTCTCCTGTGGAAGAGGCACGGGCATTTATGCAAGATGATGATTTTCATGATGGATACGAACTCATGAGCATTGTGGCTGAAAAAGCAGAAGACGGAAAAACGGGAGAGCAGGGGATTCAGACAGGATTTCAGCAAGGAGATGATCCCGATGGGGAAGCCTTTCAAGACGCACGATTGAAAGAAGCACAGTTCTCTTTTAATGATGGGGCGGAGGTGAAAGATCTCCATGAAAAAGCGAAAAATAATTTTGATTTTGAAAGTCAAAAAAGCAGTCTTTCTCAATGTAGCGGAAAAAATGTCATTGCTTGGTTTCCATGCTTTTTAGGATGGTTGACGGGGTTGCCAGCATTTTTGATGCAGAAGTTTACGGTTCTGCCGGACCCTCCTCCTTCTGAAAATTCAGAAGAAAGTTCTTCTGATGAAAGTTCACAAGAATCATCTTCTTCTAATGAGCAGTCAGTAGAAGAATTTACCGTTATTCCTCCTTCCGATAAGAGTAAAGATGTTCGAGAAAAAGTAACCGCACTCAAAGTTTCCACTCCGAAGATTAACGTGGCAGCCGGTGATATGAGCCCCGTGATTCTTGAAGTAGATCTTAAAAACAAAGCAGGCACGAGTGTGCAATCAGGAGATGATCAGACGATTGAATTGGAATTCGATAGTTCCAATGGACAAAAATTCTTTGATGTTTTCCCAGGAGAGCAAGCACCGGTTATTGGAGGTAAAGCGATCTTTACACTTTTCCCCAAAGACAACGATGTGGGAGGAAAGTTTGAAATGAAAATGAAATCAGACGGAAAAGTTCTCCAGACAATTCCGGTAAATGTCTCAAAATATGGACTTTCTTTTTCTCCAGAAAAAGAGCGTGTGGTGGTAAATAACAAAGAAGGAATGCTTCTTCAAGCCAAGATAACGACTCCCGACGGATATACTTCCAAGAATCGAGATGGTGGTATGTTGCTTTTTGAGTCCGCCTGGGGAACCTTTGGAAATAAAGGATATGTAACGATAAAAAATGGACGGGCGGAAATCATTTTTTATCCGGGGATTCGATCAGGAGAAGCCAAAATAACACTCAAAGACACCGTAGGATTGCTTCCGATTGTCACAGAATCTATAAAAATTCTTCCGGGAGAAATTGCGGATATTGTTCTTGAATCTCGTACAGAGATTCTTGTGCACGATTCTCAATTTGTTCCTCTTACGGCACAAGCAATTGATGTATTTGGAAATAATGTTCCAGAGCAAGGCATCTTTACGTGGACAACTCATAATTTGGAGGTACGTGATGTTGCGTCACCTGAACAATTTGAAATGCCAATGATAAGTGGGAAATCAAAAATATTTGTGCGTCCAGAACAAAAACTTCCTTTTGCAGAAACAACAGTTTCTCTCAAGCTTCCTTTGGAAGAAATTTCACAAAAACAAATATTCAAGGTTCCACAAAAAGTGGTTCTTCGTATTGAAGCCCCAAAAACAAAAACACAAGCGGGGGCAGAAAATCCGCTCGAATTATTCGTCAGAGCTGAGACAAAGGAAGGAAAGCGAATTAATTATGATTTAGAAGTGGGGGTGCTTGCGAATCCTGAAGGCATTGGACAGTTTCAAGAAAACCTCACGCTCAAAGAAGGGATTGGAGATTTTTCCTTTTTTGCAGGAACAAAATCTGGAGAAACAATAATGTCTTTTACCAGTTCTGGATTTGAAAATGGCATGGTGGAACTCGAAGTAGCACCAGATGATCCCGTAAAAATCTTAACGGCAAGCGATTCTGTGACAATGGATCGAGAAGATGAAAATGCAGAAATAAATCTTGATGTGACAGTTGTTGATCAATTTGGAAATATTGATACCACATTTAATAAAAAGATATATTTATTGCCAAACCAACCGGGAAATGTAACTTCAAGTGATCGAGATGCGCTTGTGGAACTGGGTGTGGTTTCAGAAGCCAGTGGAGCACAATTGGCGTTGGAAGAAGCTGCTGAGGCTGCTCGAGCAACAGGGACGTCTCCTGACACGAGTTTGCTCGAAACAGAAAATGGCTGGTCATTGAATCTTTTGAGAGGAGAAGGATCGTTGGAAATTACTCCGTCGGGAACAGGCACTGGAAAGATACTCATGAGTGTCGAGGCACCTAATCTTGTGCCCTCAACGATAGAATTTACAGTCACTGATTATCTCACTACAGAAGAAATTGAAGAACTCGGACCGAAATCACTCTTTTCTTTGCTCCTTGGATTTGATGGAGGAGATTTATTAACGGATAAAAATATTGCGAGTGCCTTTCTTTTTGCCGGATCGTCTCAAGCGGTGGGGACACTAATAACTCCTCCAGAAGCAAAAAAACGTATTGGATACCTGGCCGGGGATGGATACTTTACAGGAGAGATCGAAGCGGAGGTGCGTACGGGACAAAACCTGTACACAGTTGATTTGAAAGACAGTATTCGATCACTTGGAAAGGCCTTTGTGAAATTCAAAGAACCAGCAGAGTTTTTCGTGACTCGTGCGAAGGGGACATTGCCGGGGGTCTATTTTGTGCCCGAAGAAGATCAAATTGATATCCTGAAACGAGAAGGAGACAGTATACTTCTTGAAGGAAATCATGTGTTTTCAGTGCACGCAAGTGGAGGGATTGAGTTAGTGCAAGGGGGCGCTACTTTCACTATTGAAGGAGATTCTTTCCTCGAGACGACCGTTGTAGTGGGAAAAAAGAAAATAGGAACAATTACGGTTGTGTCACCACAAGAAAGTATTGTTGAAGTAGAATCCCTCAATAGGATTTCGTCTTTGTCAGAAGGAATTTTTGTAATCATAGAAGTCAAAGATATTCAAATAGCAGAAGCCTTTACCGGTGCATCAACAAATGACAATCGTGGATTAGTGCTTATTGATCCTAACGAAGAAGAATCGCCTTCACGGATGCTGGGAGCTCCTCATTTATCTGCCGAAGATGTACAGAATGATCCGGATATTCTTTGGAAAAAAAGTTGGAAACCAGCCGCTCTTTTTGCGGCAGGAAATATGGTAGGAGATTCGACAAAATGGAATTCTAGTGATGCCTTTATCTTGCTCGGAGACCCTACGGCCACTTTGGCAACCGCAAATACTGCTTCAGATAATGGATTAACCGATGATATCGGAAAACCAATTTGGAAAAGTCCAGATGGATCGATAGAACAAATTCTTGTGGGAGATCTGAATGCCGATGGGGTGCCCGATATCATGAATTTGGTGGGAGACACCTTATTTGCGCTCTATCAAGAGAATAGTGAAATTGATAATTTTCGTGACACAGGCCCGCTTCTTCGCTTTGCTGATGGCGTTTCCAAAGTTCTTTTGGTTGATAATGACCATGATGATTTTGTAGACATCTTGCAGTTGAATGGAGAAGGAAAGTTGCTATTGCACAAAAATACAAATGGAACGTTCTCAAGAGAAGGAGAAGTTGATTTGGGGGAGTTTGAAGGAAAAATAAAAGAAATCTATGTAGGAGATTTTAACGGAGATCGATATTTAGATGATCTGACTTTTGCAGATGAAGAAAAGAGCCTTTGGACAGCAATGGGAACGAAAAATGTAGGTAAATTCTCTCCCGTGGAACATATTGAAAGTTTTGCGCCAACACTTGATCCTATAGAAGAAATATATGAAGTTGCTAAAGAGCAGGATTGGAATCGTCGTATTTATCTTGAACAAGAGAAATTTCCAAATCTTGAAAATATCTTTGTATCTTATGAGGGAATTAAAGAGGATATTACGGAGAAGACTCCGGATAAAGCAATAAAATTTCTTCAGAGTGAAGAGAAACTTCCAGAAGATGCTTTCCAACGGAATTTGGGAGAAGGGGGACTGCATCTCAATTTTGGAAGTGTTCCGGTTTCAACAGAAAAGCTTGAGGACATTACAAAGTCATTACAAGGAGCAGAGACGTCACAAGAGCAATTAGCGATTATGACAGAAGAAATATTGGGAGAGGGTGATTTCCAGACAGTGTTTTTGGAAATCCCATTTCAAATGAAAATAGATGCAGAATTCACACTTGAACAAGAAGAAACGGGGCCACTTCAAAAAGGAAATACGCTAAAAGCAGGGGTATCTTTTACCCCAAAGATGGCTCTTGAGAATTTCGAATTTCTTATTCCACATATGCAGGGAATGGAGTATGTAAAAGACTCCTTTGTGTGTAATGGCTGTAATGGAGAAATTGCGTTCCGTGAAGAAGTGCCTGATGATATGGAACTTTGGGGCTATCTCAAAGAGGAAGGACTTTCCTCTGGAGTAGAAGTGTTCATGACATGGAATCTGACAGTTGCAGAACTAACTCCGTTAGAATTCGAGGTATTTGATTTTGATATTAATGATGGATTAGATGATATCCTTATTGGATGGGAACAAGATGGAGAGAAACAAATGATTCAATATCTCTCTTCTACGCCAAATCATAATGGAACAGAATTTCCTCATGGGCAGAAGATAGTGCCAATCACAACTCCAACAGACCCAACACCACTGGCGAAAGAAAAATATATGAATCTTTATAAAACAGGAAGTGCCAATGGAAATGAAGGGGCTGGCGGAGAGGGGAAAGGTGTGGGAACGGGAGAAAATGGAGAAGATGAACTTCCTCCCACGTGGGATGGATTTGGAATTATTAATCAAAAGGTGAAGATGTCACTTTTGAGTTGTGGAGGATGTGGGCTTGCGGCAAAAATCCCTTCAATTGCTATTCCGCCATTTGCTCCTGGAAAACAAACGCTTTATGTGCCTCCTTTTGCTATTATCAGTCTTCCAAAGTTCCCAACGCCATTACCAGCACTTACAATTGATCCGGTAACCTGTGTTGCTACAGCAGGATTTTGTCCTCCTTTCACTCCAGCAACAGCCTATCAATCCTCTGTTTTCCGTTTCTATACGATGCCGACAACGTCAGCACACTTAGCGTTGGGATTTTGTGGATTACTTCCAGCGATTGGCGATGTAACACAGTATCCATTAGGAAATTGTGTTGTAGTTGATATTCCGATTCTTCAGGCATTAGGAAGTATCGCTTGTCCGTCAGATAGTAGCGGAGGCGGTCAATCCAGTGAGACACAAGATTCACTTCGCGATATAATTGATGATTTTAATCCATCCGAATTCAAACCAGATTTTAAAAAATATAAATCCAATATAGCCATTCATGCGACAGAAGTCGTACAAGATTGGATCGATGCACAAAAAGACGAGTTTAATAATATCAAACTTCCAACTCCAAAACTTTGGAAACCAAAGCTTCCACAGATGCGATCGGAAGAACAAAAAGAACAAGAAGACAAAGAAGTATCTCCATTATTTTCTCCAAATTCAGAAGTTTTGGGACGAAATCTTTGGAAAAAACTCGAACAAAAATCTTGGATAACCGTCACTCCGAAACGATATACTTTCCCTTATCCCGTATTTCCAAAGAAAAATGCCGATGGAGATAATCTCGAGGTAGTGAAATATAAGATGCAGATTCAAGCTTGGAAAGATGCAGCTGATAAATATAAAACACAGAAGCAAGAAGCGAAGGCGGATTATCAATCTTCTTGTAAAGGACAAATGACCAGTGAAAGTTGTCAAAAGTATCTTAAAAATATTGAGGCTTTTGATGAATTCATTTCTTCAGTGGAACAAAATGCTCAAGCTCTCGATAATAACTGGGATGCCATCAAATCTTATGAAGAATTCCCAAAAATGATGCGCGAACTTTATGATGAAGAAAAAGGAAAGATTACGCAGCTTGGAAAACAGTTTGAGAAATACGCAAAAGCAATTGAGACGTATGTCTTTGAATGGTTAGAGGCGAATGATCGCGCTATCGATAAATGGAAACAATTTAAAGAAGAGATAAAAGAGTTCTTTGCGAGTTTTGGTATTCTTTTAGAAGCTTTCACAAACTTCAAAGCAGACTGTCCGACTTGTTCTGTAGAGCGAGGATCAAGTACAACCGTTTTGATTAACCTTCTTTTGGGAAGTATAAAACTTCCCGTTATTCCAGCTCCACGATTGCCGGATATATTTATGGATTTCTCTCGTATCGATATTTCGCTGGAGCTTCCTATTCCAGAAGTAGAACTCCAACCGGTGCAAATGGCCTATCCTGATATTCCACCCCCACCAGAGGTGAATTTACAAGTAAATGTACCAGGACTTCCGGTTATTCCAGTGCTGCCAAAAATGCCAGATATTAGTGTCAATATTCAGATACCAAATCTGGAACTTCCTAATCTGCCAGTACTTGTTGATCCGCCCGTATTACCTGATTTATTTGTGACAATTCGACCCATTTTTGATTTGCTCAAGATGTTCCTCAAACTATTTTGTTTGATTGTGCAGAATTTCCTCACAATTCCGGAAAACACGCTCGCTGGACATGTGCAACAAATTACAAACAGAACTCTCTTGTGGGGTATCGATTTTACCTTTCCATCATTTTCTCTTAATGCACCACAGGTACCACAGATTGATGATGTGGAGATTACCGTAGAAGCGCACATCAAATTACCGACACTTATTTTTGAGATTTTAAATGAAAGTTTAGAAGTGTTGCAGGAATTTGATGAATGCTTGGTGGGATCTTTGGGGGAGATTCTGAGAGGAGCTCCACCACCAGATAATTGTTCTTTTTCTGGCGCCGGCGTTTTCTCTTATCAACCGGAAAATTACAAAACTTCTGAAGTGAAATATTCCATTGTCGCAAATGGAACCATGCCTTCTCCAGTAAGAATCGAGCAAGGAAGTACAGAAAAACGAATGTGGGCAACGATCCAATCTTCTGCTCGATGGGTGGCTCAATTAGTCGAGCCTAAAACAAATGTCTTTTCAACAATAAATCCAAAACGATTTTCTACATGGTTGACCTCTGTTGTAGACGTAGGGGCAATTCCGACAGAAGCGCCAACAGACTTTGATACGGATGCGTTTAGAGCGGCACAGCTTGCAGATTTCGAACAAGAACCAGATGTCTATTATTTCAATCCAGAGACAGGGGAATCAGAAAGCGTGACAGGATTCCCGTTGGATGATCTCACGGCGTATACTTTTGCAGATTTGGGAGATGATCATAATGAAGAAGTTCTCTTCGCACTGGAAAGTGAATTGTTTTTGAAATATCGAGTAACACCGGATATCGATGAAGATGATTTGGAAAAGAAATATGAGCAAAAACATGATGACAATTATGATGATCGATTCGGAAACTTTACAGAGTGGGACTATGAAACATTTCGCGAAAAATTTGCTCCGGCTCGTGCGATTCAAGATTCCCTTGAGGCCACAGGAACAACATTCCAGTTTGAACGAATTTCAAATGGAACTTCTTACTTTGAATGGGTAGTAACGGATCGTCCAGATTTCATTTTTGAATACGATGAGGATTTTTCCAACAGAGAATCAGAACAATGGAATAGACACGCATTTTTACTTCGACCAGCTCCAACACGATATGAAATTCGTCCTATGACGACACAAATAACAAGGATAAAAGGATCTCCAATTCTCTACTCATCACCTGCTGAGGCAATTCCGCGATTTAAACAAAAAGACTGTGATAATCCAGAAAAAGAAAAGCCATTCTATGCAACTGAATCGCTTCTTGTAGGGATTGATAACTATTCTCGTTTTGAAATTCGTGTACCGCCCAGAGAAGGGCGTCCAGAGCAGGTTGAAGAAAAAGTCCTTCACAAAGGAGAAGAGACCATTGTGGAATACGGAGAAGTTTGTCTCACTCGAGGAAATGTGGAACGTATCGATATGATGACAACAGAAAAAGTGTCTCCACGCGCCAATACTTATTTGCCTTCTGGATCTCGTATGGAACTAGGGGCAAATGATCAAGTAATTTTGGAACTCTTTGATGAAACACAAATTACTATTTATCCAAATGAAAATTACACATTATATGTCTTTGAAGAAGAAGATGAACTCATTCGAGCTTTTCAATTGTTAAAGCAAAAGAATCAATATGGAGCGTTTCAAGCTTTCACCAAAGAAGGGGATAGTTTCTTTGTTTCAAAATATCTTCATGATCCACAAGGTGATGATGATGTGACGCCACCAGATATTTCACTTGTGGGAGGATCAAAAATAAGCGCTCTTGCCTTTCAACCAGTCTTTGTGGACGCATCTCCAACAAAAGACAGCGAGCACAATATTGAACGTGTTTGGTGGGATTTATATCCACATTATGATGCGGATAAAGATGGCGACCCAACCAATGATCAGGATTTTCCCGATCCAAACGAAGAAAAATATTATCTACCTCGTGATCTTTTGAAAGTAGAACTCCCTGCCTACGAAAAAGAAGGTACGTTTAACATTATGTTGCATGTAGAAGATGAACCGGGAAATCGAGCCTCAGAAGAACTTGAAGTAATAGTGCGAACGCCTATTCCAAAAATAGAAGAAGCGTCTGTACGATCGAGTAAGGTCAAAGGAGGAGTACGAGGAGGTATTGCGGATATTCCTATTACTGTTGAACGCAATAGACGAGGTGTTTGGGAATCGATTCGTGAAGAACCTATTGTGACAAATGATTCTGGAGACTTTGATCTGTCAGGACTCGATACCAGTGGAGGAATTGAGATTAAGGATTTCACAGGAGAAGAAGCCTTTGAGGTATTGGAAAATGGAAGACCTGTTCTCTATAACGATCTTTTTGATATTACCGTTCTCCCCGCCAATAACATTCATCCTACGCAAATTTTGCTTCGGAATGAACAAGATGCTCCCATGGCAATTGTGTCGTTTGTTATCCCTGGAGAAAAAGATGTTGTTCTCGACACAGAAGAACTTGTATTTGAATTGGAACCAGCGGTACACGTTCTTGATCGCAATACACAAGACACTATTTATTTCTCTGCAACCAGTGAGGGAAATGTTTTAGTGAAAGGAAGACAACCACTCGCGCTCATTGATAGGAGAGGGGATTTTTATGGAAATCTTCGTCTTCAAATTCAAGCAACAAAAAGAGAAACAGATCCTGTTGTTTTTGAGATTCTTAATACTGATGATTCTGTTTTGGGAAGCTTTACTATCTCAGTGGGGGAGAATGCTCCCATCGATCTCAAACAAAGTACTCAGACAGTTGACAATCTTTAATAACCAACGACAATATTCCCGCAAAAATGAGTATAAAAAAAGCAATCTTACCGGTAGCCGGACTTGGAACTCGATTCCTTCCCGCTACAAAAGCCCAACCAAAAGAGATGTTGCCGGTGTTTGATACGCCATCTATTCAGTTTATCGTCGAAGAAGCGGTAAAGGCAGGAATCAAAGAATTCATTGTAGTGATTGGAGGCAGTAAACATTCTATTGAAGATCATTTTGCGCCCAATATTGAACTTGAAATGATCCTCAAGCAACGCGGACGAGTAGAAGAACTCAAAACCGTTCAGAATATTTCGAATATGGCACATTTTTCGTATGTTCGGCAAGAAGAACCCCTGGGAGATGGTCATGCGATTCTCTGTGCAGATGATTTTATTGATAAAGATGAGAGCGTTGTCGTGCTTTTTGGAGATGACATCGTAGATAATGAAGGGGGGAAAAACGCCGTTCAGCAGATTCTCGATGTCTACAAAGAGACCCTGAATCCAGTTGTACTTCTTGAGAAAATAGATAAAGCACAGTCTAAGAAATACGGAATGGTTGAACTCGACAACGATCAAAAGATTACAAACCTTGTTGAAAAACCAGATCCCGCAGATGCGCCATCGGACCTCGGAGTAGTGGGAAAGTTTATCCTCACTCCAAAACTTCTCAAAACACTTAGGACAACTATGCCAGACGAGGGAGGGGAAATGCGATTATCTAATGCTATTCGGGATTTTATTGTGAAAGGTGGGGATGTTCGAGGAAAAATATTGGAAGGAAAACGATTTGATACAGGAGATAAGATTGGATTTCTCAAGGCTACATTGCACTATGCACTCAAGAAAGAAAATGGAGCCGCGAAGAAGGCTTTGAAGGAATTTTTGGAGGCGGAATAAGATTCCAGTATAATAACGAAAACATAACCTAAAATGAATGGACACAATATTTCTGACAGGAATCGTCGGTTCTCTTATTCTTGTAACCGGAGCCGCATGGCCAGGGGACAAAGATGTGAATCATCCCGCAAAATCACTTAAGAATTGGCTCTTTGCTGTTGGGGGATTAACCATGTTAGCTTATGCGCTCTTGGGATATTTCGCAGGAGGTCCAATCTTTTTCGTGATATTGGAAATATTCATAGTTGTTGCCAGTGTGTTTATGATGCTCAATACGCCCGATAAAATCGATACTCCCATAATTTCACTTATTGGAATAGGTCTTATTATTTGGTCACTTTCTCTTTTTGAAGGGTACAACACGATTGTTTTTATCCTCGGTCTTTCTGTAATTGGTCTTGGTTATGCATTTACAATGGGAACTTTGCGGCGGAGTGTGGCTTTGACATTAGGAAGTATTCTGATCGCTCTTTTTAGTTATATTGAAGCGAGTTGGATATTCTTCTGGTTGAATGTGTTCTTTGCGCTTTTCTCGGCATATTACGTTTACAAAGGACTCGCTCAAAAACAATTGCACGTGTAGATTTATCCTCTATCACTTGATTTTCGACATTATTTGTGGTAAAAATATTAGATGTTATACTGTCTATAGCGTGTAATCAAAGATATTTATTATATTAACCAAAGAAAAATAGAATATCTCATTCTTGAAATAGGTCTTGTTATCATATCTTCATCTGTCTTAGCAGTATTTTTATACTATTTAAAGCAACCACTCATACTTGCTTATATTTTAGCTGGTATTTTACTTGGGCCTTCTGGTTTTGGACTTATTAATGACCCCGAATTTGTTCACGGTATTGCAGGAGTTGGCATCATTCTTATGTTGTTTTTGGTGGGACTAGAAATGAATATTTCCCGACTCAAAGATTTGGGACTCGTTGCACTGGTTACAGGGATTGGACAAGTAATTTTTACTGGACTGATAGGATTTCTAATAGTGAAACTATTTGGATTTACCACTATTCAAAGTATATATTTAGCAATTGCTCTCACGTTTTCAAGTACGGTGATTGCCGTGAAAATCATGTCAGATAAAAAAGATACAAAATCTTTTTATGGTCAAATTTGTATCGGTATTTTGATTGTTCAGGATGTTTTGGCAATTGCGGCTTTATTACTTCTTGCAGGATTCAAAGAAGGTTCATTCTTATTTGATTTTATGCATTTTGGAGGAGTCTTTATAAAAGGAGCTGTCTTGGCAGTTGCAACTATTCTTATATCGAAACATGTTCTTAAATATGTTTATAGCAAAATAGCAACATCACATGAGTTATTGGTTCTTTTTAGTTTGAGTTGGTGTTTTCTTATTGCACTTCTTTCAATGAAAATAGGTTTTTCTATGGAAATTGGGGCTTTTATTGCTGGTATTAGTTTAGCTAACTTACCGTACACTTTCGAAATAAATGCGAAAACCAAAGTTTTACGAGATTTTTTCATTACTATCTTTTTTGTAGCCCTCGGAACAGGAATGGTATTTAGTTCCGTAGGATCATTCATCCTACCATTAGTAGTACTTTCACTCTTCGTATTGATCGGAAACCCTATAATTGTGCTTTTACTTATGGGAATAATGGGGTATGACAAACGAACAGCTTTTTTTACTGGACTCAATATTGCTAATATTAGTGAGTTTTCATTAATCGTCATTGCACTTGGAAGCAAATTGGGACATCTTGGAGAGAATATAGTTTCTATGGTTGCAATTATTGCCATAGTTACAATGGTTCTTTCCTCCTATATGATTACCTATAATAATTGGGTTTATAGTATTTTAAAAAAGTATCTTTCAATTTTTGAACTTAGAAAGAAAAAATGTATTTCTACAAAAAAAGAATTACTTTCAAATCATATTATTTTACTCGGTTGTGGGCAGATGGGAGAGCAGGTTTTGGAACAAGTTTTGGGTTTCAAAGATGATTACATTGTTGTTGACCACGATAATCAAGTTATAAAAAAATTAATGAAAGGAGGAATTAATTGTTTATTTGGAGATGTAGAAGATTATGAGCTTTTAGAAGAACTGAACCTTGAAGATGCCGAAGTTATTATTAGCACACTTCCAAATACTGAAGATAATTATTTTTTACTACAGTATTTAGAAAACATGGATCAAGAAAAAAAACCTATTGTAATTGCCACTGCCAACTCTGGAAGAGAAGGTATAGATATTTTTAACAAGGGGGTTGATTATGTTATTTTGAAGCCGTATTTAGGGGCTCACCACATTCATAACCTTAATAAGGCAATATACAACATTGAAGAAGAGTTACAACACGTACATGTTTCCAAAAATATAATACATAAAACACATTCAATTTCTGGTAAAATAGCACACGAAAAACATTCTGATGATCATGAAATTGTGAGATTACTTCATAATTTAAATAAACTTCGGCTGAAGGAAATAAAAAACAAAATTAATCAAAAGAAAATAATTGTTCAATCTAAAGTCACTCAAAAAGTTAAAATGTCACTTGAGGAAAAAGAGTGATTATCTCGGGGACTCTTGTATTTTAGCGTTATTTGTGGTATAATTAGGAGATGGACCAAGAATCATATATCTCCAAAATTCTTAAACAAGCTACAGAACTTAAAGCCAGTGGAAATAGTGCGAAAGCCATTCGCGTGCTTCATAGTGTTTTAATGGAAGATCATAATTGTGTATCTGCGTATGAAGAACTGGGGGATAATTACATTTCTCTTCGTCAGTTAGACAAAGCGGAGAAAGCACTCGATCAAGCTGTGAAAATTGATCCAAAGACCTCGAATGCGCGGTATCTACGAGGGTTTTTGTATTCACTCCAAGAAAAGTGGAATAAATCGGTAGAAGAACTTGAACGAGCAAACGAGATGGCACCGAATCATCCAGAAATTCTCAGATGTCTTGGTTGGTCATTGTACAATGAAAATAGGGGACAAAAGGGATTAGCGATTCTCGAACGATCAGAAACACTGAGACCTTCCGATCCAAATATTCTTTGTGATTTGGGAGTTTGTTATATGAATAGTAAAGATTTCACGCGGGCACGAATCGCTTTTCAAAAAGTCATTGACACCAATCCTAATTCTGCTCAAGCGAGAGAATGTTTGAATTTTTTGAATATGTTGGAAGAGAAACGACTTCAAGTTTAAAAAAATAGAGAGTCAGATCACGTAAATAAGCCATCAGATGTTTTTTTTCTTGCCACAAAAAATGAGAATGAGTAGCATGCAAGCACTTAATAAAAATAAAATGGCTCAAATGGTTACTGATTCCGATTTCGAAGCAGAGGTGCTTAATAGTAGTGATGTTGTCCTCGTAGATTTCTTTGCTACTTGGTGTGGACCGTGTCAGGCACTTGTTCCTGTTTTAGAAGAACTTTCTAAGGAAATGCCAGCGGGTTCAAAAGTGGTAAAAGTTGATGTGGATCAAGCCCCAGAAGCTTCTGCGAAATATGGCGTGATGTCTATTCCAACATTGAAAGTATTCAAGGGTGGGGAAATGGTTGAAGAAACATCTGGACTTCAAAGCAAAGAAGCGTTGCTAGCGATGGTTGGGAAACACGTGTAATAGAAAAATTGTAAGGGCATCCCTTGTGGGTGCTCTTTTCATAGAAAGTCACCGTCCCACAAGTGATGTCACCCGTAGGCGGGTAACTATCAGACTACGTTTAAGAATTGACGCGTCAGTATTTTTAAGCTAAATGTATCCTGTCTCATTCACAGAGACTGAAATTTGTAATCTCTGTGCGAGAGCATCAGGTTGCGATCTTTTATATTTCAAATTTGAAAACAACTAAAAATAAACGTATGGAACAAAAATTAGCAAAATGGGATACACTCTTTTCTATCCCCATTTCAGGAGGAATTGTGTATTTACTTTTTCATCTCTTTTTTCCTTCAATCAAAATAGTTTTTGAATATGAGGAAGGGTTAGTAGTAGCAACTATAGGTGTTGCTTGTGTGTATTTTCTTTCCGAAGGGATAATACATCGAGTACATAAAATGTACTGGATAGTGACCAGTCTTATTGCAGCATTTATTGTTGGAGTGAGTATTTCTTACTTTTGGAGGTGGAGTGAAAATTCCTTTATCCAAGTAGATTTCTTTTCGAGGCTTGGCGCTATAGGACTTCTCTTATTAATGGTACTTTGGACCATTATAAGACGGCAATATATCTCCGACAAAAAAAAATAAGACTCTCAACCTGAAAAAGGGACTTCACTTGAAGTCCCTTTTTTTCTATGCATAATTTTTACAACCCACCGCTTCAGCGGTGGGCTATTCTTCCTCTGAGGGAGAGTAGCTGTTCCGAGTAAGTAGGTTGGAGGGAGTATGATTGGAGGGGGTATGAAAAGCCCACGGCTAAAGCCGTGGGTTGCCAATTTTATCGATTGGGTTTCCCGCTTTTACGGGAATAAGTTCTTCCACACTGCGGGATCACTTCTTTTTCTTCCGCCTCACTCCAAAGATCAACCAGAAGGGGATTCCCACCAGTAGCATCGCCAATCCGTCGATCATGCTTTCTTGTTTTTTTCGTACGTATCGTAAATTTTCTTGTTCTGTTTTTTCTGTTACACAAGTATCAAAGGCTTCTCCTTCAAGCTTTGTTGGGCTTTCTCCCATTTTAACATTGTTATGATCATATCGGCACTGTTCTGTTGCTGAGAAGTAAGGATTTGAATCAAAATCAAATACATATAATTTCAATACAGCATTGAGAAGAAAAATAGATCCAATAGCAGTAAGAGCGATTCCAATAATCACACCACCAATATTAATTAAATCATGAAGACGAAATTTTGAGTCTGACATTTTATAAATTATAAAAATAAAAGTAATAAAAAGGAGTCCGATGAGAAGAATCATATAAGGGGGAGCATAAGAAATTCCGCCACTGTAGTACATTCCACCTCCACCCATGACTAATCAAGGTTAATTTTGATTCCTGCCCCCATCGTAGAGTTAATAGTTACGTTTTTCAAATAATCTTTTTTGAGTCCAGCTGGTTTAGCATCTTTTACCGCCTTGAGAACGGTTTTAAGATTCTCTTCAAGCTTCTTTTCTCCAAAACTTAATTTTCCAAAAAGTGAGTGCACGATTCCATTTTTATCGTTTCGGAATTCGATTCGTCCAGCAGAGAGTTCTTTCACAACCTTTTCAACGTCAGTTGTTACCGTTCCTGCTTTTGGATTTGGCATAAGTCCTCGTGGACCAAGCACACGGGCAATTTTGGCAAGAGACTTCATAAGTTCTGGTGTTGCAACGGCAACATCGAAATCGGTCCATCCTTTTGCAACTTTATCAATAAGATCACCAGCTCCTGCCTCGATGGCTCCCGCTAGCTTCGCTGCTTTGATTTTGTCGTCTTCACAGAACACTGCCACTCGAACCGTTTTTCCAGTTCCATGTGGAAGAGAAACAGTTGTTCGAACTTGTTGGTCAGCGTGTTTTGGATCAATTCCCAGTGTGAAGTGAACCTCAGCTGTTGGGTCGAATTTCACTGTCGAACAAGAAACCATGAGTTTCAAGGCTTCTGAAATAGGATATCTTTTTTCGCGATCGATTTTATCGTACGCGCTACGGATACTTTTTGATTTGCTCATTTTTAGGGGGGTTAGTGGTAAATAATGTCCCGAGCAGGGACTCCCACGAAAGGTGGCTTTTTAAATTTCGGGATCAAGTCCCATTCGTTTCGCCGTTCCGGCGATAATCTTTACAGCTGCGTCCATATCGTTCGCATTGAGATCTTTCATCTTTGCAGTCGCAACATTTTCAAGTTGTTTTCGAGTAATTTTTCCAATCTTTTCTGTATTGGGTCGTCCAGAACCTTTCTCAATTCCGAGTTCTTTTTTGATCAATACTGATGCCGGTGGTGTTTTGTATTCAAGTTCGAAACTTTTGTCTTCAAATACGTAACAAATTACAGGAATTGTAAGTTGTTCCGCTTTTTGGTCGGCTGTCTTGTCATTAAATTCAGAACAGAATGCTTGAATGTTAATTCCGTGTTGTCCAAGCACCGGTCCAACTGGTGGTGCTGGAGTGGCTGATCCGGCCTTTAACTGGATTTTAAATTTTGATACGTATGGTTTTTTGGGAGGCATTTTTTTCAATTAAGAATGAGTAATATTTTGAAAGTTTTTTTAATTTTTTCTAAGTTCTAAGCTCTAAAATACTAAGTACTATGGAATAAATTCCGCTAGATTTTCTTTATAACTTGATTGAAGTCAAGCTCAACGGGAGTTTCTCGATCAAAAATAGAAACCATGACGGTTACTTTTCCTTTGGCTTTATTTACTTCAGAGATCAATCCTTCGTAATTTGAGAACGGACCTTCTTTGATAGTCACCAAATCACCAACATTAAGTTTTATTTCAGTTGTTGGTTCACTCGCCCCCATTCGTCGTTTAATCACACCAAATTCTTCCGGAAGCACGGGTACTGGAGTATTTCCAGATCCCACAAACCCCGTTACATTGGGAGTATTTCGCACCATAAACCATGATGCATCAGTTACTATCATATCAATCAATACGTATCCTGGAAAAAGGTTCTTTTCAACCACTTCTTGTTTTCCGGCTTTCATAACAACCACTTTTTCTTTTGGAACAACTACTTCAAAAACATATTCTTGCATTCCCATAGATTCAGTTCGTTGTTCAACCGCTTTTTTCACGGCGTCTTCATATCCAGAATATGTGTGAATAACATACCAGTTGCGACCGAGTGAAGGATCTTGTTTGACCATAATTAAAGGTTGAGAAGGAAAAGAATACCTTCGTTAAAGAAGTAATCTATCACTCCTAAAAAGATTCCCACCAAAAGCATGATGGCAATTACAGTAATCATTGAGTGAACAGCCTGATTCTTGGTCGGCCAAGTCACGTTATGAAGTTCAGCGATTTTGTCTTGTAAAATATTTTTCATGGCGCAAAAACTACCGGCAGAATTGTGGTCAAAAATTTCTTTTTGTCAAACAATTCGATTGGCAATTTGCAATTTTCAATAGTCAATATAACTTTCTTGTTCTTTCCCTTTCCAACACTTTGACTCTTTGGATTCTCTTTTGTAGGATTAGACACGAAAAGAAACCCCAATACAAACATGAAAAAAATAGCTATTTTTCTTTGTCTGACAGCTTTTCTGCTCGTTGGATGTGAGAAAAAACAACCAGAGCTGCCTCCCGTTTCTGGGAATTTAACTATTTGGGTATCAGAGAATGGTGATTTTTGGGAAGCTTTGGGGCGAGAATTTATCTCTCTTTTTGATTCTTCTGATCTTCAATTTCGAGTTATTGCATTTGAAAGTGACACCGAACTAAAAAAAACTCTTCCAGATGCTATTTTGGAAGGCAACGGACCAGATATTGTTTTTGTGGATGGAGATTGGATTGCGCACAATGTAGGCAAGCTCGTTCCCTTGCGAGACGATGAAGCCCTTCAACCAGAGAAATTCAAAGAATATTTTACTCCCTCCGTTGCACGAGAATTAATTCATGGAGGCGTTATCTGGGGGGTTCCCATGGGGATTGAAACCTTGGCTGTAATTTATAATGCCGGGCATTTTGAGGAAGAATTTGGAGCAGATGTGAAGGTAGGGGAGACCTGGGAAGATTTTCGAGACCAAGCAGAAGCATTGAATCGAAAAAATAATTCCTTCGAGCGATTTGCACGATCGGGAGGGGCTATTGGACGAGTAGATAATATTATTAGAGGAAAAGAAATCTTTTTTGAACTCTTTCTTCAACTTACAGGAGAACTCTTTTCAGATGATGGAAGTGAAGCGCTCTTTGCCGAAACAAAAGGAGTCACGTCTTCCGGAGAACGTGTTAATTATGCTTTGCAAGCTCTCAAGTTTTATCTGGGATTTGCGAATGAGGGAGTTTCGTATCATTCGTGGAATGCGTTGTTCGTCAGCCCAGAATCAAAACACAAAGATTTTGAAGCATTTGCAAAAGGGAATGTGTCGATGGTCTTTGGAACGCCTCGTGATTTGAAATACATTGAATCCCTTTTTGACTCATTACCACAAGGAAAACGGATTCCTCAAAACGATATTCGTGTAGGATTTTTGCCACAATTCGAATCACCAGAAAAAACTTCTCTGCGAAAAGTATATGGATCTGTGAATGCACTCGCGGTTCCTGTGTCGAGTCGAGATCAACAACTTGCTTGGCAGTTTTTGAAATTCTCACTTCGTACAGAGAATCTTCATGGATTTTTTAAATCCACAGGAATTCCGTCCCCTCGACAAAACTTATTACAACAAGAAGAAACCGAACCAAACAGGGAAATATTTGTAAGACAGGCGAAAGTTGCTCAGGGTATGATATTTCCGCTTTCTCGAGAGATAATTTTATCTGGCATGAAAAAATTGGTGCATCGTACAGGAGAAAAAATTCTCACACCGGAAGAAGGACTCAAAGAAATGGAAGACACCTTTAATCATATGCTTAAACGACGACGAATACTTCAAGAAGCTTTTTCTCCTCCTCAACAATGAATATGGATTTTGGTATCGAACACAATAAAAGTGCACAGATAGGACTCTGGGCAGAACGACTTGGGTTTTTGCTTTTTATTCTCACGTTTTGGATTCCCTTTGGGTTTCTTTTGGGGGGAGACGGATTCTTTTTGGGAACGTTTCAGCCCACGTTAGAAGTTATTTTTCCTTTATCAGGACTCGGGATTTTTCTTGTGTTTTTTGGACAATATTTTTCAAAAAGAGAGCAAGTTCTTTCTTTGTCGGCAATTCTCTTTTTACTTGGTTTTTTGGGATATGGAGCACTGTCGGCAATCTTCTCATTAGCGAGTGAAACTTCAATGTTATTTCTCATTGTATGGACGACAGGATTCTTGGCAATGGGAACAGGAGAAGCTTTTTTCATTGAAGGAAAATGGAAGCGATGGACACTGTTTGTGAGTGTTTTAATAGGATTTTTGTTTGCTACTTTCTTTCCACATTTGGGGATTTCTCTTCTTTTATTGGCCATGGCAAGCCTTTGGGGAATGGTGTTTGCCCTTAAAGAACCTCGTTTTATTGGGCGTATTCCGGTTTTACTTTTATATAGTTGGATCATTTTTTCGAACGCTCAGTTGGGATTAATAATCTTTTCGATTCTCCTTATCTTTGGATCAAAACTCTGGCTTCCAAAACTTACAAAAGGAAACCAACGTCGAGATGTCTGGTTTGGTCTGGTCTTTCTTTTTGTGCTCTTTGTATGGGGACTCTTCACACAACATTTTTCATTATCTTTATCAGGATTCTGGCTTTCTTCTTTTTTCTCGGATCCATTACAAGTCTTGCTCGGAGTAGGGGAAGGGCAATTTCTTATTGCTTTTCAAAACTCCGCTGACACAGTGCTTGTTCCTGAAGCATTGCGAATCACTTCCAGTGGATTATTGCTGACACTTTTTGAGAAAGGAATTATCGGACTGCTTTTCTTGGTTGCATTAGTTTTCCTTCCTCAGATAAGTTCCGAAAAAAAACCACTCCTACCTTCAATTTTAACACTTGTTTTTTTGCTTCTTCTACCAGATTTAATTTCCACAGAGCAGGGAATTCTCTTTTTCCTCCCATTCCTTTTTGCAGAGAAATTGAATGGAAGAATTCTTAATTTTGCGGAAGGGAAATAAAAAACAAAGTCATCCCAGCGAAGGCTGGGACCCATTATTCTTCATCAAACTCAGAAGATAGGTCTTTCCAATATGGATTATCTTTATTAATGAGATGGATCCCAAACTAAATTTGGGAAGATAATTTATATATTTTTAATAAAAGATTGAACAAAAAATGTGTTCAATGATTAAGGTTATCCCTTTTTTAATTTTCAATTATTGCCGCCAAGCGATAATGACGGGATTTAAGAAATTTTTAATATTACTTTTTACATTTTTCCAAACAACCCCGGAGCTCCTCTCAAAATTTCTTGAATCGGCATAGGGATTTTTCCGGGTACCTGTGCTTCATCTACAAAAAGAATCGTATTCTTATCACAATGGAGTTCATAAGAGTGCTCAGAGGGTTCTAACGACACATCAGTAAGTTTTACATTCCCTTTGTTCGTAGCTTTATAAATTCCCGGAAACAAATCAAAAGCCAGAAATTTTTGATAAATAACTTTGGCAGTTTCTTTAACAGGAAAAATCTCCCCATCTGACTTTTTAAACTTTGTACAAAAAGTCGCGTCATCGTTATTTTGTGGGTGAGAATTCCAATCTTGTTCGAGGAACTCAGGAAGGAGTTCGGCGGTGAATTCAGCAAAGGCTTGAAATACATTGGAGGTACTTTTGCCTTCAATAGGAAATTCTTTCTGAAAAAGAATATCCCCCGCATCCAGTTCTTTTTCCATTAGTTGAAAGGTAATTCCAGACACTTTGTCACTATTCAAAATTGCAGATTGCACAGGAGAAGCCCCTCTATACTGAGGAAGCAGTGAAAAGTGCACATTTACAAATTTCCCAGATTCCAAAACTTCCCCTGGAAAGATCATGCCAAAAGCAATCACAATTCCAAGATCGAAGTCATACTTTTTGATCACGTTCACAAGATCGTCTTTGCTTCCAATTTCTTCAATCGATAGTCCTAATTTCTCAGCACTTGCTTTCACAGGACAAGGAATGAGTATTTGCTTGCGTCCAACTTTTCGATCGGGAAATACACACACGGCAAGTACTTCAATGTTTTCAGCCTCAGCAAGAGCTTCAAGCGTAGGCGTGGCAATATCAGGCGTTCCAAAGAAGAGGAGTTTTTTTAGAGGCATTTAGAGGGGTTAATAGTTAATAGTTTATAGTTTTCAGCTTTTGGACTTCTTTGGCAGTTATTTGTCTTTTGCTTTTTGACTTTTAAGCTTTTCAACTTTTGAACTTCTTAAGTATAATAAGTTCGATGAAAATCGTACCTGAAATCTTCAAAAAAATCGAATCAGCTGGATCACAAGTTGTTGTGGTGACTAAATACTTTGAACCAAAAGAAACACAAGAAATTTTTAAACAACTCAACAAATTTCCTTCTTTCTTGGCGATGGGGGAAAACAGAATTCATAAAATTGGAGCCAAAAATATTCCACAGAAATACATGCATTTTATTGGGAATATTCAATCACGAAACATTCCATCTATTGCGAAACATTGCTCGGTTATTCACTCTCTTTGTGAAATAAAGCACGCAGAGAAATTCAATTCCATTGGCAAAACAGAAGTCTTTATTCAAATAAATATTTCCCGAGAAGTGCAGAAATCAGGGATATTGCCAGAAGAATTACCAGCATTTTTGGAAGTCATGAAGGCCTTCGAAAATATTACCATCCTCGGAATTTCTGCCATGGGAGCGGGAGGATTCTCTGATGAATCAAAACGAGCTGAGTTTATTGGACTCAAGCGACTTCGTGATAAACATCTGCCAGAAGGTAAAATATCAGCGGGAACGTCGAGAGATTTTGAAATCGCACTAGAAGAAGGCATTGAAATTGTGCGTGTCGGGCAAGCCATTTTTGATTTGTAAAAATCGGTGTTTCGTGAATAATGCAGTCGATGAATCCACGGAAAGAAAAAACGAAGTTTCAATCCATTGCGATCTATACGCATAATAAACCTGCGAAAGAGAAAGAAGAAATCAAGTTCCTAAACGAGCTCCTTGAGTTTTTTAAAAAACATAAAGTAAAAAAAGTGTCGGGAGATGTCAGGACAGTTTCCATGCTCAAAAACAAAATTCCACTCATCGATGATGATGAGAAATTTGATCTCAAAATTGGAATTGGAGGAGATGGAACAATTTTAAAAATGATGCGAACGTTGCAAAAGAAGGATCGCGAAGGACTTTTGTTGGGAATTAATTTTGGGACATTAGGGTTTTTATCTGAACTGAGTCCGACGAACGCACTAGAAGCTATGGAACAAATTTTTAAAGGAGAGTTCCATGTTGATACTCGCATGCTTGTGAAAGCATTTGTGTGGAGAAAGAATGAACGTGGAGAAAAAGAAAAAGTGTATCGAGCGTATGCACTCAATGATATTGTATTTGGACACGGAGGACTGGCGCGACTGACGAACTACCATGTGAAAGTAAATCGTCGAGTGCTTTCGACGTATAGATCCGATGGACTTATTTTTGCGACTCCCACTGGATCTACGGCTTATTCGCTTTCTGTCGGCGGACCAATTATTTCACCAGAAATTCACTCGATCTTGATTACTCCTGTAGCACCTCATACCCTCTCACATCGACCGATCATTATTCCTCCACGGAAAGTAATAAATTTGACCTTTGAGGGACGATTTGACGCGATTTCAATGACGATTGATGGACAGATTCATTTCACACTCAAACCCACCGACGAGGTGTCTATTCAGACAGCGACCAGACGTGCAAAATTTATCAGACTCAAAGAATCGCATTATTTCAAGACGTTGCGAAATAAGATGAGCTGGGGAGAGAAGCGGTGAACCATTTTCGATTTCGGATTTAAAATCCCTCCTCATCCTCTTACTTGATAAGAGGATCTAATAATTAAAGAATTCTTTATTGACTGGATACTTCAGTTAAACTGAAGTATGAGGGAAGTTGTTGACACTTTGTGGTAAATAGCCTAATAACGTATTTGTATTTCTCCTATTCAAGTAATACGAGAAATCATTGATGGTTTTTGGTCTTTTACAGTTCGGCAAGATTAGATTTCCGAACAGTTCGTTTCGGCGGATTGTGGGAAGTCTAATCATTTAAATCAAATCACTATGAAATTTAACAATTATGCTTTTTTACCCAACGTTGACGAAAAATCGAACCAAGCTCACAAAAAGGAGCTTTTTAAAATTTTGAAGGAGACTATCGAAAAAATTGAGAACTTTCATTCCGTTATTAACATTTCGGGAAAAGGGATAAAGTATCAAGGACGTCCCCTGGAACATATTGTAATTCAGAAGCTTTACTACTCGCCAAGTGGTGACACTGTTCGAACTTTTTTCGAGTTCCATACGGATGACAATTTTGTGTTTTTACACAATCACCCTCACAAGGATAGTCTGAACGATTTAGAATTCGATGATCTGGATGACAGAAAGTTTTTCGAGAAAGTGTTCAAGCTGTTGTAAAGAAATTGAAAACCACCAAGAAAAGCCCCGCATTTGCAGGGCTTTTTTATTTTATGATTCAATAGGGGTCTTGACTTTCGGTTGCAAAAAGTTTAATTAGGTGCTTGTATTTCTCCTATTCACGTAATAAGAGAAATCATTGATGGTTTTAGTCTTTGACAGTTCGGATATGCGTTAAACTTCCGAACAGTCCGTTACGGCGGATTGTGGGAAGTTTAATCTTTTATAAATAAAAACACCTAATATTATGGCAATCAGAGAATCAATTATTGAATTTAGGGAAATCAAAGAAAAAATGATTTTCGCTAGTGGAGCTCCTGGAACCTATATATTCACAGTAGCCAGCAGAAAATTAGACCCCATTATTAACGCCGTTAAGTTGGACATCATCTTTGTTTCCCGGGGAACAAAAGGGTCTGAAACCATGTTGCTTATTGGTGGGGTATTAAGAACTGAAAAGAAGGACGTTGAACAAATCCTTAAGCAAATTTACGAATTGTAATCGAAAAAACATAACCATCAACAAGAAAAGCCCTGCAACCACAGGGCTTTTTAACTATGCGATAGAAAAGAGATTTAACCAATCAATCCTGTCGCTGTAAATACCGATGCGAAGATCAATGAAACCACGGTCATCAACTTAATCAAAATGTTGATTGAAGGTCCTGATGTATCCTTGAATGGATCACCAACAGTGTCTCCGATAACAGCCGCTTTGTGCGCGTCAGATCCTTTTCCTCCAAGCGCTCCGGCTTCGATGTATTTCTTAGCGTTATCCCAAGCACCTCCTGAGTTCGCCATAGAAATAGCCATCATAACTCCTGTAACCAATGCTCCAGCCAAAAGTCCTCCCAATGCCACACTTCCCAAAACGAGTCCCACAGCTACTGGCACGATAACGGCCATAAGTCCGGGAACAATCATTTCTCGAATCGCCGCTTTTGTTGAAATGTCTACACATTTCTTTGTGTCTCCTTTTGCTGTTCCTTCCATAAGTCCTTTGATTTCTTTGAACTGTCTTCGTACTTCTTCGATCATGTCGAACGCCGCCCGTCCCACCGCTGACATTGTCATAGCTGAGAAGATGAATGGAAGCATTCCTCCAATGAAGAGACCGATAATTACTCGTGGATCCATAATGTTAATACTTTCAATTCCTGCTGCTACTGAGTACGCAGAGAAAAGAGCCAATGCGGTAAGCGCCGCTGATCCAATTGCGAATCCTTTTCCAATGGCCGCAGTTGTATTTCCGGCACTGTCGAGTGCATCTGTCTTGGCTCGTACTTCTTTTCCAAGTCCCGCCATTTCAGCAATTCCTCCGGCGTTATCCGCAACTGGTCCATAAGCATCAACTGCCAATGAGATTCCCAAAGTGGACAGCATTCCAACCGCTGAAATTGCGATTCCGTAGAGTCCTGCGAAGTGGTATGCCGTAAAGATAGCTACACAGATTAAAAGCACAGGAACAGTCACTGATCGGTATCCGAGAGCGAGTCCGGCAATAAGTGTTGTAGCGCCTCCAGTCTTTGAAGCGTCTGCCACATCTTTCACTGGTTTGTAGTGATCTGAAGTGTAGTACTCCGTTACGAGTCCAATCATGATTCCAACTGCCAATCCTGAAACCATAGCAATGAAAACGTTCAAGGCTTCTGCTCCAAGGAAGTACTGAGTCAAGTAGTATCCAGCCACCACAACGATGAGTGAAGCCGCCCAGAGACCGTTCTTTAATGCGTTGTGAATATGTCCATTCTTTCCAACTCGTACTAAGAAACTTCCGACAATAGAAGCCAAGATTCCCACTGCAGACAATGCGATTGGGAAATAAATTCCGTTCATTCCAAACGTTCCAACTCCCAAAATAAGTGCTGCAATAAGAGAGCCCACATAGGATTCAAAAAGGTCCGCTCCCATTCCCGCTACATCTCCAACATTGTCACCAACGTTATCAGCGATAGTCGCTGGATTTCGTGGATCGTCTTCTGGAATTCCTGCTTCTACTTTTCCCACAAGGTCCGCTCCAACGTCAGCTGCTTTTGTATAAATACCACCTCCCACTCGAGCAAAAAGCGCGATAGAAGAAGCTCCAAGTCCGAATCCTGTGATCACATTGAGCGCCACAGATTGATCAAGTCCCATGACTTGAAAGAATACGTAGAGGAGAACTGTAAGTCCCAAAAGTCCAAGACCCACTACGGAAAGTCCCATCACTGCTCCTGAACGGAAGGCGACAGTTAATGCACTTCCAAGGTTTTTTGTCGCTGCTTGTGCGGTTCTCACATTTGCCGCTGTGGCAATCTTCATTCCGAAGAAACCAGCCAAAACACTAGAGATCGCTCCGTAGATAAATGATCCCGAGGTCAAAAGACCTTCGTTCACATCCGGTGTAGCGGAGTTATCAAGAAATTTATAAAGAATAATCGCAAGTACGATTACAAATACTGAAAGCACTTTGTACTCTCGAGACAAAAAAGCCATCGCACCATCAGCAATTGCTGTAGCGATTTCTTTCATTTTGTCGTTTCCTTTCTCTTTTTTTAGAATCAAGAAAGAAAAAATACCAGCCGCAATAAGTGACAGGACACTGGTTAAAATAACAAGGAGGAAATAATTCATTCCGATGAAAAGTTATAAAGTAAAAATTCTCGGGCATTGTACGAAAAAGCGGGGGATTGGCAAATTTTCATCATTTTGTCATTCCTGACTTGTTCAGGAATCTATCATCGATCAAGAGATTCCTGCATTCGCAGAAATGACAGAGAGTCTTGACTTTGTTTTATAAATATTATATTCACATCTATGGATGAATGAAGAAAAGTGCCAATTCGCTCCAGAAATACTTGCAGCTGATTCAAGGAAAGATGATAAAGGACCAGAACAGGGGATTTGCTTTGTTGTAAACGAAACGACAATGAAAGTGTATTTTCATTGTTTGCGACTCTTTAAAGGAGATGGAAATTGCAATTGGAAAGATGAAAGCTGTGAAAAAATAGAATACTTTGAAAAAAAAGGTTTTGAGGTTTTTGAATGCGAAAGAAGTTTTTTACACTATGTAGAACCAAAATAAAGATATCTTAATCCTTCAATATCTCAATCCCCGGAAGTTTCTTTCCTTCCAAAAATTCCAACATAGCCCCTCCTCCTGTAGAAACGTGGGTAAATTCGGATTTGGCAATATCAAATTTCTTCAACGCTCCAAGCGTGTCTCCTCCACCGAGAATTGTTTTTGCCTCTTTGTTTTGAGCAATGGCTCCAGCGAGTTCTTTCGTTCCGTTTTCAAAAAGATCTTTTTCAAAGAGTCCCACGGGACCATTCCAAATGAGAACTTTTGAATGTGCAATAATTTCTTTGTAGCTTGCGATAGTATGCGGTCCGATGTCGAGGATTTTCATATCACCCATAACATCTTCGACGGGAACTGTTGTAGATTCCACTGCATCTAAATCATCCGCACATACGACATCCACAGGACTATGAATAGCCGTTCCGTTTGCATCCGCGATTTCCATAACTTCTCGTGCTCGATCAAGTTCAGCCTCTTCATATAAACTACCTCCAACTTCATATCCTTGTGCCACCATAAATGTATTCCCAAGCGCTCCACCAATCACAATATTATCCGCAATCTTGGCGAAGTGTTGAAGCACGGCGACTTTTGTTTCCATTTTTACACCACCGACAATAACGGTGAGTCCTTCCATTTTTTCTTCACTCAGAAAAGGGGAGAGGTGTTCGATTTCTTTTTCTATTCCAAATCCCGGATAACAAGGAATTTGTCCCGCAAATCCAATAACTGAAGCCTGTGGACGGTGTGCCACTGCAAATCCTTCGAGAATAAATACATCCGGTTTAATCCCATCGAGTATTTCTTGAGGAAAGTTAGGTTCATTTGTTTTTTCTTCTGGTCTAAATCGAACATTTTCATGAAGCTGAATACGAGAGTCTCCAGCCGTATACTCTGGTCTGAATTCAACCGGTTGTCCGAGTTGTTTTTCGAGTTCAGGGATCAAGAATTTTGCTGAGAGTTCAGGCACCACTTGTCCTTTTGGTCGTCCGAGGTGAGTGAGGACATGTATTTGTTTCGCGCCATTATCAAGGAGAAACTGAATCATCGGCAATGATTCCACGATGCGAGTATTTTCTACAACCTTGCCTTCTTTGAGTGGGACATTGTAGTCCATGCGGATAAGAACAATCTTATCTTTCACGACCTCGGGAGTGAGTTTTTTAATTTTCATTGGTTGAATTGTACGAGGGAGGGGAATCAATTGTCAATTTTCAATTTCCAAACTTCAACTGAACTTCGTCCTCCGTCATCCCGGAATTCTGAATTATGGAATATCAGGGAACCAGTGCTACACCATAAAAAGGGAAAATAAAATAGTCATTCCGGCTTGCCCGGAATCGGATGAAAACTTGAAATAGAGTTTTAAGCGCTAGCGCGACATCTTCCAAAATATTCACTTCGCTCTGAACACAAGAAAACAACTGTAGTGATCCTGGGCAAGCCAGGATGACAAAAAAGAAAAAGAAAAAAAGCCCCGCACTTGCGGGGCTCAAAAATATACCAGCTCGTTCAATCTAAACTGCTACATTTTTGTTGCAACGAATACCTTCGAGAGTTCGGGGTGAGAATTCTCCGAGATATCCTGCGATAAATTTTTAGGAATACTGTTGCTCATTTCAATTGCAAATCTTGATTCCATTTGGATCCATAATGCGCTAGGATTCCAAAAATGAGACATACAATAAGACGTACTGTTATATAACTGTTTTGTCTTTGTAATAATATTAACAAACTCAATAGTTGTTAATTGGCTCAAAGGCATTACGTCTACAAACGTGTCTGCTGTAGCTTTCCCTGCAACGCTGTTAATAGAAATACCTGAAGTTGGGATTTTCAATGTACCACTGGTGCAGCCCTCATGGTTAGAGTGGAGAATACTAGGACTATTAACACCATTCTCGATGTTGTCGCAGAGCCGGCTCACGCCTACCTCCTCTTCTACCAATGATAACATTGGATTTTCGTTAGTTAGCAGTTCCCCTGTAAACAATCTTAGGAAGGCTGCTTCCTGAATTGTAGTATTCTCATCTGGCTTGATCCCTTCAAGAGTCATAGCATGAGTAGTAAAAACAGAATTTCCCTTCAGGTAATAAACACCTTGAGCAAATTCAGCGTATTGAACTTCAAAACCATTCATGTTTTCCATTGAAAGATTCAAAGCATCTTTTCGTATATTCAATACGGCTGGAATCTCAATATCATTCAACAGTGATTGATATTGATTAAGGAGCATTACGTCTTCATCATTAAAGATTGATAAATAATAGTCAGCATTTACTACTGAAGCATTCTCATCGTTCAACATTGATGAAGCATTTCCTGAAAAACTTCCCAGGAAAAGAAACGCGATTCCCATTATTATGGGTCCCGCTCTAGAAAAAAACCTTTTCATACGCGTTTGCGAATTTAAAGTTTATTAAGAAGTGCACAAAGGCACAATGCATCTCCAAAAAGGAGTACACATAAAACCGTCCAAAAAAGGACAAGATCGATTTCCTCGCCTTTTCGAGGAGTTAAGTTTAATTGTACGAACGTTGTTTGTCATTTGTCCGCACGTGCAGAATGTCGAGAACACTCCACATATGCGAACAATTTCAAAATGTAGCGAGATATAAAAGAACAACTGCAGACCACTTGTTTCGAGAAAAACGATAAAAATATTTTTCACTTCTCTACAGAAATAGGTCAAGAGTCACTTTCCATTTTTTAGTGTAGATGTCCAAAGTTTGTAAAAAAAAGTCCGGTTCTGCGCATGCGCTGAACCGGACGGTGGAAACCAATTGACCTTCGTCTTACTCTTCTCCTCATTCTCCTTTGCCAACAGGCTTCCTATCTTCAACTCGAAACAGTTCAAAATAAAAAAAGAGGAGGGACTAGTACATTACAACCAGCCCCTCACTCAACCTAAACATCATATTTCTATGAGTTGCTGTGGCGTTACTGGTTATAAATCCACAGCAACAAATATTCGAATTAAATACTCATTGCTGTGAACTTAGAAGGAAAATATATAAAAGATCAAAGATTGGTTCGCTTCTTTGAGAAGGAAAAAAGAATCTTTTTCTGCTTCCACGAAAGAAACTGAAGTCGTTGTATCCATTTTTAAAAGAGGAGTCAAATCTTTTTAAAGAAAAACTTGCAAAAACGAGGAAACATAGTACTATGTAAAAGTAATTTATATACTTTATATATGGAAAACACAGATCCTTTCTTCGCTCCCATTATAGCTTTTACGTACAACAAAACAGTGGATGAAATCCTTGATGGAATTGAGGCAATGGAAGACGGTGAAATGAAAGAACAACTTACAAATTTGTATTTAGATGAGTTAGATGCACGACAGGAAGGAAAACCGGTTGTTCAAGAGATAAATGAAGCAATTAAAGAACTGACACTCGAGAAAGATCTTCGTAATATTATGGACAAAGATATTGAGGATGGGGAAAAATAAGATTCTTGAAAAAAATGAGACGAAAAAAGAAAAAAGAAAACAAATTAGCAGAAGGGGTCATTCCCTTGTATCCGAATGGAATTCAAAAAGTTAATTTTGACGAACAAAGACTTCCTGGCACACAAGCAAAAGTCTTACGAATGATTATTCCCAAAAAGATTCATTTTGAGGGTCGGCATTATACAGCCTTTGAAAATATAAAAAAAGTAATCGAAACAAGAGCCTTTAAAAAAGGAATTGAATATCACCAGAGTTTATTGAGCTTTAAGAACGAATCTGATGACGATTGGTTATTGACACTGCTTGGATCTTTTGGAGAAAATATTGATTATATTGAACAACATATAGAATCTTGTGCAGCACTCTATGAAGTAATCAAATCGAGAAAACATTTATACGAAAAGTAAAAATATTTTTTTGTTTTCTGTATTCCGCTACAATCCGCGGGATGGAACTCGAAACAATTATTGGACTCGAAATACACGCACAGCTCTCGACCAAGTCGAAGTTGTTTTGTAATTGTGATAATGACGCCTTTGACGCGAAACCAAATACGAGGGTGTGTCCCGTGTGCATGGGATTTCCAGGAATGTTGCCGGTACTCAATGAGGATGCACTTTCAAAAGGGGTGAGGGGAGCCGCTGCTTTGAAATGCAAAATTCAAGAGTTCTCTAAGTTTGATCGAAAAAATTACTTTTACCCTGATTTGCCGAATGGATTTCAGATTTCACAATTTGATCAACCAATTGCTTTGAAAGGAAAAGTGGAGATTGAAATTGAGGGAAAAAAGAAAGTGATTGGGATTACCCGTGTGCATTTGGAAAACGATGCGGGAAAACTAACCCATGAAAAAACAGGAACATTGTGTGATTACAATCGTTCCGGAACACCATTAATCGAAATCGTAACCGAGCCCGACATGCGTTCTCCAGAGCAAGCACAGGTGTTTGCAAAAGAAATTCAGAAAATTTTACGATTTGTAGATGCTTCAGATGCAGACATGGAAAAAGGAATGATGCGATTTGATGCTTCGATCTCAATGCGACCAGTAGGGGACAAAAAGCTTTATCCACGAGGGGAGATTAAAAACCTCAATTCTTTCGCTTCACTTCTCAAAGCCCTTCAATACGAAGAAAAGAAACAACGCAAACTCTGGGAAAAAGGAGAAGTTTCTGAAAAAGAAACGACACTTGGATGGCTCGATGATGAAGGGAAAACACATATTCTCCGAGACAAAGAATCAGCACACGACTACCGATACTTTCCAGAACCAGATCTCCCACCGGTAACATTTACAAAAGATGCAATCAAAGAAATCGAAGACGGGATTCCGGAACTCCCCCTTGAAAAAGTGCATCGATACCGAAAAGAATTTGAATTGTCGGAGAATGATGCATTGAAGTTGGCGGAAAGTTTAGAACTTTCTGAATTTTTTGAAACAGCCAGCAATCTTTCAAAGGCACCGAAAAAGGCGGCAAACATGATTTTATCAGTGATACTTGCTGATCCTGATTGGAAGAAAACAGAAATTACACCTGAACATATTGCTGATACACTTGATCTCATTGAAGTGAACAAAGTATCCGCCACAGGAGGAAAGCAAATATTAGAAGCAGCGATGAAGACTGGAGACAAAGCAAAGGAATTGATGGAAACGCTTGGACTTGAGCAGGTCTCTGACAGTGGAGAAATTGAAGTATGGATTGGTGAAGTTTTGGAAGAAAATGAAAAAACAGTTGCGGAATTTAAAGCCGGAAAAGAGAAAGTTATTGGATTCCTTGTCGGACAGGTCATGAAGAAGTCAGGAGGAAGTGCCAATCCATCGATGGTTCAGGAACTAATGAAAGCGAAGTTAAATCAATAATAAATTGACGAATTGAATTAATAATTGCTATCTAATGGGGGTTTGGGGACGAAAACTGTCTGAGCGACAACGGGACTTGGCAATGGTATGCGATGCAAAAATGAGCGAGTTTTTTTGTCCCCAGAACTTTTTGGTTCTTTTTAGTTATAAAAAGAACAGCCCTACCGATATCCATCATCGATAAAAGAAGGGATTCCTCCGCTTCGGTCGGAATGACAAAATGGAGTTTTTTACTGAAACAATAGGAAGAGGTGAGTATTCACACTTGCAAAAGAGCGAAATATTTGCTATAATATATGGAAGGAAGTAAAAATATATCGCAATGGACTATCTCTTCGAACATTCACGTGAAATCATGCAACTCTGTTTTGGAGCGGGATTTTTTATCTTCGTAATCTTCGCTGTGAGAGCACTAATGCTGGCTACTCGACTTCTTCGAAAGATCGATGATCTTACTGATCTTTTTATCTCATACATTCAAAAACCACTTCAATTTATTTTGGAAGGACAAAAGATTATTTCTCATCTTTTAGAGTTTTTTAAAAAGTAGTAATTCTTGACCAAGAAAGTTGAATAAGTACAAAACACGCACTTAATATTTTTTTTATGAGCCACATTCAAATTCGCATTTCCAATGAAGATAAACAAGAAGTTCGAGAGATTCTCGAAAGTATGGGATTAACCTATTCATCAGCGATTAAACTCTTTTTTAAGAAAGTGGTACAAGAAAAAAAATTGCCATTCCAGATTGCCGCCAGCACCACAAAACCGGTAAAAAAGGCGGTAAAAGTTGAAACAAAAGACGAAACAAGCGAAACTGCGCCTGCATGGAATACTTTCACAAAGCGGAAGATTGGCTCTTAAAACTTTCTTCAGAAGCTCAATTTTTCCGACAAGATAAGAAACCCTCACTCGAGGTTGTTAATCGTGTGCTCGATGAATTGGGACGCCCTGATGAATCTTTCGAGTGGAGAGTAGTGGTGGGAGGCACTGCAGGAAAGGGGACTGTTTGTCGTCTGACGGAAGATGTGCTTCTTCGATCGGGAAAGAAAGTCGCGACATTGATGTCTCCTCATCTTCAAGTCATTACCGAGCGGATACGAATTGGAGGCAAACTCATTGACGCAGAAACATTCGGAGAGACTCTTTTAAATATTAAAAAGGTATGCGAAAACCTCTCAATTATTCCGACCTATTATGAGGCAATTGTTCTGACCGGAATTTTGGCCGCTAAGAATTCTGGATGTGAAATTCTTATTTGTGAAGTCGGGATGGGGGGGCGACTCGACGCTGTAAATTCAGTCCGAGGAAAACGAGTCTCAGCACTCACTTTTGTGGGGGATGATCACCTCGAAAAATTCGAAAATAGCATTGAAAAATTAGCCCAAGAGAAGGCTGGAATCTTTGTGGAAAACTCTGTGTATAACGTGAGTTATGAACAAAAAATGTGTTCAACACTTGATTCCAAAGTAAAAACAAAGATAGAGTACATTAAAGGAATAAAAGCTAAGTTGAATAAAAAACTTGCACGAAGAATTTGCAAAAAGATTCTTGGTAATGACACCTTCATTATGCGTAAGATTCCGCTCCCATGTCGCTGGGAAAAAGTAGCATCCGATGTCATTCTCGACGGGGCACATTCCGCCCCGAGATTTGAATTTATTTTGCCCAAAATAAAGAAATTAAAAGGGAGGAAAATTGGTATTTTTGCCATGGCCGAAGATCATGATTTGAAATCATTTTCTATTATCGAAAATCAATTTGATGAAATAATTTGGACAGAAGTTCCAGGAGAAAGGAAATTTCACAAAGCCGAAGAATTAAAAAAGATCCATGGAAGGGGAGTGATTGAAACAGATCCCATAAAAGCATTAAAAAAAGCGCAGAGCATGGAGGGGACGGTTATCGTTCTGGGGAGCTTTTACTTGGCAGGGCTCATTCGAGAGGAGTTTTATTCTTCTGAGAATATTCTCAAACAGCAGACAGAGTTTTCTGAATAAACCCCACCATTGTCATTTCGACAGAAGCGGCGAAATCCCTTCGAAGCGTACTGACTTAAGGGATCCCTCGACTGCGCTCGGGATGACAAGTGAAAAAGAGAAGTAATAAATCGAAAATCCGAAATCGACAATCGAAAATTTCCTCACTCATGCTGATCGATCACCTTGTTCACAATGCTATCCGCTACTTTATTCTTGTGCCTAAGCACGTGCCGGAATCGAATGGTATCAAACTTGGCACACAGGATTTTTGCCTGTTCAAACGAAGGTTTTAAATTCTCATGCTTCACTTTGAAGTTTCCACTCATTTGTTCCACAATCAATTTTGAATCAAGAACCACCTCAAGATCAGTAATTCCATTTTGAACGGCTAATTGAAGCCCGTGAAGCATTCCTGCATATTCTGCAAAGTTGTTGGTCTGATGCCCACAATAAATACCCCCGTACGCAATTTCTTTCTTCTTATCATCGTAGAGAACCGCTCCTCCGGCAGATTTTCCGGGATTTCCTCGAGAGCCTCCATCGGCATAGAGGATTCCTTTTTTTACTGTTTTTTTCGTTTTGGTTTCGATATTGGTAAAAAGGTCTTTATTCATTTATTTCAAAAATTTAGTTACGAAATCAACTACCTTATCCTTTTTCACTTTTTGCATTTCTCCCGTCGCTCGATCGACAAACTCAACCACACCTTCTTCCATGGTTCGCTCACTCATCACAATACGAGCGGGCATCCCCATAAGTTCGTGATCTGAGAACTTTTGTCCCGGACCAACTTTTTTGTCTCGTCGGTCGTCGTAGAATACTTCGACTCCTGCTTTTTCAAGGCCAGCCACTAATTTTTCTGCTTCTGTGTACACCGCATCATTTCGCCCAATAGCCGCGAGATAAATGTGAAACGGGGTAATTGCTTTTGGCCATTTTAAACCTTTCTCATCATGAAACACTTCCGCCACCGCTCCCATGGTTCGAGAAATTCCAATCCCATAACATCCCATAATAACCGGCTGTCCTCTCCCATTCTCATCAATCGCCTTCATTCCAAAGGCATTAGAGAACTTCGTTGAAAGTGGAAAAATATTTCCTACTTCAATCGCTCGGAACGTTTTATACACTTCTCCCGTTTCAGGATACAGGTCACCTTCTTGCGCTACCTTGAAATCATAGAATTCTTTTGGTTCTTCAATATCTCGTCCGAAATTTACATTAATCGTATGAAAGTCTGTTTGATTCGCCCCCATTTCAAAATTAATTCGTCCCTTCATCGAATCATCCATGAAGACTTTCACTTCTTTTGGTAAATTCAGAAGTCCTGCGAATCCAATCTCCGCTCCCGTAACATTCTTAACAACCGCTTCTGCAGCAAGTTGCAAAGACTTACATCCAACGACCTTTTTTAATTTCAATTCATTCACGTCATACCCACCGCGCACTGCGGCGGCAATAAGTTCCCCTTTATCTGTTTCAAAAAGCAACGTCTTCGTAGTTTTCTCCACTGGAATTTTGAGAAACTCAGCGAGTTCTTCCACACCGATAATGCCTTTCCCTTCTTTATCTTCCATCGCCATCATTTCTTTGTCGTCATAAGAAACAGAAGGCGCCGCAGAGGGAGCAATTTCTTTGTTGAGATATTCATCCTTACTCTTCACGTGGAAAATCGTGTCTTCTCCTGTTTCACAAACCGTTTGAAATTCATGAGAGAATTCAGAGAAATCTCCGCCTGAGGCCGCCACCACATGAGTAATGCCACCCAATCCCATGCGTTCGTATATTTTGTGGTAGGCTTGTTTCTGTACTTCATAGTAGCGTTCAAAATCTTCCTGGTTTGAATGAAACGAATACGCATCCTTCATAAGAAACTCTCGTCCACGAAGCAATCCTGATTTTGCCCGTGGCTCATTTCTGAACTTCGCCTGAATCTGATAGACACAAAGTGGAAAGTCTTTGTGAGATTGGCAATAAGTCTGTACAAGCGGGGTTACTACTTCTTCGTGCGTAGGGCAAAGTGCCGCGTGTTTTTCAAGATCAGTTTCAAGTTTATACAGTACATCCATATCCCATCGATCAGTCTTTTTCCAGTTTTCTTGAGGAGACATGATGGGCATGAGAATTTCAACGGCATCAGCCTTATTCATTTCTTCTCGGACGATCTCTTCGACTTTACGAAGAACGCGATAGCCAAGAGGGAGATAAGAATAAACACCTGCCATTTCCTTTTTAATAAATCCCGCACGAATAAGAAGCTCTGCATTTTTTGAGTTTTCTTGAGAGGGGAGTTCCTTTTGGGTTTTAACAAAGAGTTGTGAATATTTCATGCAAATAAAAATACAAAATGTAAGGGAATGATAATAGGTTCTTGAAAAATTGTCGATTTTCAATTGTTAATTTTTTCTTCTTTGTCTTCCCGTAATCCCTGTAGAATTTGATATAAAATATTTGAGATAAAAAATCCCTCAACCTCCTTTAACAAGGGGGCTTTAAATTCCTCCCCTGTTAAGGGGAGGCTAGGAGGGGTTTATTTCTCCGCTAATATTGCCTGAAGACAGCTCCCCCAAGCACCCTTTTTCTCACGATAAGCGTTTTCTTGCGCCCGTTCCAATAGTTTCTCATGTTTCTGATCAATCTCGCTTTCCAGATGTTTCCCATATCCATCAAGCAATATTTGCTCATTGATAAAATGTTCACGACCTCGTTTATCTTGCAGGGGAAGAAAGACGTATCGCAATAAATCTCCATCGTCATTCATTTGGGAAATATCTTGTCGGAGAAAAACTTGCCGATGAAGAATAAGTAATTCGAGATGATTTTTCGCTTCATCCCCAAAACAAGAAAACCCTTTTCTCACATCTCGAGAAGAGGGAATTCCCACTCCCAACATCTTTACACGTAAGCCATTTTCCAATTCAAATCTATTCCCCGACAACACTTTCTTCACATATCCTACTGAGATAGGAGCCAAAAATTGTGCTTGTGATGTGTGATGTAAATTTACACCGGATCGTCTCATTCTGTGTTTCAAATCGTTTCCAAAGTAGCATCCCTGCCACACACCAATTCCTTCTTCTCGCGCTATCGATTCCGCTTTCAGATACTTACTATAAAAAGAGGCTTCTTTTGAAAGTGTCATGACACTCGTTTTTCCCTTTTCCAAAAGGAATTCCGCCAAGTTACGCCCATTTGATAACTTTACATGTCGTGGCAAAATCCTTGCATCTAACATTGTCATGTCGGCGCGTATTTGGACTTCTTTATTCTCCACTAATAATTTCAAAAGCCTAAAAAAGGGGCGAGCATAACAACGAGCCTGATTTTTTTTGTTAAAGAGTGATGGGGGACTCATTCCCAAAATACGAATGATGCGATCATCAGAGAGTTGCAGATGACTATTGTCTATGACCCGGGCGACTTTTACTTTTTCCCAAGAAGGACGAGAAGCGGCAAGAATATCACTTGTTTGTAATGACAAAATCAAGACAAGGAGAACCAATAAAATACATCTTTTCATAAAGACCAGCTTTCCAAAAGCCAAAATATTTGTCAAACAAAATTATTTCCGTACCATCGATTCGATTTAATATTATTTTAACTATTACACTCATGAGTGCCCCATTTAAAAAGCTTTCTCATTCAAAAGTATCATTCTCTTTTTCTATCGAAGAAGCCGATATTAAGAAAGCAGAAAAAGCCGTTCTTGATCATTTTCGTGGGGAAGTCAAAGCCCAAGGATTTCGAAAAGGAAAAGCGCCTGATAAAGTAGTTATTGAACACATTGGTGTTGATCGCCTTGCCTATGAAGCACTTAACACAGCCGTTGACAAAAAATATCGAGACTTTGTTATTGCCAATAAACTCCAACCTGTTGCCGCTCCAAAGATTGATTTCTCTGATATAAAGAAAAAACCGGTGGAGATTAAAGCAGAAATTGAAATCTTTCCTGAAGTTACAATTGATGGCTATGCCAAGATTAAAATATCCCCATTAAAGGTGACTGTTGAAGCAAAAGAAATTGATGAAACCATTGAACACATCATGCAGGATATGAAACTCCAGAAAGTCGTTAAACGAGCGGCAGAGAAAGGGGATCTCGCAGAAGTTGATTTCTGTGGAAAAGATAAAAAAGGAGAAACAATTCCAAATACCGAGGGGAAAGCAGTTCCTTTTGTTCTTGGATCAGGACAGTTTTTACCAGACCTTGAGAAGGCCTATGAAGGCATGAAGGCAGGGGAGGAAAAGAAAGCCGTGAAAGTAAAATTTCCAAAAGAGTACCAAGCCAAAGACTTAGCGGGAACAACTGTACTCTTTGATATCAAAATGAACTCAGTGGGAGAAGTTTCCGCAAAGCATCTTGATGAAACGATGATTGAACAGATTACCGGACGAAAAAAGAAACTCGATGAATTTAAAAAAGACATTGAGCAAATGGTGGAGCGCAATAAACGAAACGAAGAAAAGAAAAAGAAAATAGGGGAGTATAACGAAAAACTTCTAAAAGCCGTGAAAGTAGATCTTCCGCGTTCATGGATTGACCGAGAATGCGAAATGCGTCTAACTGAAATCAAACAATCTCCACAGTACACACACGACCCAGAGGCGTTCTGGAAAACGATTGGAAAAAAAGAGGATGATCTTAAAAAACAATTCGAAAAAGACGCAGAAGCGAATCTGACTGTATTCTTGGCACTTTCTGAGATTGTAAAAGTAGAGAAAGTTGAACTCGACAAAGATGAAATGACAAAAGCAGGACTCATCGTTGACCAACGAATGTCTCAGATGGGGGACCAAGGAAATCGCGATGAAGAACTTCAAAAGACCATACTTAACTTGAAAATTGACAAATATTTGGAGGGTCTTATGCTTTAGGTAACTTAAAAATACACATGAGAAAAAATTACTTTATCTTCTTTCTTTGCTTTATGGTTGTGGGGCTTATTTTTGCCTTTGAAAATATAGCAACCTCGGCACGTGTACTTATTCTTTTCAAAGTTAGCACACAAAGTCTCTTTTTTACAATAATGTTTAGTATGATTCTGGGAATTGTAGCAGGATTCTTTTTAGGACTCGCCGCTTCTAGTAAGGGAAAAGATTCTTCAATTGAAAATTCCGACATCGATCTGTAGTGACAGAAAAATTATTAACGAAAGTCTCCTCTCAATGCAGGGAGATTTTTTTTGCACCCTCATTTGCATAAGGGCGTGTTTGTTTTTTTATAGTATTTTTGAGAGTGAAATGTGTTTTTATTGAACAAAAAATGTGTTCAACTTGAGAACAAAAAGAGATCATGAAATATTTTTTTCTTCAAAAATTTTCCCTTATTAAAGCCAATAACCCCTTTTCTACAAAAAAAGTTTTGACATTTAAGTCAGAAACGAATACTTTTTGTATGCGCATTACTTTTGTACAAAAAATATGCTCAAAAAAATATTTGGTTCCGGAGCACGAGTAAAACTCTTCCAGCAATTTCTCAACAACCCTGACGAGGAGTTTTTTATTAGAGAACTAACACGAATCTTAGATGAACAAATAAACTCTCTTCGACGAGAGCTTGAGAACCTTGAAAAAATTGGGTTGCTCAAATCAACAGAACGTAATCGAAAAAAATATTACCGGATTAACCCACATTTCCCCATTCTTCATGAATTGACCTCTATTGTCCGAAAGACAAACGAGGATAACCAAGAAGTCTTAAAGAAAATTAGCAAGATGGGAGACGTCGACATTCTTATTCTCACAGGAGCCTTTGTGAATAAAGAAGGGGAGACAGATCTCTTTATTGTTGGAAACATTGATAAAACAGCCTTGCAACGATATCTCGACACATCGTTTGGGGACAAAAACTTGAAATACGGAGTGATGACACGAGAAGATTTCCTTTATCGAATCACATTAAAGGACAAATTCGTACAAACTGTTTTCACCGAAAAAGAAAACATTGTTCTCAAGAATAAACTCAAAAAAGACACCGAGCCATTGGTAAATGCGTAAGCGGTTCTTTAATTTAAAAAAAATCTTGACGAAAGAATGCGAAGCCCTACAATCTGCGCGATTTATTTGAATTGTTATGAGCCAACTCCTTCACCAGTTTTCGAAAAAATATTGTAAACCAAATGTTCCGGACATTCGTCCTGGATATTTAGTAAAAGTACACCAAAAGATTAAAGAAGGAAATAAAGAACGAATTCAAGCCTTTGAGGGGACTGTTATTGCGGTTAACCCAGGACATGGTATAGAAAGCACTTTTACGGTTCGAAAGATTTCAGAAGGAATTGGGGTTGAAAAAGTATACCCAATTCATTCTCCAAACGTTGTGAAGGTTGACGTACTTCGTGCACACAAAGTACGACGTGCGAAACTTAACTTCTTGCGAGCACTTTCTGGAAAAGCCCTTCGTTTGAGAGAAGTAGAACTTAAACTTGAAGAAAAGACATTTGAACAACCTGTAGAAGAAAAAGCGGAAGAAGTTGTTGAAGAAAAGAAAGAAGAAACTCCTGTTGAAGAGAAACAAGAGAAAACCGTTGAGGCAGAACCGAAGGAAAAAGTGAAAGAAGCGGTTGTTGAAGAAGCTAAAGAAGAAAAAGAAGCTCCTGCTGAGGAAGAGAAGAAAGAAGAGTAGATAATATAGAATGTCATCCCAAACTTGGTTTGAGACCCATTATCAACTATTAAAAAAGGCAACTACTTGAAGTTTAACTATGTTTTTTGAAGAATAATGGATTCCAGCCTTCGCTGGAAAGACAAAGTACTTCCTATACATCATCCTTCTTCCCCAAGTACGTCGTATAAAGGTAGTTGGTTTGGGCTGGGAACTCAGCCGCAAGAGTATCTATTTGTTTGGTAATCGGACGAATCCCTTTTGCTATTCGTTCTTTTCGTACGGCTTTGGCGTCTTTCTTTGTGTGTCGAGCAATTTCATTATCAGAAAAACCAAGAACCTTTGCATCACGCAATAATGCAGGCGAAATGGCACCGTTTCGCGTTCCAATTGATTCCATCGTCCTTGCACAATCAGTAATTCGTTCAAGTTGTTGAAGAAACCATCGATCGATCTTTGTCATTTCCCAGATTTGTTCGAGTGTGAAGGTTTTTGTGAACAATCCTTCAGAAATCGCGAAGAGTCTTCGGGGAGAAGCAACTCTGATGTGTTCTTCAAGTTCTTCCTTATTTTCAAAGGCAGTAGGGGAGTCGAGCACTCCTTCTGACCCCACCGCGAGCATCCGAACTGCTTTCTGAATACATTCCGGAAAATTTCGACCCAGTGCCATGACCTCTCCCACGGATTTCATCTCCGTAGAGATCTCATGTGATACCTTTCGAAACTTCTGCAAATCCCATCGAGGAATCTTTACCGCAATGTAATCGAGAGCTGGTTCAAAGAAACTTGTTGTTACCTTTGTAATCGCATTTGGAATTTCTGGCATAGTCTTTCCAAGGATGATCTCGGCAGCAACCGCCGCGAGAGGGTATCCAGAAGCTTTAGACGCCAACGCTGAACTTCTGCTCAGTCGGGCATTCACCTCGATAACTCGATAGTCCTTATCATCTTCTGGATTAAGGGCGAACTGAATATTACATTCTCCTACGATTCCCAAGTGTCTGATCGTTGTAATAGAAACCGTTCGAAGCATTTGATATTCAGAGTTCGCCAAGGTCATAGAAGGAGAAATCACGATTGATTCTCCGGTATGAATTCCAAGCGGATCGAAGTTCTCCATATTCACCACGGTAATACAATTGTCATCACCATCGCGAACCACTTCGTATTCTACTTCTTTCCATCCACGCAAATCTTCCTCCACCAACACTTGAGGAGAAAATGCAAACGCTTCTTTCGCCATTTCTTCAAATTGTTTTTCATTCTCACAAAACCCAGATCCTTTTCCTCCCAGCGCAAATCCGGCTCTCATAATAAGTGGAAATCCAATTTTCAAAGAAGCCACTTTCGCATCTTTCAAATTCTTGGTTGCAATCGACCGAGGCGTGAGAATTTTAATTTCCTTCAATTTCTGTTTAAAGATCTCTCTATCTTCCGTTGCTTCAATGACTGAAACAGGCGTTCCCAGCACCTTCACCTTGTGTTTCTTGAGAAAACCTGACTTCTCCAGCTCCAAACCACAATTAAGCGCTGTCTGCCCTCCAAAGGACAATGCCAACGCATCTGGTTTTTCCTTTTTAATAATTTTTTGCACAAAAGTTGGTTTTACGGGCAAAAGGTAAATCTTATCCGGTCCGGTATCTTCGGTCGTAAAATTTTGCGGATCAGTCTGAATCGTTGCAATATTTGGATTAATCAAAATCACCTCATGACCATTCTTTTTGAAGGCTTTAATCGCTTGTGATCCTGAATAATCAAATTCACCCGCTTCTCCTATCTTTAATGCTCCAGACCCTAGTAACAAGATTTTCATATCCTGTACATTCTACTAATTTTTTCGGAGGAGGGAAATAAAAAATGTCATTGCGAGCGTAATGAAATGGAGCGTGGCAATTTACTTCCGATAAATTAGCAGAGGATTACTTTTTCTCCTTCTGTTAAGGAGGAGGTAGAGGGGTTGTTATTTGACTTCTGTGTTAAAAAGTTGTAAACAAGACTTCGTACATAGTGATTTCTTCGGAAAAAAGTATGTCAATTTGTTCTTTTCGGCAGTGGTGTATTTATCTCGTTTGTCTTGCAATGGAAGCAGGGCTAACGAGATAAATAATATAAACTAAATCAGCAACAGTTATGAAATACGACTTTTCTTCTTTTCCAAACAATGTTAACGAAACAAAATTTTCCCTCAAACAGTGGAGGAAAAAAATGAAAAAATCGAGACAAAAAGCGGTGTATATTGGTACACACTTTTTCTATCTGAGTATTATTGTAGGATGGTTATTGTTTTCTAATGAAATAATAACAAGTCTTTTTACAATAGGAATTCTTATTCTATTCACCATCGCATGGTGGATATTTCACAGAATGCCCATATTTCGAAAAGAACCGAAACTTCAAATCAAGGGAAATTCCCTTACAGGAGTTTTTCTTTGTTCTAACAATCTCGGTGGATGGAAACACCCTTTAGAAAAAATTTTTCAAAAGGTTGAATTAAACCATGGGATATTAAAAAAAGTTGGTTCACTGAGTGTCGAATTCACGGTAAAATCAACTCGACGAAAGGAAACTATTCTTATCAAATTTGAGAAAAAACCAGAAATCAACAAACAAGGACGCCTTCTACTCAACAATGGAAAATGGCTTGAAGGAAGTGATCCTCAATTAAGATTAATTCTGAGTTTTATTACGAATTGTTTAGAAATGGAAATGGAAAAACATTAAAAACTATGAAAAACTTAAACATTTTTTTTGCAATACTGATGACAGTATCTCTTGGGCTTTTACTTTTCACGATCCCCTATAAAACATTGCCTGATGTTTCTGCGATGGCCTTTATCATTTTTATGATATCAAGTGTTACATTTGTTATTTCTAGAACAAAATCACACAAGAAAGCATCTGTTGAAACATTTACAAAAGTATTTCAAACAGAAGCACGATATAAAATTGTGCAAATGATTCTCTTTACTATTTGTGGAATTCTCTGTTTGGTATTTTTGGCATTTAATTATCCAACGATTCCTGTTGTAATAAAAGTAATAGCATTCCTAATGATTCTGATATTTTGGGGGACAGTATATTACATATGGCAGAATGAAAAGATCAATATCGTCCTTAAAGGAGACATTGCGTTTGAGAATGATATTGGACTCATTAAAATAATTAAATATTCAATCTGTCCCAATAGGAATGTCTCTGAAATTCTTTTTCGTTCTGGAGATAAGTGGATAGTGATAACTCCTCCCTTCAACATGAAAGTTTTACAGACCGGGAAAATTTTAATTGAAACACTTGGAAAACAGGTGACCTACAGTTACATGGTAAAAGATAAAAATAAGAATGCTAATAGAAAAGTTGAATTAACTTTCCATCGGAAGTCTGCAGAGAAAAGTGAATTTGAAACTATTATAGAGACTCTTTTGGGTAGCGTGTATTTTAACTGTGAAGAACTCACCACTGACTGAAAAAATATTCCCGGACTTGTTGCAAAACAGGTTCGGGATACTTTTGCTGTATTGACTTTATAATTAAAAAGTTGTAAACAAAGCTTCGTACATAGTGATTTCTTCGGAAAAAGGTATGTCAATTTGTTCTTTTCGGCAGTGGTAAGTTTAGTTTGTCTGTTGTGCGAGTGACGGCATGGCTGACAAATTAAACTTATTGTAAATAAATATCTAAAACTATGAAAAAAATTAAGAAATTTTTAACTTCTGATGGACTAGGAATGTCATTGGAAGACATGCTAAAAAAAGTATTCAAAGGATCCAGAAGGAAAAAGAAAATTTTTGAAGCGATCTTAAGCGCTGTGATGATTGGTCTCGCTTTTGCTTTCTTTTATGAGCTCAATCACGACAAACGTGTTCCTTACATAGTCACCGAACTTATAATTGCTCTTCTTATTGTCTTTATTGCTGTATTTTCCCAGAGATCATACAAACATCGTGTTGAGTTCTCTCTCGGAATGAGGATGACAATAGATGGAGGAAGAAATGTTACTTCCTTTTACTTTTTTATAAAAAACGGAAAAATTTCCCCAACGGTTTATTTTTCTAGTAGTAGTAAAGAACTAACACCATTTGACGTTAGAGGAATTGCAACCAATACCCAAAGTTGTGATATTGAACTTTGCGATGGAAGCGGAAAAAGCCTGACATTGCGATCTGGTGATACAAAATTCATAGAAACCTTGAAATCATTTTTTCAAGAATTCATCCAGCTTCAAGAAACTTCCAAAGGAAATTTCTGTGATGGAGATGATTTTGCTCCGCCATTTCATCCGCAAATTTAACCACTCTGAAAAAAATAAATCAATCCCTGAGTTGCATTACGACTCGGGGATTTAAAGTGTCTTAATAAACTCATCAAACAAATACTGTGCGTCTTCTGGACCCGCGCAAGCTTCCGGATGAAACTGTGTAGCAAAGACAGGACGTGTCTTGTGACGCAGTCCTTCGTTTGATTTATCGTTCAGGTTTTCAAACCAGGGGATTATGTCATCCGGTAAACTGTCCATAACGACTTCAAATCCATGATTCTGGGTGGTAATGAGACAACGTCCAGACTGCATATCTCTCACCGGTTGATTGACGCCTCTGTGTCCGTACTTCATTTTTCGTGTTTTTCCACCAGCCGCCAACGCCAACATTTGATTCCCTAGACAAATTCCGAAGATCGGGATGTTTTTTTTGAGTGCTTCACGAGCAATGGCAATTGTTTCGGTTACGGTTTCCGGATCACCAGGCCCATTGGAAAAGAAGATTCCATCAAACTTTTCTTTCAAATCAAACGGGTTCTGATTGAAGGGAAGTCTGATCACCTTTACACCTCGTTTTAAAAAGTTTCGAAAAATTCCGTTCTTTGCTCCGCAATCCATGAAGGCTATTGTTTTACCACATGATTTCTCGGGTTCAAGAATCTCCATCTTTTGTGGAGAAACCTCAGGGACATATCGTCCTTTGAGCGGATCTTCATATTTCTTCGGCGCTTCATTTCCAATCTTTCCGAGTAAGACTCCGTGTTCACGAATCACCTGTGTGAGCGCTCGTGTGTCCACACCAGAAAGTGCTGGAATATTGTTATCTTTGAGCCATTGCGCAAAGGCAGTTTTTCCCAACTCATGTGAGAATTCTTTAGAATCCTCAGCCAAGATAACTCCTTTTACCCAAATCTTTTGTGATTCGTAAACTTTATCAATACCCCCTCCAACTCCCCCTACAAGGGGGAGAAATTCTTTGTCAAAGACTCCGTAATTCCCAATAAGCGGAAACGTGAAAACAACAATCTGTCCGTAATAACTCGGATCAGTAAGTATTTCTAAATATCCCGTCATCCCTGTTGTGAAAACGACTTCTCCTTCCGATTCAATATTGGCTCCAAAACTTGTTCCTTCCAATACCGATTTGTTTTCTAAAAAGAGTTTCATTGATTATCAGTTTATAGTTAACAGTTTACAGTTCATAGTTTTAACATGTGGAGCAGGACACAGCCCTGCTCCTGCTTCAGCGGAAAGGTCGAATGCCTTTTTCCACACTTGTAAATCTTTATAATTATTCATTTTCTTTTCTGGAAACTATTCGCTGTTAACTGTTCTCTGTATTTGATGCGCAATTCGCAGAATACGATCTTCTCGTGATTGCGGTCCTATGAGTTGCGCTCCGATAGGGAGTTCTCCTTCTTCTGATTTTCCAACAGGAATAGACATTCCACAAACCCCTGCCAAACTCGCTGGAATTGTAAATGTGTCTTCGAGATACATCTGAAGTGGCGTTGAGTTTGCGCCAATTTTGAACGCTGAAGTAGGGGAAACTGGTGTGAGAATTGCATCCACCTCTTCAAACGCCTTGTCAAAATCTTCTTTAATAAGCGTACGCACTTTCTGTGCCTTTCGATAAAACGCATCGTAGTATCCTGCACTGAGCGCATACGTTCCAAGTAAGATTCGTCTCTTCAACTCATCTCCAAATCCCTCTTCTCGTGTTTTTTTGTAAATATCATCAAGCGTCTTACCTTCTTTCCCACTTCCAAATCGAATCCCATCAAATCGTGCCATGTTGGCTGAAATTTCTGAAGGCGCAATAATGTAATATACTGGAACGCCATATTCTGTGTGAGGAAGGGAAATAGGAACCAGTTTTGCTCCGAGGTCTGTGAGTATCGCTTTTGTTGATTCAATCACTTCAAGCACATCACTCTCCACTCCTTCCGTTTCAAAATATTCTTCTGGTAAACCAATTTTCAGTCCTTCAATTGAAGTGTCGAGTAATTCGGTGTAATTCAAAACCTCTGTTTTGAGTGTCGTAGAATCTTTTTCGTCTTGTCCCGCAATCACTTGCAAGATCATCGCACAGTCTTCAGCTGTTTTTGCAATTGGTCCCACTGTATCCAAACTTGAAGCCATTGGGATTGTTCCCCAACGAGAAACCCGTCCGTAAGAAACTTTCAACCCCGTCACTCCACAGAAATGAGCCGGCTGACGAATAGATCCTCCGGTATCAGTGCCAATTGCAGCTGTACAGAAGTTTGCTGCCACTGCCGCCGTAGAACCTCCCGAACTTCCTCCCGCCACCCGTTCTAAATCATACGGATTCTTCGTTACTCCAAAGGCAGACGTCTCCGTACTGGCTCCCATAGTAAACTCATCAGTGTTTGTTTTTCCGAGTAATACCGCTCCTGCTTCCTTGAGCCGTTTCCAAACTTCCGCATCATAGGGTGATTGAAAGTCTTTCAAGACATTTGAACTGGCCGTTGTTTTGGCTTCCTTTGTACAGACCACATCTTTGAGTGCAATCGGCATTCCATCGATAGGAGAAAGCAGTGTTTTATTTTTAAATCTCGAATCAGCGGCATCTGCCATCTCTCGTGCAAGATCGAACGTTGTGGTTACAAACGCATTAATATCTTTCTCTCTTGCTTCAATGTTCGCAATAAATGCTTCTGTGATTTCACGAGAACTCGCTTTTCCACTTTGGAAAAGTTTTGAGAGTTCTGCGAGCGTTTTCTTTGTTAAATCCATTACATAATTTTTGGGATCTGCACGGAGTGATCCTTTACTTTGTGAGAGGTACATTGGAGAAGGGCATCTTCCTGTCCATCGACTTCTATTTCATCCGATCGCACCACATTCATAAGTCCCGTTACCTGAGAGGTTTCTTCAACTTTGTCGGTTTTTACTTCCTGCAAAGTTTTGAAAAAATCCAAGATATCCGAGAGTTCTCCCGAAAACTTCTTCACCTCTCTATCGGTGAGTTCAAGTTTGGCGAGTTTCGCAATGTGCCGTACTTCTTTGGCAGAAATCATGGGGTCGGAATTTGTCTGGAAGAGTGTACCGATATTTGAGACATATTTCAAAAAAATTCTCTTTATCTTCTCCCCTTTGTAGGGGGAGTTGGAGGGGGTACAATCGCAGGAGCAGGACTGTGTCCTGCTCCACATGTTTGTTGGTCAAGATTTGTTGATACTAATTGAACTTTTGAGGTTTGCAGATAATCATTTCACATAAATCGAATATTTAAACGTCTTGGTTCAGGACACAGCCCTGAACCTGCTCAGGAATTAAGTTTCCAGATAATGGATTCCAAAGATCCCTCTGGGGTTGGAGGGGGTACCCAAAAAACACCCCACCTAGCCTCCCCTAAAAGGGGAGGAATACAAAAAAATTTGACAAACAATAAATCATCCATTATCTTTCGGCGCAATGACAACCTATCTGCGAAAATTCTTGTTTATTATTAAGAACCTCTAAGCGGGCTAGGAATTGTTATAAAAATAAAAACACACACCTCCCCGCTCATACAGACCGGGGTTGTTCTTTTACATAACGAATCACAGAGCTCATTCTTTTCCCTTTGAATGATTTCTTGTAGTTAGATACCCCCGCTCAGCGGGGAGTTATAACTCATTTCATTTTCAAAAGGAAAACTTCGGGCTCTGTATCATTTCCCAATAGTCATGAGCGTATTCTTTGTAGTACGTTCTCTCTATTGGGAAAGTAATCTAAATCAATTTTAAATATGAGGAATACATTATGACGAAGAAAAAAAGCAAAAAGACCGTTTTTCTAAACGATGGACAACCCAGACGACGTGCGGAATTTTCCACCCCAGACAGCCTAGTTGCAGTAATAAAATCAACCGTAAAATTAGCTGGAGGAACGAGTCGAATGGGTCGAAAACCAGGAAAAATGTGCCGTTTTTCTTAATAACAAATTTTTTAAACTAAACTGTAGATCTATGACCAATTTGAAAGAAAATGTAAGAACAGAAAAATGCGAACTCCCAAAAGGAGTACACAGCCGCTTCGAAGAAAAAGGAATAGGCAAGAAAATGGAAATTGTGACCCGTGAAGATTGTGGTAAGAAAACAACAATTCCTCAATCCAAAGGACTCGAGGGAAGTGCTGACGCAACTTGTAACCATTGTGGAGGGCAAGCTGTTTGATATGAGAAAGAAGAAGAAAAAGAATGTTCCCAAACAAAAAAGGCAAAAGCGAAATCTTTGGTTATGTCCAAATGGACATTTCCTTAAAAGAAAACAAAGAAAGAAACCTTGCCATATATGCGGATCATCACCGGACACATTCAAAAAATTAAATTAGCCCGAAGTCTAACCAGAGGAGGAAGTTGTGCACACAACTTCCTCCTTTTATCCTTACCTCAAAATAAGTACACTCTACGCGTGAAACATTTTTCAAAACTTCTTGTCGCTGGTACGTTTGACCACTTCCATGTGGGACACCAGCATTTCCTACACACAGCCAGTGGAATGTGTGATCAGCTTATTATTATCATCGGACGAGAGGGGACTGTAGAGCGGATTAAGGGACGTGTTCCACGAAATTCTGAAGAAGCGCGACTCGAACGAGTGCAATCAGAAAATATTCCCCATGCCCATGTGAGACTAGGGAGAAAAGATGGCAACATCTGGGAGACAATTCGAGAAGAAATGCCCAATGCAATTTTTCTGGGCTATGATCAACAATTTGATGAAGTGAAAGGCGCGAAACTTTTTCCAGATATTGAAATTATGAGAGGGAATGCGTATAGACCGGAGCATTTTAAAAGTTCGAAGTTTTGAAAATAGTATAAGAGTTAAAAAGTTAAAGAGTGTTGAACAATAAATGTGTTCAAGATTAATTTTGGTGCTTAAAAATTATTTTAATATTTTCCAATGAAATGTCATCCCCGCGAAGGCGGGGACCCAGTCTTTATAAATTCCTTTTTCTTTTTTATGGAATTCCCTGATTGACTGGGTTCCCCTCTTCAGGGGAATGAGGACAGAGAGGTTGAGAAGATAAAAAAAATCAGCTATCATTGAGAAAATAAAAATGAAAAACATTAAACCGCTCCTGCTTCGGAGTTTCCGCGAGGGCTCAATCCAGGTCTGGCGAAATAAATTCCTATCGGGAACAACCATACTCTTGGGAGCGTTGATTTTGTTTTTGTTAAACTTTGTATTCTCAATTCAATTTTTTGCGGATTATTCATTGCAAAATCTTGAGAAACGAGCGGACTTCTCACTCGAATTACGGGCTGATTACGACGCTTTTGAATTTGATGCTTTGAAAAATGAACTGGGCATGTATGAAGTTGAAGTGGAGATATTCCCTGCCGAAACAATTGACAACTTCCAACTTCCACCGCGACTCCACGTACAATTTCTCAATCTCAGAGAAGTGAACGATGTCTTTGAGATTTTGAAAAAAGGACGATATGATTCAGTCATTGGGACATGGGATGGAGAAGGGGAGCGAGACTTTGTGAATATTATCGATAATCTTCTTCGTGTACGTGATGGTGTTGAGAAGGCCGGATACTGGCTCATTGCTATCTTTTTGGCAGGAGGAATTCTCCTTATGGTCAATACGTTTCGTATTGTTATCTTCTCACGAAAGAATGAAGTCTTTATCGCCCGATTTGTTGGCGCCAACACAAAATTCATCGCGGGTCCTTTTTTGGTAGAAGGGTTCCTACTCGGTATTACCTCGAGTGTTCTTGCCATTATCGTGTTTGTTTTTGTTCTCAAGCAAATCAATATTCTGCCCGCTGGCGAAATATTTATGCATCTTTGGAATAATATATTCTCTTTTGAAATCCTTATCTCAGGGCTAGTTGGAATGCTCGGAGCATGGATTGCTGTTCGGAAGTATTTATCGGGAAAATTTAGTAGCTAATGGGAGAACTCCTCACCAATGGTTTCTTGCTCAAACGAACACTCCTCGCGAATGACGATGCTTTTTTAGAATTCTTCACGGAGAAATTTGGAAAAGTTTCTATGTCTGTTAAAAAATTTGGAAACTCAAAGAAACGAAAAGCAGAGATTGATTTCTTTCGAATGTTAGAAATTTCTATATTTGAAGGACGAAGTTCTAAATCTCTTAAATCAGCCAACACCACAAAAGTATTTCACGGGTTTGAGAAAAATTTTGAAATAAACAAGATGGGATTCATGTGGATCGAACTTCTTGGGAAAGTACTTCCCCCTGAAAAACCCACTCCCGTTCTGTTTCAAACGATCTCGACACTTTGTGAAAATGTAAACGCAGAAGAGTACGAAGTTTTTGATCTCTTTTTTCACGTTGTTATTCTGGATTTCTTGGGCCTCATGGCTCGATTCGATCAGATTCAAGACGATGTCTTTTTTGATCCACAGAGTTTTGAATTTTCAAAGAAAAGAACGCCAAATGCTGTAGCCCTTTCCAATAGTGCCCGACAAGTCATTGAATTTCTGCGACGATCAGATTGCAAGACATTTTTAGAGAAAAAAGACAAACTTCCAAAAGAGGTTTTTGAAGAGGTTCATCACACACTTTTTGCCATTGAAGAATTTCATCTTTTCGAATAGAGAAAAATAAGGCACAATCGCCCGCGCTATGTCCAAAAACTTTGAACTCATTAAAACCGATGGCTCTGCTCGAGCTGGTGTTTTGCATACTCGAAAGGGAAGTGTCGAAACACCCTTCTTCTTTTCGGTTGCCACGCGAGGAGCAATCAAAGCTGGTGTGAGTGTAGAAGATCTGGAACTAATGGGCGCGCCCTTTTTATTGGCAAACACCTATCATCTCCATCTTCGTCCGACATCAGAACGAATCAAGAAGTTAGGAGGACTGCACACGTTTACGAAATGGAATGGCCCCATTCTCACCGATTCAGGAGGGTTTCAGGTATTTTCACTTAAACGGAAAAAAATTACTGATGAAGGCGTTACTTTTCGGTCTCATATCGATGGCGAAAAGATTTTTCTTGATGCAAAGAAATCAATTCAAATTCAACATAATCTCGGTGCAGACATTATCATGGCCTTCGATGAATGCCCACCCAACGTACCAAATTTTCATAAGATCCGAAGAGCCGTAGAACGCACTACCGATTGGGCCGAACAGAGTCTCAAAACTCATTTCAAAAAATATTCTCAAAAATTATCTCCCCTAAAACGTCCTCAAATATTTGGGATTATTCAAGGGGGATGTTTTCCTGATCTCAGGAAACGGAGTTTAGAAGAAATCACCGCACTTCCATTTGATGGGTTTGCATTGGGAGGACTGGCGGTAGGAGAGACCGCCGAAGAAATGTACAAAGTTCTGGAGGAGATGTGTCCTCTTTTACCAGTAGACAAACCACATTATCTCATGGGGGTAGGAACACCGCAGAATTTACTCGAAGCGATAGAGCGGGGGATTGATATGTTTGATTGTGTGATGCCGATGCGTAACGCTCGACACGGAACTATTTTTACCTCTCGAGGAATTATTCGTATTACTAATGCAGAGTTTGCCAAAGATAACACCGTTCTTGATAAAGACTGCCAATGTGCGGTTTGCCAAAAAGGATATTCTCGAGCATACCTCCATCACTTGTCTCGTATGGATGAAGCTTTGGGAGCGCGGTTGCTCACAATACACAACCTCTCCCTTTATCATCAACTTATGAGAAATGCTCGTGAGCACATTGTAAAAGGAGATTTCAAGAAGTGGAAGAAAGGGGTATTGAAAAGAATGGGGTAAAAAACTTACTCCCTACTCCCTTTGTCATTCCGACCGAAGTGGGGGAATCCCTTCCGACACTCCTGTTTGTATTAAAAAATCACAAAAGATATAAATCATCCGTAAATAATATTTATTAACATACCTGCAGGCTAAGGGATCCTTCGACTGCGCTCAGGATGACAATAAAAAGTTTTTAAAGTAATCCAAAGATCTTGGAATAAATCCAGAAATTATAAAAAAAAACCCGCCTTGACGAGGGTTTTCTTTAAACGAACTTTGATTACTTGTTATACGAAGAAGTTTGCTTGTACATCTAGGGCAAATTCTCGAGAGAAAAACCCCAACACAAGAAACATCCCCACAACACCTACTGCAAGTGCAATATCTTGAACCAATGGTCGGTTGATGAAGGCGAGAACGGCGTGTTTCATAGAGAGAGAAAAAAACAAATCCGGGCATTGTAGCACAAAAAAACTCAAAAATCAAATCTTTGAGTCCGGACTTGAAATACTCCCTTTTTTGCTGTTTAAAATATAAAAAACATGATTTTTATGCACCTTAAAGAATTTTTCTCTCAAGTCCGGACTCACCTCCTTCTCTTTCTTCCGCTGATTGCAAAGTAAAAACTCGCTCCCAAAATAATCACTGCAAACACAATCATAAAAGGAAACATTGTCTTTTGCTTCGATTCTCCTTCCGGTCCTGTTTGAGGAAGAACATCTGGAATAGGCACCGGTTCAAGCGGTGGGAGTTCAATCACTAATTCTTGTTCTATTTCGTTTTCCGTCCCGGGAAACATGAGGGGAAGCGCTGGTATTTGTCCTTGTGCTTCTTTTTGCGCATAGAGTTCATCAGGCGTTAATGTTCTATCCGAAGGTGTCCCTCCTGTAATATTCAACGGCAATGCGGAGAACCCACCATCCACACCTCCAAAAGGAGCTTGTTGTCCATTCTCAATAATAAGAGGGACATTTCCATATTCCCCCTCGAGTGGCACTTGTCCCACCGGCAGTTGCGGATCAATGTAGGATCCTTCAAACATTTGAATATCAGCTTCTGGAGAATACGCCGCATTTTCTGTAAAGTATTCTTCTGCAAAAGGATCTGGCTCCACCAACGTCATCTGATCAAGTGGAAAAGGAGGAATGAAATCCGGTGAAGGATTTTCGTCAAAGAGTGTGTAAATCCCTGTTCCCGTTAGGGCAGAAGAAAAAACAGTTGTTCCTTCTGTACTCGTTTCTTCTACTTTTCCTCCAACAGAATTCCATCCAGTATCGGAACGATATTCCCAAAGAGCCAGTTCACCATATTCTTCGTGAAGAGGGAGGAGGAGTTGAACGAGTGAGGTTGTTCGACTAAAACTCTCTGGATACAACTGTCTGTATCGAATTCGTGTACGCTCACTCATAAGATCAAATCTATCCGCAAACGTAAGATGCTCTGCCGTATCGCCCAAAAGTTCAAACGTCAGTACTTCTTGCATACGAGCACGTGGCTTGTTATCGGGAAGAGCAATGATTTGTGGTGGCACAATTTCTCCAGAAAAAGAAATTCGATCTTTACTTACTACAATGCGTGCATTTTGTGAAAACTCAATAAAAAGGAGACCATTTGAATCCGCTAGGATTCCTGACTCCACCACTTTCCCTGTGTCTATTGCAATTGATTCCTCTGTACGAAGAGGATCTTTGGCAAGTGCTATCCCTGCAAAGAGAAGTCCCAAACAAGAGAGTGTTGTAAAAAATTTTCTCACATCACCATTTTGGGGTAAAATTCGAACAATTTCAACCCCAATACATCATGTCAAAAATTACATCCATCTTCGCTCGACAAATACTTGACTCTCGAGGAAACCCAACTGTCGAAGTCGAAATGTCAGACGGCACGCATATCGTGCTTGCCAAAGTTCCTTCAGGAGCCTCTACAGGAATTCATGAAGCGTTGGAACTCCGAGATGGAGACAAAGCTGTGTACATGGGAAAAGGAGTCTTGCAAGCCGTTAAAAATGTAAACGACATTCTCGCTTCAGAAATCATCGGCATGGATCCGAGTGAGCAAGAAGCCATTGATAAAAAAATGTTAGACATTGATGGCACAGAAAATAAAGAAAAGTTAGGAGCGAATGCGATTTTGGGAATTTCCCTCGCCGCTGCTCGTCTTGCGGCAACGCAAAAGGGGATTGGTCTCTACCAGCATTTGAATAACTTATTTGGCGGAGGAATGTCTCTCCCGCGTCCAATGATGAATGTTATTAACGGAGGGAAACACGCTGATTCAGGACTGGCTATTCAGGAATTTATGATCTTCCCAAATCTTGGGAATTTTTCAGACAACCTGCGAGCTGGAGCGGAGACCTTTCATAACTTGAAGAAAATTTTGGTAAAGAAAGGATTCTCAGTAGGAGTAGGGGACGAGGGAGGATTTGCGCCCCGATTGCCGAAGGTGCGAGATGCGCTCGACACAATTATTGAAGCGATTGAAGCGGCCGGATATACCGGAAAAATGGAAATCACCTTGGACGCTGCGGCCTCTGAATTCTACGGTCCTGCAAATGGAGCAGAAGAAGGGAAATACTTTATCGATGGAGAAAACATGACCCCGAGTGAACTGACACAATTGTATGGACAACTCTTGGAAGAATATCCAATTGCTTCGATTGAAGATTCTCATAGTGAAGATGATTTTGAAGGATTTGCAGAAATGCAGAAACTCTTTGGAGACAAAGCACAACTGGTAGGAGACGACCTTCTCGTGACTAATAAGAAGCGACTCCAAATGGGGATCGATCAGGAACTCTGCAACTCTATTCTTATTAAGGTAAATCAGATTGGATCACTCACTGAAACATTTGAAACTATGAAGTTAGCAAAAGCCAATGGATTTGGAACGGTGATCTCACACCGATCAGGAGAAACAAGTGATGAGTTCATTGCTGATCTCGCTGTAGGAACAGATGCCGGACAGATTAAAACCGGATCACTCAGCCGTTCTGAACGAATTTGTAAATACAATCAGTTATTGAGAATTGAAGAGAAGGTTTAAACCTAAACCCTCACCCCATCCCTCTCCCAGAAGGAGAGGGTTAGAGAGGGGTTGAACACATTTATTGTTCAATAACTTCTAAACTATAAACTGGTAACTGTTAACTATTAACTATTTCCCCCCTTTCACTCGACTCAGTTCCGCTTCTACAAAAGAAATAAATCGTTCTGGTTTGTAAACAGGAGAGGAGTGTCCTTTCCAGTTTACAGAGAAAGCTCCTCCGAGAGCTGCAATCTGGTATCCCGATTCTTTTCTTTGACGCAAATATTCAATTCCTCTTTGGGCATTTGTAGTATTGAGATTCGTTCCCGTTGTCAGATTTACCCACCGGAACCGGAACCCTCCTTCATGAGTCTTACTCGGCATGTTCCGATCAGAAGAATTAAATCGTTGATAATTGCTCCACAAACCTTTGTCTTTTAAGTATTGCATACGATTCCGCACTCCGTGAATTCCCCAAAATTCTTCACTGTCTTTGGGAATTCCCAACTGCCCACATTCTTCCATAACCTTTTGTGCATGTTCTTTAAGCATTTCAAGAAAACGAATCTTTTTGGCACGCGATTCCGAACCTTCAATGGATTTCGAATCATCCGACTCTTCTTTTTTAATATTCTCTTTTTTTGCTCGAGCGACTTTTATTTTTTCAATTTCATTTTCCGCTCGTTCCCGATCAAGTGATCGCAATCGCTGAGCAGAATTCTCAGCTCCAAAAAGATTCCCTTGCGCTTTGTGTTGCTGAATTTCTTCGAGAATATTTTTTATTTTTTCTCGATTTTCATCTCCACTTTCTTTGGAAAGAATAATATTTTCTGGTTCCTGAAGCTTGGCAAGATCTTGTTGTAATTTCTTTCGTACATTTGGACTTCCTTCTGATTGTAATTGTTTTTCGAGTCTTGAAATACTTTGAATCGTCATTTCAAGTTTTGTTAGAACTCCTGTTTTTCGGAGAGATCCAAACACCTTTTGCCCAAAACGTTTTTTCAAAGTATTCGCTAGTCCTTGTGCGCCTTTTGGATTTTTGGAAACCATAAAAGTCTCCATTTCCGTTATTCCTTTTCGAGCATCCTCTTCTTGTTTTTCTCGTTGTGATTGAAGGGCTAGAATTTTACCAACCAACTTTGAAGGTTTGTCCGCAGAGATTTTTTTCAAATTCGCAATTTCTTGTTTCTGTGCTTTCTCAGAGAAAAATTCTGACAATAAATTCTCAGCATCTTCCAGTATTGATTTTTTAATTTTTTCAGAAAAGGCTTTCAACTTAGCAGGGGATTGTCCTTGCGTGAAAGATTCCTTCAATGCAAAGTTAAAAGCCACTGTAAAGTGAGGAAAATCATTGGGTGTCATTCTATCTGCAAGTTTCCAGAAACGATCTGGAAAGAGTTTTTCCACGTTCTTGAACACTTCTCCACTGAGAATCTGAGCCACTCCGAAGTGTACATCTCCTGAGGTTATTTTTTCCTGCACGAGAAATTGGAGCGAGATTTGATTTTGCTGAAACGCATCCACTGTTCGTTTCACTCGAAGTACATGTTCTAACTTCATCTGACGATCACGACCTCCTGAAGGTTTACTCGTTACCTGACGAATAATATTGAGCACCTTTTCTTGTTTATTCGCCGGAATATTTTTGAAAATCTGCTGTTGAATTTCCGCTACTTGATCATAGAACTTATATTTCTCCTGTAACTCTTCCTGACTTTCTCCATTAGCAATAGACTCCTTCGCGTCTTTTCGCGCCCAGTATCGATCCACATCATCTAAGTACGAAAGATTATCGATAAACGAAATAATCTCTTCCAGAGATCCGGCAGAAGATTCTTTTTCATCAATATTTCGAACATCATCCTCCATGTACAGATTGTAAGAAAGGGGAGGAGTGGGTCAAATAAGAAATTCTTTGACAAAACACCAAAGATGATTTAAAAGAACCTCAAATGTATATAGACCAAAAAGATCCTTCCATAAATAGTGAGGACTTCACTGATGAAGAACTTAAAGAAATTGTAGTAACACCAATATCTGAATTGGTGGAGGGAATAGTGCCAGCATCAAAAAAAGAAGTAGAAGAAGTTATTTCTACTCCAAAACCAATTCTCCAGCTAAATGAAGACGAAGATAACTGGGCAGTTGAAGATTTAGAAGAAATGGGGGGAGAGCCTCTTCTTTCAGATGATCGTTACTCTATTCGTAAAATAGACGCAAACGACTTTCCAGACTTCGTCGAATCACCCCTTGCTGACAAAATTGGAAGTGAGCGAGAAAAGGCTTTTAGAGAAGTTGGAGAAGGGAGTGGTGAAGAGGTTGATTTTGAGCCCAAAATTGATGGTATTTATGGACATCTTGTTTATAAAAATAAATCCAAGTTGGGAGGATATCGATTCATCTTTTGGAAAGATATGATCAAAAAACCCGGGGGAATAGAAAAATCGTATAACGCCACCCTCTATAAATTTTCTGATAATTTCAAAAAGAATCGTGCTCCAAAAATTCTAGAACTCACACGAATGTATGGAGGTCCAAGAGCCTTAAGATACTGTTTAGCAGCATTACAGCAACTGGCTGCTGATCGTAGGAATGAAGGGGACTTGGAGTGTGATGAAATGGCAGGGTCTGCAACGATATCGAGTCATTTCAAAGAACCTCTTCAAAGAGAGTTAGTTTATTTCATGGAAAATGAAATCCCTATCGCAACAGAGATAGATCTTAAACCTGGAGATATTACTCCAAAGAACCCCGAAGATCAGATAATTATTACCGATGCTGAGAAAGCTGCGTTTTCTAAAAAATACAAAGGCCTTTCCCTTAAGGACAAATTTCAAGAAATTCGAGCAGTATTTAGAAAATCCGGTCAACGTTTCCCTGATCTTTTTGAAGTGTATCCCGACCTTGCAGAAGAAGGATATGTAACATTTATCTGTGCGGTAAAGAACCCAAAACGATCTTGTAACAATGAAAAGATAAATTACGACAATCCTTCTATAGAGATGTTTTTGATTGTGAAACTTGATGGGATAAAAAAATCCGTTGATGAAGCTCATCAATCTTATGGAGCGGATCCAATTTTGGAGACTTTCCAAGAAGAAGAAAAATAGAATACAATTATCTCGATGAAAAAAATACTTATGGTTCTCGCCCCTCAGGATTTTCGTGATGAGGAATATTTGGTTCCTCGTGAAGTTTGGGAGAAGGCCGGACACACCGTTTCGACCTGTTCAACGTCCAAACAAGCGCATGGAACACTCGGAGCAGTGATTGATGTCGACTTTTTAATTACGGACGTCGAGGAAGGAGCCTTCGATGGAATTTTCCTCGTTGGGGGTGGGGGATCTTTCGATTTAGTGAGCAATAACGACCTTAGGTCGCTCACAGAGCGGTTTAACGCAAATAAAAAGGGGATTGGCGCCATTTGTGCGGCCCCAAGACTGCTTTTGGCATGGGGACTTTTGAAAGGGAAAAAATGTACTGGATGGAACGGTGATAACAAATTTGAAAATCTCGCGAAACAAGGACAGGGGATTTTTGAAAATAAAAATGCTGTACGGGATGAAAAGTTCGTCACGGGTGATGGACCAGATTCTGCCGAAGAAACAGGGAAGTTGTTTTTGGAAGTGTTGTAATTTTCGAGAGAGAGGTGTTACGAAACCTTTTTAATTAAAAAAACGCTTAGAACGCAAGTCCCATTTAGGCTTTTCATAGATTGCATTCGAGAGAGGTGAGTACATTTCTAGATCAATCTTACTTAACACAATGTATCTTGGTTTAAGTTAATACAGTCGTGACGATCCCTCTAAGCTCTGAAAAGAAAAAAGTGTATATTTGTATCGTCTTATCGTTCTCTTTTAATAAAATAAAAAAGTATTTTGACATTCTTTTATAAGGAATTAGAATTCGCCCGATAAAAAAGTAATCAATTCCCTCTTATGGCAATCAAAAGTGTGACGGCAACTCGGATGACAATGCTCAGTCTAAAAAATCAGCTCAAAGTGGCTGAACGCGGTCATAAACTACTCAAAGACAAACAAGATGGTCTCATGCAAGAGTTTTTGGACATCGTAAGAAAGGCCAAATCAATGCGTGAAGAGGTCGAAAATGCGCTTAAAGAAGCCAACGCGGCGTTTTTGGAGGCTCAGGCAATCATGCCCAAATCGACAATGCGAAATACTCTCGCAGTCCCCTCTCAAAAATTGAGTTTAAAAGTGACGACAAAAAACATCATGTCAGTGCGTATTCCTAAGTTTACCTTAGAAATCACAGGAAATGCGCTTGGATACGGATTAGTTCAAACACGCGGTGAACTTGACATAGCCATTAAAAAGTTTTCAAAAGTGTTCCAACTCCTTCTTGAACTAGCGGAAGTAGAAAAATCTGCGGAAAACCTTGCTTTTGAAATTGAAAAAACTCGACGACGTGTGAATGCTCTTGAACACCGACTCATTCCTGATCTACAAGACACACTCAAATTCATTGGGATGAAGCTCAGTGAAACAGAACGATCTTCCATTATTCAAGTTATGGTGATCAAAAACATGATCGAAGCTCAAGAACAAGCCAAAGCAGCTAAAGCCGCGGCTACTGCCTAATCCTCTTTTATTTTATGCGAAAGCTCCTTCTCATTGGTCTCGTTGCGTTCAGTCTTTTTGGTACTTCTTCCATTGCTCTTGGAGCTGCTCCTGCAGTAACAGACTTTCCGTATGCCAAAGACGTTATTTCTAAAATCAACTGGAAACAAACCATTGGTGTTGAACTTGATGACACACTCATCGGACGTGTAAACGAGAAACTTTCAAATATTAATATTTACGACTCAAAAAACGAAGAAGTCCCCTTTCAAGTATATTACGATGAATTCGCACGAGTAACCGACACAAGTATTGTCTCTACCTCTTCAAAGAAGGCCGGAGAAGATGGATTCTTGATTGATAACGATCCATTCACACAATTTGTCTTTGACGAAAAAACAGATCGAACGGATGCCTCTTGGTACATCGTTGATTTGGGAGAACCACAACGTGTTGTTCGTGCCAAAGTATTCGTTCCTGAAGGACGTGTTCGATATTTAGAAATTAAAGGAGGTATGACTAAAGATGATATGCGAACTCTTGTTTCAAAACGACCTTACATTTGGCAATCAAACTTTCATTCTCCACTTGTACGATATCTCAAAGTTTCTCTCTGGGGCGTAGGAGTAAAGGTCGATGATTCAAAGTTTTATCATGGAGACAAAGCAACACTTTACTTTGAAGGAAGTCCTCAGGAAAAATATAGAATACTTTATGGAGGTCCTGTAAGGCTTGTTCGTTACAAAAAACGATTTGGAGAAGCACAAAAATACGACAAAGAAGGACAACTCACCAAAGAAGTTGCGAATCCAGCCTTTCCAAAAGATTTTGATGGAGATGGATACAACAACGAACTCGACAACTGTCCTTTTGTCTCAAATGCCTCACAAAGTGATAGCGACAAAGATCGCGTTGGAAACAAATGCGATAATGCTCGAGACATCAAGAATTCAAATCAATACGATACTGACTTTGATGGTGTCGGAGATTTGATTGATAACTGCATGCTTATTCCAAATAAAGACCAAGCTGATCGGGACAAAGATGATTACGGTGATGCCTGTGATAACGCACACGCAAAAGATGTTGATAAAGAAGCGATAAATTACACAACAACCGTTATTGCCTTCGTTATTGGATTCATCTTGGCGGCAGGAATTGTCATTGGTTGGAAGAAACGAGAATGGGTAAGGAAACAAGTCAAAAAGTTGAAAAGTTAAAGAGTCTAAAAGATGTAGGGACAATTCCTTGTTGTTGTCTAATCTTCTTCAATACTTCATTGCTTCCGTTCTTCATTACTTAATGAATAACAATTCCCTTTCTCTTGCAAGCCCTCTCGATTGTATAAAGCCCCAAAACGTGCTAGAATAAGGTGAATTTAATCATTCATACATGAGTTACTTGGTTCCAACAGTCGTCGAAAAAACAGCAGAAGGTGAACGAGCCTTCGATATTTACTCTCGTTTATTGAAAGAACGAATCATCTTTGTGGGTACCGCAATCGATGACAATGTAGCGAACTTAATTATCGCTCAACTTCTTTTCTTGGCGGCAGAAGATCCAAAGAAAGACATTACGATCTACGTTAACTCACCAGGAGGATCTGTTTCAGCCGGTCTTGCCATTATCGATACTATGAACTTCATCGCACCAAAGGTGTCTACTGTGTGCGTAGGAATCGCCGCTTCTATGGGAGCTATGATCCTTATGAGTGGAGAAAAAGGAAAACGATTCATCCTGCCTCATTCAGAGGTCATGATCCACCAACCACTCGGAGGAACGGAAGGACAAGCGTCTGACATCGCTATTCATGCAAAACATATCTTGGATACGAAGGAAGTTCTCTACAAGATTATTCAAAAATGTACCGGTAAAGATCTCGCAACAGTCGAAGCAGACTGTGATCGAGACAACTTCATTCGTGCGAATGAAGCGGTGAAATACGGACTTGTAGATAAGGTTATTACGAAAACAGCTTAGAGTTAATAGTCTATAGTTCATAGCCCATTTCCTCATTCCTGCGCAGGCGGGAACCCAGTCAATAAAAGATTCCTTTGTTTTTTAAAATTTCAAATATACGTAAACGAATACGTATTCGAATACGTACTTGCGGATAAGATTATTGAGAAAGTCGGCTAATTAGAATCAGAAAAATAATCTTCTATTACTTGCTTGCATTCTATATCTGAACCCAAAGTATCACAGGATTTTTGAAGATACTCTTTACTTCTTTTTTCGAGAACAGTTTCAAGCACCCGTCTTTCTTCTTCCGATATTTCTTCGAATATTGATTCAATGTTTTTGTCGTCAATTAAGAGAGCATTTTGATATACCGTACTTGATAAAAGACCATTCTCTTCCTGGTAAATTTCTTGTTCCCAATCAACAATAGGGTCTTCATAATCATCTAAAAACATTTTTGATTTCGTTTCACTAGAGACGTTTAAACTTTTAACAAAATCTCTGTTAAATTTCCTTTGCTCAAAGTTATAAAAGAATTTATCAAAACCACGCTCTGTTCGACACAGTGCTAAATCATGACTATACAGAGCAGTTTGATCACTTTTCATGGTTTCACATTCACTCACTAGCGGAGCACTATTCAATAAATTACAGTCAAAATCTGGTCTACGATGAGCTGTATACAATTCTATACAGTGATTCTTCTCACAACCGGAAATATCATTTAATAGAAAAGCTCCTTGTGTCTGACAAACCTCTTTCAAAGAATTCGTCTGTGCTGAAAGATACGGAGGTTTGTTATATCGAAGCATATATCCTTTCTCCCCTCTCTCCTCACTGAATTGGGCACAATCATGAAAACTAAAATCAGATGCCGCTACCAGTCCTTTATTGAAATAATCATTTATACATTTTTCTTGCTCCGGTATTTCTAATTGAGAACACTTCCCCACACCCACAGGAGTACTTACAACTTCTTCAACGGCCTCAGTGGTTACCACTCCTTCTTCTGGGGCTGATGACGAACACCCCCAAAGAAACAACAAAACTCCTAGGAGCAAGAATTTTTTAGCATACGATAAAAATGAAATCATGTTTTATAAGTTATAAGTTTTCAAAGCGCATCCAACTGCCCCCTCCGCCTCTCATGCCTCCCCTCTTCGGGTTCGGTATTTAAGAATGTATCAACAATTTTTTCCCATGGATCATAAAACTTTGTTCGTTCGCCCATTGTCAAAATATTAGCGCCATTATGCTTCCGAGCCAGTTCTGCCAGTTCAGCTGAATTGACGTGTGCGGCCCGAGCGCCTTTTACTTTGTTGGCCGCCATTGATATTCCCAATCCCGATCCACAAATAGCAATCCCCAATGAGCCTTCGTTTCCAACAACTTGTTTCGCCACCTCTGCACCAAAGACTGGATAATCACAACTTTCATCCGTATGACATCCTATATCTTCCACTTCATAACTTTTCGCCTGAAGATACTCTGTGATTTTTTGCTTCAATTCAAAGCCGCCGTGATCTGATCCGAGGTATATTTTCATTACACACATTATAGCATATTTTTTTTCATTCTAGCCCCCATTTACCCCATTTAAGTCCGGACTTGAATGAAAATCAGAAAAAAATGCTACACAAAGCACTTAAAAGATTAAAAAGAGGGTGAAAAATAGGAAAATCAAGTCCGGACTTAAAGAGATTCCAAGTACTGCGCTAGTTTTTCACGGAAACGCGCTTCATCAAAGCTCGTTCCTCGTTCCACAATATGGTCTCTATGAATATTTGATTCTTGGTTTATAAAAATATCAATGCCCTTCTTCAACTCTTCACTTGTTTGCGCATGAAAGGGAATCCCCCACTCTCCAACAGATTCCCTAGCCCCACCTTTGTCGTAGTAAATTACAGGCGTCCCCGTTGACATCGCTTCCACTGGTGTCAATCCGAAGTCTTCTTCTGCTGGGAATAAGAAGGCACGTGCGTGTGCGTAGAGATCTGGCAATTCGTCGTCTCTCACAAACCCCAAGAATTCAATGTTTTCCGCGCCCTTCGCAAGCAATTTACATTTCTCAAGTTCTGGTCCTTTTCCAGCCAACTTCAAAGGCAGTTTATTTTTCACAAAAGTTTCTACGAGCAGATCGAACTTCTTATAAGGAATAAATCGCCCTACCGCTAAAAAGTAAATCCGTTCAGGGTCTTTTTTTCCCGCCTGCACATACGAATCTGTTTCCACCCCTGGGTACAATGTGGTCGCTTTTGCGTTGTAATATTTCGCAATGCGATCAGCCACAAAATCAGAATTAGAAATCCAGTGATCGACTTTTTCCATCGCCCTCTGATCTTTTTTATAAAGGAAGTTCAACACCATTGGCAGAACCCACCTGATTGGTTTTCCCCACCAAGGCAAGGGATAATCTTTTAAATATTCCTCTCGAGCATTATAAAGAAATCGCACAGGCGTGTGACAATAACACACGTGTACTTGATCTTTTTTTGTTTTTTTCACACACTTAGAAAACCCCGAACTACTCGATGAAATAATAAGATCGAATTCTGATAGGTCGAGTTTTTCAAAAGCTTTCGGGAAAAATGGAAGCAAAAATTGATGTTTCTTTCTGAGTTTTACGGGGAGTCTTTGGAGAAAGGTAGTGCGTACTTCTCTCCCCTGCAATTCTGGAAATTTCTCCGGATGAAAAACAGAGGTAAAAATAACAGCATTCGGAAATAACTTTGCTAAAGAAAAAACAACACGCTCAGCTCCTCCCCGACTGGTAATCCAATCAGCCACAATAGCCACCTTCTTATTGTTCCAATTTGTCATCGCGAGAATTGTAGCAGAACTGTTTCGGTTGTCATTGCCAGAATCACTCTGTCGGTTCTGTTGTCTCCTCTAATGCTTCTTCTGTATCCGCAGGAATCACAATTTCTTCTAGAGTCTCTTCTTCTGGAACAATTTCTTTTTGTACTTCATTTTCAACAACTTCTTCTGAGACAACTTTTTCAACAGGTACTTCTTCTTCCTCCAAAATGATCTGTTTTTTATTCGTAATAATTTCATCTTCAAAACTATGAATTTGTTTTCCTTGTTCATCAAGAATAAACACCCCCACCATATATTTTGTTTCCTCTGTAAGTTCTTCAATCTCCACTCTTAATGGATGCGTTGTCGAAATATTATTCATTTTAGTCGTCGCTTCTACAGATTCCCCATCTTCTTCCTGAATAAAATACTGCACATTGTAAGAAGTTGGCGTTTTTGATTTTGGAATAAATTCGAGTGTGATTTTTTCGGGTTCCACTGTCACACTGTTATTAAATGCGAACATTTCTTGTTGTGTTTCTGGTGGTAAAGATTCTTTCTCAATAATCACTTCCTTCGTCTTCGCTGTTGGAACCGCGTCGATGCTGTTCTCCATTTGTTGAGGAGCCTTTGCTATCTTTGAAAGAATTTGTTTCTTTTCACATCCGAATAAAAAGATTGAGAAAAAAAGTACGGGAATAATTAAGATGTTTTTCATGGAAATAGGGTTTATTTTTCTATTCGAGAAGAATTATAAGATTTTCAAATTTTAAACGCAATATTTTCTATTGTGCCTCGACCAGAATGTTTTTTATTTTATCATTTTCAACGTTCACTTTTGCCTGAAGTACTTGCACCACTTCCGCATTTTCATCTTGCACTCGAAATTCATACACAAAGTAAAAACAATTTAAACAGGATGCTGGCATTATTTTCACTTCCTCAAGGTGAGATCCACCATCTCTATACTCTGGTAATGTTTTTATTCGTTCTTGAATACGTTCGCGAAGTTCATCATCCATCAAAACCGTTTCTTCTTGTGGAACGGAAGAAAGTGAACACCCACTCAAAAAAGTCGTGCCCAAAAAAGCGAATGTAATGAGAAAGCTTTTCATAAGAAGAGTATATTCATTAATAGCGCCAAGGGGAATACTTCGTGACTTCGTCGTTCGCGATTTGTGAGCAAGCTCCCATCGCTCACTTCCTCGTATCGAACCCCACTCTTCGAGTTACGAGGTTCTCTTGCTCATAAAAAAAGTGCGCTATACCGCTCCGCGGTACACCACACTTGTTTTGGTAGCGCCAAGGGGAATCGAACCCCTGTTACCAGGATGAAAACCTGGCGTCCTAACCACTAGACGATGGCGCCTCGTCGTCGCAGACGACGACAACTCCGTCCCAATAAATCGGGACTTCGTAGGTCTTGTCTGCTCCGCCTCTTGCTCACAAGGAGGTCTTCGTACTCGTTTAACAGATTCGCTCGTTACACTCGCTCATCTTACTCATACTCAGCTACCCCTTGTTCGCAGGTAATTTACTGATAAAAAGAACGTCGAGATTTTATTGAAAAAAACTTGCTGGTCAAACTTTTTAAGCGATAATCTCTTTCGAATGGCGACCCCAAAAAAAGTCCTCTCGAACGCATTTGCCCAACTCGTCGGAAAGATTCTTACGATTGGAGCGAGTTTTGTGATCGTTAAAATCGTAACAGGATTCGGTTCAGAGTTTTATGGAAACTATGTGACAGCCTACGAATTCCTCGCATTTTTTGGAATTATTGCAGATAGCGGACTCTTTGCTATTGCCGTGCGAGAAATGTCGCGCAAACCAAAAGATACGAAGTTTATTCTCTCGAACATCTTCTCTATGCGCCTAATCCTAATTATAGGAGTAACGATATTGGCAGGAGTTGCAGCACAATTTGTCCCCAAATATCCCGACATTGTAAAGATTGGTATCTGGATCACAGGACTTTCGATGGCACTAACGATTGTAGCTGGAACACTTTCTTCTGTGCTTCAGGCACGGATGAAAATTCAGTATTTCTCAGGATCACTTGTTTTTGGAAAAATTGTTTTAGCAGGATTGATCTTTTGGATCTCTCAGAATGCCGGACTCTTTGATAATGTCTTCTTCACGTTATTGTGGGCAGGAGTCCTTTCAAATATTGTTTTCTCTTCTCTCGTTATATTTTTCGCTTCCAGAGAAGTTCCCATCAGATTAGGATTTGATTTCGCTTGGTGGAAAAAGATATTTACTGTTTCGCTTCCTTACGGGTTGGCATTAATCTTGCAGACATTGTATCTGCGAATAGATGTGATCCTGATCTCTATGATTCTTGGCTCGTCTGCTGTGGGAATTTATGGAGTATCGACAAGGATTTTGGAAAGTCTCCTTATTCTCGGCGTATTCTTTGGACAAGCGATCTTTCCGAAACTTTCAGCAGAAGAAGATCGTCATGAAAAAGCCGAAAAGACATTGTCATGGGGAATGCAGATTCTCCTTATATTTTCGGTTCCCATTATCATTGGAACCGTGGCTTTTGCGCCACAGATTATTGATATTATTAGTTCTCAAGAATTCCTTTCTCGGGATGGTTTTGTGGGATCTGACGGAATTCTCACTATTTTGGTATTCACGGTGTTCTTTGCTTATTTGAATCAATTGTTCACATTTTCTCTTGTTGCAAAGAACCGACAAAAACACCTCCTTCTAGTAAATGGGACCGCTCTCGCTATCAATGCCGTCTTGAATATTATATTCCTTCCTCAATACGGAATTATTGCCGCGGCGGCTTCTACAATTCTGTGTGAAATTGTGGTATTCATCTTACTCATGTACGAGATTGTGAAGCATTACAAACTCAAGCTTCCTACAAAAAATCTACAAATTATTTTCTTTGCAAACGCTGTACTTTGGGCAGAAATTTATTTGACCCCCATTGGTGAAAAACTTACACTCGCGCTCGCAATTGGATCTTTGAGCTATTTTGGAATTCTGTGGTTCGCGCGTAAGCGATTCTTGCCACAGGAACAGGAAAGTCAAAAAGCTGAAGAGTCTAAAAGTTAAAAAGTTCTTTTAAACACATGCGCGCAGGGTAGCGCAGGACGAATAGGATGAGTGAGTGTATCGAACGAATCCGTAAGCGAGTCCGAGAACTCTGTGTGAATGAGAGACGAAGTAGACAAGACCTACGAAATACCGCAAAGCGGTATGGAGTTGTCGCCGTCTACGCCGGCGACGGAGAGATGCCAGAGCGGTCGAATGGGGCACCCTGCTAAGGTGTTGTACGAGCAATCGTACCGAGGGTTCGAATCCCTCTCTCTCCGCCAGGAGATAAAGTCCGTGCATCCCATAGGGATGTAAGGGCTTTTTCTTTTTAGATGAGGAATGAGAACCCAAGGGTTCGTAATATAGCGGTAGCGTCATCCCTCTCTCTCCGCCAGGAGATAAAGTCCGTGCATCCCATAGGGATGTAAGGGCTTTTTCTTTTTAGATGAGGAATGAGAACCCAAGGGTTCGTAATATAGCGGTAGCGTCATCCCTCTCTCTCCGCCATTAAAAAACAAGCGCTCCCGTAGGGAGTGGTGGTTTTTAAATAATGGAAAAAGGATTTGAACCCAAGACCAGGGTTCGACGCGAAAACTAAGGAACGAAGTGACGATGATTTGAGCGCTCGAGTAGCCCCTCATTGAGGGGCGTCAGGAGAGTATCCCTCTCTCTTTAAAAACAAAATCCCCCTCAATCCCCCTTTAACAAGAGGGAGGAAAATTCATTTATAATATAGCGGTAGCGTCATCCCTCTCTCTCCGCCATTTTAAAAACATCAGACTTCTGTCTGATTTTTGTTTATGAGCGAATTAGACAAGATAAAGAAAGCTATTTAGAATCTTAATCATGAAGGATCCCGAAAAGATTGGTCTCAGTGAATCAGTAACCGAAGATTTAGATGATATGATAGTAGCGACTGGTGGTTCAAGTGTTTTACTTCAAATATTACTTCAATTTTTTAAAGAAATGTTTGAAATTGCAAAACCTTTTACAGATCCAAAAACAAAAAAAATTAAAGCTCCAAAAGGGCGGCTCCCCATTGGGAAATTATCTCCTAACGTGCGAAAAAGAATAGACACTATGGATTCTGCTTTCATTGAAACGATGAGTTATTGCGAATGGATAACCGTGTTTTCGGATGGATACCAAAGAGTAAAACAAAAACAGGAACAACAAAGTTATGATTGTGGTGAAAAATTAAAATAAGTTCTCTCTAGCCTCTCTCTCCGCCATTCACCTTTTCACATTTTTTTCGTCAAAAATACCCTCATTTTCACTTGTAGAATAAAGTCTTTTCGCCTACCATACGCACGCTTTTTTATCCTCAACGAATGTGTGGAATCATTGGTATCAGCAAGGCGAAAAACAATGCAGTATATGAAGCTTATGATGGCCTACTGATGCTCCAGCACCGCGGACAAGATGCCGCTGGACTTGTTTCCTATGATGGAAACAAATTTTATGAACGTCGTGGATCAGGTCTCGTTCGAGATACTTTTGAGGAAAAGGACATGTTAGCACTCAAAGGAACACAATGTATTGGACATTGTCGATACACCACTTGCGGAAGTTGTGACAATCAAGAGGAGAGTCAACCATTCTTTGTGAATGCACCCTTAGGGATTTATCTCATTCATAATGGAAATCTCACAAACGTTGACCAAGTACGAGAAAAGATTCTTCATGAATATCATCGACATCTAAGAACTGATTCTGATACTGAGATTCTTCTCAATGTTTTTGCGGATCAGATATACAAAGTGATGAAAGAAGATCCAAAAATGAAGTTAGATAAAGTTATCTTTGAAGCAACTGGAAAAACAATGGACCGTATTACCGGTGCCTACTCTATTATTACGCTGATTGATAAAGTCGGCCTCTTTGCTTTTCGTGATACACACGGAATTCGCCCACTCGTTCTTGGAAAAAAAGAAACAACATCCGGAACTGAATGGGGTATGGCTTCTGAAGATGTAGCTCTCAAAGCCCTTGATTTTGAAATAGTTCGTGACGTAGCTCCAGGAGAAGGAGTTCTTATTACCAATGAAGGCAAATTGATCACTCATCAATGTCGAAAAGGGAAACTCACTCCCTGTATTTTTGAATACGTGTACCTGGCTCGGCCGGACAGCATGATTAATAAAATCTCTGTTTACAAAACACGACTGAGAATGGGGGAATTTTTGGCAAAACAAATCAAAGAAGCCAATCTTGAAATCGACTCTGTTATGCCAGTCCCCGACTCTGGACGCCCATTGGCAATTCAAGTGGCAAAAGATCTTGGCATTAAATACAGAGAAGGATTAGTAAAAAATCACTACATCGGACGAACCTTTATTATGCCGAATCAAAAAGCACGACAAAAATCTATCCGACGAAAACTTAATGCTATTGAACTTGAATTCAGAAACAGAAATATTCTCCTTGTTGATGATTCTATCGTTCGTGGAAACACGATCAAGAAGATCATTCAACTCTGCCGAAAAGCCGGTGCAAAAAAAGTTTACGTTGCCAGCGGAGCACCACCCGTAATCAATCCTGATGTGTACGGCGTTGATATCCCAACTCGGGCAGAACTTTTGGCTAATGGACTCACTATCGAAGAAGTTCGAAAAGCCATTTGTGCTGACGCCCTCTTTTATCAAAAAGTTGAAGATTTAGTGGAATCCGCACGTGTCGGAAATCCCAAAGTTGATGGATTTCACACTGGTGTTTTTGATGGGGGCTATGTCACTCCAGAAGTAACCGAAGAATATCTCAAAAAAGTTGAATTTGAGGGACGTGGAGCCGCTATGAATAAAGGACCTAATCTCCCTCTTCCTACTCTCTAAGCATCTCATTTTATGAATTTTCTTGAATTTCTCTCTCCGCTCCGAAGAAGAAAGCTCTCCTTCCTTATTATTGCAATTCTTTGGGCAGGACTTATCTGGTTTGCACTCGGACTTATTCCTCAAATACAAAAGACAACCGTATATTTCTCTCTTAAACCCATCGTTTCAACAGAAACGAATATGATGTATTCCTTTGATCCTCCAGAAAGCGCGAGCAAAGTCGCTGAAGGAGTTTCTGGATGGGCCAAGAACCCTGCTTTCCGTGAACAGATTCTTCAGGAAGCGGGTGTTTCTATTTCAAAATTCAAAAAGAAATTGACTGCTCGAAAACAAAACAGAGTAAATGTTTTTTGGACAATTAAACTTCAAGACGAAGAAATGCAACACGCTGAGAAACTTACTCAAGCACTCATTACAACATTTGAATCGAACTTTGCTGATTTTAATAAAGACAACAGTGCTCCTTTTGGGATTTCGGAACCACAAGTATTCCGATATCTCTGGACATTCCCTTTTGTCTGGAAACTCTGTAGTGCCATTATTCTTGGTCTTGTGCTTTCTTTCCTCTGCATTTATTTCTTTGAAGCACTTTCTGATCGGATTTCTTTTGCCTCACAAATACGAACTCTATTTCCAGGGTCTCCGCTCTTGCGAATGGCACGCCCTATTGGAAAACACGATGTGAAGTTACTCGAGCAATTTATTCTGACCTTTGAATCTCCTCGTCTGATTGGAACTTTTCCAAAGGCGGAACAATCATTTTCACTCGCTCCAATGGACACCATTAATGAAGATCTTGATATTCCGATTTTGCTGGTGAAACTCGGAACCACAAAAATGACTGAACTCGAAAATATGCTCGCTATTTTTGGCGACGAGATTGGAATTATTGTTTTTGAGAAGTAAACAGCAGGAAGTATTGAAGAAACGAAGTAAAAGAACTTCATTGAACACATTTTTTGTTCAACATTTAAAACGGCTATCCTAACGGGGTTTGGGGAGAAACCGTGTCTGAGCGTCATGGGGACTCTGATATATCTTGAAGGCGCACGAGCGAGTTTTTTCTCCCCAAAACTTTTTGGTTCTTTTTAGTTATAAAAAGAACAGCTCTGCCGATATCCATCATCGACAAAAGAAGGGATCCTTCGACTGCGCTCAGGATGACAAGGGCAGGTTTTTTTAAATGACAAAATAAAATAAAATCGTACAATCGAATCACTTACTTTTAGACTTTTTAACTCTTTAACTATTAACATCAACTACGCCGACGCTGGAGTAAATATCTCAAAAGGCGATGATGCGTCCAAGAAAGCCTACGCCAATGCAAAGAAAACTTTTGCTTCTCGAAAAGGTATGATTGGAGAACCATTTGCACTCGAGGGAGGCTTTAGTGGTGCTTTGGATTTCGGAGACTTCTTACTCGTACAAAATGATGATGGAGTCGGAACAAAATCAGAAATTGCCGAGCGAACAGGTGTGTATGAAACATTGGGAGAAGACCTCCTCTGTATGGTCGCTGATGATGCGATCTGCGTGGGAGCTGAAACCGTATCAATTACCAATACGCTCGATGTTCCTGTTGTCGAACCAGAAATTATTGAATCACTCACATCCGGACTGGCAGAAGCTTGCGGGAAAGAAAAAGTCGTTATTCCGGGAGGTGAAATCGCCGAAGTCGGTGATGCCTGTAATAAAATGGTTTGGAATGCTACCGCCGTTGGAGTGGTCAAGAAAGACCGATTCATTTCTGGGAAAAACGTAAAAGTTGGACAAAAAATCATTGGTCTTCGAGGACGCGTACTTCGGTCAAACGGAATATCATTAGCTCGAAAAATTTGCGAAATGAGTTTTGGAGAAGATTGGCACAACATCGAATGGAAAGATGGAATTACATGGGGACAGGTACTCCTCACCCCTTCTAAGATTTTTCATCGACTGATACTCGATAATGTCATTGGAGGATTTGATTCAGATCGCCCCTTTAATGTATCTGGAATCGTTCACATCACGGGAGGTGGGATACCAGGAAACGTGCCGAGAATCTTTCCTAACAAGAGCTTGGGAGCGAAATTCGACAATCTTCATGAACCACACAAAGCGATCAAAGATTTACAAAAACTTGGAAATATAGATGAAAAAGAGTGTTATAAGACCTGGAACTGTGGAACAGCTTTAATGATTTTTTGCGATGAACAAGACGCAAATGCTATTTGTGAAAAATTAAATTCGGCAGATAACGAAGTTGATGCTAAAATTGTTGGTGAAGTAAATGATACACAAAACATCGAAATCATATCGAAGTTTACGGGTACCACGCTTCTTTTTTAATTTCTTTTATTTCCATGAATATCCAATTTAAAACTGGCGACGTTACATTTTTTGATGAAGATAAAGACTATTTCAGAAAAAGATTTCAAAAGATAGAACAACTTCTCGGATTTGATGCTGGAGATCCGGATTCTGTCGAAGTCCGCATTCAAATTGAAAAAAGAAAACAAAGTAGTGGAAACCGGTTCAAAGCTACTGCGAATGTATCTTTTCCTCGTGGAAAGTTTCATGCAGAAACAACCGCTGAAAATATTAAAAAATGTGCGGATGAACTGAAGAGAAAACTCCGACCGCAAGTTGAAGCCTTTCATGGGAAGAGGAAATGACCTTTTATTTCCCCTCATTCCCGCGGAGGCGGGAACCCAGTCTTTAAAAAAATTCCTTATTCTCTGGATCCCCCAGTCAAGCTGGAGGATGAGGAGGGTCACAAAACCTCATCCGTCACCTCTCCCCCAAATCCTCTCCCATAGAGATATTCTTTAAGTTTCGCCGAAAGTTCGAACTCCGTAATATCTTTTTTGCGCCGGAGAATATCCTTTTCTTTTTTGGCAATAAGTTCTTTTGCGATCTCAATCTGATCTTCTAACAAGAAATGCTCCTCAACGGCCTTTTTGGCCATGTCTTCAAAAATGCTTTTCATTCTCAATTTTTGAATAATCTTTCGAGGACCGGCTGATCTTTTCAACACTTGATCTTCAATAAATAACGCACAGAAACGTTCATTGGAAAGAAACTTTTTTTGTTTGAGTTCCACAATAAACTCCTCTATCCCCTCTTTCTCTTTTGGGAATTTTTCAATGAGTTTTTTACGAAATTCATGAACTGAATACTCTCGCTTCCCGAGGAGTCTAAATCCTTTATCCCGAAATGTTTGCATGAGTTTATACGCTTATTGAACGTACAAAGTTTCTTGCATTTCGTTGTCCATGTCAATTTGACGTGGAGAATAGAGTGTCACTTCCCCCACATTCAATGGAGCTGTGAAGTAAGCCGTTTCTCCTGGAACAACTTTTCCAAAATCAACACCTCCCTCAATAGCGAAGTGATGTGTAAATTGTCCATTGTTAAACACTTCAAACTCAATGTTTCCTGATTCTACGTTCTCTGAAGAGAGATCAATCCCCCATTCATACAGAAACACTTTTATAGTATCGGTAACATACATTACTGGTGCTTCTGTAGACTCCGTAAAGATTTTTTCTTCTACTTCTGCTGGAATCTCAACAGTCGCTTCTTCTTCTTTTGGGGTAACCGTAATAGGCCCTGTTACATCTTCCTCAAGTCCAGTTCGATCAATTGGATTTCGTTTTATTTCTTCTGTTTCTTCAACATTTTTTATTTCTTCTGTTTTTGTCTCTGTTGATTCTTCCGTCTTTGTTTCTTCTTCTGTAACGGCTTCTTCCGTTGCTGTTTCTTCTGTATTAACATCGTCTCCTGATTTATTAATTTCTTGAAAAACAAACCAAGCTCCAACCAAAATGACACCGATAATTAAAATTCTTCGCATGTGGGGTATAAATAATTCGGAGGGAATATAAAACAACTTTCCAAACAATGCAAATTATTTTTTAAGGTTTTTAGGAAAAGTTTGACACCTTAATTTATTCTCCGTATAAGACATTTCAGTGTCCGTGATGGACCATTGGTAAAATAAACAATATGTTTATGTTTCGCCAATTTACAAATGTTTGTGTTAGCCGTAGGATATAGTGTAAAACCGCGCCCTAAACGGGAAGTCAGTCTACAATTACCCCGCTGTCTAGATTCACGAAATGGGGGGTAGCTATGCAAAAAACAGCTTTAGAAGCTGTACACAAACGCCGAGAATGATGATTGTCTTGTGGATTAACAATCATTGAACTCACCCTTAAAAAAGGTGAACCGGTACACTAATCCCATGAAGTTTTGGAGACGATTGATCATTAGCATCCGTCGTCTCCTTTTTTTATAGAATCTTATATTGTTCCCTAATCCACGCAGGCGTGTTTGTGATAACGACTTCCAAGTCCTTTGCTTCAAGCCAATACGCTTCCTTTTTGTTAAAAAAATGCGTATCGCCCTTCTTTATTTCAAAATCCCCTTTTTCTAGATGTAATGTCGCACTTCCTGAAACAACATGATAAATCTGCTCACACGCTGTATTACAAGCGCTCCCTTTCTCAGGATATCGTCCATGAATATTTGCCACTGCCAAACTCATGTTCTTGCTCCCAATATCAAACTCCTGAACCCGGCACTCTGGAGAATGCGATGAGCTCAGGGGCTTTGATTGTTTTTTCTTCATTCGAAAATCGAAAATTGGCAATCGAAAATTATTTTATTCGTCCTTCTTTTCTTCGTCTTCTGAAACTTCAGCGTCTTTAATTTCTTCTTCTCCTGTTTTATCCGCCATTTCTTCTCCTCGTGCCGCTTCGGGATCGTGTCCCGCTTCATGCATCTTTTTTCCTAACGCCATCAATTTTTCAGACAAAGCTTCTCCGGCTTGTTCGAGTTCTTCTTTGGTCGCATCTTCTTTTGTGAAGACTTCTTTAGCTGTTGGAATCGCTTCTTCGACCGCTTTAATGTCTTCCTCAAGTTCGTCTTTTTTCAAATCCTTCGCTTCTTTCACGGTCTTTTCTGCTTGATAGATAAATGAATCTAAGTGATTTCGTGCTTCTACAGCTTCCTTTCGTTCTTTATCTTTGTCCGCATTTTCTTCCGCTTCTTTCTTCATCTTTTCGATTTCTTCATCAGACATTCCACTTGATCCTTCTATTCGAATTGATTGCTCTTTTCCGGTTGATTTATCTTTCGCTTTTACAGAAAGAATACCGTTCGCATCAATATCGAAAGTTACCTCAATTTGAGGTACTCCTCGTGGAGCTGGTGCAATTCCATCAAGAAGAAACTGCCCGAGAGATTTATTATCGGCTGCCATTTCTCGTTCTCCTTGCAAGACATGAATCTGCACACTTGGCTGACTATCGGCGTACGTTGAAAACACATTTGGTTTAGAAGTTGGAATCGTTGTATTCCGTTCTATCATGGGTGTTCGAACCCCACCTGCGGTTTCAATTCCCAATGTCAATGGAGTCACATCCAAGAGGAGAACATCTTTCACATCTCCTTGTAATACACCTCCCTGCGTTGCTGCTCCAAGCGCTACAACTTCATCTGGATTTTGTGATTCGTTCGCTTTCTTTCCAAAGAAATCTTCAACGGCTTTTTTCACCGCTGGCATTCGTGTCATCCCTCCGACAAGGATGACTTCATCAATATCTGATGCCGACAACTTCGAATCTTTCAAACACTTTTTACACGGTTCAATTGATCGTTTGATCAGATCCGCTACTAATTGTTCTAACTTCGCACGCGTCAATTTCTTCTGTAGGTGCAATGGTCCACTGTCCCCTACCGTAATGTACATGGCATTAATTTCAGTTTCTGTCGTTGATGACAATTCTTTCTTTGCTTTTTCCGCTTCTTCCTTCACACGTTGCATCGCAATCGCATCTTTCCAAAGATCTACACCTGTATCTTTTTTAAATTCATCCAACAACCATTGAATAATCACTGAATCGAAGTTATCTCCCCCCAAGTGAGTGTCTCCATTTGTGGCAAGAACTTCAAACGTTCCATCAGAAATCTCCAAAATAGAGATATCAAACGTTCCTCCTCCAAGATCGAAGATCGCTACTTTTTCTTCTTTTCCTTTCTTATCAATTCCGTACGCCAGCGCTGCCGCTGTTGGTTCGTTAATAATTCGCTCTACTTCGAGTCCGGCAATCTTTCCCGCATCTTTCGTTGCCTTTCGTTGTTCATCGTCGAAGTAGGCAGGAACCGTAATCACCGCTTTTGTAACCGGAGCCCCAAGGAATGCTTCCGCATCTGCTTTAAGCTTTGCCAATACCTTCGCCGCAATTTCTGCCGGTCGCATCGCTTTCCCATCAAATTTAATCATGACCGCATTATTTGGTCCTTTTTCAAACTCAAACGGCATTTCTTTCATTTCTTCTGTTACTTCTCCAAACTTTCGTCCGATAAATCGTTTCGCTGAGAAAATCGTTTCTTTAGGATTTACAAGCGCCTGACGTTTCGCTGGAATCCCGACCAAAATTTGATCATCCTTTTTGGCTACAACAGAAGGTGTTGTTCTATTTCCTTCTGCATTTGGGATGATAACCGCCTTTCCTCCTTCCATAACAGCGACGCAGGAGTTTGTTGTTCCGAGATCTATACCTATAATTTTTGACATGTGTTATTAATTAAAATTAGCAGTCGCATTTTAAGAGTGCTAAAAAGTTTGTCAAAACTTTTTTGCGAAAAAGCTGGCCCTCATTCCCGCGGACGCGGGAACCCAGTCGACACAAACTCCTTTTTCTTTCTCCAATAAGAATCAAAGACTTCTTTTTAATGGAAATTCTTAATTGTCTGGTTTCCCCTTTGCAGGGGAATGAGGAGCTATCCCTTTAATTTTTCTCAAAACTCTATAGAATCCAACACACAATGAACCTTTCGGAAATCCGTGAATACACAAACGATTCTCTCCACAACCCGTGTACCAGACGAGCAAAAATGGTGAATGGTCTTTTGTCTTTTTTGATCATCTTCTCCATTGCCGTTATTCCACTTCACTTTTGGAGCAATATTGATTGGATTCATGATGAACTCTTTTTCTTTGATCGATTGACGGTGACAATCTTTACCGTGGAATACCTTCTTCGTATCTGGTCCGCCAAACGTCCTCTGTCCTATATAACGTCTTGGTGGGGCGTTGTCGATTTAGTAGCCATTCTCCCCTTCTACATGGCACAGATAGGGCTTCTGGCTTCTCCTGAACTCTTTCTCCTTCTACGTATTCTCCGTATTCTAAAATTCGCCCGAACACAAGGTATGGAGCTCATTGCTATGAAAGGATGCGAACTCCATCATCACGGAAATTTCGAACTCCTCCCACGAGAAAAAGTCGAAAGAGTTGTTCAAAAACACGCTATTGTATTCTTACTTGGGATGCTCTTGCCACTTTTTTTTACGACCGCAGGACTTTCTGTATTTATTTTTTTTCACGGAGGAGCCATTCCTTCCGCCATTAGTATTTTGCTCTTCCTTTTTGGATTTGTCTTTTTTATCAAAGCATGGCTCGACTTCAATTATGATGTTATCTACATTACAAATTATCGTGTAATTATTCAGAACCGCGAACTCTTTGGGTCTATTTCAAACAATATTCCGTATGAATCTATTACCAATGTGGTCCCGAGTAATCTCGGTCTTTTTCGATGGATATTTGGGATTGGCGATGTCCATATTCAAACCGCCGACAACACGACTGATAATCTCTTTTTTCAGAATGCCCCCGGACCGCATCATGTTGTGAGAACTATTTCAACGAATAGACAAAAACTCCTCAATGCGCGAGAAGGACGTGAACTCGAAGAAATCGCTGAACTTAAAAAGATAAAACGACAAGAAGAAAAGATTGGCGAGTTTATGGAACACGATAAAGAATCTTCTTCTGATCCTGAGAGTTAGGCCGCGTTACGCACCATGTTCACGGCTCGCATTTGATTTGAAGTAAGCGTCGCTTTCATTCCCACATTTACTGCTGCTTGCGCAAAAGTTTGATTTGGAGGTCCAAATTTATTCCATGAAAAAGAGGCTCCTTCGGTAATTCCTTCATATCCCGCATGTTTCCATGGCATATGTCCCCAGACCTTTTTCCATGATTTTCCTGTCGTTTTACTGAGCGTTGTCTTCATTGTTGAAAGTGCTGTTTCTTTCGTTGTCTTTGCACCTGCTTTTGCAATTGATTTAGAGATGACTTTTTCCGATACCGTTCCTATTTCTTTCTTCCCAGTCTTTTTAACAGTCATTTCAACGCCTTCTTCAAACAGTTCCTTTCCTGCTTTTTTGGCCAATGCTTTTGCTCCGAGTTTCGAAATCCCTTTTGTTCCTCCTTTGAGTAAGACACGGATTCCAGCCGCAGCTCCTGATCCAAGTCCCAATGTCAAAACCGTAAACACATCAAGTCCAACATTAATTCCAAGTTCTGCCCATCGCATTCCTTTTGAAGTTCCTAATGATTCATCATTAAGCCGTCCAGCACTTCGGATGGTTCCAATAATGGGTAACAGTTCTGCCACTGACCACAACCAATTTGATTCGGTAACCGTTGCACTAAATTCTCCAAAACTACGCGAACGAAGAGCTTCTTTAAGTGTCATGACACCAACTGAAATCATTGATACTGATCCCACTTTCCCAAGTTTCATTCCTGGAACTTTTCCCGCTCCAACAGCTTGAATTGCTTCTGGCCCCATTTTCTGAATATCTTTCACTCCCCTCTTTGAGAGTTTCGCAATTTCATCATTGTATTTTTCAGGTCCCCATGTAGCGATATTCTTGTTCGCATTTTTCATATCGGCACTCCATTTTTCTTTAAACTTTGTAAATTCTCCCAACTTTTCTCGTTTTTCAATTTTAATCGCTCTCATTTGCGTCATTACTTTTCTTTTTTCTTCTTTCGTCTGATCAAACACCTTTTTTCCATACTCTAGTTTTTCACTCCCTTCGTCTTTAATCGTTTCAACTTTATCAGCAAATTTATCAGCACTTTTCCCAAATCGAAGATATTTCGCCTGTTTTTGAACCGCCATATATTTAGCATATTCAATAGGATGAGTAAGACGAAACCAAAATTTCGAAATAAAATTCATGTTTTTATCTTTTCCCATCACTTCTTCAAACGTTTTCATTTCCCATTGAGTCGTTCCGTCTTTTGCAGTAATACGCTCATCCGAAACATATTTATCAATAATCGCTCCCATCTTATCTCTCGTGTCAGAGTTTCCCCCATTCCCATTTCCCATAACTTTCAAAAGCCAACTTTCATTCATTTTCAATTTTTCATATTCATCAAGTTGTTTTCCTAATTTTTTTTCATCATTAAATGTCTCATAAAATTCATCTACGACTTCTTTATCTCCTTCCATTCCGGCAACTTGTGAGACCTTATTAAACAAGTTTTTCTTGGTGTCTTTTTTTTCAACAGTCTTTTCTTTTGTTTTCTTTTCAACAGAAAATCCATGTTCCTTTCTTTCTACATCTGAATTAAAATCAGCTCCTCGACGTTCAAATCCTTTTGCTATTTCTTTTTGAACTGGAGATTTCACAACTTCCATTTTCGGAAGTTTTTCCTTTTCTTCTTTTGTTTTTTGTACCGTTGCCGTAGAGGGATCTGCCATTCTTTTAAAAGGTGAGAAGATTCGTGTCATTGCGCTTAACATCAATGACTCTGAGTCAGAAGAGTCTCTGAGAGATTCTCTCAGTTCTTTTTTACTCGAAACGATTTTTTTCTTTTTTGACATAAAAAAGTGACTACTTCTCCTAATTATACCATAAATAAGCCTTAAAAACAAGCGTCAAACCGCTCTATTACAACAGATTGTCCGCAACATCAAACCCTGCAAAAACCTCATCTACATCATCTACTTCTTCGACCGCTCCAATGAATTTTTCAATACGATCAAGGTTTGCTTGAGTATCAATCATTTTGGGATCTTTGGCTCTATATTGGGGTTCTGACTTCACGACTTCAATTCCTTGCGCCGTAAGAGCATCTCTCACTTTTGCAAGTGTCGTAAACTGCGTGATAATCTCTGATCCTTCTTCCGTAAAAGAAAAATCATCTGCGCCTGCTTCTATAACCATTTCAAAAAGTTCGTCTTCTGATTTTCCCGAGTTTTTTATTTCAACAACTCCGACGTGGTCGAAAAGAAAATTCACCGTTCCAGAACTCCCTAAGTTTCCCCCATTCTTTGCAAAAGCTGTTTTAACCGCTGGTAAGGTTCTATTTTGATTATCCGTCAGAGCCGTCACAATGATTGCAATACCATCTGGTCCAAATCCTTCATACACTTGATCGACAAACTGTGTCGCATCTTTGTCAGCTCCTGAAAGTTTTTTCAAAATTCGATCAATATTGTCATTTGGTACATTATCCGCTTTCGCATTTGCAATAGCAGCTCTCAGTGATGTATTTGTCTCCGGATTAGAATCATTACGTCCTGCAACAAATAGGATTTTTGAGTGTTTCGTCAAAACCTTTCCCCGTTTTGCATCGGTGAGCGCTTTCTTGTGCTTAATTGAACTCCATTTACTGTGTCCAGACATGACGATAATATAAAAGGTCAAAGGCAAAATGTAAAAAGAAATTCTAAATTTTAATTCTCCCCTTTGTAGGGGGAGTTAGAGGGGGTTTATTTCTGCAACTGCTCAACTTCTAAAGAACTTAACTTCCGCCATTTCCCTATGGGCAATTCATTCAACCAAATATTATTCACTCTCACACGCAGAAGTTCCTTCACTTTTAAATCACAAGCCTCACACATTCTTCGAATCTGACGATTCTTTCCTTCTTTAAGAATAATACGAAAAACGTTCTCCTTGATCTGATGCACTTCACAAGGTTGTACACGCTCTTTATTTACTTCAAGAGTCCCTGACGATAACCGTTCTAAAATTTTAGGAGTAAGTGTGGTGGTAACCACCACCACATACTCTTTTTCGTGAGAATACGAAGGATGCGCAATTTCATTTGCGAGATCTCCATCATTCGTGAGCAATAAGAGTCCGTGGGAATCTTTATCCAATCGCCCAATTGGTACCACTCGCTCTGATCCAAAATCAAAATCATTGAGTGTTTTTCCACCATGTTCATTTTGAAAGGTCACCTCCACTCCCGTTGGTTTATGCCACACAAGAACGATCGACTGAATATTCTTTCGAACCGATATTTTTACACCATTAAAAATAATGTTTTCACTTCCCGTAACCTTATCCCCCAGTGTCGCTTTCTTTCCATTTACAAAAATCTTCCCTTTCTCTATAAAACTTTCTGCTTCTCTTCGCGAACAAACCCCCTGCGAGGATAAAAACTTTTGCAGGCGTATGGGATCTGAATCCTGTTTCATGTTTTAGTAGGCGTGTCGTTTTTTGAAGAACACCAATCCAATGATGAATATAACGAGCAAGGCAACAACTGTTCCAATTGTCCCCGGTCCTGTTGCTGATAAACTTGTTGAAAAAGACAATGTAGTTCCTTCTGACTCGTTTCCATCTTTATCAATCGTGCTCAAAAGAATCTCATAGTTTTCATCAAGATCAACTTCAAGTTCCAATTCTGAAATATCACTTCCGAGAGAATATCCACTATCCCAATCCTCCAATCCTCGACGGGTGTAAAGAATTTGGTCAGAAAGATTTGGTTCCTCTGCAATAACCCAATTCAAAATAACTAATTGTTCTGATTTCAAAAGTGATGTATCGATAGTCATGTTTTTTGCCTCCTCAACCTCAACAACTGAATTTTGATTTGGATTTGACGGTTGTTGCGGTTCTTCAATATTTTCTTCCTCAATAGGATCTTTTGGTTCTTCGGCAAAACGAGTAGCTATAAATTCAACTCGATCCATTGATCCTTCTGCAATAGATTGTCCATCGATATTTTGAACTTCTGTTGTTGCTACTATTTGATAGGCTGTTCCCGAAACTAAGTCTCCTCCAGTAATAAGAACCACCTGATCCTCAAGTACTTGTACTTCTTGAATAACGATTACACCACCAGTAATTTTATCAAAAATTTGAAACGCAGAGAGTGGACTTCCCGCAAAGAAAACTTTTTCTGACATCGCAAGTTGCACTTCGTTATCCCAATTTTGTGTCACCGAAAGCAATTTCATTTTACTTCCTGCTGGTGCCACTGGAGTCGCTGATACTTCCACCGAATACGTAACGGACTCCATTTGTTCGTCATCAATAGCGGTTATTGCAAAAAAGTACTCTGTACCACTCAGAAGACCATCTACAACATAATTTGTTACTTTTCCGACAATGATTTCGTCTTCATATGAATCCTCTGCTGTCTGAACTGTGGTTTTTCCATAATACACCTTATATTCATTCACCACTCCATCCTGATCATTCGCCTCATCCCACGAGAGCGTTATTTGTCGATTCCCTGCTGTCGCTACAACATTTTTCACTTCATTTGGTGCTTGTGGAAATTCTTGAGCAAAAGCTAAACCCACAAATGCTTGTGACAGAAGAGCTATAAGTGCAAAAGCCGAGACCAATTTGGATTGTTTTTTCATTTTATGAAATTGTACCACTGGGTGGAACAAAAGTTCAAGCAATTTCTACTATAAATTGGATCCCAGAAATTTTACATTCGTAAAACCCTAGGATGCCCCTTCTGGTCATTTCCCAAAAACCTGCACCACATACACCTCCCCTTTTTCATTTTTTGCAAAACCAATCCCAACTTTTGTCCATTTTGCTAATAAAAGATTCCTGCGATGGGACCCTGAGTTTTCAAGTCCTGTTAAAGCCAACGGGAGATCCGTTCCAAAACTGAGATTTTCTCCAAAATCCCCGATAAATCCTTCTCGTTTTAAACGCATTGCAAAGGTCATTCCAGTAGGACTTGTATGAGAAATAAAATTCTCCAATGCCATTTTCTCCGCATATTGTTGCGCAAAAACATTTAAATCTCTATTCGCTACCACCGAACCTATCTCATGGTTCGCACGAAAAGCATTCGTCCAGTGTCTGATTCCAGCAATAGATTCTGTCGTGACAATCGCTTCCGGCCAAGGCGCAATCGGAAGCACATATTCTCTCGCTACATAAATCGCACGATTAAAGAACACTTCTCCATCATCAGACACAATTTCCAAAACATGGGTTCCAAACCCTTCCGGCCGAAATCGAAACCGAAACGCGTCAATCCCTCGTTGTTCCAATGTCACTTGTTTCACCATTCCAGAAGGTGTCATGACATAAACATGGTCCGCCAGTTTTATCATTGGAGAATGCAGTTTCCCTTCCAACGTAATAGAATTAAGGGTCTTTACGAATCGTGGAAATTCATACACAGAAATATCTTCTGTTTCTTTGTCCTTAAATCCTTCAACAACCTGAAATGTTTTTGTCGTAACTGGCTTCCAATTCGTTGTTTGTTGCTCAAATGTTCCATCATTCGTTAGGGATTGAAACAATTCAACCGTCATATATTCCTTATTTGAAAAAGAATGAAAGAAATCTGTTTCCAATCCCAAAGAATCAAGTCCATCTTCAATAATGAGCATTTTTTGTTCTTTATCACCGGTAAATACAATTTTGGAAAGTACGGATTCTCCACTATTCCAATCAAAAAGCACCTGCTTTTTTTCGGGCACTATACGCACGTCAATGGATGAGAAAAAAGGTGTATTAGAGGAAGTAAACACCCGTTCTTTAGGAAGAGGCACAACGTTTATTTCTTCTACACGAGATTTTTGTTCTTCGTCAAAAACAAGCCCAACATGATACCGTCCTGCTTGTGTAAACTTCACGGGAAACGAAAAATTCCGTCCAGACACCGCTCCAGAAAAATGAATTTGATCTGACGAAATACCCTCTTTATCAGAAATCGGTTGCAAAAAGATCGTCGCTTCTTTGTGACCTGATTCTTTTGCCGTTCCAGAAAGCTGAAACACCGTCCCCTCCACTATGGTTTGAGGAATTGATCGGCGCAATACGGCATTGGGGAAAAATTCAGCAGAAAGATGCGCTACAGTCTCTGTAAAAACCGGAATGGTTTCTCTTTTTTTTTTAATATTAAGCGACAATTTTTCGGAAAGAACTTCTGGTAGTTTTTCGTTCTTGGTTTCCGTTAATAAATATTCCTGCAATGCCGATGGCACCACTGCTGTTTCTTCTACAGGAGAAGAAACTACTTCGAATTCCACAGAGATAACTCCTCTGGTAATCGGTGCAAGATGCTCAAAGGCTTTTTGAGATAAATCTATAATTCGTTGTTTATGATATGGCCCCCGATCATTCACACGCACAATGACAAAATTATCCCCATGAGATACTTTCAAAAATGTGCCAAACGGCAATGTCCTGTGAGCGGCTGTCATATCCATCGGATCGTAAATTTCTCCATTGGCGGTAGTTTTTCCAGCAAATCCTTCATTGTAATAGCTCGCTGTCCCCTCTCCCCAATACACATATTTTTTAGTAAAATCAGATTCAGCCACTTTTTGTGCTCGATAAATAAGTTCCGCCACTTCTCCACGAGAAATAGATTCATAAGGCGATGCATTCAAATTATCAAGGATTCTAAGATTTCCAGTCGCACGAAAAAATCGATCGTACCAATCTTCTTCAAACCCCTCTTCTTCGACGGGAACATCAAAACTCAAGACCAGCATTTTCAAAAATTCCGACCGCGACACTTGTGCCGCTGGGTGAAAATCTCCATCCGCAAATCCGTGGACAATTTCTCTGTCTGCTGCGGTATTTACAAACGGTGCGTACCATTCGTTTGCTGGAACATCAGCAAAATAATCGGCTCCGTTATCAATAATTTCAATATCAGCGGCCAACATAAGCACCTTCAAAACTTCTGAACGCAAAATAGAATTCAATGGTTTGTAATAACGTTGATTTCCTTTTTCATATCCTTTCACAATGTTTGATTCTTCAAGGGAATCTATAGCGTGAAAATACGGATGTGTGACATCAATGTCGGCAAACTCCGCATGTGTTATTCCAGCACATACAATTCCAAACAAGCAAAGCGCAATCTTTGTGTGAGTATTTCTTTTCATCGGAAGTTATTGTAAGAATTTTTAAGAGAAAAGGAACTTGACAAGGTGAAAATTTTCTTATATCAAAACACCAACTACTCAAGAATGATTGTGATTACTTCTTCATGAAGTTATTTCCATCTCTTGAAAAGCCATAGATTTTTGTTCTTTGAAAAAGAATTATTCATACATATAAAAAAGTGCCTTATGAAAACTACGAGTATCTTACTATTTGTTTCTCTATTTGGCGGTTCTTGTGAACCAGCCATTGAACTCAGCCCTCTGGCTGAAAAAATGATTCTGCTCTTCGTCATAATCGTATGGGCTGGGATGATAAGATATTTCCAGAAGAATCCGACCCCACCAGAAAAAAAGGAGGCTGTAGGCTTCTGGCGAATGTTTATTCCCATTATGTTCTTTATTGCCACACTGGTGATTACTGCATTAGCACACGAAGTTTCTATTGCAATCATTTCTTCTGTTTTTGCAATTTTGCTCGCTATAAAACAGGCGAGAGAATCCTTCCGAGCTGAAAATCAGCGCTATCAACAAAAATCTATCTCTGGATAATTATTCCAGAGTCTACAAAAAGCCAGATGCACGTCATCCGGCTTTTTTACTAAGAAAACAATGCCGACGGCTAAAGCCATCGGTTGCATTTAACTATTCACTATAAACTGTTAACTATTAACTATTTTTCTCCTTCTCCGCAAGAGTGTGCACCCACTCATCTTTCTCGTATTCGAAAATTTCTTCATCTTTAAAGAATCGCTCAATTTCCTTTTTCGCCGTTTCTGGAGAGTCTGAGGAATGAACGATATTTCGTTGTCCAGAGAGTGCAAAGTCTCCTCGTATTGATCCCATGTCGATAGCTTTAACTCCAGAAACCGTGCGTACAATTTCTACCGCTTGATATCCCTCGATCACCAGAACAACCACCGGAGACGAACTCATGAATTCAGCCATTTCAGCAAAGAAGGGTTTGTCTGCTACATGCGCGTAATGTTCCTGCAGAAGTGCCTCATCAAATCGAATCATTTTGAGTCCAACAACTTTAAGGCTCTTTCTTTCAAATCGATGAAGAATCTCTCCGATGAGTCCTCGCTGAATTCCGTCTGGTTTAATAATAATGAGTGATCGTTCCATGGGGTGTAATTAAGTCGTGCAGATTTTGACATAAATTTTCGAAATGAACAAATACCCCTTTATTTCAAATGTAGGGAACAGATATATCTGTTCCCTACAAAACCATTTTTTGAAATCAACAACTAAAATGGCAAATCTTCTGCTGATGGAGCCCCATCTACTACTGGATCTGCTGCTGGAGCATCTTTTTTTTCTGCTGGGGGGGAAACATCCCCTCCTACTTCTCCTTTTGGAGACAACATAATCATGTCTTGTGCCACAATTTCTGTTCGATAGTGCTTGATTCCCGCTTCATCTTCCCAGCTTCGTGTTCTCAGTCGTCCTGAAAAATATACCTTGCTTCCTTTTTTTAAAAACTGACAACAAATTTCTGCCAATTTTCCCCAACACACGATGTTGTGAAATTCTGCTTCGTCGTGTTTTGCCCCACTTGAATCTGTCCATCCTCTATTTGTCGCAACTCCAATTGTCGTCACCGACTGATCGTTTTGCGTCTTCTTGAGTTCTGGATCCCGTGTGAGATTACCGATAACTTGTGCTTGATTGAGTGAATTCATCTTTGATTGGATTATAAAATAGAAAAATTCAACCCAAAGTGTAACTCAATCTTTTCACTGCGCAAATTGTTTCTTTATATTTATTTAACAATCTGGAAGAGATTAAGAGAGGGTTTTTAAAACCTCCCCTCGAAGGGAGAGGAAACAAAAGAAAAAAACTCCATCCAAACCTTTGACATTTTTAAAAACCTTTTTACAATCCGCAAGATTTCAATCTTAGTTGAGTAACTCATTACTCATTAATCATTACTCATTAATCATTGCAAAAAGATGCAAAAAACATACGATAATATCGAAGCCATCGCCGGTCCTATTTTAGTTGTAGAAGGCGTTGATGGAGCGAAGTACGAAGAACTTGTAGAAGTTCGAACAGCGGACGGAAAAATCCGAATGGGAAAAGTGCTTGAAGCCAATGGTTCGAAAGCACTGGTTCAAATGTTTGAATCGACACAAGGTCTTTCAACAACCGGTCTTAAAGCAAAATTCCTCGGAAAAGTATCAACACTTGGTGTGTCACCAGACATGCTTGGACGTGTCTTTAACGGAGCAGGAAAACCAATCGATGGTGGACCAGAAGTTTTACCAGAAAAAACAGTAGATATTTCCGGTATGGCGATTAACCCATACTCACGAACTTTCCCCTCAGACTTTATTCAAACTGGAATTTCATCACTCGACGTGATGAACACATTGGTGCGAGGCCAGAAATTACCAATCTTCTCTGGATCAGGGTTGCCTCACGCTGAATTGGCGACTCAAATTGCTCGACAAGCTAAAGTGAACGATGGTTCAAACTTCGCCGTAGTATTCGGAGCGATGGGAGTTACGTTTGAAGAAGCGATGTATTTCCAAAAAGAATTTGAACGAACCGGAGCGATTGAACGAGCAACATTGTTCGTAAATACAGCGGCCGATCCAGTGGTTGAACGTATTGCGATTCCACGAATGGTGAGTTCTTACGCTGAGTACTTAGCGTTTGAAAAAGACACACACGTACTTGTGATTTTGACAGACATGACAAACTACGCAGAGGCTTTACGAGAAGTATCTGCCGCACGAAAAGAAGTGCCAGGACGACGAGGTTACCCAGGATACCTCTATACTGACCTTTCTACCATTTACGAACGAGCGGGACGTATTAAAGGATCAAAAGGATCCGTAACACAAATGGCGATTCTTTCCATGCCGGAAGACGACATTACGCATCCAATCCCCGATTTAACAGGATATATTACTGAGGGACAGTTCGTGCTTGACCGAGGTCTGCACCAAAAAGAACTCGCTCCACCAGTGGACGTACTCAAATCTCTTTCACGACTCGCGGGAGCAGGAATGGGAGAAGGAAAAACTCGAGAAGACCATTCTAAATTGAAAGATCAACTCTTCGCGTGTTACGCACGTGGTAAAGATGTTCGTGAGTTGGCTGTGGTGTTGGGAGAAAGTTCACTTTCTGACATTGATAAGATTTACTTGGCATTCGCGGATAAATTTGAAAAAGAATTCATCGGACAAGGATACCAATGTGAACGAACAATCCTTGAATCTTTGACTCTTGGATGGGAGCTACTCCGACCATTCCCAATTTCAGAATTGAAACGTATTAATACAAAGACAATCGAGAAATTCCACCCAGATCACAAGAAAGCGTAAATAAGTTTATAGTTCTTATGAAGTAAAATTAAAAACCTCCGCAATGCGGGGGTTTTTTAGTGGTTTTATAATCAGTGATTAGGACACAGATTCAAACACTGAGATTTTCCATTCGAGTTGGCCTCCCTTATTCGGAGCCGTGAGACCAATCTCTCCATTCGGCCCTTTCTTGATCGTGAAGTTATAAGACATACCCTTGCTTACACGTGCCTTCATACTCGCAAGCTCTCCATCTTTTATTGTAACTTTCTTAATCTCAAAAAGAATAGGATCTTTAGAGATTGTACCATCTTTCTTGGTAACTTTAGCTTTAAAAGTAAGCACCTCTCCTTCTATCTTTTTACCCATGAGCGTTTCGAATTCCTTGAACGTTCCCTTTTTTGGAATATTTTGTGCCTTTTCAATCTCTCGTTGAAGTTCTGCTTCTTTTTTCTTGTTCGCATCATATTTTTCCTTTGCTTTTTTTGCTCGCACATCAACTCTCACAATTGCCTGATCATAATAGATCACATAAAGTTCCGCTTTTGCTGTCTTTAATTTATTTAAGCTGGCTTGTTCTTCTTTCGTAAGTTTTCGTTGTCGTCCAATTTCTTTTAAATATTGTTCTTGTGTTTCCAGTTTCTGTGATTCTTTATTCCAAGAATCTTTAATGTGTTTCTTTGCTTCTTTTGGTGTCATTTTTTTAGAAGCCTTTTCCGCGCTCTTCATATTTTTCATAATCTCAGTTTGCAATTTCCCTACATTTCGTTTTCCTGCCTCTGCTCGTTCCAATCGAGCGTCTTTATTTTTTTTTGCTTTTTTTACCATTTTTGCTTTTTCGTTTTTCACTACAAGATTATGTTCATTTCGCGCTCCTTGTTCTGCCCCCTTCCCTTTTCCGTGATGCTGTCCAAACCCCGGTCCATTTTCTCCAGCTGCATTTTCTCCGCGATTTGTGAGTCCTTTATCTTTTGAAGTGTTATTTTTGTTTCGATAATGTTTTGTTGGTGCTATCACTGGATCGATGATTAGATCTGGTTTTGGTTTTGGTTTTGCTATTTTTGGAGACATCCACAATAAGTTGAATGTTACCCAGTTCTTCGCAAAATTCTCCAAGAAATTTCCATCTTCAAGCCCACCATCAAATGTATGTATAGCACCCGTCATTGCTAACGCCTCTAATGCCATAGCTGGCTGTTTTGCCACAAGCACTCGTCCCATTTCTTTAAATCCACCTTTCTGGTAGGCTTTCATGACTGATTCTACTTGGGCTCGTCCTGCCGTTTTTCCTACTGCACTTCCAGCAAACTTCGTCTCAAGCCCCTTCATTCCTTTATTCCATAGTTGATTTCCCGCTCCAAATATCATGTACATTCCAATACTGTGTCCCATTCCTGTCCAGTATTCATTCCAAGCATCTGTCCCAACAACTGGGGTCGAAATAGCCGAGTGAATATTGTGAAACACTGCTCCATCCACTGCCATTGGAAGAGCTTTCACCCCCAATCGACCAGTCGTTTGAAGTCCTTTTCCAGCAAATCGTGCATATCGATTTGTACTGGCAGATAAGCGACCAACTTTACCAGCAAGGTTTCCAATTCTTCCTGCACGAGCAAGAAGCGATCCTACTCGAGCTCCCACACCGATAAGCCCTACTCCTGTAGCACTGAGTGCCAAAATAGCCACACTTAACCCTATTTCTTGTATAATCATTTTTCTCGTAGAATCAGCAAAATTCCATGCGCCAACTCCTTCCATGTCTTTATACACATCAAAAGCTTCTTTTTCTGTATCGTTGAGATTTAGTTTTTCAAATACGTCTTCCCCAGCCGCTTCGAATAACAAATCTTTTTCTACTAAATTAGCAATTGTCGTGTCTTTTGTGTGTTCTACTAGAATATTAACAGCTCTACTTCGAGAAATAATATTTCCCATTGGATCATAGTATTCTCCACTTGCAGAATCATAGAGTCCAGCCCCTTCAAGTCCATCATCTGTAAGGAGTCCTTGATTTTCCAAATTTTCCAAAATTAAATCCTCTCGAATACTTCGTCTAATATCTGCTTCTATTTCATTCTTTGTTTCTTCATCTAGCTTTTCTTCCATGAGTTCTTTTCCAGTTTTTCCATCAGATTCTACGTGCCCCAAGATAATCGAACGCAAAATATTTTCTGCTTGTTCATATTGCCCTTCTTCTCTCATTTGTTTTGCGATCTCAAGCCATTGTTTTTGATTCGCATTCGCCATTTTTTCCATGAAAGCAGCATCATTAATATCAACTGATGCTGTTATTTTTCCTTCATTATTTAAAAATTCATTCCAATAATCATTAAATTGTTCTAATTCCTGATCGCTTATACTCCCAGGTTTTATACTTGGGTTTTGTGTCATATAAAGAACAGCTTCTTCAATAGTTGCTACGTCTTGGGTGTAATTCATAAAGACTTCTTGAACAACTGGAGAAACTTTATGAATCAGATCCATTCGTTCCTGACTTTTTTCGTCATCTTTAGAAAACCATTTTTTAATAGCCCAATCATCTGTTGTTGCTTCATGTTTTGATCCTTCTGTTGCTTCAAACATTGCCAAAAGTTGTCCTTGCCTTACTCTTTCCAAATCATGGTTCATATTATCGAAGATTTCTTTCCCTTCTTCTCCACTCGCTATTAATTTTTCTCGAGCTTCAACAAGATTCTCTTCTCCGTTTTGAAGAAGTTTTACCGCTTCAAGAACGGATTTTTTCTTTGGATCTGGTTCCGCCTCAATTTGTGCATCAAGTCCTTTTTGAATAGATTCTTGCATCTTTTCATTCAGGACAATTTCAATTTCTGTTTTAATTTCTCTTTGTCTTCCTACTGGCAACTTGAAATAAGCATCTGAGTAATCAAACCAGTGTGTTCGAGGATTGAGATAAATGTATTGACCATATTCAGGAAGAATTTCCCCGATTACAAGCTCTATATTTACCGGTTCCACTTCTTCAAGAAGTTCATCATCATCGTCATCATCCTCAATAATTTCATTGTCATCATCATCATCGTCATCATCATCTTCTATTACTTCTTCCACATCAATCACCACAAAATTCCCTTCACATCCATTTTCCATCTGTGCGAGAATTTGGTTATCGATTTTAATTGCGTTTTTAATTTTGAACTGACTCAGTAATTTTGCATCAATCTTTGTCATGGCTCCTCCTGTCAAAATCTCGCATTCTTTAATTGAGTACTCTGTTTCTCCAAATGTGAACTTCTCTCCAAGTTGAATACCATCTACCCCATCTGACTCCATTTGCGCGGCAAGTGCTTCTCGTTTTCGTTTATTTGAAAACTTTTTCACTAATGCGTCAGGAAGCTTGTGTGCTGAATTTTTATCATGAGACACCATTCTCATCGCATCAAATAAAGCCTGTGTAGCCGTTCCTGTTTCGTACGAAAATGACGCCATAGATTGTTCTAAAATTTTTGAAGCATCTGTTTTTGAAATCACTGATTTATCTTGTTCCAGCAAGAATTGAACCATTCGTGCCACCATTTCCGTACGATACAATTTTCCAAATTCTCCTTCTTCAGAAGACACACTCAATTTTGCCAATTTCTGAATATTTTTATTATCAAAGGTTCCTCCTGCTGCATTTATTTGCTGAGAAAATGCATTCATTGATTCTGTTCCTTTCACATCAACTTTCAAAAGAAGCTGTTCCCTTTCGGATTTATCCAAAGTTTTTCTTCGTTGAAGCTCCTCAACACGCTCCATCGTATCTGCCTGCAAATCAGGACCGTTGTGTTGATACAAGAAATTTTTATTTCCTTCCGCCGAGAACAAAAACAAGTTTTTCATGAAAAATTATTAACTTATCTCCTAATTATACCATAAATAAGAAATAAAATCAATACTCCTCCTTGGGTTTTTCTAAAAACAAACAATTGTTATTTTATTGGCTTCGATTGGTCCTCTATCACTTTTTCAAGAAGAACAAGCCACGCTTCTCTTTCATATTCTGGAAAATTTTTATCGTTATGAGCTCTTCGTTCTTTCTCCCGAGTCCAAGCAGCTTGTTTCTCTTTGGGAAGCTGGGCAATAAGTTCCTCTGCTTTCCGTATAAATGCAGTCATTTTTTCTTCTTTTACTTTTTCTGAGTCCTGTTTTGTTGTCCCAAAATCCGAATCTTTGAAATTTTCTGGAGATTCTTTGAAATCTGTTACTACCATTTCTAGCATGTTAAGAAGATCCTTTCTTGTTTCTTCTGATTTACCTTTATTTTTTTCCATATGCTCAATCCATTTTGTTTTCAAATTACCTTCTGGAAGTTCTGCAAAAAGTTTCGCTTCTCTCTCTTCAAGAGTAAGTGTTCCTTTTTCTATCTGATTTCTAATATTCTCATTAAAGAGTTCTCTTTCTGTTTTTAATTTCTTTGGCGGAGCCACAAGACTAAGATCTATCTTGGTGGTTTTTTTCTCCTTTTTCAATAGATCTTCTTCTTTTGTATCCATCGCCAATCCTTTTAGTTTTTTCAACATTTTCCCAATCGTATTTGGCCCTGGCGCTCCATCAATTTTTAATCCTTCTGCTTTTTGAAAAGATTCAACAGCCTTCTTTGTGTTTTCTCCAAAAAGAGCATCTATTGTCCCTGTATTATGTCCAAGCATAGTAAGCCCTGCCTGCAACGCTAACACATAACGAACTGGATTAGAGGCTGTCTCATTTTTATAATTCCAATTCCTTTTTGCTTCATCAGTATCAAGCAATTGAATAACTTCTGATTTCGTAAGAACATTCTTTTCAAAAAGATTCCCTAATGCATCCGCCGTTTCATTTCGAAGTTGCTCTTTGGCCCATTCTGCTTTTCCCCCAAGGACATTTTTATCTAAAGCGATTTCTTGCCAAAGAAATCTAGAAGTATTTTCACACGCCGAGAACAAAAATAAATTTTTCATAAAAAATTGTAAGCCTATCTCCTAATTATACCATAAATAGGAAAAATAATCAAGAGGGGTTCTTGAAAATATTATAAATAACTCTACTCTCTTTTTGTCTTTGTATTCTCAATAATTAGTCATGACAAAACCCCACATCAATTTCGTGCATCTCTGTGACTCTGCATTCTTTTCTCAAGAAGGAAAACTCAATATTATTGGTATGTTTAAAACCATTGGAGCCGCGAAGTTTCCAACAAATCATCCCAAAATGGCCATTGTACTCGATGTAAAAGTAAGTGAATCCACAAAACTCAAAATTCAAATTCTCAAAAAAGAAACCGGTGAAACCATTGCGAAGCTGGAGGGAAAACTCGATCGAAAGGATAATGTTAAAGGGGAAAAAGAAATGTGCTTCATCAGTGATTTCAACAACGTAAAATTTGAATCTTCCGGAGAATACCGTGTAGAAATTTGGATCGGTGATGAACTCATGGAAATTATTCCTTTTGCGGTGAACAAGGTAGGTGGGGCGAAATAGTCACTTGCAAAATCCCCTTTCTCCGCAATACTATTGCTAACATGATAACTATTGTTGCTTCGACTTTTGATAAATCTGGAGATAACGTCATTGATGCGTTGATCGATTCCACAACAAAGGAATTGAAAAAACATAAAGAAAAATATGAAGTGGTAAAAGTTCCCGGTGCAGTAGAAATCCCCGTAACGGTTCAAAAATATATTCGGGATACGTATCCCAAAGCTGTTATTGCACTCGGGTGTGTAATCAAAGGCGACACGGATCATTACGAATATGTTCTGCGAAGCTGTATCGATGGACTTACACATGTTTCTCTATCCGAAGCCATTCCTGTGGTACAAGGAATTTTGGCATGCAAGACACCCCAACAAGCCATTGATCGTAAACACATGGGAAAAGAATATGCACAAACAGCGATTGCTATGAAAAAAATATTTTCAAATTAACAACCCACGGCTTAAGCCGTGGGCATTTAACAAAAAATAATGAAATACTCCTCCCTCGACAAAATTGTTTCCGAACTCAAGCAAGGAAATTTTGTTATTATTCTTGATGAACATCGAGAAGAAGAGGGTGATTTTTTGGTACTCGCGGAAGATACAACGAGTGAGAAAGTGAATTTCATGCTCACTCATGGAAAGGGACTCATTTGTGTCGCCTGTCATGAAGATATTATTCAAAAACTTGAGCTCCCTCTTCTCACACAAAAAAACGAAAGCATGCACCATACAAATTTTTGTTTAACTATTGATGCGAGCGAAGGCATTACAACCGGTGTTTCTGCTAATGATCGAGCAAAAACGATTCAGACGTTGGGAGATAAAAATGCAACTACTGATGACATTGTTTCCCCCGGACACACGTTTCCTCTTCTTGCAAAAAATCCCCAAGAACGATTTGGACATACCGAATGTGCGGTAGAGTTGGCAAAAAAAACAGGAAAAACACCGGCCTGCACTATTTGTGAAATATTAAACAAAGGCGGTGAGAAAGCCAATAAAGCTGAACTTTTTGCCTTAGCAAAAAAACACAACATCGCGATTACGACATTGGATATACTAAGAAATGAGTTCGTATAAAACCCTCTTGTCAAAGGAAGCCTGCCTACCGACAGTTGTTTTATTGAACACATTTTTTGTTCAATATTTTTTAAACTCATTTGCTATCCCTTCGGGGTTTGGGGAGAAACCGTGTTTGAGCGTCATTGAGACTCGGATCTATTTTGAATGCGCACGAGCGAGTTTTTTCTCCCCAAAACTTTTTGGTTCTTTTTAGTTATAAAAAGAACAGTCCTTTCGATATCGAAGGTCGATAAAAGAAGGGATCCCTCCGTATTAGTCGGGATGACAAAGGATTAAAACTTACACTCCTTCAAAAGCCCTTTGAGTTTATTTGCTGAACTTCGCAATTTCACTTCTTCCTCTGGAGAGAGTTTAATACGAATTACTTTTTTGATTCCGCCTTTTCCAATTTTTGCCGGAACACCAATAGCCATTTTCTTTATCCCATATTCCCCATCTAGTGGTGCCGACACAGGAATAATTACCCCTTCGTCAGACAAGATGGAATCAATGATTTCTGCTGTCGCTGCCCCAATCCCAAAATACGTTGATCCTTTCCCAGCAATAATATCATACGCTTCTCGCATAACAGAATATTGCAGTTCTTCTTTTTCAAGATCAGATAATTGTTCAGCCCCCTTCACGGTCGACCATGCTACAAATTCACTATCCCCGTGCTCTCCCATCACAATACCTGACACATCGGCAATATTTTTATTGAATTTCTCTGCCAATCGCCATCTCAATCGCGCGGAATCAAGTAAGGTTCCCGTTCCAAAAACGTGTCCCTTCGGAAGATCAAAAAGTTTCACCGCCACCTGTGTGAGGATATCGACTGGATTTGTAACAACAATCACAATTGCATTCTTTTTAATCTTTCCAAGCGAATCCCGAATGCCTTTCAGTGTTTCAATATTTCGCTCCATAAGCTGACATCTGGATTCTCCCTTATTTTGTTTTGCTCCTGCTGTAATGACAAATATATCGGCATTGGTGAGATCCTTATCTCCGAAATCAACCCCTCTCACTTGTGATTTTGGAGAAAAAAGAACCGTATCTTCAAGATCCAGAACTTGGGCCGTTTCAAATTCTTGATTCATATCTACAAGCAAAAACTCCACTGGCAAATTGCGCGCAATTCCATACGACGCAATATGCGCCCCCACATTTCCGGCACCAATAATGGCGACTTTTTTCATGGAAGTAGCTTGTATGACGAAGTAATGATAGCACTCCAAATATCCGCGATTTCTGCTCTAGAGAATTTTTTTGTTTTTGAGAAAAGCCTCTCAATAAGCTCTTTTTCTCGTGTATGATCCTGCAATGACAATCCTTCGTTTTTCTTGTATTCAAAAATATCACAAACGAGTTCTCGTCGTTCTTCGAGCAAAGTCAAAATAGCGTTGTCTATGCTATCAATATTTCCTCTGAGATCTTTAAGTTCTGCCATCAAGCAGATTGTACAAAATTCTTCGGTGCAACCACAATAGCAAACTCCCCTTTTGTGTTGTCTTTTGTGAAGTTTTGTTGTGCATTCTTAACGGTCCCACGATAAATTTCTTCGTGCATTTTTGTCAGTTCTCGCCCTACGACGATGACTCTCTCTTCTCCTACGAATGTGGAAAGCTCTTCGAGAAGCTTTGGAAAACGATGAACTGATTCGTAGAATACATGTGCAGTTTTTGCATCAGTGAAACTTTTGATCAGTGTTTGTCGTCCTTTTTTATGAGGAAGAAATCCGTGAAATTGAAAAGAATCAACCGGCACCCCAGCTACTGATATTAACGTCGTCAATGCAGAAGCTCCTGGGATCGGAATAACTTCAATCCCCTGTTTTACCGCTGCATGAACAAGACGAAATCCTGGATCTGAAATCCCTGGTGTCCCCGCATCAGAAATATAGGCGGCTGTTTTTCCTTTTTTAATCGTTTGAATAAGGGCTTCTGTTTTTGCATCCGAACTTTGCGCGTGAAACGATTTAAGAGGCGTATCAATCTCATATTTTTGAAAGAGAATTTTTGAATGTCTGGTGTCTTCTGCAATGACGAAACCAACATCTTTCAGCGTATCCACCGCTCGAAATGTCATATCTCCAAGATTTCCGATAGGCGTGGCGACAATGTAAAGTTTCATCCCAATGATTCTAACATAAAATAATTTTGTTTTCCCACAATACCCAAGTAGAATGTGGAATGATTTTTTCACCACTTATTTATGAGTCTTTTCAAATCCCACTCTCGCCCTCAATGGTCTAGTAATTTTGTTTACATCTTGGCTGCTATCGGATGTGCCGCTGGACTCGGAAACTTGTGGCGTTTCTCTATGCTCGCGTACGAACATGGTGGTGCTGCTTTTATTTTGGCACTACTCCTGTCTAATCTTCTTATCGTTTTTCCTTTGGTTATGATGGAAACGGTTGTTGGACAAAAATTTCAACTTGGAGGGCCATTAGCTTTTGAAAAAATAAAGAAACATACAAGTTGGATTCAATGGATTCCCGCCTTTGTTCTTATTGGCGTTCTTTTCTATTACGTGCCAATTTTGTCTTGGGGAATTAAATACTTAGTAATGTCTTTTTCTGGTGAATTTTTGGCAAATCCAAGTAGTTATTTTGCAACCGACATCCTCCATCTGTCAGATGGCATTCAAAACGTTGGAAAATTTCAATGGGGACTCCTTGCTGGATTATTGGCTGGATATGGATTTGTACTCTATGCGTTGCGAAAAAATGTAATGAGTCTCGGGCCCGTGGTAAAAATAACCGCCACAGCTCCTTTCCTTTTTCTTCTTGTTCTCATCATTCGTGGAGTTACCTTACCAGGTGCTATGGACGGACTTCATGCACTTTTTGTTCCTGAATGGTCAGCACTCCTTGATGTAAAACTTTGGCAAGCAGCGGTTGGACAAAGCTTCTTTTCTGCCAGTTTAGCAATGGGATATTTCATGATTTCAGGAAGTCATCGAAGTGAAAAATCTGAAGTCACCAAAACTTCTCTTTGGGTACTTGCAGGAAATTTCGGTGTGTCCATTTTATCGGGAATTGCCGTATTTTCGACACTCGGATTCATGGCACTTCAGCAAGGCGTTCCTGTTAGTGAAGCCGCAACTGGTGGACCAATGCTCGTTTTCTCCGTATTGCCGACAGCCGTATCCATGATGCCATGGGGCGCCATTTTCTTTGCGGTACTCCTTTTCCTTGTAGTAATTACACTCGCTATCGATTCGATCTTTGGAATTGTTGAAGTTATTGCTGGAAATTTTCACGACCTTTGGCACAAAGTAAAATATTCAAAAATTATTCTCATCCTTAGTGTTTTCCTTATCTTGGGTTCACTTCCCTATCTTACAGGAGCAGGACTCTACTACCTCGATATTACGGATCACTTCTTAGGCGGATACATGTTACTCCTTGTGGGAATGCTTGAAACGCTTGTATTAGCATACGTGATTGGAGCGGAAAAAATCAGAGGATGGATTAATCACACCGCAAAGGGACTCAAAATTGGAAAATGGTTCAATGTAATGCTTTATATTATTCCCTTCGTTTGTGCATTTTTGATTTCGGTTACCCTCTACAAAGAAACACAAGAAATTTATGGTGGATACCCATTTGAGCATATTGTTTACTGGGGCTTCATTCCGGTAGGACTCATCATTGGACTTTCTATCACCTTTGGAGTTATTACGCATAGAAAATTCAAAAAGAACAGTCTTCATCTGCCGAATTTAAAGAAGCTGTTCTGAAAATAATGTTAAAAGTGAAAGAGGGCTCTCGTCATTCCAGCTTGCCTGGAATCGCAAGAGGTTAAGATATGTGTGGAGAGTCCCGCAAAGCGGGGCGAATGTTTAAAGTGGGTTCCGCGCTAGCGCTTTTTTATTTGTAATAATTTTCATCTGATTCTGGCCAAGCCAGAATGACCCTGTTTTTTATATTTAACATTTAAATTTTTACATTATCTTCTAGCTTGCGGACCCAAGGTAACACTTCTCACAACCAATCTTTTCTGATCGATCTTTTGAGAAAGATGAAAGTACATTTTTTTTGCAAACGGAACATTCTCGCTCAAAAAGTTGATAAGGATTAATACGCCAGGTTCGCTTCTCACGACGCCCCTCTGGGCTGAGTCTTGGAATAGGCAGGTTCATTTTTCGGTAAAATTTCAATTCTCCTTTTTGAATCTTGTAAGGTCGTTTTGTAATTGGACACAGAATCGGTTGATCACAAATAGAATCATTCGTATCGTGAATAGAATCCGGAATTTCTATCGGTGTAATATTAGGTTCAGACGTTGGATCATCATACCAAGCAAATCCCATTTTGAGCGCTTCTTCTTTTGTAAGAGGAAAATAATCATTCGCCGCGGTTTCGTTATATCCAAACGTAGACATTTCAAATGGAATAGTTCCCCATTCGGGGCCTGCCCCGGACTCCGATCCGTGGGTACTCTTCATGTGCTCAATAATTTCATCTCGAAGCACTTCATATTCTTTTTTGGAATATTGTTTGTTGAAGAGGCAATACTCTTTATGTTTCAACCCCACACAACCGAAGCAGTGTTTACAACTTACACAACTATCACAATAAGTTATGTCATTACAAAACCACGTATAATAACACATTCGAATATCCGTTCCCCCTCTTGTAACCGAACCCCCGTAAACGAGTTCGCATTTCGGCCACCCTGCTGAATGAGAATTATAGACATCCTTCGCATTCCCCGCTGACACGTTATACGCACAATCTTCTCCATCTATGACTTCAAAACTGTGGAAACAATTTTTAGAATTAAAAAGAACATCGCCTTCGCAATTTTCACATTTGAGACTGTGGACATACCGGTGAAGTGCCTTATCCCACATGTCATGAAAATACTTCATTCCATGTTCCCAGGTCTTATAAGATCCATCGAGAATTTCTTTCTTTTTCTTTTTAAATTCTTCTTTTGTGACCGACTTATTGAATACGTAGTAACTTTTGTTCGCAAGATTACTACATCCAATACAATGATCACACCCTCTGAGTTGATAGGAGAAATAACATTCGTTGCAGTTCATTCCTTCTTGAAGCATTACACAATCAAAACAGGTGTCACAATTAATACATTCGTAACAAAGCTCAGAATGATTTACCAAACGACAATCGATAATATCTTTGTTTCCCACAACCCAATACGCGTAATAACAATCTTCGTTTCCTACCGCTAACCCCATGAGATAGCAATTTTTACATTCTCTCGTGTGCCCGTTGTAATCACAATTTTCTGATTTAAAGACCGATGTTCCCTCTCTGGGAACCTTATTTCGAAGTGTTACAAACTGTTCAAAGAATGATTTTGTTTTATCGAAATCTTGTCCGTATTCCACTCCATCCCACGAGTCTCCCCACCAAATTTCATTTTTATATACGGGAAAAGGAGTGTTTTCATGATACGCACTAATAATCGTGTCCCCTGTCTTATCGCATTTCCGTCGATAGAGTTTCCATTCATTTCTCATTGCCATGAGTTTTCGTAACATTTCATCTGGATGAATATCGGGCACCGGCACCCCCATGCGTTCATAAAATTCTAAATCTTTTTTTCTCCATTCAAATTCTCGACCAGAAATAGGGCATGTTTTTTTCATCAATTCAAATTGTATGGAAATCAGAAGCTTTTGCAAAAACACCCGTCATCCCAGAATCCCGGAGTGATATCCGAGATCTAGCCAAGAAAATAGTGCACACTTTAAGGTTTGATCCTGAAATAAATTCAGGATGACAAAAAAAATGAAAACATTTTTTCTAAGTCCGGACTTGAAGAAATGCGGGTTAATCTATATAAAAACTCAAAAAATACTTTAAACAAGCCATTTCAAAATTCAAATTCAAGTCCGGACTTAGATTTTTCTTCCTGATTGAAAACATGTCCTCATAAAGATGGGGATGGAAAATTGAAAATTTTTCATTACAATCTCAACGATGTCCATTCTAATTCTTCCCCAAAAAGTTGCTGATCAAATCGCCGCTGGTGAGGTTGTGGAACGACCTGCCAGTGTGGTGAAAGAATTGGTTGAGAATTCTCTCGACGGAAGAGCCGAAAACATTGATGTATATATTGGTGATGGTGGAAAGACCCTCATAGAGGTGCGTGATGATGGACTCGGGATGACCAGAGAAGATGCCGAAAAATGTGTCCTGCGACATGCCACCAGTAAAATTCAAACCATTGATGATCTCTTCTCGATTCGTAGTTTTGGATTCAGAGGAGAAGCCTTAGCCGCGATTTCAGCCGTGTCGAAGTTTGAATTGATTACCCAAACGGAAGGAGATGTTGTCGGGACAAGTGTGAAGGTGTCTGGCGGTGGAGAAGCTATCGTAAGTGATACGTCTTCCAATGTAGGAACCTTAATTCGTGTGCAAGATTTATTTTTTACAACACCAGCACGATTGGCGTATCTAAAAACTGAGGAAACCGAATACCGCGCCATTGTGAAAGAAATCACAAACTTTGCACTCGCAAAACACGAAGTGAGTTTTAAACTCTTCAAAGACGGAAAACCAACCCTCGACTTCCCCGCTACAACATCTGAGCAAGCTCGCATTGAGCAGGTTTTAAAGAGTCTCTCAACAGACCTTTTACTCGTAAATGGAAAATTAGCACAAAATGAACTGCATGGTTTTGTCTGTCGTCCAGGCATGTGTGCGAAATCAAAAAACCACCAATATCTTTTTGTGAATGGTCGACGGATTGAGGACTTTAAATTGAACTACGCGGTGCGAGAAGCCTTTGCACAAAGTGCGGGAATTGAAAAACATCTCCATCCTGTCTTTGTTCTTTTTCTGGACACCGATCCCCTCCTCGTCGATGTAAACGTGCACCCGCGAAAACTCGAAGTGAAATTCTCCGAACCACGGGAAATTTTTTCATTGATAAAGAACAGTGTTACCGCTGCGTTGCAAAAATCTGGAACTTCTTCCCTTCAAAAGAGCCCCCTCATCCCCGTGCAGACGGGGACCCAGTCAATCCCTCTGCGAAGCAGTCCCTCTGCCCCCCGCCTCAACTTCTCCGATCATAACGCTGGACGGAATTTCAACCTTCCTTCCTTTGCAAAACAAGATTCCCCTACTCCTGAAATCAATTCTCCCCTCTCGCTCATTGGACAGGTGGCGAATAAATACATTGTGGCGGAGTCCGGTGAAGGTGTCTTTTTCTTTGATCAACACGCCCTTCATGAGCGTAAACGATTTGAAATGTTCTGGGATGAGTACAAGAAGAAAAAAACCAATATTCAAAATCTTCTTACCCCACAAATTTTCACGTTTAGCGAAGAAGAAATTTCCCTTCTCCATGAACATCGAGAAGAAGTGGTGAAAATCGGATTCGCCATTTCTTTCCCTACTGATGATCAGGTGGGGATTTCGGAAGTGCCGGCAATATTTAGTGAGAAAGACCTTGAACAGGTTTTACAAGATATCATGCAATATCTCTCTGAAGATAAGATTGGTGAACACGCTGGAGACAAACTCATGCGAAAACTGCTCGAATATAAAGCGTGCCGAGGCTCTGTTATGTTTGGAGATCCGATGAAACCCGTTGAAATGCAGAAACTCCTCGATGACTTCGAGGACACTCAGTGGCGAAATCTTTGTCCACACGGCCGTCCGAACCACTGGTTTGTTCCATTTGAGGAACTTGATCAGAAGTTTCATCGGTAAATTTGCATCTTTCTGTTTTTTAAGTATCTTCTCGCCCGATTTACTTCATCTTACATGGACTCTACATCCAAGAAGAAGGAGGAACTGTCTATCGAAGAATTTGGTAAACAGCTCGTCCAAAAAATACAAACGCAAAATATTGATGCGCTTTCCATTGATGGACAGCGTGCCGCTGGAAAAACTATTTTTGCAAAGCGTATAAGCACTCTTTTGGAAGACCAAGAAATCCCCAATAGAGTAGTTTCTGTTGATGATTTTCTTATTCCTCGAAATGAACGAACTGGAGAAAAAAACCCAAATGATTGGTATGACCATGCGAAATTTAAAGAAACATTCCCACGTTTTATAAAAAAAGAATCTTTTGATTTCGACCCCTATAATCATTCCACTGGGAAAATAGGAGCACCGGAAAGAATAAAAGGGATAGCAAACCAAGTGCTTATTTTTGAAGGACTGTTTGCCGCAAAGTTTGCAGAAATTCTTGGATTTGAACCACCTGTACGAATATTGCTTCATATTGAAGAAGAAAAAGCACTTGAACGAATTTATGCAAGAGACGATTTTTTTAGTCCAGAAAAGAATAGAGAACTTATGGATACTATTTTCTTTCCTGCTTTTCGTGAATATATGGCATTCTTACAAAAATATAATTTCACACATAAATTTAATACTTCCGATTTTTCTCGTATAATCCCTATCGAACATGCCAGCTGAAAAATTCCCAGAATGTATTTATATGACGAGTGGAAATCCAATTCTTGGACACCACCTAAAAACTCTTGAATTGGCTCAAAAAGAGTTAAACCGAGACATCCCCCTTATTGTTGTTGCGAATGGAGCAAAAAATACTCATCGCATATTTTCCCCTCAGGAAAATTTAGAACTCTTTAAAAAAGGGAATGAAGGAGGTGCTTTTGAAGGTGAAATATTTGCTTTGGAACTAAGAGAACTTGTCGCCGAATATATACAAAATGCTGAAATTATTATTCGTCGAAAAGAAAAGGGACTTGATTCAAACTCTCCACATATCAAAAAAATTAGTGAATATTTCGAAGACCCTACTTATGCTCAAAAAATTCATTGGATTGGAGACCCTGAACATACTTTTCCCGAAGATCATACTTCTTCTCGATTTAATGCGCTGGTATATAATGCTCTTAATGACCCCGACGAAAAAGAACGAGAAAAGTGTTATCAACAAGCCCTTAAAATGGCAATATCCGCGACCTCTGGAGATAATCAAGACAAAAAAGCAAAATTTTTAATCGAAGAAACCCAACAAAGATTTCGAGAAAACCCCAAACTCAGAGAATATCTTTCTATAGTTTAAGAATCGTAAGAATCGGATACGTATCCGGGGGATACGTATCCCAATTTTAATATCTACACTTCCACTCGCACAAACTTCACGACTTTTGCGTCTCCAAGGTACTGAGCGACTGTTTGTTCTGGGTTCTTCACAAATGGTTGAGAAACAAGAGCGCGTTCGGCGCAGAATTTCTGGATTTTTCCAACCAAAATCTTTTCGATAATTTGTTCTGGTTTTCCTTCTGCAATTAATTGCTCAGTGGCAATTTCTTTTTCTTTTTCAATCAAGTCTACTGGAACATCTTCAACATTTGCTACCAATGGATTCATCGCTGTTGCGTGCATCGCAATATCTCGAGCTTGTTCTTCCGTTCCGCCTTCAAGGGCAACGACCGTTGCTATTTTTCGGTTTGTGTGAAGGTATCCACCGATCACGTCCCCTCCTTCAACTACTTCAACAAGGTCGAGAATCATGTTCTCTCCAATTTCCTGAATCTTGTCTGTCTTAATATCTTCAAAGTATGCTTTTGCCGCATCTGCTCCGTCCGTATCAGCTTTTTTTACAATATCTTCCACAAAGGCAATAAACTTATCGTTCTTCGCTACAAAGTCCGTTTCACACAAAACTTTTACCAAAGCTCGTCCGCTTACCGCAACGCCTCCTTGACCTGTTGATCGGTCACTTTTTTCGGCCGCTTTTGTTTCTCCTCGTTTTCGCAAGAGTTCAATTGCTTTTTCATTATCGCCCCCCGCTTCCTCTAACGCCTTTTTACACGCGAGCATTCCTACACCTGTTTGTTTTCTCAATTCGTTGGCCTGAGCAGCTGTAATTTCCATTTTTTTATAAGGTTAAAAATCGCGCGGATTGTAACCACACAGGGAATAAAATCAAATCTTTTCCAGACTCTTAGACTCTTTAACTTTTAGACTCTTTAACTCGCTTCTATTCGTCCCAGTTGAGTTTATCCGCTACTTGAGCGACAAATGGAATTCTCCAGAGTTTTCCTTGCGAAGCTTGCACCATAGCAATAATAATAATCGCGATGTGCACAAAGGCGATCAAAAGCCCAAGCCCTTTTGCCACCCATCCAATCCAAGAAAGAACAAAGAACAAAAGCACTAATACGAGAGATTGTTTTCCATGGAACTGACAGTATTTTGATTTTGGTTTCAATGCTAAAGGCAACACACAAAGGAATTCAATATACCCGAACATTGCCAACATTTTTTCTCCCTTTGGAACAATCATTGTTGTTGGTTTTTTAGCATCTGCTGCTGGTGCAGGCGTTGGTTCTGTTTGAACAGGACTAGGGGAAGCTGGTACTTCTGGCGCTACTGTTGGTTCTACTGAAACCGGTGTTGGCGTTGTGTTTTGGTCGTCCATGGGAGTTTAACGTAAAATTACGCCAAAGATTCTAACAGGGCAGAAAGTAAAAAGCGAACAGATTTTACAGAATCGTCATTCGCTGGAATTGGAAAATCAATATTATCTGGATCCGCATTTGTATCAGTGATGGCAACCACTGCTAGTTTTGAAACATTTGCTTCTCGAATAGATTGGATATCTCCTACTGCGTCGAGCACAATAAGCACCTCTGGTTTCTTTCTCATTTCTGCCACTCCGTGGTAGGCTTTATCAAGTTTTTCTAAATCTTTTTTAAACTTCGCTACTTCTTTCTTTGTGTATTTTTTAATTTCTCCTGTTTCAAATTGTGATTTTAAATTTAAATAATGATCGATTCGTTTTCGAAGTTCTTTAAAGTTCGTTAAAAGTCCTGGTGCCCATTTTTCATCAACGTAGAAAAATTTCGTATCCGCTACAAGTTCTTTAATGGCTAAAGAGGCTTGTGGTTTTGTTCCGACAAAAAGCACTTGTTTGTTCTGTTTTTTAGATTCTGCCAAGAATTTTTGTGCTTTCTCAAGATATTCAGCCGTCATTACAAGGTTGAAAACGTGCGCGCCGTTTCGTTTATCGTGAATAAACGGTTTCATCTTTGGATTCCACAAAGAAGTTCTGTGTCCGATATGGACAAGATTTTTGAAAAGGTCTTTTACGTCTACCATGGTGGGAAAATGTTAGAAATTATTTGTCGCTTCCCGCCGCTCTTAAACCAGAGTTCTCCCTGACTTGTTCAGGGATCGACTTAACGACGCGCAGATGGTATAGATTGTTGAATTTGATGCAAGTTTTTTTCTGCTATACTCCAGCACGAATGGAAATCTTAATGCACGAACCGCTCGCCTCACACGCCTTTTATGGTGTGGGTGGACCAGCAGATGAGTTCTGGACCGTTGACACAAGTGAGAAGTTTGGAGATATCTGGGCGGAGACTATTGCTTTAGGTATGCCGAAGCTCATCCTCGGGAAAGGATCGAACTTACTTATGTCGGATCGTGGATTTCGAGGACGCGTATTTTGTCTAGAGTTTGAGAAAGTTGTGTGGGATAAACCAGTAAATGGAGCCTGCCCTGAGCGAAGCCGAAGGGTAACCGTTGAAGTCGGAAAGAATTGGCAGAGTTTCGTAGAAGAAACGAATGAACACGGGTTTGAAGATCTCTGCAATCTCAGTGGAATCCCTGGAAATGTCGGTGGATTCGTTCGAGGAAATGCCGGATCCTTTGGTATTGAAACGGGAGACTTTATAAAATCTGTCGAATACATAGATGAAACGGGCATGATTCAGCGATGTTCACAGCAAGATTGTCAATTCGCCTATCGAGAATCTATTTTCAAATCGCATCCCGATTGGTGTATTACGAAGGTGACATTTGAGCTGACGAAGAAAATAGATCCTTCAAAAGCACTCGAACAAAGTCGCACCCTCCTTGCTGACCGATGGAAAAAGTATCCTCCTGGAAAATCTGGTGGAAGCTTCTTTAAGAATCCCGAAGGAAACTTTGCGGGAAAACTTCTCGAAGAAGCCGGTGCCAAAGGCGACCGTATTGGAAATGCTCAGATTGCCGAGAAGCATGCCAACTTCATTCTCAACCTCGAAGGGAAGGCCACACAAGACGACATCCTTTCGTTAGCACGAAAATGGAAAGAGATTGTCCAACGAAGCACTGGAATAGAACTCGAACCGGAAATTTTTATCAGTGATGAGTTTGGAGAGCGGGTTTCTCTCTAGAGAAAAAATCCTCCACAGCCCGTCCAACCGCGTTTCTAAATCCTTGATTTTTAGTGAGGACCCTTTGTTGTGGATTATGATTACAATAGTTATCTAAAATTTTATTTTTTGCTCTTATTTTCCATCTTTTATTCAACCCTTCTTCACAGTCAGCTTTAATTGTCTGAACCCATTGCCAACAATCAGTTGCCAACTGTGCCCCCCCTCTACTATCAGAAAGTCCGTTCTCTCTAAAATTCCGAAAAAGAACAAAGGCGATCTCATCAAAAGAAGTACATTCATCAAAAACACCTTTTTTTGAAAAACGCTCCCTTTTTTTCATAAAAGATTGTTCTATTTTTTCTTGTTCCGTTAAAGCAAGTTCCTTCTCATCTTCTGATAAGGCCAACTGTGCAAAAAATTTTTCCTTTAAGTTTGCTGTAATATTATCCATCGTTTCGATCAAATCACTCGGATCTCCAACAAGAAGTTCTCTCTCTTCCATTCGTTTCCACAAAACATCTCGCACATCACTAAGTTTTGTACAATCTTTAAAGAAACCTTCCCCGATTTTTTTTTCTTTTTTTTCTGAAACAGGAATTTCTGCCATAGTTTTAAATTAAAATTCACCAAAAACCCTTTTACACCTTTTTTATATAAAGTCAACAATCTCCCTCTGTGATGAGTTTGGGGAGCGGATTGAGTTGAAATTCCCCTACCCAAAGTCCTTTTCCCAACCTGTCTCCTGTTTTTTTTAAAAAAGTTGACAAAATTGTCAAGAAGACTTAATACTCCCCTGTTTCTAAATTTAATAACCTGTTTCATGAATAAGCCACAGTCCAATCCTGAGTTGAGTGAACACGATGAGCAAGAACTCGTTCGAATTTTAGTAAAATTAGGTATGAAGGCATACGAATCCCCCTTCCCTTCAATTGGGCAGGACCGCTCTCTCCACGAAATGATTGGCGATTCTTCCGGTCTTAATGTAGTGGATTTATTAAACTATATAGAAGGAGGTGAAGAAGGATTCGAGTGGATTTACAACGGTTTATTAGAATTATTGTCTGAAGAAGAAATAACATTTATAAAAAACTTGAAAGGGAAAAAGCTTATAACAACGAGTGAAGACGATGAAGAAATTAAAAAAGATAAAAACAATCTCATTCCACAGACAAAAGAATTATTTCAAGTGAAGGTTGCAGGGAAAATAAAGGAATTATCAGAGATTCCAGTGAATGCAGAAACATTAACCCTTGTCGAAAAGAATGTTGAAGAAATGCAAAAAATTGAAAAAGAGACACTCAAGAAGTTGATTGATATTTGCGAAGAACTAGAGCCACTCCGTAAGAATCTTGAAAATGTAGATTTTTGGAAATTAAGAAAGGATCTCTTTATGCAAGCTCATGGGAACGATCCTGTATCTCGAGACTTTCAGAAGAAACAACTGTACGTCAATGGTGTGTCAAATTTTTTAGTATTATTAAAGACTCTCACAAATCCGGGAAGTGGAATAATTGAAAAATTGGAACATCAACACTACAAGGGAAACTTCAGTCTGTAGCATCTCGTAGAATTTTTATTTCTGTTATAGCACCACCCTCGGTTGAAGCTTCCCATGTTGCATCTCCCCTATCCCCATAGATTTTCCTCCCACAAGTACGAGGATTTTTTCTCCGTCCACGCCCGGGAAATCAAACGATCGCCCCGCGATAAAATCTTGTACTCGACCCGTGGGGATCTCTCTGTGGTCAATCTGCGTGAGAATAAACTTCGGATCGATAGAGGTAGTAATGTGATCAATCTTCTCCGCGTTTTCAATTGAGAGTTCCCCAATGTGCGTTCGACGAAGTTCAGTACAAATCGCCTTCGTCCCCAAACTTTCTCCCAAATCCCGTGCAAATGCGCGCACATAAAACCCAGCCCTGACCGTCATCTCAATCTCAATTTCTGGGAACTTGTACGAAAGGATTTCTGAAGAAACAATCTCTGTTTCCCGTGGTTTCAAATCGACTTTTCCCCCTCTTCGAGCCACATCACAGGATTTTTTTCCGGCAATCTTGATAGCGGAAAACTGTGGTGGAACTTGTTGAATCACGCCTTGGAAGCTTGAACACATTTTTTGTTCAATCTCTTCCTGCGTTGGTTCTTTTTTTATTGAAATATCTTCAATATCTGATTCCGTGTCGAGTGTTGGGGAATCTTTTCCAAGAACGATGGTGGTGATGTAGGTCTTTTGTTCTTTTTCAAAAAAAGGAATGAGTCTCGTACACTTCCCCGTCGCGATAAGCAAAAGTCCTGTCGCAAAAGGATCGAGCGTGCCCGTGTGACCGACTTTTCGGATATTCAAAAGCTTGCGCATCCGCGCACAGACGTCGAAGCTCGTCCAATCTTTGTCTTTGTCTATAAGATAAAATCCATCCATACAATATTCAATTACGAGTTACAAATTACGAATTACAAAGGAAATATCAACCCTGTCCTTGTCATTCCGAGCGAAGCCGAGGAATCCCTTTGTTCACATCACAAGAAGGGATCTCTCCGCTCCGGTCGAGATGACAAAGCGCTTTTTAACTTTTAGACTCTTAAACTTTTCAACTTTTCCCAAAATTCACTTGCAAAAAAATCCCTTCTTACTACAGTACCCTCGCTTTGCCTCCTGCATACCGCAGGACGCCGGAAGATTTCTTACTTCTTAACCGACCATAAAGCATGGCTACAAAATATGAAGTGATGGCAATCATCACAAACTCGCTTGACGAGAAAGCTGCTCAGCAGCAAGCAACCGATTCCGTTACGAAGAAGATCACAGAGCTCGGAGGAACAATCACCTTTGAAGACTTTTGGGGTACGAGAGGATTCGCGTACATGATCAAGAAAGAAAAATGGGGATATTACTTTGTCGCTCAATTCGAGATGGCTGAAGGAAAAATTCTCGAACTCAAAAAAGATTGGAACATTGATGGAAAGATTGTGCGATTCCTTGTAACAAAGGTTGATCCTCGTTCTCCTGCTCCACGAGCATACGAAGAAATGAAGAAAGAATGGGATTCTATGGAAAAAGAAAACAAAATCGAATCAAAACTTTCTGATATGGACGCACCAAAAAAGAAAACAATAAAAACAGAACCAACGAAAGAAATTGTTGTTGAACCAAAAGAAGAAGAAAAAGAAACAAAAGCAGAAGAAATTAAAGAAACACCTGCTCCTAAAAAAGATCTCGTCGACAAAAAACTCGATGAAATTCTGGAAGATTCTTCTTTAGATCTTTAATTTATAATTATTGATCATTATTCATTACTCATTATTCATTAAATAAAATGCCTCCAAAACCAAAAAAATTCGTTTGCACACTTTGCAAAAATGGAACTGAACATATTGATTACAAGAATTCTAAATTCCTCGCAGGATTTATTACTTACTACCGATCAATTCAAAGCCGATTTCACACTGGAGTTTGTCTCAAACACCAAAAACAATTGGCAAGCAGTATCAAAAAAGCCCGAATGATGGGGCTTCTTCCAGCTGTTCGATACGAGAAATAAAAAGCATTGAGTCAAAAAGTCTAAGAGTTCAAAAGTATTAAAAGCATTATTTGAAAGTTTATTCCCCTCTTTTTTTTGACTCTTAAACTCTTCATCTCTTAAACCATCTTACGTATTACAACAAAAGGCGGTTTTGAAAACCGATTTTTTGTTTGAAATTTTGTGATACCCCCTGTTTTTTGATAGGATTACGAGCAGAATTAATAGTCTTAATTCTTGAAAATAAAAACACATACAAATGTTTGATGAACTTTACAACAAAGCAAAGAAACACCTTGTTCCGGAAGATGGAAAAACACTTCCACAAAAAGAAGTCTCTGCGAAAAAACCTATTGAAGAAAAAAAAGAGACTGTTGTTTTACCAACTGCACCAACACAAACAACGGCACCTCCCGTGATAGATAAATCAAATGTGGCACAAACAACGCTCACAAAAGAAGAACAAACCGCTTTGCTTGAAAAAAGAAAGCACACCCCTGGATGGATTCTCCTTTTGAAGTACGGATCAATATTTTTACTTATTACCGGAGTTATCGGTATCCTTTGGTTCAAAGCTGATCTCGAAAGAACGAATAAATATCTTTCTGTTTTGAGTGCCATTGACAATACCGGATCAAAACACGAACGATTCGGAAAGCTTCAAAAGAAACTTGAACAAGAAAGTTTAAAAACCACTGGAAAAATTGCGCGAGTGCAACAACAACTTGAAACAAAAAATTATTCTGTTTTCACTGAAAACATTAAAAACATTCGAGACCAACAACTCCTTTGGTTTGATTCTACTGAAAATGGTACGCTCTCTTATGGAATATTAGATGGTCCTCATCGAGCTACAAAATATTTCAACGCAGACACGTATACTGATCCGATCCTCTCTAATACTGGAAACCAAGTCACCATTGGTGACATTTCAGCAAATAGAGAAAATATTGGATTTGGAGTAAACGGATCACATCTTTTTGGAAAAGCCTTCTTTCTTAACACTGAATTCGTATCACTCATGAACGCTTTCCCCATTTATAAAGGTGGTTCACTCAACAGTTTTACAAAGAAAAAAGATTCCAATGGAAATCAAAGTATGAATTTTGTTTTACAGATTCAACTTCAATCCAAGGAAGACATTGATCTAAATGACACTGCATTCATAAAATATGAGACTTGGAATCAAGAAAATTCTTTCCCTAAAACACAATAAAAAATGAGTAAAAACACTCCCCTTACACCTCGAAAAGCACGGATGAGAAGAAATCCAATTGCTTGGGTTGTTCTCTTGATACTCGCTATTGCCCTTTGGGGATCCATGGTCATTCCCAAACTTTCAGAATGGCAACAAAAACGAACTGAGAATAGGTCTCTTACACTCATGATTAACTCCCTTCAGCAAAAAAACGAAGCCAAAATCCAAGAACTCGAAAAGATGGAATCCGAATTCGAAAGACTTGCCGGTCCTTACGTCGTACGAGAGAAGCAATGGTTTCCAAAGACAATTGATACAGGAAAAGTTGTAAAGGTTCTCGAACTCTACGCACTACAACTTGAAAATCTTGATTCCACACATCATGATTCTAAGTTTGAACTTACAAAAGTTCTTTTTGGAAAATCAAAAAAAGACAAATCCAATCCCTATTCAATGATGTTGGTCTCTCTGAACTTCTTGAGCGATGAAGAAAATTTACAAGAATTTGTTCAATTTCTTCAAAAAGGAACCATTTCAAATCGCATCAAAGAAGGGAAAACTTCTGATCAAATTGAGCTCGTAGATTATAAATTTCTAGAAAACAATCTCCTTCCACTTACTCACATTGGATCTATTCAAACAACAAGAAATCAAAAGAATGAGACACTGGATGTACGAATGAAGATTCATCTTTTCTCCCAATAAATCCCCAATGGCACAAACTACTATTGAAATATTAAAAGATGCAATCGTCGCTGGAGACGTGCCTTCACTTATTGAGTCTTCAATGAAAATGTCGCTTGAAAAAGGGGCTTCCGATATTCATATTGAACCACACAAAGCCCTTGTACAGATTCGTCTCCGTATTGATGGAATTTTGCAAATTCTTGTGGAATACCCACGCAATCTTCATCCAGGAGTTGTCTCTCGTATCAAGATTATGTCGAATCTCAAAATCGATGAATCAAGAATCCCACAAGATGGACGAATTACGACTTATGTAGGAGACACTGAAGTTGATATGCGTACGTCCACTCTTCCAACAATAAATGGAGAAAAGATTGTGATGCGTGTTGTAGACAAATCACGAACCATTCCGAAACTTCAAAAACTTGGGATCGTGGGGCGAAATTATGAACGATTCATGAAAGCGGTAAGTGATCCAAATGGAATTATTCTCACCACTGGACCAACTGGATCTGGAAAAACTACTACATTATATTCTGCACTTGATTATCTAAATTCGATTGAGAAAAATATTATGACCTTCGAAGATCCAATCGAGAATCAAACTGAAGGAATCAACCAAAGTCAAATGCGACCTGACATCGGTTATTCTTTTGCTTCAGGGCTAAGAACCGCTCTCCGTCAAGATCCAGACATCATCATGGTCGGAGAGATTCGTGACAAAGAAACGATTGATATTGCGATTGAAGCCTCCCTAACAGGACACTTAGTACTCTCTACCATCCACACCAATTCTGCCGTTGAGACCATCACTCGTATCATGAATATGAAAGTACCTGACTTTCTTTTGACGGCATCAGTAAACTTGATTATTGCGCAACGATTAGCACGGAAACTCTGTGATAATTGCAAACAACCACAAACGCCAAGTATTGATGCCAAGAAAAAAATCCAACAAGCTTTTTCTGTTTTTGCCGCGTATGAAGGATTTGATGATGGACTGCTTAATGATCCTATTTTTTATACCAAAAACAAAGACGGTTGTGAAAAATGTGCTGGACAAGGTTATCTCGGACGACTTGGAATTTACGAAGTACTTTATATGAGTGAGGAAATCAAAAAATCTATTTTGGCAGGAAGTCCTTCTTTTGAAATTCAAAAGCTCGCCCAAAAAGAAGGAATGATCACACTCGAACAAGATGGCCTCATTAAGGCTGTTCGAGGCGAGACCTCTCTTGAGGAAGTTTATAAACTTGTGAAAGACTAATCATGACAAATCCTATCCCTCCTAATCCACAGGCCCCTGAAATTGAAAAAAATTTCGATGAGATTATTCTCGACATTAAAGATGAAAAAATAATTGCGAAAAAAAAAGAAAAATCAAAAGGCGTAGTAGCTGAATTAAAAGATATATTTAATCTTGCAAATGAGTGGGTTATTGAACAATCCCCTGTTAAATTACAAGAAAAACTTCTTTTCTTTCAACTTCTCGGAGCGGTTGTACAAGCGGGAATTTCTATCCCAGAAGCCCTTCGAATGCTTCAACAACAAACGCAAAATCAAAAGATGAAACGAGTAATTGGAGATGTTCACAATCTTATTGAAGAAGGAGAAAGCTTAGCTGGTGCCATGCGTCAAAATAGTGATATTTTTGATAAAGCCACCTGTTCCATCGTTGAAGCTGGTGAAAAATCAGGAAAATTAAATGAAGTTTTGAAAGAACTTGTCGCTCAATATGAACGACTGAACTTTATTCAAAAAAAGGTACAAGCCGTTATGACCTACCCAATTATTGTGGTTGTTGTAATGGTTCTGTTGGCCATTGTTGTAATTATCTTTGTGGTCCCAAAACTTATTGATCTTTTTGGAGATATTGAAAGTCTTCCGCTTCCGACACGAATTCTGGTGGCAATGAGTGATCTCGTTTTGAAGCAATGGCCACTTCTTATTGCAGGAATTATTGTCGTAATCACTCTTTTTACTCTTTGGAAACGATCTCGTTGGGGACGACTCCAATGGGCACAAATACTTTTATCACTCCCAATAATCGGTCCTATTCTTAAAGGAATGATTCTTTCTCGACTCACCCGTATTTTTGGATTCTTGATTGCTTCAGGAGTTCCTATCGTTGAAGGACTCAAGATTACTGCTAGTGTGACAGGGAATCCGATTTACGAAGAAAAACTTCTTCTGACTTCTGAAGACCTTTCCAAGGGAATCCCGATTGGAGAGAACTTGGCCGATAGTGAGAACCTCTTTCCACAAATGCTGATTAATATGATTTCGATTGGAGAAAAAACCGCATCGCTTGAAAATATCATGATTAAGATTGCCGACTTCTATGAAGACGAACTCAGCCGAAAGATTGGAACGCTCTCAAAAATGATGGAGCCCATTATTTTGGCTATCATTGCAGCTGGAGCCGTGTTCATGATTTTGGCAATTTACTTGCCAATCCTGAAGATGAACGATCAAATGCTTGGATAGTTTTTCTCCCCCTCGCAGGGGGAAGTTAGAGGGGGTATCTAAATTTTTTAAGTTCTAATTTTATGGAATACTTTTTTTATACCCCCCACAGTCCCCCCTGCAAGGGGAGAAATTCCAACTCTTAGACTTTTTAACTTTTTCCTCTTATACTTCGCTCTGCTTACTTTTAAGTAATTTCATGACAAAAACAATTCTTGTTATTGGTAACGGCGGAAGAGAAAACGCTATCTGTGACGCACTTGCAAGGTCTTCACAAAAACCTCGCATTGTGAATTTTGCCACATTTCGAAATCCAGGAATGGTACTTTTGGGAGTGGAAATAATTCTCACAGATTCGCTCAGTAATCTTAATCTCTTAAAACAAGTCGTTGAAGACGTGAAGCCAGACTTCGCTGTAGTCGGACCGGAAGATCCTATTCAAGCTGGTGTTACTGACTTTTTACAAACGCTGAATGTTTCCTCTTTTGCACCATCACAAAAATGTGTGCAACTCGAAAGTTCTAAAAGCTTCACACGTAATTTGCTTAAAAAATACGATATAGATGCTTCTCCTGATTTCCTTGTTTCAACAGAAGTGAATGCCGAATCACGAAAAGGATTCTTTGAAAAATTTGACGGACAGATTGTGGTCAAAGCTGATGGACTCTTGGGAGGAAAAGGCGTCATTGTAGCGGGAGATCATTTTGAAACTTTTGAAGAAGCAGAAGATTTCGCAAAGCAGTCAATTGAAAAGTTTGGACGCGTAGTACTCGAAGAAAAACTCATTGGACAAGAATTTTCTCTGATTTCACTTGTAGATGGCAAAACAGTGCTCGATACACCAGCTATTCAAGATCACAAACGTGCCTTTGTTGGCGACCAAGGACCACAAACTGGTGGCATGGGAACGATTAGTGATGAACATAATTCCCTCCCCTTTCTCACCGATCAAGATATTGCCGATGCTCATAATATTACCGAGCGCGTCATGAAGGCGATGAAAGAAGAATTGGGGGAACGATTTGTTGGCGTGATGTACGGCGGATTTATCGTGACGAAAAACGGAATAAAATTGATTGAATACAATGCCCGCTTCGGAGACCCTGAAGCGCTCAATATTTTACCGATTTTGAAAACTGATTTTATAGATGTGTGTGAAAAAGCTATTCAAGGACGACTTGAGGAAATCGGAAAACTAGAATTTGAACCCGTTGCAACCGTGCTCAAATATCTCTGTGCCAAGGGATATCCGACTAGCCCTGAAAAAGGTGCTCAAATCACCGCTCCTAAAAACTGGAACATCAACCATGTCAAAACCTTCTTTGCTGGTATCACATTATCAGACGAAGAAACACTAATTCTCAGCGGAGGACGAGCGATTGGAGTACTGGGAATGGGAGGAACTTTAGAAGAAGCAAATCAAAACTGCGAAGCGATGATTGCACAATTTGAAGGTCCACTCTTTTACCGAAAAGACATTGGAACTGCCGAATTGGTGCAGAAACGAATTGATGATTTAGCAGAAATACGAAACTAATTTTTTACCCCAGCCCGAATTCCGTTTCTTCTTGAAGGCTGTCTAGGACATCACCTATTTTTTCTCGCGTACTTTTTTTAATTCCCTCTTCCTCTCTTTTAGACGCGCCTATTAGAGACTCAACCAGTCCCTTCATACCATCTTTAAATACTGAAACTGTCCCATTGTAGATAATAGCCAATAGATTTTCTTTTTGTTTTACTACTTCGGGAACAGGTGTTATTACCTTTTCTTTTGTAGTTCCTCCACCATCTTCTACTGTTTTATCGGGTTGTGGGTTTAGTTCCTCGTACAATCCAGCAATTAATATTCCATTAACAAGAGATTTTTTATCGCCACTAAAATTATCGGATCCTTTTTTCATAGGAGAATAGGGTTAAAACATGTAAGCAACCCTCTTTCTAATGTGTTCGAAATATCCTGTCAAGGTTTTCCAAAAAGATTTTTCCGCTACAATAGCTCCCGATGAATACGGTAGATAAAGGATTATTTTTTGCGGTGGCGGGACTGACTATTTTTGGACTCGTGATGATGAGTTCTATCTCTATTTCAGCGAGTTTCGACGTCACTGGACAAAATGACTTTTATTTCTGGCGACACTTTCGCTATATCATCATGGGAGTTCCCCTCTTTATTTTGGGATTTAAGTTTCCTTATGAACGCTTGAAAAAACTTTCCGGTCTCCTTTTTCTCATTGGAATTATTCTCCTCATCATGAGTATTACCATAGGAGAGAGCTATGGAACCGCTGCCAGATTGTGGCTCAAACTCGGACCAATTTCCTTTCAACCAGTAGAAATTGTAAAACTCAGTGTGATCATTTTTCTTTCTGCACTTTTTTCGAGTAGCAAAATCGACCCAGGAAGCCTCAAAGGAGGATTTATGCCTTTCGTGTTTATCTTGGGAATTCCAGCACTGCTTTTAATGATTCAATCAGACTTTGGATCTCTGCTCGTGCTCAGTCTCACCGCTGCTGCTATTTATTACATCGCTGGCGCTAATCTGAAGCACTTCTTTGGAGGAATTGGAGTATGTGCACTCGCTGCAACTATCATTACCATGACAACACCCTATATCCTTCATCGTGTGAAGGTATATCTCAACCCAAACCTCGATCCACTCAATACAGGATTTCAAGTGAAACAAGCGCTTATTGCTGTTGGATCTGGAGGGGCATTTGGACGAGGATTTCAGAATTCTATTCAAAAATTCGATTATCTTCCCGAAGTACAATCCGATACTATTTTTGCCGCAATATCAGAAGAGATGGGCTTTTTCCGTATTCTTATTTTGGTAGGAGCGTATCTTTTTATCGCTTATCGAGGGTTTCTCATCGCACAACGTACTCCAGACATGTTTGCAAAACTTCTCGCTGTGGGAATCACCACATGGATCTGTGGACAAGCCTTTTATAATATTGGAGTGAATCTTGCCCTGTTGCCAAATACGGGAATCACCCTTCCTCTTATTTCTTATGGAGGAACTTCACTCTTGATGACCTTGATCGCTTTTGGAATTTTGCTTCAAATTTCTGGATACCAAAAAGAAAAACAAAAACGGTATCATCACGCATGAGGAGTTAATAGTTTATAGAACTTAGAGCTTAGAACTTATTTTTATATTTTACCTTTTACATTTAATATTCTTCTCAAATTCATAATTGAAGATTGAAAATTCCCCATGGTCCAGTACACTCCTAAACGATGAAAACAAAGAAGATTCTCCTCATTGGTGGTGGAACAGGCGGACACATCTTTCCTCTCCGTAATCTTATAGATGAGCTTGTAAAAAAGGGGGCAGAAGTCGAGTTAGTCGTGTCTGACAACACCTTGGATCGAAAAATTGTTGCTGAGAACTTCACCGATTTGCCAGTACATTTCTTCCAAGCCGGGAAGATTCGTCGGTATTTATCGTGGAAAAACTTAACGGATCCCTTTCTCATTATGCAATCCTGCTGGAAAGCACTGCAATTATTGAAGGAAATCACCCCCGATGTCATATTTTTCAAAGGTGGATTCGTTGGGTTTCCATTTCTGGTTGCCGCAAAGGCTTTATTTGGATTTAAAGGGAAGATTTATTCCCATGAATCAGACATTTCTGCCGGTATTTTAACGAAGTTGGCGAGCCAATTTTCCACGCAAACCTTCCAAAGTTTCGGGAATAATCCCATGCCTCTTTTCTACTCACCCACAATCGAAAAGGATCGCACTCCCCCACTCCTCTCAAACTCAGGAGACCAATCTACCAACGGAAATAAAATCCTCGTCTTCGGGGGATCACAAGGGGCTCAATTTCTCAATGAAATGACAATGAAATGTCAGGACAAATTAATGAAAAAATATGTCATGACACTCGTTGCAGGCGTAGGAAAAAAAACAAACATATGTCATGACAATTTCACAGAATATGAATTTATTCCTACTGCAAAGCTAGCTCAAAAGATTCACGAATCTGATTTGATAATCGCTCGTGGAGGCGCTAATTCGTTGTTTGAAATAATATCGACAAAAGTACCGAGTATTATCATTCCCCTGCCCTCAGTCGCACGAAATCATCAGCTCCTGAATGCACAATATTTTTCCGAGAAAAATTTATGCGTGTTATTGGAAGAAAAAAACACCACTCCAGAAACTTTTGTCGATACTATCGAACGAACTATGAATGATGAATCATTGAAAAAATCACTCCAAAAAACGACTATTGAGAATAAGGCGAACGAAATTGCTCAGATTCTAACATCATAAAACGCCTCTATTCATGCTATGAACTATAAACTATTAACTGTTAACTATTTTATTTACAAACCAACACAAAAAAGTACACTCGTCTCGTTTCTTGACCCTACAAAAAACGCATGTCTTCACTCTTTTTAAAGTATCGACCTCAAACATTTTCAGACATCGTTGGACAAACTTCTGTCGTAAAAACACTCAAAAACGCGCTCCGCGCTGAACAACCTTCTCATGCGTACCTTTTTTCAGGAAGCCGAGGAACGGGAAAAACTTCTATGGCTCGGATTTTTGCAAAAGGACTCACCTGTGAAAAATTGAAAGACGGAAATCCTTGTGGACAATGCGATATGTGTATTGATATTGCGGAAGGAAACTTAGTGGATGTGATTGAAATCGATGCGGCGTCTAATCGTGGAATTGATGAAATCAGGGATTTGAGAGAAAAGATTCTCTTCTCTCCAAACAGAGCCAAGCGAAAAGTGTACATCATTGATGAAGTACACATGCTGACAAAGGAGGCGTTTAATGCCCTCCTAAAAACACTTGAAGAACCGCCAGAACATGCTTATTTCTTGCTCGCGACAACCGAAATGCACAAGTTGCCAGAAACTATTATCTCTCGATGCCAAACATTTATTTTTAATCGATTTGGGCTCGATCAATTGGTTGAACGGTTAGAATTGATTTCAAAGACGGAAAAATTTTCTGTCGAAGAAGAAGCTTTTCAACTCATTGCTCGAAAGGCAGAAGGAGGGCTTCGAGATGCCATTTCATTATTAGAACAGATTTCTGCAGAAACAGAAAACAATATTACAACCAACGCCGTTCGTGATTCTCTTGGAATTTCGACAACAGAAACACTGGAGCAATTTTGGAATGCTATTGAAGAAAAAGACAGTGAAGCGGGTCTTGCAGTTTTAAAAGAAATTTCTTCCGCTGGAAAAGATTTTCGAACATTTGGTCATGACTTTCTCGGATTTCTCCGAGATAAGCTTCATCAGAATCTCACTGATGGTGAATATATTACCAAGCTTCTTCCTGCGATTAATCAGATAGAAAGCGCACTTGCGCAACTCAAGACCTCCCCTATCGTGGAACTTCCTCTTGAAATTGCCGTGGTAAATCTCTGCCAAGGAATCGCAAGTGTAAAGCCTATTGAGAAAAGAGTGGTTACCGCTCCTCCCACTACCACATCCGTTGCTCCCACTCCTGTTACCAAGGTTGTGCAACCCGTTGAGAAAAAAGAGGAATCAACTGGTGATGGATTTTTGTTTGATGAAATGCCAAAGGTTGAACGAAAACCACAAAAAATTGAAGAACCTATTGTAAGAGAAAAAATTAAAATTTCGATCGATACTATTCTTTCTAAAATGGCAGAGATTGCGGAACAAGCAAAGATTCCCGCTTTTGCAAAGATGTCTTTTCTCGATACAAAACCCATAATGCGAAATGGGAAAATTATTTTTGAAACTGAAAGTTCTTTTCACCGAGAGAAACTTGATTCTGAGGTTATTCGAAATTCTGTACAGAATACGATGATTGAAATGTTTGGAGAATCACTTCTAATTGATTTCAGCATAGTGGATAAAGCCGAAGTCAAAGAAGAATCCGTCGCTACAGCGGATGACTTTTTGAATTTTTAATATTCATTCTTTTAATTCAAGTTCGCTATCAATTAGGGGTTTGGGGACGGGAAGTGTTTGAGCGTCATCGGGACTCGGTAACTTTGTGATATGCCAATGAGAGCGAGTTTTCTCGTCACCAAAACTTTTTGGTTCTTTTTAGTTATAAAAAGAACAGCCCTTCCGATATCTAAGGTCGATAAAAGAAGGGATTCCTTCCCGCTAAGCGGGATCGGAATGACAAAGGAAAGAGAAATTATAGTAGACTACTCGGATCGATATCAATCTTCACTCCCATTGGAAGTGTTTGCAACGATAAGAAGGACACCAGTTCTTTTTTTGTTGGCGCTTTCACAAACACATGAAAGTGATACTTCCCATGCGATCGCGGGAAAAACGCCGGAGCGAAATGACAGTCCCATTCCCCTTCCTGAAGATTTGACTTCAAAAGCTTGTGAACCTTTTTAGCTTCGGCAAAAGCAACTTCCTTCCTGATATCGGAAACCGTTAATTTCGCTATGGAACTGAATGGTGGCATGAGAGATTTCTGTCGAGATTCTTTCTGCCAGTAGAGAAAGCTTTCCGCATCATGCGTCTTCACAAAATCAAAAATCTTTTCCTCTGGATTAAAAGTCTGAATAACAATCTTTCCTCGTGAAGCCCGTCTTCCAGCTCGTCCTGACACTTGCGTGAGAATTTGAAACACACGCTCTTCTGAGCGGAAATCAGGCAAGTTCAAACCAACATCGGCAAGCACGACCCCTACAAGCTGCACTCGTTCGAAATCAAGCCCCTTCGCAATCATCTGCGTTCCCAGAAGCACATCGGCTTCATAGTTATGAAACTTATTCATAAGATTTTCAAAGTCTTTCTTTCCCGTCACCGAATCTGAATCGGCACGAAACACCCGCAATGTCGGCAATTTTTCTTTCAAAATTTCTTCCACCATCTGTGTCCCCCATCCCCTGAAAGCGAAATCCGAAGTTCGACACTCTGGACAGGTACTTGGGAATTGTTCCATATGTCCACACACATGACAAATGAATTTTTGATTCCCTCCACCCATCTTCTGATGCATTTTCATATTGTGTGAACAGTGCGGACATTCAAATTTATGCCCACAGGACTTACACATTGTCGCTCCAGAGAAACCTCTTTTATTGAGAAATATCACGGCTTGTTTCTTTTGTTTGAGAATTTCGGCAAGTTCTTCTTCAAGCGCCCCGGAAAGAGGTGAATAGTTCCCGCGTTTCGCTTCACTCTTGAGATCCACAAATCGCATCTCAGGCATCAGTACGTCCCCTACACGCTTCGGGAGATCAACTCTGACCCATTCCCCCACTTCGCATTTTTGAAAGCTCTCAAGGCGAGGAGTGGCACTTCCCAAGATTATTCTTGAACACATTTTTTGTTCAATCTTTTGAACCACATCAATTGTATGGAATCGCGGAGCAAATTCATTTTTAAACGTCCACTCATGTTCCTCATCCAGAATAATGAGTTCTGGTTTTTGAAGCGGAACAAACACCGCCGACCGCGCTCCAATAAGAATCTTGGCTTCCCCTGTCTGCACACGTTTCCATTCTTGAATCTTTTCTCCTTCCGACAATTTGGAATGCCACACCGCCACCGCACCCTCAAAGATTGATTGGAATTCCGCAATCAATTGTGGCGTGAGTGCAATCTCTGGAAGAAGGAGTAACACTTGCCCATCGGGCGAAACGTCTTGTGCGAGCTTTTTATAAATTTCTGTTTTCCCACTTCCCGTCACTCCAAACAGAAGTGTTGGTTTCTTTGATGTCTTAATTTTTTTTAAAGCTTTTTGTTGATCCTCATTAAGAACAATATTGGACTTTCCATTATCGGTTACCGCCAGTGGAGAGAGCAGTGTCCCCTCTTCTATTTTTAAAATTTCTTTTTTTACCAGTCCTTGCAACGTTGAGAGAGAAACGTGTTCTCTCAAATCCTCTGATCGCATTCGCCCTTTGTTTGACTGAAGAAGTTCAAGAGCCAATTTTTGTTTTGTTCCCTTCACCTGTGCTGAATCATCGGCAAGGATGTAAAATGTTTCTCGTTTTTCTGGATTTTTCGTAGTAAAGAATTTCTCCGGCACCATTAAACTCAATACTTTTTCAAATGAGGAAAAATTTTCTTCAGCGATTTCTCGAGCTATTACAATGTAGGAAGCAGGAACAAACTGCTCATCCCAAACCTCTAAAATAGGTTGCGTTTTAAAATCCGGTTTTTTTTCTGAAACACCCACAACAATTCCCACCCGTTTCCGTCCTCGAAAGGAAACCACAACTCTCGCTCCAACAGAATTATTAACTTTTAATTCTTCATTCTTCATTATTGGAAGATGCCAAGAAAAAATTCCCCGCACTCCGCGTATCCAAATTTCGCAGAAAATCATGCGTCAGAATGGTAAATGAACTCTGATAAAAAACAAACCTCTACAAAAATTTACATTTAAAAAATTCCTTTCTGCCGAAGGCAACTATTAACTGTTAACTATAAACTGTTAACTATTAACTATAAACTGTCCCCTATTGCCTTTTTTGAAAATTTTGGGTAAAAGAATCCCCGATGAAAGAACGAACGCTACAAATTCTCAGTGCCCTTATCAAAGATTTCGTCGAAACAGGAAGTCCTGTCGCCTCACGAAAGCTTTTATTGATGTCCAAAGATTTTGATATTTCATCAGCAACTGTACGAAACGAGTTCTCTTTGCTCGAAGAAGTGGGTCTGATCAAATCTCCCCATGTGTCAGCGGGAAAAGTTCCCACACAAAAAGGATATCGATTCTTTGTAGATGAACTGTTGGAAAACACAAAAGAAGAGGAACTTGTTCAAGCGATTTTTGAAAAACACATCACCGAATATAGACTTTCTAAATCTAAAGAAGTCCTCTTTGATATTGTCCGACTTCTCTCTCAACTCTCTGGGAATGTTGCTTTTGCCACGGTTGATAATGACCGAACCTTTTACTTGGGACTGTCTAACGTACTCCGATCTCCTGAGTTCGCTATGCAACCAGAAAAGGCGGCACAGATCGTGGAGATTTTGGAAGGGAAGGAACGATTCCGAACAATGCTCGAATCGTTGGACCTAGAAGGAAAGATAAAAATTTTCATTGGAGAGGAAAACCTTCTCGAAGAAATTACGAGTTGTGCCATGGTGGTCGCTCGATTTGAAACATTCGGCATATCTGGAACAATCGGACTCCTCGGACCGATGAGAATGAAATATGGATTTAATAAAGCACTGATAAAGAATGTGCTTCAAATGATGCAATAAACTTTTCCCTCATTCTCCAGATTTACTGGAGGATCCAGTTTAAAATGCAAAGAATAGCTTAAGCTATTTTTTCTCTTAATTGACTGGGTTTCTGCTCCCCGCCTTCTTGAGAACATGCTTCGCAGGAATGAGGGATTAATTTGCATTTGTTGTTTTTTTGTGGTACAATGCCCTGTTCTTTGAGAATTCGACTCACCGGAAGGTAGCGAGCTTTTCAATCTCACGTTCATTTGATCGCGAGGTTGAAAGTAACTCCCTGCCTTCTTTCGCCCAGTTATTTAACTGGTCAACGAGAGAAAGACAGCCGTCTCGCTCTCAAAAACATAAAATCGTTTTGATTTATATTCGTTTGGCTTAATGATTTCTTCAAAATCATAAGACAGAAAACAAAGTTTTCATTTTGGTTTCGCCAAAATAACGACATCGTATTCAATGTTTAAAACAATATTTTAAAAACATTTGAATATATAAAAATCTTATACAAAAACAAACAAAAAGCCGCGAGTGACGAAGATCCACTCCTTAATACAGATTTTTAGACGGCAGGTGAGTCCGTTCCGCCATATGGAACGAACCCATACTGTGTTCTCTGCGAGCACAATTGTGGAAAAAGCGCGTATCACACCTCTGAATCCTTTGTTTACCCAACAACCTTCAAGTGAACACTGATGCGCGCTTTTCTTATATATTATTTTTGAGAAATGTCAAGTCGCTTTCTCTATTATTCCGCTTTAAAACGCTTGAAAAAGCCTCTTTTTTGTGGTATAATGTCTTGAATATTTCGAATATTATGACTGACAAAAACACAACTCAGCAAACAACTGACACTCCTGAAGTCGGAGAAGTCCGTATTACCAACGTTGAAGAGAAAGGCTCTCCAACCTTTGGTATAGCTGAAAAACTCAAAAACAAACTTCAAGCAAAAAATGATAAAAAGAAAGCAACTGAAGAAGCCAAAGAAGCAAAACTCGCAAAAGAAATGGGTGATGCAGACGACTTTTTTGAGAACTTTGATCCAGAAAAAGATAAAAAGAAACTAACAACTGCTATGCGGCAACGCATTATCGATGCAGAAAAAGAATACCAACGAGGGGTTATTTCTGCGAAAGATTTAATCGCACCTTCCGCTATGGAAGTCGGAAATACGGATATCAAGCTCAACGGAATGTATGTAAAAAGTTTCTTTGTGTTTAGTTATCCACGGTATTTGGAATCAAATTGGATGAATAGTTTGGTGAATTTTGATGCATCTCTTGATATTTCCATCTTCGTCTATCCAACCAATTCACTTCGGATGATGAAGGTATTGCGAAAGAAAGTCGCACAAATGCTTTCTACAAAGCACATTAATGAAAAGAAAGGACTCGTTGCTGACGTCGGACTCGACACAGCACTAGAGGATGCTGAACAATTGCGAGTAGATTTGCAACGGGGTACTGAGAAATTCTTTCAAGTAGGACTGTACTTCACGCTTTATGCTGATAGCCAAGATAAACTTGATAAAACGGCGAAACAACTTGAAACAATCTTGGGTGGACAACTCGTGATGACCAGGTCCACTGACTTTCGAACCGAACGAGGATTTGAAACAACACTTCCACAGGCTACTGACATGGTAGAAGTTGTTCGAAATATGAATACAAGTCCCCTTTCAACAACATTTCCTTTTGTTTCCAGTGACCTCACTTCAAACGAAGGAATCTTGTATGGAATCAACCGACACAACAATTCATTGATCATATTTGATCGATTTAATTTGGAAAATGCGAACCAAGTCGTCTTTGCGAAATCTGGTGCTGGTAAATCTTACGCCGTGAAACTTGAAATCCTCCGATCCCTTATGTTCGGAACTGACGTAATTGTGATCGATCCCGAAAATGAGTACGAAGCCTTGGCAAAAACAGTAGGCGGAAGTTATATAAAAGTATCACTCACTTCTGATCAACGAATTAATCCTTTTGATTTGCCGTTATCGGTGAATGAAGATGACGCTCGACCGGGCGAACTTTTGAGAGAAAATGCAATTACACTCTCTGGACTCATGAGCATCATGCTCGGAAAACTCAATCCTGAAGAAGAAGCGTTGATGGATAAAGCTATCTTGCAAACCTACGAATTAAAAGGGATTACAAGTGAGACTGAAAATCCTTCTGAATTCGAAATGCCAGTGATGGCCGATCTAGAGAATGTGCTCAACACGATGGAAGGTGGAAAATCGTTGGCTACTCGACTTGAGAAATACACCAAAGGAACGTTCTCTGGACTATTTTCTGATCAAACCAATGTTGATTTGGAATCTGGACTTGTGGTCTTTTGTATCCGTGATTTGGAAGAACAACTTCGACCGGTTTCTATGTACATTTTGATTAACTTTATTTGGAATAAAGTTCGATCAGAAATGAAGAAACGATTACTTGTGATTGATGAGGCCTGGCACATGGTGCAATATGAGGATTCTGGACGATTCCTTCACAACCTTACGAAACGAGCGCGAAAGTATTACCTGGGAGTAACTACTATTACTCAAGATGTGGAAGACTTCATGGACAGTAAATGGGGAAAACCGATTATTACGAACTCCTCAATGCAACTCTTGCTCCGGCAGGCGCCGGTGGCGATGGAGAAACTGCAGAAGACGTTTAACCTCACTGAGAGTGAGAAGTATCTCTTGCTCAATTCTGGAGTGGGACAGGGTCTTTTCTTCGCTGGGAACCAACACGTGGCAATTCACGTGATTGCGAGTTACGGAGAAAACAAGATTGTAACTACCAATCCTGAAGAACTTTTGGCGATGAAGAAGGAGAAATAAGAAGCACTTTTATGCTTCTAGTAATCCATCAAGTGATTTTTGCATATCATCCAGTGTTTTTTCTCCACCACAACTTGAGAGAACTGGATTGAATTCTTTATCCAAAACGACCCAAGCTGGAACGTATCCACAGGGCTTTTGAGCAACTGTTTCAAATGTAAGAGCTTCATTAAATCCTTGTGCAACATCTTGGACGTCGAATTTCTTTTTATCAATAACATTCACCCAAAGATTTGCTTTCTCGCTGTAATTATCCCAGATTTGTGTTTTAAAAAGTGGAATCGCTTTTGTGCAGTGTGGACAATACGTTCCTCCAAATATGACTACAGAGGGTTTTCCTTCGAATTCAGACAATGTTGATGTTTCAGTAATAACTGAAGCTGTTGTATTCGGCAAAGTACACCCCACAAAAAAAGGAGCTAACAAAAGTACGAGAAGTGTTTTTTTCATAAAAAAATGAGGGATTAAAATGGTGGGCGCTGGGGGACTCGAACCCTCGGCCTCCTCGGTGTAAACGAGATGCTCTAGCCAGCTGAGCTAAGCGCCCATGAATGAGTTCTGTAAGAACGATATGAATGGATGCGGTAGCTACAGTCCCGCTAATGCGGATCCCGCCCTGCGGGAGTGGCTGAGCTAAGCGCCCTTAAGAACGAATGAATTGTAAGAAAAAAATTTTGAAAATCAAGCTTTCTTTGGAGGGATTACTCGGCACTTTGTCATTCTGAACTTGTTTCAGAATCAAAATGGGAGGGATGCTCTCCTAACGCCCCTACGGGGCTACTCGAGGGATTTATATCCTCGCTTTGCTCGGTATAAATCATCGAACCCAATAGAGGTTCTCTTCCTCTGTAAGGATCAAAAAAATACAGGGACAAGCCCTCCATTTTTTTAATCTGGCGGAGAGGGAGGGATTCGAACCCTCGGTACCGTTGCCGGCACGTCGGTTTTCAAGACCGGTGCATTCGACCACTCTGCCACCTCTCCGCGAATTACAATATGCTCCAAAAAGAACGGCACGATTGTATGGATATTTTATCTGAACGCAAACACTTTTTAATTCGCCTCTAGCAACTTTCCGACTAAAACCAAACGGTTTTTATTAGTTCCTACTGGTGTACACGTCATAAGAGTCAGAATTGATTTATCTTTCGGCTGATTGAGTACAGACGTTTCTGTTGGTGGCACTACTTTTTCTTCTCGAACTTCGTAAGTGTATTTTTCTCCTTCCCAAAATATTTCGATCAAATCCCCTATTTCCACCTCGTGAAGCAACGCAAACACATCCTTGAATCGTCCTTTGTCCCAGGCGTAATACGATGAATGTCCTGTCACAAAAAAGTTTCCTTTAATTCCTGGTTTCCGAGAAACCGGATGAACCACCACTCCCCCTTTCAGTCCATCTTGAATATTCTTTTCAAGCTGTTTCCAGTGTCTATGTGTGGGAACCGTGACAAGCGGAACATTTTTTCCAATCCGTGGAATTGAAATCCGGTTATCAGGAGGCATAACATCCATTGTCGCAAACATATTTTTTGCTTGGTTTTTTGGTTTCAAAGCTTTGTCTTTAAAGAGCTGTTGTCTTGGCTTCTCAATTCGTTTCAATTCCAATACTTGTGTTTGTGCTGGCTCCGTGTTTTCAACCGTGTCAAAGAGCGAAGCTTTCAAGTTTTCTACTTTATAATCAGCCATTTGAGCGAAGGCTCCGTAGTTGAGAACGACATGCGTTCCACTCCAGACAAAACAGACTGTGAAACAAAACATCAATGCATCTTTCCAAAAAGGACGTTTCTTTGTGAAGCCAAATTCAAAATTATTTTGATCCATCTCCTAATTATACCACAAATAAACGCCTTTTTCAAGGGGTTTTATTGAATATTCTCCCCCTTTAAGGGGGAGTTAGAGAGGGTAAGAATACCCCACCTAACCTCCTCTGCAAGGGGAGGAATTTTTTATATCAAGTGGTTTCCATCTAACCCCACCTTCTTTCTCACCTTTTGCAATTTTTTCTCAGCAATCGCGCTGGCTTTCTCGGCTCCTGATTTCAAAATTTTCTCAACAAGCTTTGAATCTTTTTCCAATTCCGCACGTTTCTTTCTCGCTGGAGCAAAGAATTCCCAGACCAATTCAAAGAGTTGATTCTTACTGTCTCCAAAACCGATTTCACCAGCTTTATATTGTTTTTCAAGTTTGGCTAAATTCGAATTTTCGAAGAGCTTATGAAAGGCAAATACCGCGCACGTATTAGGATCGATCGGATCCCCCATCGCAACGGAATCTGTCTTAATGGACATAATTTTTTTCTTCAACGTTTTTTCATCCGCAAAAATCTCAATTGTATTCCCGTAACTCTTCGACATTTTTTGCCCATCAAGACCAGGGATTGTCGCTATCTCAGCTGGAATATTGGGTTCTGGAATGGTAAATAGTTCCCCGTACCGATGATTAAATTTCTGTGCAATGTCTCGCGCCATTTCCACGTGTTGTTTCTGATCTTTCCCAACAGGAACTTTATTCGCATCATAGAGAAGAATATCTGATGCCATGAGCACTGGATAAGTAAAAAGTCCTGCATTAGCCTCAAGCCCTTTCGCTTTTTTGTCTTTGAAAGAATGTGCTCGTTCAAGTAATCCCATCGGTGTCTGACAGAGAAGAATCCACGTAAGTTCTGTATGAGGACGGATATCTGATTGTCTGTAGAATAAAGATTTCTCTGGATCCACTCCAAGTGCCAACCAATCTAGCACCGCGTTTTTTTGATATTCTGCGAATTTTTTACTATCCCCTTGTGAAGTAAATGCGTGCAAGTCCGCGATAAAGAAAAACATTTCATTCTTCTTCTCTGCTTGAAAATCAAGCATGGGTTTAATCGCTCCGAAGTAATTTCCCCAGTGCAGGTCACCACTTGATTGAATGCCGGTGAGAACTCGTGTCATTCGTCTTTATTAGTAAATTCTGAAAGAATATCCGGTAAAGATTGTGCTTGTCGTTGTGAGACAATATCCGGAATAAATTGCTGAAGGATGTTCTGTGAAAAACTTGTTTGATCCAATGCTTTAATTCCCAAACTCAAGAATAAAAACGCTGCTGTGGCAATAAGAATGGTTACAAGCGCAAATCCCCACACCCAAAAGACCAGTTCAAAAACGCGATGAATCACATTCCAAATAAAATTCCCAATCCAATCGACACTAATGCCTATATTTTTGAGGAGCGGACCAATAACGGATTTTTTTTTCTTTTTTGCCATTTTATAAATTAGAAATACTTTTTTTGTAAGGTGGAAACAAGTTCCGAAATCTTCACGCGGTCTTGCTTCATAGTGTCTCGATCTCGAACCGTTACAGAATCATTTTCGAGCGTGTCATAGTCTATCGTAATACACACAGGCGTTCCGATTTCATCTTGTCGACGATACCTTTTTCCGACCGTTCCTGAAATATCAAATTCACAGTTTCCAAATATTTTCATTGATTCAAAAACTTCTCGTGCTTTTTCTGGAAGCCCATCTTTTTTCATGAGAGGAAGAACCGACACCTTCACTGGAGCAATAATCGGAGCAATTTTGAGCACTGTTCGTTCTGTTCCGTCTTCAAGTTTCTCTTCTGTGTATCCGTCACACATAACAGCCAGCACGGAACGATCCAGTCCCCATGTGGGTTCAATCACGTGTGGGAGAATCTTTTGACCACTCTCTTCATCATGAATTCGTAATTTTTGTTTGGAATATTCCTCATGTTGCGCGAGGTCGTAATCTGTTCTATACGCCAATCCGTAGAGTTCTTTTCTCCCAAATGGAAAATCATATTCAATATCGATAGTTCGTTTTGAGTAGTGTGAGAGCTTCTCCTGTGGGTGCTCATAGTCATGTAATTTCTTCGAATCAAGACCAATGAGCGTGCACCAATCCTTCATATCCTTCTGCCATTTTTTGAAGATATCTTTCCAATCTTTTTCTTCAATAAAATATTCAATTTCCATTTGTTCAAATTCAAGTCTTCGGAAAATAAAATTCCCTGGCGTAATTTCATTTCGGAAGGCTTTCCCTGTTTGCCCAATTCCAAAAGGCAGTTTCACCCGCATGGTGTCGATCACGTTTTTAAATTCAAGGAAAATCGCTTGTGCCGTTTCTGGACGCAAATATGCCATTCCATCTTCACTATCCGCTTCAGCAGTTTTTGCCATTTGTGTGCTAAACATCATGTTAAATTTCCGCACATCAGTAAATTCCTTCTTTCCACATTTCGGACATTTAATGTCGTGTTCCTTGAGAAGTGCTGTCACTTCTTTATCCGCCATTCCTTCGCAATCAATCTTCGCTTGTTCTTCCACAATGTGATCTGCTCTTAATCGCGCTCGGCAATTCTTGCAGTCCACCATTTGATCGTTAAAGTTTTCCAAATGTCCAGAGGCCTTCCAAGCTTTTGGATGAAGAATAATGTCTCCATCAATTCCAACAATGTCTTCTCGATTCTGAACAAAGGTTTTCCACCAAAGGTCTTTGATATTTTTCTTCAACTCAACTCCATACGGACCATACGTGTAAGAATTCGCAAACCCTCCATAAATATCAGATCCCGGATAGGCAAATCCCCTTCTCTTCGCAAACGCAACAATTTTTTCCATGGCTTTATTGTAACCATCAGGAAAACTTTCTCAATAAAAAGGAGAGACAAAGCATGCCTTGTCTCTCCAAATACCCACGGCTTAAGCCGTGGGCTGCCATTTTATATTCCTAGCTTCCACATTCAGCCCCTCCTCCGCTCGCAGGCGCTGCTCCAGTCCATCCAAATCCTGGTGCTGGCTGATCTGAAGACATTTCTGTTGCACATTCTTCAGGAGCTGTTTCAAATCCTCCACAAATAAGATCCATCAAACTCTTTGGATCACGTGAAGCATTTACTTTCTTTTCATTGATAACAAGAGAGGGTGATCCTTGAACACCGTATTTAAGGTTCTCATCATTATGGATCATGAATTTTGGAAATCGTCCTCCCCAGTTTTCTTGATCTTCAAACCCGGATATTACACCAAATTCTTTATCAGTGGCTGCCACACAACTCGCATTCTTTGTTGTATCAACCCCAGTAGAAGCCAAACATTCTGTTGTTTTCTCTGCTTCTAGGAAACATCGAAGATATGGCATAAGTTTTGCTGGTTCTTCTTTATCTATACAGTATTGCACCATTTGTTCATCCAATTCCTTTTTTTGGTGCATCGCATAGTTCACAAATTTAAGTTGAAAATCAATCTTATCTCCCAATGTTTCCACTACTGGAATAATCCCCTTCTCGATTTGTGTTCCAAATGGACAGTGACTCATTACAAAAAGTTCCACCACTGGCACTGCTTTCTTTTCTATATTTGCTAATTCTGCTGCTTTTGCAGCTACTTCAGCTGTCGCTTGTTCTTCCTTTGCTTTCATCGTTTCTTCAATATTCATTGCATTAGGAAAGAAAAATTTCCCATCTTCTGTAAGATAAGATGTAATTTCTTGTCCGTTAGCATTCACGACAACCTTATACATATCTCCTTCTTCAACGACTTCTTTTACCGTTGCTGTTCCCCCAGGTGGCATAAGAGTTAAATTAATAAAATCTTCTGCAACTTGTTTTGCTTCTTCTTCTGAAAGATTTCCTTCGAGCGCCCCACAGCCTGTTATGAGGAGAGCTACCAAAAAACCGAAAGCCAAAAATAATGTTTTTTTCATGATTTATAAAATAAAGACAGGTAAGCAAAATTTTAAGGAGCACGCTATTGAAGTCAAATTCTTTTTGTTCTTTTACTTGAAAAAGCCATTTTTCTGTGCTATAATACCTAGAACTATTCAAATAAAAACAAATGAAAGACACCGACATTCTCTTGAAACTCAACCAATCTATTGCCGCTGCAAAATCATCTCTTGATGCTGTGGAGAAATGGACAAAGACTCTTGCAGAAAAGAATGGTGTCGCTTCTGAAGCACTTTTGGAGAAAGCAAAAACGATTGATGTTACAAATTATTCAACAGAAGAAGAACAAATCGTTGAGGGTGTTTTTGATGGGGAAAACATGATCGATACAGAAGGAAGTCAATATCCTGTTCCAACAAATTATGCTTCTAAATCGAAACTTATAGAAGGTGATCTACTCAAACTTACAATCAAACCAAACGGTGCCTTTATCTTTAAACAAATTGAACTCGTAGGACGAAAGCTTACTACAGGACATCTTATTCTTGATGATGGACAATATAAAGTTCTTTGCGACGATACAACGTACAATGTTCTCTATGCTTCTATTACTTTCTTCCGCGCTCAAGTGGGAGACAAAGTAACCGTCATTATCCCTGAAACAAAGAATGCAAAGTGGGCTGCGATTGAAAACGTAATCCCTATCGAATCAACCGAAAAAGTAAGCTAAAGTATTGAACTCTTAATCAAAGACTTATAGAATCTCATTGATGAGATTCTTTTTTTTACTGGCTTTCGTCCTTGGAGCAGGAACGAACGTAGTGTTTGCAACGCCAAATTTCACTGATCAAGATAATATCCCCGATTGGGCTGATATTCCTATTTCCGTTTTAGTAGAAAAAGAAGTGTTGTCAGGAAATTCTGATGGCAGTTTTCAACCTGATCGAAGTTTGAATCGTGCAGAATTTTGTAAAATTCTCGTCCAAGCTACTGCTGCAAAAAAGTTTGTTCCTCGCAACTCGAGTTTCCCCGACGTAGAAACAACTGACTGGTTCTTTTCATATGTCGAAACAGCCAAAAACAAAGGCTGGCTCGATGGATATCCTGATGGCACTTTTCGTCCTGGTAATCAGGTTAATCGAGCAGAAGTTGCCAAAATTTTGGCAAATGCGTTTGGTTTCGAAGTCAGCGCCCCGCAAGAAGGAGAACCGTGGTTTGAAACTTATTTCCATACACTCAATGAAAACAAACTCTTGGCGCATGGAACAGACTTTCAAACACTCGATCCCGAAGAAAACCCTTCTCGGGCAGAAATTTCTGAACAGATTTTCCGATCGATGAAAAAAGTAGGAAAACTTTCTGCACTTGATTTCCCAGAAATTCAAGCTACTGAATCAACCCTTCCACAAGAAGGAACTCCTCCTTCCTTTGAATACTACACACCTTCTTCCGGTAGTAATGTTCCAATTGATGAAGATTCTGGAAAACTGCATATCGAAAAAAGCAATTCTCTTGAAAAAGACATCTTTGTCAGAAAAGGAAACACCGATATCACTGCTCACAAACTTCAAATTATCAGCAAAGAAGGGCTCAGTGAGATTATGGCTTTTCAATTTCGACGTATTGGAAATGGAGCCTATCCAGACTTTGCGAATGTTTGGCTTGAAGCCAATGGCACCCCTATCAGTGATAAAGTAAAACCTTCCGAAGATCTTGTTCGACTGCCGCTCAAGCAATCTCTTACCGCTGGACTCAGTCAACAAGAAATCACACTCAAAGTAGATATTGCTTCTAACGCACAGACTGGAAGTTCTCGATGGGTACTCTTCTTACCAGAATGGATTGAAGCCAATACCGAAACCAAGATTGGATTCTTCCCGATTGGGGGATCTGACATTGAGATTGAGTAGATATTCATTTTAAACCCAAACCCCCCTTACGAGAGGACTTTATTCTATGTAAAATTTTTCAAAACAAACTCCTCCCCTGTTAAGGGGAAGCTGGGAGGGGTTTTCTTCTAATTCTATACAAATCAACGAACCCTTCTGGGTTCTCGCCCCACAAATCAAATAGTTAAAAAAATAACCCCCTTGGAGTTTGTTTTTTAACTGGCGGGACCGACGGGGCCTCGTCCTTACATTCCGACTTCGTCTGAATTTAGTAGAGGGATTTGTATCCTCTCCCGCTCTGCGGGATCGGTACAAATCAACGAACCCTTCTGGGTTCTCGCCCCACAAATCAAATAGTTAAAAAAATAACCCCCTTGGAGTTTGTTTTTTAACTGGCGGGACCGACGGGGCTCGAACCCGCGACCTCCGCCGTGACAGGGCGGCGCTCTAAACCAACTGAGCTACGATCCCGCTAAGAATCTATTTTAATTGTCACTGCCACATACGAAAAAAGAACGAGCCGATTCTACGAGAAAAGTCTGGTCGGTCAAATTTTTTGTGAAAAATTCACCAACTAATTCTTAGAATACGTATATTCTTCCTTAAAGGTGCTTTTTATTTTTCTTAAAATATCCATCCCTTTATCAAATGTTTCTTGTTCCAAAACCGCTTCTCCCAAAAACAGTGATGAATTTGCAAGATCAACAAATACAGGATCTCCACTCACCAACATTTCATTCATATTGTTTCTAAATTTTTCTTGTTTGTGACAAATAACTCCTGTTGCTTCTCTTTTTTGAGACGGAGTTGAAGCAGCGTCATCTTGCACATTCAAAAAGTCATGTAACGCTGCCAAGAAGTCATATATTACTTTATGTACTTGTAATTCTTTATTACGAACATCTTCACTCTTTTTTAATTCTTCTCGAGTAATGTTATCCACTTTTTCTACAATAACCGCTGGAATAGTGCATTTAATATTAATTCGAGAAGCTTCTTTTGGCTGTCGTTCTAAATGAAACAGTTCATTATCATGCAATGAAAGTTGAACTGGCTCCCCTTTTCTTTCTTCCTGTTTCGGTTCTTTGTTTGGAGACTTATGTTCAATAAATTCTCCCTCTTTATCAAGAGCTGAAAAAAATATTTGGGGAACATATTCCTCTCCAATTTTTCTATATCCTTTCATGATAATTTATTTTAAATCTTCTAAAGCTTCTTCATACGAAATCGTAGAAGAACTTCCTGTAAGGAGTTGTATTTTAAGTTCATTTTTTAATTCTTCCGTAAGTATTTCGCCTCTTTCTTCTCTTTTTAATCTTTTCACAAGTCCTACCATAAAAGTTTCAATCGCATTTGCTTTTTCGAATCTTTCAACAAAACGAGTCGTTTTTAGCACTTCTGCGTCCCATTCTTCCTTTGTTATATCAAGTTCTTTTCCAAATTTATCATACGCTTCTCCAATATTCCATTCAAAACGCGGATTAATTTCTTTTGCTTTTAAAGTTTTTTCCCAATCTGAATTTTTTTTTGCAAGGTTTTTCGCATTTTGTTTCTCCCATTCAAGAAACTCTGCATCACTTGGTGCATCTTTTTCCAATTGATTTAATGCAACAAATCCTATAACAATAGCCACTGCGGCTCCTGTTGCTATCACACGCCGTCTTGCCTTAAGAGACAAATTATCCCACCAATCCGCAACTGAATTGGTCTCTGTATCTTCTGATCGATTTTTGTTTTCTAAATTACTCATGTGTATTGAAAATTACAAGAACACAATACAATGTCCTCAGGGAAAGTCAAGTGTTTTCTTTACCGTATCAAATCCGAACTCGTCTCTCTGATCTTCTCTTTCTTTAAATTCTCCACCTGCGCACGAATCCCCTCTTCAAGCACTACCGTGGGCTTATACCCAAGCACTTCTGAAATCTTACTAATATCCGCATGTTGTCCACGCACATAAACTTCTTTTACGGGATTTTCAATGTAGGTCGCTTCAACATTCTTTTCAAAAACCACATTAATGTGTTTGAGAATTTCATTAAATGAACACGTCTCCCCTGTTCCGATATTGAAGACCTCACTCCCGAGTTTTTTATCCGTTTCAATCGCAAGCGTGAGTCCCTGTACCACATCAACAACATTAGTAAAATCTCGAAATTGTTCTCCATCACCGTAAATAATCGGTGGTAAGTCACGTGCAATATCCCAGACGAATTGGGAAATCATATTAGCGAACTGCCCCTTCGCTTCTTCGTTTGGTCCGTAGACTGACATAAATCGAAATCCGATCGTTTCAATGTCCTTATTCGCCTGTACATAACACCTGGCACAGTGTTCGTAACAGAATTTTGTGACAGAATAATGATTTGGCGGGACCACAATTTGCGTCTCCACGAGCGGCATCTCGTTATTGGCGTAGAGAGACGACGTGGATGCATAGAGAAATTTCTTGGCTCCAGACTTTCGAGCGAAATCAAGTGTCTGACAAAAGCTCTCAATAGAATTTACATATCCCTTCACAAACCCATCTCCTCCGAACATCGGAGCTGAACTGGTCCCTGCGAAATGCACGACTGCATCAAACCGGTCTCCACATTTCTGAAGATCCACAAGATTACATGCATCCCCTTGAATGAATTTAATTTCAGGATCTAAGTTGTCTGGATCGCCAAGGAATAAGTTATCGAGTGCGACAATGTCGAACTTATCTTTGTTGATATTGCAGAAATTGGATCCGATAAATCCAGCACCGCCAGTTACCAATATTCTCTTTTTCATCATCAGCAGTGTACGAATTTTTATATAAAAAAAAAGCCCCACAGGTTGTGCGAGGCTGTTTTCCCTGATTTTTTTCAATCAGCAAAGTTTGAAATAAATAAAAGAAAGCAGTGCCACCTTTCTTTTCAAAGACATATTCTCTGCCCATTCGAACTTGCCCGTTTTCTCAAACCAATCGAAACTTTCTCCTAGTTCATCTGATTCTAAACCAATTCCGGAATCATGTCTTATAATGCGACCATTCTTCCCTATTTCCATAAGAGTAGAATCATGTTTCCAATCTTCATATTGTTTAAAAATCGGCACAAGTAGTGCCTCTAAATGAAATAATTTTATTTCAAGATTTTTTTTTACGATCGTGTTCATAACACAATTATAAAAATAAAGACAACAAGTTCCAAGAATTGTGATACAAGAAAAAATAAATACCGTAGCTGGTGTAATCATGAAGCCTCCTATTTTAGTTTAACGTTTCCTCGATCCACCACTCTAGATGAACCGTTCGAAACGTTAATTTCCTTTGCTAATCGAAATGTCAGAGAACACTTCGTATTCGACAAAAGTACTTGTGATTACGAAGACAGGGCTATTTTATATTGTTTTTTGGATTTTGTCAACACCTCTTTCCCCTCATCCCCACGTAGGTGGGGACCCAGTCAATAATGTATTCCTTTAAAAACAAAAATAATGAATTCTTTATTGATTGGTTTCCCCTCTTCCGGGGAATGAGGGAGCATTAAATTAAGGAGTTACCACACACGCATCACAAACACCACCACAATCTATCTCTGTTTCATCTTGGTTGAGAATACCATCTTCACAAGTTTCTGCTGGTGATTCAATAACACATGCATCACACGATCCACCACAATCAACCCCCTCTTCATTCCCGTTTTGCATTTCGTCCGTACAAGTTGATTCCGGTTCCGGTTCAGATACAACACACGCATCGCAGGTTTCGCCCCCACAATCGATCTCTGTTTCATCTTGATTAAGAATGCCGTCCGTACAAGTTTCTTCTGGAACAATGACGCAGTCCTCGCACACGCCCCCACAATCAATCTCCGTTTCATCTTGATTGAGGATTCCGTCAATGCACGTTGGATCTGGTTCTGGAACAATACACTCTTCGCAAATTTCTCCCCCACAATCGATCTCCGTTTCGTCTTGATTGAGAATGCCATCAATGCATGTTGGATCTGGTTCTGGAACAACACAGACTTCACACACACCCCCACAATCGATCTCTGTTTCATCTTGGTTCAAGATACCATCTGTACAGGTTTCTTCAGGAATAACGATACAAGCTTCACACACACCACCGCAGTCAATATCTGTCTCGTCTTGATTTTGAATTTCATCTTCGCAAGTTTCTAAAATTACTGGATTTTCAAATGCTATCTGAAAACCCGTTAACACTGTTCTAAACCCTTCCCAGGAAGATTGATCCGTTAGAGCTTGTTTTATATTTTCAAAATAATTTTCATCTGCCCGCCCTTCATACATATATTTCGGATTATTCCAGAAATGATTTTCTTGGCGTGCTTTTTGACTAAAGTGTCGAATCAATAACTGACTTACATATTTTCGATTTGCCTCAGTATTTATTTGTGCGGAACTTTCCATCAATTCCAATGCTCCATCACGCACTTCAATAAACGTTGGTCCTGAATACGGTTCTGTCTCATTAAGTCGTGTAATAACCATGTTTGCATCTTCTGCTCCTTGAAAGATATACACTAATTTACAAGAAAAATCTGAATCCCCTTGTGCGCTTACCAAATAATTCTTTTCAGCGAGGTTTGACCAATCCTCCGGAAAATCTGATTGGAAAGAATTGGAAATAAATCTCACCAAAGCTAATCTCTGATTGGAATCCCGCCCTTTTTGTTTCTCAATCCCACACAATCGAGACGCATCTCCAAACGCCACCGCTCTGAAATCCAAAAATTGTGTATCAAACAAGTCGTCCAAAACTTGTGCCAAATCATCTTCTTTTGGTGGATCAACTACAACTGGCGGATCAACTTGAACCGGTGGTTTCGTCACTACTGGTGTCGGTATTGTTTTTTTTATTTGTTTCTGTACCGCTTCAATCACTTTTGGAGCCGCTTCTGGTGCTTTTTCAGTGATGAAATCAGACACAATATCCGCGTTCTTTTGATTCGCAGAATCTGACGATAAAGCCGCTGCTGCTATAACAATATCTTCTCTCGTTAATACCTCCGGCGGTTCATACAATGACAAAGTAATTCCATCAATTTTTTTAGAACTTACAATAAGTGGCTTTGGTTTAAAGTTTTTTGTTTCTTCTGTCACGATATCTGAAGCCCGTTTCCCAGAAGATTCAATCAAATTTTTCGCCAAACTTGAAGTCGAACTCAAGTACAAATCTTTTGTAAGAAGTAAAAATGTTCGATCAGAATTCCGATCCAAAATATACACATTCGCTCCAATTGCGAGGTCTGAATTTTCTGTGGCATACTCAAATGCCAATTTCTCCACCGGAACACCCGTTTCAAAAGCAATAAGCTCATTGATTCCACGAATATCATCTGCCTGCCCAATAAGTCGCGCTAACTCCGGCTTTGATCCTCCAAATCCTGAAGGAATAAGCGGAAAAACATAGAGCGAATAGGCAAACGTCCACGGAATAAGAATAATCAGAATAACAAGTTCAAAACGTTTACGAAAAACTGTTTTTGCTCTCTTGGTTGGTTTTTTTAATTTCTTATATTTTCGCCATATCTTTCGTCCAAAAAGAAACAGCATTGGCAATACAGATGTAATCAATCCAAATGTCACTCCAATAAAGATGTAACGCAGTTTCAAAAGATCGAATTCTGCAATTCCAAGAGCTCGAAGATAGATATTAAAAATCACCGTTCCGACAACGTAGAAAATCATCAAGAGCGTTACGAAATACTTCGCTCCCTTTTTTTCCAGATATTCATCAAGTTCATACATATTTTTATTTTTAAATTAAAGCGCTTTGCTTTTAACGAATTTTATTCCGACTGGCAAGAAATTTCAATTTATTCATTTCTGAGTCCGGACTTGATAAAAAACTCATAAAAAAACTTATATAAGCCATTTTACAAAAAAATCATCTCTTAATATCGCTTTATTCAAGTCCGGACTCAAGCTTGAACACATTTTTTGTTCAACATCTTTAAAATCCTTGTTCGTCATTCCCGCTTGACGGGAATCGGATGAAAACTATGTCCTCAACTTGATTGGGGATTGGAATTGCGTTTTAAGCGCTAGCACGGCACTCATGAAAGATATTCGTTTCACTCGGAACAAATATAAAAAACTTACACGATTCTGGGCAAGCCAGAATGACCGCTTATTTTTTTGTTGTTTTTTTTACCGGCTTTTTCGTCGTTTTTTTTACAACTTTTTTAACGGTTTTTTTTATTGGTTTTTTGGCAGGCATTTTTGCTTTCGCTTTTGCAACAACCTTCTTCGCAACCTTTGTTCCTTCTGTTTTTGCTGATTTCTTTAATTGATTTGCCGCTGTTTTTGCATTCTTGGCCATAGTTTCAAGTTCTTGTTCTGCCACTTCTGCGACATCTTCTCCCAAATCTTTCACTTTTTCGACAAATACATCAAATTGCTCTTTTCCTGTTTCCAGCACTCGTTGCAAATCTTCTGAATTTTTTGCCCAATCCGAAATAGATCCTCGTGCATCTTCATCAATTTTTTTGAGTTCTTTCAGAAGCATTTCTCCTTTCTTTTCTGAATTTGCCAGTTCTGCTCGAAACTTCTTTCCTGATTTTTGCGCAAATAAAAGTCCGTAAGCAAGCCCTACAGTAGCCGAAAGCATGAATTTGAGAAGTCCTCGCATGATTTTGAAATAAAGACGAAAACATTTTGCATGATAACAAATTATTTGTAAACTCCGAGCGCCTTTCTTTTGATTTCATGATAGATACTCAAGTTGTTGTCGTTTGCGGATCTGAATCAGATTTTGATTTTGCTGAAAAAATCACAAAACCTCTTTCTGACAAAGGAATTTCTGCGGAACTCTTTGCTGCTTCCGCACACAAAGAACCCAAAAAAGTACTTGAGATTGTAGAAACTCACAGTCAAAACCCAAAGACAATTTTTGTAACTATTGCCGGACGATCAAATGCTCTATCTGGATTCGTGGCAGCAAATTCAAACAATATCACGATTGCCTGTCCACCACACAAGGATAAAAACGATTATCTGGTGAACATTCATTCAACCTTACAAATGCCAAGCAAAACACCTGTTCTCACTATTATTGATACGGGTAATTGTGTATTGGCAATTGAACGAATTATCGCTTCTCAAGCGTAATTCTTTTTAAAAATTAAATTTTTTTGACATGCCTGCTTCTTTCAAAGCGCCCCGAGGAACTCACGATTTCCTTCCAGAAGATCATAACTTTTTTACATTTGTAAAAAAAGTAGTTCGTCATCGATTCAGACAATCTGGATTTCGACGAATTTCTGTTCCTATTTTTGAAAATGCTGAAATTTTTGAAAAATCACTTGGAATGTCTTCCGAAATTATTCAAAAAGAACTTTACACATTCCAAGACCGGCACGATCGCAAATATGCACTTCGTCCGGAGATGACAACTGGTGTCGTACGAGCTTTTATTGAGAATAAAATGGAAGACGACGCACTCCCAAAAGAGCTTTATTACATGGGAAAGTGTTTTCGATTTGAACGTCCAAAATCTGGAACGAATCGAAGTTTCTGGCAATTAGGAGCAGAAATCCTTGGAGAATCAGATCCCTCTATTGATGCCCAAATCATGTATTTGGGACACCGAATTTTGAGTGATTTGAAGGTGCGAGATTTTTGCGAACTCAAAATTAATACAATGGGATCTGTTGAGGATCAAGAAAAATATATTGAAGCGTTAGCTAATTTTTATGCTGGAAAAGAACGATCTCTCACACCACAATCACGAGAAAATTTGGAAAACAAAAAATATCTCACGTTGCTCAATCCTCAAAGTGAGGACGAAGAAATTTTAGTCAAAATGGCTCCAAAGATTACGGAATTTCTTTCTCCGGAATCACAGCAATTTTTTGATGAAACACTCGCTTACCTCAATGCCTTTAGCATCGAATACACCATTGACCCAACACTTATTCGTCCGCTTGATTATTATTCTCACACGATGTTTGAGTTTTCTGAAAAAGGAACCAAAAACAAAATATTAGTAGGAGGCCGATATGATGGTTTGATCGAAAAACTTGGTGGAGGTGATCACGGTGGATGTGGATTTGCAGCGGGAGTAGAACGCGTGCTTGATCTCATGAAACGACATAATTTCGATGTTCCTCACAAAGATTACTTACAGATTTTTGTAGCAGCCACCGGTGGTCCTGTGGCAAAAAAGGCAGCGCTTCCTATTCTGATTAAACTTCGAGAGCACGGATTTCATGCCGTTGGAGTACTTGGGAAAACATCTATGCAAGAACAACTCAGACGAGCTGAAAAATTTCATGTCCCCTACGCAATCATCATTGGTGATTTAGAAGTAAAAAAGAAAAAGATCATCGTGCGTGACATGAAAAGTGGAAAAAGTGTAGAAGTCGCTCTTGAAAAGATGCTTCCTCACATGGATAAACTTCTTGGAGCTCCACGAGCACTCGATTCCACCGTTGATTTTCTCGGACACAAGTAAAACAATTTCCAATTTCCGATTTTCAATTTCCGATTTTCGATTTCAAGTCCGGACTTGAATTTTACTAAGTTCTAAATTCTAAGCTCTAAGTTCTCATTTTCCATTGATAATTGAATATTGATACTCGATAATACACAAGATGAACATTCTCCCTCAAACTGTTTCCGACGCTATCGAAGCCCTTTCTGATTTGCCGGGTATCGGAACAAGAAGCGCTGAACGGCTGGTGTTGTCATTACTCAAGAATCATTCTGATCTCGATCAAAAAATTGCAGAATCTATTGGAAATTTGAAAAAAAACATCCACGAATGCAAAACCTGTTTTCATTTTTGCGAATCCGACAGTGATGAATGCTGTGTTTGCAAAGATTCAGGTCGAGACAAAGGCGTTCTCTGTATCGTTGAAAGCCCACTTGATCTGGTTGCACTGGAACGAACGCATGAATACAAAGGAAAATACCATGTCCTGCATGGAGTCATCTCCCCTCTCAATCGCGTCTTGCCTGAAGATTTGAGAATCGGAGAACTTATTGAACGTGTACAGAATGATAAAGACATCAAAGAAATCATCCTCGCATTAGCGGGCAGTACCGAAAGTGAAGCTACGGCGATGTACGTCGCTGATCAGCTCAAACACGTATTCAATGGAAATATAACGCGTCTCTCACGAGGAATTCCTTCTGGAGGAGACTTAGACTACCTCGACATGGGGACGCTCTCACGAGCGATCAATGAACGACGGGAGTTTTAAGATTTTTTCAAAAACTCACTCAATTCATCTTTTATCTGCTTCAATGCCACTTTTGCTTTTTCTGAGCCTGTTTTTTCAATAATTTTTTTAAGTTGATCAATTTCTTGCTTCATTCTTAGCAACTCAGTAAGAGCCATTTTTATATCACGATCTTCATCGATAATTCCCAGTTCCCTTTCTGCATATGCATCCCCTGGAAAATGTTTTCTAAAGTCCCACAATGCATTTCCTTTTAATTCACTCGGATCAAACTTGCATAAGACCGAACGACTTTCTGCTGGTTTTCCTTCCTCTTTCCGTCTCTTTATTTCCGATTCAATCAATGAAATTTCATCGAATTCTGAACCAAGGTCTTCTTCACTTCGTCTAAGAATATCAATTTGTATCGCTTTGCTGTCTTGCAGTTCTTTCAATCTCATTTCAAGTTGAGACGTTGGTCTTTTTGCATACTTGTTCTCTTCGTTCAATACTTCAGACATGGAAAAATTAGTAATAGAACATCTATACCAATTTACCCCTATTTGTCAAGCCAGGCTCGTTTCCATTTTCTCCACCAGGTGGTCTGTTTTGATTCATACAAATAAGACAAGATAATCATTGTTTGCAGTGCAAACTTTTTCGCTCCGTGCGGGATGATATGCACTTCTGGATGCAATTTTTCAAAGATGACCGCGTTCTTCTTCGCATTCTTTGTTTGTTCTAGTACGTCAGGAAGATTTTGCTCATGATCGTGAAACACTTCACAAAACTTATCGTAATGGAGTCGCATTCCCCTCTTCGCCAGACGATAGCCAAACTCCGTATCCTCAAATCCCCAACCTTTAAATTTATTTGAAAAACGCATCCCCGCTACCAGTGCTCGCTTCACGGAAATGTTCGATGTGTAGAAATGTCGCCAGTTCGCTCCCCTTCGAGCAATGGATTTAAATGCAAACTGCGCGTTATTCTCCAACCATTTATGAAAAGGATCCTTCGCTAAATCCGGCGTCCAAGACACTTTCCCCAACAGCGCCTCTTTCTGACTCGTGTGAGTGGTGTGAAACATATACACCTTCTGCAACCAATCTTGAGCCGGAATCGTATCGTCTCCCAAGAAGACAATGATCTCTCCTGTCGACTTCTCAATTCCGAGATTCCGTGCAGGCCCCGCTCCTTTCACGTTTGTTTTGAAAATTTTGAAGTGATCTTCATTTATCTCCCGCACATTCTCCTCCCCACTAAAAACGATAATCACTTCCGGACGAATTCTATTGTAGTCGTCGCATTGCTCAATCGCATTCAAAACGACTTCAAGCGTCTCACGTCCAAGCGTAGGAATAATAATACTTAACTTCATACAAGGTGCTTATACCATAAATGAGCCATTTGTAATACTGTCTATTGTTTTAAAACACTAATCGTTTGAGAAAGTTTTATTATCGTCACGACTCTTCTCAACTGAGTAGCAAGATCCTCCGGCAAATGCTCCACGTTCTCAACCAAATTATCTAAATCTTGAATTATTTGTTCCTCTTCCTTTCTCGAATGAAAAGGTGTCTCCAAAAAATAAACACGCATACGAGTAAGCACCGTCTTAATAGCCTTGAATTCCTCCTCCGTTGCACCCGCTTTTAGAAGTTTCCCTCTCATGAGGGTAGTAAAATCATGAAAAAACACCTCAAGACCGATTACCGGAAGTATCATTTCAACTTCTGCAAACAAATCTATTTCCTGAAATCTATTCAAATTCTCACTCATCGAGTCTACTTTCCATAAAGGTGACATTGTGTCAATTTGTTCCACCCAAAAATTGAGACATCACGAGCATTCTATCTCAGAAAGTCCATGCTTCAAATGATTATTTCTGACGTATTCAACCGTATAATTAAATCTTCTTTCATTTTCCAGTAGTGTTGATGAAAAACTTTTCGCCCAAATCTTGTTCTGCCTTCCTCCCCCTGCAACCGACCGCTTTAGCTGTCGGCTATAACAATACGATGAATATCCTTTGAGATCCTGAATAACACACTTCAAATGATCTTCGTCACGGCACCACAAAACCGCATGACAATGGTCTGATAAAACATTCAATGTTTCAACAAAATAATTTTCACTCTTTATTTTTTCCATTATGAACTTCCAAATAATTGCCCTTTCTGTGTCGTTTAAATAAATTCCTTCTTCCAATCGCATACCCGCTTCATATCGTTCCTCTGAAATCCTTGTGTTATATGTTGCCCATGTCACAAAATAGGCTTGGTTTTCTTCCATGTATGGAAAAATACGCAGGATGTTTATATATTTCAAGACAGTGATTTTATCTATTTTTCACATCTCAATACAAGAGCCCACCGCTAAAGCGGTGGGTTGCAGTATTGGATACCCACGGCTTTAGCCGTGGGCCTTTGTGTGTGTGTGTGGGCAATGATATTAGACACCCACCACTGACACCTTTTGGGGATATACTGTAGAAATCCCACCGCTAGGACACCACTAACCCACAGATAACCCAAGGGATGATAAGAGCCCACCGCTAAAGCGGTGGGTTGCAGTATTGGATACCCACGGCTTTAGCCGTGGGCCTGTGTGTGTGTGTGTGGGCAATGATATTAGACACCCACCACTGACACCTTTTGGGGATATACTGTAGAAATCCCATCGCTAGGACACCACTAACCCACAGATAACCCAAGGGATGACAAGAGCCCACCGCTAAAGCGGTGGGTTGCAGTATTGGATACCCACGGCTTTAGCCGTGGGTATCTCTCTAAGTTTTGTATCCAGATGTGAAAATCCCTACCGCACAACAAACCCCACAATCTTGCCAGGAATAAATATCTCTTTCTTAATCTCACCCTCTGCGAGATATTTTGCCACCTTGTCCAAGGACTTCGCTTGCTTCAATACTTCTTCCTTCCCTGCTTCCTTACTCATCTCAAACTCTCCTCTCAATTTCCCATTGACCTGCACGGCATAGGTCACGGTGTCGTCTTCAAGGAACGCTGGATCAAATTTTGGCCATGCTTCGTAGGTAATGGTGTCTGAGTGCCCAAGAATTTCTTTCCAAATCTCCTCCGCTAAGTGCGGTGCAAATGGAGCAATAAGAATACAAATCTTCTCAGCCGCTGGCCGAGGTAACGCCTCAAACTTCTGAAGCTCATTAAAAAGAATCATGAGTTGTGAAACAGCCGTGTTAAATTTAAAAGTATCAATATCATCCCCCACTTTCTTAATCGTTCGTGCCAACACTTGTCGAAATTCTTTCATCGGGCAATCGTCCGTCAGTTCCTTTTCGTTGAACGTTCTCCACACTTTATCAAGAAATTTCCGACATCCACTCACCGCTCCAGATTCCCACGCAATCGCCTGATCAAACGGCCCCATAAACATCTCGTAGAGTCTCAGTGTATCGGCTCCGTGTTTCTGAATAATTTCATCCGGATTGATGACGTTATCGAATGATTTAGACATCTTGCGTCCATCCTCTGCTAAAATCATCCCGTGTGAGATTCGTTTCGCGTAGGGTTCTGATGTCGGAACCACACCACAGTCGTGAAGAAATTTATGCCAAAATCGTGAGTAGAGAAGGTGGAGCGTTGTATGCTCCATTCCTCCATTGTAGAGGTCAATCGGCGTCCAGTATTTCAATTTCTCCTCACTCGCAAAGGCTTCGTCATTGTTCGGATCGATGTATCGCAAGAAATACCACGAACTTCCTGCCCAGTTTGGCATGGTGTCGGTTTCTCGTTTAGCAGGATTTGAACATTTCGGACAGGTGCAATTCACCCATGATTCAATTCGCGCCAATGGGGACTGTCCATCATCTGTCGGTTCATAGATTTCAATCTCTGGAAGTTCAAGCGGTAGTTCGCTTTCAGGAAGGGGCACAGTTCCACACTTATCGCAGTGTACAACCGGAATCGGCTCTCCCCAGTATCGTTGTCTGGAGAACACCCAATCACGAAGTTTGTAATTGATTTCTTTTTTTCCAAGTCCTTTTTCTTCTAACCACGTGATCATTTTCGCAACGGCTTTTTCAACGGTCATTCCGTTTATGAAATCTGAATTTTTGATCACCCCTCCTGTCTTCTGGTACGGATCAGCGATGTCCCCCACCACTTCAAGAATGGGGAGATTAAACTTCTTCGCAAATTCATTATCTCGTTCATCGTGCGCTGGCACACACATAATTGCCCCTGTTCCATATCCCATCATTACGTAATCCGCAATCCACACAGGGATTTTTTCACCATTTGCAGGATTGGTTGCGTGTACTCCAAGAAATACTCCCGTCTTTTCCTTCGCTTCTTGTCGTTCGAGTTCCGACTCTGTGGCACACTTTTTCACGTAGGCATCCACTTCTGCTTTTTGCTCGCTTGAACACATTTTTTGTACAAGAGGATGTTCCGGAGCCAACACAAAGTAAGTCGCTCCCCATAAGGTATCAGGACGAGTGGTGAAGACTGTCACCTTCTCTCCTTCTATGTCGAACTGGATTTCTGCTCCTTCACTTTTTCCAATCCAGTTCACTTGTTGTGCTTTAATTCTGTCCAAGAAATCCACCGTATCTAAATCGTTAATAAGACGTTGCGCATACTTTGTAATCGCGAGCATCCATTGTTCTTTTTCTTTCTTCACCACTTCCCCCTTACATCGTTCGCACTTCCCATCAACCACTTCTTCATTGGCCAAACCAATCTTACAGCTCGTACACCAGTTGATCGGCATCTTGTGTTTGTAAGCGAGGCCTTTTTCAAGGAGTTTCAAAAAGATCCACTGCGTCCATTTGAAGTACTTTGGATCGGTAGTATTTACTTCTCGATCCCAATCGTACGAGAGTCCAATTGATTGGAGTTGTCGTTTAAACGTCGCAATATTATCCGCGGTTGCTTTGACGGGATGAATTTTATTTTTGATCGCGTAGTTCTCTGTCGGAAGCCCAAACGCGTCCCATCCAATCGGATAAAGCACATTGAATCCATCGAGTCGTTTCTTTCGAGAAACCGCATCCAAAGCCGCATATGAACGCACATGCCCTACGTGTAGTCCTGCTCCCGATGGATAAGGAAACTCCACCAAGGTGTACCATTTTTTCTTTTTTGAAAAATCCTCCGCAGCGAAAGTTTTATTCTCATCCCAAAACTTCTGCCACTTCGGTTCGATTACTTTGTGATCGTATTTTTCCATCTCGGGAATTGTACGTTCTCATTACAAAAAATCAAACACCCTACCTTGTCATCCCCGTGAAGACGGGGACCTAGGTCTCACAAAGAAATCCCATTTAAAATAATGTGACATTATATATTTTCCATGAACAGAAGAGTCCTGGGTTCCCTCCGGAGCCTGCCCTCGTTTTTATCGGGGGAGGAAATGACAATTATTTTTGTAAACCTACTAAAAGTTCTCCACCTTCGTATGAAATAACTATTGACACATATGGCTATATAATTAAAAGAAGGGACCATGAAAACATTACAGAAAATATCCGCTCAGTTCTTCACCGAAAGTACTTCTAAATTTATTTACGATACAGGCCTTGAAGATGAAATGTATCCATCCGCATTTACAACTGAAATAAAAGGCGAAGCGGCCTTTGTGTTGAATCGACGTGCATTGATGGATTTCCCTGAAATCTCAAACAAGATTACCAAACTTCTTGAAGAGGCTGGAGGAGCGATGCCTACCGTTGGTGGAATTTGCGGAGAAAGCGCAGCCTTGAGCCTAGAAAAAATTCGCAGTCTTGGTTCCAAAACAAGTAAGGAAATTGAATCCGCTTTAAAAGAATTAGAAACAGCCGTTAAAGAAAGTGGACGAGAACGACCTTAAAAATTCTCAACCGTCGCTTGAATACTTCGCATTGCATCTCGGAACAGTACTGGACCGGATATTCGGAAGTATGATTTTTGTCCACGAGAGAATTCAAGTACCACTTGGTCCGCTTCAATAGTTTCACTGAATTCTGTCGGTGGTGTATCTGAACCAATGATTTCAAGCCAGAACTTTGCACCAGATTCTTCTGTAAACTCTTCGTCTGAGAATCCAATACGAGCGATTCGTGTTTCTGATTGTCCGAAATTTCGGAACCAATATCCCCACGGAACGAGCATTTTGAAATTGTAATATGTACTCTCGTATGGAAACGCGTGCTCTTCAATAAGATTCTGATAATCATCTCCTCCCTTTGTAATAGTTGTTGGCGTATCTCTGATAACAACTTCAGATTCCCCAGAAGATTCTTCTACAACAAGAACGTCTTCTTCTTTCTCTCCAAAAAGTTTATCAATTATCGTCTCCTTTTTTTCTACTACTTTCTCCTCTATTTCTTCAACAGGTTGTTCTACCACAATCTTTTTCGCTTCTTGCTCTGCCAAAGATTTCTTGTCTTCTTCAAGCACTTTTCTCACATTTTCTTCGCCTTCTATGAAAGTGTTTAACAATTTGAAAAATGCTTTTTTTCGTTCAAATTCCTCAAACTGACTCGTGAAAACGAAGTTATATTTGTGATCGAAAAGGTTTGAGAAAAGCACCACTTCTTGCCGTTCTCGATCCAATGAATCTGTAGTGATTTTTTTCACTCCAGCCAAACTCGCAATAAGAACATTCGGATCTGATTTCTTATCTTCTTTTTCAATATCTTCCACAGAAAAGGTCAAAAACACTCGACGCGCTTCATCCTTTTTATCGATAAAATGAACAACTCCAGCCGGCGAGGTGGAATGTTCCCATGTGGGAGGATAAATAAAAGCAAATCGATTAGAAGAAAAACGTTGATCAATCAATTCTTCCGATTCTTCATCGAAATCAAGTAATCTAATGGCCTCAACCCAAAAAATCTCACGCATTTTTTCTGTTCGACGAACTCCATCAACTTCAACCTCTCGTCCTTCAAAATCACTGAGTCGCACAATGTCAGATGCAATATAGGCTTCCAATTTTCCTTCATTTTCAAGTCGATGTGTGGCACGAGTAGAGACAGAAACGGAAAAAGGAAATATTTCCCCCTCCAATGTTTCCATTTTCTCTTCCGGCAATCGAGAAAAGGGATCGTTCTTTTCTGGAAATACACAGGCCGATAAAACTAACGCGGCAAAGAGAACTCCTAAGATAAGTTTTTGTTTCATACGAAATTTCATTTTTCGCAGAAGATTATTGTCCGATTCTGAGAAAATGCAACCATTATTTGAATAAACTTCTCCCCCTACAAGGGGGAGCTAGAGGGGGTGTTTGTGAAACATACTCCACCTCCCCTCCCTTTTTGGGGGAGGGCTAAGGAGATGGTTTTAAAAAGCCCCTCTCTCAACCTGCCTACCGGCAGGAAGATCTCTCCCAAAATACTGACTTAGTCTTTAAACTTTGCAATCGCCTGTGTTAACAACATCGTCAAGGATCCCAACGCAAAAATCGCTACAAAAACCGATTTTATATCGTTTGAAAAAACGTAGAACAAGATCGTAAAGATTCCAATGGCAATGGTGTACGTGTTCTCGGCGATCAACCAACGAATATGCGCTCGTTCAAAAGTATCTCTTTTATGCAGCCATTTGTAGAGTTGAACCGTATAAGGAACCTTAATCGTTCCAAGGTTAATTTTGTGAAGCGCATCAATGATCGCTAGAACAACCGGATCCCAGATAACACCTCTCAATACATTTAATACGGTTGAACGATACGATCCGAATCGAATCGCTTTGGGATCAATACCAAGTTTATCAATTCGTTTCCCAATAAGAAAAGTTGCCACCATCGAAAGCGTTGACGAAATCGCAATCACGATCCCAATCTTCATCACATTTGTAAGAATCAAAAGCAAGAAAATTGGCCACACAATCCAGATAATCGCATCAAAAAACACACGTCCAAATTCCGCAACAATAATTGCTTTATCTGTTTTTTTGAAAGCATCACGAAGAAGCTTTGAAGGGGTGTAAGACACGTGAAATCTATGATCAGGGGTGATCAAAAGAACAACTCCTGAAACTATGTAAAACAATATCGCCACATATGTGAGCCACTGGAATCCAAATTCTTTCATAATGAATCCCCCTGCCAATGGAGCAAGAATAATTGCTCCCATAATAGCAATCTGAATACCCGCAAGAGTCTTTCCTTTTGACTCCCTATTCATATGAAAAGTGAGAAAAATATCATATGCAATAACAGAAATTCCTTTGGCAAACGACCGCAAGAAGAAAAACGGAATCATGAAAAGCACATCTGTCCAAAAATTTCCCGTCAGCAAAAACCCCAATGCGAGCCAAAAGATACTCACGCCAATACTTCGAAAAGCCATAGAATGTTTGAGACCCCAATGCGTTAATGCACTTCCTACAAATGGCAAAATCAAACTCGATGTACCTTGCCACACAAAGAAAAACATACAGATTTGCCAGAGTTGATATCCCACTCCGTAATAGAGATAAAACGGCAAGGCCAACATGATAATATTCCTCCCCAATGAAGAAAAAAATTGAAACAGAGACACTTCTAAAATCTCCTTATCCATTTTGAGATGGAGACTGTGTAACTCGTGTAATCCTGCATTTAGTGACTTTGATAACATCTTATCGTTGAGTAAATAATAGCTTGTCCCCGACTACAATCGAGGATCCATTCATTAATTGCACATTTCCCGAAAGCACTGCGAATTTTTGTTGTGTTTTTCGAAATGACAACATCTCGGCTCTTTCCTTTGTGAGCGCTTCTTTTTGTTCTGAAAGAATTTCATTAAAAACTTCCCGTGTAGAAGGCCCCATTTTTCCCGCTCCTGTTGAAGTTTTACGAGCAACAATACTATATGCGAGTTGAAATTTTATAAGTGCTTCTTCTGTTTTGGGTCCAAAATATCCAGTCGGGGTAACTGTCATAAATTCTTGTTGCACCAACATTTGTTGAAGTTTCAAAACCGAAGCATTCTTCCTTCCTCTTTCAAGATCATCTTCAAATTTGAATTTTTCCCATGCTTCTTGAACGCGTTTTTGGATTTCTGCATCAAAGAGTTGTGTACTCAGTTCTGCTCGCGTCCGTGGACCAAATACTCCCGCCCCTGCTTCTTCTTTATCTCGCACGATGAAGTTTTTCTTTTGAAATGCGTACACGGCATCTTCTACGTGTTCATCAAAAGTTCCGTGAATAGCCCGTTCATAAAATCCCACATCTCGCAATGCTCGTTGAAGATCTTTCACTCCCCTACTCCGTGATCCAATCGCAAAGTTTTGAGAAAAGTTTTTTCTATCAGGAAAGTCTACAATTTCCTTCAACATCGGTGGTACCGAGAAATTCATCCCCACTTGAATCGGCGCATCATTTGAAAAAATTTCACAATCAATGTGTTGTACTCCAAAAGATAAGGCTCGTCTCAATCCTTCATCCCCATACCCCATCCAAATATCAAGTCGATCATGTTTCGCCAAGTCTCTCTCTCCTTTTTCTACAATAGCGCCCCCTCTATCATTTACCATTCCTACTCCCAATCCTGGAATTTTAATCTTCGTTCCAAAGGCAAAAGATTTTGGTGCGGCAATCATTCCTGGATACACTAATGTCCCATCTGCTCCCGCAATTCCCGAACCATTGAGTCTGATTTCTGACTTATAACTCCCCGTCAGATACAAATTCTGATTGAGCAAAGGCGAATAATATCCAGTGATAGTAAAAGTTCGCAGCTTTCCATTGTACGAATAGGCGTTTACCATGGGAACGGTTCCCAAGACACTCCAGATTACTACGGCCAATGCAATTAGTTTTTTCATGAGCTCCTAAATCCGAGTATTGTACCAGAAATAAAGGGATAAAGCAAGAATATCAATGAATAATGAAGAATGATTAATTTGTCCATCCATAATTATTCATTCCTCATTACTCATTCTCGATACTGATTCAATCGTGACGATTGGAAGAGCGAAGTCAGAGACTCTTTAAATCGAAAATTGCTTTCGTCAATCTTTTTTTGTACAAAAAATTTGACCAACAACTGAACAAAAATTATACTCTTAGTTGATGAAAAAGTTGGTTTTTACCCTCATTATTTTCTTACCAACTTTAACAACCCACGCCTTTGTGGATCTATCTCCAAACGATCCTCAACGGGAAGTTTTTATGCATCTAAGAGATGTCGGCATTATGAACGTTTTTCCGGATGGAAATTTCCTTCCAGAAAGACAAATTACTCGTGCAGAAGCACTTGTCATTGCTCTTCGAGCCGGAGATATTTCTATTCCAGAAAGTGATGGCATCACGATTTTTCAAGATGTTGATCCTAGTCAATGGTACGCCCCAGTGATTAAACGAGCGATTCAAACTGAAATCATTTCTACAAAAAACAAAACAAACTTCCGTCCTCAAGCGTTAGCAAGCAAAGCCGAATTTTTAGCGTTTCTCTTTCGTGCGACACAAGTAAATTTTTCGCCCTATTTTGGAAGAACGAAGAATATTGCTGTTGATGTTCCTGAAGACAGTTGGTTTGCTCCTCATTTTGCCTACGCAAAACGATTTCAAATCGCACACCTTCCACCTGAACAACTTTACCGACCACACAAAACTCTTTCAAGACGCGAAGCAGCACTCATGACATTTCGCCAAAGAAAGGTGATTTATGGTGACGCGGTGACACGTATTTTTGTAGAGCTCCAAGCCGAAATCGAACAATTCATTACGCTTCTTCGTGCTGGAAAACCAGAAATGGCAGAAATGCATCTCCAGAGTATTACCGAACTTACTGAACGATTAACGCACGTACGAAACAATAAAGATGCCGTTGCGGCGAGTGCTATTTCTAGAGCCCTAGAGCATTTCGCAGATGGACTACGAGCATTGAAGTTTCAGCAAAATCTTTATGCATTAGAGAATCTTCATCTCGCGAGTAAACAAGCCAATCGTGCTATCGAGAAATCCGAAAGCATGGCGCCTTTTGCACGAGATCTTTCCAATTTGATTAATGAGACACTGACAAATTTCACGAACCCACAGTTTTCCACTTTTCCGGTACAGTGATTAAAATTCTTATAAAATCTCAATTTCGCTAATTTAATTTTACAAATTGAACCATTTTATAAACTCTATAATTACAATTTGTAAATATTAAGTACGTATTCGTATACGTATTCGAATACGTACTTAGAGACTCAACACATACAGGCAATGTGCTAGCGCTTCCAACTTATTCCCGAGTGCTTATCCGATTCCGGTCAAGCCCGCCTACCGGTAGACAGGCCAAAATGACTTGTTATTTTTCTAAGCTCTAAGTTCCAAACTCTAAGTACTGTTTTCTACAACAAAAACTTCGCTGGCTTAATGTTTTCGATTTTTCCGACAAACTTCAAATCCCCTATTGCAATTTTTCCCACATAAAGATCTTCTACATTCCCACCTTTTTCAAGGAATTTTTCCACTTCCATGAGTCCAATAAAATAGAGTGCATCTTTTGTAAACGCGCCTTTTTCTTGTGTATCTCTCAAGCCTCGTTTTGATTTTACACAAAGTTTCCAAGCAAGTTCATCACTTAAACTGTACGTTTCTTTGAGATAATGAAAAAGATCTTGAAACGACATTTTCTTAGAAAGATGAATCGCAATAATTTGATACGCAGGAGTAAAGAATTTTTCTCCGAGTGCAAACCCCAATTTATTTTGATTCCAAACCGCAAGTCCTTCTTCTGTCTGTAAATACCCTGCTGTTCCTCGTTCAAAAATACGGAATGGCTGAAACTTCCCATTCTCAAACCGAAACACATGTGTTCCAATCTCATGAACGAGCAACGCTTTCAAACGATTCTCTCTAAACTTTGCCCCCTTGCGAATAAGAATAACATGCTTTTTGGTAACTTGAATATCCGATACCGTATCCTCCATTATTTTTATTTTCCAATGAGAAAGCTTGTGGATGCGGAGAAAATCTTTAAGTTTTTGTTCGGTAGCTTTGGTATCAAATTCTGGGGTTACGTCTTCTTGAAAGGTCTCTCTGTGTGTTTGTAAAAATCGAACGGCCTCTTTATAGGTTTTTTCTGTAACGACTCCAAACATCGCTTTAGATGCTGCTACAAAATTTTTCGTTCCCACTGATTCCACGAGATTAATCTTGTTTTCAATCTCTACTCCCTTTCGTGCAAAAAGCGGATACAACTCATGATCCACTTCTGGAATTCGTTTGAGTTCTCTCCTCATTTGATCCAAATCTAATTCACACTCTCTATAAAAAAATCTCGGTGAAAATTCTGGATTCGCAAGAAACAAAGCCTTTTGTTCTGCTAAATTTCGCGGATTAATATAAGAAAGAAGTTTTATCTGTTCATCAATCTCACAAAGCTTTTCATCGATATTTTTTATCATTTTCTCATCAAGTTGTGCTTGAACCATTTCCGGCATTTTAGTATCTGCCACTTTATTGGGATCAATATAAAAATCTGTCAGAAATTTTCCCGCCAAAATAAGATCCACTCCTTCCATTTCCACTTTTTCTACGGGCAATTTAATTCGTTTATTTTGAATAGTCACATCAAGAATTTGTCCCGCATAAAACTGTGAAGAGATTTTATTTGTTTGTGCAGAAAGATCTATTTTAGCAGCAACTGTCTGTGGTTTTTCAAGGTTAAGTACCACCATCTCCGTCACACCTATAACCGGTTTTGCTGGTCGTTCCTCTTCCTGCGTTTTTGCGTTTTGAGAAAACAGTGTTTTAGCAATTTCAACGCCATCCTCAGGTGTCATCACTTTGAGATCAGCGACTTTTTCCAAACGTCTTTTGAGTGGTGTTCTATTCGCAATTTGAATCTTGAGCCCTGATCGTGCATTAATTTCAAGAACCTTCACTCCCGTCCGAGCAATAACAATATCAACTCCCACAAATCCAATTTTTGAAAGTGCTTGAATTTTTGCCGCCGATGAGAGTACCTCATCCCAGTACGGCACCTGGAATCCTTCAGTAGGATGTCCATTTGGCATTTTACGGACAAAATGAGAATGATAGGCTCCACCGGTTGTTTTTCCCGTTCCAATATCAATCCCTAGAGCAATGGCTCCTAATTCCATATTTGCCTTCCCTTCTGATTCATGCGTCGGCACTCTGAGCATTGCCATAATCGGGACGTTATTAAACGCCACCACCCGTACATCTGGTAATCCCATATCAGACAATTTTCGAAAATCTGGATGAGGATCAAGCCGTTCTTCAAAAATCACAGTATCGGAAATTCCAGAGATAGAATATTTTCCATCCAAAATCTCCCCACAATGACGATAAAGAAATTCTTCATCTAATTTCTTTCCCGAAGAAGTGATCCAATGTTTTCCTCTTTTTTGTGAGATAACAAGAATTCCCGCTCCTGCAAACCCTCTATTCGGTTTAATCACAAAAATATCAGGCAGTGATTCAAAAAATTCCGGTGTCAGTTCTCGATAATTTTTTACCGTTTGGAAAAGCTTTGCCACACCAATTCCTCGCGATTGCAAAAAGTTTTTGGTAAAAATTTTATCATCCGCAAACTTCTTGTTTGTGGCTGTATTATATCTGGCAATGTAATGCAGATTTCTCGCATTAATTCCCAAAATACTCCTCGAGCGTTTAAAAAAATTCATGAGTTATTTATTCTTCTTCATGCGTTTCCTCGTGGAAAAGCGTTCTAAATTTAAAGTATTCCGTCAATCTCAGACCTGTAAATCGCCCAAGCCAAACTATTCCCAAAATCGGCACAATAATAAGTTCTGGCATCGAAAGAATCGTTCCCTCTAACCATCCCCACGTTACAAGAAAATATCCCAAAAGTGCCACCAGAACCGTTTCTCCAGCTGTAATTAAAGCGTTTCGAAGTCCTGTCATAGACTGTGCAGAAAGAAATTTTTCAGACAACGTCGCCATCACAAGCATTGGAAAAATAGCCAGTGTCAGATTAACAGGAGAATTAAAATGCACGGCCAATCCTAGTACCAGAAAGAAGGAAAGAGCCAACACACTCAAGAGCAAACTGACCTTCGGAATATAGAGCAATTCCACCCGTTCAAAGAACAGTCGAATCAGATAACTCACCAGCATCACTACAAGAAACACCAAGAGGCCAAATTTGAGTCCCAAAACCAAGAAACTGAGTGCCAGCATCAACGGCGCATATACACCAAAGGTAGCAATCCCCACGAACTGACGTAAAAACGCAATCACGAAAACGATAAATGGAACCGCGAGAAGAAGATAGATAACGTTTTGAGAAATCCCATTTGCAACGAAGTACGTTGTTAAATTTGAAAACACCAGTAATGGAGATGTTGAACTCCGTTGATCAATGATACGAAATTCGAGTCCACGAGATTTAAGTTTTTCAATAACATCACCTGAGTCTACTTGTTCAAAGACTGGATTATAGGCTTCTGGTCGAGTAAGCAGGATAAAGTTTGTTTTGAGAATTGAGAACAATGGCTGTACTAATTTTCCAACCTGATCCAAGGAACCATCCGACATTTGTACCCAGAGTTTATCTTTAAGATCGAATTTTTTTTCATCAGAGAGTTTTTGCCAAAACTGTGCGAAACTTTGGAGCCCAGAAACTGATTTTGTTTGAAATACAATCAACTTCGATTCTTGTACAAAATCAATATGTTCTTGAATTCGACGAATAAAGTCTTCTTCTGACGAGAATCCCGTTGCCGATCGTTCATAGATAATATTCTCAAGCCAAATCCCATGTTCTCCCGCCTGAGATACCACCTGTTCATATCCAGACTCTGGGTCGGAAACCAAGATTCCTTTGGTATCATAGACCGTCACATCTTGCGTGATTGATTCTCTATTTTTTCCCTGACGAACATACAATGTCACTGTGTACTTTCCAGAATTGGAATAGGTGTGTGTAATCTTTTCTCCCCACTGCATTCGACTATCATCTCCGAATTCCCAAGAAAACACGGGAGACCCTTCTGCTGGTGCCATTTTTTTTGTTTGAGAAGCATCAAAAAGTGCCCTCGTTCCAATCTCAACAAATTTGTCGGCAGAAATTAAGGGAAAAATATGATCTTCTTCGAACAGTTGTTCTTGTTCAGCTTCTGCGGAAGCCGTCGGTGCGATTTCAGCATTTTGAGCAAATACTGGAGTCACAATACACGTAAACAATAAAATCCATTTTTTCATCGCCGGAAGTATAATGAAGAGGAGTTAATAGTCTAGAGTTAATAATAAATAGTTTTACACATTGAACACATTTATTGTTCAATAGAATTCTCTGTTTTTATAAAGAAAATCCCCCAACCCCCTTTAACAAGGGGGCTTTGAATTCTCCCTCTGTTGAGGGGGAACTAGAGGGGGTTCTTCCCAAAATCACTTTTTCCTATAAACTCTAAACTGTAAACTCTTAATTGATTATGAAAGTAGAAATTTTTCGAATTGACGATTCCCTTCCTTTGCCAAAGTATGAAACCAAGGGCAGTTTTGCCTTTGATTTTCTCGCACGAGAAGAAACAGTCATTCAACCTCATGAAATTGGATTCGTTCCAGGAAACGTGATTGTGAAGTGCCCTGAAAATTTAGCACTTTTAATATTGCCGAGAAGTTCCACTCCTCGGAAAAAATCTCTTGTCTTTCCTCATTCTGTGGGACTCATTGATCAAGACTATCACGGAGAAAAAGATGAAATTCTCATTCAGGTACTCAATTTCTCAAATCAACCCGTGACAGTAAAAAAAGGCGAACGCATCGCGCAGGGACTTTTTGTAAAAGCCGAGCAAGTGGAGCTCGATGAAGTCCATACTCCGGGAGAGATTTCTCGTGGTGGATTTGGATCCACTGATTAATATGCAAAAAACCTGCGCCGTTTCCGGCCAACCATTCGAAATCACCGACGAGGATGTGCAATTTTATGAGAAAATGGAAGTCCCTTTTCCCACTCTTTGTCCAAAGGAAAGACAACGACGAAGGATTGCTTTCCGGAATTTTAGAAGTTTGTATTCGCGAAAATGCGACGAGACCGGAAAGTCTATTGTCACTATGTACAGAGAAGATCATCCCTTTCCCGTGTATGACAATGATTATTGGTGGGGCAATGAGTGGAGTGCGCTTGATTACGCACAGGATTTTGATCCGACGAAATCGTTTTTCGAGCAATATGATGAATTAGCAAAGAAGGTCCCTCGATGTGCCACATTTAATCTGCAGTGCGAAAAAGCAAAATATTCTAATTTCGCCTGGATGGCAAAAAATTGTTATCTCGTCTTTGGGTGTGTGCGAAATGAAGATTGTATGTACGGACACATCGTTTGGGACAGTAAAGATTGCATCGATAATTTGTATATTTTTCGCTGTGAGTGGTGTTCAAACTGTATCGACTGTGTGGATTGCTACGATATCCATTTTTCGACAGAATGTGCAAATTGTAATGAGAGTTATTTTCTTCATGATTGCCGCGGATGCATCAATTGTTTTGGGTGCACGAATCTGCGGAATAAACAGTTTTATTTCATGAATAAACCGTGCAGTAAAGAGGATTATTTCGAGAAATTAAAAGGCGTTCAGCCTTTTAGTACAAAGACATTGAATGATGGAAAAGAATGGCTCGAAAAGCTCAAGAAGGAAGCGTGTGTATTCCCGCCATTGTTTGGAGTGAAAAATGAAAACGTTCACGGAAATCACATTTATGAATCAAAAAATTGTTATCAGTGTTTCGATACAAAACGATGTGAAGATAGTAAATATCTCTACACCGCTCATGGCGAAAACAATTGTTACGATATCTCTTTCACTGCGGCAAATACGAACTTTTGCTGTGATTGTCTCACCGTTGGAAATACCGAAAATGTGATCTTCTCTCACGGTATTAATCAATCTTCTAATCTCGCTTATTGCGAGTTTTGCTACAGTTCACATGATCTCTTTGGATGCAATGGACTCACGAATGCCCAGTACTGTATTTTTAATAAGCAATATTCAAAAGAGGAATACTTCGTCCTGAGAGAAAAAATTATTGAGCACATGAAAAAAGCCCATTCGACAAGCTCAGGGTCGGAGCAAAGCTCCGAATGGGGAGAATTCTTTCCAATGACACTTTCTCCATTTGCTTACAACGAAGCCATCGTGCAGGAGTACTTTCCACTTACAAAAAAAGAAGCTCTTGCTCAGGGATATAAATGGAAAGACGAGGAAAAGAAAGACTATAAACCCTCTACCGCAAAAGTCCCTGACACCATTGAAAATCTTTCTGACGGAATCTGCGACGAAACGATGGCGTGCACAACCTGCGGAAAAAATTATCAGATTCAAAAACAAGAACTCAAAATCCATAAACGAATTAACATTCCTCTTCCTTCTGAATGTTTCGATTGTCGTCACGTAAAGAGAATGGAACTCCGCAATCCACGAAAGCTCTGGGAGCGACCTTGTGACAAATGTAAGAAAAAAATTCAAACCTCATTTGATCCCAAAAGACCCGAAAAAGTGTATTGTGAGAAATGTTATCTTAACGAAGTTCACTAGATGGCAAAAACCTGTGCAAATGATTGGTGTCAGCAAAAATTTAAAGTCTTGCCACAAGACATTGAACTTCTAAAAAAGTTTGATGTGGAAGAATCTTATTTCCAAAAATGTTCTCTCTGTCGACACATGGAACGGGCTATCTTTCGTCCAACGATGAATTTTTATCATCGAGAATCTGACCTTTCTGGGAAAAAATTAATAAGTATTTATACGCCACAAAAACCATATAAAATTTATTCCGTTGAAGAGTGGTGGAGCGACAAATGGGATGAACTCTCCTATGGTCGAGATTTTGATTTCACACGCCCTTTCTTCCCTCAATTTGAGGCTCTTTTCAAGGTCGTTCCAAAAATGGCGGTAAATAATACTAAGTCTGAAAACTGCGAATACAGCACTAATACCGGTCATGCCCGAAACTGTTATTATTCTTTTCGAACGTATCGATCTGAAGACATTCTCTACAGTGAAACAATCGCCTCCTACAATCAAGATTTGTGTGATTGTTTAAAATGCTACAAATCCAGTTGGCTTTACAATTGCATTCAATGTCATGGGTGCCATCTTTCAACGGATTTACTGGAATGTGAAAACTGTAGAGATTGTTTCTTTTGTACTGATTGTGTCGGATGTCAGGATTGCCTATTTTGTTCTAATCTCCGACAACAAAAGTATCACGTATTCAATAAACCTGTTTCAAAAGAAGAATTCAAAAAAATAAAGGAAACTTGGATTACGGGCTCTTTTTCCAAAAGACAAGAATGCTTAGAACAGTGTAATAAAATATATAAAAAAGCCATCTATCCAGCTCTCAGACAACGAAATTGTGAAGACTGTGTTGGAGACCAACTCATTAATTGTGCACATTGTTATGAATGCTATGACAGTGTTCGTGGCAATGGATGCCGATTTGCCTGGGACCTTTCTCCCAGCAAAGACGCCAATGATTATCTTGATGTAACCGGTGGTGGTATTGGAGACTTACTCTTTAATAGCTCTGGCTGTGGGGGAACAAATTATTTTTTCAGAATGTGTGTACTGTGTCGTGGTTCAAGCGAACTTACCTACTGTATAAATTGTTTTTCTTGCCAAAATTGTTTCGGATGTACCGGACTTCGAAACAAAAAATACTGTATTCTCAATAAACAATATTCACCCGATGAATATCAAGAACTTGTGAAGAAAATTATCGATTATCTAAAAACGACTGATGAATGGGGGCAATTTTTTCCACAAAACATAAGTCCTTTTGCCTTCAACGAATCTTCTGCTTGTTCGTATGCTACGCTGACAAAGGAACAAGCGTTGAAATATGGATTTTCTTGGCAGGAGGAAGACGGAAAAGATTTTCAAGCTTCTACTCTTTCTCACTTCCCTGACGCTATTGATGAAGTGAACGATTCTTTCTGTTCTGAAATTTTGACCTGCACAGAAACAGGAAAAAATTACAAAATAATTCCGAAAGAATTGAAATTCTATCAACAAATGAATCTTTCGATTCCTCGGAAATGTCCAGATCAACGCATGCTCGAAAGAAGAAAGATGATAAAACCTCGATGGCTTTTTAATCGCCATTGTGACAACTGCAAAACTGAAATTCAAACTTCTTTCGATCCCAAAAGATCGGAAAAAGTGTATTGTGAGAAATGTTATCTTAACGAAGTTCACTAGATGAATCTTGAAAAAATGTTCACCGAATTTCTCAAGCGAGAACAGCTCGCTGAGCGGAAAATTTTACTCTCTATTTCTGGAGGTGTGGATTCAATGGTTCTTTTTGAAGTAGCACAAAGAACAGTAAACCCTAAACATCTTGCAGTCTTTCATCTTGATCACGGAGCACGAAAACAGTCGAACAAAGATTGTAAGTTTGTACACAAAAGTTGTTCAATAAAAAAGATCGCTTTTTACGGTGACAAGCTCGACGTGGTACCAGAAAAAAACAAAGAAAAGTCTTGGCGAGATGAACGCAATCATCGGTCTCAGGATGCCGCTAAACATTTCGGCGCAAAACGAATCCTCACGGCTCATCACGCAACGGATCTCGTGGAAACGATGATCTTTCGATTAATAAAAGGCACGGGACTGGCAGGACTCTCTCCATTTGATATTTCAACAAAACCTTTTTGGAACGTTCCTAAAAGTGAAATAGAAATGTACGCAAAAAAGAACAAAATAAAATTCGTACAGGATGAATCGAATAATGACACCGAATTTGAACGCAATCTCATTCGACACAAGGTTGTCCCCCACCTACGCAAGATTACACCGAATTTGGAAAAAGTATTTGTGACAGAAGCAGAGATTTTTTCAGAAACGGCAAAGTTTGTACAGTTGGAAATGCAACGACATTTGCAGAGCAAAAACATTGCCTTGATTGTTTTTTGGGAACTCCATCCGATCTTGCAAAAAGAATTCCTCCGTCATATTGCGAGTAAAACTCCAAGCTCTTCTGAAGTCGATGACTGCCTGAAGTGGATTAATGGCAAACCAAAGGGAAACTCAAAAAAGAGCATTGGTGGAACGCCTCTCAAAATTGTGTCTGGGAAATTAACGTGGGAGTAGCAAAAAGTCTGTCATCCCTGTCTTTTCTTAGACTTCGCTGCTATCCCTTCGGGGTTTGGGGAGAAACCGTGTTTGAGCGTCATTGGGACTCGGCAATATTTTGAATATGCACGAGCGAGTTTTTTCTCCCAAAAACTTTTTGGTTCTTTTTGGTTACAAAAAGAACAGCCCTGCCGATATCTATCATTGATAAAAGAAGGGATTCCTCCGCTTCAGTCGGAATGACAGGAGGGCTCTTTCTTCTTTATGACAAGGATAACGAGTTAAAGAAAAGATTGAATTTTCTCCAAATATTCCCCTTCAAAATAATCCTTCAATTCTTCTTTAGTGACCCATTTATAATCTTCAAGTTCTTCCTCTTCAAGCACAATATCTCCGCTAATAAATTCTGCTTGGAAAAAGGAGACCTTCGCACCTACAATCTCCTCCTCATGCCGTTTAAAGTCCGTTGGGAAGAAATAGGCATATTCCCCTACCTTCTCTGCCACAAACTTCACCTGAAGCGTTTTACCGCATTCTTCACGCAATTCTCGTTCCGCGGTTTCAAGCAATGTCTCCCCTATTTCCACACCTCCTTGTGGAAACTGCCATGCATGATTCTTGCGAGGCTTTTTGACGATGAGGTATTTATCTTGATTGGAAACGATTACCGCCGACACACTTCTCATTTCCCCTCCCCAGTCAGCCAATTCTAACCAGAAATTCGGCCATGATTTACTGACACATTCTTTGTTGTCGATTTGCAAATCTAAGTCTCGCGTTTTTCCAAGTACGCCAAAGGCCATCGCTATCCGATGATCATAATGCGTTTGTATAACCACCCTCTCCCTCTGGGAGAGGGGTTGGGGGTGAGGGCTAATTTTTATCCAATCCTTTCCTGATTCAACTTGTACACCAAGTGATTTCAAGTTTTCAACAATTGCCTCAATGCGATCTGATTCTTTGTAACGCAAATTTCCGATGTTGGTGAACGTCGTCTCTCCTTTCGCCACAGAAGCCAATATGGCGGCACTGGGAACGGTATCAAGCATGTCTGAGAAATCTACTTCACCAAGCCCCTGCAATGTTTCTGGTGGCTGTATTTCAATTTCAGTATTTGAACGAATTATCTGTGCCCCGAATTGTTCTGCAATCGCAAGAAATTGTTCATCTCCTTGGTATGTTTTTGAAGGAATATTTTCAAGTTGAACACACCCCCGATCGGAGTCGAGGGCATATTTTTTGTTCAATAACGAATAGGCTATCGGATAGGTCATTGCACTGTAATCTGGCGGGATAGAGAAGATTTCTGGAGATCTTAAACTTCCGGTCAATGTAAACGTTTGAAAGGCATTATTCTCCACTGTTATCCCCCATTCATTCAGGAGATCAATCGTCATCTGCACATAAGAAGTTGATGGCAGTGGTTTCGTGAGGTGAATAGTAAATGGTGCCAACTTCGCTCCCACGAGAAGCAGAGCACTCAAGAACTGCGAAGAAACGATAGAAGACATCTCCACTGATTTCTCTTTTTTTTGTGAAGAAGAAAAAGTCGCTGGCAAAAATCCTTCTTGGTGACTTACTTCAACACTCATTAACTTTAATACGGAAAACAACTCCTCCATCGGACGTTCTGCCATTCGTGATGATCCTTCAATGGTAAATTCACCGGAGATCAAAACACTCAATGCCGAAAGAAATCGCGCTGGAGTTCCCGCATTTCCTACAGGAATCGTCTGTCCCGAAGCAGTAAGTTCTGCTGGTGGAACAACCCGAATATCATTTCCTTCCTTTTTAAATTTAACGCCGAATGAAGCCAATCCGTCCTGCAAAACACGAGTGTCATCACAATCTAATATATTTCTTAAAACCATTGGTTTCGAAGAAAGCGCCGCCAACACCAAAGCGCGACAACTCACTGATTTACTTCCGGGAACCATAATCTGTTTCATCGCGCTTATTAAAGCGAAGTTTCCAAGATTATTCAATCCAACTCCTTGAAACCAGTTCCTTCTTTTATCATGGTTCCATTTAAACCCTCTCTTCTATGTATTCCATATCGATTTTTCTGACAAATTTCACAAACACCACTCTTAATACTTTTCGTTGAATCGTCGCAAACCCGACCCCCTGTTGATGAGCATGTCCCTAATTGCGCATTAATAACAATGTTTCGCTCCTCTAATCTAATAAATGACATTCTTAAAAAGAAAAATAACTACTCCAATATTCACAAGTAGTCAGACATGTCAAGAAACTCGTTTCCGAGAAAACTTTTTTACGACACTTTCAAAACCTCATATTTGAATTTTCCACTTGGAGCGATAACATCAACCTTATCTTTCGCTTTCTTTCCAAGAATGGCTTTTCCTACGGGTGATTCATTTGAAATCTTGTGCATCATTGGATCAGATTCTGTTGATCCAACAATTGTGTATTCATGTTCTTCTCCTCCTGGATGTTTGAGTTTCACTGTTGATCCGATTTGAATCACCCCTTTTTGTACGGTTTGTGATTCTTTAATAATCTCTGCTAATTTGATTTGTTCTTCGAGTTCTTTAATTCGAAGCTCCACAAAAGCTTGTTCATTTTTGGCTTCATCATATTCTGAATTCTCAGAAAGATCTCCGTAGGAGATGGCTTCAGCAAGCCGATCTGACACTTCTTTTCGTCTTGTTCCAATGAGTTCTTTGAGTTCTGCCTCAAGTTTCTTGAGACCTTCTTTGGTGACGAGAACTTTTTTTGCCGGTTCAACGATATCTTTTTTTACCATGAGTGAAATTTAGTGATGGAAAAGTAGTGTTTTTTAGAAAAAAATCAAGAAGCAATTTTTACAGACATTGGATGGTCTCTGAGTTTTTCGAGAACCTTTCCTTCAATTTGTCGAATTCGTTCTCGCGTCACATTGAATTCTCGTCCAACTTCTTCAAGTGTATGAGGGATTCCATCCTCAATTCCAAATCGCATTTTGATAATCTTTTGTTCTCGCGCAGAGAGATATTCCAAAAGTCCTCCAATGTTTTCCTTGATCATTTTTCGGTGCGCTGTTTCAAATGGTGAAACTGCTGCTTCGTCTTCAATAAAATCTGAAAGTTTTGAATCTTCTTCTGTTCCCACAGGAGCTTCCAAAGACACGATATCCTGAGAAATTTTGAGGATGTAATTTACTTTTTTGATTTCAAGATCCATCTCAGCCGCCAATTCCTCTGGCAATGGTTCTCGTCCTAATTCTTGCTGAAGACGTCGTTGCGTATAACGCAATTTATTGATCGTCTCAACCATATGCACCGGAATTCGGATCGTTCGGGCTTGATCAGCGATAGCACGCGTAATTGCCTGGCGAATCCACCATGTCGCGTAGGTAGAGAACTTAAATCCTTTTCGATAATCAAATTTTTCAACTGCTCGCAAGAGACCGAAATTTCCTTCTTGCATAAGATCAAGAAATGGAAGTCCTCGTCCGATATATCGTTTCGCAATAGAAACCACGAGCCGAAGGTTTGATTCTGCTAACTTTTGTTTCGCAGACAAATCTCCCATCTCAATTCGTTTTGCAAGGGATACTTCTTCTTCTGCTTTAAGCAAAGGAATTCGTCCAATTTCATTCAAATACATTCGCACAGAATCTCCTGATATTTCTGATAAATCTACTGTCTTCGGTTCTTCTTCTTCTTTTTCTGATTCTTCTTCCTCATCAGAATCCGTATCGGCTCCAATAACTTTGATCGCTACTTTTTCTTCTTCTTTTTTTTCTTCTACTTTTTTTTCTTTCTGTTTTTCTTTCCAAATTTTTTCTTCTCGAACATCAATAACTTCTACATCCAAATCAAGGAACAGTTCATAGAGTTCATCAAGAAGAATAAGATTTTCCTCAATATTTGGAACGACTTTCATTAATTCTTGTTCCGTAATGAATTTCTGCTCTTTTCCTTTTTGAATAAGAAGTTGTACTTCTTTAGAAAACTTTGCTATTCGTGCCTGAAATTTTCCCGTTCCGATATCTTTTTTTGCTGTCATGTTGTGAATTAAAATTGTCCTAAAAAATCTTTCTTTTGTGAAAAGAGAAGACGAATATCATCGATGCCATACCGCATCATGGCCAATCGAGTCAGTCCAAATCCAAACGCAAATCCTGAATACGCTGAGGCATCAATGCCACAATTCTTCAGGACATTTGGATGAACCATCCCTGCCCCCATGAACTCAAGCCACAATGCCTTTTTTTTACCAGCTTTTGTAGTGAATTCAAACCACATATCAACCTCAAGCCCTGGTTCCACAAAGGGGAAATATCCTGGGCGAAATCGAATCTTTACTTCGCGCTCAAATAGTTCTGATAACATTGTCTGAATTGTGCCTTTCAAGTGGGATAAGGAAATGTTTTTATCGACAACGAGTCCTTCTACTTGGTAGAAAGTAGCATCATGTGTCATGTCTACATCCTCACTTCGAAATACACGACCTGGCGCAATAAGTCGAACAGGAGCGCCATGCTCCATCATTGTTCGAATCTGAACATTTGAGGTTTGTGTACGAAGAACCGCATTTTCATGCGGATTATCTGAACTTTTTTGAATCCAAAACGTATCCTGCATATCTCGCGCAGGGTGATCTGTTGGAATATTGAGCGCATCAAAATTATGCCACTCTGTTTCTACTTCTGGACCATCCGCAATTTCAAAACCCATAGAGGCAAAAATATCTTCAATTTGTCGTTGTACACGAGAAATCGGGTGCTGTGATCCGTTTCCTGTAAATTTTTGTTTCGTAACATCAATCCAATCCGATATCAATTTTTCATTTAAGGCTTTTGTTTCAAAGGATTGTTTCCGTGTGTCGTATTCGTTTTGCAATTCTGTCCGAATTGTTTGAATAACCGGACCAGCTGTTTTTTTCTCTTCTGGACTCAGTTCTTTTAATTCTTTAAGAAAAATACTCAATTCGCTTTTCTTTCCCAAAAACTCAGAATTGAACACTTCTAGAGCTTCTAACGTTTTTACTTTTCCAAGCGTTATTTTTGCTTTTTTAGAAAACTCCGAAACTCGCTCTTGAAAGGTTTTCACGGGCAAAAAGGGTTCAAAAAGGTTGATTTTTCTTCTAAAATCCTGTAAAGTATCCTGATAAGACTAAAAAAGTCAAATTTATCTTCACTATTAAATGGTTAAATTCAATTTCGGTCTCGGCGGGGATGATCAAGACGGCGGACAAACCGATCAAAATCAAGCACAAAGCACTGATACAAGTGTTCCTGTAACAGGACAGCAAGACGATGGGACCACTCCCACCGCGACAGAACCTGTCATTACTGAGGAAGGAGAAACACCAACCCCAGCGCCTCTCAAAACAGAAGCGCCTATGACCGAAACTCCTGCCAATCCTTTCGCCGATCCAACACCACAGACAGAAACCCCGGCAACCGAAGCACCTGCTATTCCTGAAGTTCCGGTAACAGAAGCACCTGTTGTTGAAACCGAAGCCCCTGTCATGGAGACTCCAACAACACCAGCACCCGTAATAACAGAAACTGAAGCACCTGCAACAGAGGTTCCTACTGAAACGCCAAATCCATTCTCTTTGGGGAATGATGATGTAGTAGTAGCAGAACCAGTTGAAACTCAAGTTTCTACAACTGAGGAAGCACCTCTTCCAACACCGGTACCAAGTCCTTTTGCAACATTGAACCAACCAACTGAAGACGAGCCAAAAAAAGAGACTGATCAAGCAGTAACAACCGCTATTTTTCCAACAACGGATGAGGAACCAAAAGAAGATACGAAACCAGAAGTTGTGGAGAAAGAAGTGATAAAGCCGATTGTTTTTAAAACGGAAGACAATACGCCCACAGCAAATGCTCAAGAAGATAACGATGATACTGACGACGAACCAGTGATCGAAATCGATGACAATGCTTCAAAAAACTCAAAAGACAATCCACTCGCTACATTGAAGAAAGTAAAACAAGAGATTTCGGAGTACGTTGCTTCACACAAAGAGAATATTAAGAAATATCAAAATAACATTCGCGATCTTGAAAAGAAAATACAAGCCGAAAAAACAGAACTTTCTAAAAAGCGATCTGAATTCTCAGGACTATTGAAAGACATGGAATCTTTGACGCAAGATTTTGGAAACGGAAATGGAAATAGTGGACACAATGGAAACCAAGGAGGACATAAGCCTCAAGGAAATAGACGAAAATAATTTGGGATACGTATCCCAATAACAAAAAACCCCCCGCTGAGCGGGGGGTTTTTTTAATTCTGAAATGAAGAGGTCGATTATGATCGAACAGATTCTTTCAAGTTTTTACCAGCTTTGAAAGTAGGAACTTTTGTAGCTGGAATGTTGATTTTTTGTGAAGGATTTTGAGGGTTTACTCCTACACGAGCTGCACGGTGAGAAACTTTAAAAGTTCCGAAACCAGTAACAGTTACTTGCCCTCCTTTTGAGAGTTCTTTTGTGATTGCACCTAGAACTGCTTCTAGAGCATCACCTGCACATTTTTTAGTGCATCCGCAACTTTTTGCAACTGCAACAACGAGATCGCCTTTTGACATAGCCATTTTGTATATGGGTTAAGAGATATAAAAAAGCTGGCGGGATTGTAGACCGAAGTTTTTGCCTTTGGCAAGCGGATTAACCACATTTCCTATTGTGAGAAGAATAATAATGTTTTAAAGTAGTATATGCCAAAAACCCGCTTGAGGACTATTCTTGTTCGGTTTTACTTATCAGAAAACACACCCAAGCCCTGTCATAGACAGAAACTCAAAAACAACAACATTTTAACAAGTGTCATTTCACTGTGTATACATTCATCGAGGGAAAATATTAGGAAGAAATTATTTTCTTTTTCTCTGACGATTGTATTTTGGGACGTTTTATGATATAATTAGGTGATATGAAAAGTCTTTATTTACTTCCCCGAAAAGATCAAACGTACAAAAATATTGTATGGCAATCGAATGAAAAAATAGAAAACCGATCAGAAGAGGAGGATTTAAATTCAAAAGAAAACAGAATCAATGAAAGACTGAAGGAAATTGAAGGGAAATTTTTAACCAAACATCGAGCGAAAAAGATTGCGCGATTAAAAGAAAAGCTCGAAAAGATCCAAGGAGAGGATGTTATTCAAGCAAATACCGAACTCGAAAAAGACCTTCAAGAACTTGATACGGAAACACTAAAATTATCACAAGAACAGCTCACCGAAAGCTTTGTGGGACAAGAGGGCGGACGAGACATTATTAATGGGAGTCTTTTGAGTGTAGCGGCTTGTCAAGAAGCTATAAACAAAGGAACCGAATCCCTTGTTAAACTTCCACCCGCAGATGAGAAACTCATTGGGCTTGGGGATATTCTCCCTCCAGAAGTTGGAACGGTTATGGTCAAAGAACCGAATGGAACATTCAAGGAAGCAATTCGACAAGGAATTGCCGGAGGATTTTATTACCCCAATGGGAGATATGCCAAAATCCTGAATGGTGGTTATGAATTCAAACTCACGGGTTCTCTCCGGACACAAGGGGAACTCGATGACATTCGAGAAAAATTCGAAAACAAACATACCGAGTCTTTTGACAATATTGAAGGAGATAAGGAATTAGAAGTGAACGGAGGAGAAAAGGTAAGCGAAAAGAAACTCGTCTTTGAAATGGCGATGCGTTATGGCATAGATCCTCATTTACTCTTGACGCTTCGAAGACAAAAGAAAGAAACCTCCAAGGCTGATTCCACTATTGATATCATAAATCAAATCAATATATCCGCTCGAAGCATTCAAAACAGTATGGTTTTGTATGAAAACGGATTTATAAAAGAGAATCCTCTTAATGATGATGCATTCCTGAGTGTTGAATTTCTTGCCTTTTATGCTGATCGAGAACTCGGAGGGGTGACCTCAAACATTCTTCCAAAAATTGCAAAAATGTATGGAGAATTTATCGGAAAGCCAGCTGAGTATATTCTCAATAGAGAAAAGATTAAAACACTTCAAGAAAAAGTGGCGGGGTATGGATACTTAGAAGACTTAAATCTAAATTCCGAACAGTACCGATTCGTCGATCCTGAATCACTTGCGGATGAAGATGAGGTTGCAAGAATGAACGTGCCCGCCATGGGAAGACTTTCTTCTGAATTTGGAATGAGATATCACCCCATTGATCACACCCGAAAAATGCATAGAGGAATTGATATTGCGAATCGACAAGGAACCTCTATCAAAGCTGCTCAAAAAGGAGAAATCACCTTTGCCGGAAGAAAGGGAGGATACGGAAATATGATTGAAATTACTCACACCAATCCAAGCGCTCCTGTAACTCAATATGTAACCCGATATGCCCATCTTTCAAGTATCAATGTTTCCGCAGGAACCGCTGTCGATCAAGGAGAAACTATTGGTGAGATGGGAAGCACAGGACGATCAACTGGATCTCATCTTCATTTCGAACTCAGAAAAAACGGCAAACCTGTTAACCCAGAAAATTATTTCGTTGGTTAACGAACTTTCTTCTCAAATAGTTCGAGCAATTTCTCTCGCGAATCATCGATCGCTATTTTATTTTTGCGAATAATGCTACATTTCTGGCATTTAAAGATGATTGATTTCATCTGTCCTGATTGGGTTTCTATATCTGTAGGCTGCATAACACCCCCACACTCTTCTTGGCGATCACCAGGATTCTTGTCCACGTGCTTGGAACAGAGACAGTGACGACAGTGATTCCGACACGTTTGCGCTGCTGGCGGGTTTTCGTGCCCACACATCTCACAGGTGAAAGCATTGTTAACGTGAATAAAGCGTTTCATGTGAAATCATTATATCTATTTTTATTCTTTGGTCATTCTGGCTTGTCCAGAATCGCTCAAATAATTCTCATGTTCGTGGGGCGAAGCGAACTACTTTTAATAATACAAGTTACGCGCTAGCGCTTAAATAAATATTCCAAGTCTTTATCCGATTCCAGGCAAGCTGGAATGACCTAGGGAGACAAACTATTTGCGAAAGTATTTTGGAAAAAGTACAGTTGTCTCGGTAACAATGAAAAAAGTAACGATTCTTAACATCGACATTGATCAAATTTCTCGTAAAGAAATTGACTCCGTTTTGGCGGAGAAACTCAACGGAGACAAACTTTGTCAAATTGCCACAGTAAATCCTGAGTTTTTGGTGGAAGCAGATCGGAATGAAAGTTTTGCACAATCCCTCAAAAATGCTGATCTCAAAATTTGTGATGGAATTGGAATTTCGCTTATCAGTCGCCTTTTTTTGAATAAAAAGATAGAACGCATTGCCGGTGTTGAAGTCGCAGAACGAGTGTGCAAAATGTGTGAAAAAACGGGAAAGTCTATTTTCTTTCTCGGAGGCTTTGGTGTAGTACATAAGGTTGAACAAAAAATGTGTTCAAAGTATCCGAATCTCAAAGTCGCTGGAGCCATTGACGGAACGGTGACGACATTTGACGCAGTGGCGGACGCAAAACCTGACGCTATTTTGGTTGCTTTTGGCGCTCCACAGCAAGAAATATGGATACAAGAATATGGACGCCGAATCCCCTCCTTGCGCATTGCTGTGGGAGTTGGAGGAACCTTTGATTTCTGGGCAGGAAAAGCGCGCAGGGCTCCTGAAGCATTACAACGAATAGGACTCGAATGGCTGTGGAGACTGATCCTCGAACCGCATAAACGCGGAAAACGAATCTGCAAAGCCGTGTGCGTGTTTCCGTATTTGTTTGTGAAAAGTGTATTGAAAAAATAAACAATCCGTCATCCTCGAGAAGACGAGCTCCCCTTTAACAAGGGGGCTTTAAATTCCTCCCCTGTTAGGGGGGGGGCACAAAAAAAGATCCCGGCACGAAGGCCGGGATGACAATTACTTTTTAACTCTTCGACTCTTTAACGCTTAGACTTTTTTACAAATTCATCAACTCCTTCTCCAAAAGGCTGTCTTGATGTTTTTCTTCCTCTGCTTCAAAGGCTGCTTCTTTTGATTTTAGTTCTTGTCGTTGTTCTGCACGACGCGCCCCCTTTTCTTGTGCTCGTTGCATTGCAAGCGCTGGATCAGCTTTCTCTGGTTGAGCATACTTCGCATCAATTTCCGCGAGTTTTTGTTTTTCTCTCACCAAAATATCTCGCAATTTCTCCACTTGTTCCTTGTTCATTACTTCTGACAAGTTGAACCAGTACTGTCTCTCCCCATCATCCATAGACTCTGACTTGATAATGAGTTCAACCAATTGTGGATCTTCCTTGAGGAGTTTCTCAGGCACTGAGAAGTCTGCAAGGGTTTTTCCGGTTTTTGTTTTGATGTCTTGTAAGTTCATTTTTTATTTTTTAATATTCAAACTTGGAATTAATTATTCTTCACCTAAGAATAAAAAGAATGCTTTTACGTTTTCAAATTTGTAATCTCTGGCTGTTATATTACCGGTTCCTTGTACAGCAAAGGCACATGAACTCTTTTTCTTTTCTTTAATTTCCTCGTCACTCAGTTTTTCGTAGTTTCTTCCAGGTTCATCAGCAAAGTATTTCCCCCCTTTTTTGAAATTTGTGTAAAAAGTATCTGATCCCTTGTCAAAGTTTCGTCTTCCTCCAGTAATAGGATCTCCAACTCTATGCTCAAAACGTTCTAAATCCTTTATGGTCATAGCAGCTCCTTCCCATGCTGCTACTGGAACATCTTCTAGGAAAGATAAAAATGTTGGAGAAAATTGTTTTTTTTCTTTTTTGTCAGTAAAAAGACCTTTCCCTGTCGGAATATCTTTAAAGGCAATCCCATTAAATTTACTCACATGTTCATCATAATCTGCTTCCGCTTGCGGAACCTTTAATGCCTCTTTAACACCCGCGTCGCTCCATTCTTCTAATGTTTTCTTTGTCTCACTTTGATGGGTCAATATTACAACACCATTTTCAATTTTAAGTTCCTTTGGTTTCTCAAGCAGTGTTTTCCAAGATTCAAGAGAAATAGCCGTTTTAGAATCTTTAAATTTCTCCAAAATAGCCATCATATCGGTATTCTCTTGAAGATTTTTGAATTCTTCTTTTGAGAATGCTCCGAAATCATCGGGCATATTATCGGCTTTCTCAACAGTTGAAAGATCTTCTCCCTCTCCTACCCCATTCAAGAAAGCGAACATATTGTTATATTCCCCTCTGAAGATATTGAATTTATCAAATAAATCTTTTTCTGTTGCATCCGTACTCTCTTTCGCATTAAACCATTCTTCTTTATTTTCTGAAATGGTTTCTGCTGCTTCTCTTGCTTTCACAGCCTCCTCATGATCCCCCCACATATCAGACTCCTTAAGCCTGTCTCCTGTTTCTTCTTCATCAAGATCCGCTCCCATGAATTTCTTTAACCAATCTGGTAAAAAAGTAGAATCTTTCAGCATTTCTCCTAATCCAGATTCTCGAAACATTTTCATTATGCGATAGAGAAATCCTCCAATTGCTGAACGTGGTTTTTCGTCATTCCATTCATCAAATGTTCCTCTATATCCTTCTTTGATAGCCGCATAATATTCTTTAGCCGTTCCCTTTGGTTCACCTTCTGCTGTCAATAATCGTCCCGGTATTGTTTTTAAATACTCTCCAAAAGTTTCTGTATTTTCGTAATCCGTTGGAAACTCCTCTTTTGTTTGAATTAAAGATTCCTTGGTCAGTCCTTTTACTTTCTCTTTCATGGATTCAAAATTTGGGAATTCATTATTTTCTTTTCCAAATTCTTCTGGGAAGAGTTTCTCCAAGCGAGTATAAGCTTGTGCAAGTTTTGCTTCCGTTCCCTTAAAAGCGCCTTTCTTTTGTTTATTTTTTTCTCGATCCTCCATATCACCCTTCACAAGATTAATATCATTAAGAAACGCTTTCACGAGTTCATCATAATATTTATCTGTTCCTTCTGTTTCTTTTGCTTCGTAATATAATTTCACAACTTCTTCTTCAGAAAAGCTTGGTGTTTCAGCATTATTTTCCATGTCATTTTCAATGTCATCGAAAGAATTCGTTACTTTTTCATCATTTTCTCCTTCTCCAACCATTTCCCCTGCATTAAATTCAGCATCCGCATCAAGTGCTTCAAAATTTTCAAGTTTAATCCCAAGTTCTTCTGCCACGTATGCTCGAACCTCTTCATTTTTGATAGTATTAAGAACAGCAATTACATCTACTTCCGCTTCAGCTTCTCCGGCCATTGTTTTATATTCTTCGAGTAACGCTTTCACTTCATCAATTTTTGCCTTTACTGCACTTTCCGGTACTTCTATTTCAGATTTCAAAACATCTTTACTCATGTCTGCATGATTCAAAGCTTCTTTAGTTTCAACAGTACCATCCACGTCAGCAACCTCCATGTCTACAAGCTCCTTTATTTTTTCAGAAGGTTTTGCTTGCTGATAGGCAAATTGGCTAGTTACCATCTCCGAATCCGATCGAAAAATATTTTTCATTATTTTTTGTTAGCTTTGGCCTGTTCTTTCTTGATGAGTTCAAGAAGGTCAAACTGAAGTCGTGAGAAAATTCTCAACTTTTCTTGGTTTGAAATTGGCTTTTTTGTTTTCATGAATTGAAATTATTCAAGATATTCTACCACAAATTGCGCTTTTTTACAACTCTTTTATCTGTTGTTCAAGCTCAATATCCGCCTGCATTGCTTCTCGTTCTTCATGCGTTTCTATCTTGTCATGGAGCGCCTCAACTTCTTCTTGAGATTTCACAATCCCACCAAACGCACTGCGTTTGATTTTTTGAGGTCGTGGATGTCGACGGAAAAAGGACATTTTTGTGATAATAATCAGGAAATTATACCACAAATAAAAGAAAAATTCAACCTCCATCATGGTCATTCTGGCTTGCCCAGAATCGGAAGAAAACTTGGAATCTATTCGAATAAAACAATCTCTTGTGGATTATCAACCAATAAAAACAATTCTTCCGAAATATCACCAAGTGCAGGATTCTTAAATTTGATGAGTATTAACTTTTCTCTTCTATTCAAATCTTTGATTTGTTTTTCGCGGATAATTGCCTGTCGTATGGTTTCACAAAACTCGTAGTACAAACACATTTTAAGATTATATTTCTGTGTAAATCCTTTTTGTTTTCTTTTTTTATGTTCCAAAATTCTTCGCACTAAATTATTAGTAACACCTGTATAGAATGTTAAGTTTGCATTCCCCATGATATAAACCCCAATCATTTTTTCGTCCATCAACCATATCTTGTGCCTGGTGCGATTCTGGGCAAGCCAGAATGACTGTGGGTTTTTATATTTTCTTAATAATTTCATCATTTCCGCCCATTCAATTTTCCCCTATACTTCTCAAGAACATGGACAAACAAGAAGCCAAGATACGAATCGAAAAACTTCGAGAGAAACTCTGGGAAGCGATCAAAGCGTATTTCAATGAAAACAGGGAAATCGTGCCCGAATCGGTGCGTGATCAGATGAAAAAGGAATTGATAGAATTGGAAACTCAGTTTCCCGAATTTATCGATGCCAACTCCCCCACTCAGCGGGTTGGAGCGCCTCTCAGTGGTAAGCTACCGAAGATAACGCACAAGTCTGCAAAATATTCTTTAGGGGATGTTTTCGACGGAGAAGAATTACGAGATTTTGATGAGCGCGTGAAACGATTCTTAAAAGTAGAACAAGTGGAATATTCCTGTGAAGTGAAGATTGATGGAATTAATGTTACGCTCTGGTACGAGAAGGGAATACTGGTGAAGGCGGTTACACGTGGTGACGGAAAGATTGGGGAAGATATTACACACACTATCCGAACCTGTGAGAACGTGCCGAAACAACTGTCTGACCCTCTGACAATGGAGGTCTCTGGCGAGTGTTTTATTGCGCAAAAAGACTTTGAAGAAATCCAGAAAAAAGAAACCAAACTCGAATTCAAAAACCCACGGAATCTCGCGGCCGGAACTGTCAGGCAACTTGATCCTCGCGTTGCTGAGGGACGACATTTACGGATGTTTTTGTACGAACTCAGTGCGAATATTGAAACAGCGAACCAGAAATCAATGTTTGAATTCTTCGACAAACTAAATCTTCCCCATGAGAAAGAATTCGAAGTGTTCTCCAATATTGAGAAGGTTATCAAGTTCTGTGAGAAGTGGAGCAAAACCGAAACCAGAAAAGATGTCTGGTATCCGATTGATGGGATTGTGGTGAAGGTGCACGACTTTCAATTAAGAAGAAGAATGGGATACACCGCTAAGACGGCAAAATATGCCGTAGCCTGGAAATTTCCCGCAGAAGAGAAATATACAAAACTCCTGGATGTGCATTTTCAAGTGGGACGCACTGGAGCCGTGACACCGGTGGGAATTCTTGAACCGGTCGATATTTCAGGGTCAACGGTATCGAGAGCAACCTTGCACAATGAAGGCGAGATGAAACGAAAGAAGGTTCAAATTGGCGACACAGTTATTGTTCGAAAAGCCGGAGAGATCATTCCTGAAATTTTGGCTCCAATCACCGATCTGCGCGATGGAAGTGAGACCAAAATTGCTTTTCCTTCTAATTGTCCTGAATGCGGTGAGAAACTCGATCGCGATGAGATCGTGGCACGATGCGAGAACGCGAAATGTCCAGCCCGACACCGAGAAAGCCTCTATCACTTTGCGAAGGTTTTGAAAATTGATGGACTGGGAACAAAGACTATTGATGGTCTCTTGGAATTAAATTTGATAACAACCCCCGCAAGTCTCTGGAAACTCGATCAATTCGATCTGGCGATGATGCCAGGATTTAAACACAAGAAGGTATTTAATTTGCTCGACTCTCTTATAGCACGAAAATATCTCACACTGGAGGAAATTTTTAGTGGACTGGGAATTCGGCACGTGGGAGCGGAGAATGCGAAACTCTTTGCGGATTTCTTCCGCAGTAAATTTGGAGATTTCGGGATCAATACATTTCTTAAACACGCTGAAACACTCACTTCCAATGACTTCTTGCATGTCGATGGAATCGGAGAAAAAGTAGCTCTCAGCTTCTTTGATTTCTTGCAAGAAGATCGAACACATTTTTTGTTCAATGAATTCAAGGATATCGGTGTAGACATTCTCTGGGAGGAACAAAAGGATCTTTCATCCCTTCGGTTCTCTGATCAAAAATTCCTCATCACCGGAAGCTTTGAATCCTTTAGTCGTGATGAATTGAAGAAGGTAATTACCGATAATGGTGGAAAAATACTGTCTTCTATTTCAAATAATGTAGACGTTCTCGTCGCTGGAGAAAAAGCTGGCTCAAAACTCACCAAAGCCGAAGAACTCGGTATCACCGTGTGGAACGAAGAAACCTTTTGTGAGAAGGTGGGAATTGTGCGGGAGAAACAGAGTTTATTTTGAATCTTGCTCAGCATCTGCATCAAGCTCCTCCAAAACTTTCACAAGTACGTCATTCACTTCACCTTTTGTAACATCTGAACAATTTAAGCCAAGAACCACTGAAACCTCCTCTGGATCAATGTTGCACTCTTCACCTCTTTCTTCTTCTTTTTTTCTAATTACCGTAGCAATTTGGTTATGAGTAGATGATTCGCTCGTAAGGTGCGGGATTTTCCAGTTTTTAATAATATCGTCCATTTTTTATCTATTTAAGATGCACCTCTTTTAATACCCAAAGTAATCATTGTCAACTCTTTCCAAACCACTTTTGACATTTTTGACCTTTTATATACCATTCGGCGGAAATCAGCATTAGCTCATGAAAAAACAAATTATCAATCGTTTTCTTTTCGTGGTTGGAATCGCAGTAGTATCAATAACCCTTGCTCTTCCCGCCTCTACTTTTGGAGATAATTTTATCGGACAAAAACTCCAAGCTTTTAAGGTAACGCTCGGACTTGATCTGGCTGGGGGAACGGAACTGGATTACCGAATCGATCTATCGGACGCCATTGAACAAAACAATGACGATGATCCGAGTAATAACGTGAGTTTGGACTTCATCTCTGAATCTGTCCGTGACGCACTCGAGGCACGAGTAAATCCCGCTGGAGTGGGTGAAATTATTATCAAACGATCACAAGTAGATACGGAAGAACACATTATCATCCAGATGCCACCAAGCTCAAATGTGGATAAAGCAAAAGCAGATGCTGAACAAGATAATCGATTGGAATTTTATGAAGAAGATCCTGGACGAGTTAATCTCAAAAAAGTAGAAATTGCCGGCGAACTCGACAAAGTAACTACATGGAATTGGCAAAAACAAGTAGATGCACTTTCTCTTGATGAAAACATTGACTTCATCCTTACAGAAAACCGATTTAAAGACGATCTCAATGATCCAGCACTAGCGGACAAGCTTTTTGCTGCCTCACAAGGAACCTTTTTGAGTGAAGTAGTCGAGACAACAACCGAAGCAGAATACACCATCGGAGAGGATGGAAATCTTGTAATTAAATCTTTTCCAAAGAATGTACTCGCCATTGTAAAGGTTACTGAAAAGAAAAAAGAAGCACGAGAAAAAACGATTCCTGCCAAAGCAGGTGCTCGCCACATTCTCTTTGCTTATCCTGAAGCGAATCGTGCACCAGAAGATGTTCGATACGAATCCAAGGAAATGGCGCTTGAAGAAGCTGAAAAGATGCTCGCGAAGCTTCAAGAAGAAGGCGTGGACAATTTTTCAGAACTCGCCAAAGAGTTCTCTACTGAAGGCGCTGCCCAACAAACAGGAGGAGACCTTGGAGAATTTGAAAAAGAACGAATGGTTCCAGAATTTTCTGAGGCGGTCTTCGGCATGGAAGAACCGGGACTGGTTGGAGAAATCGTAGAAAGTTCCTTCGGATTCCACGTCATCGAAGTACTTAAACAAATACCGGAAGCAACTGAAACAACTTACGAAGATCAAATTTCATACGAAATGCTCGCTTGGAACAAAGATGACCTTCAGTGGATCGAAACTGAACTTGGCGGTGCACAACTCGAAAATGCGACTGTTGGATACGATGAAATCGGTCAACCCGTGGTAAATCTCCTCTTCGATGCAGAAGGAGGTGACATGTTTGCAGAACTGACTGAAAATGTTGCCGCTAAAAAATGTGAAGGTGGACCCTGCCGACTCGGAATTAAAGTGGGAGGACGATGGATTACACAACCAACTGTTCGTGAAAAGATTGTTGGACGAACATCTCAAATTAGTGGGAATTTCACATTTGATTCCGCACGAGACTTGTCAGACGGACTCAATTTGGGAGCTATCGACGCCCCAATTATTCTGAGTGGACAAACAACAATTACACCTGAACTTGGTCACGAACAACTCGACAAGAGTTTGAAAGCCGGAATCTTCGGATTTATCGCCATCATGATCTTCCTTATCGGAATGTACCGGTTCATGGGAATTATTGCAGCCGTTTCACTCACTCTCTACGGATCAATATTTGTGACGCTTTTGAAAATTTGGCCAGAAAGTTTCGGTGGACCAATCGTGCTTACTTTGGCAGGAATTGCGGGAATTGTATTATCAGTTGGACTAGCAGTAGACGGAAATATTTTGATCTTTGAACGATTAAAAGAAGAATTAAAACGAGGGCGAAGTTTGGAGCAAGCCGTTGATCTCGGGTTCGAACGAGCGTGGACAGCGATTCGTGATTCTAATCTCACGACATTGCTCACCTGTTTGATTCTCTTCTCGTTTGGAAGTTCTGTTATTAAAGGATTTGCAATCACATTAATTGTAGGAACACTTCTTTCAATGTTCACCGCGATTACAATTTCTCGAAACTTGTTGCGATTCACATTGCTCTTCAAGCAATTTCGTAAAACGGCTCTCTTTGGAGTAAAAGGAGCTGATGTTGCGAACACCAAAAATGCTGTTGGTGCGAGTATTCGAAAAAGAGAAAAAAATAAAAACGATCAATAATGAATACACTATTATTCATTACTCATTAATCATTACTCATTATGGTAAACATTACAAAACGTCGGAAACTTTGGTTCACTATCTCAGGCATCTTTGTCGGACTGAGTGTCCTTGCAATAATTTTCTTCGGATTCCGTTTGGGACTCGACTTCACAGGAGGCGCTCGTTGGACGGTAAATTTCCATGAAACGACCGAACGACCAGTCGTAGAAAGTTTCTTTGGTGATCTCGATCTCATCACACAAGATCCACAAATCCAAACTGCTGAAAGCGGAGACTATTTAATTACTATTGAAAGTTTATCTGACGAAACACTTCAACAAATCTCTGACAAGATGTACGAGGAAGTCGGAGGATTTGATCAAATCAGTTACCGAAAGGTAGATAGCACTATCGGACAAAACTTTAAGAAAAAAGCCATATACGCCATTTTTATGGCACTGGTAGGAATTATTCTCTTCGTGGCCTTTGCTTTTCGAAAGATTCCAAAAAGCGTCAATCCTTGGCGATTCGGAGCCGTAGCGATTATTGCCTTGTTCCATGATGTGTTAATCATCCTAGGGGTCTTTACAATTCTCGGAGCCTTAACGGGTGTCGAACTAGACTTACCATTTATTACCGCACTTCTTGCAACACTCGGATTCTCTGTGAATGACACAATTGTGATTCTTGATCGCGTGAGAGAAAATTTAAGATTACAAAAAGCCACTGAGTCATTTGAAGATTCTATTGAAAAATCAGTAGAACAAACACTTACTCGATCTATCAACACATCTATATCAACCTTGTTGCCACTTTTGGCACTCCTTTTCTTTGGAGCCAATTCAATCTTCTTCTTTGTGCTCGCACTTACGATCGGAATTGGAATTGGAACCTACTCTTCTATCTTCTTGGCAGCACCACTTCTTGTGAGTATGAAAGCCTTCGCAGATAGCCGAGACTAGTCACTCTCCTCATCCTTCAATTTAGTTGAAGGATCCAGTAAAAATCTAACTTATGGCTACAGCCATACGTTCTCTTTGTTAGATAAATTCCCCTCGCCAAGCGAGGATGATGGAAAAAATTAACTTGCTATTCTTACTCTCAAAGAGGTAGTATTCGTACAACACAACGACCCCTCACTAACTCCTTATAATGAGTTCTGTTAATCCACAAGCAGAGAAACTCAATCAAGTCATCGAAAACAATAACCTCGCTGTGCTTCAAATGTTGTCCGAAAAAGGAAAGGGCATTTTTTTTCCGAAAGGAGGAATCCTGAAGCAATCAGCCGAAGCGAAGGGGAAAAAGTTTAATGCTACGATTGGGATCTCAACACAAGACGATGGGACCCCTTTGGTTCTCCCCTCTCTCGAACACCAGATTGGTATTGAACCCAAAAACTACGCGCCCTATGCCCCAAGTTTCGGGTTAATGAGTTTGCGAAAAAAATGGCAGGAAAAAATAAAAGCGAAAAACCCTTCTCTCGAAGGCAAAGATTTCTCTCTTCCTGTTGTCACCAGTGGACTTACGCATGGGCTGTCAACGGCTGCTTATCTTTTTCTCGACCCAGGAGACACACTCATACTCCCTGATAAGTTTTGGGGGAATTATAAGCTTATTTTTCAGAATGGATTCGAGTCAAAACTTTCTACGTTTAATACTTTTCAAGATAAAAAATTTGATAGCGAAAGTCTCGCTTGGGCACTCAAAGAAAGCCCAAAAGGAAAAAAAGTCGTGTTACTTAATATCCCAAACAATCCCACGGGATACACTCCGAGTGAAGCGGAAGCAAATCAGATTGTAGAAGTACTCAAACAATCTGCTGAAGCGGGAAATGAAATTGTTGTTATTTGTGACGATGCCTATTTCGGATTGTTGTATGAAGAAGGTTTACTCAGAGAATCACTCTTTGCACGACTTACTGATCTCCATGAAAGCATCTTGGCTGTAAAGCTCGATGGAGCCACCAAAGAAGAATTTGCGTGGGGATTTCGTATCGCGTTTATTACGTTTGGCGGAAAGAATTTGTCAGCAGAAACGCTCGATGCCTTTGAACAAAAAGCGGCGGGAGCTATTCGTGGGAATCTTTCTAATTGTTGTCATCTATCACAAAGCTTACTGCTCAATCTCTTTGAGAGTGAAACATATGAAGCAGAAAAACAACAAGGTTACCGTATCCTTCAAGAACGATACCAAGAAGTTCGCTCTGTTTTACAAGCGAACAAAGAACGTTTTGCACCGTATTTCAAACCATTGCCGTTTAATTCTGGATACTTTATGTGTATTGAATTGGCAGATAATCTCGAGAGCGAACAAGTTCGTCAAAAACTTCTTGAAGAATATGACACCGGCGTTATCGCTACAGGGAATCTCATTCGAATCGCTTTTTCTTCTATTGGAAAAAAACAAATACCAAAACTTTTTGAAAACATCTTTCAAGCCTGCCAATCCTTCTAAACTCTTAACTATTAACTCCCCTTCTTATGAATCCTCATGATTCTCTTTCTCAACTTCTCAGTTCTCAGTCGAGTAAAATCCTCCAAAACACATCACGAGAAAATCTTATCCATCACATCCTCGAACAAAAAGAAGCTCTTGAAACACCTTCCGGTAGCCTTGCCACATGGACAGAATCCAAATCCACTGGACGAAGTCCGGCTGATACTTACATCGTTCGACACCCAGAAAGTGAAAAAAATATTGACTGGAATTCTCCAACCAATAAATCTCTCGATCCGGATCTTTTTGATGAGCTTTGGAAGGAGGCGTTTGAGATGTTGGAAAAAAAAGAACAACTGTATGTTTCTAATTATTCGATAGGCGCAGATGATAAATTTGCCTTGCCAACAAAATTCATTAGTGACAATCCCCTTTCGACACTCTTTGTCGATAACATGTTCCGTGAAGCCTTGAAGGATACATCCAAAAGTATTTTTGGAAATGATGAATTCACGCTTGTCGCATTGCCACATGACAAGGTGGCATCTAAGAATTACGACTCTGACATGATCATTGCGATGGATTTCGATCGAAAGTTAGGATTAGTTTATGGATCAGCTTATTGCGGATCAATAAAGAAATTGATGTTTACAGTGATGAACTACATGACACCAGAAAAAGGAATCTTGCCGTTGCACTGTTCGGCTAATATCGGACATGATGGTCATTCTGCGTTAATTTTGGGACTTTCCGGAACGGGAAAAACGACCTTATCTGCCGATGCCAGTCGTCCTTTGATTGGAGACGATGAACATGGTTGGTCTGATGATGGCGTGGCTAATTTTGAAGGCGGATGCTACGCGAAGCTTATTAACCTCAACCCTGAAAAAGAACCTGAAATTTATCGAGTTGCCTTTGGAGAAAAAAAGAACGTCCTTCATAACGGCGTAATTATCGAGAATGCGATGATGTATCCCAATGGAAGATTTGATCTCGATGACAAACGATTCACTCCAAATTCACGCGTTTCTTATCCCCTCTCTGCATTGCAAAATATTAAAGAAGGCTCTGTAAGTGGACACCCGAAGACCATTCTTTTTCTCACGGCTGACGCCAATGGAATTTTGCCACCCGTATCCAAACTCAGTGCCGATCAAGCCATGCTCTGGTTCCTTCTGGGATACACGAGTAAATTGGCGGGAACAGAAACCGGTATTACTGAGCCCAAGACCACGTTCTCCAGGTTCTTCGGAGGACCATTCATGCCACGAAATCCAAATGATTACACCGAGTTATTGAACACAAAAATTGTTCAACATAATTCAAACGTCTACCTCATTAATACCGGATGGACAGGGGGGCCGTATGGCGTCGGGAAACGTATCGATATTATGGTGACACGAGCGATAGTGAATGCTTGTTTGAATGGAGAAATGGAGTCTGTGGGATATGAATACGATGAGCGGTTTCATATCGCTGTCCCTACCAGTTGTCCGGGAGTTGAAAGTGAAATCCTTGATCCTAAAAATACTTGGGAGGATAAAGATAAGTACGAGGAACGAGCTGATAAATTATCACACGAATTCTCAGATTATTTTGACAAGATGTTTCCGAACGTGAATGATGCGGTACGAAACCAATGTCCTGGAAAATGAATGATCATACCTTTTCTCTCTTTGATCCACCGGAAGATAACGTCAAAGTAAAGAAATCTGCCCCCATAAAGAAAGCAACTCCCAAAATATCAATCGATCCAAAGATCGAAGAAAGTTGGAAGAAGGTTTTGCATGGAGAATTTCAACAACCGTATTTCCAGGAGTTGAAGCATTTTTTAATGGAAGAACGAAAGATGGGAAAAATCACATTCCCACCGGCCAATCAGATCTTTCGTGCCTTTGAACTGTGTCCTTTTGATAAGGTCAAGGTGGTCATCCTCGGACAGGATCCGTATCACGGGCAAGGGCAGGCACATGGGCTCTGTTTCTCGGTAAATAAGGATGTGCGCATTCCACCGAGTTTGCAGAATATGTACAAAGAAATTCACGATGATCTCGGGTTATCAATTCCGAGTCATGGAAATTTGGAACATTGGGCCGAGCAGGGTGTTCTGATGTTGAATGCAACCTTAACCGTTCAAGAAAAGTCCCCTACTTCCCACGCAGGCAAGGGCTGGGAGACATTCACTGATCAGGTGATTCGTACTATTTCAGATAAAAATGAGGGCGTTGTTTTTCTTCTCTGGGGAAATTTTGCCAAGTCAAAAAAGAACATCATCGATACCACTAAACATACGATTCTTACCGCCCCTCATCCCTCTCCTTTTTCAGTTCATTCTGGATTTTTTGGGTGCAAGCACTTTTCCCAAACAAACGATATTTTAAAAAAAACCGGCAAAGAGCCGATTGATTGGGAGATTAAATAGGATCCGGATCCGAGGTCGGATCCGGATCCCAAATCAATTTGAACTAGCTGCAACCTCCACCACAGCATCCCCCTTCTTTTTCTTCGTCTTCATCGTCAATCAAAAAGTACATTTTTGAATAGTTAAAAAATAGTAAGGACTAGAATTGTAACACAGGATAAACAATAAATTCTATCTTTTATTCAAAATTGCTATCAATTGGGGGCTTGGGGACGGGAAGTGTTTGAGCGTCAGCGGGACTCGGAAACTTTATACTATGTCAATGAGAGCGAGTTTTCTCGTCACCAAAACTTTTTGGTTCTTTTTAGTTATAAAAAGAACAATCCTTCCGATATCCAAGATTGATAAAAGAAGGGATTCCTCCGTTTCAGTCGGAATGACAAAGGAAATTTTTCTAAAGCGTCTCTCCATCCATCCACAAGACATCTTCTCTCCCTCGCCACCATGTTAACTGACGCTTAGCATAGTTTCTATTGCGTTTTTGGTTTGCGACAATCGCTTCTTCTTTTGTAATTTCTTTATCTAGATATCTCATAACTTCTTTGTATCCAAAACTTGTTAGCGCACTTTTTGAAAAATTATACGTTTTTCTTAAATTTTCGGTTTCTTCGACAAGTCCTCGATCAAATTGTTGCCCGGCCCTCTTATCAAGCCGTTCATACAACACTGCTCGGTCCCAATGAATTCCAATTTTGAGAACCGGATATCTTGGGTTTCCACGTTTCTCAGATTTCTTCGCCGGATCTTCATCAAAAAGATAATTCTCACTCACCGCATCTAGCCACAACATCGTTCCTCCGCAAAGAATCGGAATATTATCCCGATCAAAAATATTCTTAATTTTTTCAAATGCATACTTTTGGAAGTCCACCACTGAGAATGTTCCTTCTGGAGAAATAAGATTGAGTCCCCAATGAAGAATTCCTCCCATTTCTTCCATCGTTACTTTTTCAGAGGAAATATCAATGTCCAAAAACACCTGACGCGAATCAACACAAATAATCTCCGCATTTCCCAACGCCTGTGCGATCTCTACCGCAAATCCCGTTTTTCCACTTCCTGTCGGCCCGAGTATCTCGAGCATCCCGAGAGGATTCTTTTTCAAAAATTTTGCGATGACTTCAAAAATTTCAGTTTTCGAGTAGAGTTTCATCAGGCTGAATATACGCTCTTTTTTATTTTCATCAATAAACAACGACGCTCTTGTAGTTCAATGGATAGAACTATCCTCTCCTAAGGGATCAATGCAGGTTCGACTCCTGCCAAGAGCACCATTTAAAACTAAAAACTATTAACTCTAAACTATCCACTATTAACTATTTTCATGGCATTCCTCCCAACCGATATCTTTGCGCAAATTGTTGCCGGCGAAATCCCGTGCGACAAGGTTTTTGAAACCGACACTATTCTCGCCTTCCGCGACATCGCCCCCAAGGCTGAGACTCATATTGTGATTATTCCAAAGGAAAACTTAATCACTGCAAAAGAGGTGAACGAGAATAACCTCAAACTTTTTGGTGAACTCTTCCTCGTGGCCAAACAAGTGGCGGAACAAGAAAGCCTGGAAGGCTACAAACTCCACATGAATGTCGATGAAAAAGGCGGACAAGTTGTCCCCCATGTGCATCTACATTTGTTAAGTAGCGATTTCAAGACGGAGCTTTAGGCGGCAAACGTATTGAGCTGTTCAACGGTTTCTTGTCTGTTGTATTCGCCCTCTTTATCAAGCGCCGCTTGATTTTCGGCATAGGCAAGATCTAATTCTTTTAAAGGAACATATTCTTGATCCCCTTCTGCTGGAGTATTTTGAGCAGTGGGATCCTCTACGGGAACTTGTTTTACTTCATCTTTTTGGTCTTGATCCTCCGAAACGGACGTTTCTTCTTCTTTCACATCTGGAACCTCTTTTTGTGCAGCTAAATACTTTTTCTTTGCTTCTGCTGTTGCATCATTTTGTTCTTTTAAGAGCTTTGCTTTTGAATTCAAGACATCTGCCTGTGTTGTATCCACTGCAACCGTAACGTTTTCTATTGTTTTAAATTTTGTACCTTCGTGATTCCCTTTGTATTGATCGGTTGTTGTTGCATTCAATTTTGTGTCTGGATCATCTTTTTTGGGATTCCTAATTTCTTCCGGACTCCCTTCCTTCTTTTTTCCATCCTTTTTTTCCATATTTTTATTCTCATCAATCTCCTTATCAAGATTATCATCTGGATTCAAATCTTTCTCATCCTCAGGAAGGATGTCTTTATTTTGAATCTGTTCAATATTATTCATGTTAGGCAGCTTGGAGTTCTTGTTCTAAATGTTGAAGTTCGATTTCGTCAGCTTCGGTACTTTTCCGTTCTGTGAACGCACGAAGGATTCCTCCTTTCTTACTTTCATATTCTTTTTTTTCGGCTAATCGTCGCTCGTTGAGGTCATGTTTTTTGTCTTGTTCGTTTTTGAGGATGTCGAATAATTCTCCTTTCTTAACTTCATCATACGTTGAAAGCATTTTTAACAAATAATCCTTCTTCTCCTGATTCATAGCTCCAGAAGCATCAATAAGTTTGGGAAGGAGAGTAAGGTCTTTCATTATTTTGGAAAAGATTGTTTCAGCCAATCAGGAATTTTTTTGTTGTTCGGATCAAGCGTTACTTCAGCACTTTGGGTGGAAGGCATATCTGATTTTCCTGGAGCATTTTCATGAAGTTGTTCAGGCGCTTCAAAAGGCACATGCGCTGGTGGTGTCGGTGACACCGCTGGTTGATCCTTGTCTTCCAACATCGCAAATGAAGTCTGCGCCGGATGCACCGTTTCAGTGAGTTCCACCTTTTGCATTTCCACTTCTTGTGGGATGTGAAGTCGTTCTTTTTGTGAGTGAAGAATCAATTTCAAAAATTCGAACTGCACCTCAGCCACGCCTTTCTTCGCAATTTCAAAGTTGAGTCCATTTGGCACGAGTTCCCCTCCTCCCCCAAGCGATGCTTGCAATTCTCGGAAGTTAATATTTGGTTGCGCTGATCGCACTTGAATCACGGTTTTTCCTTTTTCTTCGATGAAAAGAACCGCCAGTTCCGTTCCTTTTGTATGACGCAATAATTCATCCACCATATTTTCCACATCTTGTGGTTTGGCTTCCGCTAATTCAAAATCAGCCTTAACAATACTCGACCATCCAATCCGATGCACTGGATCCACTTCGTAATTTGAAAGAATTCGTCCCCAAATCTTAAGCGTTGAAAACGATTTCATTTTAAAAAGATGCTCGATAATTTCTGATTGCTTCGCTCCCATACCTTGCAGTTTCGCAGACGCTTCAAAAGCATTCGCCGTTGTAACCGGTTCTTGAAAGCTTCCCGTGCGTCCTACAATACCTGTAAGGAGCATCGTAGCCTGTTTCCCGTCCAATGACAGTTCTTCTGTCTTCTCGATCAACTCAAGCAATAATTCACACACCGAACTGCGTGAAGGATCGACCAAGTTTACCGTTCCAAAGAAATCATTCCCCGCTGACACAGAAATATTCATAATCGGCGTTGAAGCGAAGAGTTGTGTGTTTGCGTTGAAAACTTTCCCGGCTTTTTCCAGACTCTCCATACCGAGTGTCACAATGACATCGAATTTCCCCGCACTTTGAAGGAAACTCACATCTGATGGCGAGAAGAATCCGTTTTTTGGAGAAACGAGAATATCTACTGAATCCTCTTTCATATTATATTTCACCTTGTCGACACTCGCTTTATTAGTGGCAATAGAAATAACAAAGTCACTTTGTTCTCCGAGATCTTTGCTGAGTTTTTCTGCGCCTCCCAAGAAGGTAAGATTTTTGGGAATATCATTTGGCGCAATCGCAATCGCTTCTTTCCCCGCTTGAAGGAGAACATTTTGCAATGCTAACATTCCAGCGATTTCATCTTCATGCCACTTCTGAGGGGCTACAATGAGGATTTTTTGTGATCGTTGGAGGAATGCAATGGCTTGTTCTCTTGGGGTCGTATTCATTTGTTTGTTTGGGGTTTTTGAAAACGTTAGAGGTTATTATAAGTTATTTTAGAATATAAGTCAAACATATTGTCAAGGTTTTCTAACTCAACCATTTTCCTCATTCCTGCGAAGGCAGGAACCCAGTAAAAAAGGAATTCCTTATTGACTAGATCCTCCAGTCAAGCTGGAGAATGAGGGTGTATTTTTCAAAGTTGAAGATTTATACTTCTTCCCTTACAATCCGACCGTCTAATAGAAATTCATGCTCGATATTAAAGCCATCCGCGAAAACCCTGATTTTTTTAAAAAAGCCCTTACTCGAAAGGGTATAGACGTATCGAAGATCGATGCGCTTCTGGAAGCGGACAAAGCACATCGGGAATCCTTACAAAAAGCTGAATCGCTTAAAGCTGAGCAGAATGTAGCTTCTCAAAAGATACCAACACTCAGTGGCACTGAAAAAGAAAATGTTTTGAGTGAAATGAAAAAGATTGCTGAGGAACGAAAACAAGCCGAAGAACTTGTGGAAAAGAATAGTGTTGAACAAATTTTGTGTTCAATGCCAAACATTCCGTTTGATGAAGTTCCTATGGGCGAAACCGAAGAAAATAACAAAGTCCTGGAAGAGTTTGGAGATCATCCAAAATTTGATTTCAAAGTCCGAGATCATGTAGAAATTGGAGAACTCACCGACACCATTGATATTGAAACCGCTCGACAGACGAGTGGTTCTCGATTTGCAGTGTTGAAGGGAAAGGGCGCTTTGCTCGAATGGGCACTGCAACGCTTTGTCCTTGATAAACTCATGAAGGAAGGATTTATTCCGGTTATTCCTCCGATGATGATCCGTGGACAAACCGTACACGAAGCAGGAAAATCTGCGGGGACATTGGAACATGCGCTTAATGCTCCTGAGAAATTCACCTTCCCCGAAGATGATCTCTCAATGATCGGAACCGCTGAACATGTGCTCTGTAGTTTTCACAGGGAAGAAGTATTGGATAGAAAAACACTGCCAGTGAAGTATTGTGGATGGTCTTCTTGTTTCCGTCGAGAAGCTGGTGCCGCTGGAAAAGACACTCGTGGAATTATTCGTGTGCATCAATTTGAAAAACTTGAAATGTTTCTCTTCGCGGATCCTGAGAAATCACGAGAAGAACACCAAAAAATACTCAAGCTGCAACAATCTATTTGGGATGATCTCGAAATCCCCTACCAAGTGGTCGAAAACTGTACCGGTGACATCGCCTGGTCAGATGCCCAAATGTACGACATCGAAGCATGGCTCCCTTCTCAAGGCACCTACCGAGAAGTGACAAGCTGTTCTAACTGCACAGATTTCCAATCACGACGAACCAAAACGAAGTTCAAGAATAACGAAGGGAAAAAGGAATTCGTCCACACACTCAATGCCACTGCTATCGCAATTCAACGCGCCATTGTTGCCATTTACGAGAACTTCCAGAATGCCGATGGATCTGTAAATATCCCCAAAGCCCTCCAGTCTTACTGTGGGTTTGATACGATTGAGGTTAAATAAATCCCCTCCTCTTGTCATTCCAAAATCCCGGAGGGATGTTTGAAATCCATTATCACACTCCTCTCCCCCCTCATCCTCTAATTTAATTAGAGAATCCATAAAAAGGAATTTCTTTATCGACTGGATCCTTTAGGCAAACCTGCCTGCCGGTAGGCGGGATGAATGATGAGGAGATTACTTTTAAATTCTCTAAAACTTTCGAATCTGCATCGCAGGGAGTTTTCCATTCCCCGTCAGAATGTCTGACAAAAGGACGAATTGTTTCCCTTTAAGTTTCGGGAATTCTTTCACCAATCGCTTCATGGAGCGGTTAATTGTTTTTTCTGGATCGGAAGAGAAGGACGTATGAAACGCCTGTGTTCCCCAAATTAATTGCAATTCTCGACACGTTGTCATCTCATTTGTCATCGCGTAAATTGGTACTTTTGGTCTGAAATTTGCCATGAGTTTCGCCATGTGTCCACTGCGAGTAACGACAACGATGGAACAGACATCTTTCAAATCTTCTGCCGCTGATCCAGCACTTTTGCAGAACTGACTCCGTTCATCATGCGGTTCAACTTTTCGAATAGATCGTTTCTTGAGGTAATTATTTTCTGTTTCAAGTACGATATCACGCATCGCTTCCACCGTTTTCATCGGATACTTCCCGGTCGCAGTTTCACCTGACAACATCACCGCATCGTTTCTCTGCCATGAAGCGGCAAACACGTCTGACACCTCTGCTCTGGTTGGCATCGGATGTTCTTGCATCGATTCAAGCATTTGTGTGGCGACAATCACTGGTGTGCCATATTTCGCAGACATCTGCGCAATATCCCATTGTACCAGCGGAACTTGTGTGAATGGAATTTCTGCTCCCAAATCTCCTCGCGCTACCATGACACCATCGGAAACTTCGAGAATTGATCCAAGATGTTTGACCGCATCAGCGGTTTCAATCTTGGCAATAACAGAAATGTCCGCCTTCTTTTTGCGCAAATAATTCTGAACATCCATCACTTCTTTTGCCTGTCGCACAAAAGAAAGCGCGATAAAGTCTACTCCCTTTTTAATCCCGTAGTCGATATCTTTCCAGTCTTTTTCTGTAATAGATGCGAGCGATACGTTTTTTCCTGTTAAATTTAAATGTCGCCGAGAACCGAGCATTCCTCCATCGAGCACATCACAAATCACATCCTTCCCTTTCTTTTCTCGAACCTTCAATGTCATAAGTCCGTTATCAACCAGAATTTTATCTCCCACCGAAACATCATCAATAAAGGCATCGTAGTTCACCACAACTTTTTTTGTCTCTCTATGGTCAGCGAGGTGGTCAACGGTAAGGATCAATGTGCCGCCTTTTTTAAGTCGAATCGGTACCTTCAAATCACTCGTTCTGATCTCTGGCCCCTTTGTGTCGAGAAGAATGGCGTAGTTTTCACCCGTCTTTTTATTCAATTTCTTGATACGATTAATAATTTCTCCATGCCATTTATGGTTTCCATGAGAAAAGTTTAGCCGAAAAACATTCACGCCTGCTTTCGCGAGTTTCTCCAAAGCCTCAATATGACAGGTCGCTGGTCCCACTGTTGCCACAATTTTCGTTCTTCGCATAGAATGATTGTAGATTATTTCCTTTTTGTTGACAAAACGATGAACTCGACAAGAGACAAAAATATGGCAAGCAATGTGATTTCAAAAAGCCCCAAAAGCCGGAACATTTGGAGGAGAAATAAAACAATCACAAACATTCCTACCAAAATTCCTCGCCTCAGTGCGATGAGAAAATGCTGTGTTTTAAGTTTTCGTCCAGACAAAAGTTCTGCTCCAAAGAAGAAGAGAAATGTAAAAAAAGAACTCACCCCACAAAAAATAGAAAGATAAAAGGCCAGAAGAGCAATCGTTTTTTGTTCTCCCAAAGGGTCCAATTGTAAAACCGTTGTATAAAAAATAATTCCGCTGAGAATAAAGAGTACACCCGTGAGGAATAAATTTCTGATCATGATGGCATGGTACTTAATTTTTTTATTCGCTCAAATTTACACACTCAACAACAATCCCAAATACCAATCGAGAATCGGTTGCCCATCGTAGAGGAATACCAAAAGCGCCGGAATGAGGAACGCCCCCATTGGCAATGCTGTCTTGCGGTGTGCTTTTCCGGAAAGAAGGAGTGGAACCGCTACTAATATTCCAAGAATGTAGGCAAAGAAAAGTGCTGGCATAAGGAGTTTCCATCCCAAAACAAGCCCCATAAAAAGTCCAAGTTCCATATCTCCTGCACCAACCCATTTCCCTTTGGAAATATAATACTGAAGCGCGTAAAAAACAAATCCTGCCGCTCCTCCAATAAGAAACTCTAAAAATGGAATCTCACGAAAGAATGCCCACGCAAGCGCGATAAAAATTGCTGGAATAGAAATTCGTCGATCCACTTCATAAAATTTCGTATCATAAATAAAGAGTACAAGTGAAAAAAACACAATCGCCATTATAGGAAAAAATGCCACTGTCCCATTAAATTTGAATGCAAAAAGAAAAAAAGCAACAATAAATACCAACTCTGTAAGTGGATAATATATTGAAATTTTTCCTTTGCAGAACGCACATTTTCCCTTTTGAAAAAGCCACGAAAAAATGGGCACCAGTTGCAATGGACCTAGTTTATTTTTGCAAAGTGGACACTTGCTTCGTCCCCAAAAAAGACGTTTCTGATCATGGTGCAATCGCCACACCAACATTGTTGTAAAGCTTCCCAACACTGCCCCCATAATAGTCGTAAGCACAATAACGAAAGCGGGCGGAACTATTTGCATGCAAACAGAATAAACTTTTCTATCGCGAGTTCCAACTCGGATGTGTCATCAGTAGAAAGTGACAACTTTCCAGTTTTAATTTTTTTATCAATCTGAAATAATATCTCGTACATTTGCTCGATTTTTTCTTTGGAAAATTGTTGCGAGAGTGAATAGGTTTTTTTGACGACAAAAGGATGCAATCTCGTTTCAGTAGCAATCTGTTGCGCCCCCATTCCCTGATCAATTCCTGATCGAATTTGTGCATGAATTCGTACTTCACGAAAAATCATCGATAGAACTTCATACGCTGACACACCACTATCAATCAAATCTTTTAATCGCTTCATAGATAGTTGAACACTTTTTTTGCTCAAGCTTTCCAAGAAGTCCCACATCACCACACTCGGATGTGGAATTGTCAGTTCTAGAATGAGCTTATCAGTAATCTCCCCTTCTCCCGCCTGAACGAGTTTCTCAATTTCTCGTGACAGGTTCCACAAATTTTCTCCGCATCGTTTGAGCAATGTTTGTGCTGATCCACGCATAATTTTTCCTCCCTTTTTTTCAGTATAATTCTGAATCCATTGAATTAGTTGATTTTCATCAAACAGATCAAATGACTCCACCTTCGCTTGGTCGAGGATGAATTTACAATACTTCGTGCGTTTATCCGGCTTAGGATCAATAACCAGAACAGTACACTGAGACTCAAAATCTGGTAGTTTTTCAAAGAACTCCGTCTTCTTTGCTCGTTCGAATTTATCGGTATCCCAAAAGCCATCCAAAAGCACTAGTCGTCGTCCTCCAAAAAGATTCGGTGTCATCACAATATTTTCCAAATCATGAAGGGAATCATCTTTTTCAAGTGTTGAAATTTCTCCGTCAGAATATTTATTTTGAAACGCGGTTCTATAAAACTTCGCCCGTTCTCGCAAACGGAAATCATCCTCTCCTGTGAGCAAAATACAATTTTTAATCATCAGATATTACTCTTACTTCACGCATCCCTACTCCTACACCGTGTTTAATAATTATAGTATACCTTTTTCCAGAAAAACTTTTTTCGGCTTCATTTGAAATTTTCTCTGGCCATTCTACAAACTTACAAACATTCCTGTCTTCTGCCGTTTCACTAAATCCTCGTGCAAAAAACTCAGCCGGATCTTTAAATCTATAAAAATCAAAATGCGCAAATCGAGTTGTCCCCGACTTGATTGGGGATGTATACTCGTTCAAGAAGATATACGTCGGAGAAGATATCTCATCTTTCACTCCTGCTACACGGAGCATTTCACGAATCAGAAACGTCTTTCCCGCTCCCAGTCCCCCTTCGAAGAACACTGTAAAACTCGGTTCTGAAGCCAAAAAATCATTATAAAACGCTTGAGCAAACTGTTTGCTTGCTTCTTGATTCGGAATGTTTTTCTTTAAAATCAATTTCATTTTCTTATAAATTCCACTAGAATCTGCCCCGACTTTATAGCGAAAAAAAATGAAAATTCAATTTCTCGGACAAAACGGATTCGTACTTACCGGTAAAGATGCCACAGTAGTCTGCGATCCAGGCGAAAAAACTTCTGTAAAAAATGTTGATTTTGTGACAAACTCAGGAACTTTTGCAGAAAGTTGCGAAAAACTTGAAGCCAAAAAAACACTTTCTCTTCCTGGAGAATACGAGATTTCTAATATCCTCGTGCGAGGATTTTATTCTCGTCCAGAAAACGTTGTTTATAAGATTGTAATTGATGGAATGGCAATCGTGCACCTTGGGTCACTAGAAACAAAACCAAGCACTGAGTTCTTCGCGAAGCTTGGAGAAAATGTGGATGTTGTACTCGCAACGCTGAATGATAAATTTGGGGTAAAAGAAGTAAAAGAACTCGTAGAAATTTTTGATCCACGGTACACAATGGTTGGAGGTGATCTGTCACTCTTCCCAAAAATGGTTGAAGAAGGCGCTCGTGTCGCAGAGGAGAACCCAATTGTGATTACTTCAACAACACTCGCTGAAGAGAAAAGTGAGATGTTGATTTTGCCGGTGTAAAACTTTTGACGGAAACTTCTTTTTTCGTAGAATCCCGAGCGTTGATCTTTATTCACAACCTGGCGGCGCGGTAGCTCAGTGGTAGAGCAATGGACTGAAAATCCATGTGTCGGTAGTTCAATTCTACCTCGCGCCACCATCTCGATGTTTCGACTTATTTATCCCCTTGTCTTGTACATTGCGGGGTATTTGGAGTTCCAAATTGATATCATTTCCTCTGATAAGAATGCGTTTTATAACCTTCTGACAGATGAAACGTTGATTTTCGTAATCTAAATTGTTCAGTTTCTTGTGATACTCCTTTGAAAGTTCCTCCACTGAAAGAATTCGTTCCTCCTTTTCGATTTCAGTTTGTAATTGAGCGTTCGTTGTATTCAGTTCATCTCCAATGTTGTCTAAATTCCCATCTACAATTGCCAACTCCTCTTTGAGTTCTTCATTGGTATAAATTCCGTCTCTGAAGGCTTCCTTAACCCTCTTTCGAGCAAACTTCTCATCTTGTATTCGTTTCTCTAAGTTCGTCTTGTCTGCCACAAGGGTCTGATAATATTCATTCTTATTGTATTCTTGTACCAACCGCTCAACCTCTTGTTTCGGGTTTTGTAATAAGTCTTTTACTTGTGACCAAATGGCATTTTCTAAAATCTGTTCTGAAATTTGAGAAGCAGAACACTTTGTTGAGTTTTTAGTCGGGTTATTCTTCCCACAACGGTAATTCTTTGTTTTCTTTGATGATGTGTAACCAGTATAGGTTGCTCCACATTCTCCGCAGGTTATTTTTCCTGAAAAGAGATAGAGATTCTTCGCACTGTTGGACAGTCTTTTTGATTCTCGGAACCTCTCCTGTGCTTTCTCAAATGTTTTTCGGTCAATAATTGTCGGACAGGCGAACTCAATCCAGACCTCTTTTGGATTCACGACCGTATTTCCATGCTTATCTTTCCCATGTTTATTGTAGTAATAAACTCCGATGTAATTTGTCCTTTGAAGTATTTTTCGTACAACGCTCGCATTCCAATATCCTTTGGGATTCGCTGTTCGTTTTTTCTTCTTCTTACTTCTATCGGTCTTGCTCTGTACTTTCCTTTTCGTGAGAATGTCAGCAATCTTTTCAGCGGAATAATCGAATTCTACAAACCAAGTGAAGATTCTCCGTACCCACTTTGCTTCATCTTCTTCGATAATGGCTTTCTTCTCTACAATTTTATAACCAAAAGGAATACCTCCTCCAACGAAATTCCCATCCTTGGCGGAACTTATTTTCCCCTCCGTTGTCCTCGTGATAATCAATTTTCTTTCAAATTCTGCCAAAGCACCAAAAATCTGAAATATGAGGTTTCCTGCTGGAACGGTACTATCAAACGCCTCTGTAGTTGATTTAAAATTAACATCGTAGTTTCCAAACTCTTCTACTATTTCGAGAAGGAGTTTCGTATTTCTGAAAAGTCTGTCGACCTTCCAAACTAATATTATATCTATCTTCTTCTCTCTGACATCATTCATCATCCTATCGAGTTCAGGACGATGTTGGAGAGTTCCTGAGACACCTTCATCCTGATATACCAGTTTCTCATCGAACACCCATCCCTTATCTTCGTTTCGTTCAATCTCTTTTTTCAGATTGGATAACTGAAAGACCAATCCGTATCCTTCACGAACTTGTTCCTCTGTTGAGACTCGGATGTAAAGAGCGACTCTGAGTTTTTTCATTGGTACTTGGATTATAAAAGACTATTTCGATTTTCGAAAGAAAACCTTACAAACCTCTCAAACCTTACAAATAGTGCTGTTTCGTACTTATTTGAGTTGTAAGAGGAGTTCTTTTTGACTGGTGTATGGATAGTATTTTCCCAAACAAATGTACCCTTGCGGAACTGTGCGAGAAATAGCAGGGGTTTTGCTATTGGATATTGAATTTTTCTTTAATAAACTGTATTTGAGGCACTTCTTTGTGTAAATGGAAATTCATATATTCAATTTTTATCTGATATAAAAGGAATCCACACCATTCAGCAAAATTTCCTGTAGCATTTTCTCTAGATGCCTTCGATATTCCATAGTCGTTGCTCTCGAATAGTAGTTCCCATGTTTGTCTTTCTTCTTCTGATAAATCTTGGAAATAATGATGGTGACAATATTCGTGAAAAAACACATTCCGCATTCTTTGTTCAGGAATATCATTGCTCAAATATAGTGTTGGCTCTTGTCCTTCTGGATGGTAGTACAATCCTAAATATTTACGCAAACTTCCTTCTTCATTCACAAATGGAAAAGGGGTAACTGTAATTTTAATTTTATCCAATTCTGGGTATTCCTCTCGTATTTCTGAAACAAAATTTTCAACAGAGAATGACGAATCTTCTTTCTTTCCAGCATCTCTGAAATTAATAACACTGTTTGTTGAAATGCTATCTTGAATTGGAGGAGCAATACTTAAAGGTTGTATTATATTTTGCACTTCATATAAATCAATTTCATCATTAAAAAACATTCCTAAAGCAGTAAATCCTTCTATGATTTCATTCTCTTGCTTCAAGAAACCAATTCTTTGGACTTCCTCACAGGAGCTAAGTTTTTGTTTTATTTGTTCTAAAAATAATGTCTGTAATGCAGTAGACCGAAGTATGGCTTGGGTAATGGTAAACTTATCTATCTCAGTAAACCCTGAGCCATGGAATTCTGCTTGCTTGGCTTGTTCGTTAATAGATAAAAGTTCCCTTGTGGAATTTTCCAATTCACCTTTAATAATTGTTATCGCCTCATTACATTCTTTTTTGGAGGCAGTATTATTTACAGGAAATACTAACCTTTCTTCATTTCGAGGAGGTTCGAGCGATGTATTGGTATAAGTTGTAGTTGTTGACTCTTTTTCTTTAAACCAATCATTGGCGTCAGCAATAATAGCAATGACAATTAGAGACAGAATCCAAAAAAATCCTATCACACGAAGAATTTTAGACTGTTGTATGCGGTGAAAGATATTTCTCATCAAAAAAGGGGCGACCTTCGTTGCACCTTACTCGACAATCCTTGAGGACAACCGTTAAGACGAGAAATCGCCCCATCTTTATGGTTGTCTTCAAAAGACATGAAACATGCCTAAGGAAAAATGATAACGAGTAAAGTGCCCTCAAATAATAAGGGACTGGTTACTTTTGTAAAGAAGTGATTAAGGGATAATTTGAGATTTTTTGTATTTAGGATATACAATCATTCTGTACTTATTGAAATTGAATGTATTTAAAAAATATTGCCATCAAGAACATTGGTCCAATTGATGAACTTTCTGTTGAGCTTCCCTTTCATGAAAATGGAGTGCCCAAGCCTATTATTTTTGTTGGAGAAAATGGAACAGGAAAAACCATCTTACAATCGCAGATAATAGATGGATTTTATGAGATAGGGGGGAATCTTTTTGATGATATAAAGAAAACGGCTGGAATGGGGTATCAATATTTCAAAGTGTCCGGTGGAATTAATTTAAAAACAGGAAGTGAAAATGGCTTTTCTCTTTTAAGGTTTGAAAACGATGAAAACATAAATATCGAGTACTTCGACAAAGTTAATAAAGTAACAAAGGAAGATTTTACTAAGTTAATATCAGACTTTTCTTTATCTCCAAATAACAAAAAGGATAATCAAAAAGAAATTACAAATCTTAATAGTGAGCAAGAAGAAAAGTTGAAAAAAGAGTGGAAAACGGGAGCTTATTTTTATCAGCCAGCTTATAGGTACGAAGAACCATTTTGGAAAAACGACTCATTTTTCAGTACAATTAAATTTGAGGACAAAAAGAAATTCTCAGGAAAACTTTATAAAAATATTGAAATATTGTCTTCCACCAAAGAAAACAAGTCTTACTTGATGGACTTGGTTCTGGATTTTGCGAATAGTCCGAATACGGTTGATCAGGTAATCTGGATTGTTATCAACAATATTCTAAAAAAAATAAAACAAAAAGAAAATGTTCGATTCGGAATTGGACCACGAGGAGGATACCGAGTAAGTATTGTAGAACAAGATAATAATAGCAGCCAAATTAAAGAATTACTTCCTAGCATAGATAATCTTTCTTTGGGAGAATCTCTCTTATTGAATCTCTTTATAAATATTATCAGGCACGCAGACAATCCTCCAAAAATTTGTGGTCAAATAAAGGGAATGGTCGCAATCGATGAAATTGATGTGCATTTGCACACAGACCTACAAAACAATGTCCTACCAGAATTAATAAAGATGTTCCCGAATGTGCAATTTATCATAACCACCCATTCGCCTTTATTTTTATTGGGAATGAAACGACATTTTGGAGAAGATAATTTCGAAATTAGAAACCTTCCAAATGGAGAAATTATAACAACAGAAAGATTTTCTGAATTTGAAAATGCATATAAAGCATTGAAAGCAACTGAAAAATTCGAACAAGAACTCAAAATAAAAACAGAAAAGAGTAACAAACCTATTGTCTATGTAGAAGGACCCACTGATGTGAAATACATTAAAAAAGCTTATGAATTATTGGAAAGCTCTTCAAAGAATTTCAACTTGGACATCATTGGAGAAGAAACAAACTTAGGAACCAACTGTTCGAACGACAAAGCACTCAAAAATGCTGGAAAGTTCTTAGAAACAAATACAAAATTGCTCAAACAAAAAGTGATTTTATTACACGACCCTGAAAATTCGATTACTGAAACTGAAAAAGAAGACGTTCTTTTTGTAAGGAGGATGCCAAAATTTGAAAAAGCCCCATTGCAAAATGGAATTGAAAACTTATTTCTCAAAACGTTTATCGAGAAAGTAACGAAGCATAAAAAAAATTGTTTCCAGTATCATGTTGTAGGAGAAGAACGGAAGTCATTAAAAATATTAGACGGAAAAAAACAAGAAGTTTGCAATTGGATTTGTAACAATGCTGAAAAGAAAGACTTCAAAAATTTTAAAGAAATAATCTCGATTCTATCAGATATTATGACTCCTCAAAAATAGTTTCGTCTAGGTTGTTATTCTTTCTATCATCCTCCTCACGCACTCAACCCTCGTCTCAATCTCTGCCTGTTTACCGATTTCGGGAACAAGTATGAATGGAACGCCTCTCTGATACATCAAATTCTCCCAACTTGTGTCCTTGTGGTTGTAAACAATTCCTCTCTTGGCAGGAAATCCGTCTATCTTATCCTTATCCTTGCAAGCCATGACTTTCTCCGCTTCTTTCTGAATCTTCCGATATGTTGAATCCATTGCTTCGTTGTAAGCGTAAAAGTAGAACTTCTTTATCATCCAGTCTTCGTGGAAGCTGATGAATCCGTCTATCTTTGTGTTCATGAGATACCCAAGAATAAGACCTTGCTCTTTTTGAATGCTCTGAAAGCTTTTGAATCGGTTCAAGTCGGCTCTGTACTCGTTGCTACGCTTGTTTTTATCCATTCCCCAAGGGTTTACGAGTGGAAAGAAGATAACTCGTGTAGAGCGAGGTATGTGAGCCGTTTTAAGGTATTCTCTGATAGCTAGAGTGCCGGATGTCTCGTTTCCGTGTACTCCACCGAATATAACGAGTGTTTTCTTTGGTTTCTTCGGTTTAATGTCGATAACCAGTAAAGGAAACTTTCTTTCTCCAACAGAACCAAGCGTAGTGCAGTCGTATTGTTTCTCGCAACAAATTCTTTCAAACTCTGAAAGTAACTGTGAAACTTCCATGCTGTCGACCTATAATGCCGTTATAGGTTATTGAAGGGGCTGATGAGTAGCAGTAGGAATATGTATTGATAGCCATTGTTTTTCGTGGTTTTTGCAAAGTTAATTTTAATTAAGCTTATGGGTTGGGTCGTACTTTCGAACTCCTCCGTAACTGTACCAACCTTTGTAAAATTCGTTGTTAGCGATGTAATGAACGGTCATTGCGTTGAATTTCCTCGGTACCCCCTCCTTGTTCAAGATTTCAGCTATCTTGGCGTAGGATATTCGTTTTCCGAATCGAGATTGTCTCCGAAGATGAAAAATTCTCCGTACTACTTCTATCTCTTGGGGGACTTTCTCGTATTTTCCTTTGCTTACTCGGAATCCATAGGGAACATTCCCTCCTGCGTATCCTTTCCCCGATTCAACCTTTTTCAATCGTCCTGCTGTTAAGCGGATGGCTATCATGTCTTTTTCATATTCGGATATTGCTCCTTTCATCTGTCTGAATAACTTCCTCGTGGGGTCTTTGCTACACAGGTCGGGTTCATCAATTGAAAGTATTGCGATTCCTTTCTTCTGAAAGTCTGAAATGAGTTGTTCTTGAATAAGAAGGTCTCTTGCTAATCTATCCAGTCTTGGGATGAGGATAGCCGAGACTTCGGATGTTTCCTCAATGCAATTCATAAGCTGTAACAACGCAGGACGGTCTCTCAATGCTCCTGATGTTCCTTTGTCTTCGAATACCTTCAAGAGAGTGTACTGATGTTCCTGTGCGTATTTCTCAAGCATATCCTTCTGTACACTCAATCCGAATCCTGAAACTTGTCCCTCGGTGCTAACTCTTGTATATCCGACTATTGTTCTACTCATCATTTGTCTGATTTAGTAGAGTATAAGTGGCTTTTGTGGCTTAGTAAAGGGGTTTGTTAAGACTTTCTCTCCTTTATGGAGGAAATGAAAAGTGCTGGCTTTGATGGCTTTTTACTCTTGACCAAGACTTCAATCTATTTAATCCCTCTCTCCTCAGAGTGCTATGTTTTCTATCTTTTTACTATTTACGCTTTCTCATCTTTGTTTTTGTTTATATATAAAGTGAGAGAGATGTTTGAAGAGAGAATTATACTTGTGCAGGTACTTCTCTCCCTAATACTGACAATGTGTACTTTTCCGCTTATTAAAGGCATTTTTCCGTCTTTCAGGGTGTAGACTATGCGTCCAAGAATCCTTTCACTGGAGTGAAGTCATCGCTGTGACACCAAAGTCCCAATAAGTGCTTCTCATTCCCTTTCAAAACTCGTTCTAACATGTTGACCATTCCTCTGACTTTTTGTTTCGATGGCGCACCATATTTTCTCGTCCCTTGGTTTACTTTTGTTATTTCAACTTTAATCCAAGGCTTATCTACAAACTTGTATGCCCTTATGAGGTAGGGAGCGTTATTGAACTTCACGATTCGTTTCTCTGCCTCTGTAAATGTGTCTGTGCTTAGTTTTATTCTTGTTGCAAGGAGAGGAAGTATAGCGTCTGGGTTTGATAGTGTAGAGAGGTCTTTGAGAGTGTATTCAGGTAAAGAACGAATGACTTCTCTCAGTTTTTTGAAATTCATTCCAAACATGTCCATTTGCATGAGGACGAAGACTTCAGTTTTTCCGAGATATCTTCCATCAAGTAATTTCTCGTATTTATGAAGTGCGCAGTATTCGAGTATCGGACTATTTTTTCTCATTGTTAATTGGGGTTAAAGATTGGTCGCAAATATATTTCACAACTTCATAGAGGTTGTCCTGTTTAGCGTCTTCCTCTCCCGAGAAGGAAACTGTAACTTTGAGTTGTGGCTGATATTGTTTGCGTGCCATTTATGACCTCACTTTATTCCTCTAAGCCTGCTCCATAGCTTCCTTTAAAAATATACTTCGAATAAAGTATTATTGGCTTAATCAAGCGAAATAATGAATAACCTTCTCCAATCAAAATAACTTCAAAATAGGGGAAGTTTCAAAAATGCTATTTTTCCAAGTAATATCCTTTTTCTTTGATAGCTTTTATATTTGTAACTCCTGCTTTTCGTAAACTAGTTACAGCTTTATGCAAACTATTCAAACTTGATGGAGTGGGGTCGTATACATCCTCTTTAAACCTAGCACCGAATAACGTATTCCTCTTCACTAAGTCCCCATTTGCTTTAATGAGTTCGTGTAAGAGTCGTAGCGCATTTTTCCGAACCTTTTCTGCTCCGCCTGATATAATCGGTTTCCCATTAATCAATATATTTCCTACCAATTCTTTTGTTATTGTGTCTTCATGAGAAATAAGTTTGATACTCCCTTTTCCATTTATGAATCGATACTCGGTGCGTTTACCACTAACATTCGGTTCCCCAAGAAGCACAACAGTGAAACTTAAGTCATATAATCGATACTTCGAATTACCAATCTTTTCGTATTTACTCGTGTCTTCAATCTTTTCTATCTTCAAAAACCCGTTATTTTCTAAGTAAAAAATAACGAAAAATAAATCAATATTGTTTTCTTCTTCTGACAGTCTTTTTGAACTCAATACAATGAAGTCTTTTGAAAGTCTCCTTTCTGCCATAATGGCATTCAATACTGTGAGTTTGAGAGTATCAAAAATAAGTGGTTTGTTCACAGGGAATGCCTTTATATAATTTTCGTATTCTGTTTGAAAGTTGTCTTGTATTGTTATTTTCCAATGTCTCTCAACATACATTTCTGGTTTATCTACTGATATCTCTTCGACTTCTGTTGTTTCAAGAACAAAGTAATCATCCTTGGAAAGCTCTTTCAAAAGAATTTCAGCATTTGTATGTCCTAATGATGAGTAGGTTGATATATAATCCAACTGTTTCCCCGCAGTCTTCTGGTAAAGATTCTTTATTTCCCAAAGAAGTACCAATTTTTTGATTGAATCAAAATCTTCATTCATTGCCAATATCTTACTGCAAAGTTTACAAACCTTGCAAACTTTGTAAAAGACATGTTGTTGTTCTACAATATTTTCATTGTAATAAAGGGATTTTTTTTAATATAGAGGCATGGAGAAAGAGATACAGTCTATACAGGAATACACTGAAAAATTAATTGAAGCGGGTGATATGGGAGAACAAGAGGTGGCTATGCTGAGAATGCTGACAAAAAAACCGAAACAAATTACAAAAAAGCAGCACTATGTACCAAAAGTTCACTTGAAAAAGTTTGCGAACAGTAAGATGCAAAGAGTGTTTGATATAGAAAAGAACGAGATTTTGAGTGCAGAAAAAAGCGTAAAGTCGAGTTGTTGGGATGAGCATTTCTACGCTATGGAGACAGGAAAAGAGGATGAGTGGGGTTGGATTATAGAGAACCTCTTTAATTACACGGAGACAGAATACGAGAAGGTACGAGAGGAGTTTGAAAAGCAGGTATTTTGTGATGGAGGAATTGCCCCACTCTTAATTTGGGAGATAGCATTTCATATGGCATCACTTTATGCGAGAACTCCTTATGCACGGAAAAAAGCAGAAAGGATGGGATGGATTTTCAAGAGTACTAAGGAGGAGTCCTCGAATTTTGCACATGTTAGATTTATAGGAATGGTCGAACATATTCGGAACTTTTTTATTGGGAAACCGTGGATAATGTATATTCTGCCAGAAGATTCCGAGTTTAAGTTTGTTACTTCCGATACTCCGGTTGTGGAGTTACCGCCAAAACCTAAAAGAGGAGAAAGAAAAGTGGAGAAGAGTTTTCATCCGCCAGGAATTCCTGAACTTACATATCACTTCGCACTTTCTCCAAGAATTATGATTGAAATGCTAAATCCTTTAACACACGGGAATCGAAAAAAACGAAAGCTTATTTCAAATGCTTCGGAGATTCGAGACTTCAATGCGAATCGATTACTTGCTCCCGAACAACAAAGTACTCGTCTATTTGCGCCCAACACAAAGGACTTTGAAGTATTACAAGCATTTGTGAATTATATTAAGGAATAACATTTTAATTCAATTTATTCTTATATACCCTGTTTCCTCACCCATTCTTGTTGAAATTTTTTAAACCTAGGGAGGATTTTTTTTCTCAATTCTTCATTATTAATAAGCTTCACTGCTTCTAGTAAAGCATCTTCATCATTTCTGTAGCAAGAGAAAATACCAATAGTGCTTTGTAACATCACAATTTTTTCTTTTGGTACACCTAAATCATGCCAGTATTCTGCTTGTATATTTATAGCATCTTCAAGTGTCTTGATTGGGAAAGGTAAGAATGATTCTGGTATATCAACACCAAAAACATAAAGAAGTTTCGGGTGTGTATCCTGAATATATCTTGCCCAAATAGAAGTGATTTTATCGGCTGATTCTAATTTCATATTTTAAATTTAAAAGGCATAACTAATTTATATATAAATTACTCAAAAAACTAGAACATTCTTTTTTTGATTGCTTCTCTAATTTGTTTTTTGTCTCCCAAATCCAAAGCAAAAAATAAAATAAGTCGAGATATTTGTAATACCATTTATCATAGTTATAGACCCGGATTATCAATGATTTGTTTCGTTTTTTTATCTGTGGTTTCGATGATTTTAAATTTCATTTTAAATTGTTCTTTTACTTTATAAAAAACATCATCTGTTATTCGTGGAAGTGTTATATTTTTTCCAGTTAATTTTTCAGTTGGAATTGTCGTTTCTGGTTTTTTATTTCCAATAATTTGCTTTGTTATAAATTCTAATCGTTTTGAATCAAGTAAATCTGGATTTTCAAGTGCCGCTACCATACTTTCCACAATATCTTCTTTGGGAGAGTATTTTGCATATTCGGTTACACAATTTTCGGGATGACTTGTTGTCTCAAATTGCATATTCCCTGATGGAAGTATTATATCTACATCTGAGTGTTTCCATTCAAATTCTTTTTTCCAGGCTTCTAAAATTAATTTTTCTAAATATCCATGAGAGAGTTCATGAATAACTGTTCCTGTAAGATTTGAAACACCCTCTACTCGATGAGAAATGTTTTTTAAAGCTTGTGGGTATAAAATTATGGAATTAGTTTTGGAAGCACTTGCTCCATTTTGAGCAGAATTATCATTCGGATTTGTGGCTTGTTCATTATCAATAAGTATATAGCGTACTTTTGATTGTTCTTCTTTTGGAACTAGGTATGCCATTTTATTTATTGCATCAATTATTTCTTTTTCTTGTTGTGATGAAAGCTCTTTCCCAAAATTATAAAGATTAAGACTCAACCCATTAGAATTTTTTATTAAAATTTCCTCAGTAGGAGCACCTTTTTTTTGCCAATATTCTTGAAGTGCCCAATTCTTTTCTTTTAATGATTCATATGCTTGTTCTTCCAATGCTTGATTTGTATTCGAGTATATTTGTATGGCATCTTCATATTTACCATCTCCTTCTGAAACTTCTTTAAAAGAAATGTCATCAATTGTTTGAAACTCTGCATTATTCACTAATGTTTCCATCTCTTCATTATACTACAAAACATCTCTTAATTCAATCCTTCCAGCTTCTTTGTTTTTTCTTGCAAACCCAAAGCAAAAAATAAAATAAGTCGAGATATTTGTAATACCACCTAAAAGACCTTTAAGGTCTTTTTTTAAATAGAATTTTTCCTTTTCCATTTCCTTTATGATAGACTTCACCTAGTCTATTAAGATCCCTTTTGAATGGCAAACCCGAAAAAAATCCTCATTGCAGATGACGAGAAAGCGCTTGCCAAAGCTCTTCAACTTAAACTTAACCACTCAGGGTTTGAAACATCAACAGCGTTTGATGGTGCAGAAGCACTTGAAATGTTAAAAAAAGAAAGCTTCGACCTCTTACTTCTCGATCTGGTAATGCCAAAAATGGATGGTTTTCAAGTACTCGAAGAAATAGCAAAACTTTCCAAAAAACCAAAAGTAATCGTGACCTCAAATCTCGGCCAAGAAGAAGATGCCGAAAAAGCCAAAAGCAAAGGGGCTATCCACTTCTTTGTAAAATCTGATACACCGATTACTGAAATAGTAGAGTACGTACGAAGCGCACTCTAGGCTCCACAAAAACAAACATAAACCCCAAAAAAATCGATGCAACTCGATGACGCAAAAATAAAAGACATTCTCCTCTCTCAGGATTACATATCCGAGGAAGATGCCGTATCCGCAGAAGAATTTGTGAAGAAAAATCACGTACCACTCGTTGAGCATCTTTTGACTGAAGGCACTTTGACCAAAGATTTGCTAGGACAAGCCATTGCAGAATTTTTCAAAATTTCATACGCCAATCTCGTGGCACATCCTGTGATGGAGGAAGCCGTGCAAAAAATTCCTGAAGACATTGCCAAAGAACACCGTGTGGTGCTGTTTAAAGAAGCCTCAAAACAAGTGATTATCGCAACCGATGATCCAGAAAAAAAAGAACTTACGACTGTACTCAAACCGCTTTTTGCAGGCAAGACAATCAAGCTGGCGTTTACATTTCCCGAGTTTTTGAATGCAGCATTTTCGCATTATAAAAAAACACTCTCAACTCGATTCGAACAGATTATCAAAGAAAAAACTCAAGTAGCATCAGACATCATCGATGCAATTTTTGAAGATGCGTTAATGCATCAATCCTCTGATATTCACTTTGAACCACAGGAAAACGAAACCGTGATTCGGTTCCGTGTGGACGGAGTACTATATGAAGCCGGACGGATTGAAAAATTACACTATGAAAATATTTTAAACCGAATCAAAGTACAGGCGCACTTGAGAATTGATGAACATTTCGCGCCGCAAGATGGTGCTATTCGTCACAAAAAAGGAGACGTCTCCCTTGATATGCGTGTGGCAATCGTACCAACACTGGAAGGAGAAAAAATCACGATCCGACTGTTGTCACAATACATTCAGAGTTTCTCGCTCGCCCATTTGGGGTTGTCAGAAAAACATCAAGAAATGCTCGAACAAGCTGCGCACAAGCCCTTTGGAATGATCTTGGTAACGGGCCCTACTGGAGCTGGAAAAACCACAACACTGTACGCCGTTTTAAAAATTCTCAATCGCCCAGAGGTCAACATTACAACCATTGAAGATCCCGTAGAATACCGTGTCTTGGGAGCAAATCAAATTCAAGTAAATACTCAGACCGATCTCACTTTTGCTAAGGGACTGAGATCAATTGTTCGGCAGGATCCGGATGTCATCTTGGTAGGAGAAATCAGGGATCTAGAAACCGCAGAAATTGGGGTAAACGCGGCACTGACAGGACACTTATTGCTCTCCACATTTCATGCAAATGATGCCGCTACGGCCCTTCCTCGACTTCTCGACATGGGAGTTGAACCGTTTCTTTTAGCTTCAACATTGGAAGTGATCATCGCCCAACGATTGGTACGAGAAATTTGCAGTCATTGCCGTCATAGTCACAAAGTAAAACAAGAAGAAATTGCAAAGAAATTCCCAAATGCCAAAGATTACTTCTCGGAAAAAGAAGTAACACTTTACAAAGGAAAAGGATGTGAAACGTGTAGCCACAGTGGATACAAGGGACGAAAAGCAATTTTTGAATTTATTGAAATCACCTCTGAGATGGAAGAACTGATTTTAACAAACCCTTCGACGCAACAAATCTGGAATCTTGCTCGAAAACAAGGTTCTCAAACACTTTTTGAAGACGGAATTGAAAAAGTAAAAAATGGTGTGACTACGTTAGAAGAAGTGCTGAGAATCACTTCCCCACCCGATAAATAATTTCTTGTATGGCTCTGAAAAAAGAAAAAAAAACGCCTGAAGTTCAAACGAAGCCAGTCGTAAAAAAACGACGAAAATGGTCTCGCTTTACCGGTAATGGAGGAGAAAAAGAATATTTTGTGGACAATCTCGCAATGCTTCTTTCCTCTGGAATGGATATTCTTTCTGCTTTGGAAGCAATCAAAGAAGGCGTCCGGTCAAAACTCATGAAAGGAATTATCGATGATCTCAAAGCCGACATCACCGATGGACTCCCTCTCTGGAAAGCATTGCAAAAGACGAAACTGTTATCACTGCACATTCTATCTCTTTTTCGAATTGGAGAAGAATCAGGAAAGTTAGCAGAGAATTTAAAAGTGATTAATGCTCAACAACAAAAGGAACGGATATTTCGCTCCAAAATCCATTCAGCAATGATGTATCCTATTTTGGTACTATCATTGACACTCGTGGTGGGAATCGGAATTGCGTGGTTTATTTTACCACGACTATCGGTTGTGTTTTCTCAGTTAAATATGGAACTGCCCTTGATCACCAATGGGATCCCTTCTTTCTCTTTTCTTCATACGTATATTCTTTGCGTATATCTTTCAACCCATTAAGCAACTTGAAAAAATTGTTCATCACATTATTAAAGGGGATTATACGCAAAAAATAAAAATAAAAACCGGTGATGAACTCGAAGAATTTGCAATTGGCTTTAATAAAATGATCGATACGCTCGACAAAGAAAAAAAAGATATTGATAAAAAAATAGCGAAACAAACAAAAAATATTCTCGATAAAAAAACTGATCTTGAAAATCAACAACAGGCTATGCTGAGTATCTTAGAAGACGTAGAAGAAGAAAAAGACAAAAATAAAAAGATGGCCAATGATCTTGAAAAATTTCTACTCGCAATTGAGAATGCTTCTGATCACATGGTTATCACCGATCCCGATGGAATCGTCGTCTATGCTAATCCTGCGGTAGAACACATTACTGGATACAAGTTGAAGGAGATTATAGGAAAAAAAGCGGGAACGCTTCACAATTGGGGAGGACTTATGCCACAAGATTTTTATGAAGAACTCTGGACAACATTAAAAGAAAAGAAAAAATCATTTTCGGGAGAAATCCAACAGAAACGAAAAAATGGGGAACACTATGATGTGATTGCGCATCTCTCTCCCGTTCTCGATGATAAAGGAGAAGTGACGTTCTTCGTAGGAATTGAGCGAGATATCACAAAAGAAAAACAAATCGACAAAGCTAAAACTGAGTTTGTCTCACTTGCCTCTCATCAGCTCAGAACACCTCTTTCTACCATTAACTGGTATACCGAGATGCTTCTCGCTGGAGATGTTGGGAAGTTAAACAAAGACCAAGAGGAATATCTCAATCTCGTCTATGATGGAAATCAACGGATGGTGGAACTGGTGAACTCGCTTCTTAATATTTCAAGAATAGAACTCGGAACATTTGCAATAGATCCAGAAAAAGTGGATCTCAAAAAAATGGCTAAAAGTGTCCTCGCTGAACTACTCCAACAAACAAAAGAAAAGAAACTCAATATAAAAACCAAATTCGATACAAAACTCTCTGACTACAAAACAGACAGTAAACTTATGCGTATCATCTTCCAGAATCTTCTCACTAATGCTGTTAAATATACTCCAGAAAAAGGATCTATAACGATAACCCTAAAAAAGAAAACAAAAAAACTTTTGATTGAAGTTACAGATACTGGATATGGAATTCCAAAATTAGAACAACCAAAAATATTTACAAAGCTCTTTCGAGCCGATAATGTACGTTCGAAAGATACAGAAGGAAATGGTCTCGGACTCTACCTAGTGAAATCTGTCGTAGAAGAAGCGGAAGGATCCATTTCATTTAAATCTACTGAAAACAAAGGAACCACTTTCTCTATAATCCTTCCGCTCTCAGGAATGAAGAAAAAAGAGGGCGCCAAAACACTTTCTTAATCCCCCTATAAATGACTGATACTAAAACCGTACTCGTCCTCGAAGATGAAAAGCCTCTCCTCAATGCTATTACAAAAAAACTCGAAACACATGGGTTTAATGTACTTTCCGCACGATCTGTGGGCCAGGCAACTGAATATCTAGAAGATACAGACATTGGTCATATTGATGTCATCTGGCTTGATCATTATCTTCTTGGAGAACGCAATGGACTCGATCTTGTCGCTTTTGTAAAAAATGACAAATCAAAATGGAAAAACATTCCAATTTTTGTAGTGTCCAATACTGCTACTCCAGACAAAGTAAAATCTTATCTTGAACTTGGGGTCAATAAGTATCATACCAAAGCCGATGTTCGTCTTGACACAGTAATTAAAGAAATTCAGACTATTCTTAGTTAAATACTTATGACAACAAATAAAACCGTTCTCGTAGTTGACGATGATATTGTTTTAGCTCGCGCACTTGCCAGTAAACTCGGAAGCGATGGAATCAGTGTCCTCCAAGCTGACAATGGGGCTACTGGACTTGAAATGGCTCTTGAGAAAAAACCCGATTTCATCGTACTTGATGTTATCATGCCAAATGTTGATGGAATGACAATGCTCCAGCGTCTTCGTGAAGGAGATTGGGGAAAAACTGTTCCTGTTATGCTTCTTACAAATCTTGATAAATCTTGTCATGAACTCGATGAACAAGAAGACTCTTATGCAACTTGTTTCGTAAAAGCAAATTGTAAAATTGCACACGTTGTCGAGGAAATTGAGAACCGATTATAAAGTCTCGATTTCGTAACTATTCTTTTTCATCAGCTCCCTCGACAAGGGTGAAAACTTTTGCTTTTATCGCATCTGTAAGTTTTTTGAGTTCTTCTGGGGAATTCCCCATATGCGAGGAACTTTCTGGATCTATTCGTTCTCCAACGGTTATGTTAATTGGATCTTCATGAAAAAGTTCTCTGGCTATAAAGGCTTCACTCAGTAAATTTTCTTTATATTTAAGACCCAGTTTTTCAAAGGACTTTTTAAAAAATGCATCTAATTTGGATATTTCATAGAAAAATTTAGAATTTCTACTCTCAATGTGCATTGGAATAACCGGAATTTTTTTCCTTTTCGCAAACTTCAAAGCTGTCGTGTTCCATTCTCCTTCCGTAAGTTTTTTGGAGTCGCGTGACACCAATCCATAAGGGAAAAAAATGATTCCTTTCTCTTCTTCTATAGCCTTACCAAATTCTTGTATCAATACTCTTGCTTCTTTCATTTCGTCTTCCTTTGAGCCTGTTTTATTTTTACTCGTAATAATAAGCAATTCATCAAATCCCGAATTTTCAAAAAACTCTCTTACGACAAATTTAAGATCTGGTCTGATTCTACCAATTTCTTGAAGAAGTGCCCATCCATCCTTTATGCCCAACGGATGATTGGCAACGACAATAAAAGGACCTTTTTCTGGGATGCTCTCCCTAAGGGATTCTTCATCTATCGTAATATCGGCATTTAATTCATTTAGGAAAAACTCAATACCTTCAATTCCTGTTAAACCGGAATCGGTACGATCTTGATGTAACTTTCCAATTTTTGTATAGTGAAGAAACGCTCTCGCAAAAAGCTTGAGAATCGATCTAGTAAATTCACTATCCGTTTTTTTAGCAATTTCTTTTATTAAAGGATTTTCGACGAGAACTCTCTCTTCCTCTCTTTCGTGGTCTTTATTGTCTAATGACATAATTCCCTTTTAAATCACAACTCCTTTTCTGTCAAGTATGCGTTTCAAGTCCGGACTTGAAAAAGATTGAAAGTAATAAAGATAAAAAGTAGGAAACCTTAAATCGAAAATCCGAAATGGATTAAATCATCGGCTCATTGAAATCTTCTGCTTCTTCAATAGCAGAGGTTCCTTTTTTCTTATGCTTCTGAACATCGAGTTTTCCTTCCTCCCACTGTTGCAAAATTTCATCAACTTCTTTTAAAGGTCGACAATAATTCTCTCTGGAAAATTCTACACAATCTTGTGTGTAATTATTTTTTGGAAAATTAACATCCATAGAACGTCCCGAGAAGGCTTCTCTCAGTTCTCCATTCACTGACATCTTGCAGTAAAAATCTCGCACTCCGAGATTAATAATGTCTCGTTCTTTCACACGCGGGTTGTACTCCCCTTCCAATATCTTGGCATCTTCCCCTCCCACTCGGAAGGTGACCAATGAGCCCACATTTCCGAAGACAGTCGTGCGAATCTTGGGGGATAATTGTCCCAAAAATTGGTGAGCCAATGTCAGATTCAATCGATACTTTCGAGCTTCTGACAAGATCTCATCAAAGGTGTCTGTCGCAAAATTTTGGAACTCATCCACGTAGAAATAAAAATCTATTCTATTTTCTTCTAACGTATCCGCTCGACTCATGGCAGCTTGATAGATTTTTGTAATCGCGAGAGATCCCATGAGAGCCGCATTTTCTTCTCCCAAAATTCCTTTTGAGACCTTCATTAACATAATCTTCTGATTATCCATAATTTCTCGGAAATCGATTTTATTTTCCGGTTGTCCCACAATATTTCGAATCATGTTTGTAGAAACAAATTGTCCAACTTTATTCAATAACGGTGTAATCGCTTCATTATCAAATTTCTCGGACCAGCCGGCAAACTCGTTTACCCAGAAGTTTTTAACGACGTTATCCTGAATATTTCGCACAATTGACTGTCGATAATTTTTATCGGTCAACATCTTAAGAATAGACAAGATAGTCGTCCCTGGACTGTCGAGCAACGCCAGCGTCGTGTACCGCAGCACGTGTTCTAGTCGCGGTGTCCAGTTCGCTCCAAAAAGCTTTTTAAAAATCTCGATAAATCCAATTGTTACTCGAATCTTGAGTTCTGGTGGCACTTCTGACAGCGGATTAAAACAAATTGGAAAATTTAAATCAGATGGATCGAAAATTACTACATCCTTAATTCGATCTTTTGGAATGGCTTTGAGAATGTTATCGACCAAGTCTCCATGCGGATCAAGAACGCCAACTCCTTTTCCATTTTCAATATCATTTTGAATCAGGAGTTCCAGCAATTTTGATTTTCCAGACCCCGATTTCCCTACCGTGTAGAGATGTCTTCGTCTGTCTGAACGCCGAATTCCAAATGGGATCTTTTTTCCATGAAAGTTTGTGAGTCCAAAAAAAGAAATATCTTTATCATTTTTTACTACCGGTAAATCAGCAGGAGGTTCACATCGACGAGAGAGAACGTGAATGAGATTGGGAACTTTCTGTTCATTTGGCAAATGATACAACGTTGTAATCTCTTTAATAGAAAGGAGGAATGGACTTAAGATAGCTCGTTCCTTAAATCGTTTCAGTCCTGCTTTTTTATTTGTCGAAACACCACTGTCTATAATTTTATTGAAATCCAATGTGTTAAAATTTTTCATTCCTCCAAACATTGCTTTCAGTTTCATTTTTGGATTTTTGTGTGGATCATCGGAAAACGCAGCTATACGCATATTCGTCTGAAATAATTCTCCGGAAATTTTTTCAGAAATTCGTTTGTTAAAACCTGATTTAATTCCTTTTTTAAACCAATATTTTGTTCTGAACATTCGACGAAGTTTTTCAAGTCGTTTTTGAAATCCTAGAAAAAAATGATGGATTCCTGAATCAAGTTTAGGACGTGTCGCAATTTGCAACCAAACCCCTTCATTTGGAGTACATTGTGCCATCACATTGAGAATTCCTGATAAAGAATCTGTTTCAAATTCTTCAAATTCTTTAATGGGAAATAAAGACCGTCTTCGTAATGATAATTCTGACCATACGAAATTTGTTGTGTCTTTAATACGATTAACAAAATCCGGAATCTCTACAATGTCTGCATCTGGATCCATTGCATAAATTTGTCCTGCAATCACACTACAAGTCGCTTCATCAGTAGTAAAACAAAATCCAATATTCTGTCAAAATACCACCATTTCAAATGACATCTTCACTCCTGGTAAAGACTCATGTAAATTAATAAAAACATCCATAAACTTCTCTGCATTTCGCATGTTTTCCTGCTTCGCGGTTTTTGCCAAAACAGTTTCTGCTTTAAACTGGGGCACGCGAATAAGGTATGTTTTCATATCGGTGATTTTTTAGCAGAAAATTGACAATTAATCAAGAAGAATTCCTTTCAATGATGCTCTTTTCTTGCTGTTATTTTTTGTGGAAAAGAAAATTTCTAGTACCATAAGTTTGCTCCTCATAAAAACAAACATGATCTTTCTTCGAAAACATCATTCAAACTATAAAAAGATCTCTTCTGTTGCGATACTTTTCGCTATTCCTCCGGCTATTGTGTGGATCGATTTACTCTATGCACTTTTTAGAGAGAATGTTCTTCTGCCGCTTTATTACAGTATTCCTGATAGTGGATACATTGCATTGATGCTCGTACTCCCTGTAATCTCCTTGGTTATTGCCACTATTGGACATATTAAAACTCCAAAACATGAACGAGATTATGCTCTTGGTGTCATGTTTTTATCCATCGCACTTGTTATTTTGATGGCATTGGCTATATCTCCTTTAGTGGGAGTAAGATAACGCCAATGAAAAAAAAGTCGTTTGCCAAAAAATCACTCGGACAAAACTTCTTACAGTCTTCAAAGGTTCGAGATCGTATTTTGGAATCGGTTGGTGATTTGAAAGACAAAAACATTTTAGAAATTGGCCCAGGTCTCGGATTTTTGACGAACAAACTCATCGCAAAAAAAGCCAATGTAACGGCTATTGAATTAGATGAAAGGGCTGTTGAAATTTTACAAAAAGATTTTGGTCACAGAGACAATTTTCACCTTATTCATGGAGACTTTTTGAAACAAGATCTCGATAAACTTTTTGAACAAAAAGAGCCTGCCCTCGTAAAAATGGGGAATAAAAAGTATTCAATAATTGCGAATATCCCCTATAACATTACTTCTCCCATACTCAAGAAAGTCTTGGCAAATACTACGAATAAACCCGAATCAATGACTTTAATGGTTCAAAAAGAAGTGGGAAAAAAGATATGTCCTCATGGAAAAAATTTCAAACGATCCATTCTTTCGCTCTCTGTGGAAATTTTTGCCGAAGCGGAATTACTCTTTCTCGTTGATCGAGAAAATTTCTCTCCCGTTCCAAAAGTTGATTCCGCGATTATTCAGGTGAGAACAAGACCTGAGCCGTTAGTCACCCCAGAAATGGAGCGAGATTTTTTTACAGTCGTTCATGCGGGATTCAGTAGTAAACGAAAAAAACTTGGAAATGTCATCGGATCTTTCTTTGGTATAGAGTCAAATAAAATACTCGGAAATATCGATCCTAATAGACGTGCTGAGACACTGAATGTGGATGAATGGATTGATGTTACAAAGAATTTTCAAAATAATGGATAATTTTCCACTTCGTTTCGTTGAACGAATTAAAGAAATTCTTCCTTGTGAGGAATGGGATGATTTCTTTGCTCAGGCAACAGAGCCCCTTCCTAAGACGATCAGAATCAAAAAAGGTCTCTCTATACCCAAAAATTGGAAACTCACTCCTGTGAGCGAGATGAACGAAGTCCGATTCATTGATCGCGAGAACCGTGATGACGTAGCACTTGGACGAACCTTGGAACATTTTAGCGGTGGAATCTATATCGCTTCTCTCAGTTCTCTTCTTTCTGTCCACGTACTCGATCCTAAACCGGAGGAAAAAATACTCGACATCGCCGCTGCCCCAGGATCTAAATCAACCTTTATCGCAGATCGAATGGAGAATGCGGGCACTCTGGTAGTAAACGAACCCAGCTCTTCTCGATCGATGAAACTGGCTTCCAACTTAGATCGCATGGGTGTGGAAAATGAAGTACTCTTACAAAGTGATGGAACCTACTTGAACACATTTTTTGTTCAAGAATTTGATCGTATTCTACTCGATACTCCCTGTAGTAGCGAAGGATTTGGAAGGAAAGATTCTACGTTTTTCGAAAAAATGTGGAGTGAGAAAAAAATATTTGAAGCCGCAAAACTCCAAAAAAAGCTCATCCGATCAGCCTTTGAAATGCTCGCTGATGGAGGTATCATGGTGTATTACACCTGTACATCTGCGCCCGAAGAAAACGAAGCCGTCGTGCAATATCTCATCGATACCTATGGGAAGCATGTAGAAATATTGCCCATTGATCTCGGATCAATTCCTCATCACACAGGCATTAAAACATTTCGAACCGATACCTTCTCTCCAGAGATTGTGAAGAATGTACGACGAATTTTCCCACACCTGAGAAATAAAACGTGGAATAGTGAAATTTTCTTTATTGCCAAAATTAGAAAAACTGCGCCCCTGTCCCTCCCCTCAAAAAAGCAACCACCGCTCAAGTCCTCTACCCAAGTCCTTGGAAAAAATCAATCTGCCACAGTGCTTACCAAACTCTGTAAAACGTTTGGGATGGATAAAGAAATATTTGAAAAAAAAGTAATCCTCGAGCGAAATGACACGCTTTTTTTGACGACAAAGTCTGCTGCCCAATTTTCACTTCATCACCCTTATCGTCGATGCGGACTTCCCATGATCGATAAACACGGAAATCTCATGTCTCCGTTTGTCATTCATTATGGTCAACAAGCAACAAAAAATGTACTTCAATTTTCTGACAAAGAAAAAAAACGCTGGCTGGAGGGATTTGATCTTTCTCTTTCAGAAGTCATTGATGCCCCCGATGGAACAGAAATCCTTGTTCAATATGCCGGATTTTGTCTCGGTCATGGGAAAGTTTTGAATAAAGGAAAAAAACTCAAAAATAAACTTGATCGAAATCTTGTTTACTAGTCCCTACTTCTTGTGATAGACTAAGTTGCAATAAGGGGCGTAATATTTCCTAAATGAAAAAATATTTTTCCGTTCTCGTTCTACTGGCTTTTCTCGGAACACCAATTGTTCAAGCCATTTCTCCCGCAGAAGTAAATGATATTTTACAAAAGAAACGAGATCCTTATCTTCAAAGCATTCTCAAAGCACACAAACGAGCTGTTAAAAAAAGAACAACTGGAAAATCAATAGAAATCAAAGGTGGTCTTTGGAGAAATACTCTCAGTACTCGACGGTCAGCTGTCAGAACAAGACCCAGTTATACCGCTGATTCTTTTCGAAACAAATCTGTTCGAACCCCCGAAATGCTTCAAGGGAATAAAAACAAATACCGAACAGGCATTACACGTCGAAGTATTAATCAACCACGACTCTGGTCTCGACGACGAACAGAAAACAAAGATCTTCGTATACGCAAATTTAGTCGAGGAGGTGATGGATTTAAAATCAACTCTTCAAAAGGTGGAAAGCGCACTACCTCAGAGCAACAATCCAGTTATCTCAAAAGAAAAATGCATCACTACACTCCACTTGATTCAGAATAAAAATTGAATATTCTTCGTTCAATGAAAAAATATATTATATTGGTTTTGGCTGTAATGTTGTTTGGTTGTGGAGAAACTTCTAACACTATCGATAATGTCGATTCCACAAGAGTGGAAACCTCACAAATTGGTGAAACCTGTGGTGGACCAGAAAGTTTACTTTGTGGCGCGGGCTTTGAATGCAAACGAGAAGAATTAAAAAACGAAGCATTTGGTATTTGCGTCGATGCAGTTATTGATAAAACACTTAATTGCGATCAAACCAAAGCACCTGTTTGTGCCATTAAGGACCGTCAAAAAAACGGATATCTCAATACATGTGAAGCGGAACGACATGGTGCAAAAGTGCTTCACGAATGGTTTTGCAAAATTGATCCAGAAGTAAAAGGCAATTGCGAAGCACAAGTTATCGGTATTGGAAATTGCGAAGCATTCGCTATTGGGTATGAATTTGATGGAGAAAAATGTGTTGAAGTCGGGGTGTCTGGATGTGAAGCAGAGATTCCATTTGGAACGCTGAAAGACTGTCAGATAAAGTGTCTATAAAAAATTTGCGATTTTCGATTGCTCATTCGAGTCCGAGCGAAACTCTCCACCCTCTCGGCCATGAGCTCGAGGCCGAATGGTCAGAGTCGAGGATCGATTTTCGATTTTAAAAAATATGGTCATTCTGGCTTGCCCAGAATCGGATAAAATCTTGGAATATTGTCAAAAGCGCCAGCGCGATACCTATTACACTTTTCATAACTCTAAACTTTCAACTATTGACTCTTTAATCTTTTCCCAGTTCCTGTGTCCGTTTCATCGCCGCATCTATGGCAGTTTTTACAAGTGTATCAATGTCCTGCTCATTGAATATTCGAAGGGCTTGTTCAGTCGTTCCTTTGGGCGATGTCACCCGCTCTCTCCAGAGAGAACAAGAATCATCAGGATTATTTTGAAGAAGATAAGCTGACCCGATGAGTGTTTGTCTTACGAGCATTTCTGCTTGATCAGGAGCGAATCCCAATTGTTCAGCTGAAGATTGTAATGCTTCTGCGAAACGAAAAAAATACGCTGGTCCACTCCCAGAGATAGCACCAATCCAATCAATCTGCTGTTCTGTTTCGAGATCGAGTACGGTTCCCCCTGATGCGAGTAGTGACCGTATCGTTGTTTTTTCTTCGGAAGAGAAATCCGCCAAACCAAAGAAGAGTCCCGTCATCCCCTGTTCAACGAATTGTCCAATATTGGGCATTATTCGAACAATTTTTGTGTTCAAGAATTTTTCTCCAATAGCAGACACCTGTTTCCCCGCAAGCATTGATATCACGATCATCCCCTTTCTCGAAGAGAATTGAATATCGACAAGATTTTGCGGTTTAAAGCCAAGAAAGAGAATGTCACAGTTTTCAAGATCTTTTGAATCAAGTGTGGTGAGAATACTGTATTTTTCTTTCAATACCACAAGCCGTTCCTCGGTCTTATCACAAACGAGAATATCCTCTGGTGTGCAAAGTTCTTTTTGAATAATTCCTCGGAGAAAAGATTCTCCCATGTTCCCGCAACCGAAAAAGCCCAGTTTCATTAACCTCATATTACGCTGAAAAAAGAAAAAAATGAATTTTTTGTGAAGTGACCGCATTGCATCCCTCCCTTTAAATTGTAATTCTGAGTCCGGACTTAAAATTACAAAATCTATGCCAAGCAGAAAAATCGAGTTGTTGGAGAATATTCCTTATCACATTTATAATCGCGGACTAAATGAGCAAATAATTTTCCATACCCCACAAGATTACGATCGTTTTATACAAAAGATAAAGTTCTATCTTATAAAAACACCATCCATCGAAATACTAGCTTTTTCTCTTATTCCAAACCACTTCCACCTTCTTCTCCAATCTTCTGAGTCCGGACTTGAAATCTCAAAATTCATGCGAAAACTCCAACAATCACATGCCATGTATTTTAATTCAAAATACAAGTCCGGACTCAAGTCACCTGTTTTCGAAGGACGTTTTAAAGCCAAAATAATCGCTCATGAAGATTATCTTCATACTGTATTTAATTACATTGAACTCAATCCTATAAAACACAATATTGTTTCAGATATCAAAAAATGGCCCTATTCTAGTTTTCATATTCATTTAAGTCCGGACTTGGAAATTTGAAATCAAAAATCCTTCATCATTCCCGCACCTGTCCATCACCTCGAAGTACCCATTTTTCTGTTACGAGTTTTTCAAGAGCGAACGGACCTCTGGCGTGCAATTTTTGAGTGGAAATACCAATCTCCGCCCCTAATCCAAACACACCTCCATCAGTAAACCGCGTTGAAGCGTTTGAATAAACCGCCGCCGCATCGACTTCTTGCAAAAATCGTTCACACAAATTCTTGTCTTCTGAAACAATTGCCTCTGAATGTTTTGAAGAATATTGTGCAATATGATTAACGGCTTCGACAAAGGACTGTACTACTTTTATCGAACAGGCAAAAGAAAGAAATTCCCGTCCAAAATCCTCTTCTGTGGCTTTATGTAGATGCGGATACTGTGCGTTTTGTAAAACGTTATACGCTTTTTCGTCGGCAAAAATTTCAACATGTTTCTTTTCAAATGCCTCAATGATCATAGGAAGAAACGAATCACAAATGTCTTCTTGAACAATAATTGTATCCAAAGAGTTACAGACTGATGGACGTTGTAATTTTGCGTTCGACACTATGTTCCGAGCCTTTTCAAGATCTGCTATTTTTTCCACAAAAGTATGACAAACGCCAGCTCCAGTTTCAATTGTAGGAATTTTTGAATTTTCTCGAACGAACTGAATCAGGTTTGCACTTCCTCGTGGAATAATGATGTCCACATATTTTTCGGCTTCCAGTAATTCTTTTACGAACGCTCTGTCAGTTGGAAGAAGCTGAACAATGTCAGGAGACAAATTGTGTTGCTTTAGAGCTTCATGAATGATTTTTACAATAGCTTTGTTCGAATGTTCTGCATCCGATCCTCCACGAAGAATGACCGCATTCCCAGACTTAAGAGCCAACACCGCTACATCCACCGTCACGTTTGGACGAGATTCATAGATTACACCGACAACACCCAGTGGCACTGCTATTTTTTGAAGTTGAATATTATTTTCAAGCACACGTTCGGTTTGCACAATCCCGATAGGATCGGACAAGTTGGCAACATTTTTACTATCCGAGGCACTTCCCGCAATCCGCTCCCTGTCAAGCATTAAACGATCTTTCTTCGGATCGGTGTCTTCCATTTTGTCTGCATCTATTTTGTTCGCTTGAACAATTAATTCCTCGTTCTCCAAAAGCGCTTGCGCGATATCGAGCACAAGACTCGTTCGTTCTTCATTTGATAAAAGAGCTATCTGTGAAGAAGCTTTTTTGGCGTTCTGAAGAAGCGGAAGAATACTTTTCATCTGTTCGGAGAATTTAGCAGAAAAATTTAAAAGTGTAAGTTGACATTTTTTCATAAATAGTTTATATTACACATGTTTTGAATGTAAACGAATATTAACCAAGGTGGTTGATTTGGTTTCTTCGGAACACCAGATCAATTGCTCTTTAAATGTCGAGAATATGAATACGAACAAAAAAACACTCCCATGTGGCATCGGTATTGTATTTTTTTCAATACTGGCAATGGCACTACTTTATTTGGTAGTAGCCTCAAATGGACTTTTCGATTCTGAATTTGTCGAAAAATTTACTCCAATAGTATTGAGGTATCATCCTGATCTTGTACAGAATTTCGCCACAATATTCGGGATAGGAATGCTCCTTCTATTGTCTTTTGGTTCTTTCCAAGAGATGAAAATCAGAATGGGAGTAAAGTAAGTAAATGATCTGGCCATCAGGAAAAAGCGAAACTCACCTTCGGGCTTCGCTTTTTTTTCTATACGATTTTAAAACAAAACAATTTCATTTGCATGAGCAACTTCTATACCTTTTTTTTCTTCGTTAGAAGAAAGCATTTTGGAAGCATTTTTTGCACGAGCAATACCAATCGGTTCTGAATTATTTTCGTCAAAGATTTCTACTAATTCCCCTTTTATAAAATCTTTTTGAACAGAGAGAACTCCTACGGCGAGCAAGCTTTTTCTTTTTCGAAGTGCCTCGACGGCCCCGCTATCAATAATCACTTTCCCCGATGCAATACTTGCACTCACAATCCAACGTTGGTGATTTGAAATATGACAAGCACGAGCTGGGCAGAATGTTCCTGTTTTATGCGCTTCTGCAAGTAAAATATTACCTGCTTTTGAAGCATTAAAAATAACTACTTCTGTTCCCATAGCTGTTGCTGTTTTGGCACAATTGAGTTTGGAAATCATACCCCCAAGACCAAATGTCGATGTTCCTTTTGCAAGAGAAAAAATATCCTCTGAAAATGTATCGATCTGATCTAGAACCTGTTCATCACGCAAAACTCCATTCACACTGGTTCCAAACAATAATTTTTCTGCGGCAAAATTAACCGCCAAAAGTGTTGATAATTCATCGTTATCAGAAAACCGAATTTCTACATCTGAGACCACATCGTTTTCATTTACAATTGGAAGAAAACCCTGTTGCCACCATTCTTCAAAAGTCTCTTTGAGTCGAAGAAACGATCCTCTATCTGCAAAATGATGTCGTTCCAACAAGGCCTGACCCACATTGATACCAGAAAGCGCTAAAAATTTTTGATAGTGCGCAATAAGCACTGGATTTCCAACACTTGCCGCAACACGCCGTTGTGCGTCCGTCCCGGAATATTTATTAAGAAGTGGTTTTCCACACCCGATAGCCCCTGATGAAACCAGCACAAGCCGATAACGAATTGCAAGCACCGCTAACTGTTGGCATACATGCTTAATAACCGTTTCATTTAATTTCCCGTGTTCATCTGTGATAGAAGCTGTTCCGAGTTTTATAACGAGGATGGGTTTCATGGAGCGATATTGTGTCAGATTTTGACTTTTTCTGCAAAAAAAGAAGAATAGAAGCGTTATGAGATTTTTAGCGAAAATATTTCTGATAATCCTTCTGAACGCCGTAGTGTTCTGGGTACTTGATACAAAAATATTTCTTGAGAACTTCAATGTAGTCGGTTCTATTGAGGGGTATTTCTTTGTGGCAGTAGTATTTGCCCTGCTTAATATGTTTATCAAACCGATTCTCAATCTTATCACACTTCCTTTTAGATTATTGACGTTAGGACTTTTGGGTTTTGTGATTAATGCTTTTATGCTGTGGTTATTAGAACGCAGTGTAAACTTTTTGGAAATGTTTAACACGAAGCTTGATATTGATGGAATTATGACTTATCTCTTAGCAGGAGTTATTTTGTCCGTACTCAACACCCTGTTTAATTGGTTGAGAAAGTGACAAGCAACGCTTGTCATCCCCGCAAAGGCGCGGATCCCGTAAACAGAGCAAATATTTGCAAATTTCCAAAGAACCACTACACTCTCCGCGGTTTTTCGAGAATTACATGTTTAAAATTTTCTACATTATCGTCACAATCCTCTTTATTGTTGTAGTCATTCTCCAACAAAAAAATGCAACCCTCGGTTCAATGATGGGCGGAGATGCTGGTGATGACATGGTACAAACACGACGAGGTGGGGAAAGATTCCTTCACCAAATGACAATCGTCCTCGCAGTTATCTTTATACTTGGGGGCTTATATGCAATGATTATTGCGTAAATACTTCTTATGCGCCGATCTTCTGTTCGTATCCGTTCTCGGTGGGGATTACTTCTGATTGTAGGGCTTATTTTCTTTGTCACGGTTGTTTGTATTTTATGGCATCGATTCTTTTTGGCACATTCTCAGTTTGTTCCAGCAAATGGAGGAATGTACACCGAATCAACAATTGGAACTCGACGGAACCTCAATCCCCTTTCTCCAAACGCTACTCTTTTTGATCGAGATTTGGGAAAACTTATTTTTGCAGGACTTCTTCGGTACGATTCTACTTCTGGAGAAATTAGAGACGGACTCGCACATTTTAGAATTTCAGAAGATTCAAAAACGTATTTTTTGACACTTAAAGATTCTGCACGATTTGGAAACGGAGAAGCAGTTACCACTGATGATGTCCTTTTTACCTTTGAAAAAGTTATCCAACATCCTGATTTTTCAAACCATGTCTTGCGTGACGCCTTTGAATACGTTTCGCTCAATATTGTGGATGATAAAACAGTTTCCTTTCTTTTGCCCGAGCAGAACGTCTTTTTTCTTTCACTACTAACAACACCAATATTACCCCAGAAATATTTTCGAAATGCACTAATTGAAGAGGTTACCGATCCAGATTTTGCATTTAATAAAAAACCTATTGGAGCCGGTCCCTTTCAGCTAGAAAACATCGTTCCAAACGATGATGGAAGTTTCCGTGTATTTTTACAACGCAATCCTTATTTCTATGGAGGAAAGCCCAAAATCAAACATCTCATTTTTCACGTATATCCTCGTTTTGAACATCTCAATGTTGAACATCCATGGACAACTATTTTTTCAAAAATCCCATTTATACAGTTAGAAAAATTTGAGAAAAAAATATTTGAAGAATACAAACTCGACTCCCTCTACACACGGAGAGAATATATTCTACCACGATTCACAGCGCTGTTTTTTAATCTTGATAGAGAGACGGGCATTGAAAAGCTAAGTCTTCGAAAAGCATTGAATGCAGGACTCGATAAAGAAAAAATACTGTTAAACACCCCCGGATGGAATCAAATTGATTCGTTCTTCTTTTTTGAAGGTGTTGAGAATTGGCATGTAACAGACTTTGCAGAAGCTAGAACATTCCTTCGTACAGGCGGATTTCCATACAACAAAACTCTTGATGTACGTACGCAAGGAGAAACATCTGAACCACTTTCTCTTCGACTTATTACCTCAACCGCTCCCCCTATTTACGCAATCCTTGCGCAGAACATTGCTCGGACATGGGAAAGCGAACTCAATGTCGATATTGAATTCGAGGCACTTACTCCGGACGAATTCCAAAAAGCTTTGAAAAAAAGAAGCTACGATATCGTACTTTTCGGACAAAATTTTTCCGATAATTTCGATTCTCTTTCCACCTGGCATTCTTCTCAATCTGGAGAATTAAATCTTTCAAATCTGACTCACGAAGATATCGACTTCTTGATTGATGAAGTCCGTTTCTCAGGGGCGAAAACAGATCTCTTCGCACTGAATGAGAAATTGACTGAAATTGTTCCAGCTATTCCGATTTCTACCCCAAAATACAATCTCCTCACCTCACACGAATTACTCGGATTTTCCGAAAATTTTGGAAAAATACGATCACATTCTGATCGCTTTTTAAATATTGAAGATTGGTACTTTTTTGAAAAACGAGATTGGGATTGGCCAGAAAACAAATCCAAATTCACCGGATTTTTTCAATGGCTGTTCGGTCTTGAAAAAACAGAAACTCCCTATGAAAAAACTCTCACTCCAGACACTCCAAAATCTTGAGTTACAAAACCAAGAAAAAAACACTTCATCAGAAGCAAAGAATATCCTTGCGCTTGATTATGGAGAAAAATTTTGTGGTTTCGCTTTTTCTCCTGATGGAATATGCGCCTTTCCACTAGAAGTTATAGAAACTGAAAAAATCGAAGCACGGACAAAGGAATTGTTGAACAAAAAATGTGTTCAACGAATGGTAATAGGACTTCCAATTCTTCCCGATGGAAAAGAAAATAAACTCTGTGGCATCATTCGAGAATTAGCGAAAAAATTCGAACCACTCGTTTCTATTGAATTTATTAACGAAAGATATTCGTCTAAGTTAGTACTCCCTCAGAAAGCTGATCGTATTGATGATTTTGCTGCCGTAAAAATTTTAGAATTCTCATTTGCAAAAAAGTGATATAATTCACATAGATGCGCGAAAATTTGACCCCATCGCAAATCGAAAAATGCGTATTAAAGGCGCAAAACGGAGATGAAAAAAGCTTCGCCATTTTGTTTGATTCTTTTTATGACAAAATTTTTCGATATGTTCATTTTCGCGTTTCAGAAGAAGACTCTGAAGATTTGGTTTCTGATGTTTTTCTCAAAGTAGTCGAAAAACTCCATACTTATAAATCGAACCCAAAAGCCGGTTTTAATGCCTGGATTTTTCGCATTGCTCACAATAGAGTCATCGATTTCTATAGACAGAAAAAAGAACTTCTTGGTCAAAGTGATGATGCGGGAAATGATTTTTTCTTACAAATTCCTGATGACAACCTCCGTCCAGATCAGCAAACAAATCTCAACCTTGATGTAAAGAAATTACAAAAAATAATGAAAAAATTGCCAGATGTGCAGCGAGAAATTTTGGAGTTTAAGTATCTAGAAGGATTCTCTAATGCGGAAGTTGCAAAAATTACAGGAAAAGCTGAGGGGAATATTCGAGTGATTCAACTTCGCGCACTAAGAGAGATCCGAAAACAATGGTAAATCCGGTTCAAGTCCAGACTTGAATTCCTTTAAAATCTTTTCCGTTTCTTCCCATCCCAAGCAATCATCAGTCATCGACACGCCCGTCTGAACATCCTGAAGCGTTTGCGGAGTTTGGTTTCCCGATTTCAAAAAACTTTCGATCATAACGCCTTTCACAAGTGAATTTTTTTCGAACGTATTCGAAACATTTTTTAAAACCTGTGTTTGTGTGTTTCCATTTGTCGAATTACCATGACTCACATCAATAATAATAGCGGGATTCTGAATGTTTTTCTGGTGCAATAAGGATGCTGCTTTTATCAAAGAAGCCTCATCGTAATTAGTCCCGTTTACGCCCCCTCGAAGCACAAGATGCGCAAATTCATTTCCGGATGTTTTCCATTGTTTGTTTTCCAAAGCAAATACATGTGAATGTTGCGCAACTTCTACGGAATGGATACCTGTCTCGATTTCTCCACTGGTAGCATTCTTGAGTCCTACGGGAATATCAAGACCGGACGCAATAATACGATGTTCTGGGTTTTGAGTAGAACGCGCCCCTACCGCAAGCCAAGAAACAATGTCTCGGAAGTAACTCTCCTTCCGAGGAAAAACCATTTCATCGGCAATAGGAAGTCCTATCTTGAGAATTTCGAGCATCATTTTTCGACATTGCCCAATCCCCTCCTCAATATTTGAATTGGCAAAAGGATTTGGTTGAGACAGGGGCCCTGTCCACCCAAGTCCAGTGCGAGGTTTTTGGATGTAGACTCGCATTACAATTTTAAATTGTGCAGACAATTCGTCAGCCAAAGGTTTTAATTTTCGCGCATAATCAAGTACTGATTCAAACGGCCACGCAGAACACGGCCCCACGATAATAAGTTTTCTGGAATCCTTTCCTGACAAAATATTTTGAATTTCGATTCGATCTTGTGCCACTTGCTGTTCCAATACTGAACTAAGTGGCAGTGCGCGACGAATCGCTTCACGTGAAGGAATATTCTGTTGAAAAAGGAATGGCATATCGATGGATATCGTACGCAGAGAGCGGGATTTTGCAACTTCGGGATTTATAACTGGGATCCAGATCCGCTGGATCCGGATCCCTTCATCGTGTACAATTCCGCCGCAATGGAAGACAAAGCAAAAAAAGTTATCGCTGAATTTGAAGAAGTCGAGCAACAGCTTGCAGACCCTGCTGTGTATTCTGATCAGAAAAAATTTGTCGAACTGTCTCAAAAACGAAAGCACCTCGAAGCAAAGAAAGAACTTGCACAAACCTTTGTAACTTTTGCTCAACAAAAAAAAGATGCCGAGAATATGATTAAAACTGAAACCGATGAAGAACTCATTGAAATGGCAAAAACAGAACTTGATGCCGCTAAAAAGATGTTGCCCGAACTCGAGGAACAACTCAAAATAGCCCTTATTCCCCGTGATCCAAAGGATGATGCCAGTGCTATTGTGGAAATCAGACCAGGCGCTGGAGGAAATGAATCTGCTCTTTTCGCCGAAGAACTTTCTCGAATGATTTTACGATTTTCGGAAGAACAGGGATTTAAACCAGAAATCATGAGTGAGACCATCAATGACGGTGGTGGACTGAAAGAAATGATTTTCCGAGTGGAAGGATTTGGAGCGTATGGGAAGTTGAAATTTGAAGGTGGAGTACACCGTGTGCAACGCATCCCCGTAACTGAATCTCAAGGACGTGTCCATACCTCAGCCGTATCTATAGTAGTCATGCCAGAGGTAGAAGAATCTGAAATTGAAATCAAGGACAATGATGTTCGTGTTGATGTGTATCGAAGTTCTGGATGTGGGGGACAAAGTGTAAATACCACTGATTCCGCTGTCCGATTAACACACGAACCAACAGGCCTCGTCGTAACATGTCAGGATGAAAAATCTCAGTTGAAGAATAAGCACAAGGCTTTTAATGTCTTGAGAGCCCGATTAGCCACTATTGAAGAGGAAAAAAAGATGAAGGAACTGGGAGAAAAAAGACTCGTACAAATTGGATCTGGTGACCGAAGTGATAAGATCCGAACGTATAACTTCCCACAAGACAGAGTCACTGATCACCGCATCGGACAAAACTTTTCAAATCTCCCTTCTATCATGGAAGGAAATATTGAGAAAATTGTCGAAGCTTTGGCGATGGAGGAACAGAAGAGTTTTTTGGAGTAAAAAAGAAATCCATCTCAAAAGCCCCTCCGTCATCTTCGCTTGGCGAGAATCCTGTTAAACAACCTCGTTCATCTTGAGCGAAGCAAATTATTTTTACACAAGTTCTTCAATATCTTCTGCAAAAACGATAACTATTCTTCGGATTGCCGCCAAGCGGCAATGACGGGATAAACATAATTGATAATTCGTAATTATTTCGTACAATCCCAATCGAAATGAGGAAATCTGAATTTCTAGTGCCCTTTGGACGGATTATCAACGATGGTGTGATGACCTTTTTGGCGCTGTTGTTCGCGTACTTTCTGCGAATGCGTTGGTTTGGATTACTAGGACTGAGTGCCCCAACAACTCTTTTTCCTCTCGAACTCTTTTACGTTTTTGCTTTTAAGATTGCACTCGCACTCGTTGTTGTTTTTGCACTCAACGGACGATATAACTTTAATAAAGATGAAAAAACATGGGATGAAATAATCCGTGTTTTTTGGACATTTTCCTCTGGAATGGCACTCCTACTGGTAGCATTCTTCTTTGTAAAATTTACTTTTTTCTCTCGATTCATCTTCGGAGTATCGTGGCTTATGGGATTAATTCTCATTCTCAGTGGAAGAATCTCCCTGCGTTGGGCAAGAAATAAATTTCATGAAATGGGATATGGCCGAGTGAGAATTCTCGTTTTGGGAACGGGAGAAATATCAGCTCAAGCTATTGCCTTTCTCCGACAATCTCCACAATTTGAAATTGTGGGTGTTTTAAGTGAAAAGAAAAAGAGAGATAAGAAATTTGAGAAATGTTCGATTATTGGAACGTTTGATGATTTTGAAGCTATTTTGGCAAAAGAAAAACCCGATGAAGTACTCGTAACAAGCGAAAATTCCACAGAAAAAGTAACCGCAAAACTCGTAAGACTCGCTCATATTGCACATGTAAAATTTCGATTCTTACCGGATGAACTGGGACTTGATCTAGCCGCAGTGGAAATGTCAACGTTGGGAAATTTCCCATTAGTAACATTGAAAAACACAAAGCTTGATGATTGGGGTTTTGTTTTTAAATCCACCGTTGATATCATCACCGCCAGTATTGCCAGCATTTTCCTTAGTCCTGTTTTGGCTATAGTTGCCCTCAAGGTCTGGAATGAAAATAAAAAAGCACCGGTGATTTATAAATCCAAACGCGTTGGAAAAAACGGAAAACACTTTAACTGTTTAAAATTCAGAACCATGGTGCCAGATGCCGATGAAAAGAAAAAGAAACTGTTAAAGAAAAATCAAAGAAAAGGTGGTGTTCTCTTTAAAATGGATAACGATCCACGCATCACCAAACTTGGAAAAATATTACGCAAGTGGTCTATTGATGAACTTCCCCAACTCTGGAATGTTATTCGCGGAGACATGAGTTTGATTGGGCCTCGTCCACATTTGCCAGAAGAAGTGCGAAAATACGCAAAAGATGATCTACGAGTACTCTCTATTCGTCCAGGAATTACGGGGTTTGCACAAGTAAATGGACGATCGAGTTTAAGCTTTAAAGAAGAAATGAACTACGAACTTTTTTATCTCAAAAACTGGAGTTTCAAACTCGACATTATTATTTTTATAAAAAGTCTTCTTGTTGTTCTCAAACGAAAAAACGTTTCGTAATTTCGAATTCGAATTCTTTTTTTTTCTAAGTCCGGACTTATTCTCCCAATTGTTAAATACCGCAGCATTACAATAAAGATCTTTTTTCTGATTTAAAAAATTCAAGTCCGGACTTGAAAATTGCTTTTTGACAAACTGTTTCCTCCTTGTCAGAATTCAACGGACTTATTGATCTCTTTATCTTTCAATTATATGAAAAAAATATTCTTCGTTTTGCTCGTAACAAGCCTCTTTATTCCCGCCACATACTCTTTCCGAGATGTTACAAAAGGCAGTACATTTGATACACAAGTACAGAGTTTACTTGATCGCGGCGTTTTGAAGGATGGAACATTTCTTCGTCCAGATAAATCAATTCCCGCTGATATGTTCTGGGAAATTGTTATCCGTGATACGGGATTTGATCCACATTCCGCAACCTTTGACACTCCACTCCCTCCAAACATTTCTAATGATGATCCTTTGGCACAGTTTCTAAGAGAAGCCATTCGACGTGGATTTATTAATGCCGAAGAATCCTTTGACGGAGAGACTACAATAAAACGCATCGATGCGATTAGGATTCTAACCAAAACAAAAGCTATTCTCCCTCCTCGGGCGAATTCAAAATTGTTTTTACGAAAAATAACAGGAACCCCACCGAATCAAAATGGTCTCACTTACGTCGAAGCAGCATACGCTTCAAAGATGTTGGAAAATAAAGATATTACACCATTGAAACCAAATGCTGAACTTTCTCGACGAGACCTTATTCGATGGATTTATAACTTTAATACCAAAGGAGAAAAAAAATCGAGTATTAACCCAGGATCTTCTCGTGTACAAAAAGCACACTCAAGACAAATTCAAACACCTTCTCGCACTCAAACGCCATCTCGCGCACGAACATTTGCCCGTCCCGCTTCACAAGAAACCATTCTTCAAATTCTTTCCGCCACACCACAAAACACCGGTGATGGGATCCTGATTCCAAACGGACGCGTCCTTGAAAATGTTTTCCGAAAAATAAAAACGCAGTATCGATTTCCTGAAGAACTGACCACAGAGAAAGAAACCGAAATGATTGAAGCGGCTGTTGCCGCCATGGTAAATACGCTTGGAGACAAATACACCTCTTATATGGAACCGGAAAAAACAAAGAGTTTTCACGAAGGACTCGAAGGAAAATTCGAAGGCATCGGAGCCTATGTAGAAATGATAAATGACAAATTCACCATTACTGCTCCTATTACAGGATCTCCTGCGGAAAAATCTGGAATTCTCGCTGGAGATATTGTAACTAAAGTAGATGGAACCATTGTCTCTGGAAAATCCATCTCAGACACCGTAGGGCTTATTAAAGGTCCTGCCGGAACCAACGTCATACTCACTATTGAACGAAAAGAACAATCTCAAGAAATTACCGTTACTCGCGGAAAAATCACAATTCCGTCTATCACGCTCAAATGGCAAAAATCTGTCCCCATTATTGGAATTCATAAATTCACCAGTACTACAGGAAAAGATTTCAAAAAGATTCTCACGGAAGACGTCCTTCCCAAAAAACCACGAGGCATGGTCCTTGATCTCCGAAATAATCCTGGAGGATATCTGACGGCAGCCGTCGCTATGGGAGAATTTTTCCTAGATACGGAAGATCTTATCTTTTCCGTAGAATACAAAGGAAATACCGATGAGTATAAATCTTCTCGACAAGGAGAACTCTATGGTATTGAGAACATTGTTATTCTTCAAAACAAAGGAAGCGCTTCTGCTTCTGAAATATTCAGTGGAATGATGAAAGATTATGAAATTGCAACACTGATCGGAACAAAATCTCACGGAAAAGGAACCGTGCAAGAAGTAACAAAACAAGGTAATGGCGGAACACTCAAACTTACTGTTGCTAAATGGCTCACCCCAAATGGAACTTGGATTCAAGAAGGAGAAGAAGAATTTCATGGAGTTTCAGTCGACAAAGAAGTATCCGATCCAACACTTGAAGAAAAGAAAGCGGGCGTTGATCGTCAACTCGATACCGCTGTGAATGAAGTATTGAGACATTAATATTCAAACCACAAACTCGGGTTCTAAGAATCCGGGTTTCATTGGCAAAACAATAGAGAAAATAATGGGAAAGTATTGAGTTCAAGTCCGGACTCAGATTTTTACTTTTTAACTTTTCGACGTTCTTTAAACTGTTAACTTTCTTTATTCATGAACAAAAAATTTGACCATCTTTTAGAGTTCCCATAAAATTCAGGAGAATATCTGTAAACAAAAATAAACATGTTAGAAAGTCTCATTTTAAGTGCTGTAACACTCCTTAACGGGAATACTGGGATACCTTTTAGTGAGCCGTTTCCTATTGAGAATCTCGTCGCAGAGGCCGGAACGCTTGATTCCACCGAAAAGGAGGTTGTTTTTTCCCCTTTTGATGACGACACCTTTGATGATCCTGAAACAGGACTCGCCCCATACGTGAAACAACCGAAATACATTTCTCGATCAGAGTGGGGAGCGGATGAAAGTCTGCGCGTATATTCATCCAGAACAAAGAAATTCCAAAAATGGTTTAAAACGGAAGAAGATCTGATTGATCCTCGATTTCGACCAGAAATTGTGGAAACGAAAAATTCAAAGGGCGAACTGTATTTCTGGCCTCTTTCAAGAAATAAACAAGTCAAAAAATTCGTTATCCATCATACCGGAGAGTATGTGAATCATACGAGAAACCCCATGGAGATCATGCGAGCCATTTACCGATTTCACACGGTGAATCGTGGATGGGGAGATATTGGATACAATTACGTTATTGATTGGGAAGGAAATATTTATGAAGGACGTGCGGGTGGACCTGCTATCGTCGGCGCTCATGCGGCTTATCACAATATTGGAACTATCGGAATTGCACTGATGGGAAATTTTCAGCATGAAGAACCAACCCCTCGGCAATTACAAGTGTTAAAACTTCTCATCGCTGACCACGCAAAACGATTTAATATCGATACCAATAAAAAGAGTTATCATCTCGGCACTCTTTCAGAAAATGTTTCTGGACATGGAGATATCGCTCGCAAAGGACACGGTACCGCTTGTCCGGGAAAGAATCTTATTAAACATTTTTCTGAAATCAGAGAACAATCCTCTTATTTAACAGAAATATTGTATCGTCAAAAGAAAGCTGACTCCAAAATGGCACGTGACTTCCTTTCTTTGAGTAAAGATGCTCCCGACGTCCTAAAGAAAGGATCAAAACGATTTGAACGACCGGAAAAAGACCCCCTCATTAAATTCACAAATATACTCAAAAAGCCGGTTATTCAACGAAACGATAGAAAGACGTTTAATATCGCTTTTAAAAACGGAACAAAAGATGTCTGGATGCCAAAATCAAACATAATGGTTACCAATATTCCCGAAGGAATGATTGTGACTGAGTTTCGATTGACCGAAATTGTTAAACCTGGAGATTCTGGAAACTTTCGTGGACGTATTATTGTGGATAAAACCGCAAACGGAAATTATGAACTCAAGCTTGTTCCAACCTTCTTGAGAAATAAAATATTTCACGGAGAAGAACTTCCAATACTTCCTTTCACTGTACAAGTGTCCGGAGCAAAAGTCCCAAAAGTATCCGCAAATAACGTTTATAAAGTAACTAAAAAAGAAAATCCGAATTATTTGAAAAAACTCTCTGCTAGTATGTTTTATCACTCTGCCCCAAAGGCAGAAGACAAGCCCAATGTAAAAGTAAAACTGGCCTTCTTTGAGGAAAATTATGCAGACATTGTCGGGAATGAAGCTGTGGAAATTCGCGAAAAGAACACATTACTCGGACAAGTTCCGTCTCAAACACAGATAAAAATCATTCCACAATTCATAAAAGAAAAAAACCAACGATTCCTTGAAGTCCACAGTCAAGGAAAGGTTTGGAAAGTTTCTGAAGTGAGTCTTCGCACTAATGGAATTTTGACTGTACGAAATTACAACCGAAATTTGGGAAAAATAAATGCCTTTAATAGTTTTCGACGGCAAATACACGGATACGTAGATGGTGCTGATCTTCTGCTTGTTAATGAGCTCCCTATTGAAGAATATCTCTGGGGATTAGCCGAAGAACCGACCCCCGAACCCGAAGCCAAAAAACACGCTATTCACGTCCTCGCACGAAGTTATGCGTATGTGTATTCTGGCGTACGAAGGAAGTTTAAAACCGATCTCTATGATTTGGAAGACGATCCACGCAGTTCTCAATTTTATCTCGGATACGATTGGGAAAAATATCATGTCGAGCAAGCCGATCTCATCAAAGAAACCGAAGGAGAAATGCTCCTGTATAACGGGAAACCAGTTATTGGACCTTATTTCACGCAAAGCGCCGGTCAGAGTTCTGACAAATGGAGTCACGCCTACCCTTGGACCTATTCTCGTCCACTCCCACTTGACGAAGGACTTGAACAACGTGGACATGGGGTTGGACTCTCTGGAAACTCTGCACGAGAACTCGCGAAACAAGGCAAGGATTACAAAGCCATTATTCATTACTTCTTCAAAGACATAAGCATCAAAAAAGAATACTAAGTCTTTTGTAGGGGCCAGACATGTCTGTTCCTTGTTCCCCCCCCCTCAATCCACCGGAAGAATGCAACCCACGGCCTTTAGCCGTGGGCTATAAAAAGTAACAAGGATAAATAAAACAATTGACAATAGAACCCAAAGAAATACACTCTCGCCCGTATTAGCTTTCAAAAATGACAAATAAAGGTGGTGATTCCAAACAACACGGCGGACATGAAATAAATGAACGTCGAAGAAAATCTACGTTGAGTAAACGAGCAAACAAAGCCAAAGCACGTGCAACACGCGAAGCGAATCGTGCAAAAGGATTGAATTGTTAACCCCTTCTTGTTGAACACATTTATTGTTCAATGTTTTTTAAGTTGCTCCAAAGCTTCTCTCATTTTTGACGTAATCTTTTTTGGCATTTCGTATTCGATACGCACGATATGATCACCGACCTTCCCATTTGATTGAATCCCTTTCCCTTTGATACGCAAAAGTTGCATATCTTTCGTATTCTCGGGAACCTTAAGTTCTACCTTCCCCCAGAAGGTTTCTACTTTGAACTTCCCTCCAAGCAATGCGTCGAAGACTGATATTTTCAGTGATGAGTAGAGATCGAGTCCATGTCTTTCAAACTTAGAAGATTCCCCGACACGAATGTGTACGTACAAATCTCCTGCGGTTCCTCCTTTGCGTCCCGCTTCTCCTTTTCCAGTCATCCGAAGCGTTGTGCCATTTTCAACTCCTGACGGAATAACAATTTCAATTTTTGTTTTCTTTTCCACTCGTCCTTCCCCGTGGCAGTGAGAACAAATTTTATCGAAACTCTGTCCTTCCCCTCCGCAAGTCGGACAGGCCGTTTGCTGAGCAATTGCTCCAAATGGCGTTTGCATCCGTTGGGTCACTCGCCCAGTTCCATTACATTGGTCACATTTTTTCTTTCCCTCTCCCCCTTTCGCTGAGCAATTGTCACACGATTGGAAATGCGATGAATGGAATACCTTTTTCGCTCCTTCTACAGACTCTGCAAATGTAATATCAAGTTCTACCTCCAAATCCCCTCCTCGTGTACTTTTTTTTCCAGAACGCCCACCGCCACCAAAAAAGCTGGAAAAAACATCTTCCATGCCCCCAAAATCAGCAGATGAAAATCCACCATTTCCAAATCCAGAGAAACCACCCGCTCCACCAAATTGCGAACCCGCAGATCCAAACTGATCGTACTGCGATCGCTTGTTATCATCGGACAATGTTTCGTAGGCCTCATTTACCTTTTTAAACTCTGTCTCCTTCCCGCCTTTGTCGGGATGGTGTTCCTGTGCCTTTTTTCGGTACGCTTTCTTTATATCGGCTTTTGTGGCTTTTTTGTCCACACCAAGCACTTTGTAAAAATCTTCTGCCATCGGGCGAATTTTATTTCCCTTAGCAGAAAAGTCAATTGAGTGCTAAAAAAGCTTTCGCTTTTATTTGGATTTTAAGTACTTCACAAAGGTTTCTAATATTTTTTGCAAATCTTCCTCCTCCATCGTTATTTCCCGATGTTCCGTAGGGAAATTACCCACTTTATTTGAAAACTGAAAGCTAAAATTCGTAGAGGAGGAATGCCCCGTCAAAATAATAGCATCCTCTTCCTCTTTCTCTTCCAAATTTATGAATTCCCCTCCGATGTAGCCTTGTTTTTCTTCAAAAGACCACCTTTCTCCTGTGTGTTCATTGAGAAAAAGCAGAAACCCCTCATAAAACCTTTTTATTTTTGTTTCACTTTCAGGCTCTTCAATGGTTATCGATAGGAAGGGAGGTTCCTTTTCTATCTTTATCTTTTTTACATCGAAAAATTCTTTAATTGTTGGTGGTTTTACCTTTTCTTTGTAAAGGGAAATTGATCTTTTTTTGTAATAAAGCGTAACAGTATCCCCTGTTTCAACCTTTTTAAAAACACCATCCTTTTCTTGAAACCCCGCATATTGAAGCCCCGATGACCTTGCGAGAGAAGGAGCATGTCCTAATATTGAAGGATCTCTTGTTGTTATGATCGCTTTTTTATTAGAAGTAAGCTCATCAAAAGACTTCTCTCCATGGAGATCCATCAACTGCTCCGTATTATCTTCGAAAAAAGTTTCATTAAATACGGTTGTGACAAGTACATACCCATTCGGATATTGAAGATTCCTTTTTCGAGCTTCCTCTAGCCATTCCGTTTTGTATGATTTATCGAGTTCTGCAAAACCATCCGCTGTAGCCTCTCCGCCTTCCCTACGCCTCTCTTCATGAAGAGCCTCTCTATGAACCTCATCAATGTTTATCATTTTCACAACAGGGAGTGTGTGCTTTCCTTTCCCACGAATAAAGCTTGTTTCCCCGAGAAATTGCTCTGGTTCATACTCTGGAATTTCTACATCCTCTACATCTTCAATAGTATCTGTAATGGCTCTTTTTTGAACGAGATATATTTTAGCTTTTTTCTCTCTAGGTTTCTTTTCCTTAGTGAATTCTTTAACTCTATCTTGAATTACAAACTCAATATCAGAAGCTCCATAACGTTCCTCAAGATGCTTTCCTATCACTGCAAGAGCATTAAAGCTCTTTGGAATACGCTTTGTTCCTTCTTTTCTTTCTTCCCAATTTTCACTCGCAAAAATCATTTTAGGTCCCGTATTGTTTTCGTTTTCCTCTTCCTCTCCGTCTTCCTCTAGTTCTTTTGCGTATTCGAGAATGAAACGTTCACTTGTATGATCCCGTTCTTCCTTTTCAGACCCTTTTTTTGTGTCTATAATTATATCATCAGGAGCAGACGAACTCGATGTGTACATTGTTCCACTGTAATCCCCCTCAATGAACTCTTGAACAATTACTGACATTTCATCTTTTCCAAGCTTATTATCTTTTCTGTATTTCTTGGCTTTTGGTGAATGAAGAGATTTATAAACATTGAGAACAGCTTTGAGTAAGGATTTTTCCGTTACCTCTTCTACGGTTTCAGAATGATAAACTCCTGAGAATGAATGCCCTGAGCTGTCTTCTAGTATTGAATTCGAACGAACCTTCACTTTTTTGCCTGCATATTTTTTAACAAGTCTCTTAATTTCAATTAAGAGATCTTCAGACAATTCTTCTTTTTCTTCTGATTTCTTTGGAAGCACTTTCTGAACAAGGCTACGAACTTTTGATTTCAGACTATCCACATCAGGATTCTCATAGAGATCAGAAGGCAAAACATCACGTTCTGGAACAATGTATTCAAACTCTTCAGCACATTCTTGTAAATCGATTAATCCTAATTCTTTTCCCCCAAGTGTTTTTTGTTTTTCTCCCATGAATTCAACAATGCTAACCTGTCCTATGTATCATTTTTATTAAAAATGTCAACACAAGGAGACTTCCCAAATAAAGCGAGAACTGTAAAAAAACTAAACGTCGAGAACGTTCTCATCTTTCCGTCCCGTAAACATTTTTTATAAGCTTTTCTTTTTTTAATCGATTCCATTTTTTCACTTCTATTTCACGTTGCATGGCTTCTCTTTGAGTATCAAACGTTTCGGTGTAGATAATTTTTATTGGGCTTCTTGATCTTGTATATTTTGCACCTTGTCCTTTGTTATGCTTCTCTTCTCTTGCTTGAACGTCTTTGCAATATCCTGCGTACAAAGAATCGTCTGAACAACGAGCAAAGTAAAAATAATAAGACATACAATTTCATTGTACATCAAATATTGATCATTGTAGCCCCTCAATTCGCTCCGCTCATTCGGGACACTCATTCGACTGCTTTCTTTCACAACAAATTACTCCTCACGGTAGTTCAAATGGTCGAAGACCATGAGCGAGTCGAGTTAAGGTTGATATGAAACCTTTTATATGATGTCCCTCAATTCGCTCCGCTCATTCGGGACACTCATTCGACTGCTTTCTTTCACAACAAATTACTCCTCACGGTAGTTCAAATGGTCGAAGACCATGAGCGAGTCGAGTTAAGGTTGATATGAAACCTTTTATATGATGTCCCTCAATTCGCTCCGCTCATTCGGGACACTCATTCGACTGCTTTCTTTCACAACAAATTACTCCTCACGGTAGTTCAAATGGTCGAAGACCATGAGCGACTGAAAGGAGTCGAATGGTGGAGGTGGCGAGAATGTTCTCATGTCCTCGTCCCGCTCTGCGGGACTGTGGTCTCGAATCTTTTGCATCTTCCCCCGCCTTGCGGGGTCAGTGCAAAAGGAACTCTGCTCGTCCAATTCTTGCCCTTCTGCTACGCAGAACTATAAAAAACCTGCCATACCCTTCGGGCATATCAGTTTTTTTATTCTGGTGGAGGTGGCGAGAATTGAACTCGCGTCCAAAGAGGAAACCTATTTTCGTCTACGTGACATAGTTCATTTAAATACGATTCCGCTACAAAATGAACAAAAAACGGAAAAGAGTGGTCTTAATTGTCCTTCTTCATCGACCAATTAAAAAAGTAAGATTCAAATTAGAAATAGAATTTAGAATCATCAACTCTATTTCACTCACGAGCGTAAAGCTCAAGTAAGGTTTATATTTAGGCAATACCTTGATAAGCTAATTGTCGAGGCATCAAAGATGCTACGAAATTGTCAAACCCTTGTTTTGCCTTAGCAACAAAATTGTTTGCATTTAAGGTTGTTTATCGGATGTACCGGCAGATAAACGTGCCGTGTTCGCAAAAAATACATTTCGAATCTCTCTGTCAAAGCCAAACACCCCCTCGTTTCTGGGTCACTTCGTTAGACTTCTTCGCTTTCAGCGAATATCGTCATATTTCGTGACCGTGTCTCTCGCTCGCACAAAGTTCTGCGCTCGCGGGATTTTTAAAAGGTTATTTAAGAGAAGAATTTAAAAGAACAGGACATCAATTATGGCTGATAGAAACCGTTTTGTCAATACTCCTTTTTGGATCACTCTTCTAAAATCCCCCATCTTGAGCACATTCCCGCTCCCCCCTTGAACACATTTATTGTTCAATCCTTTTCCTCATTTTCATCAACTCTGGATGTTCTCGTTGGAATTGTTCTCTCTTCTCCTGAATCTCCGGATGATCTTTCATAAACTGCTCTCGCTCCTCTGGTGAACGCAAACGCTTGTGATCTTCCTTTCCCATAAACTGTCCCCTTCGACCAATCAAAGGACGCACCATTGTGGCTGTAAATAAGTGCTCCCCTGTTTTTTCGCCCAGCACTTTCACCTTTGTACCAATTCTCAATGGTCTTCGTTTTGGAGTATCGGCAACGTCAACAATCCATTGCTGATGTGAGAAATCATCGAGAATAATAATATCTTCTTTTTGTACCTCAAGAATCGTTCCCGATAATCGCCCCTCTTCTGGCTGTGTCCACATTTCCTGCATACGATGTTGCATACCCACATACATCGGGGCATTTTCGGCAAACACTTTTTCAAATTGTTCTCCTCCTCCTATTCCATAGATAAGTCCCCCAAGAAGGATACTTAATGTTACATTCGTCATAAGAAGTGCGTGAATAGAAAATCGATATCCTTTCTTCGTCTTGCGCAACCCCCACATTGCGATACTGACAAACGCAACAAAATAGACAATCCAAAACATCGGTAACCAACTGAGAATTAGTGATGTTCCTGATCCAGAAAGTTCAGAAAAAAGATCAAAGTCTGATTCCAATAAAGCGAAAATAATCACTGACACCCCTCCTGCTCCCAGAAGCACTGAAAGGTTATAAATCCCCCAGAAACCAATATTTCGAGCAATAAACTGCCATTTAGACCGAGGCTTGATCTGTCTTGCCTTAATCTTTCTGAGTACCGATTCTGAGAATTTTGAAGGATTCATTTTTTAAAATTGAATATCTTGTTTTTCTGACTGTGCGCGGAATTGTTTTTTGGCCCGAGACATAAGTGTCGCCACCGTTCCCATAGGGCAATGAAGGATATCCGCAATTTCTTCATAACTCTGATCTTCGAGGAATTTAAGAATAAGTACTTCTCGATATTTTTCTGGTAGTTGCCCCAAAATCTTTTGAATTTTTCGTGCTGTGAGTTCTCGATCAAATTCTTTTACAAAATCTGTTTTATCAGGAAGAAAAAGATTCTCATCCAATTCTACCTGCTGATCGTAACCTCGAGACTTTGCCTTTCGGAAAGCTGAAATCGTTTCGTTATGTGCAATACGATAAATCCAACTCGAGAATTTCACATTGCCAGAAAACCCATTGAGATTTTTCCAAGTTTTGAGAAAAACATCCTGCAGAATTTCTTCTACTGTTTCTGGGCAGAAGCTCGAAATACGCATAATATATCTCTTTAGTTTTTCCTCATACCGTTCAACAAGAAGCCCAAACCAATCAACGTCTTCCAACGCTAACGCTACTAACTTCTCATCGGTCGCTTCGCGACTATTTATCATGTGTGTTTTTTATAGCAATTCACAATCCCAAGCAATACCAATGTGAAATATTTTCATCTCAATAAATAAGACGTGTGTGTATTTATTTTCTTTCAATTTTTCAACATTTGCAGGCGAGGTCACGTGACCTCGCCTGCAGGTTTCGTGCGGGGTTTCCTGGTATTAAAAAAAGAGCCTCACAGGGAGACTCTTTTTATTTGGTTACAAAAACCGTTTTATTGACCCATCCAACCTTGGAATCTTTCTCTAAGATTCGATTTTCGTTGTCCATTCATATTTGTTCCTTGTCCTCCTCGCCTATTTGTTCGAAAAGATGGATGTTGTCGTTGGTTTCCTCCGCATTGCATATATCGCCCTTCCATACCATTTTTCTGCATAAATTCACGTCGGTCTTCTCGTTCCATTCCATTCCAATTTTCCGGCATATCTACACCAGATTTTTCGAAACGATCTTCGATACTTCCCATGTTGTTTTTTAACATAAATGCTCTTCGTTCCTCCATTTTCATATCATCCCAGTTTTCTGATTTTTCAAATCCTGCTTTTCCAAAACGACCTTTCATCCCTTCCCCTCTCATACCTCTTTTGTGTCCCATACCTTTTCCGAATCCTCTTTCTGCACGGCTTTGCATGCGTTTAACTGTTTCCGGATCATCAGAAGTAGTTATTACTCTCATACCATTTGATAATTGTTCCACTGTCCGAATAGTTTTCTCGTTTCTTGGGGCACGATCTTCTCGTGATTGAATCTTGATGACAACATCTGCATCATCAGAAATAATTGTTTTTACCACTCCATTTTCGATATTTTCAACCAAATGAGTGATTGATTCATGCATGCTTTTCATTTCAGCACGGTGTTCTTCACGAATCGTTTTCATAGATTCCTGAAATGCTTCGAATGTGTCACTTTGAATGACGATAGCTTTGAACTCGTCAAAGCGGCCTGGTGTTATTTGATTGCCTTCCCAGAAGGCACTTGTTGATGCTACGCCAGTTCCCAAAACAAGAAGGGCGAGAGCGAAATTGAAAATTGATTTTTTCATAATGTAATAAATAAGAAATAATAAATAAGAAGCTTCACCCTCTTATACGTCGGGATAAAAAATTTCTTTCAAAAAAACAAACTATTTCATTTTCCTCATCAAGTGATCGATCATTTGCTTCTCTCTGGAATCGATTTCTGCCCTAAGAAAATCATAAATCTCATCGCAAGATCCCACTTCTTGTGTTTCACAAAGTGCGATTTCTTCATGTGCAATCTTATACATTTCCAAGAGTACTTGCGCCTCATATAGTTTTGCAACAACATCTTGAGTCAATTCATCTTCTTCTTTTATCTTGGCGCCTATCGTTTGTTTTGAAAGAGCTCCACTTTTCATTTGTTCTAATCGTTTTTGAAAAAGCACTTCTGATGGTGTTAATTCTGGTTTTTTGGGTTTTTTGGGTTTCTTAGGTTCTTGTTTTTCAACATTGTTCTGCATCGCTTTTGCGATTCCCGTATATCCCCGCGCGACATCATTCATAACCCCGAAAACCCCAAATACACCTGGAGTTTCTGTTGCACAGGTAATCATATTATTGAGCGTATCTCCATAACATCTTCTCGGGAGTTTTTCCCATCCCTCCTCACTCCACTGATACACAGAAAGCGTTTCTTCTTCCAACATCACTACATCATCTTCGGAATAAGAAAAGGTAATGTGAATATTTTCTTGAAAATTTGAAAGTTTTGTAGACACGTCTGAAAGTGCCTGTAAATCATATATTCCCGTTCCCAAAACATACATATCTTCTGCTGCGACAGGTGCTCCAACGGCTTGTAAAATGGCCCCGACTTCAAGTCGCTTTAACTGAAATTGAACCTGTTTTTCTGATTCAACACCCCCTTCTGGAATGTTTACTTGTACTCCTTCATTTTTTCCAATAAGAATTTTCATAACACCCCCTTCTCCAGAAGAAACATTTTCTTGTACTTCTACTAATGTGTTCGCCTCACCTATACATCCTTTTGTTGTAAACGTTGCAATTGTCCCAACACTTTCTTTTCCTTGATCATCAGAGGATCGAGATCGATAATCATGCGTTACACAATCGAGGAGATCTGGAATAGCTACTTCTTGTGAAAGAGTATAATTTGACGTAAAAGGCGTCAGCCTAGAGATATCCCCAACAAGTCCATATCCTATTCTTGATTTTGCTTCTTTATCCGTTGTCCACTGGAAGACCATTCCTTTTTCTTCGTCTGTGTCCATTATAATTTCCGATAAAATTGGCGCCTGCATCGGATTCACATCAACACTAAAATACTTGTCGTACATATTTCGCACCGCATCCACAACATAAACCGAAATATCATAACTTTCAGCCATGAGACGAGTTCCATCAACAACAACAACTTGATTCCCATTTGCAACAGCAAATCGACCTCCCGCATCATTCGCCAACGCAAACGTGTGACTGTCTCCAGAATCTGGATCAATTGCCGTTAATGTTCCCACAACTGTCCCTACTTCTACTCGTTCATCAACAGCTGTACTCTCAAAAAGAATATTGGTCGGAGCCTCATTTTTGTTTTGTACCAGAATCGTAAAATTCTTTGTAAATGTATTCCAATCTGGATCTCGTACTAAGATCGTAATTTCGTGAAATTTATCCGATTCATAATCGAGAAATTCATTTCCATTTTTTACCTGTAAACTATTCCCTTCTGCAATTTCAAATCTCCCCCCCGCATCATTCGGAATAAAAAACGTAAGATCCTCAATTTCATTATCAGGATCTACCGCTGACAACATTCCAATGAAAGTATCATTTGCCGCATTTTCACTTACCACAATTTCGTTTAGGAGAATGTTATTCGGTGCATTTTTAAGATCCCCATCAACCAATGCAAATGCACTTGAAATAAGAAAAAAAGACAACACCCCCATAAAACACACTATAAATCGAATTCTATTTGTATTTATTTTTTTCATGAAGATTGTGTCACAACAAGATTTTGTCTTATTAAAAAACGTATCTCCTATTAGCATACTATGCTCTCTAACTTCAAATCAACAGAACTCGCTTGCTGTAATAAGGTTTTGTGGTGTTGTACATCCTCCTATTTTAAAATGGCAGCCACAAACGCTCGAAACAGTGGATGTGGTTTGAATGGTCGAGATTTCAGTTCTGGATGGAACTGTGATCCCATCATGAAAGGATGATCTGCTATCTCAACAACTTCCACGAGTTTTTTATCTGGTGATTGACCCGAAATAATAAACCCTTTTTTCTCAAATCGATTCCGATATTTATTATTAAATTCATATCGATGACGATGTCGTTCAGAAATCTTTGTTTCTTTATAAATTTTTGCCGCTTTTGTTCCTTTTGTAAGAACCGCTGGATAGGCTCCCAATCTCATATTCGCTCCCTTAGTACGTAAATTTCTTTGCCCAGGCACAAATTCCACTACATAATTTTTTGATTTCTTTTTTTCATCAAATTCCTCTGAGGTCGCATCTTTAATTTTTAGAACATTACGCGCAAACTCAATCGCCATAATTTGTGATCCCAAACATAACCCCAAATAAGGTTTTTCGTTTATACGACAGTATTCCGCCACTTGAATTTTTCCTTCGATTCCGCGATTCCCAAATCCTCCTGGAACAATAACGCCATCTACGGCTTCTAGTTTTTTCCACTCTTCCTTGTCTTTTTCTTCAATTTTTTCCGTATCAATCCATTCAATATTTACTTTATGATTGTGGTGATATCCTGCTGATTTAGACGCTTCAATGACCGATAAATACGCATCATCGAGATCATTATATTTCCCCGCCAACCCAATGAAAATTTCTCCTTTCACTTTCTTTCGTTTTTCAACACCCTTCTCCCAATCTTTAAGATTAAACCTTTTTTTCTTGAGATTTAATTTTTCTGACAAAATCCCTCCCAGTCCAAATTTTTGAAATCGCAATGGAACTTCATAGATTGAATTCACCGTCTCTGCAGGAATTACTGCCCGTTCCTCCACATCACAGAAATACGCTACTTTTTTTATCAAATTTTTTGGAATCTTCACATCTGCTCTCATAAAGATAAGATCCGGTTGCACTCCTAAACGCCTCATTTCTCTTACTGATAACTGTGTTGGTTTTGTTTTGAGTTCTCCCGATGCCGCCAAATACGGTAACAACGTCGTATGCATGGATATACAATTCTCTCCGTATTTCTTTTTCATCTGACGAAGCACCTCAATAAAAGGCTCTCCTTCTATATCTCCCACCGTACCTCCGATTTCCACAACAAGAACATCCGTTCTGAGTTTCTTTGCCGCGAGTTCAATTTTCTCAATAAGTTTCCCTGTGATATGTGGCACCACTTGAATTGTTCCCCCAAGATATTTCCCTTCTCGTTCTTCTTCCAATACTTCTGAGTAAATTTTCCCTGTTGTCACCGAACACTCTTTTACCAATGTTTCATCAATAAACCGCTCATAGTGTCCCAAATCCAAATCTGTTTCTGATCCATCATCCAACACAAACACTTCTCCATGTTGAAATGGACTCATTGTTCCCGGATCCACGTTTAAATATGGATCGAGTTTCATGATGGCAACTTTTACTCCAGCCGATTTCAAAATCGCGGCAGTCGAAGACGCTACAATTCCCTTTCCCAAACTAGAACAAACACCACCCGTGACGAAAATGAATTTTGAATTAACCATTACGGGATTTAAGTTTAAGAAGATTTTGGGGAAATGCAAAGAAAATCAAATAAGTTTTGGTTTCCCAGAAATTCCCAAATGTGCAAACGCCTCTTCTGTCGCCAATCGCCCACGTGGAGTCTTTTGAAGAAATCCTTCACGGATCAAGAATGGTTCAATCATATCTTCAACCGTATTTTCTTCTTCTCCCATTGCAGAAGCAATGGTAGACAGTCCCACTGGACCACCTTTAAATTTTTCACACAGTGCTCGCAAATACAGTTGGTCTGCATGATCCAATCCCCTCTCATCGACAGATAAACTGGATAATCCTTCTCGAACGACTTTTTCGGTTACCTTTCCTTCATGGAGAATCTCTGCAAAGTCTCGCATCCGACGAAGCAACCTATTCGCAATTCGTGGTGTTCTTCGTGCACACTTTGCAAGCGTATGTGCCGCATCTGAGTCAATGTGAATATCAAGAATCCCTGCGGATCGTTCGACGATTTGTTGAATTTCATCCGCTTCATAGAACCTCAACCGTTCCACGTGTCCAAACCGATCTCGAAGAGGCCCTGCCAGCATAGAAGCTTTTGTTGTGGCTCCTACGAGGGTAAATCGCGGGACGTTCAGACGCATGGTTCTGGCCGATGGTCCTTTTCCGACGACAATATCGATCGCAAAGTCTTCCATGGCCGAATAGAGAATCTCCTCCACCGGCGCACGCAACCGATGAATCTCATCGATGAAAAGAATGTCGTTCTCTTGAAGATTGGTCAAAATAGCGGCTAAATCGCCTGGTTTCTCAAGTGCTGGTCCAGCAGTAGAACGAAGATTCGTCCCCATCTCATGTGCAAGAATAATCGACAGCGTTGTCTTCCCGAGCCCAGGAGGCCCATAGAATAACGTGTGATCCAATGGATCGTTTCTTTTTCGCGCCGCTTGGCAAAATACACGCAAGTTTCCTTTCACTTCGGATTGTCCGACATAATTTTCAAAATCTTTTGGTCGCAACGTATTTTCAAAAGCTTCACTGTCTCCATTTGAAGTATGAGAAACAACCGAAGCCTCTGTTTTCGCTGAAGTCTGTTCTTCTTCTATCATCACGCGAATTGTCCTGTATTTCGAGGTAATTGGCAATGAAGGTTATTTTTTCTTTGTACGTTTTTTTACTGTTGGCATTTTAAGCATTGAAACCTTTGGAATTGGGGGAATATGCTTCAAGGTATATCGCCGAACCTGACCAATGATTTTCATCATTTTCTGATAGGCCGATGGATTGTTATAAATAAGTGGACACTCCACTGGCACTACCTGTCCTTCTTCATTTTCAATATACAAAAACGTCCCATCTTTTTGTTTTACCAATAATGGGAACTCTTTATCCTCATCTTCAAAATACACACCTGAATTAATATCTGGTGCAAGTGCTTTATCCAGTTCATCTGTTGTTGTTTGATCTGTTCGAATCCTTGTTGTTTCCACAAGATCCTTTATTTTGATATTCGCTTTTTCAATACGACAAACCTTTTCCTGTTGAAGGGGACATTCTTTACAGGGTTTTTGCGCTCCTAGTTCAGGGGTTTTCTTTTCTGTCATTTTTTTACTACAAAACCATACCCTATTTAGATTCTTTTCAACATTTTGTCAAAAATTTCATGAATACATAAAGTATACAATAAAACACTTCCCTTATTTTCTCAACCTGTATTTGTTGACGAAAATAGGCCTGACGGGTAAACTGTCTTGATTTCGTTGCTCAGGAACTAAAAAACAAAAACAAGTTTCCTCGACGCACCAGAGATCACAGAAAAAAGTTCTTTCAAAAATCGGTTGGAGTGGGGAGTGATGAGGAAGTAGGCTTACTGATCAAAAATTATTTCTTTCAAAATTTTATAAAAATTTATTTTTTATTAAAACTTTCAGACCAAGGTTGCTTTCTCTTTTCTCTCCGCTTTGCGATGCCGTTCTTTCCGCTTTAGACAACGGATTGAATGCACCACAAAACGCGAGAGGCGATTTTCACTGGACGACTTTTCTTCCCTTCGAAGAAGCCGCCCTCTCGAAAACCGTTTTGGGGTTCGAAAAAAAGAAGAAAGAATTTATTCTTTCCTCTTTTCTTTAAAACCAAACAGCCTGCATTTTAGCGCAATCTGACCTAACAGTCAAATTCCTGAAATACAAAAAAGGCCTCGACTGGTAACGCGAGACTCGAATGAGTTAAAAAAGTTTTTCACCCAAGCAAGGCAATGAGAGTTTTTGGCCCTTCGTCAGGGCTTTAAAAACCGGCGGGAAGTTCATCTCTATAATTGAGTTCTGTAGCTTCCTTGTCGGTTTTTTGTTATCTAAAAAAAAAGAACCCGGGTTATGAATAACCCGGGTTCAAATTTAATTTACACCTTCTTCAACTCCAATCGGTGAGAATCAACATTGATTGATTCAATCACTCCGTGAAGTTCCTCTCCTTCTTTGAGCTTCAACTCAGTATGAGAACCAACACCAAAATCTTCTAAACTAAAGAGCCCTTGCACATCTGATGCAGCCTCAATAAAAATTCCTTGCGCATTCCATCGGAGTACTTTTCCGCTTACCTCTTGTCCTTCTTGAAATCCTTTTACCTTATCTCTCCAAGGATCATCCGTAAGTCGTTTAATGGAGAGCGAGAGTTTGTCTCCATCAATTCCAATCACCATAACCTCAACCTTGTTCCCTTGCGAATAGTGCGCAGAAGGATCAGCGATGTGTCCCCAATCAAGTTCAGACAAGTGAACCAAACCTTCAACACCATCAAATGCCACAAAGATTCCATATTTAAGAACCCCTGAAACCTCTCCCTTCACAACGTCTCCAACATTAAGTTCCTTAAGTGTTGATTTCATTTGTTCTTCGTGAGCCGCCTTTTCAGAAATAATAATCTTTCCTCCTTCACGATCTACGTTAATAACACGAACCGCGAATTCTTTTCCGATATGTTCTTGCAATTTCTGCAAAATACGAGCGCTGTCAGCACCGTTTACCCGTGGGTAATTAAGAGGTGTCAATTGTGACACTGGCAAAAATGCTCGAAGTCCCTTGAAGTTGGCCATAAGACCTCCTTTATTTGCTTCAAAGATTTTCACCTTAACTATACGTACCTCGTCCATAAGCGTACTAAGCTCAGACCAAGCCATATCTTGAGAAGCTCGTTTAAGTGAAAGCACCACCAACCCTTGTTCGTTTTCTGGGTTAATAATAGTCGCTTCAACCGTTGCGCCGATTTCCAAACTTTCGTCAGTAAGAAAACCACCCGCTTCTTTTTTGGTAATAATACCGGTTACTCCTCCTTCAAGCTCAAGCAAGATACGAGAAGTGTTGATGTCAATAACGACACCTTTTGCGCTGTCTCCAGCACGAAATAAAACAATACCCGCGTCTTTGCCTACGAGTAAATCATCCATAGAATGAGTCATTTTGAATGTGGGACGCGATTTAAAAAGTTTTTTACAACCCCAGGATTCAGTCTTCGTCGCGTCAATTTTTCGAAGAAAAAACCACAAGAGCGCAGAGATATTAGGAGCGGGTGAACTTTTGTCAACTTATTCAATCCTGTCATCCCGGAATTCTGAAAGAATATCCGGGACCCAGCTATAAACAACACTCTTATCTAAAATTTCACAGTAATCTTTTCTTCGTGGCTAGATCCCGGATATCCCTCCGGCCATCGGCTCTGAGGAAAGCAAGGAATGCTCAGGCTCGAAGAGGATTCCGGGAAGACAATACAAGATCGTATTTGAAAATCGGCAATCGGAAATTGAAAATTCTTTATTGACAAATTTCTCTTTTTTCCCGATAACCAAATCCCAATTTCCAAAAAAAATTGACCCCTATGGCAAATACAAAATCTTCTGATATTGATCTTAATATTTCAAAAAAGCTTGTTCCTACTGCACCAGAAGCAGAACGTTCCGTGCTAGGATGTCTTCTTTTGGATAAAGACTCCATTTTAAAAATCGCCGATTTTATCGAACCATCCGATTTTTATCATGATCATCATCGATTTATTTATGAAGCAGTGTTATCTCTTTTTCACAAATCAGAACCGATTGATCTTGTGACATTAGCGACAAAACTCCAAGCCAAAGAAAAACTAGAACTCGTTGGTGGACCAGAATATTTGGCAGAACTTCAAAATGAAGTGCCGTTGGCAACACATATTTTCCAATACGCACAGATCGTAAAACACCGAGCAACACTGCGAAAATTGATTCAAGCTGGAAATGAAATCACTGCACTGGGATACGATGCAGACAAATCTGTACAAGAGCTTCTTGAAGCCGCTGAAAAACGCGTTTTCTCAATCTCTCAGACATTTCTCAAGAATCGATTTATTCCGATCAAAGAAATCCTCACGGCCAGTTATGAACGGTTTTGTGAAATTAATGAAAACCCAGAATTGGCGAATAAGAACCGAATTTCAACCTCCTTCACAGGACTTGATAGTAAACTTAATGGTGGATTTAACTCTTCGGATCTCGTCATCGTAGCCGCTCGTCCATCAATGGGAAAAACCGCCCTCGCACTCGCTATGGGAATGCGTGCGGCTATCGATCAAAAGAAAAAAATTGGAATTATTTCTCTCGAGATGTCCAAAGAACAGCTCGTGGAACGAATGCTCTGCTCTCAGTTGGAAGTTGATTCCTGGAAGTTACACAAAGGAAAACTCGAAGACTCTGATTTTGAACGTATGGGTCCAGTCATGGATCAATTATCAAATGCATCCATCTTCATCGATGATTCTATGGGAAACTCCATCGTGGAACTCCGAGCAAAAGCTCGACGACTTCAGATGGAGCACGGTCTCGACCTTCTCATGGTCGATTATTTGCAACTCATGAGTGGCGCAAATCCAATGAACCGAGTGCAAGAAATTTCAGAGATTTCACGAAGTCTCAAAGAGCTTGCTCGCGAACTTCACATCCCAGTCGTGGCACTTTCTCAGCTTTCACGAAGTGTGGAAGGACGTCCAGATAAACGACCTGTGTTGTCTGACCTCAGGGACTCAGGATCGATTGAGCAAGATGCCGATGTGGTGATGATGCTTTACCGAGATGATTATTATAATGAAGATTCTGAAGTTCCGAACGAACTCGAAGTGAACGTCATTAAACACCGTAACGGAGCCATCGGACGAGTACACCTCTTCTTTGATCGACAAAAAATGAAATTCTCTGATCTGGAGAAACACCAACAGGCAGGATTTTAGAGGATAGTTAAAGAGTCAAAAGGTTGAAAAGTTCAAGAGCAATGATTGAACACATTTTTTGTTCAATCGTCCACACGTTTTGTCATTCCGATTTCTCGATCGAAGCCGAAGGCAGACTCTACAAAGAGACCCCCTTCTTTTATTATTCTCTTCGCCGGTTCAGGGCTCTGTCCTGAACCTTCTGTTTGAAACCACATCTCCTTTATACTAAAAACTGAAACATTAGAAGCAAGACACAGCATTGCTCCTGCTTTAATCCCCTTGTTAAAATATATCCAAACAAAATACTTCTCAATTTAGAACTCCACCGTTGGAATCTCCTCAGCTCCTTTTTCCATTTCGAAGAGATGTGCTTTTTCGAACCCGAACATTCCTGCAAAAAGATTCGATGGAAATTGTCGAATCGTGATGTTGTAAGATTTTACTTCATCGTTGTATCTCATTCGTTCTGTTGAGATTCGATTCTCTGTTCCTGATAACTCTGTCATAAGCGCAATGAAATTCGTATTCGCCTTCAAGTCTGGATAGGCTTCTCTTATCATAAGAAGCTTACTAAGTGCTTGTGTAAGCCCTGTCTGTGCATTTTGATATTGTGCAAATTGTTCCGCATTATGAACATCAACTTTCATTTGCCCAACACTCGCTCGTGCTTCCGTTATCGCCATGTAGGTATCTTTTTCGTGTGCGGCATATCCTTTCACAGTACTTACAAGATTTGGTATAAGATCGAAACGTCGTTGATATTGATTTTCTACTTGGCTCCACGCCGTTTGTACGATTTCATCTTTGGTAACAAAGGTATTGTATTTTCCTTTCACCATTAAATATCCTCCTACAAGAATAACGGCCACGATAATCCAGATAATTGTTTTCTTTTTCATGATTGAAAATTAAAAAAATACGAACACAAGAATTCTATCTCAAAAAAAAGAAATTACCAACTTCCTCCACCACCACCTCCACCAAAGCCACCACCACCAAATCCTCCTCCAGAAGATCCGCCTCCCCAACCGCCAGAAGATCCACTTCCTGAAGAGCTCCCTATCGTAAAGCTTGCTTTAGGGAGCCAATCTTTTGAAGTAAAAAGTCCCCAAAAAGACAATCCTCCAAACACAATCCCAACAATAATGGCTGCTAATACAACTGCAATACTTACGATAATTCCTCCACAAAAAAGGGTAATAACTCCCGCTATGATAATGGCTCTCTTTTTCTTTTGTGTTTTCTTCTTTTGCACCCACGGTCGAGTAGCCGCAATAATTCCAAACCAAAACGGAATAAAAAAGAAAACGACTATGAGATTTAACGCTCCCAAAACTATAAAACTCCCCAAAAACAAAACAATTACTCCTAGGTTCTTCGAAAATGTGAGAAATCGCTTTTTGAAAGATTTTTTAGATTTACTCTTTGTAATTTTATGATGCTTAGGAAAATGTTTCTTCTCCCATTTTCGGGTTCTCCAAATAACAAGAATAGGAAGTCCAAGAAAGAAAAGTAGAAATATGGGAATCACGATAAACCCTGGCGCTGAAGAAGTTGATTCCCCACTACCTCTGTTGTACTGTGAAATAATCGATTCATCTTGTCGCAAGAATCCATCAATATCAGTCAGTGCTGCCGCAATTCCTGAAGCATAATCCCCTTTCCGGAAATACACGGGAAAATTAGCATCTCCAATCTGCTTCACTCTAATGTCAGGAAGAATTCCTTCTACTCCATACCCAGTTGCAATGAAGAATTCTCTATCCTCAACCGAAATAACCATCATAAGTCCATTATCCTTGTCTGATTTTCCCACACCCCATTCGTGCCCAACCTCTGTTGCATATTGAGCGATATCTACTCCCTCAAGAGAGGAAATTATAAGTACGGCAATTTCTGCCGTTGTGGCGTCTTCTGTCGCTTGAATTTGTGCCTCAATCTGCGCTTCTTCTTGGTCAGAGAGGACGGAAGCCAGATCCGTCACGAATCCATCGTGCTGAGGGATCTCAGCAGCGGAAGCAGTGTTTAAGAAAAAAAGACTGAGGAATCCGAAGGAAAATACTTTGAAGATATTCATTGAGAGAATTATACTGGAGAATGATAAAAGACTAAAACATTCATAATAAACTTGCCTTAATGATCTCAAAACTTCTCTCAATACCGATTCTTCTCTCTCTACTTATAGTTGGTTGTGCCCAACCTGTTTCAGTAACCGAAGAAGGAACCTGTGAAACAATTGTAAAAAATATGGGGGATTCTGTCGATTCCAATTTGGATACACATAATTTTGCTGCAAAAATAGGAATGTATGTCGAAGGGCTGAATAAACGAGATCTTCCAAAAACATCCGGAGAAAATTCTAAAAAGTGCGCGAAAGCACAAGCGATACAATGTCTTTTAGAATCCTACAATGGGATTGATTTAGTTCGGATAACACCCAGTTGTCATGGAGTAAGTTATCGAGTAAAAGAAGATCAAACTTGGGGGAATATTTTTGTTAATAACAAAGGGGAGGGGTGATACTCCGCACTTCGTGCTTCGTATCCCTTCCCCGCTCTGCGGGGTCAGTAATTGTATTTCTCCCCCTGTTAAGGGGGAGATAGAGGGGGTTTAGTTGAAATTACGCGGAGGGATTCTCGCCCCTTCACTCCGCAAAGCGGAGCTCGGTAGAGCCTCCAGCACGAAATCAAAGATTTCGGCTTACGGTCGAACCCTATTTGGGGTTCAAATCCCAACCATATAATTTTAAAATAAAAAGCCACCCAAAGGGTGGTTTTTTGTTTTAAATGGTACACGCGGAGGGATTCGAACCCCCGACACCCGGTTCCGAAGACCGGTGCTCTATCCAGCTGAGCTACGCGTGCTCGTCGTCGCTGGGCTGCAGAAACTTCATTTTAACTTCGTTAAAATTCCTTAACCTTGCCCGCTCCTCCTCTCCCCATAAAATCTACGATTTTTCGGGGGCCCCGAAGAAAACTTTTCGACTTATTCAGAAAGAACGAACGGATTGTAATCATAACCCGTTTTTGTTCAAGTTTTCAGTTGAGTTTTTACCTATTTTGTGCTATAATAAAGGGATTTAGTTACTTTATATGAAAAAATTATTTCGGTTATTGGCGCTTCTTTTAACAGCTGGTCTTGCGATCGCAATTCTTACTCATCCAAAAGAAGTGGAAAAAGTATCACGAAAAGCGGTTCGTGAAGCGAAAAAAATAAAGATTCCATTGTCATTATTTGATCACGGATTTCATAAGAAACCGATTCGAAAGAAACATTTCACATGGAAACGATTCTTTAAAGAAAATCCACTCGCGTACCTACTTATCGCTATTGGATTCATTTCAGTTCTCGGATCAGGAATGGTAAGTGATTATTCATTTCAACTCCAAACCAGTTTAGTCGGACTTCCTGAAACACACTTCACTGGAACAGTTGCACCTATTGAAAAAGTACCAAATTGGGTAGCACTCTCAAACGCGGAAAGAGGAATGCGATACGAGCAATTACCACAATCTAAATTAATCCCGCTCCCTGAGTACAATACTGACACATTTCAAAAAGGAGTTAATTACCGAACCGCCAGTACGGCTGAACGAAATGCCTACATCAGTTATCCCGTTCCAAATTTGGGAAACTATCAGTTAGATGGAACAGAAAACACCGGATCTCATACAGGAGTAGATATCAAAGTTCCCGTTGGAACACCCGTCAGAACTATGGCAAGCGGGATTGTATACAAAACAGTAAATAAACGAACAGATTTCGGAAATCATATCGTAATTGCACACGTTGATATTCCTGATCCTTCAAATCCAAATCAAAAAACAACACTCTTTTCTGGGTATGCACATCTTGATTCTATCAGTGTTCATGAAGGACAACGAGTGAATAAAGGGGATATTATTGGAAAATCTGGAGAGAGTGGAATGGCAACTGCACCCCATCTTCATTTCCAAGTGGATCGAGCGGATGCACCATTTAATTTGTACTGGCCCTTTATGTGGGCAGATGTAACGAATGCCGGACTCAATTCTTACTTTGATGCAGTCTATCAAGGTATCGGAAAAGAAAACGCGTTGAAATACACGGTGCACCCAATGAATTTTGTCGCACAATTTAAAAACTATGTAGACACCAGTCTTGTGGCTTCTACGAATGATACTGTTGATGTTCAACTCCCAGAACCAACTCCTGTAGAAAACATTAAACCAATTGTGACACCTCCTGTTTTCACTCCACCAGTAGTTGTTACGCCTCCTTCTCGACCAACGAGTAATAAAGAAAAAGTAGAATTTCAAACCGATCGAATCTTTATTCCGGGAGAAGAAAAAGTGGTCAAAATTCGTGTAGAAAACTTAGTGGCAACCGCTGGAATTGAAATTTCTTCAACCCTCGGACATCTTGCTGATGTGTATCCAAAGAAACTCATCGCCAGTGATTTCGATAATGGTGTTGCAGAAGTACGAGTTACAACCGATTCGGAAAGTACCTTTAAACTCATTGCAAATGGCGCTTTTGGAGAGATCCGATCTTCAAGTTTGCGTGCACAATTCTTCCTTGATGTCCCAGCAACACACAGTTCTATGGAAGCGATTAAGTATTTGAAAAATGAAGGCATTGTAGATGGATACGACGACAATACATTCCGACCAAAGGGAAACCTTAATCGTGCAGAAGCGGTAAAGATCTTGCTCGAAGGAAATGGTATTGTTGTGGAAAATGTCAGTACAAATTTTAATGATGTTCCGCGAAAAGAATGGTTCTCCGGATATGTTGCAACCGCTGCCAAGCGCGGTATTGTAAAAGGATACGCTGATGGACAATTCAAACCTGCTAATAAAATTTCTCGTGCTGAATTCTTGAAAATCGCCATCCTCACCGCTGGACATAAAGTAAGTGAACACCTCGCGGTAAGTCCTTACCCCGATGTTCAAGGAGACACATGGTTTGCTCCCTATTTTGCCTTTTCAAAAACCTACGGTTTGATCGGAACTAAACGTGGTGGATACGTCGTTCCAAGTCAACCAATCACTCGTGCCGAAGCGGCTGAGGTGATGTACCGTTTGAGTAAGATTCGATAACCGTTTGAGATTTTGTCTTTCAGGAACTAATTTTTGCTATCCCCTGGGGTTTGGGGAGAAAACGTGTTTGAGCGTCAACGGGACTCGGCAACTGTTTGAATACGCATGAGCGAGTTTTTTCTCCCCAAAACTTTTTGGTTCTTTTTAGTTATAAAAAGAACATTCCTTCCTATATCAAACTTCGATAAAAGAAGGGATTCCTCCGCAGAGCCCGTCCTCGAGAAACATGTCCTCGTGAAGACGGAGATCGAGGAATCGGAATGACAAGAGGGTATTATTTTTCTAAGAACACTTGACAAATCTTGTGTTTTGAGTAAAAACGGGTTGATGAAAAAGTTTGTTTTGTTTTTGTTGGTAAGTGTGTTGTGCATTTCCGCTTCATTTGCGCAAAGCTTTGAATTCGAAATGACGAGAACACCAGAAGTTCCTGGATTTTTCATGGTCCGAATTTTCCCAGGAGTAAACAACATTCCACTGCCTATCCAAAACATTTTTGTCGCAAACTACAATGACAAAAACTCTGGAATGTATGAAGAACTTCTTCCTTTTTTGAGAGAATTTGGGGGCAAAGTCATTCCTTCTGATGAAGTTAAAAAATACGAAGAAAGTAAGAACAATCGCCTTATCTTTTTAGGAAAAGAAAAGAAAGGATTTGATCATTTTGCGGTACAAAAAGAAAATAAAATCTTAGAAGAGTTTGAAGCCTTTGCCGCTGAGAATCTCGAACCAACGTTATTGCAAGATGTGACGGCAGCTTTTGGAGGAAACGTGAAAGAAGTTTTTCCCGCAAAAATTGATTCTATTGGATTTGAAGATGTTTTCTTTATTGGGAAATTTGAAAAGGAAATGAAAACTCGTATGGAAATCCAAGGAGTTTCCGCTGAAGGAGAAATCCGAGCTGTTGCTCCCCTCTTTTTTAATGATGAAGAATTTTCTCGAGGTGCTCTCGCGAAAGAACTTCCTGATATTTGGGAAGAAGTCTGGAGACAATCACAAGACGAAAAATCATCCTTTGGTTGGTTTAAGTCAATCAGTATAAATGATCTTTTTCCATTGATTTTACTTATCTTCGGACTGGCTATTATTGTGGTGACTGTGAGAAAATTTGCCAAAAAAAATAAGAAACTCGAAGCAAAACTCAGTATTGATGAGAATGGTATTCCTTCGCACCAGAACTGGAAGGATGTTCCATTTGAAGTGGAAAAGAAAGACGAAAAATAGAAACATTTTCGCTATCCAAACAGGGTTTGGGGAGAAACCGTGTCTGAGCGTCATTGGGACTCGGCAATATTTTAAGAGCGCACGAGCGAGTTTTTTCTCCCCAAAACTTTTTGGTTCTTTTTAGTTATAAAAAGAACAGTCCTGCCGATATCCATCATCGATAAAAGAAGGGATTCCTTCGCATCAAAACTGGAAAGATGTCCCCTTTGAAGTGGAGAAGAAAAACGAGAAAAAATAAGTGCTCTCTAATGGAGAACCCCCTCCCTCATCCTCTAATTTAGTTAGAGGATCCAGTTGGAACGCAACTTATTGCTAAGCAATAAGTTCTCTTTATTGACTGGGTTCCTGCTTTCGCAGGAATGAGGGGGTTACTCCCACATCCCCACCTCCTCCTCTTTGGCTTGCGCGGCGTAACACCGAAACTCTTCTTTCCGTTCAAAAGGGAAATAAAAGTATCCTTTCGCATACCCCGTACGAAGAAGTTCTGCATTTACATCTACTCCTGATTCCGTGAATATATACGCCAACCGCCGTCCATATTTATCTAATTCGTCTCCCTCTGGATCAGAGAGCAAACATATTCTCTTGGATTCAGACAACAATTCTTTCGTCTTCTCTGACGCCTCTGGTCCGAACTTCTGAAGGGGTTTACGCGGGTCTTTGGTCTCTGGAGTATCAATTCCGATAAATCGTACTCGAACGTTGTCTGCAATGATCAGCGTGTCTCCATCCACCACTCGTTCCAACTCTGTCCATTGGCAATCTTTGTCGAAGTGATCATTTTTGAAGGTGAACTCCCTTGAACACATTTCTTGTTCAATCTTTTCTTCTTTCGGAATAAAATCAAACAAATTTGCTGGTCTGTCAGGCAGGACTGAACTGCAGGCGGTGAGAAGAAGAAGGATGAGAACAATTATGATTCTTTTCATTTCTGTTCTCCCCCTGTTAAGGGGGAGCTAGAGGGGGTTTATTCAATAGCTTCTTGATAACATTTTTCACACACAACTTTTTCCGGACGATCAGAAGCGAAAGACGTCTGAATAGTTGTTGAACATTCCTCACACGTTCGAGAAAAAAGCTGTCGTGGGTTACGCAATTTCACTCGATCCGAATTTCGACAGTCGGGACATTTTCGCGGAATGGGAAGACTCATTTTTCGATAAAATTTCAGTTCTTCTTTTTGAATAGCGTAGTTTTTCTGACATATCGTGCAGGCGAGTACTTCCTTGCAGATCGTATCCTCTGTGTTTTGGATTGAATCTGGAAGAGTGGAAAGCGTTGCTGGTTGATAATCTTTTTTCTCTAGCTGCTTCCATTTAAATCCCCGCTTGAGCGCTTCTTCTTTGGTCAGTGGAAAGTATTCATTCGCCAAGGTCTCATTGTATCCGAAAGCCGACATAGAGCCTGGATAAAACTCTCCCCATTCCCCTGTCTCTTTCATGTGCGCGATAATTTTTTCACGAAGCGTTTCAAATTCATCCTTGGTGTACTGTTTATTGAGGATGCAGTACTGCGCCTTCTTGAGCCCCACACAACCAAACAAGTCGTGCGATCCATTTACACAAAAGAAACAATACGCTGAATTGTGCGGACCATCACTCACCCATGCAATAAATTTTGAATTATTAAGCTTGTCTCCTGAAATACATTCATACGTGTGGTTATGACGTGCAACCGCATAGGCGTCCATTACGTTTTCATTTTTTCGAGGGGCATACCAGACATATTTTCCTTCATCCATCCCGTACACATCGAAACATTCTTGTGCGTTTTTGGATTTAAAAATGTAGTTTCCCGTGCAATTTTCTGATTGCAGGATTTGCGCATAGCGGTGCGGAAATTTGAGACAGAATTTTGTGAAATGATCCCGCAATCCTCCCAGTGCATCGAAAGAATGCAAATTGAGATCCGCTATTTTTTTACGATAGGCTTCCTCTGACAATGGTTCATTGAGGAAGTGAAATTTTTTATTCCGCAGATTCACACACCCGAAACAGTCATGGCACCCAATACAATCTTTGAGAAACCAACTCCCTGAGCACCCCTGGCAATTTTGTAGAAACGCACAGTCAAAACATCGTTCACAATCGGTGAGTTCATAACACAGCTCACAGTGCAGAGCCGCGGTAGAGTCGAGAACATTGGTGCAATTATCTGAAATCCAGTTGTAGTGACTGTCTTCTGATTCATCTGTGCAGAAATTCAAATAGCAGTTTTTATTATTGAAACAACAGTGATTATATTCTGAGTTTTCGCTGTGAAAATTCCACAAAGCCATGTGGGGCACTTCTTTTTGGAGTTCCTGAAATTGTTCAAAGAAAGGGCGTGAGAAATCAAAGTCTCGTCCATTTTTCTTCCCGTCCCAAGTATCTCCCCACCAACATTTATCACATCCTACCGGAATCTGTGACTCGGAAGAAAAAATCGTAATAGTGGCTTTATTGCAGACTGAACACGGTTTTCGATACAAACACCGTTCATTTCGATGCGCCAATCGACGACGCATCCGTTCTTCTGGACAGAGTGTTGGAGCGGGTACGCCCATCTTTTCGTAGAATTCGAGATCCTTATCGGTAATCTCAAACTCCACACCAGAAACCGCACAGTTCTTTTTCATTTTACGAGATCAAGATAACATTTTTCACAGTAGACCTGTTCTTTTTTTTCTGGAGCAAAGGTTGTTTTCATGGACACCGAACACTTATCACAATTGCGTTCAAAGAGTTTCTGGGGATTGCGAATTGCCATACGATCCGCGTGTCGACAATCAAAGCACCTGCAGGGAATCGGGAGTTTCATCTTTTGATAAAACTTAAATTCCGCGGGTTGAATTTTATAATTTTTGGAACAATTCTCACAGGCCAAAACTTCATCACAAATAGTATCCCGAACATCATGAATTGAGTCTGGGATGACCGAAAGTGTCGCTGGTTTGTAATCGACTTTTTCCGCTTCTCTCCACTGCCAATCGCGTTTAATTACCTCTTCTTTTGATAACGGATGATAGCCTTGTGCGTCCGATTCGTTGTAGCCAAAGGGAGTAAGTTCGGCGGGAAAGAACTCTCCCCACTCCCCTGTTTTTTTCATATGTTCAATAATTTTTTCACGAAGCGAGAAATAGTCGTCTTTTGAATATTGTTTATTCAAGATGCAGTAATTTTTCCGCTGCAAAGAAATACAACCAAACAAATCTCCACTGCCTCGACAATTATCAGAGCAGGCAATATTTTTACAATTCCAGCACCACGAAGAAAACACCACCATGTACGAACTATCGGGCGTAATACAATCACAGCACCACTGTGGAGCCCCTGTTTGGACGATATCATAGCAATGCTTTGGGGACTCTATTCGATCCACGAACTTACTTTCTTCTCCATTGATTGTGTTGAATCCAAGCGTGTTTTTACAATTATATAAATGATCTCCATCGCACCCCGTGGTATTGAAAAATTGCGCATGTCGGTGTGGAAACTTTTGGACAAATTTAACGAAATTCTCTCGCATTCCATCGAGATTGGAATGTTTATAAAGTTCTAAATCTTCCACTTTCTTTTTAAATTCTTCCGGTGTGCATTTCTCATTGAGAAAGTAATACTCTTTGTTTCGCAGATTCACACACCCAAAACAATTCGAGCATCCGATACAATCTTTGAGAAACCAACTATCGTGGCAGTTCTGACAATCCTGCAAGAAAGCACAATTATAAAGGCGCTGAGAATCAACACATTCATAGCAGAGCTCACTCTCTGTAATCACAGACCGACAATCCATCACGTCACGCACACGATTACAATCGACCGAGTAAAATGAATCTTTGATAAACCAACTTCCAATCACCAAGTAACAATTCTGACCATTGGAAAAATCCTGACAGTACTCACAATTCTCACTCTTCGTACCATTATCATTAATAATAGAAATTTGTGGAACTTCGTCATAGAGCTCTTTAAATTGTTCAAAGAACGGACGCGAGAAATCAAAGTCCCGACCATATTTGGTAGCATCGAACTCATTCCCAAACCAACACTTGTTGCAGTACACAGGAAAATTGGCATCTTTGTGATGAATCGCAATGATGTTTTTTTTACAGGAATCACAGGTCCGTTTGTAGAGACTCCGTTCGTTTCGCCACATGAGTCTTCGACGTTCCCGCTCATCAGGACAGAGCGTGGGAATGGGAATTCCCATCTTTTCATAATAAGCGACATCACCATCAGTGATTTCGAATTCTACTCCAGAGACGGTACAGGTTTTTATCATTCTAATTCTTTTTTCCGTTTACGAATCTGTTCTAACAAATCGTCATAAACGCTTTCTAAATTATTTATAACATCTTTATTTTTATAGCGAATCACTTTGAGTTCATAATTTTCTAACACATCTGTTCTAATGTCATCGCATTCTTCCTGTCCATCATGAGAATCCCCATCAATTTCTATAACTAACTTTAATTCTGCACAATAAAAATCAACGATATAGTTATCGATAGGACGTTGTCTCAGAAAATTTAGTCTTTTTAACTTTTTACTGCCTAAAACCTCAAACCACATTCTTTGTTCTGGTTTTGTCATATCCTTTCTTAATTCTCGCGCTCTTTCTTTAAGTTTTGGATTGTAAGGTAATCGATGATGAGGTTCAATAATACTCCCCCCTAGCCCCCCTCCATGAGGGGGGAAAACTTTGCCTTGGTGAAGTTGGGGGGAGTTTTCCATATTAATTTACGGCTTCGAGGTAACACGGTTCACAATAAATGGTCTCCTCACTCTCTGGGGGAAAGGGAGACCGCACGCTCGCCGAACACTTCTCGCAGTTTTGATCATAGAGATTGCGAGGATTTCGAAGGCTCATCCGCGCCCCGTATCGACAATCAGGACACTGAATCGGGATCGGCAGTTTCATTTTTCGATAAAGACTCAGCTCCAACGGCTGAAGTCGGTAGTTTTTGGAACAAGTATCACAAGCGAGAGCCGCCTGAAGAATATCATCCTTCACTGCCTCAATTTTATCGGGGACAACGTATGTCTGAGGATTTGTTTCACGATCCACGTCTTCTCCCCACCTCCATCCTTTCTCAAGAACCTCTTCTCGAATCAGTGGGAAGTAACCGTGGGCTACCGAGTCGTTGTACGAGAATGGTGAGATTTCTATTGGAAAGAATTGCCCCCAGTCCCCTGCTTTTTGCATAGAGTGAATGATACGGGCGACTTCTTTTTCGTATTCTTCTTTTTTATATTCTTTATTAAAAATGCAGTACTGCTTGTTCCGCAGTCCTACACATCCAAAGCAGTTTTTACACGAGAAACACTGCTCGCAGTACCAAAGATCCGAACTATAAAAAACATACAAACAAAAATGACAATTGAATGTTTTCATGGTTCCCAATGTCTCGTATGAAACTCGCGAAGCATCATACATATTGGAACAATCAATCAGGTCTTTTGTTTCCACTCCCAATTGAACATGCGCACAATCTTCTGCGTGCATCATGTCATAGCAATTCTGACAATTTTTTGAATTGGTTATAAAGTCCCCCGTACAATTTTCAGTATTTATCACATTCGCATATTTGTAGATTCGTTTTTTTCTCAAATCATTAAAGAGTTCTTTCGCTTTTTGGATGTGTTTATGATCGGACAAAAAATCCGAAACTCGTTTCTCGTACTCCTCTCGTGGAAGCTTCTCATTCATAAAGTGGTATTCTTTTTTCACAAGATTCGTACAGAGGAAGCAATGATGACAGCCTCGGCAATCATCACAGAACCAGCAATCGTGACATCCCTGAGAGTAATAAACCCATTTACAGTCGTAACACTTTTCCACACTAAAACACTCGTACAAGAGCTCTGACCGGTATGCAAAAGATGAATCAATGGCACTCGTACAATGTTGGAGTAATTTTCCGTACAAACAGTCTTCACAGAAATCTGACGAATTTACCAAGAAACAATTCTTTGATTCTCCAATAGAGGTCGCGTACGGACAGTTTTCATTATTGATGGCCACAAGCGCCGCATAGGGCACCTCTTTTTGCAGTTCGTGATATTGGGCAAAGAAAGATTTCGTATCATCAAAATCACGCCCAAAATTCATCGCGTCCCAACTGTCAGAAAACCATTCTTCGCGCGGACACACCTTGAGTCCTGAGTCAGGACGATATACAGCGAGAAGAGACTTACCGGAAAATGAGTTTTTATTGCGAAACAAAAACTGCTCATTCCGGTGCGCTACTCTTCGTCGAGCCCGTTCTTTGGGTGACAATGTTGGGAGTGGAATTTCAAACGTTTCCCCCCCAAAGGTCGGCGTAATGCGCTTCAAAAAATCCTGCTCAAAATTAGTGATCTCGAATTCATTTCCGCTCACGGTACAAGTGGATTTTATCGCCCCAAAAAATACTCATGAATGCGAGTTTCTGCAAGTATTTCTGGATGAAACGTAGCGAGAAGAAAATTTCTATCTTCAACTAAAACTGGTTCATCTTTGTGATATGCCAAAACTTTTGGTTCTCCTCTCTCTCTGGGAGAGGAGTTAGAGGTGAGGGGCTCAATACGAGGCGCACGAATAAACACGCCTTTCAAATTCTTAAATTTAGGTGAAGTCAGATCGGTTGTGAAGGACTCCTGTTGTGCTCCATACGCATTCCGATCGATGACAATATTTGCTCCAAATTTCTCGCAGAGGATAGCTCCCGCACACGTGCCGAATATCTTTAGATTCTTTGCATTCACAATCTCTTCCCACATATTGAATTCCTTCAACAATTTCTCCATGGTCCCACTCTCACCTCCGGGGATAATCAGGTGCGTGAGATTCTTTAAGTCCTGAAGAGAGCGTACCCACCTGTATTCTACTTCAAGTAGATCGAGCACTTCTCCGTGCTCTGCAAAGGATCCTTGTAATGCCAGAACCCCTATTTTCATGATCTTATAATACCTCTCCTTTCTGTCATTCCAAAATCCCGAAGGGATATTTGGAATCCATTATCCAACAAAAATATGTAAAAAATTAATTTCTATAAATATATGATCACTCCATAATGGATCCCAGAGATTCCTCCGGAATTCGGGGATGACAGGGGTATTTTTTAAAATCGCAAATCGAAAATCGGCAATCGAAAATTTCCCCTCATCGTTCTGCGTATTTGGTTTCCAACGTTTCCATTTCATCACCTTTCATGGCTGTCCCAAGACCGGAAGAAGCTTTGGCGAGAATTTCTGGTTTATCGTAATTCATTGTTGCCTGCACAATAGCCTTCGCCATTTGTTCTGGATTCTCTGATTCAAAGATTCCTGATCCCACAAACACACCCTCTGCGCCCAACTGCATCATCATGGCTGCATCCGCAGGTGTTGCAATTCCTCCCGCGACAAACGTCACCACAGGAAGTCTTCGTGTTTCGAATACTTCTTGAACACATTTTTTGTTCACCCTGTATTTTTTCGCTTTCGCTTCGAGATTTTTTTCAGTCAAAGATCCAATCTCTTTTTGAATCTCCGTCCAGTGTTTCACGGCTTCAACGATATTCCCGGTCCCCGCTTCTCCTTTGGTACGGATCATAGCCGCTCCTTCTTCGAGCCGCCTGAGTGCTTCTCCAAGATTTCTCGCTCCGCAGACAAAGGGCAGTTTAAAGATTGTTTTTTCAATATGGGCTTCGTTGTCTGCCGGTGTGAGCACTTCTGATTCGTCGATGAAATCAATATCCAAAGATTCCAGAATTTGTGCTTCCACAAAGTGTCCAATCCGCACTTTCGCCATCACAGGGATTGTCACGGCTTTTTTAATTTCAGCAATCATGGTCGGATCTGACATCCGTGCCACACCTCCGTCTTTACGAATTTGCGAAGGAATCCGTTCGAGCGCCATGACCGCAACGGCTCCGGCTTTCTCGGCGATCTTTGCCTGCTCGACGTTCATAACATCCATAATAACACCGCCCTTAAGCATTTGGGCAAGTCCTGTTTTGAGTTGGTACGTGTTCTTTTCCATTGATCCGATTGTATTCAAAAAAAGAGAATTTAAAAGTAAGGAATCAAAAGTTGCTATCTCTTGGGGGTTTGGGGACGAGAACTGTTTGAGCGCCAACGGGACTCGGTAAAAATGTACTATGCAAAGAGAGCGAGTTTTCTTGTCCCCAAAAGTTTTTGGTTCTTTTTAATTATAAAAAGAACAACCCTGCCGATATCCATGTTCAATAAAAGAAGGGATTCCTCCGTGGAACCTGCCCTCGAGGAATCGGGGGGTCGGAATGACAAAGCGGAACTACTCATCCACCTTCTTTTGTGGAGGAATTGGCGCTTGTTCGGATAAGTCTCCTTGAATTTGCTCAGGAGCCACTCGTGGTGTTTTACGTAAGAAGAGAAGAATCGCAAAAAGCGGTAATGCAAACCCAATAATTAACCGGACAATCATAAGTGTGCCCAGTTCTGTGTAATCTTCTGGAACTAATATTGTTCCCGCTTCGTCTAAGATTTCTCTCGTAACTTCAAACGCTTGGTTGAGGTATTTCGTCAAAATCCGTCCCCCCGACAATGCTAAATTCATGAGCGAAGCTCCAATCGCAAACCACGTTCCCCGATATCCTGCCGGTGCGTAGAAGGCAAGAAGCGCTAATAACGGAACCATGGAAATATTTGCCAATGGACTTCCCAGCGCTGTATCAAACATCGCCACTGCCTGTGCACTCATGCCCAAAGTTTCATGAATACCGAAGTACAGTCCCAACTCTGGTAACGACATAATGGTATCAGCAAACACAAGAAATATGAGAACTGATCGAATCGGTTTATTGGCAATAAAGTCACTAAAGAGCCATAACACAAGAAGCGCCACCAATGCTCCGAGCTGCGCCAATATTCCAAAGAACATCTGATTAAATCCTAATGAATCGATCATCCACCATTGGAGCCCCGGTCCTGTGTATGGCGTAAGGCGATAGAGAAAGAGTACTAAAAGTGTCAGGGCAAGTACCCGAAATTTGGCTTTGGGGAGATCTTTGGTCACCAGACACATCATCGCTGCGAGAAGCACAAGAGAGACCCCAAAGACAATCTCTTGAGCGAATGGGAGATTGGACATCGCCATCACAACGGAAAATACGGCAAAAACGAGTCCCCAAAAAAGGATATGCTTGTTCAGCGGTTTTCGTTCGTGATCCTGAACTTTTTCAAGACGAATGAAAAGCACTCCCACACAAGAAATAAGCGGAATTCCCAGCGTCATCCAAAAAATTGTTTCGTACGCCACATGCTGTGCTAACCACCCTCCAAATCCCGCTACCGAGAATGCTGCCAGACTCAAAGCTAATCGCCCCAATAATTGCACCATTGAAAGTTCTGACTGCACAGACTGATCGGAGCGTGATACTTTTTTTCCTTTCTTTATCTCGGTGCGATCGACAACTTCTGTCGTCATAGTATCGGCTGTCACGTCTTGAATAACAAATCCAAACGTCATAAATACCGCCGACAATAAATAAATCATATATTCATTTCCAATCCACATAATCCAGTCGTGTCTCCCCGCAAGACCGGCGAGAAGAATCGTCCCGAGAATCATCAAAAACGCTCCCAAGAAAATATACGACTTCCGCTGGTTGCCAAATAGTTTCACCGAATCCACCATCTGACCAAAGACCATTTTCAAAGTCCACGGAACCATGATCCAGACAGATATTGAAATCAATTGTTCGGCAGAAAGTGATAGATTTTCCTTTTCCCAGAAACTCAATGCAATCGCACTAAATCCCGCCAATCCATAAGAAAAATAAATCAAAAGAAGCGGAATGTATCGCGGCTTAAGCGCACGAATAGGCGTTAGAAGCGCCTTATCAATCTGTTTGCGAAAACAATCACAATAACGCATCAGTCGAAACTATAGACTGAAAATGTCTAAGGTTAAAGATAAAATATAAAAATAAATCCTAAATTACAATTTTAAAAGTAAAAATTACAGTTGCGTATTCGAAAAACTCAATGAAGATTTGGTGAAGTCATTACTTTTGATTTTCCATCCGATGACTTAACGAAACCATACGTATTCTTAAGAATACAGTTTTCACATTTTCTCTTCGTATGTGTACAAAGATGCTTGGGTAAAAGCATCCCAAATGTTTCCCTAGGAGAAGATGATGGTACTTCTTCGTGGTAATTACAGCCCCCTACAAGAGGCATTGGTTGTCCCAGTCCAAAATCATTCCCAACCATTCCTACTCCTGCCTTAACGAAAAGTTTATCACTCACCGGACAATTTTCTGTCCCTTCTATTTCAGAAAGAGGAAAAATTGTATCCCATTTCACGTGCTGACCACTTTGCTCTGCAACAAAATCCGCTTCTGTTAATTTAGAAACCGCTCCTTCTGGTGTGCCCATGTTATTTTCAATGAATAAATACAAAATATTATTTAACAAAAAACGCAGATATTGTCAAATAATCTTTTTCCTCACGTCATTGTCGCTTGTTTCTCAACTCTGGTTCCACTGAGGTCACCACTCGAAGTGAGTTCGAAATCAAATAGGCGTTAAAAGCGCCTTATCAATCTGTTTGCGAAAACAATCACAATAACGCATCAACAAGAACTATAGACTGTTTTTGAAAAATTGAGTACTAGAAAGAAGTGGCAACTAATACCTTTGAATTTCCATCTTTCGAATGTACAAAACCATGCTCTGGACACTCAATAATACAGTTTTTACAAAGACGGGAAGTATGTTTACAAAGATCTTTTGGCGTCATAGCTTTTACTTCTTGATAATGTTCGCAAGGTTCTGTGGTAGCCACCTGTTGTCCATCTGCTTGTTTGTCGTTTCCATTCATCCATCCGTTTGTCACTTCTACAAATATCTCACTTCTTTCTGGACATTTCTCTGTACCATCAACCTCTGAAAGAGGAAATATCGTTCCCACCGCTAATGTGCACTTTCCATATTTATGTACAAAATTCTCTTCTGTTAATTGAGGAACCGCTCCTTCTGGTATTCTCATGTTGTTTTCAATGAATAAATACAAAATATTATTTAGCAAAAAACACAGACATTGTCAAACCCCATTTTCTCCCAAAAGGAGAAGAAAATTATTCACTCTTCATTGTTCATTATTCATCGCCACCTGCCCATTTTGAACGTAGAGATATCGACGCTTACTCGTAATACTCTCCATTTCTTGAATCTGTTCTGAACTCTGCAATGCATACAAACTTGTCGGAATCGCCAAGGCAATATCCCACGCCTCTGTTTCCTGCTGAATTTCCATTCGTTGTGTTTTGAATTCCTCAAGAGCAAATCCTCGAGTTGCCAAAGAATTGAGACACAAGAGATAAAAGAATCCCAAAACAATCACTACTAAAATCCCAATATTTCGTACCCATAAAAAATAGTTCCGCTCCGCCGCCGTCACATGTGTCGGTTTTTCAACTTCAGTAGTGGAATGATGTTGTACGTTCATGTAACTTTTTCAAATAAACGAAGTTTTGCGCTACGCGCACGAGGGTTGGAATCAATTTCCTCAGGAGAAGGAACAATAGGTTTTCGACTCAAGAGTGTAATCTTAGCGGGAGCTACTTCCGTATGAAGAGAAAGATCCGTTTCAATCGTTTCTGGTTTCGCATTGGCTACAACGAATTTTTTCACAATGCGATCTTCCAATGAGTGATAGGAAATTACTCCCATTCGATCTCCTGATTGCATGACCTCAAGTGCATCTTCGAGTGTTTTCTGCAGAACGTTCAACTCATCGTTCACTGCAATTCTCAGTCCCTGGAAAACCCGCATAAGCGTTTTCTTTCTTGTTTGTGGGATCGTGTTTTCTTCGATTAATGTGCGCAAATCAAAGGTCGTTTCAAATAGTTTTATTTCCCGTGCTTCGACAATTTTTCGAGCCAGTTTTCGTGCCAAAGGTTCTTCTCCATATTCGTGCAAAATTCGAGCCAATTCTTGTTCGCTCGAGGAATTAAGAATCTGCTCACAATCCTGTGAAGAACTTCCATCGAAGGTCATTTTCAACGGTCCTTCTTTTTCAAAGCTAAAGCCTTTCTCCGCATTATCAACATGATGAGAGCAAAGCCCAAGGTCCAGAAGTATCGCAAGTGGTCGTTCTATATCATTTTCTTGAACACATTTTTTGATCAAAGAAAAGTTCGAATTATAAAAAACTGTTTTTGATTCCCACCGCGAAAGTCTTTTTTGAGCAAAAACAAGATGTTCTTTATCAAGATCACAAGCAATGTATTTTGTAATATTTGGAAAAGCTTCTAAAAACGCTTCACCATGCCCACCAAGCCCCACCGTGCCATCAAAAACCGTCCTAATTTCGTTAGAAAATAAAAGCGCAAGAATTTCTTTTTTCAATACCGGCTCGTGAAACAAGTTTTTCTCTGGCATTTTTTGATCTGTTTTTGTGTAAATGTGCAAAAGTTGTGTACAAACTGTGGAGAACTTTCACACGTCCCTTTTCGCTTAGATACGCGAAAAATAAAGACTGGAAAAACTATAGAACAAAAAATGTGTTTGCACAATCTTTTTTCGCTGTTTGTGATTGACCTGCTGGATTTTGTGTTTTCTTTTTTTGTTCAATAAAAAGGCAATTGTCTTTCCAGAATCCCGAAGGGATATATGGAATCCATTATCCTTTATGAAGAATTTAGACCCTTATCTAAATTTTCCTTACACACTCCATAATGGATCCCAAACTAAATTTGAGACGACTAAATATCTTTTCTTTTTCTCCTTTTCCCCTACCATAGAACCAATGTTTTGGGCCATTTCAAAAACCGCATTTCTCGCCTCACTTCCTCTCGTAGAGCAACGTCTTGCGATTCCAATGGGGCATCTCTCTTTTGACTTGCCTATTCTTCTCGCGGCAACCGTTGGAATTGTGGCAAATATTGTTTCTGTGGGGATTGTTCTTTGGCTCCTGCCAATTATCACAAAATATTGTGAGAAACATCACCCACCTTTTCATCGATTTCTCCAAAAAATTTATACCAAAACACGAACAAAACACTCTCATAAATTACAGCTTTGGGGAGAAATTTTTCTTATCTTTTTTGTTGCAGTGCCACTTCCCGGAAGTGGTGGTTGGAGTGGAAGTTTGATTGCCTTTCTTTTTGGGATCCCATACAGAAGAGCCATGAAACTTATTAGTATTGGACTCATTATTGGAGGAATACTTGTTGCTGTCCTCACTGTGGGAATCAACGGAGCGATTCAACTCATTCAAGATATTCCCCAAGAAATCACCGAATTTGTACCGAAGGCGTTACCGTAAAGTCCCAGATTTCTGAAGGCTCTGCTTCGGGAAGGGTTGAAAAATTTGGAACAATTCTTACGCGAGTTCTAAACGTTCTTTTTAATCGTTCTACATCAAATATTGGATTTCCTCCTCCAAGATTAGCAGAGGTAGCTGTAATCGGATATTCAATTCTCTCCGCCACTTCTCGGATCGTAGAAATACGAAATGCCACTTTATCGTCCGGCCAATAGGGCGATCGAGGCAATATATCCTTGGGCTTGAGGAGTGCTGTTTTGGGACTATCGAGAAAAAAGGATTCGTTCATTTCTCTCGGCACTTCTGCAAATTTCTTCAGCATTTCGAAGTCTTTCACCATGAGCGAAAAAAACTTCTTCGCTGAACGCCCTTTGAGCTTTGCGAGTTTCTCTAGTCCTCGCTCATCATCTGCCCGCACCCCGAGACCGAAGCTGGTGTCAGTGGGATACGCCCAGATTATTGTTTTCTCGAACATGGTTGGATTATACATAAAGGATCCGGATCCCAAAGGGATCCGGATCCTAATTATCTTCTCTCTGGAGCGCGTAGCGGGAAGTTCTTTCCTTCTCCCCCGCAAAGCGGGGTCCGAAGTCGAAAACTCTTCACATATTTTGCTTTGCAAAATAGTTCAGAGCGAACCCTGCGGATTCTATTCCAGCCCCGACAAGTCGGGGCAAAAGTAAAAACAAAAAAGCCCCAAGGGGCGTTTTTCGCGTGGCAGGAAGTTCTTTCATTCTCCCCCGCAAAGCGGGGTCCGAAGTCGAAAACTCTTCACATATTTTGCTTTGCAAAATAGTTCAGAGCGAACCCTGCGGATTCAATTCCAGCCCCGACAAGTCGGGGCAAAAGTAAAAACAAAAAAGCCCCAAGGGGCGTTTTGGTTTTTACTGGAGCGCGTGGCGGGAATCGAACCCGCGTCACCAGCTTGGAAGGCTGGGGTAATAAGCCGTTATACGACACGCGCGCTTTTTAAAGAGAACGAGAAGATTGTAGAAAAAAATCTTTAATGGTCAAATTTTTCTCGCCTCCACTTTTTTCTAAAAATAATTACAATCGCAATGAAATGAATTCAAACTTCATCACCGTTGACGGAATTAAAACACACTATTTCCACGGGGGCTCTGGACCCAAAATTGTTATTCTTCATGGGTGGGATCCGCGTTTAACGCTGGAAGAGAGTTATCGCAATCTTGTTGAAAAGCTCGAACGCAAATGCGAAGTCTATGTCCTCGCATTGCCAGGATTTGATCAATCGGACTTTCCTCCAATGGAAGGATGGACAACTCATGATTATGGAACGTGGTTAGAGAAGACCCTGAAGGCATTAAAATTAGAAAACCCTGCCCTCTACGGACACTCCTTTGGATGTCGTGTAATTGTACGATTCTTACTTAAAAATCCTGAATTCCGAGGAAAAATAATCCTTACTGGAGCAGCAGGTGTGAAATGGGGGCCTCGAGGAATCAGGCAACACGCCCTCTTCTTTGTAAATAAAACGTGTCCACAATTTAAGAAAATTTTTCGAAATTACTGCCCGAAGAAACTACGCCCATTGATCATTGGTAAAATTCTTGGAGCACACGATTGGGCATTGGTGCCAGCGAAATTGGAGAAGACGTTAAAAAAGACACTCGCCGAACCCGGCTTCCGAGATCAACTTCCGAACATTAAACAAAAAACACTTCTGATCTGGGGACGAAATGACGCCATTACCCCAATGAGATCTGCACGAGTGTTTGCTAAATCTCTTCCAAATAACGAACTCAAAGTCATCTCTAATGGACGACACGGATTACATAAAACACACGCAAAGAAAATAACTGAGTATGTCTCAAAATTCCTCAATGAAAAATAAAAACATTCTGAGTCCGGACTTTACAAAGACCTTCTTAAGACAAGTCCGGACTCTATATACTTTCTAAACCATGGAGATTCTTCAAATATTTATCACGCTCGTCATTCTCCTGTTGGGAATACGAACCACCAGTTGGCATCTGCAAAACTGGCAACTCCGTGAATACCGACTCGATCGGATGCGGGCGCACTTGAGAACACGTGATGGGAAACACGATTTTATAACGCTTTGGTATAACTTTTGGTTTTTCAAAGGCATTCTCCCTCGCCCTCGTAAATCAGGACGAATGTTAATGATTATTGGAATTTTTATATTGCTTACCGTTTGGATCTGGTGGGCACTTATTCCTGTACTCTTTTTTAAAACCCCGTATTTCATATTTTTTATCGTATTGATTTGGGAACGAATCACTGGGTTTTTGGTAGGGATTGCTGTTTTTCTTTCTCGTATTCCAGTGGAACTCGCGCGGAAAATTTTATTTCTCAAAGCTAAACGCATTGTGAAACATTCAAATGTAAAACGTATTGGAATTACCGGAAGCTTTGGAAAATCCTCAACGAAACAAATTCTCATTCACTTGCTTCAATCCAAGTTTGGAGCGGAGAATGTGCTCTTTAACCCGGGGAATGAGAATAATGAAGTGGCAATCGCTCGGCTGATAATCAAGAATTCCGCATTCTTCTCTCCCTTGGGGAGAGATAAGAGAGAGGGTAAATTCTTTGTCGTCGAAATCGGTGCCTATCGTCGTGGAGAAATAAAACACGTGTGCCAGTTTGTACAACCTCACACAGGAATTTTGACAGGAATCAACGCACAACACATTGAACTCTTCGGATCTCAGCGAAACATTCAACGAGCGAAATTCGAATTGGCTGAGGCAGTAAGTGAAAAAGTATTTTTTAATGCCGACAGTCCTCTGCTTCGTGAAATTGCGGAAGACCGAAAAATAAAAGCCACAAAGATCCCTCTTTCTCTCTCGACAGCACAGAATCTCAAAAGTGAGCATCACCAAAGTACATTTGAAATATACGGAGAAAAAATGACCTTGCCGTGGAGCGGTGCCTTTTTTGTTTCCAATGCTTTACTCGCCATAGAATGTGCTCGAGAAACTGGTATGAATGCCACTGAAATCGCAAAAGCACTCCCCAAGTTACCATCACTTGATCGCGCGTTAAATATGAAAACATTGAAGTCTGGAACAACGTTACTTGAAGATTTGTACTCTGCGAATCCCGATGGAGTTATGGGAGCAATAAAACATCTCAAAACCTTTCCAGGAAAGAAAATTTTTGTAGGAATTCCTCTCCGAGAACTCGGGCAAGAATCCAAAGAAATACATCGTAAAATTTTTACAGAACTAGCTACCATGCAAGCGGAAGTCTTTTGGCTCAAACCTGATTTTTTAGATTTAGGAAAAGAGCTCTGTGGTTCACGATTTCATGGAGAGGATATTGAAGCGCTCAAAAAAATTGTAAAAACACTGAAGAAAAACGATGCTATTCTGCTTGAATCTCGTTTGTCAAAAGCAGTGGTCGAAATATTTTAGAAAAACTCAATCGTTTCCACTATCTGTTCAAACGTATCAAACCATTCTTGGATGGCTTCTTCTCCGTTTCCTGCGACAAGTTCTGTGTAAAACAATGGTTGCTTTCCAAAATCCCAAACACGTTCTTCTCCACAATTTTCAAAATTCGTAACAAGTAATTCTGGAATAGCCGACGCTACGCGTTCTCGTGGAATTTCAAGCGTTATAACCACCTGATGTTCCTTATGGAAAAAATACAGTTTTCGTTCAAGTACCTTATCACAGACTTCAAATCGCCCAAGCACCATAAAATCTTGTGCATTAACAGCTCCAAGATTCCGAACGGTCTGAGAGGCGGGTAATGAAAAATCCACGCCCTCTCCATACTCTCCCCGGGCAAGAGCTTCTTTATTTTTCAACGCCATGTCCGATCCAAATCCCAAAGGAGCAAATTCTTCCATCTCCGCAATCGCTTTTGTATCTATTGAAAGAAAAAGACGCGTACTTTCAGAGGCTTCTCTCGATACATTGTGAGGATATCGAAAAGAAAAATCTGCTTCGGGAGATTCAAAAAACTGCCAAAGATCTGATTCTTTTTCTATGGCCTTTGCTCTTCCTGAATCATAAAATACCTGTTCTTCCTCAGAAATAGGATCTTTTGAATCTATTACTTTTTTAGAAATTTGAGTATTTTGTGTACATCCCGCTAAGAGAAATGTAAAAAGGAAACCGATGAGAAGTTTTTTCATTATTACTAGAATACAAATTTTGAATAAATTGATCAACTTCGTACAATCAAAAAAGTAATGAAACTCGTTTCTAATCAAATATCTCCGCACTTCTCAATGCACGACGCACTTTACGCAGTGAAGCAGGTTTTTGTCGGAAAAAAAGATATTGAAATTCAACTCAAACAAGAACTCCGAACAGAAAACGTAAAATTTTTTAATTCTGCTCGAACGGCCCTCGCTGAAATTATTCGAATTGTTGGACCGGCGTTGAAGGAAGAAAAAAAGATCGGAATCCCTGCCTTTTCGTGTGCAGTAATGGCAACACCATTCCTCACTGCAGGACGAGAAATCTGCTGGCTCGATGTGGACAAAAGTGGGAATATTTTGTTTGAAGATTTTGAAAAAAAATCTGACGAACTCGGTATGGTGCTCGTCCCTGATACGTTTGGACAATCAGCATGCTTGGAAGAAATTTTTACCGTAGCAAAACAAAAACGAATTTTTGTTATCGCTGACGGAGCGCATTCGTTTAGCACGAGTACAAAAAATTGTCATGCAAAGATTCTCAGCTTCGGTCGAGAAAAAGACATTTCGTGTATTTCTGGTGGCGCGCTTCTTTGGCCAAATACGTCCTCTTTTTCAGTACAATTTGAAGGCATTTATCTGCCCTTTCCAAATAAATCGTGGACGATTCGACATCTCCTACAGCCCTTGGTTTTTGCACTCACACTTCCGTGGTGGACGTTGGGGGGGAAATACATCGCTGCACTTTGCAATAAAAGCAAACTCCTCCCACGAGCCGTTACTCAACCAGAACGAGAAGGACTGGAAGATTTTCCACGCAATATGATGCCACCGGAAATTCAGCCTATTCTTTTGCGAAATATTCAAAGACGTTCAAAAGACTTAGAACACCGAAAAAAAATTGCAGAATGTTGGAAAACAGAACTCAAAAGGATCTTTCCTGAAAGTATAATTACTATTCCTAATAATGCCTTTCGAGTAATTCTCACAAAAAGAGAACGACCAGATATCCTGCACCGTGCCAAAAAGATTGGATTTCATCTTAATGAATGGGACGGGGAACCGATTGCTCCACGCGGGGTCCATTTGGAAAAATTTGGATACCAAAAGGGACAGTGTCCAAATGCAGAACATTTCTCTACTCATTACGTTACTTTTCCGACAAACAAACGAACCACTGAAAAAGATGTGAAACGTTTTGCTCGCTATTTCGAAACTAAATGAAAAAATCCCATCCACTTTTTGGAGTTCTTCTCACTTTTGGGTATGTGCTCTGTTCAGTTTTTGCCTACATCACAACAAAGCATGTGTTTTTAACAGACCCTTCAATATCACCGATTAATGCCATGTTTTGGGGATTTTTCGGAGCCACAGTACTTGGTGGAATTTTTATTGGCTCTCATTCGAAAGAACGAAAGCTCGTTCAAAAAGAATGGAAGAAACATAAAAAGCTTATTCTTTCTATTTCGCTCCTGACTTCGCTCGGTGTCATTCTTTGGGGATGGTCACTTCAGATTGCAAGTGCGGGAACTGTTGGACTCATCGGACGCGCTGATGTGCTTTTTTCGCTAGCGCTCGGATCAATTTTTCTTGGCGAACGATTTTCACGAAACACCATTATTGGCGCCTTGATCGCTCTTGGAGGACTTTGTCTTGTGGTAAATGTTCCAAATGAAATCTCCTTATTTGCCGTCGGAATTGTTTTACTCATGCGATTTTTGTATTCAATGCAGAGCTTTCTCGTAAAGAAATCAGGACAAACACTTCGAGGAATTCCGTTTACCTTCTGGCGAATGGTAATCATTACGCTTGTTTTGTTTATCACCGCGATTGCTACTGGAACTTTATATATTCCGCCGATTTTTCTCCTTGGGATTATTTTCAGTTCACAAATTTTCGGTGCATTCATTGGACGCGTTTTGTATTTCGAAGCACACAAATACTTAGGAATTGGACATATCAACTTACTCTCACTTTCTCAACCAGTACTACTTCTTGTCGGAACCTGGTTGTTACTCAATGAGCCCATGCCACTTCAAAAAATAATTGGAGGGGGCATTCTGCTTTTGGGTTTGACGCTCATTGTTTTGGAAAAGACAAAACCGCACCAGAAACGATTTTCACTCAAACGAATCTTTGCTACACTGCGCCCGAAAAAAGATGTCATTGAAAATCCAATCGATCTCACCTAATCAACTCCAAGAATTTTACGACAATTTTGAAGGCGTAAAGACCTTTTTACAAACGCCAAATTTTGGAAATTTCCGAGAACAACTCGGTGAAAAGAATCTTCGTTTTGGGGTTTTTGAAGGTAATACAATTGTAGGGATTGCGCAGTGTCAGAAAATTTCTGCCCGTCGAGGAACTTTTCTTCACGTAGCACACGGCCCACTTATTTTAAATTCTCCCCCTTTTGAGGAGGAGCTAGAGGGGGTTTTGGAATTTTTTCTTAAAGAAATAAAAACAATCGGTCGCCAGGAACAATGTGATTTTGTACGAATCTCCCCCCTGTTGAACAATAAATGTGTTCAATGCTTTAAAAAGAACAATTACCGCCCTGCACCGCTTCACATCAATCCGAACCGAACCTGGGTACTTGACCTCACTCAGAGTGAAGATGATCTCTTGAAGAACATGCGCAAATCCACACGATACGAAGTGAGAAGAATTGAGAAGTCAGGAATTAAAACAACGCAAGGACAAGATCTGGAAACGTTTTGGAAACTGCACAGTAAAACCGCCGCTCGGCAAAAATTCGTTCCCTTCTCTCGGAAATCAACTGAACTTGAGATGGAAGTTTTTAAGAACGACTGTCAGATGTTTTCAGCGAGTTTGGAAGGTGAACCTTTTGCGAGTTCTGTAATACTCTACGACAAACACGCGGGATATTATCATCAGGGAGCATCTGTACTGCACAAACTCCCCTTCGCGCATGCGACATTGTGGGCTGCGATTTTGGAGGCCAAAAAAAGAGGGTGTACGGAATTCAACTTCTGGGGAGTCAGCCCCGAGGAAAACAAAGATCACCCGTGGACAGGGCTCTCGCGATTCAAGCGTGGATTTGGGGGCGAGGAACAACTCTTCCTCGAAGCGCAAGACAGCCCGTTAACAAAAAAATACTGGATCAATTTCGCCGTGGAAAAATATCGGAAGTGGAAACGGCATTATTGATTTTTTTTCTCAAATCGAATCTGATCCAACACAAGCATCGTTTTTGCACAAAAATGTTTTCTTAAAAGAGTTTCTTCTTGATAGAAGGCTGTTAATTCCTTCTGTGTACAATCATCAAAATTAATTTCTATTCCACTCAAAGGCCCTTCGTCTTCTAAATATTCCAATTCATTCCGGCAAGAATTAAGACACATCTGTGCCTCATTACATCCTGTTTTACAGAATCTTTTTCCTTTGGAACATTCTGGAGAGAATTTTTCAATACCATTCTTCTCAAAAAATTCAGTAACCGAGTTATATTGCCCTTTCATTTCTTGTATATAGTAAATGTTTTATTGATTTTGTCAACTTGTATTCTCTTCTCCAAAAAATACACTCTTCTCGATTTTTAAATTCACAAAATGGCAAAAGTAACCGTCAACGACAGCACTGGAAACAAGGTCACTGATTTCGACGCGACCACTGATGAATCAATCGGAACTCAGGCTCAAGACAAAGGAGCACCGATTCCTTTTTCTTGTGGTGTGGGGGCGTGCAGAGCCTGTGTTTGCAAAGTAAAAAAAGGGAAAGAATATATTGACGAGGAATCGGTTGGACCGAAACACATCCAAACAGAAGACGATGAAGTCCTCACCTGTATCGCTGGTGTTAAAAGCGATGCCCCTGAAAATGCAGAAATTGAAATTGATGTTGAAAACCTGTAATCGTCATTCCCTCGAAGGAGGGAACCTAGGACTCTCCTATTTTTAAGAAATACGTAATGTTATATTGCTACCAGTTTTTAAAATATAAAGAACTGGATCCCCGTCTGCACGGGGAAGACAAACTTTTCTTTGACTTTTTGACTCTTCTTTTTTTTGACAAATTTCAATTCCTCCATACACTCTCCCCGCATTTCAATTCGTAATTCGTAATTGAAGATTCTCTCATTGATTAAATCATGGCACGAGCTACCAAAAAACGACTCTTCTTCGCTCTCTTCTGCACTGAGTGTAAAGACAAACTTGGGAAGATGATGCAAAACTACAAGATTTTGTTAAATATTCAGAATCAAAATCCAAAGGAAGTTACAATGAGGAAATACTGTTCACGATGTAATAAACATCAAGTGCACAAAACGAAACAGATCTCTCGTGCGCAAAACAAGTAGTAGACAGTTTACAGTTAACAGTTTATAGATTTTCGACTCTTAGACTTTTAAGCTTTTTAACTCTTTAACTTTGATAATTTTTTTGCGTGTATTTTCTTTTTGTGTAAAAATTATACTTGATGAAAAAGTTTTTTGATCGGCTTTCGGAAAAAATAAATGAAATGAATGAGTTACGGAAGAAACACAAGGTTGAGCATAAAGCAACCGAAACACATGTTCCTTCCAAAAAAAAACATCCCGATGTTCAAAAAGTAGAACTCACTATTTCGAGTACAACCATTGCAAAAGTCGTTATCATCGTCCTTTTGTTCTTTATTATCGGACAACTCGCTATTCAACTTCAAAATATTCTAATTATAACGATCGTGTGTTTCTTCCTTGCAATGGGACTTTCTCCTATTGTAAGTGCATTGGAACGACGACGCATTCCTCGCCCACTTGCTATTCTTTTACTCTATCTTGTATTTTTGGGTGTTATTGGAATTTTGTTCTACCAAGTCGTTCCAATTATGGCAAAACAACTCCTTGCGATTGCACAAGATTTACGAATTTTCTTTGCTGAAGACCAAACAAAATATCCATGGTTACAAGAAATATTTACACGCTTCTCTTTTAATCCATCTGATGCAGAACAATTTATTTCTGATAATCTCACTAACATCTCAAAAAACCTCAATAGTGTTGCTGGATCTACGTTTGATATCTTGAGTGGAATTTTTCAAGGGGTCTTCAACTTTATCTTTACGCTCGTAGTACTGTTCTTCCTACTTATGGAACGAGAACAAATTGGAATGTTTTTCCTAGCCCTCTTTCCACAAAAAGAACGAATATACATTGAAGAAAAAACAATTCGTATCCAAACAAAAATGGCTTCTTGGTTCCGAGGACAAATGATTTTGATGGTTTCTATTGGTGTTTCTATGTACATCGGAATGAAAATCTTGGAATACTTCTTTGGAATGCCATACGCCGCCACTATCGGGCTTTTGGCAGGTGTTATGGAACTTTTCCCATACATTGGACTTATGGTTACGTACATCTTAGCAGGACTGATTGCCCTTAATATTTCATGGGTGCTATTTTTCATAGTAATTGGATGGATTGCATTGATTCAATTTTTGGAAGGAAACTTGCTCGTCCCACTCGTTATGGAACGAGTCACAGGACTTCCTTCTGTTGTCGTCATTCTTTCGTTAGCAATTGGAGGTACTATTGGAAATGCCTTCGGAGGCGTTCCTCTCGCAATTATCGGAATGATTATGTCTATTCCTGTTGCCGCTTCTATTGGAATTTTCGTTGGAGAATACGCCAAACGAAAACACTAAAAATAATTTCAAAGGTTAAAAAGTTTTAAATCTTAATTTTTAGTATTGAAATTTAAAATTTCTTTTTACATTTTACATTTAATATTCGACATTCTGATTTATAATTTTTGCGAATCGAATATCTCCTCCCTCATCAGGGAGAAATTCAATAGTGTTGTTCGAAAATAGCTGTTGAATTGATTCTTTTTGTAATGGTAAAAATTCAAGCCAAAGTTCTGTGAAATGAATATCTTTTTTAAACAGTTGATCTACAAACAAGCGTAGTGTATCCAATCCGTCTTCTCCTGAAAAAACTGCCCTCCGAGGCTCCCTTCTTACTTCTTCAGACACCTTCATCTGCTGTGGAACATAGGGCAAATTCGCTACAATAATGTCATACTTTTGTATTCCTTCAATGCCTTGCAATAAATCGGATTGCAAAAAATTAATCAAAAGATCTTGCTTTTGTGCATTTTTTTGAGCTACTTTTAACGCTTTTGCAGAAATATCAATCGCCCATACATCAGCATCCAAAAAATGCTTTTTGAGAAAAAGTGCAATATTTCCAGATCCCGTTCCCACATCAAGAATGCATTGTGGGGTATTCTCGCGAGGAAGTGTACAAATACGTTCACAAAGTGTTTCTGTTTCATCTCGAGGGATAAGAACATGGTTATTGACGTCAAGAAACATGCCTCCCCAGTGTTTATGCCCAAAAATATAAGCCAAAGGAATCCCTTGCAACCTCCTTTGAACACATTTTTTGTACAACCTTTTTTCTCTCCAATTCAGAGGGTATTGGAGATTCGTTTTCAAAAAAACACGATCCCTTTTGAGAACCTTACTCAAAAGAACTTCTGCTTCTAATTTTGAACAATCTAACTGTCGCAGTTCATCTTCTCCCCACACAAGCGCTTTCCCGATATTCATGAGTACACAAAAAACACTCCCCCTTCTAGCAGAAATATTCTGAAATAACTAGCTTAAAAATTGTTTTCGCTTTGCTTCTGCTCGATACTCTTCTCGTTTCACTGCAGCTCCTCGTACGTCTACTTTGCGTGGACTTTGAGAAAAATATCGATTTGCTCGAAACTTTTGCATAAGTTTTCGCGATTTCACGTGAGAAGAAAATCGTTTAAGTAATTTGTCTCCTGACTCCCCGTTTCGTTTAGTAACCTTAATCATCGGGCGGAATTGTAAGTTTCAAAGAGAGTTTGTCAAAAGTTTTTAAAACAGTTTAAAGTTTAGAGTTTAAAGTTTATAGAAAATACATCCCTTGTTTTATATTTTTTCGATATTCGAACACTCTAAACTATTAACTATAGACTATTAACTCATCTAAGGTCTGAATAAAATCTTCGTAAAGTCTCTCGATTCAAATTTAATAGGAGCATTTCGATACGTTCCATTTCGATCGGGATTCTCCTTTATAAATGTGCTAATCATTGAGCCTGTTGCAAGAAAAAGAGAAATTTTCCCATATCCTTCTGATCCATAGAATTGTTTATCTGTTGTCGGCTTAATATACGCTCTGAGAACAAATTCCGCATCAGGCCCAATCAACGCGCCTCCTGCGGTTCCAATACCGGAAATAAAGATGTTCCCCGTTCTTCCAACTAATACTTCCTTTTCAATTCCCATCCCTCTTAATCGAAACATAAAATTTTCCCGAGGCCCCACATTTGTTTCTTCAAAGAGCATTTTTAGTTCCAATGAATGCAGTTCTACACGATCATCAAGTGTATTTTTAATACGGATAGTTCCCAGATCAACCCAGTCAGAATCCATTCGAATAAGCACTTCGTCTTCTTTGGGAATTACATTCATACTGAGTTGTTTTGTTTCGATTTCATATCCTTGAAAATACGGATTAAAATCTCGTGGTTTAATTGCTACTCGACGACTGTCTACTCGTTGCGCATACGATGCAAAATCGTTGTATGATGAATCCCCCATAAGTCGTGGTTTGCGAAGGATTTTAGCCGCCATCCATGCTGCATCTGCTCTGTCTACAGGGTCAGATGGATTAAATTTACTCGATCGCTCTCGCACAAGATCATTAGCAACAAGCGTAAAAATTGATTTTGAGAACCACGCTTTAGAAGGAACATCCGTGTAACCTGGGTTTTCCTCTCTTTCAAGCCCAAAGGCTCGCATGATAAGTGTTGCCCATTCTGCTCGGTTAAGATTATTGCCTGGACGAAATGTTCCATCAGGAAATCCTGTAATCCATTCTCTTTCTACAGCTTCTCCAACCGCTTTTGAATACCAAGCATCCAGTGGAACATCTTTGAATTTTGTATTCCCTGTCGCCCCTATTTCATCCAAATTAACTCGTTTTAGTCGAAATAAAATAACAAGCGCTTCTGCTCGATTGAGAACCTTGTTTGGACGAAAAGTATTATCTCCAAATCCCGTCATAATTTTTTGCTCCTGAACCGCGTCAACCGCGTCTACAGCCCATGTAGGAATGATTGGATCATCCGCAAAACGCAACGCATATGTTGAAGGCAGAAGGAACGAAAAGACAAAAAGACTGAAGATGAGTATTTTTTTTTGCATGTATTTTTATATAAAAGCAAGTCGGATTAAGGGTAAGAGATTTGATTTTTTTTGCAAATTACGCTAAAAGGACTCCGTGAAGAAACAGAACATCGTTTTCATAGGTTTCCGTGGATGCGGAAAAACGACATTTGGACGTGCTCTTGCAGAGATGAACCATCTCCCTTTTGCCGATCTGGATGAAGAAATTGAATTTGTCATTGGAGAGAGTATTGCTGAATTCGTAGGAAAATATGGATGGCAAGTTTTCCGAGAAGTGGAACAACGCGTCACGCATGACTTTTGTCGTAACTTCTCGGGTATCCTTGCCACAGGTGGTAGTACGATAGAGAACTCAAAAAACTTTCAGAATTTGAAAAAAACGGGAACGTTTGTATTTTTGCACACAGATTTTAGCGATGTGCGAAAGTACTTACTAACACAAGAAGCCTCATACCGACCACGACTCAATCCTGATATTTCTCTTTCACAAGAGATTGATCAGTTTTGGAACCAACGGAAAGGTATCTATCAAGCCAGTGCGGAAATTGAAGTTTCTCCCAGTTTAAAAGGCGATCCAAAAAAAGAAGTGGAAAAAATGATGCCAGTACTCGAATCATTGCTGCCCGAGGCTCCAGAAAAAAAACGCATTGCGATTCTTTCTTCGAGCAATGGAACCACATTCCAAGGGCTCCTTGATGCACAAAAGAAAGGACGAATTCCAAATATTGAATTTTGTCTCTTTGTAACGGATCAACCGGACTGCGGCGCACTCAAGAAAGCAAAAAAAGGAAAGCTGAAAAACATTGAGGTTCTCTCTGCTACAAAAGACATGCCAAGAGAAGAATACGATCGAGAATTGATGAATTTTTTGCGAGAACATAATCCTGACTTCATCTTGCTTGCAGGATGGATGCGAATTCTTTCACCTCTTTTCTGTGAGCAATTTGGAAATATAACGATTAATGTTCATCCCTCACTCTTGCCAAAGTTTGCAGGACTCAAAGGAGACGAAGTACACCAAAAGGTTCTCGACGAAGAAGAACGCTACACAGGAGCAACCTTACACCGTGTGAGTAAAGACGTAGATGCGGGTGAGACGGTTTTACAACGAAAAGTGTTGGTAGATGAAGAAACCGACACCGTTGAGTCACTCAGACAAAAAGTACAGAAACAAGAAGTGCTTGGATTCTGTGAGTTTTTGGAGAGACGGTAGGACAATTGTCAATTACGAATTATTAATTACGAATGTTCGATTGGGGTCTTTTTTTAATATCTCCTCATTCCTGCCCCCGATTTCACGAGGACATGTTTCAAATTTCAAAGTTCTCCTCATTCCTGCGCAGGCGGGAACCCAGTCAATAAAGATTCCTTTTTTCTAAAATCCAACACACGAAAAATATCCAGAATCCAGTATCAAGTATAAAAAGAAGGCCCCTCACATGAGTTGCCTTCCTTCTTTAGAGTACTACAGATTTTTCGCATAATCGATCATCGCCTGCACTTTCTGGTCATTTAAATGTCCATCCCAAAAAGCGACTTCTTTTCCATTCGTGACAATCAGGGCCATCATACTCTCGACCTTATATGCCTTCCGTCCAGATGGACTATCCGCATAAATTGGCAATTTATCGCTCAAATTATATTCTTTTTTTAAACGTTCTGCCGCTTTTGGATGATCCATACTCATACAATAAATCTCGTAATGCTCTAAGAGTTCCTCAATGTTATCATTCAACGCCTTCATAGTCGGCGGCGTTGATGGACATCCATACGAATAGAAAACCTGAATAACTGGCTTCTCATGTTCCTCTGGGTTGAATTGAATCGTGTCCTGATTATCCAAAGAGACAATCTCATAGGACTTGGCAGAATTTTTATTGTACGTAATTGGCCAATCTGGTAATTCTAATACTGGTGGTGATTCAGGATTTACCACAATATTTCTTCGTTCAACGAAGGAGTGACCTTTTTTGAGATCTCCACGAAATACCATTTCGTAATAGCTTTCCTTTTTCCAGGGAACACCATCTTCGTTAAAATAATAAAGATCTCTATGGATCTCTTTTTCAGATTTTTTACCTGTAGATTTAAATTCTAATCCAATACGATCTTTCTTAAACCATGTTCCATACCGAAATGGTATGGTATCAACCTCATTAGCCTTTGCCATATTAGTAAGCAATCGATCATTGTTTCCTAAAAGAGCCTCCATCATAAAGAAATTAATATACAACGGGTTGTATCGGGATTTGTCGAGTCTTCCATATCCATTCGTCTGAGGATCATCGATCCATATTATTTTTTCTGGTGTTTTAACAGAAATCTGCCTGTTACCATCATAAATAAATCCACTCCAGAGTGAGTCGTGCACAGGCTTTCCGGTAGAGGTTTCTCCCCAGATTTGAAAGTCTGCCCAATGTCCATCTACGTCCTCTGGAACGTCTCTTTGCCAGATATGTCCAACTGTTAAAAAGGTGTCTTTAAACGCCTTTGCATCGGTGCGATCCGTGCCCTGTATGACATCGAATTCGATGGTTACAATCGTATCCATCGTGGCTTGAAATTGCTTAACCATCTCTGTTGTTTTTTCATGAGAGATCAGCATTTGTCTTGTAGTGCAAGACGATAATCCAAGTGCTCCTATCAGGAGTACAAGGAAGAAAAGTTGTTTCTTTGTCTTCATAATCGTTTTAATTAATTGAGGTTCGTGTTTTCTAATTATTATTTTTAAAATATTTCATCTTTTTTAATCTGTGTTGTACTGCCAAAGAACATCGTTGGAGACGCGCTCCAAAAATGTCAGAGGCAACACCAAACGAAACCTTTTTTACTAAAAAAGGTAGTTATTGTCAATAGGTTAGAATTTTTATTTGGCGTAACGGGGTACTCAGTCGTTTCATTCCTTCGTGACGTCGTCGCACGAAAAGAAAATGCCTACGACGCTTTCTTTTCTAAACTCCTCGTATCGAACCTTGGGTTCGCCTCTCGGTGACTTCGTCACCAAAGGAAAAAACCATTACCCCCTTTGGGGGCACTGGTTTTTTCCTGGAGCGCGTAACGGGAGTCGAACCCGTATCTCAGCCTTGGCAAGGCCGTGTAATAGCCACTATACGATACGCGCGTTTTGAAGGAGCCTGTATCTCACCCCGCAATGCGGGGCGTGTAGACTATACGATACGCGCTAATAATCCCAGCCCGGGCTCTTTGGAGCCCGGGCTGAAGTATTTCAATCTACTCTTTCACTTTGTCTTCACCTTCTTCGATTCCTGTTTCATCTCCATCTTTCGTCATGTCTCCAGTTTCGGTTTCGTCCACAACTTCTTTCACATCTTCAGAGTCTTCTATCAAGGCTTTTTCTTTCGGTGCTTCTTCTTTAGCAAGACGATCGGAAGCAGTTTCAATTTCTGCTACTTCTCCGTCTTGTAGAAGATCAACTTTAAGTCCTAATGCTTGAAGTTCTTTCGTCAACACATTGAATGATTCTGGCACAGATACCAATTCAATTGGATCTCCCTTCACAATCGCATCATATGCTTCTGCACGTCCATGTACGTCATCTGATTTGATCGTTAGCATTTCTTGCAATGTGTGTGCCACACCATATGCCTCAAGTGCCCACACCTCCATTTCTCCAAATCGCTGTCCTCCGTTTTGAGCTTTTCCTCCGAATGGTTGTTGTGTTACCAATGAATATGGCCCCACAGAACGCGCATGCATCTTATCTTCTACCAAGTGGATCAATTTCAACATGTATACGGTTCCTACCACTGTGCGATGATCAAATGATTCCCCTGTTCGTCCATCATACAATTGGAATTTTCCGTCTTCTGGGTAATCATTTTCTTTCAAGAAATTCTGGATTTTATCCACTTTAATTCCATGAAGAACTGGTGTCGCCACCTTAATACCCATTTTTGAAGCGGCCATTCCAAGGTGTGTTTCAAGTACCTGCCCAATATTCATACGAGAAGACACTCCAAGTGGATTAAGAATGATATCAACTGGTGTTCCATCTTCAAGATATGGCATATCTTCTGACGCTACAATTCGAGAGATCACTCCCTTGTTTCCGTGTCGTCCGGCCATTTTATCTCCCGCTTCAAGGTGTCGCATTTGAGCCACTTTTACTTGAACTCGTTTGATAACACCTGTTGGAAGATCATCTCCTTCATTTCGATCGAGAATCGCCACTGCAATTACTTTTCCTCCAGATCCTCTCGGAAGACGAAGTGAAGAATCTTTCACGTCATGTGCCTTTTCTCCAAAAATCGCTCGCAAAAGTCGATCTTCAGCCGTCAATTCCGTTTCTCCTTTTGGCGTTACTTTTCCTGCCAAGATGTCTCCTGCCAAAACCGTTGCCCCAACTCGCACCAATCCCATTTCGTCCAAATCTTTCAATTTCATAGCGGCCACATTTGGAATATCAGCCGTCAATTCTTCCGCTCCCAGTTTTGTGTCTCGTACATCCAGTTCGTATTTTTCAATATGAATTGAATTAAAGAGTCCTTCTTTCACGATTCTATCCGACACGATCACCGCATCCTCGTAGTTGTATCCACTCCAAGACATGTACGCTACCGTCAGATTTTGCCCAAGTGCCAATTCTCCATTTTGAACCGCAGCTCCATCAATAAGCACATCTCCTTTCTTTACTTTTTCTCCCGCTTCTACGCGAGCTCTCTGTGTAATACACGTTGATTGATTTGTTCGGTAAAAGTTTGTGACAGGAAATATAATTTTCTTTCCTGATTTTCCAATAAAAACGACTTCATTCGCATCTGCATATTTGATTTCTCCAGATTCTGGAGCTCGAATACTTTGATCATGAGACGTAATTCCTTCCATTCCCGTTCCCACCACTGGAGATTGAGGTTTAATCAAAGGCACCGCTTGTCGTTGCATGTTTGATCCCATTAAGGCACGCGTATTATCGTCATGCTCAAGGAATGAAATAAGCGCTGTTGAAAGCGACACCAATTGTTTTGGTGACACATCGATATGTGAAATATCTTTTTCGTTATAAGAACCCGGTTCATAATTTTTTCGAGCAGAGATAGTTGGTTTTACAAATTCTCCTTTTTCATTTAGCACCGTGTTCGCTTGCGCAATACACATTTCCTTCTCATCTTCTGCATCATAATAAGAAACATCTTTTGTCACGTATGCTCGCACAGGCACTTCTTTGATATCTTTAAGTTTCTTAATTTCTTTTGCTGTTTTGCTATCAATAACAATTCCTGCTTTTACAACAATTTTTCGACCGTCTTTAATATCTGTTCCCGCCATTCGTCCAGTTGCTGCCGCACCATCGTTGGCGACAGTGTGAAGTACTTTTCGGTAAGGTGTTTCAATAAATCCGTATTGATTCACTCGTGCGTAAGATGCCAAGTGCAATACCAAACCAATATTCGGTCCCTCTGGTGTCGTTACTGGACAAATACGTCCGTAATGAGATGGGTGCACGTCACGAACCTCAAAAGACGCTCGTTCCCGAGATAATCCCCCAGGTCCCATCGCAGAAATTCGACGTTTATGTTCAAGTTCTGCTAATGGATTTGTTTGATCCATGAATTGTGACAATTGTGATGACGCAAAGAACTCATGCATCGCCGCGGTAATCGGCCGACAGTTCACAATTTGAGTCGGTGTTACTTCCTCAAGGTCCACAATAGACATTCTGTCACGAACAATTCGTTCTGTTCGAAGAAGTCCTACTCGGAATTTATTTTGTACTAATTCCCCCACCGCACGAATACGTCGATTTGCCAAGTGATCAATATCATCCGCACCTTGTCCTTCTCCTTTGTTAAGGAGAATAAGTTCACGCACCATTTCAATGAAGTCTTCAATTCTGAACACACGTCCTTTCGCGTTATCTTTTGTATTAAGTCCAAATTTCTTATTAATTTTATATCGTGCAATCGGTCCAAGATCGTATTTTCGGTAGTTATGAAACATTTCTTCCAAAAACGCTTTGGCATTTTCGGCAGTTGCCAAGTCCCCTGGACGAATTCGTTTATACACTCCTTGCCACGCATCTTTCTCCGTTTCTGACTCGTCTTTAAGAATTGTTTTGGCAATTGGATTCTCTTCTCCCATATCATCCAATTCATTTTTAAAGAGGGCAAGAATTTCTTCATTTGTTTTGTATCCAAAGGCTCGCAAGAACATAGATACGGCAATTTTTCGTTTTCGATCAACTTTCACCCAAACAAGACCTTTTTTATCGGTCTCAATTTCGAGCCATGCCCCTCGTTTAGGGATCATTTTGGCGCTGTAGGTTCCTGGGATGGCATTATTTTTGGCAAAGAAAATACCAGGACTTCGCACAATTTGAGAAACGATAATTCGTTCAATACCATTCACAAGGAACGTTCCTTGTTCTGTAATTTGTGGAATTTGTCCGAAATACACATCTTGCTCTTTAATTTCTCCCGTCTCCAAATTCGTCAACGCAACGTGCGCACGAATAATAGATTCGTAAGAAAGTCCCTTTTCTCGACAAAGGGGAATGTCGTATTTGGGAGGTTCAATTTCATAGTCTTTGATCTCCAGTCTCAATTTTTTCCCAGTCGCGTCTTCAATTGGGTTAATTTCTTCTAACAATTCACCGATTCCATGATCCATGAACCATTTGTATGAATCTATTTGAACACCGATGAGGTTAGGAAATGGAAAGTCTTCTTCCACGTCCGTAAAAAAATACCGACCGCCGACTTCTTTCGTTGGGGTCAATTTTGCGGGAAATTGTATGGTTTTTTTTGCCATTTTTTACTTAAGTAAGGAATAAAAATGAAGCAAGAAAATCACGAAATCACCCTTTTTAGGGGGTCTCTTTCCCGAGAGTTACTGCCGAAAACGAAATGTAGCTTTCACTTCGTGCGAAAGTGTAGATAGGGAGAGGGAAATGTCAAAAGTTTTTAGAATAAAACTTGCCCCCTTGTGTCATTTATTGTAAAAGGTGCATACTTTTTTATTAAAAGATGAAAAAAAATGATTGAAAAAAGTGCCCTCATTGAGAAAACAGTTCCCTATGTCTTGACTCCTCCACCGATTGAACAGATCATAGAGGGTCAATTCACTCTTACTCTATTTGCTAAAGATGTTTTGCGTGAATTTTTTAATACCCCGAAGGATACCGATCCATCTCTACATATAAACGATATTTTTGAGAAAATTCAAAAAGACATTGACGATTCTTCTTTTCTAAATTCCGAAAAAGGGAAAAAAATGATAAGTCTATATAACGAAATTCTATGTAACATAGTAGAAGAAATCAAAAAAACAAAAACTGAATCAATGCTCCTGCTAACGAAAGTTGTTAAATTTGAGGAATTTCTTTCACCAGTAGCACATCCGAAAAACAAATTACTAAAAATTATAGAGAAAACCGATATCAATTTAAAAAGAACAAAAGACCTTATAACGGAATTAGATGCTCTAAAGAAAGACCAGAAAATCAAAAGTTTTTAGGGATTTTTTGCCCCAATTTCCCTCCTTCCCGCGCAGGCGGGAATCTAGTTAAAAAAGAATACTAAAATCTCCAATAAAAATAATTTACTAATCGTTTTACAGCTTTTGATAAAGATAATTTATTCCCTCTCTTTAAGATTCTTGATACTTCTAGTTCCCTAATCTGCAATAAAGATTGCATTTCTCTTTGACCGTTTCTCTCTATCAACTTTTTTTCATCTTAATTTTTATGCTGGCGGAGAGAACGGGATGACGCTCCGCTATTTTACGAACCCTGGGCCTGGGTTCAAATCCCGTCACAAAAGCAAAAAAACCGAAGGGGCAAGCCCTTCATTTTTTTATGCTGGCGGAGAGAGCGGGATTCGAACCCGCGGTACAATTGCTTGCACACACGCTTTCCAAGCGTGCGCGTTAGACCACTCCGCCATCTCTCCTTAATCTGAATAAAACCGACAAGAACGCGACGATTGTACGAAAAAGAAGGAGAAGGGCAAATTCAGGATCCGGATCCCCCTTGGGATCCGGATCCTATGTGCTAATTTTGAACTCGATCCTTCAACCGCTCTCCCTCCTCATCAATATCCACAATCACAAACACCTCATCATTCGCTCGCACGAGTGAGTCGGTAACGAAGGTGACAATGTCGCCTTTTTTCGCGTGTTCAATAACTTCCCCTTCCTCATCTCGCAGTTCTGAAATCTTCTGCTTCACCGTTCCGGTGGTGTTCCCAATGATGTACACCTCGTCTCCCGTTTTGAGTTGCTCTGCCTGAATAATAATCTCAGCCACATTTTTCTTTGGGAAATAATGCGTGACTTTCCCAAGTGATAACTTCCGAGTGGTCGCAACAGAACCGTAGGATCGACTCCATGCTCCCACCGGTCGCCCGAAGTAAAACCCTTTGCTCAGTCCCCTGTTGTAAACCGATTTTAGATCAGTGAAAAGTTCTTCAATAAGTTCTTCGTCATAGGTCTTGTTTTCAATAGCATCGAGCGCTTTTTTGTACGCTGTCACAACGGTGTGCACGTAATCGGGAGATCGTCCGCGTCCTTCAATTTTGAGGGAATAAATCCCTGAGTCGATAACCTTGTCAAGGAAGTCTATCGCACACAAATCCTGTGGACTCATGACGTATTGATCCTGAACTTTTAACTCATCACCGGTTTCAGTGTCGGTAATCTTGTACGCTCGTCGACACATCTGACGACAGAGTCCTCGATTGGCAGACAAGTTGTGCTCAAACGCTGACATGAAACATCGCCCACTCACAGAAATACACATCGCTCCGTGGATGAACGCTTCGATTTCAATCAGGTTTCCTTTTGGTCCGCGAATATCTTGTTCTTTAATCTGGTCCGCAATGAAACGAATTTGTTTGAGATCAAGCTCTCTTGCCAACACCACTCGATCGACGAACTGAGAGTAAAACTTCACTGCATTAATATTTGAAATAGAGAGTTGCGTCGAACAATGCACCTCCTGTCCAATCTCATGGCAATACCCAATAGCGGCCACGTCTGCCGCAATCACCGCATCGATGCCGTTCTTCTTCGCACTGTTAATCAATGATTTCATGAGCTCTGCTTCCCGGTCGTAGACGATGGTGTTCAAAGTAATATACGTCTTCACATTTTTCGCATGACAGATGTCTGCAATTTCTTTCAAATCCTCTAACGTGAAATTCTGCGCAGAAGACCCGGCTCGCATGTTCAAGTGCGTAATACCGAAATACACCGCATCCGCTCCAGCATTAATTGCTGAATGAAGCGATTTATAGGAACCTGCAGGAGCGAGAAGTTCTACTGTTTTCACTCAGGGATTATTGTGAAAAATGCATACATTGCAAATTTGTAGGGACAATGCATACCTTGTCCTTACTGTAGGGAACGCAGATCTGCGTCCCCTACAACCCACGGCTTAAGCCGTGGGCATTCAAAATAAACAAAATCACTAGACAAACCGCTCCTAGATTAGTAGAGTGGCGCTCGTTATATGCCTATATCCGTATCTGACCTCGCGAAACAACTCAACATTGCTCCCGAAGCTGTCCAGCTTCACGCAATGGACCTTGATTTTGAAGTGCCGGAAGATGAGATGATCTCTGATGAGATTGCTGTAGAAATTAAAACAATCGAACTCGGGAATGAAATCAAACAAGCGGAACACGAGATTGAAGAAGAGATGGATCGAGAAATTGTAGAGAAGCAACAAGAAAAAACAGCCGGAAGTAAAAAAGTCGTCCGAAAGAAAAAAGAAAAAGATGAGGAAAAAGAAGAAGTAGTAGAAGTGATAAAAACAGACGATGGAACGATTATCTTGCCTGAAGAACTCACGGTTCGAGAACTCGCTATCAAGATTGCAAAACCTATTCCAATTGTACTAGTGAAGCTCAAACAAAACGGAGTGATTGCAAACTTGGCACAAAATATTGATTACGAAACAGCCGCTATTGTGGCTGATGAACTCGAAGTAAAAGTAAAAAAAGAAGCAGTTGCGCTAACGGGAGAACAATTATTTCGAGCAGATCTTTCTCAGTTATTGAAAGACGAAGAACCCGAACATTTAAAACCACGACCACCGGTAATCTCAATCATGGGACACGTTGATCACGGAAAAACCTCTGTTCTTGATTTCGTACGAAAAGCAAAAGTGGCTGAAGGTGAAGCCGGAGGAATTACACAAAGAATTGGAGCGTATCAGGTTGAGATTCCAGACACGGAATCAAAATCTCGGACAAGCAAAGCGGGATCCGAAATCCAGAATAAAAATCTCATCACATTCCTTGATACTCCGGGACATGAAGCCTTTACGATCATGCGATCAAGAGGTGCTCGAGCCACTGATATTGCCATTCTCGTTGTAGCCGCAACAGAAGGACTGAAACCGCAATCGGTTGAAGCGATTAATCACGCCAAAGAAGCAGGCATTCCGATTATCGTTGCCATTAACAAAATGGATATGGAAGGGGCAAACCCTGACTTTGTTAAAAAACAACTAGCCGAACAAGAACTCAATCCTGAGGATTGGGGGGGAACGACACCCTGTGTGGAGGTTTCTGCCAAAACAGGAGATGGAATTGATAAACTCCTCGATACCGTAAAGATCATGGCAGAACTTCAAGAGTTGAAAGCGAACCCAAACAGAACCGCTATTGCAACGGTGATCGAATCATCTGTGCAAACCGGAACGGGGGTAACCGCAACAGTGCTGGTCAATACTGGAACATTGCATCAAGGAGATGCATTTGTGATTTACGATCAACACGGAAAAATCCGAACAATGAAAGATTATGCCGGGAAACAGATCAAGTCTGCACTTCCTTCTACCCCTGTGCAAATCACAGGACTCTCTGAACTTCCACAAGTCGGAGATATTGTTCAAATTATGGAAAGTGAAAAGATTGCACGACGAAAATCTGAAGAAGTGGCGTCTATTTCACATGAAGACGAACTTGCAAAACGAAAAAAATTCTCACTCGCGACGATGAAAGCAAAATTAGCAGAAGGAAAACTCCAACAACTAAAAGTGATTGTGAAGTCTGATAGTCAAGGAACTCTTGAAGCTGTGGTAAATGAAGCAAACAAAGTACGAACCGATGAAAGCTTTACCAAAGTCGTGCATTCAGGAGTCGGTGAAATAACAGAATCCGATATCATGCTCGCCTCCGCAGGCGGTTCCATTGTGGTAGGATTCAATGTTTCGACTCCAGGACGGATTGAGAAATTAGCAGAAAAAGAAGGCGTGGAATTATTTACTTTCGACGTGATTTATCATCTCACAGAAAAAATTAACGACATCTTGCTTGGAAAAATGGATGACGCTGAAACTGAAACCATCGTCGGTGAATTCAAAATCAAAGCAATCTTTGCATCAAATAAAAAGATGGCCGTGCTGGGAGGAGATGTAATCAGTGGAAAGATTCGAAAATTGGCAAAGTTCCGACTCTTCCGAATAAAGAAAGTCGAAACAAAGGAAATGGTTGAGGGCGAAGAGAAGGTAACAACTTCCGATGAAAAGAAACTTATTGGTGAAGCAAAAATTGCTTCTGTACAATTGGGACAAAAGGAAACCAATGAGATCAACGAAGGCTCTGAATGTGGAATGAAAGTGGATCACAACAATATGGAATTCCTGGAAGGTGATATTTTGGAGTTGTTTGTGGTAAAAAAATAACCATATAATTGCTATCCCTCGGGGTTTAGGGAGAAACCGTGTCTGAGCGTCATCGGGACTCGGCAACATTTTAAGAGTGCACGAGCAAGTTTTTTGTCCCCAAAACTTTTTGGTTCTTTTTAGTTATAAAAAGAACAGTTCTCTCGATATCCAGCCACGATAAAAGAAGGGATTCCTCCGTTTCAGTCGGAATGACAAGAAGTGCTGATTTTTTTGATATTTAATTTTTATTCCTTATTCTTTGCTCATCTTAAAAATAACCTCATGAAAAAACTCATCTTGTTCGCTTTCGTACTCTTAACCCTCCCCCTCATGACAGCTTGTAATAAAACAGACACTCCAAAAACATTTGAACCCGTTACAGAACTCAAAGTAGAGGTTCTCAAAGAAGGAAAAGGGAAAGCCGTTGTAGAAGGGAGTAATGTTGTCGCAAACTACACCGGAATGTTTATTGATGGTGAAATATTCGATACCAGTGAAGGTCGAGACCCAATTCGATTTACCGCTGGTGGCGGACAAGTCATCAAAGGATGGGACGAAGGATTCATCGGTATAAAAGAAGGTGGAAAAAGCCGATTACACATTCCTCCCGCTCTTGGATACGGAGAGAACGATTTCGGACCAATCCCTGGTGGATCAACTTTGATCTTCGAAGTGGAACTCGTGGAGATTAAGAACTAAGTGACCCCCGGCGAACAAAGTGAGCCGTTGGTGGAACTTATCCCCGCGTAGGCGGGGATCCCTAAATCTTGATACAAAAAGCCTGGTTCCTGTAGGACTTTTTTATTCTAATAAGGTATTCTGCCCTTCTTCTTTCTCTATGCACTTCAGAAGGGCTATACTTTTAAGAACAATTTTCCTCTGATCAGACTTCCCAACAAAAGCTATTCCTATTCTATTCATTAATTGGCTATCTTGTTCTTCCTGTTCGAGCGTATTTTTTTTATCGTTTTCCATTTTTAATTATTAAGTTATTTCTAAATCATTCCATTATCGCCCATTCCTACGAGACCAATAATCAGGCCGACTAAACCAAGTCCCGCTCCGATAATCCAGAACCGCATGACAATTTGGGTCTCAGACCAGCCCTTCGCTTCGAAATGATGATGGATTGGAGCAATAAGGAAGAGTTTCTTTTTGAAGTGTTTTTTCCAGAACAACTGAAGCATTACAGACAGCGTTTCTAAAATAAAGATGAATCCAATAATCGCCAGAATAATCACCGCATTCGTCAACATTGCAATCACTCCCAGCGTCGCTCCCAAAGCAAGTGATCCAGTATCTCCCATGTAAATCTTGGCAGGAGGAACATTAAACCAGAGAAATGCCACAAGGGCTCCTACTATAACTGCACAAAAGACTGAGAGAATCGGCATTCCGTAGAAGTACGCAATCACCGCAAACGCCCCATAGGCAATCGTCAAAAGTCCTCCAGCGAGTCCATCAAGTCCATCCGTGAGATTCACAGAATTCGATGTCCCAACAAGAATAAAGACGAAGAGCGGTGCATACCAAAGTCCAATATCAAAATCACCCACGCCCGGAATATGAAGAATCGACCATTCGAGTTTAAAGGTGAACCACAGTGCTCCCATCACCGCGAAAAACACCAACGACCAAAGTTTCACTTTTGCCGATAATCCTTTTTGAGCTGAGCTTTCTTTAATGTTCAAGTAATCATCAATCATTCCCAAAAATCCCACCACCGCCAAAGTGATAATCGGCAAATAAGTTTCTCCACGGTTGAGAATCGAACTTTCAATGAATCCAAAATAAGAGAGTAGTCTCGATAAAAGAATCGTTGTTAACACCGCAAAAAGGATCACCACTCCTCCCATTGTTGGCGTTCCTGCTTTGTGCGCATGAAACTGTTTAAAAAGTTTCGCTACTCCTCCTGACAATCCGTTCTCTCGAATCTTCTGTGTTAATTTGTACTCTTTCACAAACTTAATAAAGTCCGGAAAAACAAAGCTCGCGATTGCAAAAGAACATCCAGCATACAGAAAAATCGTAACGAGGTTTGCAATATGAAGTGACATGTTAGACAAAATATTTTTTCATGGTTATTTTGCCCATTGTGGCAAAAAATGCAAACGGAATACAGAAAGCCATCGAAATCGGTACCATATCAAAAAGTGTTGCCCCATTCATCGCCAATAAAACAATTACCAAAACGGGATAATACTGTGGAGAAAAAATTAAAAACAAGGATACAAAAAACCCAACCAACAGAATAAATCCTACTAACCCTGTTTGTGCAAACGTATCGGCAAAAACATTTTCAGCAATCAACGCTTTATCATCATTATTTTCTCGAAGATTTTTGGCTCTGGCAGCAGGTCCAAGTTCTCCTAATTTCCCAATGAGCGGTGATTCAAATCCCTTCTGAACCGCTTCAACCGGTCGAGAAAAATGCTCTATTGTTCCCACTCTTTGAACAAAAATTGTGTTCAATGTTTTGTTCCCAAACAAAAACCCTGCCCCCAAAAGAATGAGCGCCGCAAGACCAATCATCTTTATTCGACAAGGCAATTTACAAGCTCGCGCAAAAGTAAAAAGAAGTCCCAAAATCGCGAGCCCAAAGGCAATTCTCGATGCACTCTGAAAGATGGCAAAGAGAAATAATCCCCCCAGAATCACACGTAAAATAATACTCCATTTGTGCTTTGGTTTGTGTGGAAGAAGCAGCAAGAAAAATGCCATCAAAATTATATTGGCAAATTCTATCGGCCCAGAACTCCCTCCCTGCATGCGGATAAAGCCATCAACTTCATGGTACAAAGGTGTCAATTGCCCCGGCACCCATGAAGAAATTGTGGAAGAATAGCAGGAAGATAACATTTCAAATCCTCCAAAAAATTTCGCCCAAATCCCCATCAATACTGACAACCCACAAGAGATGAGAAAGGCCAAAGCAAATTTTTGAAACACTTCTTTTTGTTCAGATTCTTTTAATACTCGAAGTAAGCGAGAGAAGATAAAAAATACACCAAGTCCCATTCCCAGATATCGTGCTGCTACAATGGCAGTGGAGATGTCTATGTTAATAGCAACGAGTCCTCCAATCCATATCAAAAAACCAAGCGCCCACGCCTCTGGTTTTGAGAGGCACAATGTTTTTCCTTTCGACCAACGATCAAATTCCACTCCCAGTAAAAACAAAACCGACAGCCCTATCAGAACCTCTTTCCAAAATTGGAAACCATCCGGCAGGGCTACTGAAATAAGCCCGTGAAATGGCAAAAGAAGCGCGATCAAAACAAGGAGAATGGTTTGTATGCGTTTCATGTCTGGAATTCTGGCATTTTTCACAGAATTTGCAAAAATCAAACTGATGAAAAAACTTCTTTTCCTGTTAATCCTTTGTTTCGCTCTGCCGACTTTTGCAAGTGGAACACTGGAAGTAAGTGTTTCTTCTCACCGAGGAGTGGTTCCAAAGAATGGGATCCGGATCCCATTTCTCACAATCCAAGCAAGAGCAAAAGATGAGGCAGTGAAAATTTCAGAAATTCGTGTCACACGAAATGGACTCTCTGAAGATAATGATATCCAACGTATTATTGCTATCACCGACAACTATCGTCGATCGATGCGTGCAGGAATCAATGAAGGCATTGCTACATTGCGATTTCGAAATCCTTTAATAATCAAAAGCGGTGAAACTGAAACGATTACTGTTTACGGAAATTTAAATATGACCACTGCAAGCGGACGAACAATTGGATTGTCTTTGGAAGGCATCGAGTCAGACGCCCAAGTGAAACCCATTGCAAAGAGAGCATTGCGTGTTACGCACCACAAAAGAGCATACAAGATTGTGTGTCGAAATCGGAAGTGTGTACGGGTGAAGAGGTAGCTTTCTACACAGTCTCCATCATTCTTTCAAGCATCCTATCTATTTTTCTTTCTAGTATTTTGAACTGCTCCGCCTGAGAGGCTTCGTTTATGACCAACTTTTCTATTTCTTTTTTGAGAAATTCTTGTATTTGTTTTGAAAACAAATCATCATCAACAAGATTCCAGAGCTTAAAAGCCTGTGGATTAACCTTTGTATCGTAAGGATTTTTTTTGATTTCAAGTATTTTCTGAAGAATATTATCTACCTCTTCTTCGAGTAATTTATGTCTTTCTTTCATCCGTGGAACAAGAAAATCTCGTTCATGTTCTTCAACATTTGGATGACAACAGGTGCTTTCCGAAATAGAAAGTCCTATAATTTCACTATTTATTCTCTCTCTTACTCGTAACGAAATAAGATCACTTTTCTTTACTATTTCATCATGCATGTTTTCCCACAATGCATAAGAACGAGGGGTTAATTCTTTAGAAAAATCAGGATTTGCGTCGTAAGGATTTTCGTTCATAAAAAATAAGTTACGGTTCTTTAAACCATAGCCGATTCACAATGTCAACCTCTCATTTCCCAGAAAAACTCTCCAATTCGAATCTGGTCACCAACTACGGCGCCTCTTTTCTCTAATTTCGCAATCACGTTCCATTTTTTCAAAATATCATAGATTCGGTATCGCGCTTCTTCGTTGTCCATATTTGTCTGTCTGACCATTTGTTCAAGTCGTGGATTTTCGAGTGCCCACCAGTTCTCTGTTTTTTTAATTACGATTGCACGAGAATCAACTTCATCCGTCTGCGCTGGACGAAACTCCACCACTGTTGCCGTCTCTTCTTCTTTTTCAACAACTTCTTTATCTTCAATTGGGAGTTGTTTTTCAATTTCTCGAAGCAAATCCTGCACACCATCATGTGTTGCAGCGGATATCTTCCATGGTGTCACGTTGTATTTCTTTTTAAACTCCTCAATAAGGAAATCCTCAAGCTCCTCGTCCGTCAGATCTGTTTTTGTAAAAACTGGGAGAAAGGGTTTCTTCGCAAGTTCGGGTGAAAAGGTATCAAGTTCTGCACGAATCACATCGTAATCTTTGAACGGATGATCACTTGTTGCATCCATAAGATGCAGTACGAACCGCGCTCGTTCAATATGACGGAGAAACTGATGTCCGAGTCCTTTTCCTTCGTGCGCGCCTTCTATCAGTCCTGGAACATCGATAAAGACAATCTCTCTATCATCAACTTCACTTACTCCTAAGTTTGGAACCAACGTCGTAAAGTGGTACTCCGCAATTTTTGGTTTGGCATTGGAAACAACAGAAATAAACGTTGATTTCCCTACACTCGGCAATCCAATAATCGCGACATCCGCCACGAGTTTTAATTCTAATTCTAATTGTAATTTTTCTCCCACATCTCCTTTTTCTGCAAAATTTGGGGATTGCCTGATAGAACTGACGAACCCTGCATTCCCCTTTCCTCCAATTCCTCCACGAGCGAGTGTCGCCTCTTGTTTTTTCTCTGTGAGATCCGCCAAGATATGTTGTGTTTTTGTATCTCGAATCTGTGTTCCAACAGGAACTTTGAGCGTGAGATTTTGCCCACCTCTTCCGGTTTTATTCTTTTGATCACCTTTCGCACCGTGTTCTGCTTCGAAATGTTTTGCCATTCTAAAGTCAGACAATGTGTGAATATTGTCGACTGCACGAAAAATAATACTTCCCCCTTTCCCTCCGTCTCCTCCATCAGGACCTCCCCTTGGGATATATTTCTCCCGTCTGAAGCTGACAGATCCGTCTCCTCCCTTTCCTGCTTCTACCGAAATTTTTGCTTCATCGACGAACATCGTGGGGAAGGTTACTGGGGAATGAGAAATTATCAATCTAAAACACCCCAACTCCTCATTCCTGCGAAGCATGTCCTCGCGAAGGCGGGGAGCAGGAACCCAGACAAAAAAGGATTCCTTATTTACTAGATCCTCTAGTCAAGCTAGAGGATGAGGGAGTATTGTTTGGTTTCTTTATTTCGCTTTCTTTGCGATATCAACTACCTTTTCAAACACCTTCGGGTACTCAACTGCAAGTTCAGCCAAATTTTTTCTATCTACGTCCATCTTTGCATGAAGCCATTTGTTCTTTACTTCAGAATAACGAAGTCCCATTGATCGAAGTGCTGTAGAAATACGACTAATCCAAAGCCGTCGAAAATCTCGTTTTTTAACCTTTCGTCCCACATACGCATGAAGCCCTGCTTTCATCACGGCTTGTTTTCCTAGACGGAAGGTAGAACTTCGTTTCCCACGATATCCTTTTGTTTGTGCGCGAACTTTCTTATGTCGTGCGTGCGATGCCGGTCCTCCTGTAACGCGTACCATGATATTTTAGTTATTAGTTTTTAGAACTTAGAGCTTAGAATTTTTATTTCACTTTTTAACTTTTAGACTTTTCAGCTTTTAAACTATTTTGCTCTATTAAGAAGTCGAGAAAGTGTCTTTCTGTGTCCCTTTGGAGCTTCAAGCCCAAGTCGACCAGATTTCTTTTGTTTCTTTGATTTAGAGCTGAGCAAGTGGTTCTTGCAAGATTTTTGGAACATAATCTTTCCTGATCCTGTGATCTTTACTCTTTTTTTGAGGCCGGAGTGAGTCTTTTGTTTCATTTTTGAGACTTTGATGGTTTGAGTACTGCGACGATTTGATGCCCTGCCGCTCTGGGGTTATTTTCAAGGGTTGAAATTTCCTCAAGTGATTTCACAAAGGCGTTGAGTTTTCCAAATGCAAGGTCTTTATGTGCTTTTTCTCGTCCACGCATCGTGAGTGCGATACGAACGGGATGTCCTTTTTTCAAGAAATCTTCTGCGTTTTTGCGTTGTCGATCTGCATCCCCCACATCCATTCTGAAGGTGAGCCGAACCCCTTTCATCTCCTGTGCTTGTGTTGCTTTCTTGGCTTGTTGCTCTCGCTTTTTGATGGCGTAAAGCATCTTTCCATAATCAATAAGTTTACACACCGGCGGATCTGCTTTTGGTGAGATTTCCACAAGATCAACTTCCTTTTCGCGGGCCATACTGAGGGCTTGTTCAAGCGCAACAACCCCAAGGGGTTCTCCCTGCTCATCAACAAGTCGAACTTCTTTTACACGAATTTCTTCGTTTGTTCGGTGTTGTTTTTGCGGGACACGCTGAAAATTACGTCTGCCTCTGCCTCGACCACCACGGTAGGAAATGCCTATGTTTAGAAAATTAAGAATTGGAAAAAAGCGTCGCGATTGTAGGAAGAGTACCGTATTTGTCAAACTTTTTTGGCAAGTATTGAAGCAAGGAAGTTGAGAAGTAGGGAAGTAAATGGAAAATTCTTTTTTCTTCAATACTTCGGTTCTTCCATACTTCAATGCTCCCTGTAAAAATTCATGAAATCCCCCATTTGACAATCGAAACTCTAAAATTCATAATTCGTTCAGTCAATAAATTTCATATCATGTTCACTTTCCCCATTTGGATCACCAATCTCAAAAACTATGAAACGTCTACTGGAGCCAACGCACTTGAAATGGCAAAGATTCATGAAAAAGTAGCACAGAATACCGGCAAATCAATTGGAATTTCCGTTAATGCGATTGATCTGTATCGTGTAGCAAAGGAAGTTTCTATTCCTGTATTCGCTCAACACGTCGACCCTATTGATTATGGAAAAGGAACCGGACACATTCTCCCTCAAGCCGTAAAAAAGGCTGGCGCGGTTGGAACGTTGCTCAATCACTCTGAACGACGACTTGATATTGATGTTCTCAAAGACAGTGTTGCCTGTGCACAAAAAGCCACGTTGGCGCGAATTGTTTGTGCAGAAAATCCTATGGAAATCGAAGAACTCGCCAAACTTCAACCTGATTGTCTTGCCTTTGAACCCCCGGAGTTGATTGGATCAACAGGCGCCTCTGTTGCGACAGCAAAACCACAATCCATCGAAGATTCTGTAAAAGTTTCTGGTGGAATCCCTGTGCTCGTAGGAGCGGGAATTAATTCTGTCGAAGATGTAAAAGTATCTTTAAGCCTCGGTGCAAAAGGATTTCTCGTGGCAACAGCGATTACCAAAGCTGAAGATCCAGAAAAAGCTTTGCGAGAATTTGTCGAAGCTTTTTAAAGGTTCTCCCCATTGCAGGGGGAGTTAGAGGGGGTATATTTTTTATCAATACCCCACCGCACCTCCCCTGCCAGGGGAGGAAGTTAAAAGGACTTTTTAACTTTTTTCTTGACAATTTTTTCCCAAAGAGCAAAATCCAGCTGAAATTGATGATTTCTTTATTAGGAATCGTCGATTTTTTTGGAAATTCTTTTTAATCACATTCCATGCAAAGTCATCTTCAGGCCGCCATTAATCAACTCTGTGCAGAGAAAAATCTCGATCCAGATACCGTAATTGAAGCAATCCAAAACGCTATCGCGATTGCTTACAAAAAAGATTTTGGAACAGCCGGCCAACAAATTCAAGTACACCTTGGAGATGATATTTCTGAAATGCGAATTTTTGAAGTACGCACCGTGGTAAAAAAAGTAGAAGATATAGAAATTGATATTACGGAAAAAGATGCAAAAAAAATTCGTCCCGATGTAAAGATGGGAGAATCTGTATTTGTCCCTGTTCCACCACATGAAGCGTTTGGACGAATTGCCGCTCAAACGGCGAAACATGTGATTAGCCAGAAACTGCAAGAAGCAGAACGAGAAATGTTATTCCAGAAATTTAAAGACAGAGAAGGAGAATTGCTCACGGCTCGTGTTCAAAAAACAGATCGTGATTGTGCATTGCTCGATATCGATGGAATTACAACAATGCTCTATTCACGAGCACAAATTCCTGGAGAGAACTTCTTTACAGGACAACGAATGCGTGTGTACCTCGATAAGGTTGAACTCACTCCAAAAGGACCTCAGCTTCGAATTACACGAACCAGTCGAGAATTTATCGAGGCACTCTTTGAACAAGAAATTCCAGAAATGCGTGAAGGCGTGGTGTACGTTGCCAAGATGGCACGAGAACCAGGCGTGCGATGTAAAATCGCTGTAGAATCTGACGATCAATCTGTCGATCCTGTAGGAGCATTCGTAGGACAACGAGGTTCACGAATTAATACGGTAATGGAAGAAGTTGGTGATGAACGATTAGACATCATCCAAAACTATGAAGATCCCAAGAAACTTCTTATCGCCGCTCTTGCTCCGGCAAAGATCGCAAAAGTTGAATTTTTCAAAGGCGAACAAAAAGAAGATCGTGTAAAAATTTATGTACGAGAAGAAGAACGAGCCGTTGCCATTGGCCGAGGAGGACAAAACGTCAGACTCGCTGGGCATCTTATCGGAATGCAAGTAGACGTCATTACCTTTGATGGACCAATCGAAGAAGACGAATCTGCAAAAGCACCTGTAACAAAAGACAAGAAAGTGGTCAAAGAGATATCTGAAAAAGTTACCATCGATAAACTCGAAGGAGTTGAAGAAGATATTATTACAACATTGACTGAACTCGGTCTCTCACAGATCAAACAATTCGAAGGAATGAAAGCCAAAGACTTGGCTGAAATTGGAATTACCATCGAACAAGCAGAATCTGTAGTGAAAGCTGTGGCGAAGTTTTTGAAGAAATAAGGAAACAGTTTAAAAGTTAAAGAGTTTAAAAGTCTAAGAGCACAAGTTCTTGGACTTTTTTTCCTCATCCCGCCCCGTCACCCCCCTCATTCCTGCGGAGGCAGGAACCCCGTCAATAAAATATTCCAATAGGAAATAATAGGAATTCTCTCCTACTGGGGTCCCCTGTTCAGGGGAATGAGGGAATGATTTTTCACACCTCAATAACCTCCTCCACGCCCTTGACTTTCTCATCGGACAATGCAATATATGCGCACTGATTTTTGTTGTCGCAGAAACTTTTCTGACTGCAATGAAACAGCACGATCTTTCACAAAATATCAAAACGATTTGAGTTAGGAATGTAGATTGCAAGTCAGTCTAGATTCCTGGCTCAAACGCTAGGAATAGATTTATTATGTACTGTAGTAAATTGAATCCATGGTCTAACAACAACTAAGATGCATCAAACAGAGGTCGGTACTACAGCGTATCTGTAGTGAGAACTCAGAAACAAAATCAAAATTTTATCTAAAGATTTAAGAATGCAAATGGAAGTGATGACCCAGCCGAACAAAAGGATTTTCACATATACCATGGTTGAAAAAGGATTCCTCTTACCAGGAATTCATCTGTCCCACAAGGTGGGAGTAGATAAATTTTTAATCCTTTCGGTTTTTTGATTTTTGAAAAAAGATTTTATTTGTACCCACGGAAGACGAGTTCTTCTGTGGGTTTTTTTATTTTCCTTCTCTCTCCCTCTGGGAGAGAGACCGAGAGTGAGGGTGTTTTAAAATCCCTCTCCCTAACCCTCCCCCAAGGAGGAGGGAATGATTTTTCACACCTCAATAATCTCCTCCACTTTCCTATCATGCTCTTCCGTGGGCAGTGTTTCAACAACCGCAAATTTGGGTACCACGGTAATAGTAGGTCCTGTGAAATCTTTAAGAAAACGATCATAAAATCCTCCCCCTCGTCCAAGTCGATGATTACGAGCATCAACAGCAACTGCTGGAACAAAGACGAGATCAGGTTTTTGAGAAGCCGAAACAGTACATTTTTGTGGTTCAAATATTCCAAATTTTCCCGGACGAAGATCGCCCCATTTGGAAACGCAAAATATCATTTCCCCTTCATGAATACGGGGGAAATAAAACGTTTTTCCTTTATTTGTTGAACACATTTTTTGTACAAAGAATATCTCTCCCTCCAAGGGTGCATACACATAAATATTCTGTGCTTTTTGAAACACTTCATTCTCTTGAATTTGTTCAAGAGTTCCCTCTCTCAGTCTCTCACGTTCTCCCTCACCTATCTCATCCCATTGCTGAAGAATCGATCCTCGGATAAAAAATTTCCGTGCTCGAATAATATCTTTTTCTACTTGCGTAAAAAGTGCATCGGCATTTTGAAACTGTTCAATATCTCGCTCTCGTCTGAGAATGAGTATCTCGAGCTCTTTTCCATACAAATCCTCATCCGTATCCAATAAATGGATTTCAACTGTACTCTCCGCTCCAAACGTCTTTCTTGGCCCAAAATGCAATAATCCATTCCGCGTATCGGTATCAAAAGACGCCTGCACAAAATAAACCCCCTCTGTCATTCTTGAGGGTGTTTTTTCTACCGACAGATTTGCTGTCGCAATCCCGAACTTTGCCCCTACTCCAACACCATTGACGACTATTCCACGAAACTTCATGCGTATAAATTAATACGGAACACGGGTCTCTTTGCTTTCAGAAAGATTTTCTCCTGTGAGCGGATTTTTGACAACCGCCCGAATCAAGTCTCCTACTTTTATTTCTGTTTTTTCTCGCACGGTAAATCCTAGCCCTTCTGTCCAAGAAGGAATCAGGACCTCAATCGAAGATGTTTCTTCCTTCTCCCACGGACGCGTTTGAAATTGTAGCACTGCTGGCACATTCATCATTGATGGAGCTACCGCCAAAAGCGAAAATAAAATGGGAGTCATCTGTTTCTATTATCGGGAAAAAAGCGTCGCCGTCCAAAAGATTTCTTCTGGGAACACTTTTTTGGCAAAGGTAATGTTTCGAACATTTGATCGGAGGAACTGTGTCATCACTGATCGCCACTCATTCTCGGTATCAGAAACGAGTTCTATTGCAGAGATGAACTTCGCCATATTGAAAAATCCATAACTCCCGGATGGGGAGTATCTGAAAAGGATACTTTCTCGGAAATCGGCATTATTGGTCAAACTGCTGTCTGGATTCGCGTGAGATGAGAAGACTGATTTTACTCCTGTTTCATGTGTAGAAAACACAAAGTACCCATCCAAAAATCCATATGAAAATTTCTTATCCGCATCAGTTGGGTTTTTGGCAGTGAAATAAAACTGCTCCCCTTCTTCAATTTTTTGAATCGGAATTTCTTTTTGATCGATGGCAGTCAGTTCTTCTCTCTTCGTTCCATCCGGAAGTATCACTTCTTCTACTTGTGTGGAAAACTGCCGTTGTGCGAAGTGAATCACATCTTGCAATTGTGCCATATTTTGCTCGGTATCTGCACTTCCGAATCCCGTCACCAATGTGAAATTCACAAATGGCTGGAGTGCATTTTCGAAATCCAGGACCACCGCATATTGCCCGTGCATTTGAGACAAAAAATCTTTTTCAAAATCGAACTTTTCTCCAAATATTTCTCGTGATTTTGCTCGCAAAACTCCGTCAAAAATAACAGAAAACTGCGGATGAAATTGTGCCAAGAAATCTTTTGTGTGCAAATACTTTGTATAAATATCGGTTCCATTCATAAAAAACAAAGTATCTTGTGACACAAACTGTGCCAATTCCGGCATCATTTGATTATTTTTCCGAGGAAGACTCTGCTCTGCAAAAACGCCTTCATGACTGAGAATCTTTGAATAGATCATTACTTCTCGTTCTTTCATTTTGGCCCGCACACCAATCGCTGGCAAACTCTGTGCTACTGATTGAAGCAATGGCTTTTGTGCGGAAATCTTTTCACTATCCGCCAAAAAATCAACCATCTTCTCTGTATCTGCATACAACGAAAAGAATGCAGACTTCGGAAGATCAGCTTGTACTTTGCGGTAATTCTCTACATCCGCAATTTTCTCGGTAGCAAGGAAGTTTTGTTCAAGTCGGTCTTTAGACGTAGAAAAAAGCACAAATCCTTTATAGAACCCCACCGCAATATTAGAAGAAAACGCTGGTGTCCAGATTTCTCCTCCGCGAACCACTTTCTTTTCAAATACCTCCGTCGGCAATTTAAATTTATTCAAAAACTTCTCCGTTTTAGCTCGACTCCGCATCTTTGCCGCAATCACAAAATCCCCTTTCTCAAATATCGCCACACCGGCCTTCCCTCCAATCCAAGGCGTTACGTCTTCTTCGAAATCAATCGAAAAGTAATTGGAAGCCAGTCCGTCAAACAACGTCACAAAATCAGCCTCTGGAAAGATATGATTGAGTGTGCTCTGTGTATCCCCACTCACCGACACTTCCATAAGCAATGCTGTGTCAGACGCAAAGAAATGATCAAGTTTCCCACCCATATAAGTCTGCACCCAAAGAAAAATCCCTGCCATGCCGATCAAAAAAAGAATGGCTCCCATAAAAAAGAGCTGTCGTTGTCGTTGCGGGTTTTTCTTTTGCTTTTTCATCGGGGGCGATTGTGTCCAAATTGAGGGGAAAAATCAAGTTGAATTGATGTATAAAGAAATACAAAAACTCTCCCCTCATTCCCCCGCACTGCGGGGGAACCCCGTCGACAAAAATTCTTTTTTTTGAGAGGACTTCTCCCTCGGCAGGTTCAAGGCTGTGTCCTGAACCACATGTGAATGTTTTTAATGGTCGGGGTGAGAGGATTCTGCCGCTCACTTCGTTCGGGCCGTCCGACGAGGCGCTCGAAACTCAAATGCCCTTTGGGCGCTTGATTTCTCACTTCCTTGGAACGAACCTTTTTGCTCTGCAAAAAACGGTTCTCGTCCTCTCTCGAATCAAATTTAAAAAGCCTGTTTTATCCACAAGGGATAAACCAATCTTTTTATACTGGTCGGGGTGAGAGGACTCGAACCTCCGACCTCACGGTCCCAAAGCGTCTTAACCCATCTTAAGGGCGGTTTGTGCCCTTATACAAGCGGATTAACTCGATTTGAGAAGAAAGTCAGGAAAAGAACTCAATGACCCTACGGCTCTTTTATTCTAGGGATGGATTTTTGGAGAGTCAAGGTGATTGACTTGTCCTCGCTCTTGTTATATAATAAGAAGATGGAGGATTCTCAAATAAATCTAATACAATCCGAACAGATACAAGCTCTGGAGAGTATTGGTGTTGACGAATCATTAAGAGAAAAACTTCTAAAATGGGTTGAGGAAATGCTTAATGATTTCATAAAAAAGGGAAATATTGATTCCCTGAGATTTGTGGAAAATTTTTCTACACTAGAAAAAACTTTTCGTTCAAAGGTAGATTCTCTTTTAGCTAACGATCCACAAAAGGAAGAATTTTTTTATGAGAAACTCAGTTCAATTAGACGAGCCATTATGGGAGGATTTGAAATTATTAACGTATTAGGAGAAGAAATTTCTTTTGAGGTATTTCCCTCTGGAAGTCCTTTTGTTAAAACGAGTGACACGAAAGAGAGCGTACAAAATCAAAAGGAAAATGATCATCCTGCTAATTTTCCGAGAAAATATTGGACAATTATAACTCTTAAAGAGTTAAAAACCGATTTTACAGTAAGACCATCTTTAGAAAGAAAAGATAAGACAGAGTCGTATGTGATCTTTTTTATACCAGAATATAACTGTGCAATGGCAGTAGCCAATGAATATGGAAAGGCCACTTATTTTTTACCATTAAGTGATTGGCAAAAATATGCGAAATCAAGAAAAATAGATGACTTGAGGCCAGATGAAAATATTAATTGGTTAGCAATGCCATCAGATGTTTCAACAAGAGAGGATTGGAAAAAAATTATTGAGGAATATCTTACAAGCATGAGAATTAAAGGAGGAGATGTAAGAAATGCTAAGGAGGGTGCTAAACTAACTGAAGAAAAGATAGAAAAAAGAGATCTAAATAAAGAAGCTGATGTTCTTATAAAATTTATTGAGGAAAACAAAAAAATCCCATCTTTTTATTCTAGTAAAAAGATGGCAGATTTAAGCCAAGAAGAAAAACATGAAAGATCTTTATACAAACTGTATGTAGAACATAAAAACGACCTAAGAATTTCACATGAAAGAAGAGAAAAAATACAAAAATTATGGGAACAGCTAAGTCCTCATTCTGATAGGCAAATGCAAAAGGTCTTAAATAAAAATGTTGAAGCTCTCATTAAATTTCTTGAAGAAAATAATAAAATCCCAATTCTTTATCAAGAAAAAAAAGCCATCGATCTGACTGAAGAGGAAAGATTTGAGAGAAAGTTGGTCGGATTTTATAGGACAAATAAAGATAATTCCAAGATTCCACAAAAAAGAAGAAACAAAATGACAGAATTGTGGAACCAATTAAGCCCTCGGGTTAATGAATGGAGTTTCTATTCTTTAAAAGAAAAATTTGAAATTCTTATTAAATTCATGGAAGAAAAGAAACGTCTCCCCATCCAAGCGAAAAAGAAAGCTGAGGATATGACCAAAGAAGAAAAACTTGAAATGAGCTTAAGCACTCTTTATCTAAACAATGGGAACAAGAAGAATGATGTTAAAATCCCAAAAGAAACAAAAGAGAGGGCTGTGAAATTATGGAACCAATTAAGTCAAAAATCGAACAGATGGAGCAATATTAATCCTGAAAAAAAAGCTGATATTCTTATTCAATTTATAAAGAAACATGGCAGGATACCTTCACCTCGTGGCAAAAGCAAAAAAGAAAAAATATTGGTGGGATTTTATAGAACAAGTGAAAATAGCCCCAAAATCCCATTAGAGAAAAGAGAAGAAATGACCAAATTATGGGAAGAATTCAAGATCAAAGAAAGTGAATGGAGTAAATTCACCCTACAAGAAAAAGTAGACAAACTTATTGAATTCATGAAACAAAACAAAAGGATCCCATCCACAACTAGCTCCTCTAAAAAGAAAACAACTGATATAAAAAATGAAAGCGCCTTATATTATTTTTATAAAACAAACAAAGACAATCCTGAAATCTCACAAGAAAAAAGAGAAGGAATGGTAGAGTTGTGGGAGTCGTTAAATTCCCATTCTGAGGAGTGGAGTTCTCATACAATGGAAGAAAAGGCCAATCTGGTTATCAAGTTTATTCGAGATCACAATAAAATCCCCTCTGGTTTTCCTCAAAAAAAGGCAACCGATATGACCAACGAAGAAAAACATGAAAGATCTTTAAATAATTTCTATAGAGGGCGAAAAGATAATCCTAAAATTTCAAAGAAAAAAAGAAAAGAAATGACAGCTTTATGGGATAAAGCAGCAATTTTGATATATAAAGATCAATTGGAAGAAACTGTAGATGCCATTCTTGAATTTATAGCTAAAAATGGAAGAAATCCTTTTAATTTTCCAAATAAAAAAGTTTCGCTCATGACTAGTGAGGAAAAACATGAAAGATCTCTATATGATTTCTATATAAGGAACAAAAATCATCCTAAAATTTCAAAGGAAAAAAGAAAGGAAGTGACAACGTTATGGAACAAAACAGCCAGTGTTGTAAATAGAGACAAAATTAAAGACCAATTGGAAAAAACAACTGATATCATCATTGCATTTTTAAGAGACAATAAAAGAATGCCTCGTAGGTTGGGTCGCAAAAAGGCATCCCTTATGACCAGTGAGGAAAAACATGAGAGAGCTTTAAATGATTTCTACTTGAGAAACAAAGATAATCCTAAAATTTTAAAGAAAAAAAGAACACTAATGATAAGTTTGTGGGATAAAAATAAATCCTAGTTTTTTGTCCGAAAGAATTTATACATTTCTAAATATTTCAACAACCCTACGGTTTTGCCGTGCGGTCATGCTTTTTGAAATTTGTTTCTATAACTCAAAAAAGACATTTTGAAATGACCCTGACGGCAACACCCGAGAACTCACTGCCAGGCCGTGGGGTCACTGAGTCCTCATTTTTGATACAGTAAAAAAGGCTTATGCCTTTCTATCACTGTATTAATGGTCGGGGTGAGAGGACTCGAACCTCCGACCTCACGGTCCCAAACCGCGCACTCTAGCCAACTGAGCTACACCCCGATATCGAAAATGAATAGAACAGGGGCAAGATAAGTATTTTTCTAAAAAATTCAAGTTTTCCTTTTAAATCTGCATAAAGTAAGAGCCCCGCACGTATTGGCAGGACTCTTTGCTTTAATAACATCTGGAAGGATTATTTCTTCTTGTCTCTAAAAAACCTCGCCCCTTTCTCAGTCAATGAATACTCGTAAGATTCCTCCTTATCACTTTCTGGATCTGGATAAAGAAATATTATTGGACTTTGATCAATCCATTTTCTCGTCAACCAATTCCATCGACCACTGAATATTTGATCCAATGTCTGTGTATTAAGCGAATCCCTTCTCACAACTATTGGATAGTTCTCTTCGTAAAAAGCTACCTTATCAGCATCCTCTTCCGCCAATCCCTGAAGTGTTTCGTAACGAATTTGCTCCAATTCAAAATCGGATTGAAGTGAATTCACTTGCAACTGCAGAGAATCTTTTTCTCCGGTAATTTTCTTAACTTCAGCAGAATGAATTATTTTCAATTCATCCAACTTCTCTTGACCGGACTTGGTGTTTGTTGATGCCTGATTTTTCCAAGCATTGATTTTCTTACTGGCTTGCAGTAACAACTCATCCTTTCTTTCACCTTCCTTTTTTAATTTTGGATAGGCTATCGCATAATCTGCGTTTGCCTTAACGTACCTCTCGTTCAAAGCTTCTTTTTCCGTGAGCTCCTTTTCTGTTTCTTCATGATTATTTTGCTCTTTCAAAAGCAAAAGCATGAACACCAAAGCGAGTCCTGCGAATAATGCTGCTATTAGGAATGCGATAACTTCCCAAGTTAATTTCTTTTTTTCCTTGACTACTGTTTCTGTTTTTTGACTGTCACGTGTTTCCATAATGTCTCCTTTTTAAATTTGATTTTTAGTAAATAATTTAAGATTCCATGCTCCTCCCCTCACACAAGAGTAAAAAGAAAACCATGAAATCTTATTCCTTCCGTTCTGTTAAATAGCAGAAAACATACCGTTTAAAAAAACTAAAAGCATGTTTTACAAATGCGTTATTACTCCTTTTTGACAAAGAAGTCAATACTCTCTCTTGTCAGTCCGATTGGAGCGCAGCGGAACAGAGGAATCCCTTCCAACACTCCTGTTCTCATTGAATACTCATAAAGAATATAAATCCTCTGTGAAGAAGGTCTATTAACATACTTACAGACTAAGAGATCCTTCCACAGAGCCTGCCCCAGACTCCGATCGGGGGGTCGGGATGACAAAGGAATTTAACAATTTCTTTTATCCCTTAAAATACTCCAAGAACTCGTCTCTCGAAATATTCTCTTTTTCGAGCAAGTCTTTCGCGATTTTCTTAAGCAGTGGCAAGTGCTTCTTGAGCGTGATTTCACAGTTCGCTTCGGCTTCCAAAACTAATCGGTGCACTTCTTCGTCAATCGCTCGTGCGGTTTCTTCTGAGAAATCTTTCTCATGAAAATCCATCCCCGCAAATCCTTTTGATTTCTCCGCAAAGACAACTGGCCCTACCTTCTTCCCGTCCGCCATCCCATACGTCATCACCATTCCTCTCGCAATGCGTGAGATCCGTTCGAGGTCGTTAGAAGCCCCTGATGTCGTCTGACCAAACATAAGTCGTTCTGCAATTCGTCCTCCATGCAGAGAGACCATCTCATCTTTCATCTTCTGTTCGCTCGCAAGGTATTTATCTTCCTCAGGCAAGAACCACGTCACTCCCAATGCTGATCCTCGAGAAATGACAGAAATTTTGTGAACCGGTTCGCAGGTTTCAGTGAAATGTCCCGCAAGCGCGTGTCCAACTTCATGATGAGCAATAATCTCCCGTTCTGGCTGTGTAATCCGTCGAGATTTTCGTTCTGGTCCCATGGAAACTTTTTCCACAGCGTTTTCCATATCGTCATGCGTAATAGATTTCTGTCGTTGTTTCACTGCCAAGATAGCGGCTTCGTTGAGCACGTTTTCAAGATCAGCGCCAGAAAATCCAACTGTCTTAGAAGCAATCTTTTTTAAATTCGCCCCCTTCGCAAAGGTTTTATTCTTCGCGTGAAGATCGAGAATTTGCAATCGTGCCTCCATGTCTGGCAAATCAATATGAACTCGTCGGTCGAATCGTCCTGGCCTGAGAAGCGCCTTGTCCAGCACATCTGGTCGATTTGTGGCCGCGATGACAATCAAAGAAGTGCCCGATTCGAACCCGTCCAACTCCGTCAAAATCTGATTCAAAGTCTGCTCTCGTTCATCATGTCCTCCTCCCATTCCGTTTCCTCGTTGTTTTCCAATCGCATCAATTTCATCAATAAAAATAATCGCTGGCGCATTTCGTTTAGCGGTTTTAAAGAGGTCACGCACACGTGACGCTCCCACTCCTACGAACATTTCCACAAATTCTGATCCTGATACTGAGAAAAATGGCACACCGGCTTCTCCTGCAATCGCTCGAGCCAGAAGCGTTTTTCCTGTTCCTGGCGCTCCAACCAAAAGAATTCCCTTTGGTGTTTTGGCACCCATCTTTCGGTATTTTTGTGGACGCTTGAGAAAGTCCACAACCTCCACCACTTCTTCTTTAGCTTCGGTAGCTCCGGCAACGTCTGAAAATCGCGTATTGTATTTTGTTTTGTCATAGACTTTTGCTTTTGATTTCCCAAATCCAAATGGTCCCCCTTCTCCACCACCGCCACCCATAGCACTAGCACGACGAGAGATGAAAATAAGAAATCCAATAAGCAATAAAAATGGTGCTACTCCGATCAAAATATTCATCCATAATCTGTTTCCAGATGTATCAATAATTGTCACAGACGTATTTTTCCCCAGATCATTTAATCCCAAGTCTGCAATATTACTTGAGGCTTCTTTTGATGTTTTCAAAAACACTCCATCAATCGTTTCTGCCGTAATCGTGTTATCTTTAATTTCAATTGTTTTGAGTTCATCTTTCGAATATTTATCCTGCATTGCTGTGAGCGAAATTTCTTCTATTTTGGTTTGAGAAAAAAGATCTTCATTCCCTGGAAAGAGAAGAGCAAGACTGGCTCCAATGAGCGCAATAACGAGTAAATATTTAAAAGGGTTTGTTTTTCGGGGAGCGTTTTTTGGACCTAATTTCATAGGGAGATTTTAATCGTGTGGAGAGTAACAAAAAAGAAGGATTTATCAATATATTTCCTCTCCCTCTGTGAGAGGACTAAGGAGAGGGCCCTTTCTCTAACTCTCTCCGAAAAAGAGAGCGAACTTATTTCTTCAAATAATCCGTAAAAAGAATTCCCTCCAAGTGGTCGTACTCGTGAAGGAATATCCGAGCATCCCATTTATCGAGTTTTTTTTCACACCAGTTGCCTTCCACCGTTTGCCATTTTACTTTCACCTTCGCTGGACGAGAAATTTTGGCAAATTGCCCTGGGAGACTGAGACAACCTTCTTCCATGGTCACTTCTTTTTTTGAAAGTTTTATAATTTCCGGATTCACCATCGCCAATATTTTTGTTTTTTTTCGTGTGCCAACATTTTGTGTGATTAATAAAACCCGTTTTCCTTCCCCAACTTGATTTCCCGCAAGTCCCACTCCACGAATTCCTGTTTTTGGATCCTCCGCAAGCATCGTTTCTTCCATTTCCAGGATGAATAACTTGAGGGATTCATCGAATAGCGTGACTGGTTCGCACTTGGTGCGTAAAATTTGATTCGTTTCTCCTGTTTGAATATCAAGCATTGTGAAATCTTTGTACCTCGTTGCGATAAAAAATCAATAATATCAAAGCAGGTGAGGTCACGTGACCTCGCCTGCAATTATTTATTTCGTAAGAAAATTTAGCTCAATTCAACAGTCGCTCCTGCTTCTTCGAATTTCTTTTTCATTTCTTCTGCTTCTTCTGTCTTCACATCTTCTTTGATTGTTCCTCCTGATTCAGCCAAAGTTTTCGCTTCACCAAGTCCAAGACCTGTTATTTCACGAACTACTTTGATCACAGCGATCTTTTGTGATCCGCAGTCTTTCAAAACTACGTTGTAAGAAGATTTAGCAGCTGCTTCTTCTTCTGCTGGTGCTGCTCCTGCTGCCGCTGCAACGACTGGTGCTGCTGCACTAATTCCGTACTTTTCTTCAAAGTACTTTGCTACGTTGTTAGCTTCCACAACCGTAAGTTTTTCGATTGCGTCCACCACTTTTTGCTCACCTGCGCTGAGCTTGATATCGGTTGTAGTCTCTTCAGACATGATATGGGGTATTTAAGAATAAAAAAATTAAAAACAAATTAAGACGCGAATTTTTCCGCGTTTTCCAGCACATTGAAAAGTTTCTGGAATCCAGAACCAAATACATTGTGCAATTTTTGAGGACCAGATTTAAGCATTCCAACAATTTTTGCGAGAGATTCTTCTCGACTTGGCGTTTCAGCAATAATTGCCGTTGCTGCCACGTCACAAAATTTTCCTTCGAAAATTGATCCCGCGTAACCTACTTTTGAAGTCTTTGTTTCTTTGTCAAAAAATTCAGCCATGTACTTCTTGATTGAAGCAGCTGGCGCGATTTCATCCGTTGGAGAAACAATCACAGCGACTGCTCCCTCTAGGTCATCAACGTTTACTTCTGGAAGTCCGGTATTTTTTGCTGCCAAAGCCATCAATGTTTTCTTGATAACTGTGTAGCTCATACCATCAGCTCGAAGACCTCGTCGCATTACTTGAGCTTCTTCTACCGTCAATTCATTAAAGGTAATGAATGCTACTCCCTTCGCCTCCTTGAATTTTGCTTCAAGAACAGCGAGTTGATCCGATTTCGTGCTTCGTGATATTGCCATTATGATTTTTTTGAAAAAAGTCTTTGTGGGACAAAGACTTGAGACATATCCGTTTCCTTTCTGTACAGAACTTTACTGGGAAACGATTTGATTTGTCTCGGTTGGGTTTATGACTCAAAGTCCACCAACTGTCTTTGACCGCGGGAAATGTATCCATATGGATACTTTTGTCAAATTATTGTCACACTTTTTTATTATCCTCATTCCCGCAGAAGCGGGAACCCAGTCCTTTTTTGTCATCCCGACCGAAGCGGAGGGATCCCTTTCCCTAAATTGATAATGGATCCCCCAATTAAATTGGAGGATGAGGGGGTGTTTTTTACAAATATTTATCCACAAACCCCACCCCCGCAATCGTCGCACTTGAGGTTACCGTTTGTGTGTCTGTAAGAAGTTCAACCGCCAAAACCCAGTTCTCTGCCAAAAACACCTCTATTTGCTCAGATGGATCGAGGTCTTGTGCTCCATTAAGTGAACAATCCCGAGCCAAAAAAAAGTGGTATTTCATGCTTGATCCCGTGGGATTAGCGAACACCTCGCCTATCTTCTCAAGCGAACCAACTCTGTATCCGGTCTCTTCCTGTAATTCTCTCTTTGCTGCAATCTCTGGCGTTTCGCCCCCGTCAATGATTCCTGCGCAGAATTCCACGACTTCTTCCCCACCTCCATGTTTATAACTTTTTTGAAGAATAACTTTTCCTTCCGTTGTAATCGGCACAACGATCACCGCATCCGCGGATGTATTCACAAACCATTCCCCTTTTCCCCCATCGGGAAATTCCACCTCGTGCCGCTCCACTGGACAGTATTGTGATTCTATGAGTTTTTCTTTGGAAAGGATTTTAAATTTTTTCATTGTTTAAATTCATCAGCATTTATTTCATATATCTTTTCACTCCACCATTTTTCAAATCGAAAAAATTGATTTTTGTGTTCTCCTATGTATCGAAACCCCATCTTTTCAATAACTTTCTGTGAAGCCGTATTATCTGAAATATGCCCAATAACTACTTTATGGAGTTGTAATTTCTCAAATCCAAATTTTAATAAAGCTTTCCCTGCTTCAGTCATGATTCCTTGATTATGGTACTCTGGATTCAACCAATATCCCATTCCCGATTTATCCAATTTACAGGCATTACGAGTCCTCTTGATATCATCAAAAGAAATCGTTCCAATAAATTCCTCTTTTAAAAAAATCCCCCACCGGATATGTTCCTCAGGAAAAGATTTCTGACTCGCTTCAAAAAACGCTCTGGTTTCTTCTTCTTTTTGAGGTGGATCAAATGTCATAAACTTCGTGATATCTGGATATTTTTGCAAAATCTCAAACATCTTCGGCACATCCCCGTCTTGTAAAGGACGGAGCAACAGTCGCTCTGTTTTGATTTCGTAATTAAGGTTAGTCATTTTGAATTTGGGTCAAGACTAGAACAGCGAGTTATTTTTAAGTATTTCTAACATTTTACCATAAAGATTTTCGTTCCGATAATTGAATCTAAATTCACATTCTTTGAGATGTAACAAAAACACGTCTTTTTTAAT